>Ga0070713_100000009_pt1 | contig 153056 bp, 161 predicted proteins | sample LARL82metaG_FD_65465 | JGI IMG/M metagenome (GOLD analysis project Ga0070713, IMG submission 65465) | Corn, switchgrass and miscanthus rhizosphere microbial communities from Kellogg Biological Station, Michigan, USA - LAR L8-2 metaG | ecosystem: Host-associated > Plants > Roots > Rhizosphere... | reverse complement strand
CCTCGCTGATCTCGACCTTGGAGCCGTGGTCGCCGGAGCGGCCGCTGCCCTTGACCTCGTTGGCGACGCCGCCGTGGGCGAGCGAGAAGACCTGGAAGCCGCCGGAGTCGGTGATCAGCGGCCGCTCCCAGCCCATGAAGCCGTGCAGGCCGCCGGCGGCGGCGATCCGCTCCGGTCCCGGCGAGACGAACAGGTGGTAGGTGTTGCCGAGGATCAGCCGATAGCCGAGCGCGGCGACCTCCGCCGACTCCAGCCCCCGCACCGTCCCCTTCGTCGCCAGCGGGATGAAGGCCGGCGTCTCGATCGGGCCGTGGGCGGTGTGGATGATGCCCGCACGGGCGCTGCCGTCACGGGCGCTGATCTCGAACCTGAGTCGCTGCGGGTCGCTGCGCACGCCCGGCAGCGTATGTCAAGGCTTCTCGCTCAAGCCGGGGTGCACGCCGCGGCCGATCGCCTGCTCGTCGACGATCTTCTGCAGCAGCTCGATGAGGCGCTCCCGGTCCGCCGCCTTCATCCCTTTGGTCAGCTCCTCTTCGTGCCGCGCGGCGATCTTGCGACCGCGGGCGAGACAGCGCCTGCCCTCGGCAGTGAGGAAGAGGGCGCGCACGCGACGGTCCTTGGGTTCGGGCCGGCGTTCGACCAGGCCGCGGCGCTCGAGCTCGTCGACAAAAGCCACCATGCGGCTGGGAGGGATTTCGATCCCGGCCGCGATCGCCTGCTGCGACTTCCCCTCTTCCGCGTCGACCAGGTTGAGCACGCGGAACAGGGGCGGCTGCAGACCGACGGTCGCGATCCGCTCGGCGAAGCGCTTCGATGCGTAAATCCCCACCTGCGAGAGGAGGAAGGCGAGGCTGGAGGGCGCTTGATCGCCGTTCATTCCGGGGGCGTTCATGGCCGGATGATCCTACCCGCTCGTTTCTGCTATGAATCGTTTCATTCTGAAACCTTTACACATGTACATTACTTTTTGCAAAGGCCACAAGGAAGGACCAGTCCATGACCCGTCGCCTCGCCCGTCTAGCTGACATCGCCTATCGCCGCCGCGGCCGCATGGTGCTCGCCTGGATCGTCGCCACCGTCGTCCTGATCGGTCTCGGCTCCTCGTTCAAGGGGGAGTACAAGGCCGAATACAACACCCCCGGTTCGGAGTCGAAGGCAGCGAGCGATCTGACCAAACGAGAGTTCAGCGGCTACTCCGGCGAGGAAATCTACGTCGTCTGGAAGGATCCGGCCGGCGCGCAGAGCGCCGGCGCAAAGAAACGGATGAACGCCTTCTTCGCCGCTGCCGAAGAAGTCGAGCACGTGGGTGAGGCGGGGACGCCCCGGGTCTCCAAGAGCGGCACGATCGCGACGACGACCATGCCACTGAACGTGCCGGGCTCCGACACCAAGAAGGAGCAGGGCGAAGCCCTGATCGACGCCGCCGAAGCGAACAGCGGCGGCGGCCTCGAAATCAAGCTCGGCGGCGCGCCGATCTACGCCGCCCAGGAATCGACCAGCCCCGAGGGGATCGGCTTCCTCGGAGCGGCGATCGTCTTGCTGATCGCCTTCGGCTCGCTGGTCGCTGCCGGCTTGCCGCTGCTGATCGCGCTGGTCGGCCTCGGCATCTCCTCCGGCGGGCTGATCCTCCTCCTCGCCAACGTGATCGACGTCCCCAACTGGACCACTGCCGTCTCCGGCCTGATCGGGATCGGCGTCGGGATCGACTATTCGCTGCTGGTGCTGACCCGCTTCCGCAGCGCGATGAAGTCCGGCAAGGATCGCCACGACGCGGTCGTCGAGGCGGTCAGCACCGCCGGCCGCAGCGTCCTCATCGCCGGCAGCACCGTGGTGATCGCCATCCTCGGTCTCTTCCTCACCGGCCTCCCCTACATGTACGGGGTCGCGATCTCGGCCTCGCTGGCGGTGCTGGTGGTCATGTTCGCCTCGATCACGCTGCTGCCGGCCCTGCTCTCCTACCTCGGCCCCAAGGTCGACCGGCTGCGGATTCCCTTCCTCGGCCGGCGCCTCGACCGCCCCGAAGGCGACGGTCATTCTCCCGCTGCCCGCTGGAGCCACGCGGTGCAGCGGCGCCCCTGGACGGCGGCGATCGTCGCCGCGGCGATCCTGCTCGCCCTCGCCGCCCCGGCACTGGGCATGCGCCTCGGCTTCCCCGACGCCGGCAACGACAAGAAGGGGACGATGACGCGCGAAGCCTACGACCTGATCAGCGAGGGCTTCGGCCCCGGCGCCAACGGGCCGTTGGTGATCGCCATCGAAATGCCGGGACCGCAGGCGCGTGGCGACGTCAACCACCTGGCCGCGGTGCTGCGCGAAGACCCTGGCGTCGCCTATGTGCCGGCGCCGCAGTTCAACACCGGTGCCACCGCCGCGATCGTCACCGCCATCCCCACCACCTCACCGCAGGACGAAGCCACCACGAGGCTGGTCGAACGCCTGCGCGAGACGACGGTCCCGCAGGCGACCGCCGGCACCGGCGTGACCGCGCTGGTCGGCGGCGTCAACGCCGCCCTGGAGGACCAGAGCGAATACATCACCGGCCGCATGCCCTGGTTCATCGCCGGGGTGGTCGGCCTCTCCTTCCTGCTCCTCCTGGTCGCTTTCCACTCGCCCTTCATCTCCCTCAAGGCGGGGGTGATGAACCTGCTCTCGGTCAGCGCCGCCTACGGGGTAATGACTCTGGTGGCGCAGGGCGGCGCGGTGGGCGAATTGATCGGGATCGACCACGAAGTGCCGATCGCCCCGTTCATGCCGGTGATGATGTTCGCGATCCTCTTCGGGCTCTCGATGGACTACGAGGTCTTCCTGATCTCGCGGATCCGGGAGGAGTACCTGAAGGACGGCGACACCCGCCGCGCCGTCGCCGATGGCCTGGCGAAGACCGCGCGGGTGATCACCGCGGCGGCGGCGATCATGGTCGTCGTCTTCCTCGCCTTCGTCACCTCGTCCGAAGTCTTCCTCAAGCTCTTCGGGATCGGCCTGGCGTCAGCGATCTTCCTCGACGCCACCCTCGTCCGCATGGTGCTCGTGCCGGCAGTCATGCAGCTGCTCGGCCCCCGCAACTGGTGGATCCCCGACTGGCTGGAGCGGATGCTGCCCCGAATCGACGTCGAGGCCCGCGAGCCGGAGCCGGTCCTCGAGTAGGGCGTGGCGTGCGACTAAGTCGGTGCTTCGATCGAGGGCTTGACGTCCTTGATGATGATCTGCAGATTCATTGGGTCCGTCGGCGATTCTTCAAATCCGAACCTCATGTAAAAGGCGCGGGCAGAATCGTTGAGGGCATGAGTCAGCAGAAGACGGATTCCGATTTCTTCCGAGACGGAGACCGCACGTGCCATCGCGTCCTGCAAGAGCATGGCCCCTACCCCGCGCCCCTGCACCGACACGTCAACCGCGAGGCGTGCAAGCAATACGGCCGGTACTGGGTATCCACCCATTCCCTTGGCAGCCCTGGGTGTGGCGTCTCTCAGGCTGAGCGAAGCACCAGTCAACGAGTGGTAACCGACGACGCGACCCCCTTGCTCGGCATCGGTGACCACGTAGGTCTTCGCCGTGCCTCCTCTCCACGCTGCATATGAATGTCGCACAAGCCATACGTCGAGCGAACCCTCTCCGCTTTCGAAACCGTTGATCTGATGCGCCCGTGCGAGGCGCTCCGGGCCCAGAAAGCGAGGCACGCGCGGCTACTCGGGCTTTGGCCGGGAGAAGAGGTCGACGAGTCCAGGATTGACGCGAGGAGGACGATCCAGTGCCTCCATCAATTCCTCCCATTCCTCCGACCCAAGAAGAAAGTGGGTGCGGTCGGCGAGGAGCCGCTCAGCTCGCTCCCTGCCGCTCTCGACAAGGAATTGAGTAAGAGTCTCGTGCCCGGCATCTGCTGCCCGGTCAAAGAGCTCCCTGTCCCGCGGATCGACTCGCAGATTGATCTGTTGCTTACTCTCCGCCATTTCGTATAGACAGCGTATATACAGGAGAGCTGTTCGTCAACTGACAGGAGTCAGCAGCGAGCGGCCCGTCATCGCCTCCGGCTGGGGGATGCCGAGGAGGTCGAGGGCGGTGGGGGCGACGTCGGCGAGGATGCCGTGGTCGCGGAGGTGGAGGCCCTGCTCGGTGACGATCAGGGGGACCGGGTTGAGCGAGTGGGCGGTGTTGGGGGAGCCGTCGGGCTCGAGCATGTTGTCGCAGTTGCCGTGGTCGGCGGTGACGATGCAGGCGCCGCCCTTGGCGGTGACCGCCTCGACGACCCTGCCGAGCTGGGCGTCGACGGTCTCGACCGCCTTCACGGCGGCCGGGATGACGCCGGTGTGGCCGACCATGTCGGGGTTGGCGAAGTTGATGATCCCGAAGCGGTAGTCGCCGCCACTCCAGCGGCTGACGAAGGCCTCGGCCGCGTCGGCGGCGCTCATCTCCGGCTTGTGGTCGTAGGTCGGCACGTCGCGCGGGGATTCGACCAGGCAGTGCTCCTCCCCGTCCAGCTCCTGCTCGCGGCCGCCGTTGAAGAAGTAGGTGACGTGCGCGTACTTCTCGGTCTCGGCGACGTGGAGCTGGGTGCCGCCGGTGCTGGCGATCGTTTCCGCCAGCGTCGTCTGCGGCCGCTGCTCGGGGAAGGCGACCGGGTAGGGCCAGCCCTTGCGGTACTCGGTCATCGTCGTCAGCTCGAGCGGGGCGCCGCCGGCGCGGGAGAACTCCTCGAAGCCGGGCTCGGCGAGGGCGCGGCTCATCTGCCGGGCGCGATCGGGGCGGAAGTTGACGAAGATCGCCACATCGCCCGCGGCGGCGCCGTCATAGTTGCCGATCACCGTGGGTTTGACGAACTCGTCGGTCTCCTCGCGCTCGTAGGACTCTGTGATCGCCGCCGAGGAGCTGGGCGCGTGCAGCCCCTCGCCGTGGACGATCGCGTCGTAGGCGAGCTTGGTCCGCTCCCAGCGCGTGTCGCGGTCCATCGCGTAGTAGCGGCCGCTGACGGTGGCGACGCGGCCGGCGGCACGCAGCCAGCGCTCCAGCTCTTCGAGGTAGCCCTTGCCCCCGTGCGGCAGCGTGTCGCGGCCGTCGGTGAAGGCGTGGAAGACGACGTCCGGCACGCCCTCCTGGGCGGCCAGCTCGATGCAGGCCTCGATGTGCTCCCAGCCGGAGTGGACGCCGCCGTCGGAGACGAGCCCGAGCAGGTGCAGGCGACCCCGCGGGCTGTTGCGGGCGCGCTCGCAGGCGGCGGTCAGGACCGGGTTGTCGAAGAAGCTGCCGTCGGCGACGGCGTCGTCGATCCGGGCCAGGTCCTGCTTGACGATCGCGCCGGCGCCGAGGTTGAGGTGGCCGACCTCGGAGTTGCCCATCTGCCCGTCGGGCAGGCCAACGTCGCGGCCCTGGGCCGAGAGCCGGGTGTGCGGGAATCCGTCCCAGAGGCGGTCGAAGACCGGCGTCTCGGCCAGCGAGATCGCGTTGCCGGGCCCGGGCGGGGCCAGCCCCCAGCCGTCGAGGATGATCAGCGCCAGCGCGGGGACGTGCCGGGTCATCGACCTAGCCCGCCGCGTCCACAATCGCGGCGAAGTCGTTCGCGTCGAGGCTGGCGCCCCCGACCAGGGCCCCGTCGACGTCCGGCAGGGCCAGCAGCTCGGCCGCGTTGTCGGGCTTGACCGAGCCGCCGTAGAGGATGCGTACCTTGTCGGCCGCGGCGCCACGCATCCGCACCACGTCGCGGATGTAGGCGCAGACCTCCTGGGCCTGGTCGGGGGTGGCGGTGCGGCCGGTGCCGATCGCCCAGATCGGCTCGTAGGCGATGACAACGTTCTCGATCTGTCCCGCCTCCAGCCCGGCGAGGTCGGCCTGCAGCTGTCGCTCCAGCACTTCCTCGGTCTGCCCCGCGTCGCGCGCGGCCTCGCTCTCGCCCACGCAGAGGATCGGCTCCAGGCCGGCGGCCAGCGCCGCCGGGACCTTGCGGGCCAGCGCCTCGTCGCTCTCGTTGAAGAACTGACGCCGCTCGGAGTGGCCGAGGACGACCGCCTCGACGTCGAGCTCGACCAGCATCGGCGCCGAGACCTCGCCCGTGAAGGCGCCCGACCCCTCCTCGTGCATGTTCTGGGCGGCGACCTTGACGGCGGTGCCGTAGCGTCGCTCGACAACCGCGGTCAGGGCGGTGAAGGGTGCGCAGATGACGACGTCGTTCTGGGTCGCGGCGATCCGGGGCAGCAGCGCGTCGACGAACTCGGCGGCCTCGGCGACGGTCTTGTTCATCTTCCAGTTGGCGGCGATATAGGGGGTGCGATCAGGCATTGGCGGTCTCTCCTTCGGCGTCGAGCAGGGCCTCCACGCCCGGCAGCTTCTTTCCCTCCAACAGCTCCAGCGAGGCGCCACCCCCGGTCGAGACCCAGTCGATCCGGTCCTCGAGGCCAAACTGGTTCAGCGCAGCGACGCTGTCGCCGCCGCCGACCACGGTGGTCCCGGGCGCCGCGGCGACCGCTTGGGCGACCCGGCGGGTGCCGGCGGCGAAGGGCTCGAGCTCGAAGGCCCCCATCGGGCCGTTCCAGAGCACCGTCCCGGCACCGGCGATCGCCCTCGCGTAGGTCTCCGCCGTGCGCGGGCCGACGTCGAGGCCCATCCAGCCGTCGGGCACCTCGACTCCGTCGCTCTCTTTGCGCTCGGTGTCGGCGGAGAACTCGCGGCCGAGGACGAGGTCGACCGGCAGCGAGAGCTCGCAGTCGGACTGCTGCGCCCGCTCCAGCGCCTCCTTCGCCGGCTCGACGCCCTCGACCAGCGAGTTGCCGGTCGCGATCCCCTGCGCCCCGAAGAACCCGAAGCACATCGCGCCGCCGATCAGGATCCGGTCGGCGACTTCGAGGAAGCGGTCGATCACCCCGACCTTGTCGGAGACCTTGGCCCCGCCCAGCACCACCACCAGCGGTCGCTGCGGCGACTCGACCACCTTGGTCAGTTCGCTCACCTCGCGCTCCAGCAGCAGGCCGGCGTAGGCGGGCAGGTGTTCGGCGACGCCGACGGTGCTGGCGTGGGCGCGGTGCGAGGCGCCGAAGGCGTCGTTGACGAAGACGTCGCCGAGCTGGGCCAGCGATTCGGCCAGCTTCGGGTCGTTCTTCGTCTCCCCCGGCTCGAAGCGGACGTTCTCCAGCAGCAGCACGTCGCCCGGGCCGAGCGCGCCGCAGGTGAGGTCGACGTCGCCCTCGATCACCCCCGGCGCCAGCTGCACCTCGGTCCCGATCAGCTCCCCCAGCCGCTTCGCCACCGGCGCCAGCGAGAGCGCCGGGTCGCGTTCGCCCTTCGGCCGGCCGAGGTGCGACATCAGGATCAGCGCCGCGCCGCGCTCGCGCAGCAGTTCGATCGTCGGCAGCGCCGCCCGGATGCGGGTGTCGTCGGCGACATGACGACCTACCTCCTCCGCTTCGCGTCCGGGGGCGTGGTCCGCCAGGGGGACGTTGAAGTCCACCCTGACGAGGACGCGGTGGCCCTTGACGTCGGCGTCCCGGACGCTGGCCTTGGCGAAGCCCATCGGCTGGTTCCCGCCTGCTACGGCAGGACCTTTTCGGCCAGCTCGACGCAGCGGTTGGAGTAGCCCCACTCGTTGTCGTACCAGCTCACCGCCTTCACCAGCTTGCCTTCGCCGATCACCATCGTCTGGGCGGCGTCGAAGATCGACGAGTGCGGGTCGCCGACGATGTCAGTGGAGACGATCGGGTCCTCGGTGTAGGAGAGGATGCCCTGCAGCGGGCCCTCGGCCGCCTCCTTGACGGCGGCGTTGACCTCCTCCGGGTTGACCGCTTTCGCCGAGTCGAAGGTGAGGTCGACGACCGAGCCGGTCGGCACCGGCGCCCGCATCGCGAACCCGTTCAGCTTGCCGTTCAGCTCCGGTAGGACCAGGCCGACCGCCTTGGCGGCTCCGGTCGTGGTCGGGATCAGGTTCAGCGCCGCGGCGCGCGCCCGGCGCAGGTCCTTGTGCGGCATGTCCTGCAGGCGCTGGTCGGCGGTGTAGGCGTGGATCGTCGTCATCAGGCCCTGTTCGATCCCGAACGCCTCGTGCAGGACTTTCGCCAGCGGCGCCAGGCAGTTGGTGGTGCAGGAGGCGTTGGAGACGACGTGGTGGCTCTCCGGGTCGTAGTCGGAGTCGAAGTTGACGCCGAGGGCGACGGTCACGTCCGGTTCCTTGGCCGGGGCGGAGATGATCACCTTCTTGGCGCCGGCCTCGAGGTGCTTGGCAGCGTCGGCGCGGGCGGTGAAGAAGCCGGTCGACTCGATCACCACGTCGACCCCGAGCTCACCCCAGGGCAGCGCGGCCGGGTCGCGCTCGGAAAGCACCTTCAGCTCGGCGCCGTCGACCACGATCGCGTCGCCGGAGACGCCGACCTCGCCCGGGAAGCGACCGAGGATCGAGTCGTATTTGAGCAGGTGGGCCATCGTGGCCGTATCGACGAGGTCGTTGACGGCGACGAACTCGATGTCGGCGTTCGCCGCCTTGGCGGCGCGGAAGACGTTGCGCCCGATGCGACCGAAGCCGTTGATGCCGACCTTCACAGCCATGAACCAATTCCTCCTAATTCTTTTGTTGGGAGACCGATCCTAAGGAGTCGGCCCGCGGTGCTCGCTCGTTAGTCGGACCCGATCGTGATCTCGATCTCGTACCCGTCCGGGTCCCTCAGAAAAGCGGAGTACGAGCCGGAGCCGGGAGAGCGCTGCTCGCCCGGGTCGGCAACGCTGACGCCCCCCGACCTGACCCCGTTCTCCCATGCCGCCTTGACGGCGACGATCCCCAGCGCCGAGAAGCTCAGCAGGCCGAAGCCCGGCGCCGGCGAGTGCTTGGAAGAGACGAAGAAAACGGGTTTGGCGATGCCCCAGCCGATCGTCTGGTCCTGCTCGAAATGGCGCCGCCAACCCAGCGGGGCCAGCATCGAGTCATAGAAGGCGGCGCTGCGATCGATATCGCCGACCTCCAGGAGGACGTGGTGGAGCATTGAAGTAGAGAGGCTATAGGGCGCGGTTCCCGGGAAGTCGCGCGGCTCAGCCGGACTTGGGCGTCCAGCGGAAGAAGCGGATCGCCAGGAGAAGGCCGGCGATGCCCCAGGCGGCCACTACGGCGAGGTTGTCCCAGGAGACGGCGGGGCCGCCGGCGGGGACGTAGGCGTCGAAGAATGCGTCGAAGAAGTGGCGGACCGGGAAGATGTCGGCGAAGGAGATGACGCCGCCCGGGAGCTGGTCTTCGGGGATGAAGACGCCGGAGAGGAAGTAGAGCGGCAGCAGCAGGGCGTTGACGATCGCGGCGGCGGCGTCCTGGGAGGGGATCGCGGCGGTGAGGGCGATGCCGAGGCAGCAGAAAGAGGCGGCGCCGACGACGAGGGTGAGGAGGATCTGCGGCAGCCGTTCCCAGGGGACCGAGACGCCGTAGAGGACGCCGCCGATCGCCGCCAGCAGGACCAGCATCATCAGGGCGACGACGATCGAGTTGCCGACGCGGCCGGCGATGAAGACCCAGGGCGGCATCGGCGTGCCGCGGCCGCGCTTGAGGCGGCCGTCTTCGCGGGCGATCACCAAGGTCATCGCCAGCGTCTGCATCGTCGCCGAGATGATCGAGAGCGACATGATCGCCGGCACGTAGTAGGTCGTCGCCTCCACCCCGCCGCGCACATTCACGGTTTCGCCGTTGAAGACGACGGCGAGGATGAGGAAGACGATGACGGGGAACATCACCGTGAAGAAGACGGAGGCGGGATTGCGCCAGAACGCCTTCTGGTCGTAGCGGAACTGGTGGGCGACGAGGGCGAGGCCGTTCACTCGGCGGCCTCCGTGGCGGTGGCCTCGACGTCGCGTTCGGCTTCGCCGGTCAGCTCCAGGTAAACGTCCTCGAGCGAGGGCCGGGTGACTTCGAGCCCCTCCAGCTCTTCGCCGCGGGCGAGCGCGGCGGCGGTCAGCTCCTGAAGCGTCTGGGTCGGCGTCGTCGTCTGCAGGGTGACCTCGCGGCCGTCGGCGCGGTAGCGGATCGTCGTCTCGCCCTCATCGCGCCGGCCGAGGTCGGCGGGGGTGCCGCGGGCGACGATGCGGCCGGCGGCGATGATCGTCACCCGGTCGGCGAGCCGCTGCGCCTCGTCCATGTAGTGGGTGGTGAGGAAGACGGTCTTGCCGAGGTCGCGCAGGCCGGCGATCACGTCCCAGGCCTGGCGCCGGGCCGAGGGGTCGAAGCCGGTCGTCGGCTCGTCGAGGAAGAGCAGCTCGGGGTCGCCGACCAGGGCCATGCCGACGTCGAGGCGGCGCTGCTGGCCGCCGGAGAGCCGGCTCGCCCGCTCGTCGGCCTTGCCCTCCAGACCTATCAACGCGATCACGTCCTCGGTCAGCAGCGGGGCACGGAAGTAACCGGCGTAGAGGTCGAGCGACTCGCGCACGGTCAGGTAGGGGTCGAGCCGCCCGCTCTGCAGAACGATCCCGATCCGCTCCCGCCACTCGCGCCCCGCCCGCTGCGGGTCCTCGCCCAGCACCGCCACCTCTCCCCCGGTCCGCCGCCGGTACCCCTCGAGGATCTCCACCGTCGTCGTCTTCCCCGCTCCGTTCGGTCCGAGGAAGGCGAAGACCTCGCCCCGGTTGACCTCGAGGTCGATCCCGCGAACCGCCTCGGTCGCGCCGTAGCTCATCCGCAAACCGCTTATAGAGATGACAGGTTCTGTCAAGAGGCGAGCGATTCTAGGTCGACGGGCCTAAAACGGTCCTATATAGACCGTTTTCGGCCCGTCGGCGCAAGGACGTAGAGTCACGCCGCATGGGACGAGGGCCGATCGTGACGGCGCCGGACGGGACGCAGTGGCGGGTGCGGCGGCGCTGGGTGGAGCGGTCGCTGCCGGACCTGCGGCACCGCTGGCGATCCAACCGGGAAGAAATCTCCGGCGGCGACCTTTTGGAGGGCGCATGGAACATCGATTTCGGCCAAGCCTTTCAGGGGGACAGCCCGGCGGCGGTGATCGCCGCCATAGTGCTGCTGGTCATCGTCGTCTTCGTGCTCCTGCCCTTGCTGGGAGTCGCGCTGGAGCTGATCGCGCTCGTCTTCCTGCTCGGCTCGGGCTTGATCGGGCGGGTGCTGTTCGGCCGCCCCTGGATCGTCGAAGCAACCAACATCGAGGATCCCGATCATCGGGTCACCTACGCCGTGAAGGGATGGCGACGGTCGACCGAGGCGTTACAAGAGCTGCGCACCACGATCGCGACTGCCGGACCCCACCAATTGGGTCGACGGGCCTAAAACGGTCCTATATAGACCGTTTTCGGCCCCGTCGGCGTCAGCCGAGGTCGACGTCGCGGTGTTTGACGTTGATGATCACGTCCTCGCGGGCGGCCAGGTCGCGGCGGATGCGATCGGCGACGGTGATCGAGCGGTGGCGGCCGCCGGTGCAGCCGACGGCGATCGTCAGGTGGCTCTTGCCCTCCGCCACGTAGGCGGGGACGAGGAACTCGAGCAGCGGCAGCAGGCGGCCGTAGAACTCGCCAGCCTGGGTCCCCTGCTCGACGTAGGCGCGAACCGCTTCGTCCATCCCGGTCAGCGGCCGCAGCTCGTCGTCGTAGTGGGGGTTGGGGAGGAAGCGCACGTCGAGGGTGAGGTCGGCGTCGCGCGGCGGCCCGTTCTTGAAGCCGAAGGTGAGCAGGGTGAGCGCCAGCTTGCCGCTCTCCTCCCGCCCCAGCAGCTCTTCAGCGATCTGACGGCGCAGCTCCGCCCCGGTCAGGTCGCTGGTGTCGATCACCTTGTCGGCGCGCTCGCGCAGCGGCGCCAGCAGCTCGCGCTCGGCCCGGATCCCCTCGACGATCCGCCCTTCCGGCGCCAGCGGGTGGCGGCGGCGGGTCTCCTTGTAGCGGTCGAGCAGCGTCTCCTCGTCGGCCTCGAGGAAGAGCACCATCGGCCGCAGCCCTTCCGCCTCGAGGTCGTCCAGCACCTGCACCAGCTCCTCGAAGTAATCGCCGCCGCGCACGTCGGAGACGACCGCGGCGCGCTCGACCCCGCTGCCCTCGTGGCGGAAGAGCTCGCCGAGGGCGGCGATCATCCGCGGCGGCAGGTTGTCGACGCAGAAGTAGCCGCCGTCCTCGAAGGCGGCGATCGCTTCCGACTTGCCCGCCCCGGAGTGGCCGGTGATGACGACGACGGTCACCGGCCGGGCGGGAAGGCCGTCGCCGGCGGCTTTTTCAATCTCCAGTTCGGTCTCCACCCGCTCTGCCATCCGACTCTCCCTCAGCTCGTGCGGTTGAGCTGTTCGTGTATCTCCCGACCTACTTTGCCAGGCAGACCGGGCACTGCCTCGAGCTCCTCGCGGGTGGCGGCGAGGAACCGCTCCGGCGTACCGAAGTGTTGCAGCAGCGCCCGCTTGCGCGCCGGGCCGATGCCGGGCAGCGAATCGAACACCGACCCTGCCAGCATGCCCCGGTCGCGGCGGCCGCGATGGTGCTCGATCGCGAAGCGGTGCGCCTCGTCGCGCACCCGCTGCAGCAGCCGGGAGGCCTCCGAGTCGGCGGCGAGGTCGAGCGGCGCGGCGCGGCCGGGAACGTAGACCTCCTCCAGCCGCTTGGCGAGGCTGAGGACGGTGACGCCGCGCTCGGTGAACGGCTGCAGCGCCCGCACTCCCGCCGCCAGCTGCCCCTTGCCGCCGTCGATCAGGATCACCGAGGGCAGCGAGGAGAAGCTGGCGTCGCGCTGCTCGTCGTGGGGCGAGAGGTCGGCCTGTTCGAGATAGCGCGCCATCCGCCGCGAGAGCACCTCCTCCATCGAGGCGAAGTCGTCGGGGCCGCCGTTGCCGACGCCGTCCGCGCGCAGGTCGCCGCGGACCTTGAAGCGCCGGTAGTCGGACTTCTTCGGCGCTCCGCCCTCGAAGACGACCATCGAGGCGACGGTGTGCTCACCGCCGATCGTCGAGATGTCGAAGCCCTCGATCCGCACCGGCAGCTCCTCCATCCCCAGCGCCTCGGCCAATGCCGTCAGCGACTCGACCCGGCGGGTGCGGCGGTGCTCGCGCCGCAGCTTGTCCTGGTCGAGGGCCAGCTGCGCGTTGCGCTCGGCCAGCTCGCGCAGCCGCCGTTTGTCGCCGCGCTCGGCGGCACGCACCTCGACCGGGGCGCCGCGGCGCTCGCTCAGCGCCTCGGCCAGCACCCCGGCGCGGTCGCGCAGGTAGGGACCGACGATGACCGTCCGCGGCATCGCCGGCGAGGCGGCGTAGTACTGGCCGATGAACTCCTCGGCAACCTCGGCCGGCTCGCGTTCGCCCTGGTTTTCGAGGTAGAAGCTCTGGCGCTGGGCGAGGACGCCGTCGCGGACCTGGAAGACCTGGGCGTTGGCGTCCGGGCCCTCGACCGCGACCCCGATCAGGTCGGCGGTGCCCATCGCCGCGTCCGCCACCCGCTGGCGCTCGAACAGCGAGCGGATCGCTTTCAGGCGGTCGCGGTGGATCGCCGCCCGCTCGAACTCCTGCGCGGCGGCGGCGGCCTCCATCTTCGCCTCCTCCTCGCGCTCGATCTGGCGGTAGCGCCCGGAGAGGAAATCGACGATCGCCTCGATGTTGCGGCGGTACTCCTCCTTGCTGACATAGCCGACGCAGGGCGCCCCGCAGCGCTTGATGTAGTAATCGAGACAGGGGCTGCCGGAGCGGCGGCCGGGCTCCTTGCCCTCGCAGGTGCGGAACTGGAACAGCCGCCCGAGCAGGTCGAGCGTCTCCCGCACCCGCCGGGCGCTGGAGAACGGGCCGAAGTAGGCGCGGCCGGAGCGGTGCTTCTCGCGGGTGAAGTAGACGCGCGGGCAGTCCTCGTCGAGGCTGACGGCGACGTAGGGGTAGGACTTGTCGTCGCGGAGGCGGATGTTGAAGCGCGGCCGGTGGCGCTTGATGAAGCTCTGCTCGGTCAGCAGCGCCTCCGCCTCGTTGGCGGTGACGAGGCTCTCGATGCGGTCGATGCGCGAGGTGAGGCGGGTGTCGCCGCCGGAGAAGTGGGAGGCGATGCGCTTGCGGATCGAGCGCGCCTTGCCGACGTAGAGCAGCTCCCCCTCGCGGTCGTAGAAGAGGTAGACGCCCGGTTGGTCGGGCAGGGACTTGCGCTGCTGCGCGATCCGCTCGGCGCGGCTCAGGGCGCCATCCGCCTTGGCTTTGTCATTGCCTTTTGCCATCGCTCTAAGGGTAGGCTGCTGGCCACCCGGCCAAACGCAACGCGAACCAGGAGAGCGAGATGACCAGCGAGACCATCAACCCGCCGCAGCTGAACACGATGCGGATCGAGATCGACGGGGAGATCGGGACCCTGACGCTCGACCGCCCCGACGCCTTCAACGCGATGAGCCCGGAGATGATCGGCGAGATGACGGTCGCCTTCGCCTGGCTCGCCGATCGGGCGCCGCTGCGGGGACTGATCGTCACCGGCGCCGGCAAGGCCTTCTGCGCCGGCGGCGACGTCACCTGGTTCCGCAAAGGGGTCGAGTCGGGGGAGATCGACCTGCCCTCCGAGGTGCGGCGCGGGGCCGAGGTCCTGCACCAGGCGATCGTCGACCTGCGGCGGATCCCCTACCCGGTGATCGCGGCGGTGAATGGGCCGGCGGCCGGGGCCGGCTTCTCGCTGGCGCTCGCCTGCGACATCCGGATCGCCGCCGGCACCGCCTTCTTCGCCCCCGCCTACGGGCGGATCGGCGCCTCGCCGGACGGTGGCATGACCTACTTCCTGCCGCGCGTGGTCGGGCCCAGCAAGGCGCTGGAACTGCTGCTCGAAGACCCCAACCTGGGCGCCGAGGACGCGCGGGCGCTGGGGCTGGTAAGCGAAGTGGCGCCGCCGGAAGAGCTGATGGTGCGGGCGCGGGCGAAGGTCGACAAGCTGGCGAAGCTGGCGCCCCACTACGTGCGGATGGCGAAGAAACTGGTCGGGGTCAGCGTCGAGAACCCGATCACCGAGCACCTGCAGCTGGAGCGCCACGGGATCGCCGACTCGATGGGCACCGAAGACCTCCGCAACGGGGTCGAGACCTTCTTCAGCGGCGGCACTCCGGAGTTCCACGGCCGCTGAACCGGGTAGTCGCTGTCTGCGTATCGCGACTACAGTCGAGACGACAACGTCCTCGCGGGAAAGGATTGAGATGAAGAAGTTCGCAGCACTACTGGCTCTGCTCCTCGCCGCCGTGGCCCTGGTTGCCTGTGGCAGCAGCTCCAGCAATTCGACGAATGGAGAAACCTCTCCGGCGGCCGGCGCCGCCGAAGAAGCGGAAGAAACCGTCGAAGAAGCGGGCGAAGAAGCCGAAGAAAAGGCTGGAGAAGCCGAAAAGGAAGCTGAAGGCGGCTCGGCCAGCCTCAAAGTGGAAGCCAACCCTGAAGGCAACCTCGAATTCGTCCAGAAGTCCCTCACCGCGAAAGCCGGCAAGGACACTCTCGAATTCACCAACGAATCGCCGGTCCCGCATGACGTCAAAATCGAAACCTCCAGCGGCGAAGAAGTCGGCGGCACCGAAATCGTCTCCGAAGGCACCGAATCCGCCACGGTCGAACTCAAACCGGGCACCTACACCTTCTTCTGCTCCATCCCGGGCCACCGCCAGGCCGGAATGGAAGGCACGCTGACGGTTAAGTAGTCGTTCCCAAGCACAGCGGTGCGACTTTTCGTTGTCATACAGCGATAAGTCGCACCGCTGTTAGATCGTCAAGACGCTAAGCGGCCGGCGCCAGCACGCGGGTGACGCTGTCGCCGACGAAGCAGGGCTTGCCGGCGCCGTCGATTTCGAGGGTGAAGCGGGTGACCACCTGGTACCAGCCGCCGCCTTTGTCTTCGACGGAGACGACCTCGGCCTTGGCGCGGAGCTTGGAGTCGACGGGGACGGGGGACGGGAAGCGGATCTTGTCCCAGCCGTAGTTGAGGCCCATCGTGAAGCCGGAGGAGGTGATCAGCTGCTGGCGGAAGCCGTCGACCATCGCCAGGGTGAGGTTGCCGTGGGCGATGGTGGTGCCGAAGGGGCTCTCCGTCTTTGCTCGCTCGGTGTCGACGTGGATCCACTGATGGTCGCCGGAGAGCTCGGCGAAGGCGTCGATGTCCGCCTGGGTGACGGTGCGCCACTCGCTGGGGCCGATCTCCTGACCGACCAGCGCCTTCATCTCCTCGATTCCGTTGACCTCGACCGCGGGCATCGGCGGCAGTCTATCCACGCGCAGTAGCCTTGAGGCGTGCCCGCTCCGGTCAGTCGCGTCCTCTCCAGGAGTCAGCTGGCGACGCTGACCGAGCACGGGGAGAAGCGGGAGGCGGCGGTCGGCGACGTGCTGTTCGAGATCGGCGACGAGACCTACCCCTTCATCGCCATCCTCGAGGGGGAGGCGGCGGTGCTCGACGGCGCCGGGCAGGAGATCGTCCGTCACGGGGCCGCGGGCTTCCTCGGCGAGATGAACCTGCTCTCGGGCCAGACCGTCTTCCTCACCGCGGTGGTGACGCAGCCGATGCGCTACATCGCCGTCGAACGCGAAGAGCTGCGCAAGCTGCTGCTCGACGACCCCTCCCTCTCCGACGTCCTCCTGCCCGCCTTCGTGCAGCGGCGCGAACTGCTGCAGGAACGGCAGGGGATCGGAGTCGAGATCGTCGGGCCGCGGGACTCGGCGGCAACCCGGCAGATGGTCGACTTCGCGAAACGCCAGCGCCTTCCCTTCACCTGGAGCGAGCCGGAGGAGCGCGAGGCGGCGGCGCGCGCGCTGGCGGGCCTGGGGCCGGAGGAGATCCCGCTCGTACGGCTGCCGGGTGGGGCCGAGCTGCACGCGCCGAGCGACGGCGAGCTCTCGAGGGCACTGGGGATCGGGCTGGAGCTGCGGCCACGGGAGGAGGTCGACCTGCTGGTGATCGGCGGCGGCCCCGCCGGCCTCGGCGCCGCCGTCTACGGCGCCTCCGAGGGGCTCGACACGCTGGTGGTCGAGAGCACCGTCCTCGGCGGCCAGGCCGGGACCTCGCGGCGGATCGAGAACTACCTCGGCTTCCCGGCCGGGATCAGCGGCTCCGAGCTGACCAGCCGTGCCGTCACCCAGGCGCGCAAGTTCCGCGCTCGGACCGCGACGCCCTACCGGGCCGGAGCGCTGGAGCCCGGGAACGAGCGCCACCTGGTGCGGCTCGAGGAGGGCCACGAGATCTCCACCCGCGCGGTCGTCCTCGCCACCGGCGCCGACTACCGCAAACTGCCGGTCGCCGACCTCGAGCGCTACGAGGGGATCAGCATCTTCTACGCAGCCGGGCCGCCGGAGGGACAGCTCTGCGGGGGCCAGCGGGTCGGCGTGGTCGGCGGCGGCAACTCGGCCGGCCAGGCCGCCGTCTGGCTGGCCCGCGGCGGCGCCCTCGTCACCCTCCTGCACCGCCGCGCCGACCTCGCCGAGACGATGTCCCGCTACCTGATCGAGGATCTCGACCGCTACGGCGTCAACGTTCGCGACCGCAGCGAAATCGCCGAGCTGCACGGGCACAACGACGAGCTCGAAGCGGTGACCCTGACCGACGGCACCCGCCTCCCCTACTCCTTCCTCTTCCTCTTCCTCGGCGCCTCCCCCTGCACCGACTGGCTGGGCGAGACGGTCGCCCGCGACGAGAACGGCTTCGTCCTCACCGGTCCCGACGTCGGCGCCAAGGGCCTGCTCGAAACCAGCGTCCCCCGCGTCTACGCCGCCGGCGACGTCCGCTCCGGCTCGATCAAGCGCTGCGCGATCGCGGTCGGCGAGGGCGCGGCGGTGGTCCGCTTCGTGCACGAGCACGTGGCGCCGCTGGCGGAGCGGCGCTGAGCCGCGCGGCTCAGGCGCCGGAGAGCATTTCGACCTGGCAGGAGAGAACCCCGTCGGTGAGCACGTGGAGGGCGAACCCGGGAGGACCGACCATCTCGACGTCTTCGTCGTCGAAGTCGAAGTCGGGCCGGGCCTGCAGGTAGGTGCTGGGGGCGGAGAGGACCCGGCAGCCCACGAGGCTCGCGGTCGCGATCCGGTGCAGGTGGCCGCCGACGATCGCCCGCAGTTGTGGCTGGCGGGCGACGACCTCGCCCAGCGCCTCGATCTCGGCAGGGCCGAGGTTGATCGCGTCCCAGCCGGGGAGGCCGGTGGAGAGCGGCGTGTGGTGGAGGGCGAGCAGCGTCGGGCGCTTGGGCTCCTCCCCCAGCGTCACGTCCAGCCAGGCGAGGTCGCGCGGCCCGAAGCGGCCGGGGTCCTGGCCGGGGACGTTCGAATCGAGGAGGACGAGCCGCAGCGGACCGACCTGGACGCTGTAGTTGATCGGCTCGGCTCCAGTTCCAGGCAACCCGAAGGTCGTCCGCAGCCGGGCGCGGTCGTCGTGGTTGCCGGGCAGGACGTGGACCGGGCACTCGAAGCGAGCGAGCGCCGAGCGCGCCAGCCGGTAGGACTCCTCGCTGCCGTCGTCGCTGACGTCGCCGGAAACAAGCACGGCGTCGACCGGGTTCGGCAGCGCCAGGACCGCCTCCACCACCGTTTGCAGGCGCGCAAGCGGATCGGCCTCCTCCTCCGTGGCGCCGAGGTGCAGGTCGCTCAGCTGGGCAATCAGTAGTGGCCGCGGCACGAGCCGCAACTATTGCGAAGCGCTACGTCTCACGCTCCAGCCGACGGCTCAGCCGGCGTCGAAGCTGACCAGCAGCCTGGTCGGATACTGGTCGTTGCGCTCGAGCTTCCCCTCGTCGCCCGGGGCGCGCTTGACGCCAGGTTGGCGCAGCACCGCCTTGGCGATCGCCGGGATCTGCATTGCGTTGGCAAAGCGTCCGAAGCACTCGTGCAGGCCCCCGCCGAAGTGCAGGTAGTGGTGCGGCGGCCGGCCGGTCCTGAAGTCGGAGGGGTCGTCGACGACGTCCCCGTCGAGCATCGCCGACTGGGTGGCGGCGAGCGTCAGCGTACCCGCCGGGATGCGGGTCGCGTGGTGGGTGCCCTCGGCCACCTCGTAGTCGACGGCCGCCCGGCGGATGACCCCTGCGGCCATCGGCGCCAGCCGCATCGCCTCCCACATGCACGCCCGCAGAGTCTCGTCATCGTCCGTCCGCGCCGCCTCGCAGGCTTGGGCAAGGGCATCCGGCCGCTCGAGCAGAGCATTGACAGCGAGCGTCGTTGCCGACGTCACGGTCGGGATGAAACCGACGATCAAACCGATGAAGTTGGTTCGGACCTCCTCGTCGGTAAAGGCGGTGGCGGGATCGGCCTGCATCGAGATCAGGCGTCCCAGCACGTCGTCGCCGGCTTCGCCCGACGCCTTACGGGCGGCGATCACGGCGTCCAGGTGCGAGCGCATCGCCGCCCCGGCGCGCTCGGCGGCGGCGTGCAGCTCGGCGTCGTTCCCCTGGTTGAGGAAGATGTCGGCGAACATCGCGCACGCCCAGTCGATCTGCGTCTTCTCGTCGGGGCCGGGGGTGCCGAACCAGCGCTCCACCAGCCGAGCGGGAACCCTGCTGGCGAGGTCGACCAGGTCGATCTGTCCCTGCGCTTCGGCGACGATCCGCTCCGCCTCGCTCGCCGCGAACCCGGCCAGGCCGGGGATGTCGGATCGTGGTGCCGCGAGCCGCAGGATCGACACTTCGCGCTCGTAGGCCGCCGAGTCGTCGCGCCCGAGGATGAAGTCGCCCGCCAGCGCGCGCATCTTTTCGCCGTACTCCGAGACGCTGAAGGCCTCATCGTGCTCGAGTACCTCGACCACGTCCTCGTAGCGGCTGACGATCGCGATCTGCTTGGTGACCAGCACCGGCTTCAGGGCGCGGAGCAGGGCGAAGAGGTGCTCAGGGTGTTCGACGGCCTCCCGCCGCACCCGCTCCAGCACCTTGCGGACCAGGGCCTCGGCGTCGTCGCCCAGCTCGTCCGCGAAGCGCTCGATGTCGTTGATTATCGACACGTCATTCCTTCCCGTCCGCCGCCGAGATGAAGTGGAGGCCGTTGACGCCAGGGGTGAAGAAGTACTCGCCGCCGCGGCAGGTGACCAGGCGGGCGAGACTGTCCATGAAGAACGGGGGACATCCGGGAATGACCATCTTCGGCTGCTCGCAGCTCTGACTGCCAGTCAGAGCGTCCTGGGCGTCACCGACTCCGAACGCATTGCCGCTCTGCATCCACTGCGACTGCACGAACTCGAATTGCCGTTCGATGCTGGCCTGCAGCGAGGTGAAGATCAACCCTCGCTCCTGCTCATCGTCCTCGGCCCCAGGCGGCAGTTCCGGGCCGTAGGCGATGCCCCGGCGGATCATCCGGTGCCGGTTGACGAGCTTGCCCTGGAAGGGAAGGCCTTCGCGCGGGTTCGCCCGGCGGATGTGCCCGCCGACCGGGCAGTGCTCACCTTCACGATCGTCGGCGTAGGCGAAGTCGTTGTTGCGCATTCTGTCCCTGGCGAGCTCAGGATCGGGGGCATCCGGCGAGAGCGCGAGAGGCGTCCCGTCGGGCCACCGGCCGACCATTTTTGCTGCCAGCATTTCTACGCCGCCGGGATAGAGCCTGGCCGCCTCCTCCAGCTGGCGGCGGAAGCGCGCCACGTCCTGGTGCAGCTTCCGATAGACGAGAAAGCTGCCGTTGGCGGTGAGCTGGTCGGGCGTTGGGGCGGCGGGCAACACGTCCTCCTCGTCCAGGTACCCGAGGATGAACTCGCCCGCTCGGATCGGCCGCCAACCGTTGCCGTCGACCGCCCCCTGACCCGGCAGCGGCTTGACGCCACTGCCCTCGATCGAGGGCTGGCCGACCCCGTCCTTGAAGCCGAAGTGTTCCCGGCCGTCTTCGAGCGCCTTGCCGATCTGGCTGCCGATCAGCGTCAGGCCGCCGAAACCCTCGATCCGCTCGCAGACATGGGCTTTGTGCTGCTCGAGCTTCTCGTCGTCCTTGGCGCTGATCATCACCATCAGGTGGAGATCGCCGGGCGCACGGAAGGGCTCCTCCCAATGCGACGGGTGGCCCTCCCCTTCGTCCCCGAGCAACGTCGCCCTGGCGGCCATCCCTTCGCGGAACTCAGCGGGGAAGCCGGCGAGCGAGTAGTCAGGGACCAGCAGCGCCTTGAGGCCGGCGTAGGTGAAGGCCACGTTGATTCCCGCCGCGGGCTTCTCACTCCAAGGCGCGGCGGTTATCACCTGGTCGGCGGCGTAGGAGATCCAGCGACTGGCTTTGATCGGGTCGTCGACGCGCAGGAAGAGGTAGGCCGCCACCGGCAAGCGGTAGCCGCGGACGACGAATCCCTGGATGTTGGCGCGGTCGAGCGTCATGACTGGAACTCCTGGAGGAAGGCGGCCTTCAGCTCAGCGGCTGAGGCGCCCTGGTGGCGCCCGGCAAATGCCGCCAAGCGACTGCGGACGTCAAGGCTGTGGAGAACATTCTCGACGGTCATCTTCCCGTAGGCGGCATAGAAAAGGGAGGTATCGATCTGGTAGCGCTTGATCCAGTCGCTGAAGGCCTGCAGGCCCTGGCCTTGTGGATAGTCCCTGCAGTGCCCCCAGACCAGATCGGCGCACTCTCCCAGCCCGGAGTGCAGGCGATCGAGGTATGAATCGAGGGAACCGTCGAAGTTACTGGTGAACAGCAGCCGCGGACCGCTCCAGCTGTCGGGGCGCTGTCTGCCGCCCTCGAAGACAAGGTTGTCCATCACCACCCAGCGCGCGAAGTGCGTACCGCCCACTTTCGAGAGCGGGCTGGCGTTGCCGGAGCCGAGGTTGTCGAGGTAGTTGACGAGCTCACTGACCTCTTCGGAGACGATCGGCGCCATCACGGTGAGGGCGTACGCCTGACCTGAAACGTTACTGTCGCCCATCAGAGGCCTCGCTGAATTGTCGTGAGCATTTCCCTGTAGGCCTCCTCGAAGGCCGCGTCGTCGAGCCCTTCGGCGCGCTCACGCAACTGCGCTACAGCCGTGGCGGCCCGTCCAGCGGAGATGACCTCGGTGGCCGAAGCGCCGGGATACGCGGACCAGTAATGGTTGGCGACGTACTCGTTCTTGCGGATGTACTGCTTGAAGGGCCCGACCGGCTGCGGACCGGGGAACCCGAAGGACGTGAACCAGATGGCCCACATCCGTACCGGTACCACCTCGGAAAAGGCGTCGATGTACTCGGACCAGGTGCCGTTGAAGTTGCTCTCGAAGAGCAGATAGGAGCACCGGAGCTTCTCCCCCCGATCGCCGTCGGGGAACTTCGAGATCACAGTCCAGCGGGCATAGTGGATGAAGGAGAGGGTTTCCAGCTTGCCCAACCCCTTTTTCGCCAGCGGATGCCTGGCGATAGCGAACAGCAGCGACAGGTAGTAGCGGGCACCCGGCCAAACGGGGCTCATCACGGTGATGGCCGTCGCTTTCCCCTCCACGTTGCTCATGCGGCTGACCCCTTTTCACGAGGACCGCTGACCAGCAACGCGCCTCTGGTGGACTGACCCTGAGTTTTCGGCAGCTTTTCATATTTTTGGGAACTTCGGTGTAAGCCCTTTCAGTACTCAGTAACAAATCGCCTTAAGGGAGCAATCGAGTTATTCGATCAGGCGCACTTCGAAGCTCGGCATGGCGATCGCGCCGGCGCCGCCGATCAGGGCGAGGATGCGGGTGACGTAGGCCTGGGTCTCGGGATAGGGCGGGATGCAGTGGCAGGCTTCGACGGGGGCCGGTCCGGCGTTGTAGGCGGCGAGGGCCAGTTCTGGCGAGCCGAACCGGTGGAGGAGGTCCGCCATCAGGTGGGCCTCGGCGTCGATCGCGGCGAGGGGGTCGTAGGGGTTGGCGAGGCCGTAGGCGGCGGCGGTGCTGGGCATGAACTGGGCAATTCCCTGGGCCCCTGCGGGAGAGCCGACATGAGGGTCAAAGCCGGACTCGGCCATCAGTTGGCCTGCCATCAGCGCCGGCGGGACGTCCCAGCGAGCGGCGGAGCGGAGGATCGGCTCGCGGTACTGAGCGGGGACGAAGGAAGGCAGGCTGGTGGAGGTCGCAGCCATCGCCCCTCCCCCACCCGCCGCCGTCGCTTCCCCGGCCGGCGAGCAGGGGGCGGGGCCGACGTCATACCCGTAATGCCAGGCCTCCCAGGAGTAACGCTGGACGAAGCCGAAGCGACCGGCATCGGCGGCGAGCCAGCCGTAGGCGGAGGACGGCCCGAGGTCGAGCTCGGTGGCGCAGCGGTGCAGCGAGTGGCCCGGCGGCGCGACCCAGGTGGGATCTGGATGCGCGGCGAAAAGTCTCGCCTGTTCGGCGTCGGAGCGGAAGCCGGAGACGACGACGAGGGTGAAACCATCGACCTGAGCAGCCGCCGCCATCCGGTCGTAGGCGGCGGCAACGTCCGGCCTCATCCCCTCGCCGTCGCGGAAGACGAGCGGTCCGCTGTAGCCACCGCCGCTCGCCATCCCGGTGGCGCCGTCCGCCGCCGCTCCGTAGGGCGTGGCGGCTTCGGCCACAGCGGAGGCCTCAACGCGGTGGCGCTCGATCCCCTTCAGCCCTGCCACGACCGTCGCCTTCGCCCGCACCGGCGCAAATGAAGCCGCGTCCGGGAAGCGGACCCGGACGCGTGCCGGGTCGACCTCGTTACGCCGCGCCGCCGCCAGCGCGGCCGTGCGCGCCCGCGCCAGGTAGACCGGCTTGTCGATGTGCTCGGGGTTCGGCCGGCCGTCGCTGAGGGTGGCAGGTGCGAGCAGGCGCGGCAGGTCGTCGCGCATCGAGCGGACGGCGGAGATCGCCACCAGGTCCGCCGCCCGCTGCACCCTCCCCTTGCCCGTCATCGCACCCGCGATCGCGACCAGCGCCAGTGCCGCCGCGATCAGCGCCAATGCTCCGCCCAGAGCGAGGATCAGCGCCTGCCCCGACTCGCCTCCGTCTTGCCTTGTCCCCATGCGCCGACCCTTCCGGGTGGCGGCGCACGCGTGGTGCGCAGAAACAAAATCTTCTGAGCACGCTTTCGAACTTTTTCGTCACAGGCCGCGTAGACCCGGGCGACGCAAGCGACTAAGGAGACCCCGTCATGCCGCAACCGGCAATCCCCCGTCCCCGCCTACTCCCGATCCGCATCGCCGTCCTGGCGATCGCCGCGACGGCGCTGCTCGTGCTCCCTGGCGTCGCAGCGGCTCAGCCGACCAAGCGCGTGGCCAAAGAGGCCGAAAATTCCACCCTCAACGAGACGATCCTCGTCACGATGAAGGGCAAGACCCTCTACAGCCTCAGCGCCGAGACCAAAGGCAGGTTCATCTGCACCGGCGCCTGCCTCGCCTCATGGAAACCGCTGGTGGTGCCGGCCAATGTGAAGCCGAAGGGACCGGTGGCGCTCGGCACGCGGAAGCGGCCCGACGGCAGGACCCAGGTCACCTACAAAGGCCTTCCCCTCTACAGCTTTAACGGCGATACCAAGCCGGGCGAAGCGAACGGCCAGGGACTGAAGGACGTCGGCACCTGGCACGCTGCCAAGGTCAAGAAGTCCAGCTCCGCTCCGCCGCCGGAATCGGAACCACCTCTGTATCCGTAGTAGCGAGGCCGAGGCGGCGAACGAGCTGCTCAGGAAGCCCGCCGGCCGAGCCGGCGGGCAGCGCTCCGAAGAGGGCCCGGCGCTCGACCATCCAGCTCAGGCGCCGCTTCAGCACGGCGACGGCGAGGCCGCGAGCCATCAGCTCACGCGCGGCCAGCGCGACGAGGGGGCGGTCCTGGTCCAGGTCCGCCCGCAGAAGAGCCCCGGAGGGGCGTATCCCGGCGCCTTCGATGACCTCGTGCAGCAGCTCCGGCGGCACATGCAGGACCGCAGTTGCGCCCCTTGCCGCCGTAACCGCGGCCGAGGCGAGTTCGAGCCCATCCGGGTCAGATGGAACTGCAAGGTGGCAAACCTGCCCCCGCGCCGCCACGCGCGAGTGGGGCAGGTGCGCAGCCAGTCGCTCCTCGAGCTTCTGCGCAGCGGCGGAGGCGAGCAGGGTCGGGCGCGGAACCCTGCCGCCCACGTCCACCAGCAGCGCCGCCCTGTCGATGTCCGCTCCAACGCAGGACAAGGCCGCCGCAGCGCCGCGCGAGCCCTCGGCCTCTCCCACCGCCGCCACGACGACGACCGGCCTCTCCCGCAGAGGATTGACGTAGCTCGTCGGCGTGGACACTCGCGGTCCGTCGAAGCTCACCAGGCCGCCCTCGCTCATCGAGCTGGCCTCGCGTTGGCACTGCTGCTGACGGCAAGTTGCTCGGCGAGGGCCGCGATCGGCGAGGGCGGGCGCAGGCGGACAGAGACGGTGCCGCCTTCGACCGCGACCGAGACGTCGTCCTTCGCCCATCCAGGCAGCGCGTCCCGCGCCGCTTTCGCAGCGGAGCCGCCGGAGGCCAGGGACAAGGCCCCGGCCTCCGCCGCCCCGTCGGCGAGCGTCATCGCGTAGCCGGCAACGAGCAGTTGCAGCGCAACCGCCGCCGCCAGGATCAGTGCCGGCAGAGCCGCGACCAGCTCCACCGTCGCCTGCCCCCGCTCAGCCATCGCCCAACTCCAGTCCGGAGCTAGCCCCGACCCGCACCGGCGGCAGGGACGGGATCAGCCGCGGCACCTCGACCCGCACCGCCACCTCGCCTTCGTCCTTCACCTTCGCCCCGTGTCGCAGCGACGGCGGCAGCGCCGCTCGCGCCGCCGCCGTCGCGTCCCCTCCCACGAGCGCCGCTCGCGCTCCCGCCCGCGCGGCCACGCTCGCCGACCAGAGTGCCTGGCCGGCGAGCGCGATCTGCGCCACCGCCACCAGCGCCAGCAGCAGGAAGGGGACCACCGCGACCAGCTCCACCGAAGCGGTCCCCTTCTCCCCATGCGCTGCTCTTCTGTCGGCCGGTGACGGCATGGACCGCACCGTCCCAGGTCACAACGCACGCGTGGCGCGCAAGAACAAAATTCTCCGAATCAGTTCAGTTTCAGAAGTGAAAATTCCTAGCGCGGAGGCCGGCTCGCGCAGTGAATTGCCGATGCCAGGGGTCCGCCGCCCCCTGGCGCGGCAAGACACAAGCGAGCCGGCCTCCGCGCTAGTGGTACGTGTTGGCTTCCATCCAGACCTTCCAGATGGCTGCGATCGATGCGGCCAGGAGGACGATCCAGAGGAGGGTGCCGCCGCCGCTGGAGAAGAGGCGGTCGCTGCCGGCGATGAGCAGGAGGATCATCCCGATCGCGCCGTAGAGGATCGCGCGGCGGCCGTCGGTCAGCGTCGCCAGGGTGAGCTGGTTTTCGCGGCTGAGCACGTAGACCATCCAGGAGATGCCGGCCAGCAGGCCCATCGTCAGAGCGGCGAGGATGGCCGCGGCCACGTTGCCGCCACCGGGCAGGAAGGCGACGCCCAGAGCCAGCAGCATGATGATGGCTACGTTGCGAGCGGTACGCACTCCCCCAGTGTACGCCGGTCGAAAAGTGCTGCTTACTTGTGCGTCATCACGACGATCCCGACGATCACCGCGCCGGCGACGGAAGCCAGGGCGAGAACCCCCGTGATCGCCGCGAAGGTGGCCACCACCGGCCGTTCGTTGCGGCTCAACTCGGTGAACTGACCAAACCCCCAGATCGCCACCGAAAAGGCGAAGGTGACGCCGACCCCCGCCACGACCGAAGCGACGACGGTCTGCCATAGCTCCCTGCCGGCGACGATCGTCGCGATCATCCGCTCGCCGCCGGAACCGGAGAGCCGCGCTGCGCCCGGCGGGCGAAGGCGGCGGCGATCAGCGAAAGCGCCATCAGCGTCACCAGCACCGGCCCCAGCGCCCCCGTCCCGAAGATCCGGGTGAAGCCATAGGTGAGGCCACCGATCAGCGCCGCCGCCGGCAGCGTCAGCAGCCAGGCGACGACGATGTTGCCGGCCACGCCCCAGCGCACCGCCGAGAGCCGCTTGCCGGCGCCAGCCCCCATCACGCCGCCGTTGATCACGTGCGTGGTCGAGAGGGGGAAGCCGAAATGGGTCGAGGCGAGGATCACCGCCGCGCCCGCGCCCTGCGCCGAGAACCCCTGCGCCGCGTCCATCTTGATGATCCGGGTGCCGGTCGTTTTGATGATCCGCCAGCCGCCACTGTAAGTACCGAGGGCGATTGCGGTCGCCGAGGCGGTGATCACCCAGACCGGCGGGTTGGCTTCGGCGCCGAGCTTGCCGGCGGCGATCAGCGCCAGCGTGATCACACCCATCGTCTTCTGGGCGTCGTTGGTGCCGTGGGCCAGCGCCAGCAGCCCGCCGGAGAGGATCTGCCCCCAGCGGTACCCGCGGGTGACGATGCCCGGCCGCTGCCTCCCCACCACCCGGTAGGAGATGCCGATCGCCAGGGCGGCGACGACCAGCGCCACGATCGGCGCCACCACCGCCGGGATCAGCACCTTGCCGACCAGCCCTTCGGTGAGGACCACGTCGAACCCGGCCGCCGCCACCGCCGAGCCGACGACCCCGCCGATCAGCGCGTGCGAGGAGCTCGAGGGCAGCCCGAACCACCAGGTGATCAGGTTCCAGGCGATCGCCCCGATCAGCCCGGCGAAGACGATCGTCGGCGTGATCACTTCGGCGTTGACGACGTCCTTGGCGACCGTCGCGGCGACGCTGATCGAGATGAAGGCGCCGAGGAAGTTGAGCAGGGAGGCGAACCCGATCGCCACCCCCGGTCGCGCCGCCCCGGTCGAGATCGAGGTGGCGACGACGTTGGCGGTGTCGTGAAAGCCGTTGGTGAAGTCGAAGGCGAGGGCGGTGCCGACGACGATGACAAGGATTACGTCAGAGCTCACGGGCTCAGCTGTTCTTGATGACGATGCCCTCGAGGATCTGCGCGGCCGTCTCGGTCGCGTCGATCGCCTCCTCGAGCACCCCGAACATGTCCTTCCAGCGGATCACGACCATCGGGTCGATCCCGTTGGAGAAGAGGGAGGCCACAGCGTCACGCGAGATCCGGTCGCCGTCGTTCTCGAGCCGGTGGATCTCGATCCAGTACTTGTCGAGATCCTTGAACTGGGGCAGGTTTTCCAGCCCCATCGCCAGCTGCTCGCAGGAGGCGACGAGAACCTTGGTCAGCGCTTGCGCCTGCTCCATCGGCGCCTCGATCTTGTACAAGCCGAGGAAGTCGGCAGCCTCCTCGGTGTAGTCGACGATGTCGTCCATCTGCGTCGCCAGGCCATAGATGTCCTCGCGGTCGATCGGCGTGACGAAGGTCGTGTTGAGCCGCTTGACGATCTCGTGGGTGATCCGGTCGCCCTCCTGCTCGGCGTTGACGATCTCCCGCGAGAGCCCGCCGGACTCGGGCCAGGTGTGCATCATTTCGTCGAGCAGCTTGGCGGCACGCACGGCGTTCTGCCCCGCTTCGATGAAGAGGTCGAAGAAGGTGCGGTCGCGGGGGAGCAGCGAGAAGCGCGCCATCCGGCCATCCTAGTCACGGGTCCGCCCCCAGCGCGCTCAGGCGGCCGAAGCGGCCAGATGCTCTGCGGCACGTGCGGAATGTCGTGCCATCAGCTCCTCCTGGGCGCTGCGCTCTTCCCCGTTGGGCTGCTGCCGCGTCCAGCTCCCGTCCGGACCGAGCCCCCACGAGTTGACGTTGTCGGCGAGGCAGCGCTCGAGCACGTCCAGCAGCTCCGCCTTCAGCGCCGCGTCCTCGACCGGCGCCACCAACTCGACCCGGCTGTCGAGGTTGCGCGGCATCAGGTCGGCCGAGCCCATCAGCACCCGCGTCTCCTCGCCGCGCCGGAAGGCGTAGATGCGCGAGTGCTCGAGGAAGCGGCCGACCACCGAGCAGACGCGGATGTTCTCGGAGACCCCCTCCACCCGCGGCCGCAGGCAGCAGATCCCGCGTACGTTGAGGTCGATCCGCACCCCCGCCTGCGAGGCCCCGTAGAGCGCCTGGATGCAGCGGGCGTCGACCAGCGCGTTCATCTTCAGCGCGATCCGCGCCTCTTCGCCCGCCTGGTGCGCGGCGACCGTCCGCTCGATCTCCTCGACGATCTGTTCGCGCATCGTCGTCGGCGAGACCAGCACCTTGCGGTACTCGGCCGGCCGGCCGTAACCGGTGAGGAAGTTGAACATCTCGGCGACGTCGGCGCCGACGTCGGGGTCGGCGGTGAAGAGGCCGAAGTCGGTGTAGAGGCGAGCGGTCTTCGGGTTGTAGTTGCCGGTGCCGATGTGGACGTACTCGCGCACCCGCTCGCCCTCGCGCCGTGCCACGAGGACCGCCTTCACGTGCGTCTTCAACCCGGGGATGCCGTAGACGACGTGGACGCCGGCCTCCTCCAGCGACTTCGCCCAGTGGATGTTCGCCTCCTCGTCGAAGCGCGCTTTCAGCTCGACCATGCAGACCGCCTGCTTGCCGCGTTCGGAGGCGCGGATCAGCGCCGGCACCAGCGGCGAGTCGTCGCTGGTCCGGTACACCGTCTGCTTGATCGCCAGCACGTCCGGGTCGGCGACCGCCTGGGCGACGAAGCGCTCGACCGAGGTGTTGAAGGAGTCGTAGGGATGGTGAACGAGAAGGTCGCGCTGGCGGATCTCGGTGAACATGTCGACCGGCTCCTCGTCCTCGCCCTGCAGGCGCGGCTGGGTGACCGGCGTCCAGGGCGCGAAGCGCAGCTCGGCGTGACCGGGGATGTCGGCGATCGCCCCCAGGTCGGAGAGGTCGAGGAGGCCGTCGATGTCGTAGACCTCGCGGTCTTCCAGCCGCAGCGCCCCGACCAGCTGCTCGCGCAGTTTCGGGTTCATGCCGGAGGCGATCTCAAGCCGGACCACCTCGCCGAAGCGGCGGCGGCGGATCTCGTCCTGGACCGCCTGCAGGAGGTCGTCGGCCTCGTCGGAGATGGTGAAGTCGGCGTCGCGGGTGACGCGGAAGTAGCCGTGGTCGATCACCTCGGTGCCGGGGAAGAGCGCATCGAGGTTGGCGGCGATCACCTCCTCCAGGGGGACGAAGGATGCACCGCCCTCGCCGACCGGGAGGAAGCGGCCGAGCAGCTCCTTCGGGACCTTGATCCGGGCGATGATCTCGTTGCCGCTCTCGGGGTCGCGCAGGAGCACGCCGAGGCTGAGCGAGAGGTTGGAGATGTAGGGGAAGGGCCGGCCGAGCCCGATCACCAGCGGCGTCAGCGCCGGGAAGACCTGCTGCTCGAAGCGGGCGTCGATATCGCGGCGCTCCTCCTCGGTGGCGGTGTCGAGGGAGACGATCTTGATCCCGTGCTCCTCCAGGGCGGGGCGCAGCTCGGCGCCGAAGGCGTGACAGAGGCGATCGTCGAGTTCGAGCACGCGCTGCTGGATGAAGTCGATCTGCTCACTCGGGGCGAGGCCGTCGGGGCCGCGGGCGTCGATCCCGGCGTCAAGCTGGTCGAAGAGGCCGGCGACCCGGACCATGAAGAACTCGTCGAGGTTGGAGGCGTAGATCCCGCAGAAGCGCAGCCGCTCCAACAGCGGCGCCTCCGGGTCCTCGGCCAGTTCGAGAACCCGCTGGTTGAAGTCGAGCCAGGAGAGCTCGCGGTTGAAATAGAGGGCGGGATCGTCGATCGGTCCATCGTACTGCGGGACCATCGGCGTCCCGGCCGGCTCAGGCGGCACGGGCGGCGCTCTGCGGGCGGGCCGCAGCGGCGGCGTCGAGCGCCCGCCGGTAGCCGGTCGCCAGCTGCCCCATCGACCGCTCCCAGGAGCGCTCGCGGGCGGCGCGGGCGGCGGCTTCGCCGATCTGACGGCGCAGCTGCGGCGAGGCGGTGAGCTGGAGCAGGGTGCCGGCGAGGTGGTCGGCGTCGGGCCGGCAGAGGAGGCCGGTGTGGCGGTTCTCGATCAGCGCCGCCGGGCCGCCCTCGGCGACGGCGACGATCGGCAGGCCGCTGGCCTGGGCCTCGAGGATCACCTGCCCGTAGGTGTCGGTGCCGCTGGCGAAGAGGAAGGCGTCGGCGCTGGCGTAGGCGCGCGGCAGATCCTCGTCCTCGAGCCAGCCGAGGAAGGTGGCGCGCTCGCCGAGGCGGGCGCGGAGCTCGCTTTCCTCCGGCCCACCGCCGGCGACGAGCAGGTGCAGGCGCGGGTCGGCGGCGTGGGCACGGAGGAAGCTCTCAGCCAGCAGGTGGACCCCCTTCTCGCGGGTGAGGCGACCGGCGTAGATGACCTTGATCTCGCCGGGGAAGGCATCGCGGTCGGCCTTCGCGGGGTCGAAGCGCTCGATGTCCACCCCCCGCTCCCAGCGGCCGACGCGGTCGGGGTCGGCGCCAAAGGCGATCACCGAGCCGTCGGCCGAGGGGCTCGGCGAGAGGACGATCGACGGCGCCGAGTAGAAGGCGCCGAGGCCGGCCCGGCTCAGCGCCTCCAGGCTCTCGCTGCGGCTGCGCATGCCGACGTAGGTGGCGAGCTCGGTGTGGTAGCTGGCGAGCAGCGGCACGCCGGTGATGCGGCTGAGCAGGGTGCCGGCGATCCCGGCCGGGCCGGGGGCGGTGACGTGGACGAGGTCGTAGCGGCCCTCGGCGAGGGTCTCGACCAGGTCCGGCAGGCCGGGGACGCCGAGCCGCATCCCCTCGTAGAAGGGGACCTCCAGCTCGGCCGCGGCGGGAAGGCGGCGGTCGACGCCAGGGTCGGTGCCGATCACCTCCACCTCGCAACCGGGGACGCCGTGCTCGCGGATCTGTTCGATCGTGTGGGTGACGCCGTGCATCGAGCCGATCCCGTCGGCGAGGATCGCGACCCGGGGCCGCTCGCCGCCGGGGTCGCGCAGCTTCGCCTTCTCGGCGCCGAGGAAGGCGGTCGCCGGTGCGTAGGGGATCGCCGGCACCAACGCCTCGAACAGGGAGCCGACCGCGGCGGCCGGGTCCCCGCCTGCGACGGCCGCGGTGCCGGCGCGGACCGCCCTGCGCAGGCGCTTGTCGTGGATGCGGCGGGCGCGCCGGTAGAGCTCGGCGTGGGAGAAGTCGTCGGCCTGGAGGTAGGCGATCAGCTCCCGCCCGCGCAGATCGAGGCCGATCCCATCCAGCCAGGCCCCCAGCAGGTTGCGGGCGTCCTCGGGCCCGACGTCGGCGGCGATCTTCCCTTCACGGGCAGCTCCCTCTCGAATCACACGCTCGGCCATCTTCAACACAGCACCAGGATTCGGGCGCTGTGGGCTCGCGTCCTCAGTCGAAGGACCAGCTGCGTGCGGTTGGACGGGCGGGAGTCCCTCGGCGGACCCTCCCCGCTGTTGTCCGCCGAGGGACTCCCGCCCGTCCCCGAGCGCCAACGCACGCGTGGCCAGCGCCATCGCCGCGTGAGCCCACTTGGCGGCGCTGCCCTGCTCGCCGCCGGCTTCGGCGTCGCCGCGGAGCAGGTGGCGCAGAAACTCTTCCGGCGTCTCCGCGGCCGGCGCCTCGGTGAAGGTGCGGCCGATGTCGACGCCGGCATGGTCGTCGGAGCCGCCGATGCCGGTGCCGCCGTGGGTCTCGATGTAGACCGCGGCGGGCATGTTCAGCTCGGGGGCACGCGACCCGTTGCGGACCTCCCAGATCGGGAAGAGCTCCGCCAGTCGCCGCCGGTGGCGCCGGGCCATCGGCGCGGCGACGTTGAAGAACGGATGCGCCAGAGCGCAGACGATCTCCTGCTCGTGAAGGTAGGCGGCGCAGGCCTCGACATCGCCGGAGTGTGCCTGCAGCCACTCGTGGTCCCCGGGAGTGATCCCGTAACAGAGGACGTGCACCGCCTGGGGCTCGCCGGCGAAGCGGGCGGTCAGCTCCTCGGAGACGAAGCAATCGGGACGATCGGCGAGCGCCAAGCACCCGTCGATCGTGTCGTGGTCGGTGATCGTGACGAAGTCCATCCCCCGCCGCTTGGCCAGCTCATAGACCTCCTCCGGCGGCGTCGCGCACTCCGGCAACCCCAGAGACCGCTGCACCCCCAGCTTCGAAAAGTGCGATGCGGTCGAATGGCAATGCAAATCAACACGGGAAGTCATCGGTGCTCTCCCTATCTCGAATTCTCTTGTCCCTGCAGAGTTCGCCATGAAGCGGTGAGAGATGTGAAAAGACGGATAAAGCGACGTTTTGAGACGTAGATCCCTCTCGAGGGATTCCTCCTCGTACCGGTGCCTCAGGATGCAAAGGGCAACTCCGACCTGCCGGCCATCGCCTTCGAACAGGTCGGCCTCTACCGAATGGAGATGGCCCTACTGGTCTTCTACGGCGAGCTCCTGCTGGTCACCCCAGCCTTCTCGGGGTTGATGTGGGGACGACTGCCGACCGAAATTTCGATGCGAAGTGCAAGGTTCGCCGAAGAAGCCGATCGGCCTGCGGATGCGAACCGGACCGCCGTCAAAGAACTAGAACAGACCACCCGAAAACTCACTGAGGGACTGAAAATCGCAAACGTCGAGATCAAACGGCTGAAGAGAACACCCAGACGTGACAGTGCGCAACCGGAGGTAAAGTCAGAACGATGACCGAGCAGGAAAAGAGAGATTTAGCCTGGCGTCTTGCCGACGGTTCAGAGGTCTTCGACTTCGAGAAGGCGCTTGAATTCGTGCACTTCGAGCCCGCGAAAGCCGAAAAGCTGATCCGCGAACGAGAAGAAAGTCAAAAGCGGATGGAAGAAATCGACCGCGCCGCCGAGCAGCTCAAGCTCGCCCTGCGCGGACTCCGCTAAGCCGGGTTCAAAAACTCGACGCCTGCCAGCTGTCGATCGTCGGCAGCAGCGCCAGCGCGAGGGCAACGCCGGCGCCGAGGGCGCTGGCGACCAGCGTCGCTCTCACTCCCGCCCCGCCGACGGCGCGGCGGCGGCGAGCGCTCCAGTCGGCGCGCAGGGAGCGCAACATGCGCGGCAGGTAGGCGAGGAAGTGGATGCCGAAGACCGCGCCCCAGACGATGAAGGTCACCTTGTGGAGCAGAAGCAGCGTGTCGGACTTGTGGCCGTCCACGAGCAGCGCCACCCCGGTGACGAAGACGCCGAGCGTGGCCGCAACCAGCACCGGCGCCATCAGCCGCAGGGGCAGCAGCGGCGGCCCCTTCTCCCGGTAGGCGGGAGTGCGGGCGTAGTAGCGAACGAAGCGGTAGCCCGTGCTGCCGAGCTTCAGCAGCACCAACGGCACCAGCACCAGGCCGATGAACATGTGCGGGACCAGCAGTGGACCCAGCCGCAGCAGCGTCACTCCCTCCGCCAACAGCAGGAAGGTGAGCACAGCAGCGACCGCGCAGGTCAGGATCTCATTGCCGGCGACCCCGCCGAACGACCGTCGTTGCTCCATCCGCCCGGACGGTATGAGCTCAACCTGAATGTTTTTTAAGGTCAATAGCGCCTTCCACCTTTTCCCCACCCGAGTGTGGAAAAAGGAGAAGCGCTTAAGCCGCGACACGTTCGGGGGAGCTGCCGTTGGCGCTGCCGTTGAGGAGGTCGAGGATGACGCCCTCGCGGAGGCCGCCCTTGCCGATTTGGAGGGGTTGGCCGAGGAGGTCGGAGAGCTTCTCGAGGAGGAGGACGCCGGTGGGAAGGATGCGGACCCGGGTGGGGTCGAGCTCGAAGCGGCGGGCGACCTCGGTCGCCGGGTCGCCGCAGAGGACGCGGATGCCGCGCTCGAGGGTCTCGTACTCGAGGACGGCGCCGACGAGGCGGCGCAGGGAGGTGGCGGAGCCGCCGACGGCGACGGCCTGGGCCGGCCGTTGGAGCTCCACTCCCTCGAAGATGTCGTCGATGCGGTCGCGGACGCGGCGAATCTCGGCCGCCGAGGGTGGGTCGGAGGCGATCAGCTCCTCGGCCAGGTTGCCGGAGCCGACTGGCCAGGAGCGCACGCTCTGGGCGCCGCCGGGGACCGTGCCGAGGATCACCTCGGACGAGCCGCCACCGACGTCGACGACCCCGACCAGACCCTCGACCGGATGGCCGAGCGTCTTCGTGGCGCCGATGAAGGAGAGTCGGCCCTCCTCTTCCTCGGAGAGGATCTCGACCGGGACGCCGGCGGTGGAGCCGACCGCTGCGGCCACTTCCTCGCCGTTGCCGGCCTCGCGGATGGCGGCGGTGGCGACGGCACGGATCTCTTCCGCCCCCAGCTCCTTCGCCAGCCGCACCTGGGTGCCGACGACGTCACCGACTTCCTCGATCTTCTCCTCGCCGATCCGCCCCTCGCCGTCGATCGCCTTGCCGATCCGCGTGTAGGCCCGCTGCTCCATCACCTTTTTCAGCTGCCCGTCAACGGGCTCGGCGACGAGCAACCGCGTCGTGTTCGACCCGATATCTATGGCAGCGCAGAGCGTCATGGGCGTGCTTCCTGCATGTTCCCAAGCGCGTCGGATCTGAACCCGACGCAGCGCGCTTAGCCCTCGGGGTGCGAGGCGTCCTCGAACTCGCGGAACAAGCCGGTGACGACGAACGCCACCTGCTCGCCGATGTCCACCGCGTTGTCAGCCGTGCGCTCGATCGCCCGCGCCGCCAGCAGCATCGTCATCGCCCACTCGCGCTTGTCCGCGTCGTCGCCGAGCTCCAGCGCCAGCCGGAAGCAGTCGCGGTTGAGGTTGTCGACGACGTCGTCCTGGCGGACCAGGTCCTGCGCCATCTCCACGTCGCGCTCCTCGAAGGCCCGCTTGGCCTGGGCGATCAGGCTCTTCGTGTGCCGCCCCATACTGAGGATCAGCCCCACCATCTCCTCGTCGGCCGGCGGCTCGTTGCCGGAGATCGGGATCAGCTTGCAGACGTTCACGCACTGGTCCCCCATCCGCTCCACGTTCTTCAGCACGTGCAGCAGCGAAGAGATCAGCCGCAGGTCGGTCGCCACCGGCGACTGCGTCGCCAGCAGCGTGATCAACGCCTGGTGCACCTCCAGGTAGCGCCCGTCGATGCGGTCATCGTCGGCCACCACCAGCTGCGCCATCTCCACGTCCTGGAACTCGACCGCTTCCAGCGTCCGCGTCAGGGCAGCGCTGACGAGGTCGAGCCCGCCGAGCGCGCTCGCCTCCAGGTTGGCCAGTTCCTCCAGATATTCGGCGCGCGCCACTTCCGGCATATCTTTATCCCGTCCCAGCGGTTAGCCGAAGCGGCCGCTGACGTAGTCCTCGGTCTCCTGCTGGCCCGGTTTGGTGAAGATCTCCTCGGTCGGGCCGACCTCGACCAGGTGCCCCGGTCTTCCCGTGCTCTCGATATTGAAGAAGGCGGTGAGGTCGCTGGCCCGCGCCGCCTGCTGCATGTTGTGAGTGACGATGACGATCGTGTAGCGGCCCTTCAGCTCCCCGATCAGGTCCTCGATCGCCAGCGTCGCCACCGGGTCGAGCGCCGAGCAGGGCTCGTCCATCAGCAGCACCTCCGGCTCGACGGCGATCGCCCGGGCGATGCACAGCCGTTGCTGTTGGCCGCCGGAGAGGCCGCCACCGGGCCTGTCGAGACGATCCTTGACCTCGTCCCAGAGGTGGGCGCCGCGCAGGCTGCGCTCGACCACGGCGTCCTTCTGCGTCTTCGTCACCTTCTTCGTGTTGAGGTTGAGGCCCGCGGCGACGTTGTCGTAGATCGACATCGTCGGAAACGGGTTGGGCTGCTGGAAGACCATCCCGATCAGCCGCCGCACCGCCACCGGATCGACTCCCGGCGCGTAGACGTCCTCGCCGTCGAGCTTGATCTCCCCCTTCACGCTCGCCCCCGGCGTCAGCTCGTGCATGCGGTTGAGCGAGCGCAGGAAGGTCGTCTTGCCGCAGCCGGAGGAGCCGATCAGCGCCGTCACCCTGTTCGGCTCGACCGTCATCGTCACGTCCTCGACCGCCTGGAAGTCGCCGTAGAAGAGGTTCACCCCGCGCGTCTCGATCGTCTTCGCCGGCCGTCCGGCGGCGGTCACGGGCCCGGTCGAGGTCGCGCTCACCGCGGGAGAGTCGCTCATCGTTCCCTGATTCTCCCCAACGGCCTTCCGTTTAGTCGCGGCTCCCAGCATCGTTCTCAGCTTCCTTCCCTCCACTGGCTCAGTGGATCTCGGTTTTGTAGCGTCGGTAGACCCACCGGGCGGCGATGTTCAGCAGCATGACGATCGCGATCAGGGTCAGCGCCGCGGCCCAGGCCCGGTCGTAGGAGGCCTGTTTCATCACTCCCGGCGAGCGGTACTCGTTGTAGGCGTAGACGGCGAGGTTCTGCATCCGCCCGTTGAACGGGTCGGTGTTCATCGAGTCGACCACCCCCGTCGTCACCAGCAGCGGCGCCGTCTCGCCGACGATGCGGGCGACCGCGATCATCACCCCCGTGATGAGGCCGGCGAAGGCGGTCGGCAGCACCACCTTGGTGATCGTCTTCCACTTCGGCGTCCCCAGCGCGTAGGCGGCCTCGCGCAGGTGGTTTGGGACGATCTTCAGCACCTCCTCGGCGGAGCGGATCACGATCGGGATCATCAACACCGAGAGCGCCACCGAACCCATCGCGCCGAGGCGGATGCCGGGTCCGAGGAAAAGTGCGAAGAGCGCGTAGGCAAAGAGGCCGGCGACGATCGAGGGAATGCCGGTCATCACATCGACGAAGAAGGTCAGCGCCCGGCGCAGCCGCCCGGTCCCGTACTCGTTGAGGTAGATCGCCGCCATGATCCCGATCGGGACCGAGATCGCGGCGGCGACAGCGGTGATGATCAGGGTGCCGACGATCGCGTGGGCGGCGCCGCCGCCCCCGACCACCCCGCGGGCATCTTCGGTGAAGAATTCGAGGCTGAGGCCGGGGATGCCGCGCTTGGCGACTTCGAGGATCAGCGAGAAGAGCGGGATCATCGCCAAACCGAAGGCGCAGGCGATCGCAAGCGTCATCACCCTGTCTTTGGCGCGGCGCGGCCCCTCGACCGCGCGCGACCAGGTGTAGAGGACGACGGCGGAGAGCAGCGCCCCGAAGACCAGCGTCAGCGCCACGGTGAAGGCGCCGGTCGCGAGCAGGATCGCGGCGGCGACGGCCGCCGAGCCGCCGACCGCCGCCCAGGTGCCCCAGCTGGGCAGGCTGCCGCTGCTGCTGCCCCGCAGGTCGAGGCCGCTGCCGGCGTGGATGGGCTGCGAGGCGCTCTCCACTCCCCGCTCCTATTCCTGGTTCGAGCGGGCGATGATCGCGCGCGCGCCCATGTTGGTGACGAGGGTGATCGCAAAGAGGACGAGGCCGGTGGCGATCAGCGCGTTGATCGCGAGGCCACTCGACTCGGGGAAGTTCAAGGCGATGTTGGCGGCGATCGTCGAGGGGTTCGCCTGGCTGATCAGGTTGAAGGTGACCGCCCCGGAGACAGAGAGGATGATCGTCACCGCCATCGTCTCCCCCAGCGCCCGCCCGAGCCCGAGCATGGCGCCGCTGATCACCGACGATTTGCCGAACGGGAGGACCGTCATCCGGATCATCTCCCAGCGGGTGGCGCCGAGCGCCTGCGCGCCTTCCTGCAGCCGGCGCGGAGTCTGCGCGAAAGCCTCGCGGGCGACCGCGGAGACGATCGGCAGGATCATCACCGCCAGGACCAGACCGGCGACCAGCATCGTGCGGCCGGTGGCCGACGCCGGGCCCTGGAAGAAGGGGACCCAGCCGAGGTGTTCTTCGAGCCACTTCAGCACCGGCACCGCCGCCGGGCCGAGGACGAAGATCCCCCAGAGGCCGTAGATGATGCTCGGGATCGCCGCCAGCAGGTCGACCAGGTAGCCGAGCGTCAGCGCGATCCGCGGCGGCGCCACGTGGGTGATGAAGAGCGCCACGGCCACCGCCAGCGGCACTGCGACCAGCGCCGCGAGCGCCGCCGCCAAGACCGTGCCGAAGGCGAGCGGCGCGACGTAGTCTACGAAGGTCTTATCGTGCGGCAGTTCGGAGGCGCTGGCGGTGAGGGCCGGGAAGCCCTCGGAGAGGAGGAAGATCGCGACCCCCGCCAGTAGGGCCAGGATCGTCACCGCGGACACCACCGCGGTGCGGGAGAAGATGCGATCGCCGCGGCGGCGGCGCCCTCCGGACGCCGCCGCCAGCAGCTGGCCTGCGTTGGTCGTGGTGTCGACCGAGGCCACTACCTACCTAGCCGGCTTCGATCGCTTCGACAGCCGGGGTCACTTTCTTCGTCAGCGCCGCGGAGAGGGGCGCGGAGCCGGCCTGTTCGGCGGCCAGTTCCTGCCCTTCGGGGCTGACTACGTATTCCGCATAGGCCTTCACCGCTTCGGCTTCGCTGGCGGAGCCGTATTTGCTGCAGGCGATGAAGTAGGAGACCAGGACGATCGGGTAGGTCCCCTGCGATTCCGTCTTGCGATCGAGTTTGAACGCGATCGTGTTCTTCGACGGGCTGAGTTCTTTGTCGAGCGGCGACTCTTCGACGATTTTCGCCGCGGCTTCGGCCGTCGGTTCAGCCCATTCGGAGCCGACCTTGATCTTGGCGATGCTGAGTTCGCCGGCCTGGCTGGCGTCGGCGTAACCGATCGCACCTTCGCCGGCGCTGACCGCTTCGACCACTCCGGAGGTGCCCGAAGCGGCTTCGCCGCCCTTCACCGGCCAGTCACCGCTGACTTCGAACTTCCAGACGCTGGGAACCACCTCGGAGAGGTATTCCGTGAAGTTCTGCGTCGTGCCCGACTCGTCGGAGCGGTTGACCGGGGTGATCCGGGTGCTCGGCAGTTCGACGCCCGGGTTGTCTTTGGCGATGGCCGGGTCGTTCCAGCTGGTGATTTCCTGGGCGAAGATCTTCGCCAGGGTTTCCGGGTCGAGTTTCAGTTCTTCGACGCCCGGGAGGTTGTAGATGATCGCGATCGGCGAGATGTAGTCCGGGACCTCGATCAGTTCGCCACCCTTGCAGCGTTTTTCGGCCTTTTCGAGTTCGCTTTCTTCGGTCGAGAGCGCCGCGTCGCTGCCCGCGTAGGCGACCCCGCCGGCAATGAACTGTTCGCGACCGCCGCCGGACCCGACCGGGTCGTAGGAGATCGTCGCGCCTGAGTTTTCGTTCTCGAATTCGGCGATCCAGGCTTCCTGCGCCGCCTGCTGGGCGGTCGAGCCGGCACCGGCGATTTCACCGGAGACTTCGCCACCGCCGGAACCGGTGGATTCGTTGCTGCTGGAGCCGCAGGCGGCGACGCCGACTGCGAGAACCGCCGCGAAGGCGATCACCACAAGCCATCTAGATCTGGACATCGTTCTCCTTGGGGTAGGCGACATAGCTGAGGCGGAGGCTCCCAGTGGTCGCAAGGGAGCTTGTTACTGCGCTGTGGCGAAGTTGTAAAAAAGATGTAAAAGGCCCGACGATGGGCGATTGGCGTCAGGAACCAGGCCAATCAGCCGTCCGGCGAGAAGCGGTAGCCGATCCCGTTGTGGGTGTGGATCAGCTGCTGGCCGGGGAGCGCTTCCCCCAGCTTCGCCCGCAGGCGGCTGACATAGACGTCGACCGAGCGGTCGTCGGGCCGTGGCTCCGACCCCCAGACGGCGGCGAAGAGTTCCTCACGGGTCATGATCCGCTGCGGGTGGTTGGCCAGCGTGACCAGCAACTGCAGCTCCCGCATCGTCAGGCTGAGCGGCCGGCCATCGACCAGCGCCGCGTGCTCCTCAGGCCTGATGTCCAGCGTTCCCATGGCCGCCGAGCTTGGCGACGCACGAATCGGCGGCGGTTACCCCGCCGTAAAGCTCTTGTGAACGATCTGTGAATCGGGCTCGGCAGCCACCTCCGCCGGTGCCGGCCGCAGCTCCTCTTCGACGATCCCGGCCGGTTCCGGCTCGAAGCGGTAACCGATGCCGAAGTGGGTGTGGATATAGGTCCAGCTCGGCGAGCGCTTCTCCAGCTTCTGGCGCAGCTTCCTGACGAAGACGTCGACGGAGCGGTCGCCGTGGGCCATCGCGTAGCCCCAGACCCGCTGGTAGATCTGCTCGCGCTCCAGCACCTGGCTGCGTTCCTCGGCGAGCAGGTAGAGCAGCTCGAACTCGCGCCGGGTGAGGTCAAGGGGCTCGCCCTTGACGAAGGCCTGGAAGCGATCCGGGCGGACCTCCAACTCACCGGCGCTAAGCGGCGAGGACTCGACCTCCTTGCGGCCACCCTTGAGGCGGCGGCTGACCGCTTCGATCCGCGCCAGCGTCTCCTCGGGATGACAGGGCTTGGTCATCCAGTCGTCGACGCCGAGCCGCAGCCCCCGCACTCGCTGGGCCACGGTCGAGCGACCGGTGCAGACGACGATGGCGAGGTCGGGCAGCATCGAGGCGATGCGCTCGAGGTAGGGCCAAGCTTCGTCGCCCAGCAGCGCCGGGTCGATCAGCAGCGCGTTCAGCTTCATCGCCACCAGGTCCCGCGGCGGCACCGCACCGGAGGTCTGGCGGAGGTGCCAGCCGGCTACTTCGGCGCGCTTGGCAAGGACGGTGACGAAGCCGCTGTCGTTGTCGATGACGGCGATTCGGATAGGCGCATTGTATGCATCGTCAAGGCGCGAACTACCTGCGTTCACCGGATTTTCACAAGCTGAGGCGGGCGTAACCCGAATTTGCGGAAATGCCGCCCAGCACGATTTGCGACGCCGAGCGCGGCGACGCCCCCCGGTGCGCTAGATTCCCGCCCGTGAAGCGCACCGTCGCAGCCCTGCTCTCGGTCTGGGCCCTGATGCTGGTCCTCGCCCCGGCAGCCCTCGCGGACGAGGGCGTCGGCCTCGCCGGCCCGACCACTGACAAGACGGTGACCCTCTTCTGCTTCGGCGTGATCATCTTCTTCGCCGCCCTGGTGATCGTCCTCTCCTTAATCCAGGGCAAGCTGGAGAAGCGCAAGGAACAGCGCCGCTCAGACCTGGCGCGCTTTAACTGACCGGCCGGAACGAACGCGTTCCGCCCCGTCAGGACAGTTTGAACCCGGTCAACAGGCGCTTCTCGGTCTCGCCTTCGACCTTGGCGACGACTTCGACCTTGCCCTCCAGGGGGGTGCCGCGGATCTTGGTGGCGAGGAGGTCGTCGACCTGGAAGATGCCGGCGGAGTTGTTGAGCTGGATCTCGATGCGGACGGGGCGGTCCTCGCCGGCCTCGATGCGGACCTCGTCGATCGCGGCGGCGGAGATCGAGTGGATTCCCTCGTGGCCTTTCTCCAGGGGGATGCGGGTGCGGCCCTGGGCCATGTCGAGGGCATCGGCGACGCGGACGACGCCGGCCTCGACCGTGTAGGGCTCGCCGCGCCGGCGGTGACCGATGATCGCGTGGAGGATCTCGGAGGCGACGATGCTGCGCTCGGGCTCTTTGTAGGCCTCGGTGAGCAGACGCTGGAGGGCGCCGTGGGCGAGGAAGAGCGAGTAGGCCTCATGGTCGGCGCGGTGGATCGACATGCCGACGTCGTGAAGAAGTGCGCCGCCGGCGACGACGACTTCGGCGTCGCGGTCGCGCATGCCGTGGTCGGCGACCATCGCCGGCTCGACCCCGGCCTTGACCAGCAGCCGCAGCAGCCGCAGGGCGATATTGAGGACGATCTGCATGTGGACCCAGCTATGGTCCGACATCCCCAGCCGTTCCGAGTGGACCTGGGTCATATACCACCAGGACCGCACCTGGTCGTCCGAGTTGACCGCCTCGAGGAAGCTCTCGAGCCTGCGGTTCCCCCGCGTAGGCGCCCGCACCTTCGCCTCGGCAATCGCCTCCTTCGGCGGTTTGCGTTTCGGCCCGCCGGGATCCGGCGCCGGTACCTGCTCCTCGCTCATCGCCGAGGATCGTAGATGCGAGCTCGGCGTTCGTCCTTTTCAGGGCATATGCCCTGAAAAGGACGAACGCCGCAAGCGTCAGCCGCAGACGGGCCAGGGGCTGGAGCCGGAGCGCGCGTAGAGGAGGGCGGCGCGGTAGTCCTGTTCGGCTTCGGGCGCCGCGGCGGGGTCACCGTGGCCGCCGACCGATTCCCAGGTTCCGTAGTCGAACTGGTACTTGCCGCGGTAGGTGCCGTCAGAAGAGACCGCGGTCGGGTCGCCGCCGGACTCGCAGGCGGCGATCGCGTTCAGCGCTTCCAGCGAGACGCCGCCGGGAAGGTTCTCGAACCGTTCTTCGCGTTCGCGCTGGCGCCGTTCGGCTTCAGCCCGTTCGTGGGCCTTGATCTGGCGGGAGATCCGGTGGACCAGCCGGTGGAAGCCGTTGACCGGCCGCGGCAGCCCCGCAGTTGGAGCGGCTTCACTCTGGCCGCCACGAGGAGCGACCTCGGCCTGGCCAATCCAGGCGACCCCGTTGTTTCCGCCCCCACCGGCCGCCAGCGCGGCAGCCGGGAAGGCAAGCAGGATGAGCAAGATCACGGTGAATTGTTTGCGTTTTGTGAGCAAGCGCAAAACCGTGAGGCTTTGCGCCGCTCCTATGTGTGGGGAAGCTCACAGAAGGCATGACTTGGTTGCAATCTTGCGCCCCGGCCCCTCAGACCGCCTTCGCGATCAGCAACCTCAGATCTGGCAGCGTCCTGAACGACTTGGCCTCGACGTAGCTGTAGCCGCTCTCGCGCAGCCAGTGGGAGACCTCGTCGACGGTGTAGGTGTCGGCGCCGGAGGTGAGGTGGAAGAAGAGGCCGAGGATCGAGGCGAGGTTGGCACGCTGGCCGCCGGGCCGGTCGTAGAGGTCGAGGACGGCGAGTGGCGCGCCCGGCCGCAGCACCGCGCGAATGCGGGCGAAGAGCGCCCGCGCCTGCTCCGGCGAGAGGTGGTGAATGATGTTGAAGGCGAGCGCGCCGTCGTAGTGCCCGTCGTAGTCGACCTCGAACATGTCGCCGACGAGGTGGCGCAGGTGGTCGGCCATCCCCGCTTCGGCGACGATCTGCTCCCCCACCCTGACGCTGCCGGGCAGGTCGACGATCGTCGCCCGCAACCCCTCGTGGCGGCGGCAGAGCGCCATCGAGAACTCACCGTGGGCGCCGGCCACGTCCAGCACCTGGTGGGCGCCGCGCGCCAGCGGAATCGCCTTCGCCACTTCGGCGCTGGAGAGCCGCGCGACCTGGTACTGGCCGCGGATGTAGGACTGCCAGTAGGGGTCGTCAGCCGCTTTCTCGTGCAGCTCGACGTGGCGGCCGTCGCGGACCAGGTCCTCCAGCCCCGCGTACCAGTCCCAGTAATGGGCGGTGTCGGCGAGGAAGTCGCCGAGGTAGGTGTCGGAGCGCGGGTCGAGCCAGGGGCGGCCGCCGGCGGTCATCTCGTAGCGCCCGTCGGGCCGCTGCTTGACGTGCCCGAGCGAGGCGATCACGTCGAGGACCCGTTCGGTCCCGGTCTTCTGCAGCCCCAGGTGCTCGGCCAGCTCGGCGGGCTCGCGCGGCCCCTCGGCCAGCGCCGCGAGGATGCCGGTCCGCTGCGCAACCTGTAGCGAGCGGGCGATCGGCATCGAGTACATCGCCTCGCCGATCGGCGTCGGCAGCTTGTTGAGGAGTAGCCCGAGGCGCTCCACCAACCCGTCCGGAACAGCGGCAATCCGCATCGAACCCAGCCTATCCGCGATCATCGGCAGATGGGAGAGGTGCCGACCTCAAGGCTGCTGCTCGCCTGCCCCGACCGTCCGGGGCTGATCGCCCGTGTCAGCGGCTTCCTCGCCGAGTCCGGGCTCAACATCGTCGACGTCGACCAGCACTCCAGCGCCGAGGGCCGCTTCTTCATGCGGATGGTCTTCGACCACGTGCCCGAGAGCGAGCGCGACGCGCTCGAGCTGCGCTTCGCGCGGGAGATCGGCGAGCCCTTCGAGATGGACGTCGAGTTCCACGAGACGGTGCAACCGCGGCGGGTGGCGATCATGGTCAGCCGCGAGGACCACTGCCTATCCGACCTGCTCTGGCGCTGGCGCAACGGCGACCTCGGCGGCGAGCTGGTCAGCGTCGTCTCCAACCACCCCGACCATGCCGGCCAGGCGGAAGCGGTCGGGCTGCCCTTCCACCACGTGCCGGTCGAGCCGGGGCAAAAGGCAGAGGCCGAGCGGCGGGTGCTGGAGCTGCTGGACGGGATCGACCTGCTCGTCCTCGCCCGCTACATGCAGATCCTCTCCAGCGGCTTCCTCCGCGCGCTCGGGGCGCCGGCGATCAACATCCATCACAGCTTCCTCCCCGCCTTCGTCGGCGCCGACCCCTACCACCGCGCATACGAGCGCGGCGTCAAGCTGATCGGGGCGACGGCCCACTACGTCACCGCCGAGCTCGACGCCGGCCCGATCATCGCCCAGGACGTGACCCGCGTCGACCACCGCGACGAGGTCGCCGACATGATCCGCCTCGGCCGCGACGTCGAGCGCCTGGTCCTGGCCCGAGCGGTGATGGCCCACCTAGACGACCGCGTGCTCCTCGACGGCGACAGGACGATCGTCTTCTGAGATGCCGCCAGGATCGAAAGCGCCGCGGTTAGTACAGGCGCTGCGCTACGCGCGCGACCCGCTCGGGTTCCTCGGCAGTCAGCAGCGCCGCTACGGAGACATCTTCTCCGTCCGCTTCCCCTTCTTCGGGCGGGTCGTCTACGTCGCCCGCCCCGACCTCGTCAAAGCGGTCTTCACCGGCGCGCCATCGGTCTTTCACGCCGGCGAGGCGAACGCGACGGTGCTGGAGCCCGCGCTCGGCCCGCACTCGGTCCTGACCCTCGACGACGAGCCGCACATGCGCCAGCGCAAGCTGCTGCTGCCCCCCTTCCACGGCGAGCGGGTGCGGCGCTACGAGGAGCTGATCGTCGAGATGACCCGGCGGGAGATGGAAAGCTGGCCGGTCGGCAAGCCCTTCGCGCTGCGCCCCCACACCCAGCGAATCACCCTGGCGGTGATCATGCGCGCCGTCTTCGGCGTCCACGACGAGGAGCGGCTGGAGCGCTTCGAGCGGCTCATCGATGACTTCGCCAAGCGGGTCGGCGTCATCACCTCGTTCCCGATCCTGCGCCGCAACCTCGGCCCTGGCAGCCCCTGGCCGCGCTTCCTGCGCTCGCGCGCAGCGCTCGACGAGTTCATCTACGAGGAGATCCGGCTGCGCCGCGCCGAGGCCGGGTACGAGGAGCGCGACGACGTGCTCTCCCTCCTGCTCAGCGCCCGCGACGAGGACGGCGAGGCGATGAGCGACCAGGAACTGCGCGACGAGATGGTGACGGTGCTCGGCGCCGGCCACGAGACGACCGCGACCGGGCTGGCCTGGGCGGTCGAGCGACTGGTCCGCAGCCCCGCGGTGCTGGCGAAGCTGCGCGAGTCGCTGGCGGCCGGCGAAGAGGACTACCTGAACGCGACCGTGAAAGAGACGCTGCGCTCGCGGCCGGTGATCGTCGACGTCGCCCGCAAGCTGAAGGCGCCGGCGACGATCGGCGGCTACGAGCTGGCGGCGGGCCAGTTCGTGCTGCCGGCGATCGCGGCGCTGCACTACCGCGAGGACCTCTTCCCCCAGCCCGGCGAGTTCCGGCCCGAGCGCTTCCTCGACGGCAAGGCCGACAACTACGCCTGGATCCCCTTCGGCGGCGGCGTCCGCCGCTGCATCGGCGCCGCCTTCGCCGAATACGAGATGCGGACGATCCTGCGCCAGTTCGTCGAACGCACCGAGCTGCGCCCGGTCTCCCCCGAGCCGGAAAAGGTCAAGGTCCGCAACATCACCCTGGCCCCGGCACACGGAACGCGGGTGGTTCTAGAGCGTCCGCTCGTCTAGGTCGCCGCGCCCTCGGCTTCGGCCTGGACGGCCTCCCACTCCCCGTATAGCTCGTCGACTGTCGCCTTCGCCTCTTCGTGGCGCTTGGTCGCCCGCTCGATGCGGCCGGGACTCGACCAGGCCGAGGGGTCGGAGAGCTCGTCCTCGACCTCGCGCAGCGCCGCCTCCGCCGCCTCGATCCGCTGCTCCAGCTTCGCCGCCTTGCGCGCCGCTTTCTGCGCCGGCTTGGTGGCGCTGTACTTCTTGCCGCCGCCACCGGAGCTCTTCGATTTGGCAGCCGACGCCTCCGCTTCGGCTTCTTCGTCGCGCCGCCGCTGGTACTCGGCCCAGCCGCTCGGGTGGTTCTGCAGCTCGCCGCCCTCACAGACGAGGGTGCGGCTGCCGACCGCCTCCAGCAGCGCCCGGTCGTGGGAGACGAGCAGCACCGTCCCCTCGAACTCGGTCAGCGCGTCCTCCAGCGCCTCGCGGCTCTCGATGTCGAGGTGGTTCGTCGGCTCGTCGAGGATCAGCACGTTGGCGCCGGAGGCGACCAGGATCGCCAGCGAGAGCCGCCGCTGCTCGCCGCCGGAGATGTCGATCAGCTGCTTCTCGACGTCCTCGCCGGAGAAGAGGAAGCCGCCGAGCAGCGCCCGCGCCTGGTTCTCGCTCAGGCCGGCCTCGCGCTTGGCGGCGTCGAGGACGGTGCCCGAGCCGGCGGCGCTGTCGGCGTGCTGGGAGAGGTAGCCGAGCTTGACGTTGTGGCCGGTGCGGACGCTGCCGGCGGCGGGCTCGCGGCGGCCGGCGAGGGTGTCGATCAGAGTCGTCTTGCCGGTGCCGTTGGCGCCGACCAGGACCACGTGCTCGCCGCGTTCGAGTTCGAGGTTGGCCTCGGCGAGCAGCGTCCGCCCCGGCACCTCGAGCCTCCCGTTGACCAGTTTCAGCACCACTCGCCCCGGCCGCGAGGGCGGCTTGAAGTGGAAGCGCAGGTGGCGGTTGTCGCGGCGTTCGGCGGCCGGCCCGCTGCGCTTCGCTTTCTCGATCATCTTCACCCGCGACTGCGCCTGGCGCGCCTTCGTCGCCTTGTAGCGGAAGCGCTCGACGAAGCGCTCCATCCGCGCGATCTCCGCCTGCTGGCGCTCGATCGCCTTGCCGAGGGCGATCTCCCGTTTCGCCTGTTCTTCGCGCCAGGCGTGCCAGGGGCCGGCGAAGAAGCGGGCGCGCTGCGCCTCCAGCTCCAGCACCGAGGTGCCGACCGCCTCCAGGAACCAGCGGTCGTGGGCGACGAGGACGACCGCCGCGTCAAGGTCGACCAGGTAGCGCTCGAGCCACTCCAGCGAGGGGATGTCGAGATGGTTGGTGGGCTCGTCGAGGAGGAGCAGGTCGGGGCGGGTGGCGAGGGCGCGGGCCAGCGAGGCGCGGGTCAGCTCGCCGCCGGAGAAGGTCGCGAGCGGGCGCTCGGCATGCCCGGCGTCGAAGCCGAGGCCGCGGAGGACGGCGAGCACGTCGTCGCGCCAGCGATAGCCGCCGCCGGCTTCGAGCCGCTGCTGGGCGGCGGCGTAGCGGCGCATCGTCTCCTCGTCGCCGCCGGACATCTCCGCCTCCAGCCGCGCCAGCTGGGCCTCGGCCTCGATCATCTCGGTGCGGCCGGAGAAGACGTACTCGCCCAGCTTCATCTGCGACTCGCGCGGCGGGCGCTGGTCGTGGAGGGCGACGCGGGCGCCGCGCTGCACGGTCAGCGAGCCGCCGTCGGGCGGCCGCTCGCCGGCGAGCAACCGCAGCAGCGTCGACTTGCCGGCGCCGTTGCGCCCGGACAGCGTCATCCGTTCGCGCGGCTCGAGCTTGAAGGAGACGTCTTCGAAGAGCAGCTTGCCGCCGACGTAGACGTCGAGTGAAGTTGCGGTTGCGATCGCCATGCCTGCAACCAAGGTAGTGGCCCGTGCCCAGGCGTAACCTCCTGCTCATGGCCTGGCCCGCCGCCGTCTCGGAGTGGGGCTCGACCGCCGAGGAGCGGTCGCGGGCCTATCCCTGCGACGATCTGATCGCCTCTCCCGCGATGACGCTGTTCCGGTCGATTGACGTCGAGGCGCAGCAGGAGGTCACCTTCCGCTGGCTCTGCCAGCTCCGCGCCGCCCCCTACAGCTACGACAAGCTCGACAACTTCGGCCGCCGCAGCCCGCAGGAGCTGACGCCGGGGCTGGAGCGCCTTGAGCGGGGACAGCGGGTGGCGACGATCTTCCGCCTCGCCGGCTTCGAGCCGGGCGAGTCGCTGACGATCCACCACCGGGGCCGGATCTTCGGCGAGGTCGCCTGCACGTACCGGGCGGCGTCGGTCGGCGAGGAGCGCTCGCGGATCGTCGTCAAGCTGATCTGGACGCCGGCGCGGCGCGGGCCGATCGGCCGGCTGGAACGAGCGCTGCTGCCGGCCGGGGACCTGGTGATGATGCGCCGCCAGCTGCTCAACCTGAAGGAGCTGGCGGAGCGGACCGCGGCCGAGATGGACAAGCCCGTGGCGGCAAACGTAGGCTGAGGCAATGGACCGGCATGAGCTGCGGGCGATCCAGGCGCCCCTGAAGGCGCGCTACAAGGCCGAGCCGGAGAGCGCGGTGGTGACGCTGAAGGCGGAGGGAACCCTGGGCGAGGGCGTCTCCTGCTCGGTGCAGACGGGGCGGGCGATCGCCGAGGCCGGCCTCCACCCCGCCTCCGGCGGCGACGGCACCCTGCTCTGCTCAGGCGACATGCTGCTGGAGGCGCTCGCGGCCTGCGCCGGAGTGACGCTGCGAGCGGTGGCGACGTCGCTCGGCATCCCGGTCGACGGGGGCCGCGTCCACGCCGAGGGCGATCTCGACTTCCGCGGCACGCTCGCGGTCGACCGCGAGGCGCCGGTCGGCCTCTCGTCGATCCGCCTGCGCTTCGAGCTCGAGACCGACGCCGACGAGGAGCAGCTCGACACGCTGCTGAAGCTGACCGAGCGCTACTGCGTCGTCTTCCAGACCCTGGCGCAGCCGCCGGAGCTCTCGGCAACGGTCAGCGCCTGATGCCGGGGGCGCTCCGGCACCTGGGCGAACTGGCACGGGCGCGAGCGACCCGCCGCTCCTCCGCAGCCGCGGCCCGGCAGCGACTGGCCGAACTGGAGGCGCGGCCGCTGCAACTGCCGCCGGGGCTGGAGGTGGAATGGCTCGGCGTCTCCGGCTACCGGCTGAGCTACGAGGGGCGCACGCTCTTCGTCGACCCCTACCTCTCTCGGGTCCCCTTCCGCAGCATCGTCTCGCGGCGCCCGGCGCTTCCCAGCGACGCCGCCCTCGATCGCTTCCTCCACGCCCCGGGCGAGACCGTCGGCGTGCTGGTCGGCCACACCCATTTCGACCACGCGGTCGACGCTCCGGCGATCGCCCACCGGACCGGCTGCCGGGCCTACGGCTCTCGCTCGCTCGTCAACCTGATGGCGCTGCACGGTCTCGCCGATCGCGCCGTCGAGGTCGAGCCGTACCGCACCTACGAGCTCGGCCCCTTCGAGGTCTCCTTCACGCCGAGCGTCCACTCGAAGCTGCTGCTCGGCCTCGCCGTCCCCTACGACGGCGAACTCAGCTGCGAGCACCTCGACTCGCTGGCGCCGGGCGCCTACCGCTGCGGCCAGGTCTGGGGGGTCACGATCGCGGTGGCGGGTCTGCGTTTCTACCACCAAGGCAGCGCCAACCTCGTTGACGAGGCGGTGCGCGAGCGCGGCGTCGACGTCTTCCTCGCCGGTGTCGCCGGCCGCAGCTTCACCCGCGACTACTGGCAGCGGATCCTGCCACTGCTGGAACCCAAAGCGGTGGTGCCGACCCACTACGACAACTTCTTCCGCCCGCTCGGCGCGGAGATGGAGTTCGTCGCCAACGTCCAGCTCTCGGAGCTGCCGGAGGAGATCGCCGCCGTCAGCCGCGATTTCCAGGTCGCGGCGCTGCCGCGCTCGGATCGCCAGATCTAACCGCAGTACTTGGCGGCGATCTGCTCGATCGTGCCCATCGTGCGACGGGTGTCGGCGCCGAGCAGGGACTGGATCGCCTTCAGGTCGAGGTCGGATTCGAGCAGGCCGCCGCTGGGGAGCCAGTAGAGCTCGCGCCCCTCGATCGCCAGCAGGTCTTCGTCGGTGGCGAGCGCCAGCACCTTCTTCTTCGCCGCCGCGCTCGGCTTCTTCATCAGCAGCGAGACCTGCAGTTTGCCCTGCGACTTCTCGACCAACTTGGGGTCGAACGGCTGCCGCGCGGCGATCGCCGCCACCTCCTCGATGCTGCGCAAGAAGACCGGCACGTCGTAGCCGAGCCGCTCGTCCAGCTTCGCTTCCACCCTCTGAGCAAGCTTGGTCTCCGCCTCACGGTTCGGCGAAGCGAAGACCACGTTGCCGCTGGCCCGGAAGGTCGCGACCTCCTCGAACCCCATCTCCTCGAAGTGCCGGCGCAGCTCCTCGTTCTTGATCCGGCGCCCGCCGAGGTTCATCCCCCGCAGGAAGGCGACGTAGCGTTCCATAGGGAAACCCTACGATCAGGGCATAGTGCGGCGCAGCCGGCTGCAGCGAGAGGCCCTGATCGCGGTCTCGCCTCGATCGCGACGGCTCCGGCATGGGCTCGGCTTCGCCAGCAGCCTTGCGAGCGCCCGATCCCGCCGCCACTCCGCGGGAGTGCGGAGGCCCTTCGTCCGGTTGCAGCGCTGGCAAGCCGCCACCAGGTTGGCCGGCGTCGTCGGGCCGCCGCGGGCTCTGGGGGCTACGTGATCCACCCCCATGGCTTCGCCGCCGCAATAGCGGCAGGTCCAGTCGTCCCGCTGGAGCACGGCGCCGCGCAGCAGCGGGTGGATTCGGCGCTGCGCGGGATCGGCTGCCGCCGGGTCCCAATGCAGGAGAGGGTGTGAAGGTGAGGGGATAGGACTCACTGCTACCCGATCGGTTCGAGAATCTGCACGAATTAGACAACCCGTCCAATTTCGTTAGTTGCGGTCATGATGAGGCGGTGGATTTCTCGCGACTCCCATCCGACCTGCCGGTACCGGAGGACGACGGAGCGGCTGATCACCTGCCCGGAATGTGGCTCCCGCCGATCCTCGGCCTCGATGACCTGACCCCAGGCCTGCTCGCCGCCTACGTCTACCCGCGCACCGGCGTTCCCGGCGTGCCGCTGCCGGATGACTGGGACGACATCCCGGGCGCTCGCGGTTGCACGCCACAGAGCTGCGCCTACCGTGACGCACTGGCCGAGTTCGAGGCACTCGGCACGGCGGTGGTCGGAATCAGCACCCAGAGCGCGGCCGAACAGGCCGAGTTCGCCGCGCGCGAGCACATCCCGTTCCAGCTGCTGAGCGACCCGGACCTGCGACTGGCCGAGGCGCTGCGCCTCCCCACCTTCGAGGTCGACGGGATGACGCTCTACAAACGCCTCTCCTTCGTCGCCGAGGCGGGCCGGATCGTCAAGGTCTTCTACCCCGTCTTTCCGCCCGACCGCAACGCCGCCCAAGTCTTCCACTGGCTGCGCGAGCGGGAGAATGGCGGCGCTCAGGAGTGAGGATCGGCTTCGTGGCGCCGCTCGAACTCCTCGGCGAGGGCGGCGAGCTCTGAGAGCGGTGTGCCGAGGGCCTCGGCGACCCGCTTGACGGTGCCCCACTGCGGGTTCTTCTTGCCTTTCTCGAGGCGAGAGATCTCGCTCGCTTTGACTTCGGTCAACTCCGCCAGCTCTTTCTGCTCGAGGCCGACGTCAGTGCGTGTCTTCCTCACCGCCCGTCCCAGTCCGACCTGTGGATCCTTCCCGTACGCCACGCTGAGCAGCTAAACGCGTCCACCGTCCCACAGTCCATAGAGTTGAGCTCAAGTCCCGTACAGAGACCCGGCCCTGGGCGATCGCTTGCAGCCAGCCGAGTCCGTCCGGCGGCGTCGGGACCATCGCCGCATGTGGATCGTCAAGGTCGTCTGCTCAGACCCCGACTGCGCCGAAGAACAGGAAATCGTCGTCGCCGAGCTCGACGAGGCCGATGCGGCGGTCTGCGACTGCGGCTGCTGCGTGGTCACCCTCGCCGTAGCCGGCTTCGAGCCACTGGCGCTCGCGAAGTAGCTTTCCTGGGCAAAGCCGGGAGTGATCAAGGAGTTTTGGGCATGAGGGTTTTTTTAAAAGGCGATCGCACCGCATGCCAAGCCGCAGCAGCAGACGCACTGCTCGATAGGGCCGTCACCCACGCGGCTATATCCGAACCCCTCGCCACGCCGAGTTTCATATCACCCCCTGAGCGCTCGGGCAACCCCGAGCTTTGCGATCGTCCTCCTGACTCAAGCCGCTAGAGCGCGGTGGCCGAGGCCCGCCCACATCTGCTCGAACTGCTGCTTGGTCCAGACCAGCCGTTCGCCGGACAGGGGATCGTTGACGTGCACGTCTTCACCTTCGACGCCGGTTAGGACGACGGCGTGCTCGCCATAGTTGATCTGGATCGGCTTGCCGGCGGGGCTGACCCAGCTCGCGTAGGGACCTTCGGAGAGGGCAACCCAGGCCAGCACCGGGTGGCCGGCGAGGAGCGCCGCGTAGACGGCGCTGGGCGCAGAGCCGGTGAGTTCACGCATCGCGAGGCCGTGCCGCCGCGCCAGGGCCCTGATCGGCTTCTGGTAGACGCCGAAGCCCCCGGCGGGGCCGCCACCGTCGGCGCGGCCGACGAAACCTTCGCTGGGGTCGCCCCAAACCTCCGAGCCATCGGCGGCGACGGTGGGGTCGAGCGGCGGGCTGTGGGCAACCTGCTTCTGCAGGGTCAGCTGGTCGACAGGGTGGCCGCTGTAGCCGAGCAACATCGAGAGCGCGGTCGCCTCGCAGTCGTCCTGCAGGACCTGCCCGATCATCGGCACCGCTATCGAGGCGGCGACCGGCCGCTCGGGAACCGTCGCGGCACCGCCGCCTCGCTCGACGGCGTGCCGTAGCGCCGCCGCGGCGGCCGCGCGGTCGACCTCGTAGTCGATCGTCGCCTTGCCGCGGTGCGCGGTGCGCCTGGCAGGAAGCGACGCGATCGCCGCCGCCTGCGCTGCGGGGCGGCGCAACCGCTCGACCCGCTGCTTCGCCAGCGTCCGTCCCCCGAGCTCGATGCGCACGTAGCGCGGCGCCGGGTCGCTCTTGGTGCTTTCACCGGAGCCGATCTGGGCGAGGAAGACCGCCGCCCCCGCCACGAGTAGCGCCGAGGAGACGACAGCCGCGATCCGCCGGCGCCGGATCGCAGCCCGCCGCGCCTGACGCGAGCGGCGGTCCAGGGTCATCGCGACTTGATCGCGGCGGCGAGGCCGCCCTCGTGGGCGAGGCACTCGATGCTGACGCAGGAGAAGCCGGCGCCCTCCAGGGCCTGCCGCCACCACTCCGGCGTCGCCGGCCGCTCCCCCGTGCCGGTCAGGACTTTGAAGGCGTTGCGGACGATCCGCGCGTACCCGGCGGGCCCCCGCTTGGCGAGGGCGCGGACCTTCGCCGAGACCACCGCGCGATTGCGACCGTCGCCGGGGCTCCAGCCAAACATCATGTCGGCGAAGACGAAGCGGCCGCCGGGCTTGAGGACGCGATAGACCTCGCTTGCGGCCTGCCGCTTCCCCTCCTCGTCGAGGTGGTGAAAGCAGTAGTTGGAAACCACCAGGTCCAGGGCGGCATCCTCGAGCGGAAGGCTGGCCGCCGACGCGAGCAGGGGATAGACGTTTGTCACGTGCCGGCCGGCCACCACCCAGCGTAGGTGCTCCACCATCGCCGGCGAGATGTCGATCGCCCAGACGTCGGCGCAGCGGTCGGCGAGGCCGAGGGCCAGGAGGCCGGTGCCCGCCCCGACGTCGAGCACCTGCTCCTGCGGGCGCGGCGCGGCGCAGGAAACGATCCGATCGCGCAGCTGCTGAAAGCCGGGAGTGCGGGAAAGTTCGTCCGCCTGGCGAACGTGCCGGTCCCAGTCCTTGTGGAGGATGCCGCGCGCGCCCCTACCGGACGCAGCGCCGAGGGCCGCGGGGCTCTGCGCCCCCGGCACGGGTGGGTCGTTCATCGCCTCGAACGATCAACCCCCCTCCTAAAGCGGCCCTTCGACCTTCCTAAGCGCTTAACCAAGGCGCGTTAAAGATCTCAGAGCAACCACCCCGCCCGGAGGCGGAGTGGAAGATGGAGGCGCCGAGATTCGAACTCGGATCCGCGGACGCGGTGCGAGGGTGTCTACAGGTTTAGCTGGCGCTTGATTCTCGTCTCCCGGGGTCCGCGCCAGCGGGCACTGCGGGAGATAAAGCCCCTTCGGTGTCCCCGGACGGGCGGGGCGAGCCGCCGGGTGAGCCCGCTGTTGAAGCCGGTGCCCCTCCCCGCGGGCGACGGAGGGCCGACTCTCATCGCTTAGCTTCTAACTAAGCGGCGAGGGCGAACTCATGGTCCGCACGTATTGGTTTGTGCCCGGTGTTTTACGAGGCCTCCGGACAACCTCGACCTGCAACCTTTCGCACGAGTCGACCACGTCGAAGCCTGTCGCCCCCGTGCTTGGATGCGCATCTAATTGTACGCGGTCGGGAAGGGAGCCCCTTGTGAGCGAGCACAGCTATGACGCGATCGTCCTCGGCGCCGGGCCCGCGGGCGAGGTCTGCGCCGGGCGGCTGGCCGACGCGGGCTGGCGGGTGGCGATCGTCGAGCGCCACCTGATCGGCGGCGAATGCTCCTACTACGCCTGCATGCCGTCGAAGGCGCTGCTGCGCCCCGCGGACGTGCTCGCCGAGGCGAAGCGGATACCCGGCGTGCCGACCGGGCACGGCGAGCTGGAGCCGGAGCTGGTGCTGAAGCGCCGCGACGAGGTGATCCACGACCGCGACGACTCGGGGCAGCTGCCGTGGCTGGAAGAACGCGGCATCGACCTTTACCGCGGCGACGCCCGCTTCGACGGCGAGCGCCGGGTCCGCGTCGGCGACGAGCTGCTGAGCGCCGAGCGCGCGGTCGTGGTCGCCACCGGCAGCAAGGCGGCGATGCCGCCGATCGAGGGTCTGGACGGGATCAGAGCCTGGAACAACCGCGACGCGACCACCGCCAGGCAGGTGCCGGAGAGCATGATCGTGCTCGGCGGCGGCCCGGTCGGCAGCGAGCTCTCGCAGGCCTGGGCGAGCCTCGGCACCAAGGTGACGCTGATCGAGGGCGGCCCGCACCTGCTCGGGCGCGACGAGGCCTTCGCGGGAGACGAAGTGGCCGCGTCGCTGCGGAAGAACTTCGGCGTCGATGTGCGTACCGGCGTGTCGATGGAGAAGGTCGAAGCAGGAGGCGCGGGCGTGGTCGCCGCGCTGAAGGACGGCGGCACCGCCGAGGCGGCCGAGATCCTGATCGCGGTCGGGCGGGTGCCGAACACCGCCGACCTTGATCTCGACGCATCGGGAGTGGAACCGAACGAACACGGCTTCCTCGAGACCGACGACGCGATGCGGGTCGGCGGCAGCGACTGGCTCTACGCGATCGGCGACGCCAACGGCCGCGCCCTCTTCACCCACATGGGCAAGTACCACGCCTGGATCGCCGCCGAGAACCTGCTCGGGCGGCCGATCGAGGCCGTCGCCGAAGCGCTCGGCTCGCCCCGCGTCACCTTCACCGACCCCCAGGTAGCTGCCGTCGGCAAGACGCTTGCGCAGGCGCGCGAAGCCGGCATCGACGCGGGCGCCGTCGACGTCCCCACCGACGGCACCCCCGGCGCCAGCTTCCAGGGCAAGGGGACCGGCGGCACCTCCCGCCTCGTCGTCGACCAATCACGGAGGGTAATCGTCGGCGCCACCTTCACCGGCTTCGAGACCGCCGACTTCCTCCAGGCGGCAACGGTCGCAATCGTCGGAGAGATCCCCCTCTCAAAACTGCGCCACGCCATCGCCCCCTACCCCAGCCGCAGCGAGATCTGGCTGAAGCTGCTGGAGCGCCACGAAGAAGACGCCTAGCTGGTTGCTCCATCCATCCCGTGGTTCCTTTGGCACCTATACGGTGTCTAAGGAACCACAACTTTTGGGGGATCCCGGCTGAACCTGCTGGAGCGCTACGAAGAAGACAGCTAAGCAAGCGGCCTGAGGAAGGGCCGGGGGAGGTGTTCGACGGACCCTCCCCGCTGTTGTCCGGCGAACACCTCCCCCGGCCCCCTACATCAAACCGTCGAGCGCTGCTTCAGCTCCACCAGCAGCTCTTGGGGGAAGCCCGCCACTTCGTCGAGGTCGTCGACCGACTTGAAGCCGCCTAGACGCTCGCGGTGGGCCAGCAGGCGGGTCGCCTGGGTCACCGAGAGGTTCTGTTCGCGCAGCTGCTCGAAGGTGATCGTGTTGAGGTTGATCTGCCCACCCGGCTCGGGAGCCGCCTGGATCGGCTGAGCTGGCGGTGGCGCCGCTGGAGTGGGCGGCGGGGTTGGCTGGATGGGCTCGGCTGGCGGCGGCGGGCCTCCGAGACCGGTGGAGGGCGGGAACGGCTCTGCTGCAGGCGGTGCCGGCGGGGGCGTCGATGCCGCGGGCGGAGCGGGTGGCGGCGGAGGCGTCGGCTGCTCCTGCTGCAGCGGCGGGGCCGGAGGAGGCGGGGGTGCCTGGGGCGGGGGCGGAGGAGGCGGCGTCGGCGCCTGGAAGGACTGCGGTTCGGCCGGCGCCGGAGGCGGCGTCGACGGCGCGAACGACTGCTGCGGTTCGGGAGCCGGCGGGGCCGGGGGCGCGGGCGGCATTGCGGCAGCGCCACCCCCCTGGACCGAGCGCACCACTGCCTGCTCGGCTTCGGCCGCCTGCTGCTCGGCTTCGCGGGCGCGCTGTTCGGCGGCGGCGACGTTGCGGCGCATCTCCTCGAGGCGCCGGTCGCGGGCTTCCTCTTCGGCCCGCTTCTGCTCCAGTCGTTTCGCCTCGGCGGCTCGTTCTTCGGCCGCTCGGGTCCGCTCCTCGATCTGGCGCAGGCGCTCCTCGGCCTCTTTCATCTCGCGCTCGCGGACCTGGCGTTCTTCCTCCAGCCTCTGCTCGACCGCAGCGGTCAGGTCCACTGGCTGCTGCTGCGGCGGCGCGGCTGGGGTGTCCTGAATCGGCACGCCGGTCGGCGGCGTCGGCGGCGCCCCGCCTTGCTGCATCTGCTCGGCTGAGGCCAGGCGACGCTCGGCCTCAGCGCGGATGCGCTGCTCCTCGAAGCGGACTTCGGCGACTTTGTCGCGGACCCGCTGTTCGGCGGCCGCAGGGTCGTATTCGCCCGGCGCTGGAGTCCCACCCGGGACCGGGGGCGGAGACACCGCGGGGACGGCCGAAAGCTCGCCGGTCGGCGGCTGCACGGTGGTCGCCTCCTCCCACGGAGGCAGCTGTCCCGACGGCGGCACCTGGCCGGTCGTCTGCGCCTCGACAACGGCACGTTCGTTGGCGGCACGGGCCGCAGCCAGCCGCTGCTCGGCCTCCTGCGTCTCCCGCTTGCGCTTGCCGCCGAGCTTGATCCCGAAGAAGCTCATCTCCATAAAGCCCTTCTTGCCCGACTCGGCTGCCGGGGCTCCGGCTCCGGCTGCGGCCGCACTCGGGGCGGGCGTGGCTCCCGGCGCGGGTGGAGCTCCCGGCGCTGCAGCCGGGGGCGGCGCTGCGCCACCGCGCTTCTGCGCCTTCCGCTGCGCCTTGTCTTCCTTGCGCCGCTGCAGCTCGGCCCGGCGCGCGTCGCGCATCTGCGCCCGTTTCGCGCGCTGTTCGTCGCGTTCGCGGCGCTTGCGGTCCTTGGGGCTCTCGTTGGCGGGCGGAGGCGCCTGCCCGGGCACGGGCGGCGGCGACTGACCAGCGGACGCGGGTTGACCGGGAACGGTTTGAGCCTGACCCGGCGCCGGGGGCACGCCAGGAGCACCGGCCGGCGGAGCGGCAGCGACGGCAGCGGGCATGGCCGCCATCTCGGCGGTCTGCGCGGCGGGCGCGGCGGCGGGAGGAGCGCCCGGCGGCGGAGCCTGCGCCCCGGCCGGCGGCACGCCGGCGGGCTGCGCGGCCTGCTTCTTTTCCTTCTCCTTGGCGCGGCGCTGGGTGACGCGGACGATCAGCAGCAAGAGCAGGATCGCCACCAGCAGCCCGCCGACGAAGTAGGCGGTGTGGTCACTGACGTAGTTGCTCGCCTTTTCCGGGAAAGATTCGGCGTTGGCCTGCGCGGGGGCGACCATGAGCACGGCGATGATCCCAGCAAGGGCGGCGGGGATAGCCCTCCGGTTCTTCATGGCCCTGCATCCTTGCATGTAGTCCGAAAGTTTCAACTCAACGCATCCTTCCCTTGAACTCGCGCTCGACCTCTCTTCTGACGTCGCGGTCGGCGATCTCCCGCCTGCGGTCGCGACCCTCCTTGTTTCGCGCCAAAGCCAGCTCCACCTTCGCCCGCGGACCTTTGAAATAAATCCTGGTTGGGACCAGCGTCAACCCTTTCTGCGCCGTTTTCCCGACCAGCCGCTCGATCTCCGCCCTGTGCAGCAGCAGTTTGCGGGGGCGCTCGGCCGCGTGGGCGTCCACCGACGCGAACTCATAAGGCGGGATATGCAGCTTGCGAAGCCAAACCTCGCCCTCTTCGACGACCGCGTAGGCGTCGGTCATCTGGGCTTTGCCGCCACGCAGCGCCTTCACCTCAGACCCGGTGAGGACGATGCCCGCCTCCATCTTCTCGACCAGCTCGAATTTGTGGCGGGCGCGACGATTGGTGACCACGTCCCCCGAAGCGGGCTCTCTTTTCTTCTGCTTCTTGCTCATTCAGTTGGTTCTCCAGCGGGCGCCAGCAGCGCCCGGCCGCGCGGCGCATCCACGCCCGCAACCCGGACAGATATCGGATCGCCGAGGTTGATTCTTGCCCCGGTGCCGCGACCGACCAGCGCCACCTCGGCCCGATCGAGCTCGTAGCGCTCCCCCGGCAGCAGCCGCGCCGGCAGCATCCCCTCGTAGACGTCGCCGAGCTCGCCCTTGAAGGAGACGAAGGCGGCGGAGCGGATCACCCCCGAGACCTCGCCCTCGAAGACGGTGTCGAGCCCGCGCTCCCCCAGCTCGCGTTCGAGCAGGAAGGCGGCGCAGACGTCGTCGGCCTCGCGCTCGACCCGCGCCGACTCGCGCTCGCGGGCGGAGCTGTCGGCGGCGGCGTCGCGCGCCTCGGCCGGCTTCGGCGGCTGCTCCCCCTCCCCCAGGTGAGCCAGCAGCGCCCGGTGCACGACCAGGTCCGGATAGCGGCGGATCGGCGAGGTGAAGTGGCAGTAGGCGGGGCTGGCAAGCCCGGCGTGGCCGCTGTTGCGCTCGCTGTAGTAGGCCTGCTTCAAGGACCGCAGCACGAGCGAGGTATACGCCTCGCGCCCGTGCCCGCGCCGCCGCGCCTCCCGCAGCACCAGCCGGCTCGCATCGGCGGCGACCCGCCCCGCCTCGCGCGGCGCCAGACCCTGTTTCAGCGGCGGCGTCGGCACCCCCAGCGCCGCCAGCTGTTCGAGCAGGTGCTCGATCCGAGCCGGGTCCGGCTGAGCGTGGACGCGGTAGATCGCCGGCACCCGCTCGCGCTCCAGCAGCTGGGCGACCTGCTCGTTGTCGAGGATCATCAGCCGCTCGATCAGCCGGTGCGCCTCGGTCTGCTCGACGCCGTGGGCGCGGACCACGTTTCCCTCGGCGTCGAAGGCGAACTCGGGCTCGAAGGATTCGACGGCGAGGCTGCTGATGCCGCGGTGCTCGCCGAGCTCGGCGGCGACCCTGCGGGCCGCGTCGAGCGGTTCGGCCACCTCCGCCGGCGGCCGCCGGCGGCCGGCGAAGATCTCGTCAAGCTGGTCGTAGTCGAGGCGGGCGTCGGAGCGGATGCGGCTGCGGTAGAAGCGCGTGCGCCGCGGCCGCATTTCCGCGTCGAGCTCGATCTCGGTCGTCACCGCCAGCCGGTCGACCCCCGGCGCCAGGCTGCAGACGTCGCTGCTCAGCGCGTGCGGCAGCATCGGCTCGACCGCCCCCGGCACGTAGGTGCTGTTGCCGCGCCGCCGCGCCTCGAGATCGAGCGCCGAGCCCGGCCGCACGTGGGCGGAGACGTCGGCGATGTGGATCCAGACGCGGGCGCCGTCGCCCTCCAGCTGGGCCGAGACGGCGTCGTCGAAGTCACGCGCGGTCGCCGGGTCGACGGTGAAGGTGGCGAGCGCGGTGAGGTCGCGGCGCCGGCCCGGGTCGCGCTCGACACGGTCGGCCGCCGCCCGCGCTTCCTCCTCGATCGCCGGCGGGAAGCCGCGAAACCCGAGCTCGTCGCGCAGCATCCGCTCGACCGTCTCCCGCGCCGAGAGCTGCTCCCGCTCCTGCCGGCCCCTCCGCCCCCGGGTCCGCGCCCGCGGCATCAGGAGCCGATCTGGCCGGCGAGGACGCCAAGGGCGCGCTGTTTGGCCTCGTCGACTTTGGTCGCCGGGTTGTCGACGGCCTTGACGTCGGGATGGACGCCGTGGCTCTGGGCAAGGTTGATCCCTTCGGGGGTGAAGAACTCGCCCACCGAGAGCTTGATCGCGCCGCCGTTGGAGAGGTTGTGCTCCTCCTGGAAGAGACCCTTGCCGTAGGAGCGCGTGCCGACCACCCCGGCGCCGCCGTCATCGGCGAGGGCGGCGGCGAGGATCTCCGCCGCCGAGGCGGTGTTGCGGTCGATCAGGACGACCAGTGGCCGGCGCGGCAGGTTGCCCCCCTCGGTCTTGTAGACGTTGTCTCCCTGGGTGCGCGATTTGGTCGAGACCACGACTTCGCCCTCAGGCAGGAAGACGCTGGCGCTGAGCACCGCTTCTTGCAGCAGCCCGCCGGGATTCTCGCGCAGGTCGATGACGATCCCTTCCGCCCCTTCCCTCTGCACCTTGCGCACGGCATTGGCGATCTGGTCGTGGGCGCCGTCGCTGAACTGGAGCATGCGGATGTAGCCGAGCTTCTTGCCCTTGACCGCTTCGACGTGACTGCTGACGTTGGGCAGGGTCACCTCGGCCCGGGTCAGGGTCATCTGCCGCACCTTCCCCGTCTTCGAGTCGCGCACACCGATCGTCACCTGCGTCCCTTCCGGCCCGCGGATCCGGTTGCCGACTTCGGTGGGGTTTTGGCCGGCGATCGACTTCCCTTCCACCGAGACGATCAGATCGCCCGCTTCGATCCCAGCCTCTTCGGCGGGCGAGTGGGGAAGGACTTTTTCCACTTCCATCCCCTGCCGGACAGGGTTGATCGTCACGCCGATCCCCGAGAAGCGCCCTTCGATCCCCTGGTTGAAGGCTTCGAGCGCTTCGGGCGAGAAGTATTCGGTGTAGTGGTCCTCTTTGTTGCGTCGGCGCAGGTCCCTCACCATCCCCTGCAGCGAGGCGTTGCTGAGCTGCTCGTGGCCAACCGGCCGGTAGTAGTTGTCTTCCAGCACTTCCGCCGCTTCGGCGCTGAGCCCGCCCGTTTCGGTGACGAAGATTTCGCGCAGCGGCTCCGGCAAGGAGTTGGGGTGCCCGCCAAGCCAGAGCCCGGCGGCGAGGAACGCCAGCAGCCCCACCGCGAAGGCCACGGCCCCGCGCCCGCTCACGCCGGCCTCAGACCTTGAGGAAGCGCCGCAGGGTGACGCCCGAGCCGATCGTCGAGACCAGGATCGAGGCGGCGAAGAGGATCGCGATCAGCGCCGGGAAGCCCAGGGTCGAGTTGTTCTGCGCCGCCAGCAGGCCGATCGAGTTGCTGAGCGGGTCGACGATCGTGATCTTGCCGAGCCACAGGATCAGTATCGCCAACAGCCCGCCGGCGAAGCCGACGACCACGCCCTCGATCATGAACGGCCAGCGGATGAACCAGCGGGTGGCGCCGACCAGCCGCATCACCTCGACCTCGCGGCGGCGGGTGTAGATCGAGAGCCGGATCGTGTTGCCGACCAGCATCAGCGAGGCGAGGATCAGGAGCGCCGTGATCACGGTGAGGATGATCTTCAGGGCGCTGGTCACCTGCTCGATCTTTTCCTGCGACTGGTGCCGGTGGAATTCGTTCTGGATGATCGAGGAGAACGGCTTCCCACTTGAGGGGATCACCACTTCCCGGATCGCCGCCAGGTTGGAGGCGTCGTCCGGGGTCAGCCGGTAGCTGTTGGGCAGCGGGTTGGTGTGCAGCTCTTCGACGATCGTCTTGTCGCTCAGTTCGCTTTTCAGCGTCTTCAGAGCCTGCTGTTTGCTGACGAAGGTGACCTTGGCGACGTGCGGGATCGCTTCCAGTTCGCCTCGCAGCTTGGTGATTTCGGCCTTCGTCGCGTCCGGGTAGAGCGCGTATTCGGCGGTCAGTTCGCTGCGAACTTCTTCGCTCTTGCCCTGCGCGGTCTGGAAGATCGGGATCAGCATCCCGAGCAGGACGACGGTGACGACCGTGGTCACGATCGCGGCCAGGCTCGGCGCGCCGTTGCGCTTCAGCGCACGCAGAGCCTCCTGAAGGAAGAAGATGAGCCGGCCCATTGCTTACCTCAGGTGCTCGTGGTCGGTGTGGCCGTTGGTCTGGGTCGCGCCCTCGGGGCCGACCCCCATCTCGGCCCGCATCCGCAGGCCGAATTCGGTCGTCGACTCCTCGGTGTAGCCGCCGCTGACCTCGTCGCGGACGACGCGGCCCTCGTAGAGCTCGATCACGCGCCGCTGCATGTTGTCTACCATCTCGCGGTCGTGGGTGACGACGACGACGGTCGTGCCGGTCTTGTTGATCCGGTAGAGCAGCTGCATGATCCCGATCGAGGTGACCGGGTCGAGATTGCCGCTCGGCTCGTCGGCCAGCAGCAGCGGCGGGTGGTTGACGAAGGCGCGGGCGACGGAGACGCGCTGCTGCTCGCCGCCGGAGAGCTGGTCGGGATAGCTGTGCAGCTTGGTCGAGAGCCCGACCAGCCGCAGCGTCGCCGGCACCTGCTCGCGGATTTCGGCGCGGCTGGCGCCGATCACCTGCAGCGCGTAGGCAACGTTGTCGTAGACGGTGCGGTTGGGAAGGAGCTTGAAGTCCTGGAAGACGGTGCCGATGTTGCGCCGCATGTGCGGGATCTTCTTCTCCGGCAGCTTGCCGATGTCGCGGCCGGCGATCTTGACCGAGCCTTCGGTCGCCTCCAGCTCGCGGATCAGCAGCTTGATCAGGGTCGACTTGCCGCAGCCGGTGGGGCCGACGAGGAAGACGAACTCGCCGCGGCCGATCGCCAGCGAGACCCGGTCGAGCGCCATGTGGCCGCCCGGGTAGACCTTGGTCACCTGGTCCATCTCGACGATCGGGGCGCGGCGCCCGCGCGGGCGCCGCGGCTCTTCAGAGCTGCCGCGGTTGTTCTTCTTCGATCTACGCATTCGAGGAGGTGCCTTCTGCGAGGACAGGGTGACTCCTGCGACTCGCCGACCCCGCAAGATCCCGCCCACGCAGGCGATCTTTCAGAGCCTGTCTTTCAGACGGTGTCGTAGACGGCGCGGTCGTAGGCGGTGCGTCCGGCCTCCCGGGTGCGAGCGCGAGTGGCGGCGCGACGGCGTTCGCTGCTGCGGCGGCTGGCACCGAGGCGGTAGACGAAGAGGATCGCGATCGGGACGGCGGTTGCGGTCGCGAAGCAGAGGAAGAGCAGCGAGCCGGTGTCGCTGCCGGCGCCGAGGGCGTGGAAGAGACCGAGGACGTAGACGGCGATCGTCGCCCGGTGGGCTTTGCGCCAGAGGCGGGCACCGATCTGACGGCGCAGGTAGAAGCTGAGGCCGAGCAACATCGCCAGGTAGCCGGCGATCACCCCGAGCCCGGTCCAGAAGGTGTGGACGCCGAGCGCGAAGGGGACGGTGACGCCGGTGATCCCGGGTTTCAGCCAGGGGTCGAGGAGGATCGCGAGGCCGTGGATCGCGATCGCGACGAGGCCGGCGAGCGCCGTCTGCTCGTGAACCGCCCGCAGGTTCTTCGTGAACTGCGGGTCGCGGACCGGTTTGCCGGCCATCGTCAGGCCGATCAGGACCGAAATCGTGATCAGCACGAAGGCAACGATGCCCGAGGACCGGCTGACGATCCACCAGCCGTACTTCGAGAGGACGTGGGAGATCGAGGCGAGCGCGATCACGAGGAGGAGGTCACCACCGGCGGGACTTCTTCCACTTCAGGTTCGACGTATTCGGGTTCTTCGTAGGCCGGTTCTTCGTATTCCGGTTCCGGTTCGACGTATTCGCTTTCCGGTTCGGCATATTCGCTCCCGGCTTCTTCCGGTTCGGCGTATTCGCCGGCCCCTTCTTCGGGTTCTTCCGGTTCGGGAGCCGTGTTGGTCTGGGCTTCAGTCGGCGCCGGCCGCGCCTTGACCGTCGTTTCCGCCTTTGGCGTCGCCTTCGAGGTGCTCGCGCTGGCGCTGATCTCGAAGGTGAGGACGACGAAGAGGACGACGAACAGAGACAACGAGCCGATGACGACTGCGCGGGGGCGCGGAGTAGTCATGCTTCGAGGTTCGGACAAATCCCTAAATCCCTCCTGAACCAGCGAGAGATTTTGCCAAGGCTTTACCTGCGGCCGCGGCTATGGGAAAACCGTTTCACCGGTCTCCTGGTCGACCACGGAGATCGCCACTGCGGGGCAGGCTTCGGCCGCCTCCATGATCAGGTCCTCGGGGCCGGTGCCGATCACGACGGCGGTGTCGTCGAGGCGGAACACCTGGGGGGCGAGCTCGACGCAGTCGCCGTGGGCGCTGCACTCGTCGGGGTCGACAACTGGGACGTAGGTCATGCGGCAACCTCCTCTTCCTCTGAGGCATGGGCGTGCCCAGCCTCGATTCGCTTGCGTAGGGCCGGGATCGCCCGCGGACGGCCGACGGTGAGGCCGGCGACGGGGTGCCCGTCGCGGACGAAGACGGCTTCGAAGTCACGGGCGGCGGGATCGCCCTCGACCAGCACCGACTCGCCGTGGTGCGGATGGCCGACGGACTGGATGCGGACCCCGTACTGGTCGCTCCAGAAGCTCGGCAGCGGCGGCGGGCCGGGGTCCTCGCCGAGCATCGCCTTCGCCGCCGCGGCGCCCTGCCAGGCGGCGGCGTCCCAGTGCTCGGTGCGGGAGTAGGCGCCGAGGCGGTGGTCGAACGGGATCGAGGCGTCGCCTGCGGCAAACACATCCGGCACGCCGGTGCGCCCGCAGTTGTCCACCTCGACCCCGTTTCCCCCCAAGCCGCTCCCTCCGAGCCACGCCGTGGCGGACACGGTGCCGATCCCGACCAGGACGACATCGCACTCGACGGCGGTCCCGTCGGCGAGCAGCAGCTCTTCCACCCGGCTCTCGCCCCTGGCGCTCTGCAGCATCGCGCCGGTCAGCAGCCGCGCCCCCTCCGCCTGGTGGAGGTCGGCGAACCAGCGGCCGAGCTCGGCGCCGAGGATCGGCGCCAAGGGAACCTCCAGAGCCTCGACGATCGTCACCTCGGCGCCGAGGCCGATGGCCGTCGCCGCCACCTCCTGGCCGATGAACCCCGCTCCGACGATCGCCAGCCGCGCTCCTGGGCGGAGTTGACCGCGCAGCCGGCGGGCGTCGGCGAGGGTGCGGAGGTAGTGGACGTTTTCGTAGCCCTCGAGGAACGGCAGCCGCCGCGGCGTGCCGCCGGTGGCGATCAGGAGCTGGCCGTAGCTCAGCTCCTCCCCACCCGCGAGGACCACCCGGTGCGCCCCCGGCTCGAGCCGCTCGGCCGGGGCGCCGAGCAGCAGCTCGACCGCCTGCTCTTGGTACCAGCCGGCGTCACGGAAAGCGGTGGTGCCGTCCTCGGCGCTGCCGGCGAGCACCGCCTTCGAGAGCGGCGGCCGGTCGTAGGGTGCCTCCCGCTCGCCGCAGACGATCCGCACCGGCGCCTCGTAGCCGCGTCGCCGCAGCGTCTCGGCACAGCGCTGGGCCGCGAGCCCACCGCCGACGATCACTACGCCTGAATCCTTCATCACGCCTCCTCTAATGCCGGGGTCGGGAGCTGGTGGCGCTCGGGCGGAAGCGAGCGCTGCGGCCGCGGCGCCCTCCCGCGGGCCTGCTTCCTGGCCCGCCCGGAGAGCACGCGATAGACGAAGAGGCCGCCGATGATCGGGGTGGTCGCGATCACCCACCAGCGGAACCAGATCGCGGTGGCGTCGGTGCCCGCGCCGAGCGCGTGGACGAGGCCGAGCAGCCAGACGACGACGGTCGCCCGGTGCGCCTTGCGCCAGAGCTTGGCGCCGATGCGGCGGCGTACGTAGTAGCTGAGGCCGAGCAGCGCCGCCAGGTAGCCACCGATGATGCCGAGGCCGGTGAAGGCGGTTTTGAAGCTCATCGCGAAGGGGACGGCGATGCCGCTGACGCCCGGGTGCAGCCAGGGGTCGCCGAGCAGGGCGATGCCGTGGGCGGCGATCGCGACGAGGCCGGCCAGCGCCGTCTGCTCGTGGACCGCCATCAGCTTCTTCGAGAGGCCGGGGCGGCGCATCACCTTGCCGGCCATCGTCAGGCCGAGGAAGACGGAGACCGTTACCAGCACCAGCGCCACCAGGCCGGAGGCGCGGCTGGCGAGCCACCAGCCGTGGCTCTGCAGGACTTCGGCCGCGGTGGCGGCTCCGCTGGAGGAGGTGACGACGGCGGCGCTCATCCCGCCACCTCCGGCAGCCGGATGCGGGGCGGGACGGCGAGCGGGCCGACCATCTCGACCCGGCCGCTGTCGTGGACCAGCAATCCGCCCTGCCCTCCGAGCAGCTGGCGTCCACGCTCAGGCCCGGAGAGCAGGGCAGCCTTGGAAAGAGTCTCCGCTTCCAGCGCGGTGGAACCGAGCGCGGTGGCGCCGACCAGGCCCGTCCAGGCGGGTCGGCCGCTGGCGGGGTCGAGCAGGTGGTGCGAGTAGTGCCCGTCCTCGCTGCGCCAGATCCGCACGTTGATCCCCGAGGTGGCGACGCCGCCGGAGCCGAGCCGCAGCACGTGGGCCCGCGAGCCGGTGATCGGGTGTTCGACGAAGACCTCGTAGGGGTGGACCAGCGCGTCGCCGCCGCCGATGCGGATGTCGCCACCGCAGTCGACGATGAAGCGCGAGTAGCCGCGCAGGTTGGCGGCGAGCATATCGGCGGCCAGGCCCTTGCCGGTGCCGCCGGTGTCGAAGCGCAGGCCGGGCGGGCGGACGACCTCCCCCGCCTCGTCGTCGACCTCGAAGCCGCGCCAGCGCTGCTCGGGTCGTGGGGCGGCAGGTTCGCGCGGGGGCGCCTCGGCGAGGGCATCGGCAAGCGGCACGCCGGACATGCCGGCGCGAGAGGCGACGTAGCCGGCCCCCTCGATCTCCTCGACCAGGGTCGGGTCGACCAGGCCCTCGCTCCATTCGGCCGCGAGAACGCCGGCTTCGATCGCCCGCCGCATCAGCTCCGAGGCGGGGACCCGTTCGCGCGGGTCGGCGTTCAGCCGGCAGAGCTCGCTGCTCGCTTTGAAGCGGGAGAGCGTGCGGTCGAAGTCTTCGACGAAGCGCCGCCCCTGCTCGGCGGCCTCCGCCGCCGGTGCCATCCCCGGCCCAGGCTCGCCGATCAGCAGCCGCACGTGGCTGCCCATCGCGTCGAAAGTAAGGTCGTGTTCGCTCATCGCTGGTCTCTTGGGGTTGAGTCTCGTTGGTGTTTCTTAGGTCTTTTTCAGGAGGCGCCGGTGACGACGGCGGCGCCGGGGCTGTAGGAAGCGCTGCTGGTGACAGGGCCGGCGCTGACGCTGTTCTGGCCGGGAGTGGGGACGACCGTGGTGATGACGCGGCGTTTGATCACCTTCCGCACATGCACCACCGGCGCGGCCGGGGTCGTCTGTTCGCTTGCGAAGCGGTAGGTGAGGAAGGCGAAGAACGCCGCGAAGAGCAGGGTCGAGGTCCAGTACACCCCCGCCGAGCCGGGGCGCTTGGGGGCGGGTCGGTTGGCGGCCGCCGGCTCAGTCATCGCGGCCGCCGCCTCCGCCACCGCCACCCTCCGACTCGCCGCCACCGCCACCCGCGCCACCGCCACTGGAGCCGGTGGTGACGGGACCGCTTCCGCTGCCGGTCCCACTGGAACCGGTCGTAACGGGAGCGGCGGGTTCGCTGCCGGTTCCGCTCGATCCGGTCGTGACCGGGGCGCTTTCGGTGCCGGAGCCGCTGGAGCCCGTGGTGACCGGAGCAACTTCGCCACCGCCGCTGGAACCGGTGACGATGGCAGCGCTTCCGGCGCTTCCGGGTTCGACCGGGGCAGCTGCCGGCGGGTGTTTCGGTTTCGCGTGTTTGGTGACGTGGATCGTGCGCCGGATGACTTTGGTGTGAACGACGGGTTTGTCCGCCACCGTCTTACTCGGCGCCTTGCCTCCCTGGCTGAGAGCGAAACCGGTGAGGCCGCCGAGGAAGACGACGGTGGCTCCGGTCGCAACTTTCGTCTTGATGTTCTTCACGGCATTCCCCCTATTGGCAGCTTGCGAGAGCAGTGTGCGAGGGAGGCGGCCAAGGGCCGGAAAGGGCCGGGTAAAGAGCCGGCAAAACCTTGGCCGACACGCCCTGAACCGCCTTTTCACGCCCTACAGTGGGTTCATGAAGGCGCAGTCGCCAGGCGGGCGCATCCTCGTCGTCGAGGACGAGGAGTCGATCTCCCAGCCCTTCGCCGAGGCGCTGCGGCGGGCCGGCTTCGAAGCGGTGGTGACCGGCACCGCGGCGGGGGCGCTGGAGCTCGCCGCCTCCGAGCAGCCGGACCTGGTGATGCTCGACCTCGCCCTCCCCGACGGCGACGGCCGCGACGTCTGCCGCGAGCTGCGGCGCACCTCCGAGGTGCCGATCGTGATGCTGACCGCACGCGGGACCGAGATGGACAAGATCGTCGGCCTCGAGCTCGGCGCCGACGACTACGTGGTCAAGCCGTTCAGCGCCGCCGAGGTGATCTCGCGCATCCGCGCGGTGCTGCGCCGCAGCACCCCCCGCGACGGCGATGGCGCCGCCGGCAAGCCCGTGCAGGTCGGCGAGCTCGAGCTCGACCCGGCGGCGCGGATCGTCCGGTTCCGCGGCGAGCAGCTGGAGCTCTCGCGCAAGGAGTTCGACCTGCTGGCGGTGCTGATGCGCCATGCCGGCCGCGTCGTCAAGCGCGAGGACCTGATGTCGGAGGTCTGGGACACCAACTGGTTCGGCTCGACCAAGACCCTCGACGTGCACATCGGCTGGCTGCGGCGCAAGCTCGACGACGACTCCAACGACCCCACCTACATCGAGACGGTGCGCGGCGTCGGCTTCCGCTTCGCCGCACCGGAGGGTGGAGAATAAGCCTCCGGGTGACCCTCCTGCTCGCGCTGGCCTACGTCCTTCTGCTGGCGCTGATCGCCTTCGGCGTGCCGTTGGCGCTGAGCCTGCGCGACCGCGTCGACACCGAGGTGAAGAGCCAGGCGCGGAGCCAGGCCGACGTGGTGGCGACGACCGCCGCCGAGTTCCTCGACCCGCCGCGGAGCGCGCCGCTGGAACGAATCGTCGAGAAATCGGCCGAAAGCGTGCGCGGGCGGGTGATCGTGGTCGACCAGCGCGGGCGCCTGCTCGCCGACTCGGCCGGGACCGCGCCGGGGCGCAGCTACGCCGACCGGCCCGAGGTGCGGGCGGCGCTGCGCGGGCACGGTGAGCAGATCACCCGCAGCAGCGAAACCCTCGGCACCGAAATCCTCGCCACCTCGGTGCCGATCTTCGAGCATGCGCGGCCGCGCGGGGCGGTGCGGGTCACCCAGAGCGTCGACGCGGTCAACCGGGCGGTGAAGAGCTCGATCCTCGACGTCGCCGCGCTGGCCGCGGTGGTGCTCGCGCTCGGGGTGATCGCCGGCGCCCTGATCGCGCAGCAGATCGCCCGCCCGATTCGTCGCCTCGACGGGGCCGCCCGCCGCGTCGCCGCCGGCGATCTCGACGCCGCCGTCGCCGTCGAGGGCAGCAAGGAGCAGCGCTCGCTCGCTCGCACCTTCAACGAGATGACGCAGCGGATCAAGCGGCTGTTGCGGGTGCAGCAAGACTTCGTCGCCGACGCCTCGCATCAGCTGCGGACGCCGCTGACGGGGCTGCGGCTGCGCCTGGAGGGGCTGGCGGAACGCTTCCGCGGCGAAACGGCGGTCGAACGCGAGCTGGGCGCGGCGATGGGCGAGATCGACCGTCTCTCGGCGATCGTCGACGAGCTGCTCATCCTCAGCCGTGCCGGCGAGCACGAACTGCCGGGGGAGCGACTCGACCTCGGCGCGGCAGCGCGGCGGGCGGCCGAGCGCTGGCGGGTCACCGCCGCCGACCGGGGAATCGAGATCGAGGTCGAGAGCGGAGGCGAGCCGGCCGAGGGGTGGTGCGCCGCCGCCGACCTCGAGCGCTCGCTCGACGCCCTGGTCGAGAACGCTCTCACCTACTCGCCCGCGGGCTCGGCGGTAACGATCGCGGCGGCGCCGGGGCGGATCGAGATCCGCGACCGCGGCCCCGGCCTCGCGGCCGGCGAGGAGGAGGCGGTCTTCGAGCGCTTCAGCCGCGGCAGCGCCGGCCAGCGCGGGCCGAAGGGCACCGGCCTGGGACTGCCGATCGCTCGCGAGCTGACCCGCCAGTGGAATGGTGAGGTGCGGCTCCACAACCGCGAGGGTGGCGGCCTCGTCGCCACGATCGAGCTCGCCCCGGCGGCGGTGGTCTCGTGAGCCCGCGAGGAGCCGCAAAGTGGGTCGCCCTCGCCTTGTTCGGGCTGGCGATCGCGATCGGCGTGGCGATCGCCGCCGCAAACCTCACCAGCCAGCAGATCGGCATCGCCTCCGAATCGGTCTCCGCCGGCGACACGCTCGCCCCCTCCCTGCGCACCCCCGAAGAACGCGAACGCCAACGCGGGCAGGGAGGACGCGATAAAAGCCAGAACGAGAAACCAACGCCCGTCCCGGCCGAACCCGCGGGCCCAGGAGAAGAACCCCCAGGCGAATTCACCGAACCCCGACAGCGGAGCGACGACTACGGCGGCGAAGGCGGTGACGACTGACCCGTGGTTCCTTTCGCACCCATACGGTGCGAAAGGAACCACGCGATGAGGTCTAGGCGGCGATGGGTTCGGGGGAGCGCTCGTGCGCGGGCTGGCGGCGCGGGTGGGCGGTCACCTGGTGGACCGGCAGGTCGTGGGTGCGCCGCAGCCGTGCCGGCAGGCCGAGGGCCAGCCACCTGGAGATCCCGTGCGGCAGCACCGAGACGATCACCTCGTCGAATTGGCGGGCGTGGAGGACGTCGCCGACCGCGGCGAAGGGGTCGGGGTCGCCGACGATCGTTTCCTCCAGCTCCAGACCAGCCCGACGGATCCGCACCCCGGCGCGCTCGGCGCGGGCGACGGCGTCCCCCCACCCCGCCTTCATGTCGGCCGCCCAGGCGAGCCCGTGCGGCACGGCGGGAACGAGCAGGGTGAAGCCGGTGGACGAGCGCTCGGCATGGCGGCGCAGGGCCGCGATCAGGTCGGGTGAGTCGGCGGTCTTGTCGGCGACCACCAGGACTCTCTGCTTCGTTGACATCGGCGAACCTCCTTGGCTGGGTGTTCAGTCGTCCTCGGCCGGGGCCGGCCCGCCCCCGCTGGCGCGGGTGACGATCGGCGCGGCTCGATGTTCCGTCGCGGTCATGCTCGTCGGCAGCGTCGCGGCGCCGCTGGCGCCGGTGACGATGGCGGAGCCGTGCGCACTCGCGATCTGCTGCGAGGCCGCCGGCATCCCGGGATTAGTTCCGAGCGCCACCCCACCAAGTGCCGCCAGCCCGACGGCGGTGGCGCCGGCGGCGATCTTTGCTCTGCGATCGGTCATCTCATTTCCTTTCCGAGTACTACGGAGCAAGCTTGCTCCGCGTTCGGCAAAGGAAATGAAAAGCGGCCTAAAAGGGGTGTGAAAAGTTCGCGGCGGTGCTTCGCGCTACCCGATCGCGACCATGCGCTCGATCGGGACCTTCGCCCGCGCGGCGATCTCCGGTGGGACGCTGACCTCGAACTTGAGGTCGCGCAGCGAATCGCGCAGCTTCGGCAGCGTGATCATCTTCATGTATTTGCAGAAGGCCATCCGGTTGGCCTCGATCAGGCGCGCTCGCGGCGCCGCCTGCTGCAGCGGGTAGAGCATCCCGTTCTCGGTGGCGACGATGAACTCGCCGTCGGGATGCTCTTCGACGTGCCTCTGCATACCGGAGGTGGAGAGCATGTGGATGCCCTCCGGGTCGATGTCACCGGCGGCGACGTACTCCATCGCCTGGGTCGAACAGCCGCACTCGGGGTGGATGAGGAACTCCGCGTTCGGGTGTTCTTCACGCGTGCGGGCGATGTCGAGCGGTTTGATCCCGGCGTGGACGTGGCACTCGCCGTCCCAGATGTGGAAGCGGCCGCGGCGCTCGGGTTCGTCGACCAGCCCGGTCTCGCGCTCGACAAAGGCCCCGAGCCACATGTCGGGGCCGAAGAGGATCTCGGTCTCGGGCCCGTGCTCCTCCCAGATGTGCCTGACGACCTGGACCGCGTTCGAAGAGGTGACGCAGTAGTCGGTCTCCGCCTTCACCTCGGCCGAGGTGTTGACGTACATCACCACCAGCGCGCCAGGGTGTTCGCCCTTCCAGGCACGGAGCTGGTCGGCGGTGATCGAGTCGGCCAGGGAGCAGCCGGCGTCGAGGTCCGGGATCAGGACCGTCTTCTCCGGCGAGAGGATCGAGGCCGTCTCGGCCATGAAGTGGACGCCGCAGAAGGCGATCACGTCAGCGTCGGTCTCGGCCGCCTGGCGGGAGAGGCCGAGTGAGTCGCCGCGGTAGTTGGCGACGTCCTGAATCTCGGGCAGCTCGTAGTTGTGGGCGAGGATGACTGCGTTGCGCTCCTGCGCGAGCGCGCGAACCTCATCGCTGATCTCAGCGATTTCCTCCGGGCTCAGCTCCTGTCCGAAAGTTGGTTGGATCGTCGGGAGCTCCTGCATGAGCCCTTCCTTTCCTGATGTTCGCCGGCGGGACTGGGTCCGGACCGGTCGAATGAACGTAAGAGAAGTCTAGACGAACGAGGTGCCCCATCTAGCCTGTCTGGGATGCCGGAGCTGCCGGAGGTAGAGATCGTCACCCGCCGTCTCGCTGCCACGCTGGCCGGGAGCGAGGTCGAATCGGCGCTGGCGCCTGGGATGAACGTGATGAAGACCTTTGACCCGCCGCTGGAAGCGCTGGCCGGGCGCAAGGTGACGGGCGCGCGGCGGATCGGCAAGATGGCGGTGGTCGAGTTCGGCGACCTGGCGCTGCTGGTCCACCAGATGTCGGCGGGGAAGCTGCGGGTCTTCGACAAACGCGCCTCGTTACGGGACAAAGCCTCGCGGGTGCTGATCCGGCTCAGCGACGGCCGCGAGCTGCGGCTGCGCGAGACGGGGACCAAGCAGCGCGCCTGGGCGAAGCTGCTGCCGGCCGACGCCGTCGCCGAGGATGAGATGGTCGCGAGGCTGGGACCGGAGGCCTGGCCCCCTCCCCCGCTCGACGAGTTCGCCGCGACGATCGACCAGCCCCGCCATCTCCACCCGCTCCTGCGCCACCAGAGCGACGTCGCCGGCATCGGCCGCTCCTGGGTCGACGAGATCCTCTGGGAGGCCCGCCTCTCCCCCTTCAAGAAAGGCTCAGAGTTGGAGCCCGAGGAGGTCGAACGCCTGCATGCCGCCCTCCACGTCCTCGGCGAGGCAATCGACAACTACGAGCAGGTAATCGGCCCGGAGATCCCCGGCAAGTTCCCGATGCCGCTGAAAGTGCACAAACACGAGGGCGAGCCCTGCCCCCGCTGCGGCACGACCCTGGAGGCCGTCTACTTCTCAGAGCACCAAACCACTTACTGCCCGACCGAGCAGACCGGCGGCCGAGTCCTCAAGGATCGTCGGCTGTCGAAACTGCTCAAGTGAGCGGGGTGAGTGCCCCTCCGCCGGAGACCGTATGTCTCAAGAGGGACCGGCGGCGTAGGCAGCTTGACCCAAAGCCTCCGTCGGAGGGGCACTCACCCCGCCTCAAGCCGTTTCGAGGAGCATCGAGAAGTCGAGCGTGGGCGCCGAGTGCGTCAGCGCCCCGATCGAGATGAAGTCGACCCCGGTCTCGGCGACTTCGCGCACGTTGTCGAGGTCGATGCCGCCAGAAGCCTCAAGGGCGATTTCCTGCTCTCCCGCGGTTTCGTCGCGCAGAGCGACCGCCGAACGCATCTCGTCGGGAGTCATGTTGTCGAGCAGGAGGCGGTCGGCGCCGGTGCCGAGCGCGTAGGCGGCCTCGTCGAGGTCGCGCACCTCGACCTCGACCGCGAGCTCGGGCTGTTCGGTGCGGGCGGCGTGGACCGCTTTCGCCAGGCCGCCGGCGAGGGCGATGTGGTTCTCCTTGATCAGGATCGCGTCGTAGAGGCCCATGCGGTGATTGAGGCCACCACCGGCCGCCACCGCGGCCTTCTCCAGCCAGCGCAGGCTCGGCGTGGTCTTGCGGGTGTCGAGGATGGTGACGTGGGTCCCGTCCACCGCCTCGACGTAGCGCGCGGTCAGCGTCGCCACCCCGGAAAGGTGGCCGAGGAAGTTGAGCGCCGTCCGCTCGGCGGCCAGCAGCGACCGCGCGCTGCCGCTGGCGAAGAGCACCTCCGCCGGCACGTGCTCGCGCCACTGTCCCTCGACGACCAGGCTGTCGACGTCCTCGACCCCGCACTGGCGCATCGTCTCCGCTACGACCTCAAGGCCGTAGACGACCCCCGGCATTTTCTGCACGATCCGCGCCCGCGCCCGCGCCTCCTCCGGCACGGTCGCTTCCGCGGTGACGTCGCCGGTGCCAAGGTCCTCGGCCAGCGCCCGTGCCACCTTCTGCCGCAGGGCATCGGCGTGGTCGATCATCGCGTCAGCGTATTGGAGGTGCCCGGCGGATCTCACGTTTTGCTGCTCGTACACGTTTAATCCCCAGAGTGACCCCGTTGCCACCGTTTCAAACCGTCCTCGACGAGCATTCGGGCGCCGTGATGGCGGTCTTGCGCGGCGCGGTCGGGCGCGAGGGCGCCGAAGACTGTTTCCAGGAGACTTTCCTGGCCGCGCTGCGGGCCTACCCGCGGCTCGACGACGCCCGCAACCTGCGCGGCTGGCTGCTGACGATCGCCCACCGCAAGGCGATCGACCACCACCGCGCGCACGGCCGGCGGCCGATCCCGGTCGCCGAGCCGGCGGAGGTCGCCGCGCCGGATGGGATTCCAGAGCCCGACGATGGGCTCTGGGCGGCGGTGGGGGCGTTGCCCCCGAAGCAACGCGCGGCGGTGGCGCTGCGCTACGGCAGCGACCTCCCCCACAGCGAGATCGCCGCCGCACTCGGCTGCTCGCCGGAGGCCGCCCGCCGCAGCCTGCACGAGGGATTGAAACGACTGCGAAAGGAGCTGGGATGAATGCCAAGACCGACACCACCATCAACGAGTTCAAGGCGCGGGCTGCGGCGGAGGGGCTGCTCGACGTCGCCTACGTCCACGCCGACTCCCCCTTTGGGCCGTTGCTGCTGGCACAGACGAAGAAGGGCCTGGTGCGGGTGGGGCTGCCCAATCAGGACCAGGACGAGCTGCTGGTCGACCTCGCCGCGCGGGTCTCGCCGCGGGTGCTGGAGGCGCCGGCCGAGCTGGACGCCATCCGCCGCGAGCTCGACCTCTACTTCGAAGGCAGGCTCGAGCGCTTCGACCTGCCGCTCGACTGGAGCCTCAGCGACGGCTTCCGGTTGCGGGTGCAGCGGGCGATCAACCGTATTCCCTACGGCCAGACCCGCAGCTACACCGAAGTCGCCGCCAAGGCCGGCAACGAGCGCGCCGTGCGCGCGGCGGGGACCGCCTGCGGCAGCAACCCGATCCCGCTCGTCGTCCCCTGCCACCGCGTCCTGCGCAGCGGCGGCGCCCTCGGCGGCTACGGCGGCGGCCTGCCGATGAAGCGAGCGCTGCTGGAGATGGAGGGCGTGCTGGAGCCGCAAGCCAGCTCCTAAAGCCGTTCGCCGTTGCCTCCGATGAAGGGGTCATGCGGAAGCTGCCACTCCTGCTCGTCATGCTGCTCATCTCCCTGTTCGCCGGCCCCGGCCCCGCCCGGGCGCTGAGCGTGCCGAGCCTGCCGACCCCGGCCGGCGAAGAAGCGGAAGAAACCGAAGAAGGCGAAGGGGAAAGCGAAGAAGCCGAAGCGGAAGCAGGCGAAGAATGCGCCCTCGACACCGAAGAAGGCGAAACCTGCGAAGAAGCTGAAGAAACGACCGAAGCCGAGGAATGCGTGATCGAAGACGCCACGGCCAAGGTCGCCGCCAATCCCGGCAACGACACGGTGCGGCTGACCATCCGCTACCAGGCCCTCAAGCCGACCGCGGTCGCAATCGACGCCCGGCTGCACGGCGGCAAAGGTGGATTGCACCTCGGGGCGGACCGCACCCGCTTCCGCCGCACCGGCATCTTCCACGACAGCTTCGGCCTCAGCAAGCGGGAGATGGCACGGGCGCTGGCCGCCCACGAGTTCGCGATCGAGCTGCACGCCGTGAACACGCCGGCCTACTGCCGTATGCAGCTGACCGCCCATCGCGGCGGCCGCCGCAGGCTGCTCTGGTCCTAGGACCTAGCGCTGCGGTAGGGAGGGGTGGTGTCCCTCTCGCTCCCTGGGTTGCTCGCCACATCGTCGTTGGCTGCCGCAGAAGTCTTTGGTGCGAGCAACAGGACGCCGGTCGCGAGAGGGACACCACCCCTCCAAGCGACAGAGCTCCGGCAGACGCTCAACAGTTCCGTGCCCGAGAAGAGCTTCTGCGTCCTCGGCCGTCCTGCCGGTGCGTGTGGAGAGGCGTCCGGTCGTTCTCCGCGGGAATGTTCGCGAAGCGGCGGAAATGCAATCCGATCTTTGCCCGCCATAGGCGGGCAGCATCTTCGGGAGCTGGCCCGATAGGGCCGCGACAAATTCACGCGGAGAACGACCGGACGCCGCTACCTAGGGCAGCACTTCGCCCAGCCAGGCGGCGGCGTCGCGCAGGTGCGCGGGGTCGATTTGGTGGCCCAGCTCCGAGGTGCGGTAGGTGACGTCGAGGCCGCCGGCTTCGAGCAGCTCGCGGGCGCGCTCGGCGAACTCGATCCCGATCACCGGGTCGCGCTGCCCGTGGCTGACGAAGGCGCGCGTCGCCCGGCGGTCCCCCATTGACGGCTCCCATCCCTCGACCGTCGGCATGAAGCCGCTGAAGGCGAGGATGCCGGCGGCGGCGGGTCGGTCGGCGCCGAGCCCCATCGCGTAGCTCATCACCGCCCCCATCGAGAAGCCGCCGAGGACGGTGTGCTCCGGCCCCACCCCGCTCTCCTCCCAAAGCCGGTCGTGCAGCTCGGCCAGCGCTTCCCGCGCCGCCTCGAAGCTCTGGCGGTCGGGGTGGCCGACCCGCGGCACCAGGTACCAGTGGTAGCCAAGCGTGCCCGGCAGCGTCAGCGGCGCCCGCGGCGTCACCACCAGCAGCCGCCGCTCGGGGTCGAGGTAGTCGGCGAGGCCGATCAGGTCGCGCTCGTCGGTGCCGCGGCCGTGGTGGAGGACGAGCAGGCCCTCGGCGTCGCCCGCAGGCGCCCGTTCGAGGTGGAAGAGCTCGGCCATCTAGCTGGCCGAGGCCGCCGCGGTCTTGTTCAGGTAGTCGCGGATGAAGTCGTCGAGGTCGCCGTCGAGCACCCGCTGCACGTCGCCGACCTCGTGCTCGGTGCGGTGGTCCTTGACCATCGTGTAGGGATGCATCACGTAGCTGCGGATCTGCGATCCCCAGGCAACGTCTTTGACCTCGCCGCGCTGCTTGGCCAGCTCTTCGGAGCGTTTGCGCTCCTCCAGCTCGATCAGCCGCGAGCGCAGCAGCTGCATCGCCACCGCCCGGTTCTGCATCTGCGAGCGCTCGTTCTGGCACTGGACGACGACGCCGGTCGGAAGGTGGGTGATCCGCACCGCCGAGTCGGTCTTGTTGACGTGCTGACCGCCGGCCCCGGAGGCGCGGTAGGTGTCGATCCGCAGGTCCCCCTCGTCGATCTCGACCTCGACGCTTTCGTCGACGACGGGTCCGACTTCGACCTGGGCGAAGCTGGTGTGACGGCGGGCGGAGGAGTCGAAGGGAGAGATCCGGACCAGGCGATGGACGCCGCGCTCGGCGGCGAAGAGGCCGTAGGCGTTCTCGCCGCGGGCGATGAAGGTGGCGGACTTGAGCCCCGCCTCCTCCCCCGCTGATGCCTCGACCATCTCCACCGCGAAGCCGCGCCTCTCGGCCCAGCGCAGGTACATCCGCAAAAGGATCTCGGCCCAGTCCTGGGAGTCGGTGCCGCCGGCGCCGGCGTGGACGCTGACGACGGCGTCGCCGGCGTCGTAGGTGCCGCTGAACAGCCGCGCCTCCTCCAGCTCCGCCAGTCGCCGCTCGACCGAGCGCAGCTGCGAGTCGAGCTCCGCCGCCATCTCCTCGTCCTCGGCCGCCATCTCCGCCAGGTCGGCGAGGTCGGCGACATCGCCCTCCAGGCCGCGGAACATCTCCAACCGCTTCTGCGCCCGCGCATGAGCGGCCGACGTCTTCGCGGCAGCCTCCTGGTCGTCCCAGAACCCGGGCCGCCCCATCTCCTCCTCGAGTGCGGCGGCTTCCTTTTCTAGCCCGGCAGGGTCAAAGGTAGTCCGCGAGCAGGGACAACTGCTCGCGGACGGCGGCCAGACGCGGCATGATCGCTTCGCTCTGAGTCTCGGCCATGCTCGTAGGTTATTGGCAGAGAGGGCCGGTCGTTCTCCGCGTGAATCTGTCGCGCCCCTATCGGGGCAGCTCCCTGAGATAGAGCCCGCCTACGGCGGGCAGATAACCGGATTGCATGGCGCCGCTTCGCGAACGTTCCCGCGGAGAACGACCGGACCTCTCTACACGCACAGCAGGGACGGCCGAGCCCACGGCGCCGCTTCCCGCGAAAGCTGTACAGCTCAGCGAGACCGTGTCAGTGCCCCTACTATACGGGGCCTTTTCACGGTCTCGCGGTGGAGCGTCTGCCGGAGCTGTGTGGCTAGGAGGGGGTGGGTGTTCCCTGACGACCGGCGTCCTGTTACTCGCCCCACCCACCTATGCGGCAGCCAGAGACGATGTGGCGAGTAACCCAGGGAGGAAGGGAACACCCACCCCCTCCCTGCCGAACAAGCTTGGTCCCTAAGCCTCGGGCACCCGAGCCGTGATGATCCAGGTGGAAGCCGGGGCGAAGACGCCGTCGGGGGTCTCGAGGTCGGCAAGCGCTTTGCGCAACCGGTCGGAAATCTCCGGCCGAATCTCGTCGACCCGGTCGCCCCAAAGCCGGAGCACCTCGCCGGCCGGCCCCAGTGCCATGTTGAACTCGACCGCGTGCTCGAGGTCATTGCCGATCTTCAGCGGCAGGTCGGAGCGGCGCAGAGCGATCTCCTCGAAGCCGGCGATCTTCAGCTGCTCGCTGACGGTGTCGGCATTGGCCATCGAGAAAGGGCCGGGGCCGCAGGTCGGTTCCTCACTCTCCTCGGGATGGTCGAGGTACCCGTCGACGACGAGCTCGGCGCGGTGGACCCATTCGTTGTCGAGCTTGCGGCGCCAGACGACGGCGCAGAAGCGGCCGCCGGGGACCAGCGCCTCACTGACGTTGCGCAAGGCCGCGACCGGGTTGGCGAAGAACATGATCCCCATCCGCGAGAAGGCGTAGTCGAATTCTTGCGGCAGCTCAAGCGTCTGCACGTCGGCGATGGCGAACTCGACGTTGGCAGCGCCGGCCCCCTCGGCCTCTTTCCGCGCCGCAGCGATGAACGGCTCGGAGACGTCGACGCCGAGGACCGAGCCCTCCTCGCCGACCAGCTGTGCCAGCTGCTGGGTGGTGTCGCCGAAGCCGCAGCCGAGGTCGAGGACGCGGTCGCCGGCCTGCGGCGGGCTGGCCTGCATCGCCGCGTTGCCGTGCGCTCCGAGCCCGGCCGTGGCCAGGTCGCGGTACTTGACGAAGAGGTCGAAGAGCGGGCCGCTCCAGGCCTCCGTCGCCTCGGCGTTGTCGGGGGCGACCGAGCTCATGGAGTCATCCTAAGCCGCTCAGGCCGACTCGCCAAGGGGGTGACTGAAACCGCAAATGCGCAGCGCCTCGTAGCGGTCGTCGTAGGGACGCCAGCTCAGGATCTTCCGTTCGCGCAGCGCGAAGGCCCAGGCCATCTCATCGACGCCGGCCAGCGAGTCGTCCTCGGCCCAGCGCCAGACCCGCCGGATCAGCGCCACCGCCTTGCCGCCAGGGCCCTCGAGCCCTTCCTCGTAGAGCTGCTCCAGCTCGATCGTCTGTTGCACCCCGCCCGGCTCCCGCGTCGCCCAGACCCGCGCCGCCTCGCGCCCCTTGCGCAGTCCCCGGCTCGCGTGCATCTCAACCTCCGGGTCGAGCACGGCGACGAACGCGTCCAGGTCCCGCTCGTTGAAAGCCCTGATGAACTCGCGGACGGGATCGTGGCTCAAGGGATCAGCGAGGGACGCTACGCCCCATGGCACTTCTTGTACTTTTTCCCGCTGCCACACCAGCAGGGATCGTTGCGGCCGATTTTGTCGTGCTCGTCCTTGACCACGGTCTCGACCGCCTCGGAGCCGCCGTTGTCGGGGCCGGCCGCCGACGCGGCAGCGACGTCGGCCGCGGTCGCGCCGCTGGTGGCGACGACTTCCTGCAGAGCCGAGGGCTGCCCTTCCGCCGTCCCGCCCGAATAGGCGAACGTAGCCGCCTGCGGCTCGCCGTTGGCGGTGGCAACCGCGCCCATCTGCTCCGGCTGGACTTCGATCTCGGCGCGGAAGACCAGCTTGCTGAACTCGTCCCAAATCGAGTGCAGCAGCTCTTCGAACATCGCGAAGCCCTCGTTTTTGTAGGCGACGAGGGGGTCGATCTGGGCGAAGCTGCGCAGGTGAATGCCTTCGCGCAGGTAGTCCATGTCGAAGAGGTGTTCGCGCCAGCGGTTGTCGATCACCTGCAGCAGAATGGAGCGCTCCAGGTAGCGCATCAGTTCCGACCCGAGCTGCTCTTCGCGCTCGTCGTAGGCGCTCATCGCGTCGTCGTCAAGCGCTTCCTTTAACTGCTCGCGGTCGACGGTCTCCGGCGCAAGGCTCGCGACCTCGATGCCGACCGGCCAAATCTGGCGCAGCTGCGTCTCCAGCTCCTCCAGGTCCCAGTCCTCGAGGATGTCGCCGGCGGTGTACTCGTCGACGACCCGCTCGATCACGCCCTCGATTTCGTCGCGGGCGTTCTCGGAGATGTCGCGCCCTTCGAGGATCTCGCGGCGATAGCGGTAGATCACCCGCCGCTGCTCGTTCATCACGTCGTCGTACTCGAGCACCCGTTTGCGGATCAGGAAGTTCTGTTCCTCGACCTTCTTCTGGGCGTTCTCGACGGTTTTCGTCAGCATTTTCGCTTCCAGCGGCACTTCCTCGCCCTCCTCGCCCATCGGCCCGAGTTTGTCGAGGATTTTGTAGATGCGGTCGCCGGCGAAGAGGCGGATCACGTCGTCTTCGGCGGAGAGGAAAAAGCGGGACTCGCCGGGGTCTCCCTGACGGCCGGAGCGGCCGCGCAGCTGGTTGTCGATGCGGCGCGACTCGTGGCGCTCGGTGCCGCAGATGAAGAGGCCGCCGAGCTCGCGTACTTCCTCGGCCTCGGCCTTGCACTGCGGCGCCAGCTCGGCCGTCTTCGCCGCCAGCGCCTCCTCGTAGTCCTCGCTGTCGGGAGTGATCCCCTGCTTTTTCAGCTCGGCGATCGCCAGGTGCTCAGGGTCGCCGCCGAGCTTGATGTCAACACCGCGGCCGGCCATGTTGGTGGCGATCATCACCGCGCCTTTGCGTCCTGCCTGGGCGATCAGCTCGCCCTCTCGTTCGGCGTGCTCGGGCTTCGCGTTGAGGACCGCATGTTTGATCCCCTGGTTTTTAAGAGCCTCGGAGATCATCTCCGAGACCTCGACCGAGACGGTTCCGACCAGCACCGGCTGACCCTTCTCGTGGCGGCTGACGATTTCGTCGATCACGGCCTGCCACTTGCCGTCTTTGGTTTTGAAGATCTGGTCGTTCTGGTCGAGCCGCTCCATCGGTTTGTTGGTGGGGATCTCCACCACCGGCATCTCGTAGATCTTCATGAACTCGGTCGCCTCGGTGAGCGCGGTTCCGGTCATGCCGGAGAGCTTGTCGTAGAGGCGGAAGTAGTTCTGGAGGGTGATCGTCGCCAGGGTCTGGTTCTCCTCGCGGATCGCCACGCCCTCCTTCGCCTCGACCGCCTGGTGCAGGCCCTCCGACCAGCGCCGCCCCTCGAGGATGCGGCCGGTGAACTCGTCGATGATCATCACCTCGCCGTCGATCACCGCGTAGTCGATGTCCTTTTTGTAGAGGGACTCGGCCTTCAGCGACTGGACGAGGTGGTTGACGAGGCTGCCGTGCTCGCCGAGGTAGAGGTTGTCGACGCCGATGTATTCCTCGGCGTTCTTGACCCCGCGCTCGGTCGGGGCGACGGTCTTGTGCTTCTCGTCGTACTCGTAGTCGTAGTCGGACTCGGAGGTGTCCCTGTTTTCGCCCAGCGACTTCAGTTTCTCTTTCGCCGGCACACCGACCAGCTGCTTGGCGAGGCGGGCGAAGGTATAATAGGTCTGGGCCGCCTGTTCGGGGGCGCCGGAGATGATCAGCGGCGTCCGCGCCTCGTCGATGAGGATGTTGTCGACCTCGTCCACGATCGCGAAGTGGTGGCCGCGCTGGACGCAGTTCTCGAGCGCGTTGGCCATGTTGTCGCGCAGGTAGTCGAAGCCGAACTCGGAGTTGGTCCCGTAGGTGACGTCGAGCGAGTATTTGCGCTGGCGGGAAGCATGGTCGTCGAAGTCCTGGACGGCGTCGACGGTGACCCCGAGGGCGTCGTAGATCGGCTTCATCCATTCCGCGTCGCGGCGGGCCAGGTAGTCGTTGACGGTGACGAGGTGGACGCTGTCGCCGGAAAGCGTGTTGAGGAAGACGGCCAGGGTCGCGGTCAGGGTCTTTCCCTCGCCGGTCTTCATCTCGGCGATGCCGCCGTCGTGGAGGACCATGCCGCCGATCAGCTGGACGTCGTAGTGGCGCTGGCCGATCGTCCGCTTGGCGGCCTCGCGGGTCAGCGCGAAGGCCTCCGGCAGCAGGTCGTCGAGGGACTCGCCGCTGCGCGCGCGCTCGCGCAGGGAGTCCGCCTCCTCGCGGATCTCCTCGTCGGAGAGGGCTTCCATCTCCGGCTCGTAGCGGTTGATCGCCTCCGCGCGCTTCTGGTAGGCCTTGAACTTCCGCCCCTCTCCCGCGCGCAGCGCCTTCGTCACTAGGTCCATCGCTGGCATTCGGTCAAGGGTAGCGGTGTGGGCTGGGATGCCGGTGTCCCCTCGGCCGGGGAGGGTGGTGTCCCCTCGCCGGAGACCGTATGTCGGCGAGGGGTCGAGCCGCTCTAGAAGCTTGACCCAAAGCCTCCGGCGAGGGGACACCACCCTCCCTCCCGGGTCGCCGCAGAACTCCCAACGTCCGTTGGAAGCTGAGTTCTCTCAGGTGATGGCTGCCCTTGTTTCTGGGTAGAGGGGGGCGTACGATCGGGACGGAATCCAGAAGGAGGCACTCATGCGGATTGAGATTCGTGGCCGGAACGTCGAGATGACCGACGACCTGCGTGAGATGGTGCGGAAACGCTTCCAGCGGTTGGGGCGACAGGTCTCGCCGCTCGCAACGCTCGAGGTGGTCCTTTCGGAGGAGCGCAACCCCTCGATCGCGGACAGCCAGGTGGCGGAGGCCACCTTTTACCTGAAGGGAGTGACGCTGCGGGCACGGGAGTGCTCGCCGGAGATGACTCATTCGGTGCACGAGCTTGCCGAGGACATGTTCCGGCAGGTGAAGAAGCACCGGGATCTTCGCCGCAAGCGCCGCACCACGCGGCGGATCGTCGGCGAAATGCGTGGCCGCCCGGCCGAGGCACGGCCGTAGGGCCGCGGAGAGCCAACTAGAGGCGCCGGGCAAAGGTCACCGCCACCACCCGAGACGACCCCGCGGCCCGCAAGGCTCTAGCGCAAGCCGTGAGGGTCGCTCCGGTGGTGAGCACGTCGTCGACGAGGAGAGCGCTGCGGGGCGCCGGCCCGCAGGCGTGGATCCGCGGCGGGTGGCCGATCCGCTCGGCCCGGCGCCGGCCGACCTGCCTGCCGCCGCCGCGGCGCTCGAGGCAGAGGGCGAGCGGCGCTTCCAGCCGCGCCCCCAGCGCCGCCGCCAACTCGCCCGCCGGGTCGAAGCCGCGCCGTCGCAGCCGCGGCGGCGCCGGCGGTACCGGCACGATCGTCCCGCTCAGCATGTGGGCGGGTGCCAGCCATTCGATCCGCTCGGCCATCAGGTCGGCGACCGGCAACAGCCGCCGGAACTTCAGCGCCGCGACCAGATTCCGCGCCACCCCCTCGTAAGGCGCCGAAGACCAAGCCCGGTCCAGACCCGCCGGCCCGTTCCCCAGCAGCGGATCGACATCGGCCAGCCGCCGCCCACAGCGAGTGCAAACGATCGCCTCCGGCCGACAAGGACGCCCGCAGGCAGCACAGACCGGCGGCACCAGGGCGGCGGCAAAAGTGGGCACAAGCTCCATGCCCGCACCCTGACCGGCCGAGACGCACGTGTGGCGCGCACAAACAAAATTCTCTGCGCCTTTTCTGTCTAGACATGTGCATTTCGGTAAGGCGTCTCCCACACGCACTCCCGAGACGGCCCAGGGTTCAACAGCTGTTCAGCTCAGCGAGACCGCGATAGTGCCCCTATACGGTGCTTTTTCGCGGTCTCGTGCTGGGGCGTCAGCGGGTGCTCTGTTGCTGAGGGGACGGGTATCCCCCGGCCGACCGGCGTCCTGTTACTCGCCCCGAAGACTCCTGCGGCAGTCAGAGACGACGTGGCGAGTAACCCAGGGAGGTCGGGGGATACCCGTCCCCTATACCGAGTGAGGTTGGTCTCTAAGCCTCAGCCGCGGGCGCCGAGGATGGCGCCGATGAGCACCGACCGCTCGGGGATTTCGGCGTTGGGGAGGGCAATCACTTCCTTGAGACGGGAGCCGTCGCCGACGGTGACATTGTCGCCGATCACAGAGGGCCCGTCGATGCGGACGTCGTCGCCGATCTCGCAGCCGGGGCCGAGCAGGACCGGGCCGGCGAGGTCGGGCTCGCCCTCCATCCGCTCGCCGCTGCGGTAGCCGTCGACCAGCTTGCCCTCGCGCTCGACCCGGACGGCGCCGGTGAGGGCGTCGACGTTGCCGGCGCGCAGCTCCTCGAGGTTGCCGATGTCGTTCCAGTAGGCCCCGATCTCGTGCGAGTAGAAGGGGACGTCGCTCTCCAGCAGGCGCGGGAAGACGTCCATCGCCCAGTCGGCGAAGCCGGGCGGATCGCCCTCGCCTGCCGCCTTGCTAACACCGGGCTCAGGAAAGAAGTCGAAGATCTCCCTGCGGAACATGTAGATGCCGCAGTTGGCGAGGTCGGAGAGCGCTTCGGCCGGGTCCGGCTTCTCCTGGAAGCCCTGGATGCGGCCGTCGGCGCCGGTGATCGCCACCCCGAACTGGCTGGTGTCGTCGACTCGCTTGGTCGCCAGCGTCGCGATCCCGTCGTGGGACTCGTGGAACTCGCGCATCGCCGCCAGGTCGATGTCGGTCAGCGCGTCGCCGGAAATGACGAGAAAGGAGTCGCCGAGGAAGCCGGCCGCGTTGCGAACCCCGCCCGAGGTGCCCAGCAGCGCCTCCTCACGACTGTAGGAAAGGGAGACGCCGTAGGCGGAGCCGTCGCCGAAGTAGCCCTCGATCAGGTCCGGGAACCAGTGCAGGTTGGCAATCGTCTCGCTGAAGCCGTGGCGGGCGAGCAGGCGCAGGATGTGCTCCATCACCGGCTTGTTCAGCACCGGCACCATCGGCTTCGGCATCTCGTAGGTGATCGGCCGCAGCCGCGTCCCCAGCCCAGCCGCCAGCACCATCGCCCTCACGCAGCCATGCCCTCCTTCAGCTTCTCGATCGCCTCGATGCTCTCCGGGGCGACCCCGCGCAGGTTGGCCAGCTCCAACGAGACGAGGTCGCCGAGCAGCATCGCCCAGAGCAGGCGTTCGACCTGCGTTTCGCCGACGGTCTCGACCCGCACCACCGGAGCGCCGCTCGCGGCGACGACCTCGGCGGTGAGCTCGATGCGGCGGCGCTCGCGCGGGTGCTGATTGCAGTCCCCGAGGAACACGGCAGCCATTCCCGCGGCTCCGTCGCTCCAGCCGCAGATCTCGTTGTGGTCCGCCTCCGGCAGCTCCGAGTAAAACGCCGGCAGCTTCGCGTTCTCGTTCAGTTGCGTCTTCCAGCGGTGGGCGGCCGGGGTGGTGAGGTGGGCGCCGTAGATCACCGTCGTAGCGCCGTCCAACTGCGCGGCGATCTCGGCCGCCTTGGCCTTGATCGTCAGCGCCTCCCGTTCGAGGAAGGCGGCGGCGACGTCGATCTCACTGCGGATCGACGGCGCCACGCCTGCCAGCGCCGCCACCTCGGCCGCGGCCACGAACATGTAGGCGACGGCAACCCGCGGCTGGTAGATCCCCGGCGGGGCGATGACCGGCACGCCCGCCTCGCGAGCCTGCTCGACCAGCGACCCTCCAGTGCTCAGTACGATCCGCCGCGCTCCCAGCGCCTCGGCCGCCTCGAAGCAGGCGAGCGTCTCCTCGGTGTTGCCCGAGTAGCTGGAACAGAGCACCGTCCACTCGGGCGTCGCCCAACTCGGGAGCTCGTAGCCGCGGATCGAGAGCATCGGCTTGGTGAGGCGGTCGCCAACGGCGGCGGCGGCGAGGTCGCCGCCGATCGCCGAGCCCCCCATCCCGCAGACCATCAGTCCCGCCGCGTCTGCCGGTTCCAGGCGGGCGCTTTCGATCCGCCAGAGCGCGTCGCGGAGCTGGTCGGGCAGGCCGAGGACGTCGTCGATCATCGCCATCAGGTGGGGACTCTTTCATTTCGGCCGACGACGGCGCCCCGGAGCTGCGCGCCGGGCGCCACCTCGGCTCCGGGAGCGAGGATCGAGCCCTCCACCCGGGCGCCCTCGCCGACCGTGACGCGGTCGAGCAGGACCGATTCGCCGAGCTCGGCGCCGGCGCCGATCCGGCAGCCGGAGGAGACGACGACGCGCTTGCCGAGGCGGGCATCGGCCGCGATCTCGGCGTCAGCAGCCACCAGCGACCCAGGCGCGGTCGGCTCGACCCGCGTCTCCACCCTCCGTTCGAGGATGTCCCAGCTCGCCTGCAGGTAGCGCTCCGGCGTGCCGATGTCCATCCAGTAGCCGTCGAGAAGGAGCGCCGAGAGGCCCTCGCCGACCAGCCGCGGGAAGACTTCGCGCTCGATCGAGACGGCGCGGCCGGCGGGGACCAGGTCGAGCACCGAGCGCTCCAGCACGTAGGCGCCGGCGTTGATTTCGCCGGGGACCTTCTCACCCGTCTTCTCGAGGAACTCCAGCACCGCCCCGTCTTCGTCGCAGCGCACCAGGCCGTAGGCGGAAGAGTCCTCGACCGGGTGCAGGGCGATCGTCGCCTGCGCGCCGCACCCGACGTGCGCGCGAACCAGCGCCGAGAGGTCGAGGTCGGCCAGGACGTCGCCGTTGAGGGCGAAGAAGCGGTCTTCGAGGCGGTCGGCGAGCGCCTCGGCGGCGAAGCGGATTGCCCCCGCGGTCCCCAGCGGTTCCGGCTCGACCGCGTAGGTGATGGTTACGCCAGCGTGCTCGTGGTCGCCCAGCGCCTCCATCAGCACGTCGGGCAGGAAGCCGCAGGCGAGCACGACCTCGCTCACCCCGTGGCCAGCCAGCCACTCGATCGCGTAGGCGAGGAACGGGCGGTCAACCAGCGTCACCGCCGGCTTCGGCACCTCGCTGGTCAACGGCCGGAGCCGAGTCCCCTCGCCTCCAACTAGAACGATTGCCTGCATGCCATACGCCCTGACTGGTTGGGGGGCGACTAACTAGGAAGCGGTTGCTGGTCGTGGGGAGTTCATGGTGCGCCCTATGCCCTCGTATTCGAACCCCGCCTTGGCGAGCTTCCCGGGGTCGAGGAAGTTGCGGCCATCGACCATGACGGGCCGCGCCATCCGCTCGGCGGCGGCGACCCAGTCAAGCTCGGCGAACTCGGGCCACTCGGTGACGAGGACGGCGGCGTCGGCTCCCTCCAGCGCCTCCACTGCCGAGGGCGCCATCTCCACCGAGCCGAGCAGCTCGGCGGCCCGCTCGGCGGCGACCGGGTCGTAGGCGACGACCTCCGCCCCCTCGCCCTGCAGCCGCGCCGCCAGCACCAGGCTCGAGGCCTCGCGCATGTCGTCGGTGTCGGGCTTGAAGGCCAGTCCCAGCAGCGCCACCCGCTTGCCGATCAGCGATCCCAAGTGCTTCTCCAGCTTGTTGACCACCCGTCGCTTCTGCAGCTCGTTGACCTCGATCACCGAGGTGAGCAGCTGGAAGTGGTAGCCGGTGTTCCCCGCCAACATCTTCAGCGCGCTGACGTCCTTGGGAAAACAGGAGCCCCCGTAGCCAATCCCGGCGCGCAGGAAGGCGGTGCCGATCCGCTCGTCGAGACCCATGCCCTTCGCCACCTGGCCGACGTCGGCGCCGACCTCCTCGCAGACGTTGGCGATCTCGTTGATGAAGGAGATCTTCGTCGCCAGGAAGGCGTTGGAGGCGAGCTTGATCATCTCGGCGCTGGCGACGTCGGTGCGGAGGATCTCGCCGCCGAGCGGCCCATAGAGGGCTGCGACCGCGTCGGCGGCCGCCTCGTCGCCGGGGTCGGCGCCGATCACCACCCGGTCGGGATTCATGAAGTCCTTGACCGCGGTCCCCTCCTTGAGGAACTCCGGACAGGAGACATAGGCGAGGTTCGGCATGTCGCGGCGGATCGACTCGCCGGTGCCGGCCGGGACCGTGCTCTTCATCACCAGCACGTGGTCCCCATCGCTGGCCAGCTCCTGCACGACCGCCCGCACCCGCGAGAGGTCGGCGTCGCCGGAATAGGTAGGCGGCGTGTCGACGCAGACGAACAGCAAGCGCGCTTTCGCCAGCAGATCGCCCATGTCGGTGGTGAAGGTGAGCCGCTCGGCGTTGCGGTGGAGGAGGTCCTCCAGCCCCGGCTCATGGATCGCCACCTCGCCGCGCGAGAGCGCCTCGACCTTCTCGGGGACGATGTCGCGGGCGATCACAGGATGGCCGAGCTCGGCGAAGCAGGCGGCGGTGACGAGGCCGACCCAGCCCACTCCGATGACGCCGACCGGCTCTCGCTGCACGCTCATGGCTTCCTACCCTTCTTCGGCTTTTTCCTGGGGATGATCACGTCCGCCGAGCGGGCCATTCCCACCATCTGCTCGTTGCTCAGCGACCGTTCGAGGTCATTGCTGATCCAGTAGGTGTTGGAGCCGCGGTGCCAGGCGATCATTTTGATCGCCCCGCTGTCGACGAAGATCTCGTATTCGCGGCCGTGGATCGGCTCGGTCACGCTCGGGTTGGCGAGGATCGGCGGGTCTTCCCAGCCCTGGATTCCCTGCACCCCGAAGTAGTGGTAGCCGTCGGGCTCTTCCATCACCGCGACCATTTTGTAAGCGGCGTGGCGTTCGCCGCTGTCGTCCTTGAAGCGGTAGACGCGCGGGTCGACGACGTGTTCGTAGGGATCGGTTTCGACGAAGTGCGCCCCCGACGGCAGCCGGGTCGGGTAGAAGATCGGAAAGCCCGGCCCGAGCTTGCGCGCCGCCGCCCCGGCCTCCGCTTCGCCGGCTTCGCGCGCCGGCACGAGCCCGTCGCTGCCGGGCTTGGCGACTTCGACCTTGGGCTTCGGCTTGCTGTGCTTCTTCGCGCCGTGGCCCTTGGCGCTCGACTTCTTCCTGCCGCTCTTCTTCGCCGAGGAGGAATTGACCGAGCCGCCCGGTTCGCCGCCAAACGATTCGCCGGTGAGGAATTCCTTCACCGCTTCATGGATCCAGGTTTCGTTCGAGTAGACGTAGCTCGGGCCCAGTTCGGCCGGGAAGTGAACCTGTTTGATCGGGGCGTTGCGCGAGGCGATGAACAGTTTCAGCACTTCCAGCATCGTCTCCTTGCTGTTGATGTCGGAAGTCGTGTACTTGGTGAAGATGTCGATCAGGCCGCTCTGGTCGAAGACGAGGTCCTGGACCGAGACCCGCTGGCGGGCGTCGCTGAGGAACGCCTGCTGGCGAGCGGAGCGGACGATGTCGGTGTCGGTGTGGCGGTAGCGCACGTATTGCAGGGCTTTTACGCCGCAGAGCTTCTGATAGCCCGGCTGGATGTTGATTTCCGAATACTGTTCCGAGGGCGGTAACCCGGCGTTGGAGTGGTAGTAGCGGCGGTCGACGTCGGTGTAGACGCAGCCGATCGCGTCGACGGCGCGGACGAAGCCGAGGAAGTCGACGTTGACGACGTGGTTGATCCGCAGCCCGGTCAGTTCTTTGACCACCTGCAGGGTCAGCTTCGGCCCGCCGACTGAATAGGCTTCGTTGAACTTGCCGGTCCCGTAGCCGGGGATTTCGACCTTGAGGTCGCGCGGGATCGACATCACCGAGATCGTTTCGTCTTCGGGGTCGAGCCGGAGCAGGATCGTCGTGTCCGAGCGGCCCGGGCCTTCTTCGGATTGCGCGCCGGCGCGTTTGTCGGAGCCGAGGATGAGGATGTTCTCCGGCGCCCCGGGTTCGACTTCGGCCAGCGCCTTGTGCAGCTTGTTGTTGAGGACGTTGTTGTGCGAGAGGGCGTGGGCGATGCTGTCGAGGTAGAGGAGGACGCTGGTCGCGGTTGCGGCGGCGGAGACGGCGACGATCAGCACCGAGGCCAGGGTGAAGCGCCACCAGAAGCGCTTCGGCTTCGGCGCCGGCTCGGAGTCACCGCTCGGCGGCGGCTTCTTCGGGGCCCGGCCCGGTCCCAGGTCAGTCATCGAGCCGGTCCGGGATCGCCCGCAGGAACGATTCGAGCGCCTGCCGGTAGGCCTGCAGGGAAGAGACCGAGACCCACTCGCCCGGACCGTGGTGCCCGGCTCCCACCGGGCCGAACTCGACCGCCGGGACTCCCACCCGCAGGAAGGAGACGGCATCCGAGGCGCCGTCGCGCCCGACGCTCATCGGCTCGCCGCTGTGGTGCTCGGTCGCCGAAGCCCGCAGCGCCCGCACGAAGGCTGACTCGCGGTCGACCGTGGCGGGCGGGCGCGTCAACAGCGCCCTCACCTCGATGCCCTGGAGCTCCCGCACCTGGGCGAGGATCTCGCTGGGGTCCTGGTCTGGTAGGTAGCGGATGTCGACGTCGATTACGCAGCGGTCGGGCACCTTGTTGAGGGCGTCGCCGCCCACGATCCGTCCGAGATTGATCGAGGGGCGGTCGAACAGCTCGGAGCTGTGTTTCGCAAACGGTAGCGACTCGATGCTGCGGAAAACGTCGATCGCGTTGAGGACGGCGTTGTCGCCCAGCCACGGCGTGGCACCGTGGGCGGCGGTACCCCCCACCTCCAGGCGCAGGGCCAGCACGCCCTTGGCCTCGATGCCGATATGGAGGTCGGTCGGCTCGCCGGTGATCGCGAAGTCGCCGGTGAAGCCGCTGTCGACGAGATGGTCGGAGCCGCGCTCGGCCTCCTCCTCGGACTCCTCGTCGCCGACTATCCCCAGCCGCACCCGCACCCGGCCCTGCTCGCGCATCGCCGCGGTGACGAGCAGCATCGCCGCGATCGCCCCCTTCATGTCGTAGGCGCCGCGCCCGTAGAGTCGGTCCCCCTCGACCCGCGGCTCGAACTGTCCCGCCAATCCCGGCACCACGTCGAGGTGCCCGTGCAGCACCACCGTCGGCGCCCCCTCCGGCCCCACTTCGGCCTTGACCACCGGAAGCCCCCGAACTTCGTCCCTTCGCGCCTCGATCCCCCGTGCCTCCAACCACCCCTTGACGAACCCAGCCGCTTCCGCAATCGCTTCCGGCTCACACGTCTCGTAAGAAATCAACCGCTGCGCAAGGACAACGAGCTCGTCAGTCATGACCGAGATACTCCAGCTTCGAAGCCATGCCGGTAGGGGAGGCAGTCACCCTCTCATCGGAGAGTGCCGGGGTCGCGCTCACGCTCCGGCGATCGCGAGAAATGCTTCGGCCCGCTCACGATCCTTGACCGCGCGGGCGTAGTCGGCGCTGCCCTCCTCAGAGTCCGAGAGCCGCTGTTCGGCGTCGGCCAGCTGCTCTTTCAGCGTGCTGGGGTCGAGGTTCTCCAGCGGGATCGCCTCCTCGAGCAGGAGCCGGGCGCGGTTGCCGTAGATCTGCAGCCAGCCATGCGCCTGGGCGTAGCGCACAGTCTCCGACTCGGACACCTGGAGGCGGAGTTCGGTCGGCCGCAACGCCGCCAGCAGCGGCGCGTGGTTGGCGAGGATGCCGAGTTCGCCGGTCTCCGAGCGGGTCGAGACCTGGCGCGCTTCGCCGCTCCAGACCTCGCCCTCCGGGGTCAGGACCTCGACATCGACCATGTGCTCCGCGGCCACGAGTCAGCCTCTACGCCGCGGCGCCCGACTTGGCGTTCTCGAGGGCCTGGTCGATCGAGCCCTGCATGTAGAAGGCGCCCTCGGAGAGGTCGTCGTGCTCGCCGTCGAGGATCTCGCGGAAGCCGCGCACGGTCTCGGCGACCGGCACGTACTCGCCTTCGCGGCCGGTGAACTGCTCGGCGACGAAGAACGGCTGCGAGAGGAAGCGCTCGATCTTCCGCGCGCGCGCCACCGTCTGCTTGTCCTCGTCGGAGAGCTCGTCGATACCGAGGATGGCGATGATGTCCTGGAGCTCGCGGTAGCGCTGCAGCACCTCCTGGACCTCGGTCGCCGTGCGGTAGTGCTCGTCGCCGACCACCTCGGGCTTGAGGATGGTCGAGGTCGAGTCGAGCGGGTCGACCGCCGGGTAGATCCCTTTCTCGGAGATCGACCGCGAGAGGGTCGTGGTCGCGTTGAGGTGGGCGAACACCGAGGCCGGGGCCGGGTCGGTGAGGTCGTCCGCCGGCACGTACACCGCCTGGATCGAGGTGACCGAGCCGCGCGCGGTCGAGGTGATCCGCTCCTGCAGGCCGCCCATCTCGGTCTCCAGCGTCGGCTGGTAGCCGACCGCCGAAGGCATCCGGCCCAGCAGCGCCGAGACCTCGGAGCCCGCCTGGACGAAGCGGAAGATGTTGTCGATGAACAGGAGCACGTCCTGCCCGCCCTGCTCGCGGTAGTATTCGGCCATCGTCAGGCCGGAGAGGGCGACGCGCAGACGCGCGCCCGGGGGCTCGTTCATCTGGCCGAAGACGAGCATGGTCTTGTCGATCACGCCCGACTCTTTCATCTCGAGCCAGAGGTCGTTCCCCTCGCGCGAGCGCTCGCCGACCCCGCAGAAGGCGGAGAGGCCGGAGTGCTCCTCGGCGATGTTGCGGATCAGCTCCTGGATCAGCACGGTCTTGCCGACGCCGGCGCCGCCGAACAGCCCGACCTTGCCGCCTTTCGCGTACGGCGCCAGCAGGTCGATGACCTTGATCCCGGTCTCGAGGATCTCCTGGGTCGGGGTCAGCTCGGAGGCTTCCGGGGCGGGACGGTGGATCGGCCAGCGCTCGGTCTCGCCGAGCTCCTCGCCCTCGTCGATCGGCTCGCCGAGCAGGTTGAAGATGCGGCCGAGGGTGGCGTCGCCGACCGGCACCGAGATCGGGCCGCCGGTGTCGACGACCTTGTCGCCGCGCCGGATGCCGTCGGTGGCGTCCATCGCGACCGTGCGGACGCGGTCGTCGCCGAGGTGCTGCTGCACCTCGCAGACCAGCTGCGTCGGTTCGCCGTCGCCGTTGCCGCCGGTCTCGATCGTCACCGCCGAGTAGATCTCGGGGAGGTTGTCGGGGAAGACCGCGTCGACGACCACTCCGGTGACCTGCTCGACGCGCCCTACGTTGGTTCCGTTTCCGTTCTCAGCCATCGCTTCCTTTTCTGGTCTCCAAATCGAAGTTTCTCCGTCGCCTACCCGAGCGCCTCGGCCCCGGCGACGACCTCCAAGATCTCCTGCGTGATTTCCGCCTGGCGCACCCGGTTCATCTCCAGGGTGAGGCGGCCGATCATGTCCTCCGCGTTCTCGGCGGCGTTGCGCATCGCGGTCATCCGCGCCCCCAGCTCCGAGGCCGCCGACTCCAGCAGCGCCCGGTAGACGGAGACGTTCACGTACTCGGGGATCAACCGCGCCAGCAGCTGCTCGGGGTCGGGCTCGTAGAACCACTCCGAGCGGCTCTGCGCCTGCTCCGCCTCGGTTTCCTCCTCTTCGGCCGCGGCCTCGGACTCGGCCCCCTCGCCGATCACCTCGGCCTGCTGCAGCGGCAGCAGCGTCTGCCGCCATACATGTTGCGTCAGCGGCGAGACGAAGCGGTTGTAGATCAGCTCGACCCGGTCGAGGTCCTCGTCGACGTAGCGCGCGGTGAGCGCCTCGCCGATCTCACGCGCGTTGGCGAAGGCCGGGCGGTCGGTGAAGCCGACGTACGAAGCGGTGACGTCCTGCTTGCGGAAGGTCAGCGCCGAGACGCCCTTTTTGCCGACGACGGAGAAGACGGGCTCGGCGCCCTCCTCGCGAACCTGCTGGCCCATCCGCATCCCCTCGCGGATGATGTTGGTGTTGAAGGCGCCGGCGAGGCCGCGGTCGCCGGTGACGAGGACGACCCCGACCCGTTTGACCTCCTCGCGCTCGACCAGCACCGGCACCCGTGGGACCCCGCCCGCCTGGGCGGCGGCGCGGCGGGTCAGCTTCCGCATCCCCTCGGCGTAGGGCCGCAGGTCGGCGATCCGCTGTTCGGCCCGGCGCAGCCGCGCCGCGGCGACCATCTCCATCGCGCGCGTGATCTTGTTGATGTTCTTGACCGACGCGATGCGATTTTTGACTTCCTTCTGCGTTGCCATGAGGAGCTCCGCGCCCGGGGGCTAAGCCGGGGTCGCCGCCTCCTCGTTCTCGGTCGTGTCCGACTCGGTCCCCGAACCGGGCGTGGCGGCCGGGGCCTCGCGCTCCTCTTTGGCGTGGATGCGGTCGGACTCGCCCGCCTCGAGCGGCTCGCCGTTCTCGTCGAAGTCGGGGCCGAAGTCATCGACGAAGTCGGCGATCGCCTTGCCGAGCGCCTCGGCGTCCTCGTCGGAGAGCTGGCCGCTCTCTTCGATCCGGTTCAGCAGCTCTTTGTTTTCGGCGTGCAGGCGCACCCGCAGGTCGGCGAGGAACTCGGGCACGCGCTCGACTTTGATCCGGTCGAGATAGCCGCCGGTGCCGGAGTAGATCGAGGCGACCTGGTCGGCGACGCCGAGCGGCTCGCGCTCTTTCTGTTTCAGCAGCTCGACCAGGCGCTGACCGCGGGAGAGCGCCTTCTGCGTCTCCGGGTCGAGCTCGGAGCCGAACTGGGCGAAGGCCTCGAGGTCGCGGTACTGGGAGAGGTCCAGGCGCAGTTTTCCGGCGACCTTCTTCATCGCCTTGGTCTGCGCGTTGCCGCCCACCCGGGAGACCGAGATGCCGACGTTGATCGCCGGCCGCACGCCCGAGTAGAAGAGGTCCGACTCGAGGAAGATCTGGCCGTCGGTGATCGAGATCACGTTGGTCGGGATGTAGGCGGAAACGTCGGAGGCCTGGGTCTCGATGATCGGCAGCGCCGTCAGCGAGCCGGCGCCCTGGGCGTCTGACAGCTTCACCGCCCGCTCCAGCAGGCGCGAGTGCAGGTAGAAGACGTCGCCGGGGTACGCCTCGCGACCCGGCGGGCGCCGCAGCAGCAGCGACATCTGCCGGTAGGCGTAGGCGTGCTTGGTGAGGTCGTCGTAGACGCAGAGCGCGTGCTTGCCCTGGTAGAGGAAGTGCTCGCCCATCGCGCAGCCCGCGTAGGGGGCGATGTACTTGATCGGCGCGGCCTCGTCGGCGGGGGCGGCGACGATGATCGTGTTCTCCATCGCCCCGTTTTCCTCCAGCACCTCTTTCAGCTGGACGACGGTCGACATCCGCTGGCCGATCGCGACGTAGATGCAGATCATGTCCTTGTCGCGGTTATTGATGATCGTGTCGATCGCGATCGCGGTCTTACCGGTCTGGCGGTCGCCGATGATCAGCTCTCGCTGGCCGCGGCCGATCGGGATCATCCCGTCGATCGCCATCAGACCGGTCTGCACCGGTTCCACCACCGGCTGGCGGTGGACGACGCCGGGGGCTTTGAACTCGGCCGGGCGGGTCTCGGTGGTGTCGATCTCGCCGCGGTCGTCGAGCGGGCGGCCGAGCGGGTCGACCATGCGGCCGAGCAGCGCCTCGCCGACCGGGATCTCCAGCAGGTGGCCGGTCCGTTTGACCGTGTCGCCCTCGACGATCTTGTCCCACTCGCCGAAGAGCACGGCGCCGACGTTGTCGGCCTCGAGGTTCAGGGCCAGGCCGGTGACGCCATGGCCGAGCTCGAGCATCTCCAGCGCCATGCAGTTGTCGAGCCCGTGAATGCGGGCGATGCCGTCGGCGACGGACAGGACCGTCCCGACCTCGGAGAGGTCGGCGCTGTCGGTCTCCAGTCCCTCGATCCGCTCTCGCAGAATGCTTGCGATCTCGTCGGGCTTGATCTCCATCGGGTGCTCTCTGCCTCCTTACGCCGCTTGGGCGACGCTCTTTCGAAGTTTCTCCAGGCGACTGCGGATGCTCGCGTCCAGGACCATGTTGCCGACCTGCAGCACGATGCCGCCGAGGATCTCGTCGTCGACCCTGCTGGCGAGGTCGACCTCCTCCCCGGTCTGACGTTCGACCTCCTGGCCGATTTGGGCGACGACCGCCGGGTCCAGCTCGACGGCGCTGGTGACGGTGACGTCGAGCCGGCGGTTCTCCCGCTTCCAGAGCTCGTCGAGCTCGCGCCGGATGCGGAAGATCTCCGGCATCCGGTGCTTCTCGACCAGCAGCTCGAGGAAGTTGATCAGCTCGGGCTCGGCGCCCGAGATCGCCCGCTTGATCCCATCCACCTTCTCCGCCGAGGAGAGGTACGGGCTGAAAAAGAAGACCTGCAGCTCGCGGTTGCGGTCGACGGCGTCGGCGAACTGGCCGAGCTGCTCCTGCAGCGCGTCCAGCTTGCCTCTGTCCCTGCCGGCCTCGAAGAGGGCCTCGGCGTATACGCGAACTGCGTCGGCCATGAGTTAGTTCTCCGACCCCGAGAGCGCGGAGAAGTCGACCTCGCTGAGCGCCTCCTCGACGAGGCGTTTCTGGTCCTCGGGATCGAGCGCTTTGCGGGTCACCTTCTCGGTCGCAAGCACGGTCAGGTTGGCGACTTCCTGGCGGATCTCGTCCAGGGCACGCTTGGTCCCCGCTTCGATCTCACGATTCGCGGAGGCCACCAGCTCGTCCCGCCTCTCCTTGCCGGCCGTCGTCGCCTCGGCTTCGGCCGTCTCGGCCGCTTTGCGGGCGCGGGCCATGATCTCGTCGGCCTGCTCCCGCGCCTCGGCGAGCCGGGACCGGTACTCGGCCAGCAGCTCGTCCGATTCGCGACGCTGCCGTTCGGCGGCCTCGATCGACTCGCTGATCGTTTTCGCGCGTTTGTCGAGCGCTTCCTGAATTTTCGGGAAGGCGACCTTGCTCAACACCCACATCGTGACCAGGAACAGCACCAGCGTCCAGATCATCAGGCCGAGGCCCGGGGAGACCAGGAAGCTGCCGCCTTCGCTCTTCTCGGCGGCGAGGGGAACAGCCGCTATGTAGCCGAGCAGCGCCATTGACCTACGAGAGGAAGAACGCGATCAGGCCGAAGATGAAGGTGTAGAAGGCCACGGCCTCGGTCAGCGCGAAGCCGAGCCAGCGGATGCTTTCCAGCTCGCTTTTCATCTCGGGCTGGCGGGCGACGGACTCGATCTCCTTGCCGAAGATGAAGCCGATGCCGATACCGGCGCCGATCGAACCGAGGCCGGCGCCGACGCCGAGGGCAATCGCTTTACCGGCGCCTTTGACGCCTTCGTCGGTGACGGCGGCGGCGACAGGGGACAGATCCATTGGAAACAGTGCTCCTTTTCTAGTGAGAGGCGGAGGTCGCTCCGCCGATGTAGATAGCGCTAAGCGTCGAGAAGATGAATGCCTGCAAGGTGGCGATCAGGCCGACCTCGAGGATGAAGAAGAAGAAGGCGAGGGGGAAGGTGAGCGCTCCCAGCGCCGCGATCCCCAGCAGCACCGCCAGCCCGCCGCCCATGAAGAGCAGCAGCAGGTGGCCGGCGAGGATGTTGGCGAAGAGCCGGACGGAGAGCGAGATCAGGCGGGCGAAGTGAGAGATCGCCTCGATCACGAAGATCAGCGCTTTGAGGCCGACGCCCTTGTCCTCGAGGCCGGGCGGCAACCAGCTCGCCAGGTAGGCGAAGAGGCCCTTGGCGCGGACCCCTTCGACGTGGTAGGTGAGCCAGACGACGAGGGTGAGGACCAGCGGAATCGAGATGTTCGCGGTCGCGGCGTAGACCGCGAACGACGGGATCTGCAGGCCGAAGATCGTGATCTCGTGCTCGGTGTTGGTCGGCAGCGGCAGGAAGCCGATCATGTTCGAGAACCAGATCCAGAAGAAGAGGGCAGCGATGAACGGGAACCAGCGGGACGCCGTTTTGCCCTGCAGGCTGCCGCCGGTGATCGTGTCTTTGGTCAGGTGGTAGGAGACCTCGACCGCGGCCTGCACGCGGTTGGGCTTCTGCTGCATGCGCCGCGCGATCCAGACCATCGTCGCGATCGTCAGGGCGCTGGCGAGGAACAGGTAGAGGACGGCTTTGTTGATGCTGAGGTCGACGCCGCCGAGGTGGATCGAGATCCAGGGGTCGAGCTTGAACTCGTTCTGCGGTTTGAACGCTTCGTTCTTGCCGGCGTTGCCGAAGATCAGCAGCAGCAGCGCGGCGATGGCGAGGTAGACGCCGATCGCGATAAAGGCTTTGGCTTTGGTGCTGAGGCCGTCGCCTTTGGGAGGGTCGGGCTGCTGGGCGCCGGCGGGCGCCTGCGCAACTGCTCCGTGCGTGCTCACGCGATCCCCTGACCCTCAGGCTGATCGTCGAAGAGGTGCGCGAGACCCTGCGCGGCGAAGGAGATCGTGAACAGCGCCGCCAGCAGCACCGCGGCGGCAAGGCCCGACTGGCGTTCCGCGATGCCGACCAGGAGCACCGAGGTGGCCATCAGCCAGACGCGGCCGAGGGTGCTGCCGGCGATGAAGCCCATCGCCTTCTGGCGGTTGCCGGCGGCCAGCTCCTGCTTCATCCGGCGGTTGGCCAGTGCCTGAATCCCCCGCTGCGCGAGCCATGCCGCAGCCGCCACCGCGTATCCGAGCAGCGGAAACCCGCCGAGCAGGAAGACGGCCAGCGCTGCGGCAAGCGCGAGTAGGTCAACGTACTTGGGAGGAGACATAACAAGGAACAGCGCCCGGCTCGGGGCAGAGCGGGCGCACCCGCGACTATATCCGAACCGGCCCGCGAATGGCTTTGTGAAGCCACTTCGTGAGGGTTGCCACTACCGCTTGTTCGCGTAGCGGGAGCGGCATATACCTCCCAGCGGTGAGCTGCCCGCACTCCTCCCGGGACGAGGAAACAGTCGCTTGCTTGCGCTTGGAGCTAGGAGCTCGTCGGCCCCGCCTAGCCGCCAGGACCCTCGTCCAATGCTTCGAATTCGCCGGTTTCTGGATCTACGACCGGGAAGGAGCCGGTCTCCAGCTCTTGCTCGACGGCGACGTTGACCTCTTCGAGGGCCGGCTCGGGTTTGCCGACCTGGCGGCGGAGGGAGACCAGTTGGCGGAGGCGGGTTTGGCGCAGCTTGAGGATCTCCAGCACCTCGACCAGGTAGATGCTGGCGGCGATCGCGGCGAGCAGGCAGGCTGCCATCACCGTCGTCCAGAAGGCGTTGAAGTGGCCGTGGTTGTCGCTGTAGGGGACGAAGCGCAGCGCCAGGGCGAGGCCCGACATCACCGCCGCCCAGCCGTAGAGGTAGAGCAGGGTGCGGCGCTGCGAGAAGCCGATGTCGGCCATCCGGTGGTGGAAGTGCCAGCGGTCGGCTTTGTAGATGGGTTTGCCGTATTTGAGCCGCTTGGCGACGACGAAGCCGGTGTCGAGGATCGGCACCGCGAGGATGATCAGCGGCAGGAACAGGGCGACGACAGCGTTCGTCTTCAGCGCCCCCTGGACGGCGACCGTGCCGAGCAGATAGCCGAGCAGGTTGGAGCCGGTGTCGCCCATGAAGGTGCTCGCCGGCGGGAAGCCCCAGCGCAGGAAGCCGAGGGCGGCGCCGGCGGTGAGGGCGGCGAGGACCCCGGCGGCGGTGCGTTCGAGCGAGAGGGCGATCGTCGCCAGGGTCAGGGCCGAGATCACGGCGACGCCGGCGGCGAGGCCGTCGACGCCGTCGATCAGGTTGATCACGTTGATCACCGCAACCAGCCCGAGCACGGTGGCGACGTCACCGAGCTGGATCGTCGCCCCCCAGACGTGGAAGAGGTCGACGGTCCCTGGCGAGAGGCGGCCGAAGAAGGGGATCGTGAAGTTTTCGACGGTGACGCCGGCCGAGACCGGGATCACCACCGAGACGATCTGGCCGAGCAGCTTCGGCGCCGCCGAGAGCTCGAAGACGTCGTCGAGGAAGCCGACCCAGGCGATCGCGATCGCCCCGTAGATGATCGCGTTGCTCTCACCGTCGTCGGGCAGCCAGAGGATGCCGGCGACGACCGCGGCGACGAGGATGCCGAGGCCGCCGAGCTTCGGCGTCGGCACCGTGTGCAGCGAGCGCTCGTTGGGGTAGTCGATCGCGCCGACCCGCAACGCCAGCCACTTCGTCAGCGGCACCACGACCAGGGCCAGGCCGAGAGCGACGAGGAAGGCGAAGAGGGCTTCTTGGTTAGTTGGCATAGCGGTCGAACCAGAGGGTCAGGGCCATCAGTCCCCAGATCTGTCGACTGAGATCTTCGCGCCCCGCGCAGTGGCGGTCGAGCAGCGGCGTCACGGCGGCAGGGTCGAGCAGGCCCTGGCGGGCGAGCGCCGAGGGCGCCAGCACCTCGCGGGCGAACGGCTCCAGCGGCCCGCGCAGCCAGGCGGCGAGCGGGATCGAGAAGCCCTGCTTGCGGCCGTGGACGATCTCGCGCGGCAGCAGCGGCTCCAGCGCCCGCCTTAGCAGCCGCTTCTTGGCGAAGCCGCGCACTTTCAGCTTGGTCGGCAGCGAGAAGGCGAACTCGGCGACCTTCGGGTCGAGGAAGGGGACGCGCAGCTCCAGCGAGTGGGCCATGCTGAGGCGGTCGGTCTTGACCAGCAGGTCGTCGACCAGGTAGATGCCGAGGTCGACGTCCTGCATCCGCGCCAGCGGCTCGGCCCCCTCGGTTTCGGCGTAGCGCTCGCGGTAGAGGTCGAGCGGGTCCCAGGCAGCGGCCCCAGGCCCGGCCAGCTCGGCCCGTGCGCGCGGACCGAAGATCTCCTTCCAGCCGTGGTGGCGCTCCAGCGGGGGCAGGGCCGCGGCGCGGGCGAAGCGCTTGGCTTTGTAGTCGAAGCCGACCCGCTCGCTGCGGCTCGGCAGCGCCTCGGCCAACGGCCGGGCAAGGGCGGCGAGGCGACCGACGCGGCGGGCGAGCAGATCGGCGACGTAGGTGTAGTAGCCGCCGAAGAGCTCGTCGCCGCCCTCGCCGGAGAGGGCGGTCTTGACGTGGCCGGCGGCGAGCTCGGAGACGAGATAGGTGGGCAGCGCCGAGGAGTCGCCGAAGGGCTCGTCGAAGGCCTCGACCAGCTTCGGCAGCAGCTCGACCGCGTCGGGGCGGAGGACGAGCTCGTGGTGGTCGGTGCCGTAGCGCTCGGCGACCAGGCGCGCCCGCGCGAGCTCGTCGAAGCCGGCCTCCTCGAAGCCGATCGAGAAGGTCTTCAGCGGTTCGCCGGCGTGCCGCGAGGCGAGGGCGGCGATGCCACCGGAGTCGACGCCACCGGAGAGGAGGACGCCGACCGGGACGTCGGCGACGAGGTGAGCGCGGATGCTGTCGTCGAGGACCTCGCGCAGCTCGGCCGCGAGCTCGGCCTCCGAGCCGCAGCGGACCTCGTCGGCCGGTACCGGGCCGGGGCGCGCGTAGCGCCGCAGGGACACCTCTCCCCCCTCCCACGCCAGCAAGTGCCCCGGGGGCAGCTTGCGCGCCTCGGCGAAGATCGTCAGCGGCGCCGGGATCGAGTTGAAGGCGAGATAGGCGGCGACCGCCTGCGGGTCGATCTGGCGCGAGAAGCCCGGCTGCTCCAGCATCGCCTTCAGCTCCGAGGCGAAGGAGAGGCCGCCGTTGTGCCGGCGGTAGTAGAGCGGCTTGATGCCGAAGCGGTCGCGGGCCAGCAGCAGCCGCTGCCGCCGCTTGTCCCAGAGGGCGATCGCGAACATCCCCCGCAGCCGCTCCACGAATCCCTCGCCGTGCTCCTCGTAGAGGTGGACGAGGACCTCGGTGTCGCAGTCGGTGGCGAAGCGGTGGCCGCGCCCCTCCAGCTCCCGCTTCAGCTCGCGGTAGTTGTAGATCTCGCCGTTCTGGACGACGACGGCGCTGCCGTCCTCGTTCTCGATCGGCTGGTGGCCGTGGGCGAGGTCGATGATCGAGAGCCGCCGCGCCGCCAGCGCTGCCGGCCCCTTATGGAAGAGTCCCTCGTCGTCGGGCCCACGATGGGCCAGCTTGGCGTTCATCCGCGCCACCACGTCGAGGTCGGGGGCGCCCTCCCCCGGGCCGGCGACGACACCGCAGATCCCGCACATGGGCGGCAGTCTCGCAGCCGCGCTGGCGGCTCAGCCGTTGTTCGCGGGCGGCGGCGTGTTGGCGGGGCCGCGGCCGAGGACCTTGACGACCGTTGCCAGCAGTACCTGGAAGTAGAGCGGGACGGAGCGGTCGGCGATGTACTCCATGTCGTGGGCGAGCTTGTCGGCCCAGCTCTCCTCGCGGGTGATCCGGGTCTGGGCGAAGCCGGTGACGCCGGGGCGGACGACCAGGCGCTGCCAGTACTGCGGGATCTCGCGGCAGAGCTCGGCGTAGAAGGTGGGGCGGATCGGCCGCGGGCCGACGATCGCCATGTCGCCGCGGAGCACGTTCCAGAGCTGCGGCACCTCGTCGAGGTGGGTCTTGCGCAGGACGCCGCCGATCCGCGTCCGCTCTTCCTCGGTGCGACGGGTCAGCTCCTCGCCGTAGTAGGGGCCGAGCCGGGTCTCGGCGTCGGGCTTCAGGGTGCGGAACTTGTACATCCAGAAGAGGTGGCCGCCGCGACCGACGCGGGCGCCCCGGTAGAGGACGGGGCGGCCGGAGTCGAGCGCGATCGTCGCCGCGATCAGCGCCAGCAGCGGCGAGAGCACGAGCAGGATCGAGGCGGAGATGAGGACGTCAAGCGTCCGCAGAACCGGGTCCACCGGCCGCGGATCGCCTTTCCGCGCAGGGGCGACGAGCTCTTCGAGGCCGGGTTCGGCCTCGGGCAGCTCGCTCAGGAAGGCGTTACGGGATGAGACTCTTCGCGCAATGGTTTCGCTCCGACGGTACCGAGGATGGTCTCAACGAGGAAGGCGGGATCGCGGCGGACGGGCGTGGCGTCGGCGGTCCGCTTCTGCAGCTCGAGCGCACGGGCATCGGTCAGCGGGCGCAGCCGGCCCGACTTGATCAGCGCTTCGTCGACGCCGCCGAGGCGGCCGCCGTAGGTGGTGTAGACGGGGGTGCCGAGGGCGGCGGCCTCGCGGTTCATCGTGCCGCCGGCGGAGAGGACGAGGTCGGCGAGGGCGACCAGGCTCTGCGCCTCGACCGCGCCCGGAGGAACGATCACCGAGGGCAGCGCCAGCTTGGTGATGAACTCGCGCTGGGCCCCGGTGCGCGGCAGCACCACGGCGTGGACGCCTTCGTCGCGGCCGAGCCGGTCGAGCACCTTGGGGAAGAGCGGGTTCGACTTGCGGTGATAGAGGGAAACGTCGGGTGGCGGCCGGACGATCACCACCACCCGCTCCTCGTCGACCCCGAGCCGCCGCAGCGCCTCCTGGTCGGGCTCGAAGTCGTAGAGGTAGTACTCCTCCTTGAGGCCGGGATAGGGGAAGTACTTCTCGGCGGTGACGCCGAAGCGGCGCAGGCGCTCGAGCGGCACCGTGTCCGGGAACATCACCCGCCTGGCGAGGCGGCAGCCGATCCGGTGCTGGGTGACCGCGTACTCGTAGTCGTGCATGTTGGCCTCGGGAATGCCCAGGAGACGGGCGGCGATCGCGAGGTCGTTGGATCCGTGGGCGAGCGCCAGGTCGAATCCGCGGCCGCGGCCGAACATCGTCATCTGGGCGCTGCGGGCGACGAGCCGGTAGCCCTTGCGCAGGCGCGAAGCGCCGCCGTGCCTGCCGATCGGCGTGTGCGGCATCCCGTGCAGCTCGAGCAGCGCCTGCGTCTGCGCGTAGTCGCGCGAGGTGATCTCGACTTCGTGCCCTTCGGCTTCGAGGCGCTCGATGATCGGCCGCAGCACCAGCACATGCGCCGGGGCGCTCATATCGACCCAGATTTTCAAGGCGCTAGACCGCCGCGGCGAGATCGGCGTAAAGCGGAAAGCGGTCCATCAGGGCGCCGGTGCGGGCGCGCAACTCCTCCTTCGAAGACTCGAACTCGGAGCCGAGGGCGGCGACGATCACCTCGGCGATCTCGGCCATCTCCTCGGTGCCCATCCCGCGCGTGGTCAGTGCCGGCGTGCCGATCCGCAAGCCAGAGGGGTTCATCGGCGGCCGCTCGTCGAAGGGGATCGCGTTGCGGTTGACGGTGATCCCGACCTCCTCCAGCCGGTCCTCGCCGGTCTGGCCGTCGAGGCCGGTCGGGGTGAGGTCGACGAGGACGAGATGGACATCGGTGCCGCCGGTGAGGACGGGGACGCCGCCCGCTTCAAGGCCGGCGGCGAGCGCCTGCGCGTTGGCGATCGTCTGCCGCTGGCGCTGCTTGAACTGCTCGCTGGCGGCGATGTGGAGAGCGACGGCCTTGGCGGCGATCGTGTGCATCAGCGGCCCGCCTTGCTGGCCGGGGAAGATCGCTTTATCGATCGCTTTCGCGTGCTCCTCGCGGCAGAGGATCATGCCGCTGCGCGGGCCGCAGAGAGTCTTGTGGATCGTCGTCGTCACCACGTCGGCGTACGGGACCGGGTTCGGGTGCTCGCCGGCGGCGACGAGGCCGGCGAAGTGGGCCATGTCGACCATCAGCTTCGCCCCGACCGAATCGGCGATCTCGCGGAAGGCGGCGAAGTCGAGCTGGCGCGGGTAGGCCGACCAGCCCGCGACGATCAGCGCCGGCTTGTGCTCGTGCGCCAGGCGCTCGACTTCCTCCATGTCCACCCGCAGGTCCTCGCGGCTGACGTGGTAGGGAACCGGGTGGTAGAGCTTGCCGCTGACGTTGATCTTCATCCCGTGGCTGAGGTGGCCGCCGTGGTCGAGGGCAAGGCCGAGGAAGGTGTCGCCCGGTTCGAGCAATGCCATGTAGGCCGCGTTGTTGGCCTGGGCACCGGCGTGGGCCTGGACGTTGGCGTGCTCGGCCCCGAACAGCGCCTTTGCCCGGTCGATCGCCAGCTGCTCGGCGACGTCGACCTCCTCGCAGCCGCCGTAGTAGCGGCGGCCCGGGTAGCCCTCGGCGTACTTGTTGGTCAGCACCGAGCCGACCGCTTCCAGCACCGCCTGCGGGACGAAGTTCTCGGAGGCGATCATCTCCAGCGTCCGCTGCTGGCGCCGCAGCTCGGCGTCGAGGACGTCGGCGATCTTGGAATCGACCTCGCTCAGCGGCGCGGTCTGAAAGTTGTCCGGTACGTCGCTCACGGTCCGGCGACCATAGCAACGGCTCGGGATAGTCTGGGACCGATGCGTCTCCGCATTTTCCTCTTGTCCTTGGTGTTGCTCCTGGCGCTGCCGGCTGCCGCTGCCGCCGGGGTGGAAAATCCCTGCGAAGGACCGCAGGCGCAGCAGCTCCTCTGTCCCAACCTGCGGATCGGGCCGCCGAGCGAACTGTATGTCCAGTACGCCGGCAGCGGGCACGTGCTGCTGCGTGCCACCAGCGACGTCCGCAGCCGCGGTCAGGGGCCGATGGAGCTGCGCGGCCGGCGAAACGGCTGGCACACGATGCGCGTCAACCAGCGGATCTACAGGCGTAGCGGCGGCCACATCACCATCCCCACCCGCGCAACCCTGCACTTCACCGACGTCGGCGCCTACTTCGGCGGCTCCTACTGGAAGGTCCACCAGCTGGCGCGCTTCGAGCTGCGCCGGGTGCTCCCGGGCGGCGGCCTCGGCCCCGTGCTCCGCACCAGCCCCAAGCTCAACTACTGCCTGCGCGACCTCGATCGCACCCGTCCCGGTCGCCGCTCTCCCTCCCACCGCCACTACCCCGGCTGCCGGCAGGACCCCTTCATCCACCACGACGTCCTCGGCACCTCGGTCGGCTGGTCGGACATCTACCCCGCCGGCTACTCGAAGCAGTGGATCAACGTCGCCGGCCTGCGTGGCTGCTTCGCCTACCTGATGACGGTGGACCCGAAGCACCACCTCTTTGAGTCAAACGAGAACGACAACACCTCCCACGTCCGCGTCCGCCTCCCGTACCCCGGTCACACCGGCTGCTGACTCCGCCGACGGGCCGAAAACGGTCCTATATAGACCGAAATCGGCCCGTCGGCCGCTTGTTTGCGCTAGTCGAGGCCGACGGAGGCGAGGGCGCTCGTCAGGTCGCCGGGTGAGAGGGCGCCGTCGCGGAGGACGTGCCAGGAGCCGTCCTCGTCGATCGCGGTGATGTCGAGCACGGTCGAGGGGATGCCGGGCAGCTCGCCGGCGTCGATCGCCAGGTCGGCGCCGTCGACGATCGACTGCGGGATCTCCTCGAAGCGAGCAGGGGCATACTCGCCGCTGACGTTGGCCGAGGTCTGGAAGATCGGGCACATAGTCCCCGCCAGCGGGCCGCCGATCAGGCGGATGCCGAGCTGTTCGGGGTCCTGGCGACAGGCGAGCGGGTAACGCCGTTTCGGGTTGGCGACGATCAGCGTCACCGGGCCGGGCAGGAGCACGCTGACGAAGCCGGCAGTCCGAGGGCCGAGTTCGGCGACGAGCTCACGCATCGCCAGCGGCGAGAAGTACATGACCGCCGAGGGTTTGCCGTCGTCGCGGCCCTTCAGCCGGTGGATCTTCGCGATCGCCTCCGCGCTGAGGGGATCGCAGGCAAGGCCGTAGAGACCGTCGGAGGGGAAGATGGCGACGCCGCCGCCGGAGACACAGCGTTCCAGCGCCTTGCGGGCGACGTTCGCTTCGCCGCTGCGGAGCCGCACTATCTCGGTCACGCCGCCCTCTCTACCCGATGGCCAATCACCACGCGCTCGATCCCCGCCAAGTCCCGCCGCGCCTCCACCTCGCCGAAGCCCGCCTCGCGCATCAGCCCCGCCACCGCCGGCGCTTGCCCCTCGCCGATCTCCACTGCAAGTGTGGTTGAGCTTTGTCCCGCATAACGAGTCAAAGCTCGACCACACTCTGGGATGAAGGCGCGGTAGGCGTCAAGGCCGTCGGGGCCGGCGAGGAGCGCCTCGCGCGGCTCCCACCGGGTGACCTCGGGCTGCAGCAAAGGCCAGTCGCGCTCGGCGACGTAAGGGAGATTGGCGAGGACGAGGTCGAATCCCGCGTCGGAGTCGTCGAGCGGCGGCAGCGTGCCCGCGAAGAAGTGGACGCGATCGGCAAGGCCAAGGCGCTCGGCGTTGGCGCGGGCGACTGCGAGCGCGCCGGTCGAGGTGTCGGTCGCGGTAACCGCGCACTCGGGCAACTCGTCGGCGACCGCCAGCGCGATCGCGCCCGAGCCGGTGCCGACGTCGAGCACGCGCGCCGGGCGCAGCTCCAGAGCCAGCTCCACCAGCAACTCGGTCTCCGGGCGCGGGACCAGCACCCGCCGGTCCACCGCCAGATCCAGGTTGCGGAAGCCCTTGCGGCCGAGGATGTAGGCGACCGGCTCGCGCCGCAACCGCCGGCGCACCAGCTCGCCGAAGCGGCGGCCTGCGGTCGCCGGAACCTCCGCCCAGGCGTCGGTCGCCAACGAGGCACGCCCGCACCCCATCGCCTCACCCAGCAGGAGTTCCGCGTCCAGTCGCGGTTCGTCGATACCGGCCGCCGTCAGCGCGTCGATGGACGCATCGAGCGCGTCGCGGACCGTCGCGCCGGCCATCGTCGCCACGGCGCTCAAGCCGCCGAAGCGGCGGCCTCGAGTCTCTGTCGCTTCTCCTCAGCCGCCAGCGCGTCGGTGAACTCGCCCAGCTGACCCGCCAGCACGCCGTCGAGGTTGTGCGAGGTGTGCTTGATCCGGTGGTCGGTGACGCGGCCCTGGGGGAAGTTGTAGGTGCGGACCTTCTCCGAGCGCTCGCCGGTGCCCACCTGAGCCTTGCGCTCGGAGGCGATCTTCGCCTGCTGCTCGGCCAGCTCGCGCTCGTACAGCCGCGCCCGCAGCACCCGCATCGCCCGCTCCTTGTTCTGGAGCTGGGACTTCTCGTCCTGCATCGAGACGACGATTCCGGTCGGTTTGTGGGTGATCCGCACCGCCGAATCGGTGGTGTTGACCGACTGGCCGCCGGGGCCGGAAGAGCGGTAAACGTCGATTTGCAGGTCGTTCTGGTCGACCTCGACCTCGACCTCCTCGACCTCGGGCAGCACGGCGATCGTCGCCGTCGAGGTGTGGATCCGCCCCTGCGACTCGGTCTCCGGCACGCGCTGGACGCGGTGCGTCCCGCCCTCGAACTTGAACACCGAGTAGGCGCCCTCACCCTTGACCTCGAAGGTGACCTCCTTGAAGCCGCCCGGCTCGGAAACCGACTGCGAGAGCACCTCGGTCGAAAAGCCGCGCTCGTCCGCGTAGCGGGTCAGCATCTTGTAGAGGTCGCCGGCGAACAGCGCCGCCTCGTCGCCGCCGGTGCCGGCGCGGATCTCGACGATCACGTTCTTGGCGTCGTTGGGGTCGCGCTCGACCATCGCCAGCCGGATCTCCTCTTCCAGGTCCTCCAACTGCGCCGGCGCCTCCTCGACCACCCGCCGCAGCTCCTCGTCCTCGGCCTCGGCCAGCAGCTCGCGTGCCCCCTCGAGGTCGTCGTGGAGCGTGCGCCAGCGCCCCGCCAGCTCCCGAGCAGGCTGCAGCTCACGGTATTCCCGCCCCACCGCCGCATAGCGCTCCCGATCCCCGATCACCCCAGGGTCAGACATCTGCCCCTCGAGCTCGGCAAACCGCGCCTCTATCTGTTCAACAAGTGACTCGATCACGCTTCACAAAATAGAGCTAACGCGGTGGGTGGCGGGCTCGGGGTGTCCTCGCAGGACACTCAACCGCGAGCCATAGCGAGCGGTGTCCGGCGAGGACACCCCGAGCCCGCCCTACTACGCCACGATCTCGATGTGGGGCTTTTTAGCCGCCTCCTCGGGAGTCTCCCGAGCCAGGACGGCGTTGAGCGAGGCGATCGCCACCGCGAGCTCCTCTTCGTCGGGCTCGCGCGTGGTCAGGTTCTGCAACATCAGGCCTGGCCACATGATCGCCCGCACCCAGGCTTTGCGGCGGTGTTTGCCCGCCCACTTGATCACCTCGTAGGAGAGACCGGCGATCAAGGGAATGCCGAGCACCCGCGAAGCGACCAGCCAATACCAGGCCGGGAGCCCGATCGGGGCGAAGACGAAGATCGCCAGCACCATCACGATCAGCAGGAAGCTGGTGCCGCAGCGCGGGTGCAGGCGCGAGTAGAGCTTCGCCCGTGCCGGGGCGAGCTCGTCTTCGGCCTCATAGCAGGAGATCGTCTTGTGCTCGGCCCCGTGGTACTCGAAGACGCGGCGCAGGTCGGGCATCCTGCTGATCGCGGCGATGTAGCCGATGAAGATCCCCGTCCGCAGCACCCCCTCGATCAGCCAGAAGAGGAAGGGCGAGCCGAGCTGGTCCTTGATCAGGCTGGTGAGGCCGACCGGGACGACGAAGAAGAGCCCGATCGCGAGCAGCATCGAGAAGAAGATCGTCACGCCCCAGATCCAGCCGCCGATTTCCTCTTTGTTGCCCTCCTCGTCCTCCTCCATCTGCGCGTTGGCGGAGATGGCCAGCGCTTTGAAGCCGATCTTCAGCGACTCGCCGAGGGCGACGACGCCGCGGATCACCGGCAGGCGCCAGATCCGGTGCCGCTGCGCCCAGGGGACGAGCGGCTCGGACTCGACTTCGATCTGCCCCTCCGGCGTGCGGACGGCGACCGCCCAGACGGAGACGCCCCGCATCATCACGCCCTCCAGCACCGCCTGGCCGCCGACCGGCGCATCGCGCTTGGCGACGAGGGCGCCGTCGGGCATGCGCAGCGGGTCTCCTCCGTTGGGGGAGGAGGTGTCGTGGGATGCCAGTGCGGAGCCCGCCGGCGGGCTCACGGGCTACTTCCCAGCCCTGTGCTTGGCGGCGCGGCGCTGGAAGCGCTCGACCCGGCCACCGGTGTCAACAAGCTTCTGCTTGCCCGTGTAGAAGGGGTGGCACTCGGAGCAGAGCTCGACGTGCAGGTCGGACTTGGTCGACCGCGTGTAGAACTGGTTGCCGCACGAGCAGTGCACGTTGGCAAGCGTGTATTCGGGATGGATTCCTGCCCTCATCTCCACCAAGTCTAGAGAACCGCGCAAGCGAGGCTTGATCAGGCTGCCACGGAGGCCGACCTAGCGATGCTCGACCGCGAAGCTCTCCAGCAGAGTCACCAGGACCGCGGTGACCTCGGTCCGGGCCTCTGGCCGCTCGTCCCGGGCGAGCAGCATCGCCGCCTCGTCCAAGGCCCCCATCAGCAGGTGGGCGGTGGACTTGATCGGCAGCGGGCGGATCTCGCCCGCCTCGATCGCGGCGGCGAGGCTGGCCTCGATCAGGCCGAGGCCGTTGGCGGCGCCGATCTCGCGCCAGCGCTCCCAGCCGAGGACGGCGGGTGCATCGTGGAGGGCGACCTGGCGCAGCTCCGGCTTCGCGCACTCGTCGAGGAAAGCTTCGACCCCCGCCTTCATCGCCTCCAGCGGGCTGTGCAGGTCGGAGCCGAGGACGACGCGGGCGACCCGCTCGGTCGACTCGGCCTCGATCCGTTCGTAGGTCGCCTCCAAGAGGCTCGCCTTGTCGCCGAAGTGGTGGTAGAGGGCGCCACGCGTGACCCCGGCGGCGCGGACGATCTCTTCGGTTCCTACCTCCTCATACCCGCGCTCGGTGAAAAGGCGGCGCGCAGCCGCGATCAACGCCTCGCGCGTGGCTTCGGTGCGTTCGGCCTGCGTTCTCCTAACATTCATACAGTTTGTATGTTACTGTCGAGGTCCACGGAAAAGGAGGCCAACGATGGCTGACCAGCGCAAAGAAGTACAGCTTCCGGCAGGGACGATCCGCTATCGCGAGGCCGGAGAAGGCAAGCCGGTCGTCTTTGTCCACGGCTACCTCGTCGACGGCCGGCTTTGGGAGGGCGTCGTCGACCGCCTCTCCGACCGTTGCCGCTGCCTCGCCCCCGACTGGCCACTCGGCGCCCAGCAGGTGGCGATGAACCCCGACGCCGACCTCTCCCCTCCCGGCATCGCACGGCTGATCGCCGACTTTCTCGAGCAGCTCGACCTGGAGGACGTGACGATCGTCGGCAACGACTCCGGCGGGGCGATGTCGCAGGTGCTGGTGACGACCCACCCACAGCGGATCTCGCGTCTGGTTCTGACCAACTGCGACACCCACGAGAACTTCCCACCCGGGGTCTTCAAGGCGATGCCGCCGCTGGCGAAGCTGCCCGGCGGCATGCTCGCCCTCTCCGCTCCCTTCCGGATCGGCCCCATCGGCCGCCGCGCCTTCGCCCCCTTCGCGCGAACGAAGGTCCCCGCCGAGCTGATCGCCTCCTGGATGCGGCCCGCCACCGCGGACAGCGGCGTGATGCACGACCTGAAGAAGGTCACCGCAGGCATGAACAAGCGCTACACGCTGGAGGCGGCCGCCAAGCTGCGCAACTCCGACCTCCCCATCCGCCTCCTCTGGGCCCCCGGCGACAAGTACTTCCCGATCAGCTACGCCGAACGGCTGGCAGGCGAAGCAGGCAACGCCGAGATCGTCCACATCCCGGACGCCAAGACCTTCGTCCCACTCGACCAACCGCAACGAGTAGCCGACGAGATCGCCGCCTTCGTCGGTGGTGGCTGAGGGACCAAACAGGACGCCGGTCGGCCGGGGAATACCCGTCCCCTCAGCAACAGAGCTCCCGCAGACGCTGAGACACCAGCAGCTCTCAGCGAAACCGCGGTGGATCGTCGTATAGGCGCATTTCTGCGGTTTCGCTGAGCTGGGACAGCTTCCGCACTCTCGGCCGTAGCTGAGTCCGTGTGGCTTGGAGTCCGGGTGATCGTCTTCACGTTTTGCGCCGCTGGCCCAACCACGATCTCGGAAGGCTGGCAGCGATCCAGCCAGGTAGGCGAGTGGAGAGGATCACCCGGACTCCTTACCATCCACCTAAGAATGGACCGCAGTTTGCGAGTTCGTCTAATGATCAAAACGAACAAGTGTTCCCAGACGACCGCAAAGAGCATATTTTTCGTCCGATGGGCTGGGGAATCTTTGTCAACCCCCTACAGGACGGAGTGCTGATGTCCAAGCAGATCTTCGACCAGGAACGCCCCCGCAGCACGATGGCCCAGCGCCTTGACGAAGCCTTCGCCGGCTGCGATCAGTGGACCGTCGTGGCGGCACCGCCGCGACGCAACACCCTCGATACCAGCCCCCGCGCCTCGAGCAGCTCGAGGATCCTCGGCAGGGCTGCCGCGGTGCGGACCCAGGAACCCGGCGCGCTGTAGTAGTCGGCATCGTGCAAGAGGATCACGTCCCCGGCCTCAGCGCCGGCGATCACCCGACGGGTGATTGATTCCGGCGTCGCCCGCCGGTCCCAGTCCCGCCCCCACTTCGACCACAGCACCGGCCGCCAACCCTTGCTCCGCACCGCCCGCAGTCCGGCGGCGCTGAAGATCCCGTAAGGGGGCCGGTAGTCGGCGATCTCCTGGCCGCTCGCCTCCTCGATCGCCGCCTTCGCCCGCTCGGCGTCATCGAGCAGCATCCGCGGGGTCAGCCGCAGCTGGCTGCGATGGCGGTGGCAGTGCAGCTCGACCCGGTGGCCGGCGGCGACGATCTCGGCCGCCAGCGAGGGCCGCTGCTCCACCTGCTCGCCGGAGAGGAAGAAGGTCGCCTGCGCCGTGTGCTCGCGCAGCGTCTCCAGCACGGCCGGGGTGCCGTGCGGGTGGGGCCCGTCGTCGAAGGTGATCGCGACACCGTCGAGCCCCTCCTGGCGCAGGACGATCCCCAGCCCCTCTCCGAGACGGGGCACGACTGGCGCCAGCGCCGGCAGTGCATGCCGCACCGCGACGGCAGCGCCCACGGCCCCGATGGCTCCGCCTGCAGCGGCCCTCAAGGACTCTGCTTGGAACTGGAGCTCGCCGGAACGCTGGTCGCCGGAGGCGATGACTGGTCGCTGTCTGGGGTGATGTGGACGGTGTTCTTGATCGGGTTGGCGACCACGCGGTACGGGTTCTCGCGGTGAATCAGCGAAAGCGCCAGGACGAGGATGATCACCGCCGCCGAGAACGCCGCGGCGACCCGCTCGGTCCGCACCCGCCAAGCAGGCTGCGGCTTCACCCGCGGCCGCACCTCCAGCGCCCGCGAGGCGATCGAGGGCAGCGAGGCAAACGAAGAGTCCGGTGAGCGGCGCTCGCGCGTGACGTGGCGCAGCACCGACTCCAGCTCGTGCTCGGAGCGGGCGACCTCGGCGAGGCCGAAGCGCTCGAAGGCGGCGTTGTTGGCCCGCAGGTGCCCGGCGGAGAAGCCGTAGGAGACGACCGGACAGCCGCGGATGTGGGCCTCGAGCACGGTGAGGCCGGCGGTCGCGTGGATCATCGCGTCGGCGGCGGCCATCCAGTCGCTCATCTGCTCGGTAAAGCCGATGATCCGCACCTGCTCGTTGTCGCCGAAACGCTGTTCGAGCTTCTCGCGGGCGATCTCGTTGCGGCCGGTGATGCACACGACGAGCGTGTCTTCGTCGGCGAGAGCGGTCTTGATCGCCCCGTCGAGGTCGCCTACCCCCCAGCCGCCGCCGGAGACGAGGACGAGGCGGGCGAGCGCCGGCACGTCGAGCGCCTCGCGGGCGTCGCGGCGGGTGCGCGGCATCAGGAAGTCGCGCGAGATCGGCGGCCGCATCCACTCGACGCTGCCGGGCCCGGCCAGCCGTTCGACTTCCTCGATCGACTCTGGATGGGTGACGTAGTGCAGGTCGACGCCGGGGTGGACCCAGTAGCGCAGCCCGGCGAGGTCGGTGATCGCCGACTGCACCGGGATCTCCAGCCGCCGGTGCTCGCGCAGCATCCCCAGCACCGCGGTCACGCCCGGATAGGTGGAGATGACCACGTCCGGTTCGTGGGCGGCGAGCAGCTTCATCAGGCCACGGGCACCGAGCCAGTAGCTGAGGTGGTGGGCGAGCCAGCGGGTCGGGGCGAACTTGGTGATCAGCCAGTACTGGACGTCGAACATCCAGGGGGTCCAGCGGAAGGTGAAACGGGAGCCGCCGCGGACGACGCCGGAGTACAGGCGCCCCATCGCCTCGAGGCCGTTGGCGATCTCGACCTTGGCGCTCGGCACCTGCTCCTCGAGGTCGGCCTTGATGATCCGGGCCGGCAGGTCGTGCCCCTCGCCGATGTCGGCGCTCAGCACGAGCACGCGCGGCTCGCGCTCCTCGAAGCGGGCGGCGCCGGCCAAGAGCGCGCCGGCGGCATGTTCGTTGCCGTTCAGCGAGGGCCGTTTGCCCGGCACCGGGTCCGGCGGCCTGGTGCTGGAGCGAACCCATTCGACGTACTTGCGCACGCCTTCTTTGAAGCTGGTTTCCGCTTTCCAGCCGAGCTCCTCGAGCGCGCGCTCGTTGGAGATCACCTTGCCGGGAAAGTCGCCGGGCCGCGGCGGCGTGTGGACGATCTCGCAGTCGTCGGTGTTTTCCTGCACTCGCTCGGCGATTTCGAGGATCGTCACGATCTCGTCGCCTGAGAGGTTGTAGGTGCGGCCGGCGGCCTCGGGCTTGAGCGCCGCGACGATCCCGTCGGCGAGGTCCTCGACGTAGATGAAGCTGCGGGTGGTGCTGCCGTCGCCGGCGATCGTCAGCGCCTTGCCTTCGAAGGCGAGGTCGGTGAACTTCGCAACCACGCCGGCGGTGCGGGCGCGGGGGCCGTAGGGGATGCCGAAGCGCAGGATCGTGCTCTCGAGCTCGTAGAGCTCGGCGTAGCCGGCGCAGTAGGTCTCGCCGGCGAGCTTGGTCGCGGTGTAGAGGTGGCGCGGGGCCGGGATCGGCGTCTCCTCGTCGACCTCCTGCTCGACGCAGTCGCTGTAGACCCAGGTGGTCGAGCCGTAGACGACGCGCCCGACTTTGGCCCGACAGGCCGCCTCGAGCACGTTGAGGGTGCCGCGGGTGTTGACCTCCTCGGCCAGCACCGGATCGGCGTGGACGTGGCCGACGTCGGCGACGGCGGCGAGGTGGATCACCGCGTCGCAGTCGCGCATCGCCAGGTCGAGGTTGGCGGGGTCGGTGATGCTGCCGGTGAAGGTCTCGACTTCCAGCGGCGAGTGGTAGGGCGAGGCGCTGAGGTCGAAGATGCGCGGGGTCATCCCCTGCTCGAGCAGGCGGTCGACGACGTGGGAGCCGATGAAGCCCCCGCCTCCGGTTACCAGGACCCTCATGAATCTCCCTTCGTGCTCAAAGCGGCCTCACGGCTCTCGGGACGGTAATAAAGCGGCACGCACCAGTGGTTCTCGGCCACCCAGTCGGTGTTGGGCAGCTCGTCGGAGCGGCCCATGATCCGGTGGCAGGGCTGGTCGTAGACCCGCCCGGTGCTCTTCTCGATCCCTTCGAAGACGATGTACTTGTAGAGGCCCGAGGTCATCCCCTCGGGCAACTCGAGGCGCGCCGGGTGAACCGGGTCGAGGTGCTCGCGCGCGTAGTCGTTCTTCCAGGCGACGATCTCCTTCATCCGCTCGGCCTGGACCAGCGCCAGCGCGGCGGTGAACTCGCTCATCCGGAAGTTGAGCCCGTCGACCTCGTGCTCGAACTTGCCGTAGTTGCGGAACTTGGCGGCGAACTCGATCAGATCGGGGTTGCCGGAGACGAGGACGCCGCCCTCGCCGCTGGAGACCGTCTTCGTCGCGTAGAGCGAGTAGACGCCGGCGTCGCCGTAGCCGCCCGGCTTGCCGCCGTCCCATTCGGCGCCGTGGGCGTGGGCGCAGTCCTCGAGCAGGAAGATGCCGTTGTCGCGGCAGTAGGCGGCGATCCGCCCGGCGTCGAAGGCGATGTGGCCGCCGATGTGGACGAGGATCGCGGCCCGCGGCTTGTGGCGCTCGGCCTTGCGCTCGAAGTCCTCGAACGACATGCAGAGGTCCTCGCGGTTGCAGTCGACGAACTCGACCTCGGCGCCGGCGCCGATCGCGGCCAGCGGGGTCGCCATGAAAGTGTTGGAGGGGCAGAGCACGGTCTCGCCCTTGACGCCGGCGAACTCGAGCGCGGCGAGAGCCCCGCCGGCCCAGCTCGAAAGACCGAGGCTGGGCAGCCCGTTCCACTGCTCCCAGCGCTCCTCGAACGCCTTCAGCTTGGCGCCCTCCGACCACTGCTCGGAGTCGAGGACCTCGGTCCAAAGCTCAAACAACCGCGCACGGTCGCGGTGGTCGAACCCGATCGCGAATTTGCTCGCGTCGGGCAGCGTGTTCTCTGCGGCCCCTATCGGTGGCTCCTTTGTATGGCTGGGATCGTCTGCCTCGGTGGGACTTGACAACTGCTAACACCTGAGGCCGCGCAGAATTTACCAGCGAAACCGGACCATTTACTCATTCCTTAGACGTCGAATCCTCGGCGTGTGCGGACTCGATGACGGCACCGACCGCCCGCGAGCCGGCCAGGAGCACGGTCCCAGCCACGGCGACGGCCATGAAGGCGACCAGCGCGACGCCGCCTAATGGCGTATCTGCCCAGGACTCACCGAAGATCAGCGGCGCCAGCATCACCGGCACCAGCACCTGAGTAGCGAACATCGCCGGAGCGACCCGGGTGGCCGGGCCTCGCTGCAGCGCGCTCATCTCGCTGAGCAGCGCCAGGCCCTCGGACAGCGCGACGGTCGCGAGCCAGGCGAGGCCGACCAGGACCGTCCCGGCGGCGAGTTCATCGGTCAGCAACTTGCTGGCGATCGCGGTCCAGGCATAGCCGCAGCCGGCGCTGAAGATCGCCAGCGTCCCGACAAGGCCGGTGCGGCGGCGGAAGAGATAGGGGGCGAGGATCGGGATCGCGACCAATGCCAGGGCCAAGGCGATCGCCCCCGCGCCGGCATGGTCGGTGCTCCGCTCCGGCGCCGCCAAGGCAACGCCGGCAATCCCGGCGATGATCGCGCCTACAGCGATGAACTCCCGTCGTCCCGGCGTCTCCCCCAACCGCCTCACACCCAGCCATAGCAGCAGGATCAAACCGCTCGCCAGGCAGGGCTGCACCACCGTCAGCGGCGCCAGCAGCAGCGCAGCAATCTCGAACGGCCACCCCAGCAACCCCAGCGCCGTCGCCCCCAGCCAGCGCCGGTTCCGCAGCAACCGCCCCAGCAACGACGGTCGCAGCGAGTGCTCCCCCGGCACCTGCCGCGCCTCCAGCGCCTGCAGTGCGATCGAGGTGTTGTAGAGCAGCGAAGCGACAACCGCCGCGGCTATTCCCAGCGCCACCACGGCGCGACCCTACTCGCTAGTGGTAGTGCACCCCGATGAACCCGACACCGAGCCCAGCCGCAGAAGCCACCAGCGCCACAGCGGCAGCCGTAGTTTCCGAGTCCGCTCTCAGAAGCTTCATGCCGACCATGAGAACCACAGCCACAACCACGACACCGACAGAGTAGGAAATGAACGCTTGTCGCTCAGTCAATGAGAACCTCCTAAGACAAAAGATTACAACATGCGATCGACGAGAACAGTCGCGGTAGCGAAAATGAAGCCGATCAGTCCACCAACCACCGTCAGCGCTCGCACCGTCTGATCGTCCTTCCGCATCAACGCCGGCGATGCCTGCCCAGGGAAGCCGCGAACCGCGATCGTCGCCGCAATGAACCCGACGCCGGAGGCGAAGTCGCTGGCAATTGAACCGACCGGAAGCACCCATCGGACCATAGGCGGCCGATCCGCGCGGGTGGTGCGCAGATCGTGCCGCTTGTGGAACTTCTTTCCTACGTCTCTTGGTACAGCGGGCCGTCGCCGCCCTCGGGGAGGGTGAGGCGGCCGCCCTTGGCGGTGATCGCACCGCACTGGACGCAGTTGGAGGCGGTGACGTGGACGTCGACCTCGGCGGTGCCGTTGTTTAGCTGGTCCTCGGGGATCTCGTAGACCTGCGCCGGGCACATCGAGACCCACGTCTGCGCGACCTCGCGCGGGACCTTGCTCTGGATCCGCACGTGGTTGGGCGCGTCGTCGCGGGTGGCGTTGCCCGACAGGAAGACGGAATCGAGCTTGTTGAAGGTCACCTCGTTGTCCGGCTTGGGGTACATGTCCCCCGCCCTGCCGAGCTCGACCGGGATCTCGGAGTCGTGCTCCTGCTTCCAGTGGCCGCCGGGGAAGGCGCCTTTGGTGACGGTCATCGCCGAGGCGATCGCGCCGCCCATGAAGAACCCCTTCGAGAAGGGCTGGCGCATGTTGCGCGATTCTTTGAGGTCCTTCTCGATCGCCGACTTGCGGACCTTCTCCTCGTAGGACTCGAAGTTGACCGAGTCGGGGTCCTGCTTCAGCGCTTCGACGATGCTTTCGGCCGCGTACATCCCCGCGTGCATCGCGTAGTGGACGCCCTTCAGAGTCGGGATGTTGACCATGCTGGCCGCGTCGCCGGCGACGAGCATGCCCGGCACGGTCAGCCGCTTCGGCATCGCGAAGTAGCCGCCGGAGGGGATCGTCTTCGCGCCCCATGCGACCCGCTTGCCGCCCTCGATCAGCTTGGCGATGAAGGGGTGCGTCTTGATCAACTGCAGGGCGTCGTGGCAGCTGAAGGTGGCGTCGGTGTAGTCGAGGCCGACGACCAGGCCGAGGCAGATCTTGTCCTCGCCCATCGGGTAGATGAAGGTGCCGCCGAACTCGTTGAAGCGCGGCGACTTGCGCAGCGGCCAGCCCATCGTGTGGATGACCCGGTCGAGCGGCTCCTTGACCTCCCAGACCTCTTTCACCCCGAGCTCCCAGCGCATCGGGTCGGCGCCGTGCATGTCGAAGTAGTCGTAGGCGGCGTAGGTGAGGTGGCCGACGGTGCCCTCGGCGAGCACGGTCGCCTTGGCGACGACGTCGGAGCCGGGCTCGAAGTTGGCCAGCTCTTCGCCCTCCTTGCCGCGGCCGCGGTCGCCCGAGCGGACGCCCTTGACGATCCGGTCCTCGACCAGCAGCTTCGTCGCTGCGGTTTCGCTGAGGATGTAGGCGCCGGCTTCTTCGGCTTTGTCGGCGAGGAAGCGGCCCAGTTTCGAGACCGAGGTGACGTAGTTGCCGTGGTTGCGAAAGCCGGGCGGGGGCGGCTTCATCGGAATGGCTTTGCTCTTGGTGAGGACGTAGACCGCGTCCTTGGTGACCTCCTGGTAGACCGGCCATTCCTCCTTCGGCAGGTTGGGGAAGAGCTCTTCCATCGCCGAGGGCTTCATGTTCGCCCCGGAGAGCAGGTGCGCCCCGGCGACTTTGCCCTTCTCGATCACGGCGACCGGGACTTCGCCGAGCTTCTCGGTCAGCTCCGGCTCGTTCTCGAGCAGCTGCAGGAGTTTGTTGGCGCAGGCGAGGCCGGCCGGCCCGCCGCCGACTATCGCGACTCCAACCTCGATCCGATCGTCCGGCGCGTCGGTCGGCGGACCGATCACGTCGCTGGAATCGAACGGTGGCTTGAACTCGGCAGGGGCGACGGCGGGCATTGGCTCAGCTCCCCCTCTTGGCCTTGATCGCCTCGGTCAGCTTCGGGACGATTTTGTGCAGGTCACCGACGACGCCGAGATCCGAGAACTCGAAGATCGGCGCGTTGGGGTCCTTGTTGATGGCGAGGATGTTCTCCGAGTTCTGCATCCCGACCTTGTGCTGGATCGCCCCGGAGACGCCGGCGGCCAGGTACAGCTTCGGCGCGACCGTCTTGCCGGTCTGGCCGATCTGGGCCGCGTAGGGGTACCAACCGGCGTCGACGACGGCGCGGGTCGCCGCGACGGCGCCGCCCATCGACTCGGCCAGTTCCTCGCAGAGCTTGAAGCCCTCGGCGGCGCCGAGACCACGGCCACCGCCGACGAGGATGTCGGCGTCCTCGATGTTGACGTCGGCGCCACGCTGCTCGCCCCGCTGGACCAGCTTCGCCTTGCTCGACCACTCCGAGAGCTCGACGTCGACGTCGACGAGCTCAGCGGTGCCGCCGGACTCGTTGGCGTCGAAGGCGTTGAGGCGACCGATGATGATGCCGGGCTCGGAGACGTAGCCGACGTCGGCGATTTCCGAGTCCTGCAGGATCGGTCGCTCGACGACCAGTTTGCCGCCGTCGACTTTGACCGCGGTGACCTCCATGGTCACCCCGGCGCCGAGGCGGGCGGTGAGGCCGGCCCCGATCTCGAAGCCGAGCAGACCGCCGCCGAACAGGGCGTAGGAGAAGCCCTGGTCCTGGATGACCTTGGCCATCGCGTCGACGATCGGCTGAGCGAGGCCCTCGGGCACGCTCTTGGCCCGGTAGACCTTCGCCGCGCCGTAGTTGCCGAGCCCGGCGCAAGCGTCGTCGGCGACGTCGCCGACCACCAGCGCGGCGGCTTCGCCGCCGACTTCGCCGGCCAGCTTGGCCGCCTCGGAGATCGCCCCGAGCGAGTTCTTGTTGAAGTTGCCCTCGTCGTCGTGGAGGGCGTAAACCAGGATCCCTGCCATTTAGATCAGCTTCCTCTCGTCCAGCCAGGCGACGATCTTTTCGACCGTCTCGTTGGTGTCCTCGTCCTCGATGATCTCGCCCGCTTCCTTGGCCGGGGGCGGGTTCAGCGCCAGGACCTTCGTCTTCGAACCGCCCTCGCCGACCTGGCCGGCGTCGATGCCGACGTCGCCGGTCGCCTTCGAGTCGAGCGGTTTCTTTTTCGCGCCCATGATCGCTTTCAGGCTCGGGTAGCGCGGCTCGTTGATCGCGTCGCCGACGCTGATCACGGCCGGCAGCTCGACCTCGACCGTGTCGTAGCCGTACTCGGCCTGGCGCTCGCAGCGCAGCTTGCCGTCAGCGACGTCGATCTGGACCACCTGGGTCAGCGAGGGCATCTTCAGGTGGTCGGCGACGACGGCGCCGATCGTGTAGCACTCGCCGTCGTCCGACTGCTGGCCCAGCAGGACCAGGTCGGGGCTCTCCGACTCGAGCACCTTCGCCAGCGCGTAGCCGGTCGCGCAGACGTCGGAGCCGGCCAGCGCATCGTCGGCGAGGTGGACCGAGCGGTCGGCGCCGAGGGCGACGGCCTTGTGCAGGGCGCGGACGGCGGAGCTCGGCCCCATCGTCACGGCCACGACCTCCTCGACCGGAATCGCGCCACCCTCCTTGATCTGCATGGCCGCCTCGAGGGCGTGCGTGTCGAAGGGGTTGAGATTTTTCTCGCCGCTGCGATCCAGGCGCATCGTGTTCGGGTCGATGCGCTTCTGAACGGCGGCGTCCGGGACCTCCTTGACCAGGACGCAGATCTTCAAAACAAAGCCTCCTTGGGGATGATTCTCAGGTTTCGCGGGCGGCGGAATACGGCTTCACAGTGCCCGTCGCGGGCGCGATCTTAGCGTTTGTCCAGGTTGACTGACGAGTCAATCAGGATGATACCCGGATCGGCCGAACCTATGCACCAATCCGTGTCAGATATCACGCTGCCGCCGCAGCTTCGCTCAGGCTTCTTCGGCGTGACGGGCGCTGGCCCGCTCGCGGATGAACTCGACGATGTCGTCGGTCCCGGAGCCTGGGGTGAAGACCTCGGCGACACCGAGCTTCTTCAGCTGGGGGATGTCGTCAGCCGGGATCGTGCCGCCGACCGTGATCACCACGTCCTCGACCCCCTGGCCCCGCAGCAACTCGAGCACCTTGGGGACCAGCGTCATGTGGGCGCCGGAGAGGATCGAGAGGCCGACCGCGTCGGCATCCTCCTGGATCACCGTCTCGGCGATCTGCTCCGGGGTCTGGTGCAAGCCGGTGTAGATCACCTCCATGCCGGCGTCGCGTAGGGCGCGGGCGATGATCTTGGCGCCGCGGTCATGTCCGTCGAGACCGGGCTTGGCGACGACGACGCGGATCTTGCGTGCGGTTGCTGCCTCCATCCGGAGCGGAACCCTAGCGGTTAGACGGTGGGTCCAGGGTTGCCGGCGGGGTGCCTGACTGCGGGAAAACACCTGGCGATGTGGGACTCAGCACGGAGGCCAAGGCCCGCCCTTCCTGAAATGTTCTTGGTGAAACTTCTCCTCGTCCAAGCGCAATTTCTTCCCTCTCAGGTCGCCACCCCCTGAAGGGACGGCCAAACTAGGGAGAGGACGCCGAAGTACGCGCCGGCCGCTCAGTGGCGGCCGGCGCGGATCGGGAACCGGCGTGGCGCAGGCACCTTGCGCCGCGCCGCCACGCGTGAGGCGCCGAAGCCGGCGACCGTCGCCAGCAGCGTCACCACGAGGGCGACGAGACGGCGGCCGAGGCGCTCGAAGCGCAGCACCTGCCAGCCCTCGGCGCGGGCGATCTCGGCCAGCGGCGGGTCGGGGTTGACCGCGACCGGGTTGCCGACCGCGCGCAGCATCGGCAGGTCGGAGAGGGAGTCGGAGTAGGCGTAGGACTCATCCAAGTCGATGTCGTGGCGGGCGGCGAATTCGCGCATCGCTTCGACCTTGCCGCGGCCGTAGACGAAGGGGCCGTCGAGGCGGCCGGTGAAGTTGCCCTCGGCGTCGACCTCGTAGCGGGTGCCGATGCCGCCGGTCATCCCGAGCACGTGAGCCAGCGTCTCGACGACGCCGTTGCCGGCGGCGCTGACGATGAAGGTCTGGCGACCGGCGTCCTGGTGGGCGTATACCTCGGCCAGCATCTGCGGGAAGACGCGCGGCAGGATCGCCGCCATCACTTCCGGCCCCATCCGCTCGATCGTCTTCTCGGGCACGCCGGTTATGAGCTCCCGCGCCACCTTCAGCACCTCGGCGGTGCGGGCGTCGGTGGTGCCGTGCAGGCGGTAGCGCAAGTGCTCGAACGCCCAGCTGGCCAGCTGCCTGCGCCCGACGATCCCCTGGCCGGCGGCGATGCGGGCGAACTGCATCCCGCTCGAGCCCGCCATCAAGGTCTTATCGAGATCGAAGAAAGCGGCAGCCCGCAGCGTGCCGTCGCTGGCGGGCTGCTCGCTCAAGGCTGGATCAGCCCCCGTTGACCTCGATCACGATGGCGTCGCCCTGGCCGCCGCCGGAGCAGATCGCGGCGACGCCGAGCCCGCCACCGCGGCGGCGCAGCTCGTGGACGAGTGCGCCGACGATGCGGGCGCCGGAGGCGCCGATCGGGTGGCCGAGGGCGATCGCACCGCCGTTGACGTTGACCTTGTCCTCGTCGACGCCGAGCATCCGCACCGAGTTGAGCGCGACCGAGGCGAAGGCCTCGTTGATCTCCCAGAGGTCGACTTCCTCGGGGCTCTTGCCGATCTTCTCCAGCGCCTGCTTGGCGGCGTTGGCCGGCGTTTTCGCCAGGTAGGGGAACTCGTCGGCGACGGTGCCGTAGGAGAGGATCCGCGCCAGCGGCGTTTTTCCTTCCTTTTCCGCCCACTCTTCGGAGGCAACGACGATCGCACCGGCGCCGTCGTTGACACCGGGGGCGTTCCCGGCGGTGTGGGTCGCGTCCTCGCCGCCGATCGCCTTCAGCTTCGCCAGCGTCTCCAGCGTGGTGTCAGGGCGGATCGCCTCGTCGGTCTCGACCGTGGTCTCGCCCTTGCGCGACTTGACGGCGACGCCGACGATCTCTTCGGCGAGCCGGCCGGCTTCGCTCGCCTCGTTGGCGAGCCGATGCGAGCGCTCGGCGAAGCGGTCCATGTCGACGCGGGTGATCTCCAGCTCGTTGGAGACCTCGCTCGCCTCGCTGATCATCTGTTTTTCGGTGAAGGGGTTGGTCAGCCCGTCGTGGGTCATCGCGTCGAGCGCCTGCACGTCGCCCATCCGGAACCCGAAGCGGGCGTCCGGCAGCAGGTAGGGCGCCTTGCTCATCGACTCCATGCCGCCAGTGACGGCGACGTTGGTGTCGCCGGCGCGGATCGCCTGGTCGGCGAGGCCGAGCGAGCGCATGCCCGAGGCGCAGACCTTGTTGATCGTCTCCGAGGGGACCTCTTTCGGGATCCCGCCCTTGATCTGCGCCTGGCGCGAGGGGATCTGGCCCTGGCCGGCCTGCAGCACCTGGCCGAAGACGACCTGCTCGACCTGCTCGGGGGCGACGCCGGAGCGGTCGAGGGCGGCCTCGATCACGGTGCCGCCGAGGTCGGTGGCGTCGAGCGAGGAGAGCCCTCCGCCCATCTTGCCGAAGGGGGTGCGCGCGGTTCCGAGAATTACTGAGCTGGGCATCTACTGCCTTTCCTTTCCAAAGTTCGTCTGGCCTGGCCCCTGTCTGCCAGGTCCAGCGGATGACGATACCGACAGGACATAGACTCGCGGCCGATGAAGGTCGAGGTGCGTGAGGAACAGCCGCGCGATACCCCCGCCGACCTCGTGGCCGTCGGGCTTTACGAGGGAGACCCGGAACCGGAGGGAATCGGGATCGTGCCCGGCGTGGGGGAAGCGAAGGGAACCTTCGAAAAGCTGACGCTGTTCCATCCCGACGATCCCCAGTGGCTGCTGATAGTCGGCCTCGGTGCCCGGGACGAGATCGACGGCGAGCGTCTGCGCGTCGCCGCCGCCCTGGCCGCCAAGGAGGCGACGCGACTGGAGGCAACCTCGATCGCATGGGCCCTGCCGGAAAGCGACGACGACGCCGCTGCCGCCGATGCCCTGGTCACGGGAACGATTCTCGGCTCCTACCGCTTTGGCCTCTTCAAGTCCGGAGGCGACGACACGCCGCGGCTCGAATCGCTGACGCTGCTGAGCGATCTTGAACTGGAGGACGCCGCCGAAGACGCGCGTATCGCCGCCGAAGCGCAAAACCGGGCTCGCGACCTGCAGAGCACCCCTGCCAACGTCGCCACCCCTACCTTTCTCGCCGAACGGGCTGAAGCAATCGCCGCCAGTGCCGAGGCGATCAGCGTCGAGGTGCTGGGCCGGGCCGAGCTCGAAGCGAAGGGAATGGGCGGTCTGCTCGCCGTCAGCCAAGGTGGGCCGCTGGAGCCGAAGCTGATCGTGTTGCGCTACGCCGGCGGGGGCTCCGGGCCGACGCTGGGTCTGGTCGGTAAGGGAGTGACCTTCGACACCGGCGGCATCTCGCTCAAGCCCGGGCAAGGCATGCACGAGATGAAGATGGACATGTCGGGCGCGGCGGCCGTGCTGGAGGCGACGGCGGCGATCGCCGAGCTGGGGTTGCCGCTGAACCTGATCACGGTCGTGCCCGCCACCGAGAACATGCCGTCGGGCACGGCGATCAAGCCCGGCGACGTCATCACCCAATACAACGGCAAGACGGTCGAGGTCAACAACACCGACGCCGAGGGCAGGCTGATCCTGGCTGACGCCCTCGCTTACGCGGTCGAGCTCGGCGCCGAGCGGCTGGTCGACCTTGCCACCCTCACCGGCGCCGTGACGATCGCCCTCGGCTCGACCTACGCGGCCGTCATCGCCAACGACGACGATCTCGCCGGAGCGGTGATCCGCGCCGGCAACAGGAGTGGCGAGCTGACCTGGCGCCTGCCGCTGCACCCCGAGTTCAAGGAGCTGATGAAGGGGACGGTCGCCGACCTCTCCAACCTGGCGAAGAAGCGCAAGGCGGGGACGATCACCGCCGCCTCCTTCCTCGAGGAGTTCGTCGCCGAGACGCCCTGGGCGCACGTCGACATCGCCGGCACCGCCTGGGACGTCGGCCGCGCCTACACCGGCAATGACGCCAGTGGCTTCGGCGTGCGCCTCTTGGTTGAGCTGGCGCGTCATCTCTCCGCCTAGTGCGCCTCTTGCCGCGGCGATCGCGCCTTCGGCGCTCACCTGATCTCGATCCTCCGCACGATGGTCGGGAACTGCCGCCGCTGCGCCGCCGGGTAATGCAGGTCGGCGCTGATCTCCGCCTCGCTGATCTCGATCTGCGGGCTCTTGCTGCGCCGGTGCTGCCTGGGTCTTGGGATCAGCCTCATCTCGGGCCTCCAATCGGCTTGGTTGCATGAAGCAACTCTGGACGGCCTCAGCCTACCGCAGGTCAGTTGCTTGATGCAACCAAGTGTGCGAGGATCACACTTGTGCTGCGTCGCGACTACCCCGCCGTCGACTCCTCGGTCGCCAAGGCCCTGGAGGTGGTCGGCGAGCGCTGGTCGCTACTGATCGTGCGCACGGTGATGCACGGCAACCGTCGCTTCAGCGAGATGCAGGAGTCCCTCGGCATCGCCCGCAACGTCCTCTCGGCGCGCATCCAGCGCCTGCTCGACGAAGGCATCCTCGAACGCCGCGCCTACTCGGAAAGCCCGCCCCGCTACGAGTACTTCCTCACCCAGAAGGGCCTCGACCTCTGGCCCGCCCTGATCGCCCTGCTCCACTGGGGCGAGCGCTACTCCCCCACCCCCGGCGGCCCCAAGCGCCTGATCGTCCACAAGGGCTGCGGCGGCACCGTCAGCGAGCGCGGCATCTGCGAAAGCTGCGGCAAGATCCTCACCGCCCGCGACGCCAAGCAGGTCCCAGGGCCGGGGGCGAAGGTGACGGCAGATTCGGCCACCGTCGGGAGCGGCTAGCTCCCCGTCCCCTCTTCCTCTTGCCGCCGGCTCCTGTCGGCGAGAACGATGTACTCCTCGAGCATGTTCCGGTCCTTCGGTCGGTTCGCTGCGCGCTTCATCGCAATCAGGTCGTCGAGCGAGGCAACGCGCACTGGAAGTCCAAACACGTCCCTCTCCTCTGATGCTGCAGCTAGCTCGCTATAGGAGCGGATTCCATCTACGTCGGCAAGCACGTCGAAATCGCCAAAAGGCGTGATGAACGTGAAGTTGGCACCGTTTTCGATAGTCCGCTCGTCGAGCTGAAAAGGCAGATCGGCAGGTGCACCGCGAAGACGCACACCAATCTCCTGAAGAGCGGCGACCAAGCGCTTGACGTTCGCTCTGTCTCGGGCGTACGCGACATCGAGGTCGAAACTCGGATAGTTGGAGCCACGAGCAATTCCAGCCATCCCTCCGATCAAAACGAAATCGACCCCGTGCCTTACCAACGGCCCCAAGAGACTCCGTAGGTCCGGCGCTTTCGGAGGCAGCATTTCCTCCATCAGGATTTCCAGCCTTTCCGCTTTGGAGTCGGGCTCATCTCGATGACCTGATTTGCGAAGGCAACGCCATAGTCGAGGCGCTCCTCCTCGCTCATCCGCAGGCGCTCGTCGATAAGCGTGGGGTCAATCCCTGCATCACGGTGCTGCGCCTCGAGTACCAGGTCCTCGCCCGTCAGATGCAACAACTCGGCCAAGGTGTGGACCGTTGGCGATATCCGTTCCTGCTCGATTCGGGAAATCGCCGATTGGGTCGTGCCGGCCCTCCTCGCCAAGCGCTCTTGACTGAGGCCATGCCGGAGCCTGGCTTCCCGTAATAGTCGTCCTGGTTCAAGAGCCATAACTTATATGCGATTATCTCATAAATGAGATGAACGCTTGATCAGCTAGTTTTCAAAGGGCAACGGCAACGAGGAGGAATGCATGGCGACGGCGGCTGAGCTTCAGGTCAAGGACGAGGTCTTCATCGGCGGCGAGTGGGTGGCGCCGAGAGGGGCGGAGCCGATCGAGGTGGTGAACTCGACCACCGAGGAGGTGATGGGGACGATTCCGGGCTGCTCGCCGGAGGACGCGGACCGGGCTGTGGCGGCGGCGCGGGAGGCCTTCGATGGCTGGGCGGGCACCTCGCGCGAGGAGCGCGCCGGCTACCTCTCCGCGATTGCCGCCGGGCTGAACGAGCGGGCTGACGAGATCGCGGCGACGATCGCCCAGGAGCTGGGGATGCCGCTGAAGCTGAGCCGGATGATCCAGGTTGGGCTGCCGGCCTCCCAGTTCGCGGCGATGCCGGGGCTGATGGAGGAAGTCGAGTGGGAGGAGGAGATCGGCAACTCGCGGGTGCTGCGCGAGCCGGTCGGCGTGCTCGGCGCGATCACGCCCTGGAACTACCCCCTGAACCAGATCGCCGCCAAGGTCGCCCCCGCCCTCGCCGCCGGCTGCACGGTGGTCCTGAAGCCGAGCGAGGTGACGCCGCTGAACGCCTTCCTGCTGGCCGAGGTGATCGAGACGGCGGGCCTTCCGGCCGGCGTCTTCAACCTCGTCACCGGGACCGGCCCGGTGGTCGGCGAGGCGATCGCCGGGCACCAGGACGTCGACATGGTCTCCTTCACCGGCTCGACCCGGGCCGGGCGGCGCGTCAGCGAGCTGGCCGCGGCGACGGTGAAGCCGGTGGCGATGGAGCTCGGCGGCAAGTCGCCGAACGTGATCCTCGACGACGCCGAACTCGAGAAGGCGGTCCCCGACGGCGTCGCCAAGTGCTTCCTCAACTCGGGCCAGACCTGCAGCGCCCTGACCCGGATGCTGGTCCCGCGCCAGCGGCTGGCCGAGGCCGAGGAGCTGGCGAAGGCTGCAGCGGAGACTTTCACGCCGGGCGACCCGTTCGACGCTTCGACCCGGCTCGGCCCGCTCGTCTCCGAGGTGCAGCGCGAGCGCGTCCGCAGCTACATCCACAAGGGCGAGGAGGAGGGCGCGCGGCTGATCACCGGCGGCGCCGAGCCGCCGGAGGGCCTCGACCGCGGCTATTTCGTCCGCCCCACCGTCTTCTCCGAGGTGACGGCGGAGATGACGATCGGCCAGGAGGAGATTTTCGGCCCGGTGCTGGCGATCCAACCCTACGAGGGCGAGGACGACGCGATCCGGATCGCCAACTCGACCGAGTACGGCCTCGCCGGCGGGGTCTGGTCCGCCGATATGGACCGCGCCATCAGCGTCGCGAAGCGCATCCGCACCGGCCAGATCGAGATCAACGGCGGCGCCTTCAACCCCCTCGCCCCCTTCGGCGGCTACGGCCAGTCCGGCCACGGACGCGAGAACGGACGCTACGGGATCGAGGAGCTGCTGCAGGTGAAGAGCCTGCAGCTGTAGGGCGCGGCGATCGTCAGGACGGTGGCAGGTATTCGTTGTTGAACAATTCCGATGCCGGCCAGGTTTGCCGGATCATCCCTTCTTCGCGCATCCAATCCATGAGCTTGCTCGCCTGTTCTGAGCTGATGGGGCTGATCCCGGAGAGCATGGGAAGCGTTGCTTTCATTTCGGCTTCCGTCGCCTTCTTGCTCCTGTCTGGATTCTCATTGATGTCGTTCTCGAGCACTTCGGCGGTTTCTCTGGGGTTTTTGATCGCTGCAGCGGTGCCGCGAGCGACAGCTGACATGAAGGCGCGAAAGAGACGCGGATCTTCGGCCAGGCGATCGGACCGAACTATCACCACAAGTTCGTCATAAGAGGGGAAGCCGAGGGTGCTCACCCGGGTGATGACAGGATGCACACCGCGCGCCTCGAGTTGGACCCCCTCGGCATTCCAGTCGCCGCCGAAGATGGCATCTACGCGCCCTTCGGCCAAGCGGGGGACGAGGTTGTACCAAACCCTTTTCACCTTGACGTCGTGGAGCGTCAGCCCGCCTCGTGCCAGGAAGGCCTTCAGAAATTCCTGCTGAAACGAAAGGCCGGGAATGGCAATGGTTTTCCCCTTCAGGTCGGCGATGTTGTGAATCTTCGACCCATTCAGCCAGATCATCGCCAAGGTCGGCTGCGAAATCAGACTTCCCAAGGCGACGATCGGCGCCCCCTTTTCCTTTGCCAACACGACCTGTGGCTCGTGCGAGATGCCGATGTCGTCGGTCCCGTCGACCACGTACTCGACGGGTCGGCTCGGAGTGGCCGGCCTGGCAGTAACGACGTGGAGGTTGGCTTCTTCGAAGTAGCCGAGCTTGTCGGCCATCAGAATTCCCGCGGTCTCGGGCCGATCCGCTCCATCGAGCGTTACGTGCAGTTCCGTCAGCTGTGGAAGGCGTTCCGGATGCCGTTCCGCCGTCCCCCCGCCGCCCCCGCACCCAGCCAGGAGAAGGACTGCCAGTGCCCCCAACGCCCCATAGACCTTCATTTGCTCAATCCTATTAGGCCGTTTGGAGAGTGAAAAAGACGCGGGTGCCGGGGGGCCCTGACTCCAACCAGATCTTCCCCCCATGGGCTTCGACGATCGCCTTGGAGATCGCCAGGCCCAGGCCGGCGCCGTCCTCGCCTCGGGAGGCGTCGCCGCGATAGAAGGCCTCGAAGACGCGCTCGCCGTCGGCGGCGGCAATGCCCTCGCCGGAGTCGTCGACCTCGACCTCGACCCCCTTGCCGGCAGGACGGGCGCGGACGGTGACGCTGCCGTCGGCGGGGGTGTGGCGGATCGCGTTCTGGATCAGGTTGAAGAGGACGCGCTGCACCTTCTCGGCGTTGGCCTGGGCGACGAGTTCGCCGGCCGGCAGCTCGGCGCTGAGCCGCACCCCCCGCTCTGCCGCCGGCGCCCGCATCGCAGCCACCGTGTCGTCGATCAGCTCCCCCAGCTCGACCTGGCGCATCGTCCAGGAGATGTCGCCGGCCTCGATCCGCGAGAGCTCGAAGAGGTCGTCGATCAGGTCGCTGAGGACGCCGACGTGGATGCGGATCTCCCGCAGGTAGCGCTCGCGGGTCTCCCCCGTCGCCACTTCGTCGTCGATCGCCTCGACCAGCAGCCGCAGCGAGGCCAGCGGCGTGCGCAGATCGTGCGAGGCGGCGGCGACGAGCTGCCGCCGCGCCGCCTCGACTTCGCGCCCGGCGCGCTCCTCCATCGCCAGTCGCGCCGCCAGGGCGCCGGCGAGCGCGATCCCGGCGGCGGCGAGCACGGCGAGGAGGATCTGGTCCGCCCCCATCCCGTGCGGGACCGCCACCGCGGCGGCGCCGGCGAGGAAGGCGGCGAGGGCGATCGGCAGCGCCCGCTTCACGGCCTGAACCTGTAGCCGACGCCCCAGACCGTCTCGATGAAGCGCGGCTCGGCCGAGTCGTCGCCGAGCTTGGCGCGGAGGCGGCGGATGTGGACGGTGACGGTGCTGGTGTCGGTGAAGAAGGGGTATTCCCAAACCGCTTCCATCAGCTGGTCGCGGGAGAAGACGCGGCCGGGGCGGGCGGCGAGGTAGGCGAGCAGGTCGAACTCGCGCATCGTCAGCGAGAGCTCCTCGCCGTCGAGGAAGACGCGGCGCGTCGCCGGCTCCACCCGCAGCTGCCCATGCTCGATCGGCGGCGCGCTCTCCTCCTCTTCGCTCGGCGGCGAGACCCGGCGCATCACCGCCTCGACTCGCGCCACCAGCTCGGCGGGCGAGAACGGCTTCACCACGTAATCGTCGGCCCCGTGGCGGAGGCCGACGAGGCGGTCGTTCTCCTCGCCGCGGGCGGTCAGCAGGATCACCGCGACCCGCTTCCCGGGCCGCTCCTGCAGGCGGCGCATCACCTCGATCCCGTCCAGCCCCGGCAGCATCACGTCGAGGACGACGAGGTCGGGACGGTGCAGCTCGGCCAGTCGCAGTGCCTCCGGCCCGTCGGCGGCCTCGTAGGTCTCATAGCCCGCACGCTCGATGTAGCGGGCGACGATCTCGACGATCGTCGGCTCGTCGTCGACGACGAGGACAGTGCCGTTGCTCTCCGCGGCCATCGGGGCGATTCTCGCCGCTGCGGCGGTCCCGGCGCTAGCCGAAGGTGAAGGCATAGCCCATCACCCCCGCTTCCGGTTCGAGGCGCAGGACATGGTGGCCGACCCGGGGCAGGTCGACCAGTTCGTAGAGGCGCTGCGAGCCGACAGTGACGACACCGCCGTGGACGTCGGCGCCGGCGACGCTGGGCGCGATCGGCTTCCCGTCGAGGAGAACCTTGACCCGTCGCGGGTGCGTCGGCGAGCCGAGCACGAGGTAGACGTGCCGGGCGCCGAAGTTGAGTTCGAGCGAGCCGCCGGCCGCCGTCGCGGAGTGGAATCCGATCCGCCACGGCCCGCGGAAGGCGAATTCGTTCGGCGGCACCCGCGGCGGGGCGCTGAAGTCGTGCAGCCCCGGCGAGAGCATCGGGTTGGTGAAGCGTTCGGCGCGGGCGTCGCCGAGGTAGGTCTCCGGCGTGGTCACTCCCGGCGAGGGTGCGAGCCCGTGCGCGCCGGACATCACCGCGCCGACCCGGTCCCCGGCTTCGGCCAGCAGCGCCCGGATCACCTTCTCTTTCTCGCCGTATTCGCCCTCGCCGAAGTGGACATAGCGAACGTTTCCGCGCGCGTCGATGAAGTACTCGGCCGGCCAGTACTGGTTGCCGTAGGCACTCCAGGTCTGCTGTTCGTTGTCCTGGACGACCGGATACCTGATCCCATCTTCGGCGATCGCCGCTTCGACGTTGCTCGCTTCGCGCTCGAACGGGAACTCGGGCGTGTGAACGCCGACGATCGTCAGCCCGTCCTTGCGGTAGCGCGCGTCCCAGGCTTTGAGGTAGGGGAGCGTGCGGATGCAGTTGATGCAGCTGTAGGTCCAGAAATCGACGAGGACGACACGGCCGCGCAGCTCCTTCAGGGTCAGCGGCCGGCCACCAGGCGTGTTGAACCAGCGCTCGGTGCCGACGAATTCCGGCGCCTTGCCGAGCACCGGCAGCTTCAGGCCGCCGTCAGCGCCGGTTTCCGGGGCACCGCCGCTCGCTTCCGAGCCGACGCCGTGTGCGCCGCCGCGCAGGGCGGCCAGCGCTGCCTGGGCCGAGGCGGTGTCCTCGATGCTCTTGCTGGGGTTGACGAGGAAGCTCGGCAGGTCACTGGCAATCGCGTTCTGGAAGCGGATGTCGTAGCGGCCCAGCATCGCAAGTGCAATGACGACCATCACCGCCCCCATCGCCACCTGCAGGCCGACACCGCGCCGGGCCAGCGGTGCGATCAGCTTGCGGCCGCCGAGCATGAGGAAGTAGAGCGCGAAGGCGGAGCCGATCCCGTAACTGAGCGCGACCGCTAGCCGGCCGGCGCCGAAGGACTGGGAGGCGGAGACCGTGATGACGCCGGCGAGGATCGGCCCGGCGCAGGGCGCGTAGACGAAGCCGAGACTGATCCCGACCAAGGCGCCGGACCAGAAGCCATCGCCGTGCCCCGAGGTCGTCCCGGCGCGACTGGTGCGTTGGCTGAGCCAGGCCTCGACCCGCGCCGCCAATGGCGGCGCCATCAGGACCAAGCCGAAGCCTAGGAGGACCGCGATCGCCAGCTTGCGCAGGAGTTCATCGGGCAGCCCGAGCGCGGCGATCACGTAGACCAGGGCGACGGTGGCGAAGGTGAACGAGACCGCCAGCCCGGCGACGATCCCGAGCGGCCGGCGGCGCCCGCCCGTGGCCCCGGCCGAGAGAGCGATCGGCAGCACCGGCAGCACGCACGGCGAGAGCGCCGTGGCAGCGCCGGCGATGAAGCCGAAGAGGACCAGCAGCGCCATCAGTGGCCCTTCATCGCTCCGCCATGGTCGTGCATGGCACCGTTTTCGTCGTGCATGGCACCTTCTTCGCCGTGCATCGCGCCCTTGTCGCCGGGCATCGCGGAGCCGCTCTTCTTCGTCGCATCGTCGTGCATCGCGTTCTTGTGGTCCTTCATCGCGGCGCCGGTCGAAGCCTGGCCGGCGGGAGTGGTGGCCTTGCTGGACGTGTCGCCGCCCCCGCCGCAACCCGCCAGCACCAGCGCCCCGGTCGCGGCGATCGCCGCCAAGGCCCCGATCGCCTTTTTCTCACGCATGCCGCTCCCTTCGTCGTGGTCGGTGCGACCAACGCTAGGAGGGAAATGTGACAGGGAAAGAAACTCGGACGGAGCGTCAGCGGCCGGGCGGGGTGGCGGTAATTCCGCCCTCTTCGCGGCCCGCGACCTCGGCGGCCCGGCCGACCTTCTCGCCGATCCCGAAGTGGGCGCAGATCGTCAGCTCGTGCTCGCGACGCAGCGGCCGGGTCGGGTCGACGACCGGGGCGGTGCGGATTGCGTCGGCCTCCTGCGACACCCAGACGCCGAAGGGGGCGCCGGCGCAGTTGGCGAACGGGACCGCGACCACGCGGGCGCGGCGACGGCGTCCCAGGCGGGCGATCAGCCAGGCCGGCTCGCCGTTGTCGGCGTCGACGAAGAGTCCCTGCACCTGGCCGATCGCGTCGCCGCCGAGCTCGGCGACATCGGCGCCGAGCCAGCTCATCGCCTCCGCCGCCGAAAGCCGTCGCGCCGCCTCAGCCATCGGCGTACCTTTCCAGCAACTCGCTCGCGGCCGTGGCGGGGTCGAGCTCGCGCCGCACCACCCGCCCCAGCAGCTCGGCGGTCGTCGGGTCGTCGGCGATGGTCGCTTCCAGGCGCCGGCGCATCCGCGAGGCGGCGATCCCGATCACCTCGCTGCGCAGGTTGCGGGCGCGGCGCTCGGCCAGCGTGCCCCGCTCCTCGATGAAGGCGCGGTGCTCGTCGACCTTCACCGCCAGCTCGTCGACGCCCTCCCCGCGGGCCGCCTCGGTGCGCAGGATCGGCACCTTCCAGCCCTCCGGGTCGTGGGAGAGGGCGAGCACGCCGCGGACCTCGCGTACCATCGTGTCGGTCATCGGGTGGTCGGCCTTGTTGACGACGATGATGTCGGGGATCTCCATCACCCCCGCCTTCAGCGCCTGGATCGAGTCGCCGGAGCCGGGCATCAGCGCCAGCACGATCGTGTCGGCGTGGTCGACGATGTCGATCTCGGCCTGGCCGACGCCGACGGTCTCGATCAGCACGTCGTCTTTGCCGGCGGCGTCCATGATCAGCGCCACCTGCAGCGCCGCCTCGGAGAGGCCGCCGAGGGCGCCGCGCGAGGCCATCGAGCGGATGAAGACGCCGGGGTCGAGGAAGTGCTCGGTGAGGCGGATGCGGTCGCCGAGCAGGGCGCCGCGGGTGAAGGGGCTGGAGGGGTCGATCGAGAGCACCGCCACTTCGCGCTCGGCCTTGCGCAGCTCCGCGGTCAGGGCCCCGATCAGCGTGCTCTTCCCCACCCCGGGCGGTCCGGTGAAGCCGACGATGCGGGCGTTGCCGGTGCGCGGGTAGACCTCGCGCACCAGCTCCCAGCCGGCAGGGTCGTCGGACTCGATCAGGGTGATCGCCCGCGCCAGCGCTCGCTTGTCGCCGGCGACGAGGCGCTCAGCAAGAGGTGCGGTTTTGGCGGCTTCGGCCAAGGCCGGGCCAGTCTAAGAGGAGACCTCTAAAGTTGCCCCGCCGTGCTCCGTTTTCTCGCTTGCAACCGGATGCTCACCCCCCGCTACGCGCGGCTTTTCTGGCGCTACCTCTGGCGCCGATTCCTGACGCCCGCCGGCTGGCGCTGGCGCTCGGACGGACCGTTCTTCCTCGGTCCCAAGCTCGAACTGCACGTCGAGCCGCGCGGCGAGGTCCGCTTCGGCCGCTTCGTCTGGATCGGCGACGGTACCAAGATCCGCTGCCACGAGGGCCTGGTCGAGATCGGCGCGAAGAGCGTGCTCGGGCAGGAGTGCACGATCTCCGCCTACCAGCATGTGCGGATCGGCGAGCAGTGCGTGATCGCCGATCGGGCGATGTTCATCGACTTCGACCACGGCATCGTCGAGGTCGAGCGGCCGATCCGCCTCCAGGGCATCTACAAGCGCGACGTCGAGGTCGGCAACAACGTCTGGATCGGTTACGGCGCCTGCATCCTCCGCGGCGTCCGCGTCGGCGACAACTCGGTGATCGGCACCAACGCCGTCGTCACCAAGGACGTCCCCGCCAACGCCGTAGTCGGCGGCATCCCCGCCCGCATCATCCGCATGCGCGAGGCCCCGGAGCACCTCCACTGGGACCGCCCGGTCGAACCGGACCCCGAGGCCTGGACGACGATGCAACCCCCCGACCCCGCCTCGGCTTAGCGACGAGGCGACTTCCTCTCGTATAGCAAGAGGAAGTCGCCAATCAGGCTGGAGCGATGTCGGTCTTGGCAAAGTCGTTACCAATGAACAAGAGCGGCTCGTCGGCTACCCGAGCGCTCGCATAGGTCATGCAATCCCCGAGATTGAGCCGGGCCGGGTGTCGCCCCTTGCCATAGCGGTCAAACGCATCGACCGCAATCTCCCAATGACGCTCTTCGAAGGGAATGATCTCAACCCCCCGTTCTTCCAGAAAGTGCGCGACGAGGTCGTGGCCTCGCTCCTCGTAAAGGCCAATCGCCACCATGGCCGTCTCGAACAGAGTCGGGGCGCCGATCGACAGTGATTCCACCTCACTCATGGTCTCTTCAAGTTCCTCATGCTCCTTCTCGCGAAATACGACGGCGATTACTGCAGAGCTGTCGAGAATCATCAGTATCCCTCCGGTCCGAAGCCGAGAATGTCTTCGACTTCCTCCTTGGACATCGGCTCTCGATCGAGAAGCTCATCTGGGATCTGTGGCCAGATCTCCGTCTCCAGGAATTCGCGCAGGCTCTTCCGTCGTTGCTCCTTGCTCCCGCTTTGCATCTCCAACCGCCTTTTCTTATCCCGCAGCGCCTCGCGGACTGCGCCGGTCTTGGTGTCGCCGGTCATCTCGGCTACTTCGGCTGCCAACTTCTCCGTCTCCGTGTCCTTGATGTTCAGGGCCATGGCGGGATCGGGTTAAAGCTACTCCGATCTCGCCGGGAATTCTTTGTCTGCAAGAAGTCTATCATGTCCGAGATGTATTGTCTGGCCGACAATGACTTCACGAGGAAGACTTGCCTGCGTGGCGCGAGACGGAAGGATTCGATCCGAGGAGGTCGCGGTCAAGTTCGGCCGCAACCTCTTCCGCTGCCGCCGCCGCGCCGGGATGTCGCAGGAAGAGCTCGGCGAGCTCGCCTCGCTGCACCGGACCGAGATCGGGATGCTGGAGCACGGCACCCGCCTCGCCCGCATCGACACGCTGATGAAGATCGCGGGCTCGCTCGGAATCTCGCCAGCCGAGCTGCTCGAGGGCATCGACTGGAGCCCGGGCCACAGCACCGAGGGTGGCTTCAGCATCAGCGAGCCGACCTTCGCCCGCCGCCAGCGCGGCGACTGCTGAGCGCCCCATGCAGCGGCGCGAGGCGCCGTTCAGGTCGTCTTCGCGCCGGCCAGCTCGGCGTAGACCGCCGCCGTCTGCTCGGCCACGTCGCCCCAGTCGAAGCGGCGCACGTGCTCGTAGGCTTCGGCGACCAGCCGCCGGCCGAGCTCGTCGTCGACGAGGACGCGGATCGCCACCTCGGCCAGCGCTTCGGGGTCGTGGGCGCGGAAGCGCAGCCCGGCCTCCTCGTGCGGCACCACCTCGCGCAGGCCGCCGGTGTCGGCGACGATGCAGGGGCAGCCCGAGGCCATCGCCTCCAGCGCCACCAGCCCGAAGGGCTCGTAGATCGAGGGCACCACGGTCAGGTCGGCGATCCGGTACAGCGAGTGCAGCACGTCGTCGCCGATCCAGCCAAGGAAGGTGCCGTGCTCCATCAGCCCCAGCTCCTGCGCCTGGCGCTTCAGTTCCACCTCGTGGGTGCCGGAGCCGGCGACAAGGAAGCGCGTCCCCGGCGCCTCTTCCAGCACCCGCGGCATCGCCTCCAGCGCCAGCTGGAAGCCCTTCTCGTAGACCAGTCGCCCGATCAGCAGCACCAGCTTCTGCTCCGGTGCCGCGAACTCGGAGCGCAGCCGCGCCAGCTCCGCCGCCGGCTGGGCAGGCAGGTCCTCGGGATCGATCCCGTTAGGAATCACGCTGACCCGCTCCTCCTCGACGCCGAAGATGTCGGCGACCTGTTCGCGCATGTAGTGGGAGCAGGTGATGACCCGGTCGGAGCGGTTGGTGATCCAGCGCTCGACCCCGTGGATGTAGGTCTGCGGGTGCTTGTCGACCCAGCCCTGGTGGCGGCCGTACTCGGTCGCGTGGATCGTCGTGAGCAGCGGCGCGCCGAAGCGCTTGGCGAGGTGGTCGCAGGCGTTGGCGACCAGCCAGTCGTGGCCGTGGACGAGGTCGTAGCTGTAGCGGTCGCCGAGCTCGACTCCGGCGGCGAGCATGTCGGAGTTCATCCGCTCGACCCAGGCGACGAACTCGCCGAGGTCGGTCGGCCGTTTCGGCTCGCGGATGCGGTGGATGATCACGCCGTTGCGGCGCTCCAGCGCCGGCGACTCCTCGCCGCCGCGGGTCAGCACGTGGACCTCGACGTCGCGCTCGACCAGCGCCTCGGAGAGCTTGCGGACGTGGCGGGCGAGGCCGCCCTCGATCAGCGGCGGGTACTCCCAGGAGAGGATCAGGACGCGGGTCATGTCGCTTCGGTGGCTGGGGGGTTCAGGGCTCCAAGAGGGGAGCGAGGCTGAGGTCCGGGGCGAGTGAACGCATGCGCGGCTCGGTGGGGCGCTGGGAGTCTATGGCCTCCAACATCGCCCGTGAGTGGTCGGTGGCCCGCTGGTAGGCGTAGTCGCCGGCCTGCCCGCGCTGGTCGAGGAAGGCCCAGTCGCTCGCCTGGGCCGCCAGCAGCTCCCGCGCTGCGCGCAGCAGGGCCGCTTCCGGCGTGCCGTTCGAGGCTGCGCGCAGCAGCCGCAGCTCCAGCCGGCGGGCGCCGGTGGTGAGGTCGGCGACCGGCGGCGAGTCCCACGTCCGCAGGTCCTTGCCCTCGCCCCAGGTGGAGGCCCGCAGGGGGCGCTCGATCGGCTCGTGCTCGGCGAGCGCTTGCGGCACGGTGACCATGTGCACGCTGGCTGCCTCCGCCCCCTCGATCACCGCCCGCAGCCAGATCGGCCCCTCCGACCACCAGTGCCCGAGCAGCTCGGTGTCGATCGCGAAGACCAGCAGGCCGCGGCGGCCCCGGCTCTCGGCGCAGGCACGCAGCCGCTGCGCTACAGCGTCGAGGAACTCAGCGGCCTGCCGCCGCGCTGCGGCCGCGGCGGCATCGGGGTCATAGGCGCCGCCGCCGACCCGCCAGATCCTGATGCCCCGCAGCGATTTGCCGGCGAACTGGGCGTGCGCGGGGTCGGCCGGGTAGCCGTCGAGCGACCAGAGCCAGGAGATCGCCTCCCAGTCGATCGGCAGCGCCACCGGCCCGGCCTGCGTCCGCACCGGCGCCAGCGCCTCCAGCGGCTCGCCGTGCTCGCTCTGGTCGACGCAGAACCAGCGAACCCCCTGCTCGGCCAGCGCCCACTCCAACCCCGGTGCGTACGCGCACTCGGGCAGCCACATCCCGCCGTCCCAGCCGAAGCGGCGGCGGTGCGAGCGGATGCCGGTCTCCAGCTGCAGCCGCACCCCCTGCCGCGTCGCCAGCAGCGGCAGCACCGCGTGGGTCGCAGCCGAGGTCGCGAGCGCGATCCGCCCCTCCCCCACCGCCCGCTGGAAGGGAGCAAGCGGGTCGCCTCCGGCTGCGCCGAGCAGCTCCAGCGCGTGGCGGTAGCGCTCGCGCTCGCCTTCGCAGGCGGCCCGGCACTCGGCCGGCACCTGCGGCAGGTCGGCCTCCGCCGCGCCGATCCGCCACTCGACCAGGAACCGCCGCAGCCGCTCCGCCGCCCCCCGGTCCTCCAGTTGGTCGGCCAGCACCGGCGTCACCGTCATCGTCAGGTCTCGCGCCACCTCCAGCACCGGCAGGTAGGAGCGGATCACCGCGTCGAACAGCCACTCCTCGCCGAAGGGGTAGGTGCCGAAGCCCTCGACGTAGGGCATGTGGCTGTGCAGGACGATCGCCAGGTCGCCGAAGGTGGTTGGGCCGGCGGGTCCTGTCGCCGATTTGGTGCCACCACCCCTTTCGGGGTGGTCCCCCAAATCCGCGCCACCCCCCGGCAGGGGCGCACCCCCTTCACGCATGGCAGATCGCGAGGAAATCCAGTGCCGCGTCTAAGTGTTTGTCCTTCAGGACAAAGTCGGAGCTAGAGATCGCGGGGGTGAAGCGGTCGTAGAAGGGCTTGGTCAGGCCGAGGCGTTTGTGGACCGAGTCCCAGCCGAGCTTGATCGCCAGCTCGTGGGCGCGCAGCTTGCGGGCATGGAAGAGGCCGAGCATCTCGACCCGGCCGAAGTGCGCCTCACAGAGCGCCCGGAACTCCTCGGCCCGGTACTCCTTCACGTGCCAGGGGTTGTCCGACTTCTCCGCCCCCGGCGGCGCCAGGGTCAGCAGGTTCGGGGTGGAGACGTAGGCGACCCCGCCCGGCGCCAGCATCGACTTGAAGTGCTCGAGGATCGCGCCCGGGTCCTGCACATGCTCAATCGTCTGCAGGAAGACGAGCGCGTCGCAGGGCTCGGAGAACGTTTCCACCAGACCGCGCTCGAAGCGCAGGTTGGGTCGCTGGTAGCGGAGCCGGGCGTGCTCGTGCGCTTCCGGGTTGGCGTCGACGCCAACCACGTTCGCGGCGCGGCGGGCGAGCACGCCGGAGCCGTAGCCCTCGCCGCAGGCCATGTCGACCACCCCCCGCCCCTGCAGCCGCTCCGCGATCCATTCGTAGACGACCAGGTGGCGGCGGAACCAGTAGTTCTCCTCCGGCACGTCCGGCAGCGTCCGCTCGCCCGTCAGGGGCAGCGGCGGCACTCCGGGCGGCTGGTTGAGCTGAACGTAGTCGCGCTCCACTGCCCGGCACCGTAATAGAGTGCCCGCCCATGCCAGCCTCCCCCTCCGCGACGCCGGAGCACATCAAGGACGTCAACACCCGTTACCACGACGCCGCCGCCGAGGCGTACGACGCCAAGTGGGGCATCGACTTCGGCGAGGTCGGCCAGCGCCAGGTTCGCCTGAAGTTGGTGAAGGCGCTGGGCGGGCTGAAGGGCCGCAGCTTCGGCGACGCGCTGGAGATCGGCTCGGGCACCGGCTACTTCTCGCTCAACCTGGTCCAGCTCGGGGTGATCGAGCGGCTGACCGCCACCGACATCTCGCCCGGCATGCTGAACCGGCTGGCGGCGACTGCCGAGGCGCTCGGCCTGGAGGACGTCACCACCGTCACCACCGAGGCCGAGATCCTGCCGTTCGAGGACGAGAGCTTCGACCTCGTCTTCGGCCACGCCGTCCTCCACCACATCCCCGACCTCGACAAGGCCTTCGCCGAATTCCGCCGCGTCCTGCGGCCCGGGGGCATGATCGCCTTCGCCGGCGAGCCTTCCCGCTACGGCGACCAGTTGGCGGCACTGCCCAAGCGAACCGGCTTGGCCCTGGCGCCGGCCTGGCGCCGCCTGATCGGCGCCGAGCAGCGCGCCGTCGCCGAGGGTGAGCAGTCCCACGACCACTCGTTGGAGGGCGAGGTCGACGTCCACGCCTTCGCCCCCGCTGACCTGCGTCGCCTGCTCCGCGACGCCGGTTTCGAGCAACGCCGCGTCGGCGGCGAGGAGCTCCTCTCCAACGCCTGGGGGTGGGGCCTGCGCACGGTCGAGTCCAGCGCCGAGCCCGAGTCGATCCCCTTCCGCTGGCGCCGCTTCGCCTTCAACAGCTACATCGCCCTGCAGAAGGTCGACACCCGCCTGCTCGAGCCCTACCTCCCCGCCGAGCTCTTCTACAACCTGCTGGTCTCGGCCCGCAAGCCGGCTTAGCGCCGCAGCCGCGGCTCGCGGTCCTTCGATTCGCCCGGCATGCGGGCGCGGAAGAGCTTGACGCGGTAGTCGAGGCCCTTGAGGCGGCGCTCACCGACGTAGGAGTAGTCGAAGGCCTCGCCGGCGGCGTCTTTGGTCGCCTCGTCGAGGACGACGCTGCCTGGGCGGGCGACGCTGGTGATGCGGCTGGCGAGGTTGACCGGGCGGCCGTAGTAGTCGCCCGACTGTGGCAGCGTCGGCCCGCTGGCGATCCCGGCGCGCAGCCAGGGGAACTGCTGCCCTTCTTCCTCGGCAGCCTGGATCAGCGACAGGGCGGCGGTGACCATCGACTGCGGCTCGGCTGAGACCAACATCGCCTCGTCGCCGATCATCTTCACCAGCCGCACCGGCGGCTCGGCCACGACGGTCGCCATCTCCTCCAGCCGCCCGGCGACCATCCCCAGTTCCTCGGCGGCGATTTCCTCACCGAGACGGGTGAACTCGACCAGATCGGCGAAACAGACGGTGAGGTTGACGGCTCCCCCCACCTCTCCCGTGGCGAGGTTGGTGGCGCCGATCACGTCCTGGCGAATCTGTTCCACCAGGTGCGCCTGCAGCGCGTATTCGATCGTCGGGCCGACCAGCGGCAGCATGTGATCGGCTGCGGCGACGAAGCGCAGGGCGACGTCGCGCTCGGTGTCGCCGGGGCGGATCAGCGTGCGGACGATCAGCTCGCGGTTGGCTTCGGCGATCCGCGCCGTCCCCATCCCGATCGTGCGGGCCACCTGCAGCAGGCCGTCTTCGGGCAGGCCGGCGTCGAGGAAGGCCTTCACCCGTTGCGCCGCCTCGAGGTCGGCCTCGGTGCGGCGGCGCTCGTCCGGGGCCCCGTAGGGGACGCCGAGAGCGGAGCTGAAGCGCTGCAGTACCTCCGCGTCGACGCCGGACTTCTCAGCGATCTCTCCCACCGTGTAGCGGGGGCCCTCGCCGGCCAGCGCCCGCTCCACGGGCAGCAGCGTGAGACGGCCGGCGGCAACCGCCTCCCGCAGCTCCTCGAGCGAGCAGCCTTCGCCCGCCAGCTGTTCGAGCAGCTTGCGCCGTGCCTCGCGCGGCTCGCCTTCAACGCCCTCCAGCAGCCCCTCGGCCGCGAAGTCGATCTGGGAGCCCGTCGCCATTCGAGCCCATTCAACCGTCTCCACCGGTTGCGTGGTCCCTTTGTCGCCTGTACCTGGACAAAGGAACCACGCGATGGTGGATCAGGCGTAGGCGACGGCGCCGCCGCGGCGGGGGTCGCCGCCGCCGCTGAGCTCGCCCGTGCGGGGGTCGCGGGCGACGGCCTGGACACCGCCGAAGAAGAGGTTGAGCGCCGGGCGCCGCAGGACCGGCATGCCGCGCGCCTCGACCCGCTCCAGCGCCGTCTCGTCGATCCCCGGCTCGGCCTGGACGACCCCCTGCTCGAAGTGCAGCCGCGGCGCCTGCACCGCCGCGTCAACGGGGAAGCCCTGCTCGACCGCCCGCACCACCGTCTGCAGGATCGCCGAGCGGATCCGGTTCGAGCCGGCGCTGCCGAGTGCGAGCACGATCTCGCCGTCGCGCAGGACCACGGTCGGCGCCATCATCGAGGGCACCCGCCGCCCCGGCGCGATCAGGTGGAAGCCGGCCGGGTTGAGGTCCTCCTCGCCGAGCATGTTGTTGAGGATCACCCCGCTGCCCGGCACCAGCACGCCGGAGCCGGAGCCGTTGGAGCAGGTGACGCTGGCGCAGTTGCCCTCGGCGTCGAGCACGGAGATGTGGGTGGTCGAGCCGAGCAGGTCGGCGGCGGCGAGGTCGAGCCCGGCCGGGTCGAGGAAGCCGATCTCCATCCCCTCCTCGTAAAGGGACTCGGCGAAGGCGAGGTCGCGGCGGGAGTTGGCGGCTTCCATCGCCGCCACCAGCTGCTCGGGGCGGCTCTCGGGGCCGAGGCGCTCGAGCAGGCCGAGGCAGTAGGAGATGAGGATGCCGCCCGACGAGGGCGGCGGGTTGGTGAGGACTTCGGTGCCGCGGAACTCGGTCTCGATCGGCTTGCGCTCGATCGCCTCATACGAGGCGAGGTCGCCGAAGCCGATGATGCCGCCGTGGTGGACGACGAAGTCGCTGATCGCCTGCGCCACCTCGCCCTTGTAAAAGGGCTCGGCGCCCTCCTCGCCGTAGCGTTCCAGCGCCTCGGCCAGTTCGGGGAAGGCGAAGACGTCCCCCTCTCCCAGCCGCCGCCCCCGCGGCGCGTAGAGCTCGCGCGTCCCCGTCATGTGTTCGTGGATCGGCGCGAGGATCTCGAGGATGTAGGCCTGCTGGGCGTTGACCGGAGCGCCGCCGCGGGCGAGGCGGGCGCCGGGGCCGACCAGCGCGGAGAGCGGCATCGTCCCGAACCGCTCCAGCGCGTGGGCGAGGCCGGCCGCCGTCCCCGGCACACCGCACGAGGCCGGCCCGACGTAGAACGTCTGCGTCGTCTCGGCGTCGAAGCGGACCGGCACCGGCACCAGCTCGGTCGTCCGCTCGATTGCGTCCAGCCCTGGGGCGGCGACGAAGAAGTCGATCAGCGTCGTCTCGCCGCCGTCGTGAACCATCATGTGGCCGCCGGCGCCAAACCCGGTCAGCGGGCTCTCGACCGCGAACGAGGCGAGCACCGCGCAGACCGCGGCGTCGACCGCGTTGCCGCCCTCGCGCAGGATCGCGGCGCCGGCCTCGGCGGTCAGCGGATGGCCGGCTGCGACGACCCCTTTCATGGGGCGAGTGGCCTCAGCCGGGGAGGAACTCAGGGACGTCGATCCCGAGCTCGCCACCGCGATCGCGGGAGCGGCCGCGGCGCGGCTCGTCCTTGGTGCGGCGGATCGTCGGCTCGGCGGCGCGGCGCGGCGGCGTCGCGCGCGCGTCGAAGCGGGTGGCGACGACCGTCACCCAGACCTGGTCGGAGAGCTCCTCGTCGACGTTGGCGCCGAAGATGATGTTGGCGTCCGGGTGGGCAGCCTCGCCGACCACCTTCGCCGCCTCCGAGACCTCGACCAGCGAAAGATCGGCGCCGCCGGTGATCGAGAGCAGGATCGAGCGCGCGCCCTCCATCGAGGTCTCCAGCAGCGGCGAGGAGATCGCCTTTTCGGCCGCTTCGATCGCGCGGCCGTCGCCGTGCGCCATGCCGATCCCGAGCAGCGCCCGGCCGGCGTCGGACATGATCGTCCGCACGTCGGCGAAGTCGAGGTTGATCACCGCGGGCAGCGTCACCAGGTCGGAGATGCCCTGCACGCCCTGGCGCAGCACGTCGTCGGCGACCTTGAACGCCTCGACCATCGAGGTCTGCTGGTCGAGCACCTCGAGCAGGCGGTCGTTGGGGACGACGATCAGGGTGTCGACCTCCTCGGCGAGTTCCTCGATGCCTTTGCTGGCCTGGTTGCCGCGGCGGCTGCCCTCGAAGCTGAACGGCTTGGTGACGATGCCGACGGTGAGCGCGCCGACCTCGCGGGCGAGGCGGGCGACCACCGGAGCCGCGCCCGAGCCGGTGCCGCCACCGGCGCCGGCGGCGACGAAGACCATGTCGGAGCCCTTCAGCAAGCGCTTGATCTTGTCCTGCTCGCCGAAGGCGGAGCGGTGGCCGACCTCCGGGTCGGCACCGGCGCCGAGGCCGCGGGTCTGCTCCTCGCCGATGTGGACGGTGACGTCAGCGACGCACAGCTGCAGCGACTGAAGATCGGTGTTGACCGCCATGAACTCGACCCCCGGCACGCGGGCGTCGACCATGCGGTTGACCGCGTTGACGCCGGCGCCGCCGACCCCGACGACTTTGATCACCGGCTGGTGCGGCTCGCCGCTCCCCGGCGGCTCATAAGCAGGCTCCTCGCGCCCGTAGCGCGGGGTTTCCGGCACGAACTGCTCCCGCCGCGGCTGCGGCTCCTCCGAAAAGACCCGCTTCAACCGCTCGGGCGCGGACTCGGTCGTCTCAACCGGCTCCTCCTGGTCGTAGACGGCAGCTGCCTCCTGCTCGACTGGGGCGGGCTCCTCCCCGCGCTTCTTCGCCTCGGCCGGATCTTCACGCCCGTAACGCGGCGCCTCCGGCGGATCGACCGGCGCGTCCTCGGTGGTCGACCGGAACAGGTCGGACAGCGGCCCTTCGCGCATGCTTGCGCGCTTGTTACGCCGAGCCATTGGACAGAACCTCCTTCGCCAGCTCCCGGTAGTAGTTCGCGGCGCTGCTGCCGGAATCGTACTTGAGCACGGAGGACCCTTTTACGGGCGCCTCGGCGAATTTGATCGCCTTCTTGATCCGGGACTGGAAAACGAGGTCACCGAAATTCTCCTCGAGGATCTCCACCGCCTCCTTGGCGTGGACGGTCCGCGAGTCGAGCATCGTCGGCAGGATGCCCTCGATCCTGACTTCGGGGTTGAGGTTCTCCTGGATCATCCGCAGCGTGTTCTGGAGCTGAACCAGCCCGCGCATGGACAGATACTCGCACTGCACGGGGACGATCACCTTGGTGGCGGCGGTGAGCGCGTTGATGGTCAGCAGCCCCAGGCTCGGCGGCGTGTCGATGCAGACGAAGTCGTATTCGCCGCTGACCTCTTTCAGCGCTTTTTCCAGCGAGCGCTCGCGGCCGATCTTGGTGCTCATCGCGATCTCGGCGCCGGCCAGGTCGATCGAGGCGACGGCGATGTCGATCTCCCGCTTGACGATGATCTCGGAGATCGGCAGGTCGTTGACGAGCACGTCGTAGAGGCTCTTTTCGACCTTGTCGGGGTCGATCCCCTGGCTCATCGTCAGGTTCCCCTGCGGGTCGAGGTCGATGCAGAGCACCCGGTAGCCGGACTCGGCGAAGGCGACGGCAAGGTTCAGCGTCGTCGTCGTCTTCGCGACGCCGCCCTTCTGGTTGGCGAAGGCGATCACTTCCGCCGTCTTCACCGGCCCCCCCTCAGCAGCCGCCTCCTTCTCCTTCAAGAAGTCCAACCGCGTAGGCGCAATCAAATCCACAGCTTTAAGCCGCTCTTCCCCCTCGTCCTCCGGCTCCTCGGCCACAGGCTCAGGCTCCTTGACGGCGACAGGGGGAGCGACCTCATGCACCACCTCGGGCTTCTCCTCGACGACAGGTGACTCGACGGGCCGCTCGGGCACGGCCTCTTCCATCTGTTTCAACTCGTCGACCATCGGGTGCTGCTCCTCGATCTCGACGGGCGCGGGCTTTGGCTTCTTGCGGCTTAGAAATCCCATTGCGCGGATATTCGGATGGGGACCCGCTTTTCCTGCCGCCCCCCGAAATTGCTAGGAATTGCCCGATCCCCAACCTCCTCGACAAGCGACTCGTCATTGTCACCGGCAAGGGTGGCGTCGGCAAGACGACGGTTGCCGTGGCCCTCGGCCTGCGCGCCGCCGGCGAAGGCAAGCGCACGATCGTCTGCGAGGTCGCCTCGCAGGAGAATGCCTCGCGGATGTTCGCCCACACCGCCGTCGGCTTCCACGAGGTGGAGATGGAGGAGAACCTCTGGTCGATCTCGATCGACCCCGACGAGTCGATGCGCGAGTACGTTCTGCTGCAGCTGAAGGTGCGGGCGATGCGGGACCTGCTCTTCCGCAGCCGCATCTTCAACTACCTCGCCGCGGCGACGCCGGGGCTGAAGGAGCTGGTGACGATCGGGAAGATCTGGGAGCTGGCCCAGCTCGACCGCAAGGTGAAGCAGGGGCGCAAGTACGACCTCGTGATCGTCGACGCGCCGGCGACCGGGCACGGGGTCGGCTTCCTGCAGACGCCGCGCACCTTCGCCTCGATCGCCCGGGTCGGGCCGATCCACTCCCAGGCGCAGACCCTGGACCGCTTCATCACCGACCACGAGCACACCGGCACCGCGATCGTCGCCCTGCCGGAGGAGATGCCGGTGAACGAGTCGATGACGCTGGAGCGGGACCTGCGCGACGAGGTCGGGGTCGCGGTCGACCGCGTCTACTTGAACGGGCTCTACCCGGAGCGCTTCAGCAAGGCCGAGGCGGAAAAGCTGGCGCGACTGGCCGAGGAGGAGAACGGCGCCGCGCGCTCGGCGGCGCGGGCGGCGCTCTCGGAGTTCGGGCGGGCGCGCTCGCAGCGGGCCCAGCTCTCGCGCCTGCGGCGCGGGGTCGAGGCCTCGGTGAAAACCCTGCCCTTCCTCTTCGAGCCCGAGCTTGGGGTCGAGGCGGCGCGGCGACTGGCGAGGAAGCTCGGCTGATGGCGTCGCTGAACGAAGTCCTCGAGGGCAAAGCGATCTGCATCTGCGCCGGCTCCGGCGGCGTCGGCAAGACCACCACCTCGGCGGCGATCGCCTCGGGGATGGCGGCGCAGGGGCTGAAGGTCTGCGTGCTGACGATCGACCCGGCGAAGCGGCTGGCCGACTCGCTCGGCCTGAAGGAGCTCGGCAACGAGGCGCGCCGGGTCGACCCGTCCCTGTTCGAGGCCCAGGGCGTGGAGATGAAGGGCGAGCTGTGGGCGATGATGCTCGACGCGAAGGCGACCTTCGACGAGCTGATCGCGCGCCAGGCGCCCGACGAGGAGTCGCGCGACCGGGTGCTGAACAACCGCATCTACCAGCAGATCTCCAGCGCCCTGGCCGGCTCGCAGGAGTACATGGCGATGGAGAAGCTGTTCGAGCTCCACACCGAAGGCGATTTCGACCTGCTCGTCCTCGACACGCCCCCCACCCGCAACGCCCTCGACTTCCTCGACGCGCCGAAACGGCTGACCCAGTTCATCGAGGGCAAATCGCTGCGCGTCTTCATGAAGCCGACCGGGCTGGCGGCGAAGGTGACCGGCCGCGGCGTCTCCGTCGCCCTCTCCGTCTTCAAGAGGATCGTCGGCTTCGACCTCCTGGCCGACCTGGCCGAGTTCTTCAACGCCTTCAGCGGCATGGTCGACGGCTTCCAGGCGCGGGCCAAGCGCGTCAACAAGCTGCTCGCCGACCCGGCGACCTGCTTCCTCGTCGTCTGCGGCCCCCAGGGCGAGCCGATCGACGAAGCCGTCTACTTCCACCGCAAGCTGGTCGAGGCCAAGCTCCCCTTCGGCGGCGTCGTTGTCAACAAGGTCCACTACCCCGCCGACGAGCTCCAGGGCGACATCGAAGACCTCCCCGGGACCCTCGCCGAAAAACTGGGAGACCCCGACCTCGCCAAGCGCGTAGCCGCCAACTTCGCCGACTACCAAGCCCTGGCCGAGCGCGACGCCCACAACATCGACCACCTCGCCTCCGAGCTCCGAACCAGCGTCGTCATCCGCGTCCCGCACCTCGACGAGGACGTCCACGACCTGGCCGGCCTCGCCCAAATCGATCGCTACCTCTTCGCAACGGCCGAGCAGCGCGTGGAGATGGCGGCGGGGCGGGCGTGAAAATCACGACGCCGAGTCCGCGTCAACCCCTGCTGTACAAGACTGACGCGGACTCGCGATGCAAGCTGTGTTTTCTCAGCTCGCGCGGTTGCGCGAGTACTCGAACTCGAGGTGCTCTACATCCCAGTCCGAGTCGGGGACCGGGAAGAGGTGGCGGACGCGGGGGGTGTCGATCCGCTCGCGGTGCTGGATGTCGCGGTCGGAGGCGGCGGGCCATTCGAGGGAGTCGCCCGGGCGCGGGTCGGAGACATCGTCCAGCCACGGGGTGGCCGTGATCTTGATCTCGTCCTCGGCGGGGATCGGCTCCATGATGCGGGTCTCCTGCTCCACGTACTCCTCCTCTGGTAGTTCGACGGCGGGCAGTTGAAGTTCTGCGGACGGTTCGGGCTCGGCGATCGAGACCGTGATCTCGGCGTCGCCGCCTTCGAGGCCGGTGACGATCAGGGCCTCGTCGGCCGTGGTGCTGAGGTCGCTGCCGAGCTCCCCCAGCGCCGCTTTGCGCAGCAGGCCGCGCACGCCGTCCTCGGCCCAGGTGGCGAGCGCGACGGCGCCCATCACCGGGCGACCGTGCATCATCGCCCGCTCCATCTCGAGCAGGTCCTCGACCCGCTGGCGCGCTTCGACCTGGTCCATCGAGTCGTCTGCGATCAGCGCCGCCGCCCGCAGCGGCAGCGAGGCGCCCACCGGCCCGTGCCCCTCCAGCACGGCCCGCATCGCCAGCATGTGATCGCTCAGGCCCTCGAGCGCGGTGGCGCGCTCGCAGCCCATCTCGAAGCGCCCGACCGCCCAGGTCAGGGCGCTGTCCGGGTCGGGTCGCGCCTCCAGCGCGGTCCCGAACCCGATCAGCCCGTCGCCCTCGCTCTCGCTCAGCCGGTAGCCGCCCGGCCGCGTCGCCGGCGCGCCGGTGGCGATCCGCCGCCAGCAGCCCTCGCCGGTGGGGGCGAACGCGTAGGGGGCGAGACCGATGCCGCCGCCCTTGAAGAGCCTCATCACGCTGACCAGCTCGCGCAGCTGCTGCAGCGCCGCCCCGGCGCCTTCGCCCGGGTGCTGCTCGGCGACCGCCAGGTACTGCGGCTCCCAGGCGGCGCGGCCCATCCCCTCGCTGCGCATCGCGTCGACCGGCGCTTCGATCGAGTCGGCGCGGACGATCCGCACCCCGTGCGGCAGCTGCAGGCGCGGCATCGACATCCGCAACCCGACCAGCGGCACGATCAGCACGTCCGCTTCGTCGGCCTCGCGCGATTCGGCGTCGAGGGTGGTAAGCGCGGCCTCCAGCCGCTCCCGCTCCAGCGCGAAGCCGGCGGAGCCCTCCCAGAGCTCGGCGAAGAAGGTGATCAGCATCAACTCGGCGCGCTTCCCCGGGTCGCCGGGAACGGCCTCCCCGCGCGCCTCCAGGTAAGGCGCGGCGACGCCGGCCTCAACCGCCGCCTCGCGGGCAGGCGCAAAGCTCGGCAGCGAGCGCAGCTCCCCGGCGTGCTCGACGACATAGCGCCCAGTCATCGGCACGTAGCTGTAGAAGGCGGACTCGTCGCCCCCGTCAGCGGCGACGTCAAACGGGATCTCCTCCCCCATCGCAACAAGGGAGCTAAAGCGGGTCGCAGCCTCGGTCGCGAGGCGCTTGATCGATTCGTTCAGGAGGAAATCACGCACGCCCCAGGCTTCCGTCCCCAGCCTGGGGCTCCTGCGTGTGCACGATGCCTTGCAGCCGAGCTACCGCACCCGCACGATCCGATGGGCGAGGCGCCTCCTGCGGCCGTTCTTGTAAAAGACACTTCCCAGTACCTCTGCTGCATGACCGGGTCTCAGACGAACCGGGACCGTCACCCTTCCGCGCGCCTCCACGTTGCTGATCATCCGGGACACAGGGGGAATGCCACCATCGCCAAGTTCGTTGACGGAGATGCGAAGCCGCGGCCAAAATCCATGGCCGTCAGCCCTTGGCACCCGATAACCCACCTGCGGCTGTCGCCCCGAGAAGGCCACCGAGACGATGGACGGCGATGACATTGCGGTGGAAAGCGCAGTTGCAGCCGATGCTCCCCCTTCATATCCCGAATCGCATTCGTGGGCCTTTTCAAGGTATTCCTCGGGCTGTTCCCATGCTTCATGAAACCGTGGACCAGTTGGGCTATCGGATTCAATTTTTCCGATTTCCGCACGTGCGTTGCCCCAATGACCGGGCCAAGATATCCAGCCTGGTAGCGTTCCATCCAAGATCGTAAGCGCAGGCTGGGCAGATGGACCTAGCCCGTCTGCATGGTCAGTTCCCACTTCCAGTCCGTAGCTCCCAGCTTTGGAGTAATTGGCATGAGAGTCCAGAGCCACATAGCTAACTGGGCCACCTTCTTCCGTCTTTTCAACTTCACCGATGTAGCAGTTCGCAGCGCCGGTGTGCTGTGAGAGCAGTACATCCTCGGGTCGATTGTTGGCGTCGAGACCCACAAGTACCGATTCCCAGTCGCCCTCGTGTTCGCCGAACCCCGCGACAGCCTTACCGTTGTAGTAGTACCAGAACCAGTACTCCAACCATCTCTTCCCGAGGGCATCCGTGTATGCCCTTCCATAGGCGGCGTTCATGTAGCCAGCAGCCTCGAGCCGATGGGCATCTTCCACGTAGTTATTGTTCTCATCGAGCCAATCGTTTGAATCAGCAAGCTTCCCGTTTGGATAGCTTTCGCCGAGAGCCGACATGGTCACCTGGAACGGCAACCAGCTCACTCCAGGCTGAGATTGAGCGAGAAGGCCGTAGTTCGGCCCTTCCAGTTCGCTGTCGGCATCGAAAAGGGAGTTCGTATATGGGTTCGCGCTTTTATTTTCGCCCCAGAGACCCGTTTCTTCATCCCCCCAGTTGTCGGTGATCTCCTTTGCCGAATCCGCGTAATAGTTCTCTTCGTCGTCGAACTTGAGCAATGGCTCGTATTTCTGCAGCAGACAAGCATTTGAGGTAGAGAGCATCGTCGTGCCGGGACACAACCGAGGAAGTTCCTGCAAAACCGCTGCTGGCCGCCATTCGACGTTGGAGGTGACTTCATCGCCGCAGCCAGTGGGCTTCGGCCCGTTCGCACAACCCCAGTCGTTATTAGAGGCCTGTAGTTTCCCTTCCCCTTCGTAGCGGAGCCCGAAGTGGTTGTCGCGGAAGCGGTTTCGTTCGAGCGTTGGGTGGCCCGACTGCTGTACGCGAATCGCATCCCCAGCACTCCGGCGAAAGGTCGAGTTCGTGATCGCCGGGGAAGACCCTTTGATGTTTAGCATTGGTCCGCCCGATCCTCCGAAGCCAATTTCAACGTAGTTAAGGATTGACGCTCCGCTGCCAGCTTCAAGGTTGATCCCGCTCCATTCCCCGCCTTTTTCTTCGCTGACACCAGTAAGAGTAACCGGACGGCTTGGTGAGCCTTCCGCATGCAAGGTGCCATAGACCACCAGCTTGGGTGCACGAATGTACACACCAGGTTGCAGGCTTAAGGTGACTCCTTCTGGGATGGTAACGCCGCTGCCAGTAAAACGAGCAGGCGCTCCACCGACGCTCCAAGTCTCCGAATGGCCTACCGCACCGGCTATCTGAATGTCATCCGATGCATTGCTTTCAAGGGTATTTTGCGTAATGTCTGCTGGAATGTCGGGGCCTTCGTAGCTCAATGCCACGCCAGCGGTTGCAGTGACCGTGTTTCCACTTAAGGTATCGCCAGCCACGGTTGATCCGTTGACATTTACCCTGACCCCTCCGCCTCCGGCTTCAATCAGGTTATTGTGAATGTCAATTGCCCCACCCTCATTTAGGCCCGCGGAATACTTGATGTTGGCTTCGCCGCTGTCAAATACGTGATTGTTGTTGATTTCGGGGGCACCACCATGAAGTATATTGATCCCAATGTAACGACTGTGGGCAACGGTTGAGTTATGTATCGTAGGTGAGGATGCATTTATTTCTAGCGCACCCTTACCAGCAGTTGAGGGGCCTTCTTCAACTTCCACGTAGCTCAACACCGAGGCGCCGCTCCCCGGTTCGAACTTGACGGTGCCGCGGATGAAGATCGGGTTCGCCGCTTCGCCTTCGGCGCTCAGCGTGCCGTTGACGACCAGGGTGC
>Ga0070713_100000004_pt1 | contig 220768 bp, 195 predicted proteins | sample LARL82metaG_FD_65465 | JGI IMG/M metagenome (GOLD analysis project Ga0070713, IMG submission 65465) | Corn, switchgrass and miscanthus rhizosphere microbial communities from Kellogg Biological Station, Michigan, USA - LAR L8-2 metaG | ecosystem: Host-associated > Plants > Roots > Rhizosphere... | reverse complement strand
TGTTCGCGGTCGTGATGAACATCACGTCGGAGAGGTCGAATTCGACTTCCAGATAGTGGTCGTTGAAGGTCGAGTTCTGTTCCGGGTCGAGCACCTCGAGCAACGCGGACGAAGGATCGCCGCGCCAGTCGGCGCCAAGCTTGTCGATCTCATCGAGCAGGAACAGCGGATTGGCCGTCTTCGCCTTCTTCATCGACTGGATGACCTTGCCGGGCATCGAGCCGATATAGGTGCGCCGATGACCGCGAATTTCGGCCTCGTCGCGCACGCCGCCGAGCGACATGCGTACGAACTCACGTCCCGTTGCCTTGGCAATCGATTTGCCGAGCGACGTCTTGCCGACGCCGGGAGGGCCGACGAGGCAAAGGATCGGACCCTTCATCTTGCCGGCGCGTTGCTGCACGGCGAGATATTCGAGAATGCGCTCCTTGACCTTTTCCAGGCCGAAGTGATCGTCCTGAAGCACCTTCTCGGCGGCGACGATGTCCTTGCGGATCTTGGACTTCTTGCCCCAGGGCAGAGACAGCATCCAATCCAGATAGTTGCGCACCACCGTCGCTTCGGCGCTCATCGGCGACATAGAGCGCAGCTTCTTCACTTCGCCGGTCGCCTTCTCGCGCGCTTCCTTGGAGAGCTTGGTCTTGCGAATCCGCTCCTCGAGCTCGTTCATCTCGTCGCGGCCTTCCTCGCCTTCGCCGAGTTCCTTCTGAATCGCCTTGAGCTGCTCGTTGAGATAGTACTCGCGCTGCGTCTTCTCCATCTGGCGCTTCACGCGGCTGCGGATCTTGCGCTCCACCTGGAGCACGCCGATCTCGGACTCGATCAACGACAGGACCTTCTCAAGCCGCTCGGTCGTATTGAGCGTCTCCAGCAAGGCTTGACGGTCGGCAATCTTGACCGAGAGATGCGACGCGACCGTATCGGCGAGCTTGGCGGCTTCATCAATCTGCGCCACGGACGCCAGCGTCTCCGCCGGCACCTTCTTGTTCAGCTTGATGTATTGTTCGAAATTGGTCTTGACCGTGCGGATGAGCGCTTCGGTTTCCTTGACGTCGCTCGGGTTGTCCGCAATGCGCTCGACGGTTGCCTGGAAGAAGTCGGTGCGCGGCACAAAGCCGGTCACGCGCGCGCGTTCCTTGCCTTCGACCAGCACACGAACCGTCTGGTCGGGCAGCTTCAGAAGCTGCAGAACGGTCGCCAGCGTTCCGATGCGATGCAAGCCGTCGGCATTCGGATCGTCGTCGTCCTTGTTCTTCTGGGTGAGCAGCAAAATCTGCTTTTCGTCGCTCATCACTTCTTCGAGCGCGCGCACGGACTTCTCGCGGCCGACGAAGAGCGGGACGATCATGTGCGGAAAAACGACGATATCGCGCAGAGGCAGGACAGGCGCCAAATGGCCGCTATTGTCGCCCTTGGGAGGGGTCGCGGTGGTGGGGTTTTCTTGGTCTGACATCTAGATCTCCAGACCGGACCGCTTTGCGCGGGCCGGGTGATATCGGCTCCTGCCCCTTATGGGCGCCGAAGCCGGGTGATGGAGCCTCCCAGCTGGGCCGACTCCTGGAGGAATAAAGTGGTCCCCCCAGAAGCTTCTTTCAAGGCTTTGAACCAAGCGCCTTTTTAACGCTCGGCCACCATATACGACCAAGGTTTCCGGGTAGTTTCGATGACGCAACGTCAACAAGTGAGGCGTCAGGACGCGCTCTTCTGCGCGGCTTCGCCTTTGTCCGAGTAAGTGTAGAGCGGCCGCGCCTTGCCCTCGACCACGTCGGCCGTGATCACGACTTCCTGCACGCCGTTCAGCGTCGGCAATTCGAACATCGTCTCCAACAGGAAGCCTTCCATGATGGAGCGCAGGCCGCGTGCACCGGTGCGCCGGGCGATCGCCTTGCGCGCAATGGAATGCATCGCTTCTTCCTGGAAGCGCAACTTCACGCCTTCCATCTCGAACATACGCTGATACTGCTTGGCGAGCGCGTTCTTCGGTCGCGTCAGGATTTCGATCAGCGCAGGCTCCGAGAGATCGCCCAACGTCGCGAGGATCGGCAACCGGCCGATGAATTCCGGGATCAGGCCGAATTTCAAAAGGTCTTCCGGCTCCACTTCGCGCAGAACTTCGCCGGTGCCGCGCTCGTCCGGCGCGCGGACGTTGGCGCCAAAGCCCATCGAGGAGCCGTGCGTGCGGCTGGAGATGATCTTCTCGAGACCGGCGAATGCGCCGCCGACGATGAAGAGGATGTTGGTGGTGTCGACCTGGAGGAATTCCTGCTGCGGGTGCTTGCGGCCGCCCTGCGGCGGAACCGAGGCAACGGTGCCTTCCATGATCTTGAGCAAGGCCTGCTGCACGCCTTCGCCCGATACGTCGCGCGTGATCGACGGATTGTCCGATTTGCGGCTGATTTTGTCGACTTCATCGATATAGACGATGCCGCGCTGCGCCCGCTCGACATTGTAGTCGGCGTTCTGCAAGAGCTTCAGGATGATGTTCTCGACGTCCTCGCCGACATAGCCGGCTTCGGTGAGCGTGGTCGCGTCGGCCATCGTGAAGGGCACGTCCAGGATGCGCGCCAACGTCTGGGCCAACAACGTCTTGCCGCAACCGGTCGGCCCGATCAGCATGATGTTGGACTTGGCGAGCTCGACGTCACCGTTCTTGCCGGACGAATTGATGCGCTTGTAGTGATTGTGGACGGCGACCGAGAGCACCTTCTTGGCGTGCTGCTGGCCCACGACATAGTCGTCCAGCACCTTGTAGATTTCCTGCGGTGTCGGAACCCCTTCCTTGGATTTCATGAAGGAGGTCTTGTTCTCCTCCCGGATGATCTCCATGCAGAGTTCGACGCACTCGTCGCAGATGAAGACGGTCGGTCCGGCAATAAGCTTGCGGACTTCGTGCTGGCTCTTGCCGCAGAAGGAACAGTAGAGCGTGTTTTTCGACTCGCCGCCGCTCGCCTTACTCATACGTTCTCCCGGACGATCCGCCCGCCTAGTGCCCGCCTTGACCCTTCGGGGTCAAAACCTAACCCCCGACCGAAGCAGCCCCATTCTAGTTCATTCGACCACGTTAGCGTCGCGCGGATCAAGAATTGTTTAATTCGGCCAATTCCTTAGGAAATCCGCCCGTTTACCTGCTCTAGATTCCGTCCGCCCCTTCCGGACGCCTGGCCATCACCTGATCGATGATGCCGAACGCCTTGGCATCGTCGGCCGTCATGTAAGTGTCCCGGTCGAGCGCCTTCTCGATTTCCGCCACGGAGCGGCCGGTATGCTTGGCATAAATCTCGTTCAGGCGGTGCTTGAGCTTGACCACCTCCTGGGCATGACGCGCGACGTCCGCGGCCTGGCCGTAGTAGGAGGCGCTCGGCTGGTGCACGAGCACGCGCGAATTCGGCAGCGCGAAGCGTTCGCCCTTTTTTCCCGCCATCAACAGCAGCGACGCCGCACTTGCCGCCTGGCCGACGCAGAAGGTCTGCACCGGCGGGCGGATCAGCTGCATGGTGTCGTAGATTGCAAGGCCGGCCGTGACCACGCCGCCCGGCGAATTGATATACATGTGGACTTCTTTTTTCGGATTCTCCGCTTCGAGGAAGAGAAGCTGCGCCGTCACCAGGCTCGCGCCGATGTCTTCGATGCCGCCGGTGATGAAGATCACGCGCTCCTTCAGGAGACGCGAAAAGATGTCGTACTGACGCTCGCCGCGCGCCGTCTGCTCCAGCACGTACGGCATGAACGTGTTCATGTAAGCGTCACGTGGACCGGCCATGGGGCCAAAGCCTTTCCGAATCAATTTCGAGCCGAGACTCCAACGCGCCAGAGGGCGCGTCAATCGCACATATATAGTGCAAACACAGGCTTTGCGACCATTTGTGGCAAAGGGTTATTGAACCCCAATGTGTAGCCTCAGCCAGCCTTTAACTTTTCCGCGGCCTCGTCGGGATCGAGGAAGAGCGTCTCGCGATCGACTTTCCGGTCGTTAACTTCTGCGAGTTCCGCGATGAAATCGACGACCTTGTCTTCAAAAAGCGGGGCGCGGATTTCGGCGGCCGCTTGCGGATTCTTGGCGTAGAAGTCGAACACCTGCTGCTCCTGGCCCGGAAACTGGCGTGCCCGCGCCATGATCGCGCGTTGCACTTCGTCGCCGGCGACCGTGATCCCGTTCTGCTCGCCGATCCGCGCGAGCACCAGCCCGAGGCGCACGCGACGCTCCGCGATTTCGCGATATTCCTTCTTGAGTTCGTCTTCGGACTTGCCCTCGTCGGCGGCGGTTTTTCCTTCCCGCTTCAGTTCCGCTTCGACCTGTTGCCAGATGGCGTCGAATTCCGTCTCGACCATTGCCGGCGGCAATTCGAATCCATGCCGCTTGTCCAGTTCATCCAGGATCCGCCGCTTCATGTGCAGGCGGCTGGCGCGCGCGAAATCGGACTTCAATTGCTCGCGCACGCGTCCCTTGAGCGTGCCGAGATCGTCGACACCGAGCTTCTTGGCGAGTTCGCCGTCGATCGCGATCGGATCGGGTTTGCGAACCTCCTTCACGGTGACATCGAACGTCGCGTCCTTACCGGCCAGCGTGGCGTCGGTGTAGGTCGCGGGGAACGTCACGTTGAGCTGGCGGGTCTCGCCGGCCTTCGCGCCGGTCAATTGGTCCTCGAAACCAGGAATGAGCTGACCCGAGCCGAGATTGAGCCTGAAATCGTCCGCCTTGCCACCCGGGAATTCAATGCCGTCGACCTTGCCGACGAAATCGATCACCACGAGGTCGTCCTTCTCGGACGGCGCGCCCTCTTCGCGCGGCGAGAAGGTTCTCGATTGTTCGGCCAGGCGATTGAGCGCATCGTCGACATCGGCGTCCTGTACCTCCCCAACCAGACGCTCGACCTTGAGCTTGGCGACGTCGGCGAGTTCAAACTCCGGCATCAGGTCGATCTTGACGGTGAATTCGAGATCGGATTTTCCGTCCACCACCTGCTGGTATTCGCTGACGAGATCGACTTTCGGCGGCGTCGCCGGTTTCAGCGCGTTGTCCGTGATCGCCTTCTGGCTCGACTCGTTGACGGCGGCTTCGACGATCTCGTTCATCATCGACTTGCCATAGGTCTTCTTCAGGAACGAGACCGGTGCCTTGCCCGGACGAAAGCCCTTGAGATGAAGCTTAGGCTTCATCTCCTCGAGCTTGCCGGTCAAGCGTTCGTTGAGATCGTTCTGCGGAATGACGACCGTGAACTCGCGGTGCAGGCCTTCGGAAACGGTCGATGTGATCTGCATTTCTCTAACTTCCCACCTTCCATTTGCACCCCATACCCGAAGGCTCGAAAGCCGCGAGGGGTGGTGCGGGCGGAGGGACTTGAACCCCCACGACTTTCGTCACTGGAACCTAAATCCAGCGCGTCTACCAGTTCCGCCACGTCCGCGTCTGAGCTGGGCCGGGGCCGATTTTGGGGCCGGACCGCCGGAAGCGCGCCCCTATAACAGGGGATTTAAAGGGTGGCTAGATCAGGGCGGCAGGGCAAGCGAGGCCTGGCCAAAGGCATACTGCCAGCCTTCGGGCGTTCTGACGTAGGTGTCGCTGAACCATAGTTTGCGGTCGAAGGCCTTGTCGCCGGTCTTGCCTTTGAGCCAGAGCTTGGCGGTCACCACGGCCGTGTCACCAAAGACGCGGACGACTTGCGAGCCGGGCTCCTCATCCTGTTGCTCATAAGTGCTCGCTTTGGTTCGTGCCGCCTTGAGCAGATCGTCTTTTGTGTAGATCGCGCCGTTGCCTGTCAGGAGAACCATGTTCTGGTGCAGGATCTTGTCCATCGTCGCGGCGTCGTTGATTTTCACCGCGGCCTGATAACGCGTATCGAGATCGGCGACGATCCTGGCATCGTCGACCGGTGTCGCGGACGCGGTGGTCATCGCAGCAGCAAGTCCCATCAGCGATGCTCCTAGTAACGCGATATGTGGTGCCATTTGAGCGCTCCATTTCAAGTCCTGATCGTCACACTAACGGGTGTCGCCGGCCCTGGTCCGCACGATGGCGTGAGGCATCAGTCCATCTTTCGCAGATACAACGCCACGTCCCAGTATTTGCCGAACTTGCGACCGATCTCGGGATAAGTGCCGATATGTTCGAAGCCGACGGAGCGATGTAGTGCGACCGAAGCTTCGTTCGGGAGCGTGATGCCGCCGAAGGCACGGTGGATGTCCTCGCCCGACAAGGCCTCGAACAACGTTCGATAAAGACGTCGCCCGATCCCCTTTCCGATCTCGCCGGGTGCCAGATAGACGCTGGTTTCAACGGAGGAACTGTAGGCGGCCTTTTCCTTGAACTTGGCCGAACAGACCCAGCCCAGCGGTCGGCCTTGATCGATCGCCACGAAGCATTGGTATTTTCCCATCTTGGCGAACTCGTCGAACCACTCCCGACGTTGCGCGAGCGTGCGCGGCTCGAGATCGAACGTAATCGGCGTATGGACGACATAGTGATTGTAGATCGCAAGCAGTTCGGGAAGATCATCCTGCTCGGCGTGCCGGATGGCGATGTCCGTCATCGTTCGACGTCCTTCAGCAGGCGAAACACCTTCGGGAGCTCTTCGGGCAGGTCCTCCGCGATCAGGCCCGGTCCGAACATCCTCGCCGCTTCCGCATGCAACCAAACCGCCATGGCGGCGGCATCGAATGAATCGAGTCCCTGCGCCATCAAACCACCGATGAAACCAGCGAGTACATCGCCGGAACCAGCGGTCGCCAATGCCGGCGGCGCATGACTGTTCACGATCGCGTGCCCATTCGGGCGCGCGACGACCGTATCTGAGCCTTTGATGAGCACGGTGCAATTCGCTTGGACAGCCGCGGCGCGGGCGGCTTCGACTTTGTTCTTTGACTCGCCGAGAACCCCGGGAAACACGCGCTCGAACTCACCTTGATGTGGCGTGAGCACCGCAGGCTCGCGCAGCAACGCGAACAGCGCCTCGGGTTCATCGGCGAACGACGTCAACGCATCGGCGTCGAGCACGCAAGCCGCGCCGCTTGCAAGTGCAGCACCGACGAGATCCGTGGTCACGCGTCCAACACCGCATCCCGGTCCGACCACAACGGCATTGAGTCGTTTGTCCTTCAAAAGTTTCGAGAGCCCGGATGCTCCGGAAAGTGGCTTGACCATGATGGCAGTCAGCGCGGCGGCATTGATCGCAAGTGCGTCGGGAGGGCTGGCGACGCTGACGAGTCCAGCTCCCACGCGCAGAGCGCCGCGCGCGGCAAGTCTCGCCGCCCCGGTGGCGTGCGCCGGACCGCTCACGACGATGCAGTGTCCTCTGGCGTATTTGTGATCTTCACTTCTCGGCCAGGGATAGCGCCAAAGCGCGGGACCGTTTTCGAACAGCTTCGGCTTGATCGCCGCGATGGCGGCTTCGGGAATACCGATGTCCGCCACGACCACTTCGCCACACTCGAGTGCGGCCGGCAGTAGCAGATGCGCGGGCTTCTTGCGGAAGAACGTGATCGTGAGCGCGGCTTCGACCGAGACGTCACCGAAGGCTTTGGCACTATCGCCATGAATGCCGCTCGGAACATCGATGGCGATGACAGGACTTTGTTGCTTCTTCAAACCCTGGACACGACTCCGCGCCGCACCTTCTAGAGGTCGCGAGAGCCCTGCCCCGAACAGAGCATCGACGAAGAGCTCGGCACTGCGACCTTGTTCCAAAGAAATGGTCTCGCCGGACCAGCGCCCCGCCATCACAGCCGCATCGCCCTTCAGCTGCGCGATTTCCACCGTCGTCTCGACCCAAACATCCCAGCCGCGAGCAGTAAGATGACGCGCGACCACGAATCCATCGCCGCCATTGTTTCCCGGCCCGCACAACACCGCACAGGAAGACGGCGACCAGCGCTTGCAGATTTCATTCGCGACTGCGAGGCCGGCTTCCTCCATGAGTTCGAGCGACGGCACGCCGTGTTCCACAGCGAAGCGGTCGGCGGCATACATTTCTTCGACGGTCAGGACTTCCGCGGTCATCGGACCCGATAGTGATAGCGATAAAGCTCGCAGGTGAATCCTAGACTCTCGTAGAGCCGAATGGCAGGCAAATTTGCCGCCACGACCTGAAGGCAGGCGCCCGTTGCGCCCATCTCCTGCCCGCGCCTGAGCAGCGCCGAAAGCGTGGCGCGAGAGTATCCGCGCCGGCGTTGCCCCGGTTCCGTCACCACCCATTGCAGACACATCATGCGCTCATGCACGGCGCCGAATGCGACCGAGACGATCTCGCCCTCCGCATCCCGCGCCTCGCCGAAGACCGCCGGAATGGCGAGATTGTCGAGCACGGCGTGCAACGCTCGCGCATCCTGCGGACTGCGGCGCGAGAGTCGGCGATGGGCTTCCAGCCACCGCGATGGCGGCCGTCTCTCGTGAACGTCGAGTGCGATGTCGCTGTCCGGATCGTGCGGCTGGCGCTTGCTGAAATTCATATAAAGCGTGCACGTCTCGTCTTCCTTCGCGTAGCCGCGATCCGCGAGAGCGAGATCGAGGTCTCTCGGGCCCGTCGACAGCACGCGGAAGAAGGACGGCTGGCCATGCGCGCGATAGATGTCTTCGCAATAGGCGATCTTCTCGCCAAGCGCGCGAACGCTTCTGCCGATGACGTTGACCGAGTTCGTGCGTCGCGTCTGGCCGTTGGCGAGCCGGATCAGCCAACCGTCGTAGAAGATTTCCTTGAGCGCCGGCCAGGCGTTCATGCAGGTCTCCTCGACTTGCGCATGCAATCTCGGCGTATCCATGTGGCTCTCCATCTCGGCAGGAACCGGACGGCGAGGCGAGTGAAACGAAAAGCCCCGCGCGTTTCCGGCGGGGCTTGGTGAAAATCGTCGCTAGAAAAAGCGCGCGCGCTCAGCCGCCCCATCGGAAGGTGGTACGGCGTCGCGCGGCAGCAGACGGACAAATCATGGCGCGCACCATACTGAAACCAGCCTCGCCTGCAAGGGCTTTCAGATCACCTCGTAGGCAAAGAGCAGCGCGATACCGGTGAGCGCCGCGAGTCCCAGCATGAAACAGAAATCGGCAAGACGCTCGATCACGCCGTTGGAATTGGGGACCGTCTCCAACCGGATCGAGACATAGGAGAGAATGGCGCTCGCCGCGAAGATGATCGCCGTCAGGGCGCAGTATTCGTCGACATGACTGGGGCCGATGCGGCCTTCGAGAAGCTTCACCAGGCCGATCGCGGTCACGCAGACGCCGACCATGGCGGTGGAGTTGGGAAGTATGTGACCGGAAAGGCCGCGCGTAGCCATCGTCAGAAACCTCGCGGCGTTTTGTCGAAGTGCGGATCGGCCATTTCATACGCGAACGCGGCGGACAGCACGCCCACGTCGTCGTACATCCGGCCGACGATCTGCAGGCCAACAGGAAGGCCGTCGCTGGAGAAGCCACACGGCACGCTGGCCGCCGGCTGCTGCGTCAGGTTGAAGGGTACGGTGAACGGCGTCCACGACATCCAGGCGTTGCCGTCATCGTCCAACGGCGAAAGCTTGTCGACATCGAATGCCGTCGTGGCCAATGCCGGCGTCAGCAGGAAGTCATACTTTTCCATGAAGACGCGCATCGCGCTGCCGTAGGCGCCTCGCGACAGTGTGGCGGCGAGATAATCCTTTTTGCTGATCTGAACGCCTTCCTCGGCCATGCGGCGCAGACCGGGATCGAGCAGCGCCTTTTTCTCCTCCGGATAATCACCGAGCAATGCGGCGGCGCCGGACCACCACAGCGCGCGGAAGATGGCGCCGGGATCGCCGCCGGGCGGATCGACGCGTTCGACGTGGGCGCCAAGCTGTTCGAAGCGCTTGGCGGCTGCCGCGACCAGCGTTTCGACTTCGGGAAGAACGCGCGTCGCAAAGCCCATGCGCGGACTGAAGGCAATGCGCTTGCCAGCGAGCGGAGATTCGATTTCGGCTGCATAGTCGGTCTCGTCGAACGGAAGCGAATGCCAGTCGCGAGCGTCGGGTCGTGCGATGACGTTCATCAACATTGCACTGTCGAGCACGGTACGGCTCATCGGTCCGACATGCGCCAGCGTTCCGAACGGCGACAGAGGATAGGCGGGGACGCGCCCAAAGCTGGGCTTAAGACCGAAGAGATTGCAAAAGCCGGACGGAATGCGGATCGAGCCGCCGCCATCGGTGCCGAGGCCGAGCGGACAAAAGCGCGCCGCGATTGCGGCCGCGGTCCCGCCCGACGAGCCACCGGGCGTCTTCGCCTTGTTCCACGGATTGCGCGTGGTGCCCGTCAGCAGGCTGTCGGTCGAACCCTTCCAGCCAAACTCCGGAGTCGTGGTCTTGCCGATCAAGACGGCGCCTGCTTCGCGCAGCCGCGCAACAGTTGGTGCGTCCGTATCCCAACTCTGGTTGGGATCGACCGTGCGCGAGCCACGCAACGTCGGCCAACCCTTGGTAAGGAGCAGGTCCTTGACGGCAACAGGCACGCCGTCGAGCGGCGACAACGGCTCCCCCGCCAGCCAGCGCGCTTCGGATGCTTCGGCCATCGCGCGCGACGCGTCCTGGTCGACGAGACAGAAGGAATTGATCTCGGCATCCAGCGCTTCGATCCGTGTCAGGCAGCCCTCGGTGACTTCGACCGGCGAGAGGTCGCGCGTTTGGAACTGTGCCGACAATTCCGACGCCGTCATCTCATGCGGTTCGTTCGCCATCGCGTCAGTTGACCTTGGTGAGCGGCGCTTCACTGCCCTTTTCGAGCAAGCTCAGCTTACCGCCATTCGTCTCGAATATCGTGACCGAGCAGTTGTCCGGCGAGAAATTCACCACGCGGTCATCGCCGCTCGCACTGCCGGCGAGGACATTAATCGCGACATAGTGCGAGAAGATGACGCTATCGGCGGATATGCCGGCAACGGTCGCGATGCAGGCCTCGCGCCATTCGGCTAGGTCGGCCGGAACGGTGCGCCAGGATCCCGCCATCAGCTTGCGCAGCCATTGCGAACGCTCTTCCAACGTCATGCCTTTGGGCGACGGGACCTCGGCGACCGCAGGCTCGATGACGGGCCGGCGCTGCCAAAGGGCGGCGAGCGGCGCGGCGGTTTCCTGCGTCCGGCGCAAGGGGCTCGAGATGATCGGCAGCGGTCCCTTCGCCTTCAACGTCTGGGCAACCGCTTCGGCTTGAGAGCGACCGCGGGCATCCAGTCCCGGGTCCATCCCTTCCCCGAACCCGGCTTCAGCTTTACCGTGTCGAACCATGTAGATGCGAGACATACCTTCCGCCTAACCCTTTGATATCGCACAATCCGCGTACATTCGAACCTTCGCCCAAACACAAATTAGGGGGCCCCTCCCCGTGACCAACGGCCCTCGCGGACCACCAACCGGTCGATACCTAAATAGGAATATTATCCGGAATGTCAAGCCCTCATTTCGAGAGCGCGTCCCACATCGCCATGGCGAGTCCGAACGCCCTGAGGTCGCCCGTGGTCGTGCCGACCATCCGGTTCATCGCATAGCCGAAGGTCGTCTTGGCATCCATGTCGATGATCGCGAGCGAGCCGCCATAACCGCCCCAGAACATCGAGTTGGCGTTGGGCAGCGGCAGAAGTCCGCCGTTGAGTCCGAAGCCCATGCCGAAACGCGCCGGCACATTCATGATCTTGTCGGTGCCCTCGATCTGGAGTTCGAGCGCCTTGCGGCATCCCGCTTCCGACATGAAGCGCTTGCCCTTTGCGACGCCGCCATTGGCGAGGATGGCGTGGATCTCGGCGATCGAGCGTGCATTGCCGGTGCCGCCGGCGGCAGGAATTTCGGCGCCGCGCCAGGCCCGCGTCTTGGTCTCTGCGACATCGATGCCGGGATTCATCGACATGTTCCGGACGAGCTCGCTCATGTTGGGCTGATCGCCGACAGCATCGCCCGCAACCGGAGGAATGAGCTCGGCAACGCGCGAATCCTCCGACGCCGGCAGACCGATGTGAAAATCGGCGCCGAGCGGTTCGGCGATTTCTTCGCGGAAGACGGTGCCAACCGTGCGGCCGTCAACGCGGCGGATCACTTCGCCGACGAGATAGCCTTGCGTCATCGCGTGATAACCGGGCGCTGTACCCGGCTCCCAGAACGGCGCCTGCGCCGCTAGCAGCGACGTTGCCTTTTCCCAATCGTAGAGATCGTCCTTGGTGATCTTTTCTTTCCAGCCGGAAAGACCGGCGGAATGGCTCATCAAGTGGCTGACCTTGATGCGCTCCTTGCCGTTGGCGGCGAATTCCGGCCAGTAACGCGCGACCGGCGCATCGAAATCGAGCTTGCCACGATCGGCGAGCAGAAGCGCGGTCAGCGCCGTCATCGTCTTGGTCGTGGAATAGACGTTGACGATCGTGTCCTTCACCCACGGACGCGTGCGCGCTGGATCGGCATAGCCGCCCCAGAGATCGACGACGGTCTCGCCGTTCTTTGTCGCGCAGAAGGATGCGCCGACATCCTGGCCGGACTCGAGATGGCCCGCGAAGACTTTGCGGACTTCTTCAAAGCCGTCGTAGGTGAAGCCGTCGACGGTATTTTTTGTGGCCAAATCTGCGCTCATCCGATGTCCCCAGAATAGTTTTCAACCGAAGCGGAACAGGTTGGTCTGCTCGCCCGTGCTCACCGTACCATGTTGCCCGAGAATTTCGGCACTTGTCATCCAGTTCAACGTCGCATCGTCGTCCGGCGTGTGGGCGATGAAGCGCTTGCCGTCCTTGAGCCGTCCGATGACGATGCCGAAACGCTTGCCGCGCCGGTCGACGACGACGGTGTAGGTCTCGACGGTTCCGCCGCCCTGCGGCTTCTCGACGACTTCGGGATGCGCCATCGCGTCGAGTTCCTTCTGGTAGCTCTTCGGATCCTCCCGTTGCCACGCGCCCGACGTCGGCTTGGTCGAATAGATGCCGGCCGAATGCTTGGTCACGTACCAGCCGTTGGCGGTGCAGAGGCCGAACTTGCCCGGCTGGGCGCGCAGCTTCTCCATCATCGTCACGATCGAATGCATGACGTAGTTGTTTCCCGGGCCGCCGAAATACGGCAGCCCGCCGGTGATCGTGAGCCCGCGCGGATCGTCGATCGCCAATTCAAGCTCCTGGCACCCGATCTGCACCGCCGAGGGAAAGCAGGAATAGAGATCGATGAACGAGAGATCGTTCGCGCCGATGCCGGCCATCGCGAACGCCTTCTTTCCCAGCGTGCGGATGGCGGGCGAGGAGTGATAGTTCACGCGTTCGCTGACGTTCCAGATGTCGTTGGCGTCGCCGCAGCCATGCAGGAACACCCATTTCGACTGCGGGATGTCGAGTTCGCGCGCCTTGGTCACGCTCGTCATGACCACTGCGGCCGCCATATCGACTTCGATCACAGCGTTGAGGTATTTCGTGTAGGGAAAGCCGACGAAGCGGTTCTTCTCCGACGGCGTCGAAATGTCAGTCGGCGTTCGATAAGTGGGAAACCAGGCGTTTGGATTCTCGGACGCCACTTTCGTGAACGGCGAGAAGAACTCGCCCAGCCACTTCAGCTGCTCGGCGGGCGTGCGACGCTTTTCGCCACGCAGGCTGTTTTCGAACAGGGGATAGACATTCACCGGAAACGCAAAGCCGTGGCGCCGCTCATACTCGCTGGTGCCCGGGCGCATATCGCCGACCTCGACCGGATCATCGCCCGGGTCGGCGTCCTCGCCCTTGCCCCAGCCGAGATCGACGCCCTGCTTCATCGAGCCGAGCAGCGAGGCGATATATTCCGCGCCGGCGAGCAGCGCGACATCGCATTCGCCGCTCGCAATTTCGGCAGCGGTGCGATTGACCAGCCATTGTGGCGTGTTGCCTCCGGTTGCGGTGTAGAAAGAGCGGCGCGGCTTCGCGCCCAGCCGGTTCGCCAAACTGTGCGGCGGATTGCGGAACATGCGCTTCGGCAACCTGCCCTGATCGCCCGGTGAGTCCGCCGTGAAACGCACCACGGATATCGTATCGACGGCCCCTGCGAGGTTCGTCGCGCCCGTGTCGGCGATGGCGCGGCATGAGATCTCCTCCAGCATCGTGATGGGATCGAGACTCTCCTTGAGCCGTCCTTCGCGCGCGGTTCGCTGCGTGAACTGCGCGGCTCCGACGAGGATGGGTGTGCGTGGATCAATGGTCATGACGATGCTTTCTTGGTTCCGAAATGTTTTTCCAGACGCGAGATCGCCTCTTGGATCACTTCGCGCTTCTTGCAGAAGGCAAAGCGCACCAGATTTTGCGGCTGGCCATCCTTGTAGAAGACGCTGAGCGGAATGAGCGCGACGCCGGCTTCGCGCACCAGGCGCTCGCAGAAAACACGATCCGGCTCGTTGGTCAGAGCGCTGATATCGGCGGTGAGAAAGAACGTGCCTTCGCAAGCCAGCGGCTTGAAGCCGAGCCGTTCGATACCCTGACGCAGAAGATCGCGCTTGGCTTGCAGCTCGTGCGTCAGGTTGAGCGTGAATGCCATTTCATGCTCGAGCCCATAGGCGACGCCGAGCTGCAGCGCCGGTGACGTCGTGAAGGTGATAAACTGGTGCGCCTTGCCGACGATCTCGACGAGCGCCTTGGGACCCGTCACCCAGCCGACTTTCCAGCCTGTTAGCGAAAAAATCTTGCCGGCCGAGCCGATGCGCACGCAGCGCTCGCGCATGCCTGGAAGACATATCAAAGGCGGGCTCGCCTTGCCGTCGAAAACGAGATGCTCATAGACCTCGTCGCAGATCACGACTGCCGGCGTTTCCTTCACAACGCGCGCAAGTGCCGCAAGTTCTTCTCTGTCGAAGACGCGCCCGATCGGATTGAGCGGCGTGTTGATCATGACTGCGCGGGTCTTCGGCCCAATCACAGCGCGCAGCGCATCTTCGCTCAAGCGAAAATCCGGCTCGACCAGCTTCACGCTGCGCACCACTGCACCGACTGCTTCGCAAATAGGGCGATAGCTGTCGTAGGACGGCTCGATCAGCACGACCTCCTCGCCGGCAGCGACGAGACCCATGATCGACGCGGTCAGCGCCTCGGTCGCGCCGGACGTCACCAGGACTTCGCTTTCCGGATCGAAATCGAGATCGTAGAAGCGCTTCGCGTGGTTCGCGATGGCGTGGCGCAGTTCGACGCGCCCCTTCATCGGCGGATATTGGTTCGGTCCTTCGATCAGCGCGCGCGAGGCGGCTTCTCTGAGCGCCATCGGTCCGTCTTCATCCGGGAACCCCTGGCCGAGATTGATTGCGCCATGCTCGACCGCGAGCGCCGACATGACCGTGAAGATGGTCGTGCCCTGACCGGCGAATACGGGGTTACCTTGCGGCATGCTGCACCTTCGCAAGACAGCGGGCGCCGTTTCAACAACGATTCTAATGCTCCGTCATTGCGCCACGGCCTGAACATCCTAAACTAGACCGCATATCAGCCGTTAGAAGGACGCTCGCCATGCCCCATGACATCGTGATCCGTGGTGGAACCATTGTCGACGGAACCGGCGCAGAGCCGTTCCATGGCGACGTCGGAATCGCCGATGGCAGGATCGCCGAAATCGGCGAGATCGCGGCCAAGGGCAAGCGCGAGATCGATGCCGAGGGCCATGTCGTCTCGCCGGGCTTCATCGATCTGCACACGCATCTCGATGCGCAGATCGGCTGGGATCCCGATCTCACGCCGATCAGCTGGCATGGCGTCACCACCGCACTGATGGGCAATTGCGGCGTGACGTTCGCGCCGTGCAAACCGAGCGATCGCGAATTCCTCGCCGGCATGATGGAGTCGGTGGAAGACATTCCGCGTCAGGCGATTCTCACCGGCCTGCCCTGGACGTGGGAGGACTACGGCGACTATCTCAACGCGCTCGACAAGCTCACGCCCGGCATCAATGTCGCCGGTCTCGTCGGTCATAGTGCCGTGCGCTACTACGTGATGGGCGAGCGCTCCTTCGCCGATCAGGCGAGCGACGACGAAAAGAGAAAGATGGCCGAGATCGTCGGCAGGGCCGTCGATGCCGGCGCAATCGGGTTCTCGACCAACCGCTTCGCGCCGCACAAGGCGCCCGACGGCCGCTCGATCCCCGGCACTTTCGCCGACGCCTCCGAACTTGTCGAAATCGGCAAGGCCGTCGCGCAACGCAATGGCTTGATGCAGGCGGTGGGTGCGACCGCTGATGTGCTCAGAGCGATCACCGATCAATCTCACAGCCGCGTCCTCTTCAGCTATGGCGTGAGCGGCGACAAAGGCGCGGGACGAAAGTCTGCTGAAGGACTCGACAGACTTTGCGAAGGTCGCGACTTGACCGCAATCAGCCAGGTCAAGGGCACGGGTTTCATGTTCGGACTGCAGTGCAGCCTGCCGTTCCGTGGCGAGAGCTGGGAGAAGATCCGCAACCTCGACCTCGCCGGCCGCCTGGCGGCGATCCGCGATTCCGAATTCGCCGACAAACTGACCGCCGAAGGCGAGACGCGTTTCGCGTTCGAGCACACCTATTATATCGGCGATGGCGAGACACCGAACCTGACCGCGCCGCGCAATCAGAGCGTGAAGGACGAGTTGGCAAAGACGGGCGAAAGCTTCGTCCAATACTTCCTCAGGCTCTCGCGCGAGACCGACGGACGCGCGCTCTTCAACTATCGCCTCTTCTGCCCGGACATGGACGAGCTCGGCGATCTGTTCGCCGGTTCGCGCAACGTGCTTCCGAGCCTCGGTGACGCCGGCGCACATGTCTCGCAGATCATCGATGCGGACTGGGCGACATTCACGCTCAAGTACTGGGTGAAGGAACGCGCGGTCTATTCGCTCGCCGAAGGCATCCGCCGCATGACGAGCGACGGTGCGCGGGTGATGGGCCTAAAGGACCGCGGCGTGCTCGCACCCGGCAAGCGCGCGGACGTGAACGTCATCGACATGGATCGATTGACTCAGCTCCAGCCGAAAATCGTCCACAACTTTCCGGGCGGCGCGCCGCATTTCACCCAGCGGGCACGCGGCTACAAGGCGACGCTGGTCAATGGCCAGATCAATGTTTTGGACGATCAGCACACCGGCGTGCGGGCCGGCGTGGTGCTCCGGCACGCGCACTGACGGACCCGGCATTCGCACAACAATCGGTCAAACCGCTCGTTTGTTGTGCAGTGCCGGCGAAGGCCCTCGCCGATCTCCGCGCAAAGCGTTGAATTTCCTGGACGAAATCCGGCGCGCAAACCGGCACAAGTCCTGCTAAATCGCTAACTGCGGCGAACTTTCAAACCGCCGAGGAGACATGGATGAAGAAGATCGAGGCGATCATAAAGCCGTTCAAGCTCGACGAGGTGAAGGAGGCCCTGCAGGAAGTCGGCGTCCAGGGCATCACCGTGACGGAAGCCAAGGGTTTCGGGCGGCAAAAGGGCCATACCGAGCTTTACCGCGGCGCGGAATATGTCGTCGACTTCCTGCCCAAGGTGAAGATCGAGATCGTTGTCGAGGACAGCCGGCTGGAAGCCTCAGTCGATGCCATCCAGAAGGCTGCGCGCACGGGACGCATCGGCGACGGCAAGATATTCGTCCTGAATGTCGAGGAAGTCATTCGCATCCGCACTGGCGAGACCGGCGCCGATGCCATCTAAATATCCCGTGGTGGGGTGGTTCAACTTCGTGAAAGGGAAGAGCGAAGACAATGGCACATAGTCCGCAAAGCATTTTGGCGATGATCAAGGCCAAGGAGGTCAAGTTCGTCGACCTCAGGTTCACCGATCCGCGCGGCAAGTGGCAACACGTGACGTTCGACCTGTCGATGGTCGACGAGGATTTCCTGACGCACGGCACGATGTTCGACGGTTCGTCGATCGCCGGCTGGAAGGCGATCAACGAGTCCGACATGACGCTCGTTCCCGATCTCGAGTCCGCGGTGATCGATCCCTTCTTCGCAGCGACCACGCTGCTTCTCGTCTGCGACGTCGTCGAGCCGACCACCGGCCAGCGCTATGGCCGCTGCCCGCGCTCCATCGCCAAGGCCGCGGAGAAATACGTCAACTCCTCAGGCGTCGGCGACAGCACCTACTTCGGCCCCGAAGCCGAATTCTTCATCTTCGACGATGTGCGCTTCGATGTCGGAATGAACAAAGGCTTTTACGCCATCGACTCGATGGAAGGCGCCTACAACACCGGTACGGAGTATGAGCAAGGCAATCTCGGCCACCGGCCCGCAGTCAAAGGCGGCTACTTCCCGGTCCCGCCGGTCGATTCCGCGCAGGACATCCGCAGCGAAATGCTCGCCATCATGGGCGACATGGGAATCCAGCCGGAAAAGCATCACCACGAAGTCGCGACTGCGCAGCACGAACTTGGCTTCAAGTTCAACACGCTGACCAAGTGCGGCGACAACATGCAGATCTACAAGTACGTGATCCATCAGGTCGCGGCCGCCTATGGCAAGACGGCGACATTCATGCCGAAGCCGGTCTATGGAGACAACGGCTCGGGCATGCATGTGCATCAGTCGATCTGGAAAGGCGGAAAGCCGCTCTTCGCCGGTTCGGGCTATGCCGATCTGTCGGACACCTGCCTCTACTACATTGGCGGCATCATCAAGCACGCCAAGGCGCTCAACGCGCTCACCAACCCGCTGACGAATTCCTACAAGCGCCTCATTCCGGGCTTCGAGGCGCCCGTTCTGCTCGCCTATTCGTCGCGCAACCGCTCGGCGTCCTGCCGCATCCCGTTCTCCGCTTCGCCCAAGGGCAAGCGCGTCGAAGTGCGCTTCCCCGATCCGGGCGCGAACCCGTATCTCGCCTATGCCGGCATGTTGATGGCAGGTCTCGACGGCATCGAGAACAAAATCCATCCCGGCGATCCGATGGACAAGGATCTCTATGCCTTGCCGCCGGAGGAGTTGAAGGAAGTGCCGACCGTCTGCGGCTCGCTACGCGATGCGCTGTCCTATCTTGACCGCGACCGCGCCTTCCTCAAGAAGGGGGGCGTGTTCAGCGATGACTTCATCGACAGCTACATCGAACTCAAGATGGGCGAAGTCTACGCCTTCGAGCACACGCCGCATCCGATCGAATTCAAGATGTACTATTCGGTCTGAGGCGAAGTCAGAAACATCCGAGGGCGCGATCGCGAGGTCGCGCCCTCGTTCTTTTCGGCACCCGACCTCCCACTACGCCGCGACGGATTCTTCGACTTTCGCCCCGGGCACCTCGGCCGGAAGCACGACATAGGCGCAGCAGCCCTTGCCGGGTTCGCTTTCGAGCCAGGCGCGTCCCCCGTGCAGTTCGGCGAGGCCGCGCACCAGCGCTAGGCCGAGGCCGGTACCCCCCGCCTGGCGGTCGTAGCGATTGTCGACCTGGCTGAACGGCGTGAAGATCCGGTCGAGTTTCTCGCGCGGGATACCCGGACCATTGTCCTGCACCGAGATCTGGAAACCGCCGCTGCGCGCCGCCTCCGCGCGAACGACGATGCGTCCGCCGTCGGGCGTGAACTTGACCGCGTTCGAACACAGGTTGATGAGGATCTGTTTCAAGGCGCGCTCGTCGGCATAGAGCGGCGGACAGGCGGGATCGATCTCGATCGCCAACGTCTGCTGGCGTTCGCGCGCCTTTGCGCCGATCAACTTCAGCGCGGTGTCGAAAGTGCGATGTGCATCCAGCGGATGCGGCGCGATCTCCATCTTGCCGGCCTCGATCTTGGCAACGTCGAGCAGATCGTTGATGAGGCTCAAGAGGTGCGCGCCCGACGAGTGTATGTCGCCGGCATATTCCTTGTAGCGCGTCGAACCGACCGGGCCCAAATGCTCTTCTGCGATGATCTCCGAAAATCCGAGAATGGCGTTCAACGGTGTGCGCAACTCGTGACTCATGTTGGCGAGGAACGCGGTCTTCGACGCGTTGGCCGTCTCCGCTTCGAAGCGCTTGCGCAAAGCCTCGTCGCGCGTCTCTTCGAGTTCGCGCGCCAGGTCTTCGACCTGGAATCTGAGGCGCGCATCTTCATCGACGCGCCGCGGCAAGCGTCGACCGTCATAAAATACCTGCGTCGCACAGGCCGGAATGAAGAGCGCGATGGCGTAGTCGAGCGTCGTGTCGCCGAATGCGAAGCGCAAGGCTGCGATGGCAGAGATCGGAGCGAGGCTCGCAATGAAGACGTCCATGTGGCTGGCCCGGCTGACGACCAACCCTGCCAGCATGGCGATGGTCGCGCCGGCGAGGAAGACGTGATTGATCTGGCTCGCCGGATCCCACAAGAGCCACGGAATGAGCCCCCAGATGGCGCTGATGCAGAGCTGCAATGCCGTCATCCGGCTGAACCACGGCCTGACCGCCTCGTAGTCCGACTTTCCCTTGGTCGAGGTCTCGTAGAATGTCACCACATTCGCGGCGAGGAACATCGTGATCGCGACGACGCAAGGCAGAAGAACGGTTTCGGCGAGCGGACGGCGGCCGAGATAGCCGAATGAATCCGAGCTGATCCAGGCCAGCGCCAGCGCCCAAAGCGGCGAGGTGTAGCGTGTCGAGCGGACCGCGGACGCGATGAGATCGAGCTGAGCGTTGAGGACACGCACGTCCGCACTCCGCCTAACTCTCAACTGCTGCCCGAACCCCAACGCACGTCCTCGCCAAAAGCCGCGAAACTTGCAGGGGATCGTAAGCCGCGTGTCTTAAGATAGTCTGAGACGCGAAACCGAGTTAGCGGCGCTTTGCGGGCATTTCTGCGTTGGTTGCTAAATGAATGTTCAAAACAGTTTCGCGGAAAAAAGTTTTCGTTAACGTAGAAAATCAACGCGAATCGCGTTCACTCGCCTGCAAGGACTGCGATGGCCAAGGCACCCGACCTCTTCGACACGGCGCAACCCTCATCCAAGGCCTACACGGCCAAGGATATCGAGGTCCTCGAGGGCCTCGAACCGGTTCGCCGCCGTCCGGGCATGTATATCGGCGGCACGGACACGCGCGCTCTTCACCATCTCGCGGCCGAGATCCTCGACAATGCGATGGACGAGGCGGTGGCCGGACACGCGACGCGCATCGAAATCGAGTTTGCGGCCGGCGATGTCTTGACGATCCGCGACAATGGCCGCGGCATTCCCATCGACCCGCATCCCAAATTCAAGAGCAAGTCGGCGCTCGAAGTGATCATGACGACGCTGCATGCCGGCGGAAAATTCGGCGGCAAGGTGTATGACACATCGGGCGGACTGCACGGTGTCGGTGCTTCGGTGGTCAATGCGCTGTCGGAATGGATGGAGGTCGACGTCGCGCGCGACAAGCAAGCGCACAAAATGCGCTTCGAGCGCGGACATGCGGTCGGCAAGTTGAAGAGCGTAGGCGCCGTCAATCGCCGAGGCACGATTGTCTCCTTCAAGCCCGACACGCAGATTTTCGGCAAGGACACCCACTTCTCGCCCGCGCAACTCTATCGCATGGCCAAGTCGAAGGCTTATCTGTACCGCGGCGTGGAAATCCGCTGGAAGTGCGATCCCGCCCTGATCAAGGATGAAACGCCGTCCGAGGACACGCTCAAATTTCCCGGCGGCTTGCTCGACTTCCTGCGTTCCGAAACGGAGGGCAATGCCACGGTTACGCCGCGCGAATTCTCCGGCCGAACGGAAAACCGCGACGGCAAGGGCGCAGTTGAGTGGGCTGTGACCTGGACGCCGCAGATCGATCCCTTCGTGCATTCCTACTGCAACACGATCCCGACGCCGGACGGCGGCACCCACGAACAAGGTCTGCGCAATGCGCTGAGCAAGGCGCTTCGCAGTCACGGCGAACGCAGCAACAACAAGAAGACCGCTCTCATCGCGACCGAAGATGTGATGGCCGCCTGCTGTGCGGTTTTGTCGGTCTTCATCCGCGATCCGGAGTTCCAGGGCCAGACCAAGGACAAGCTGTCTTCGCCGGATGCGCAACGTCTGGTCGAAACCGTTGTGCGCGATCATTTCGATCACTGGCTGGCGGAGAGTCCCCAGGACGCCGACCGCCTTTTCGACTTTGTCATCGAGCAGGCAGAAGAGCGTCTGAAGCGGAAGCAGGAAAAGGAAACTGCGCGCAAATCCGCGACGCGCAAGCTTCGTCTTCCCGGCAAGCTCGCGGACTGCACGCGCGATGCGGCTGAAGGGACGGAAATCTTCCTGGTCGAGGGCGATTCTGCCGGCGGCTCGGCGAAGCAAGCGCGCGACCGCGCTACCCAGGCGATCCTGCCCTTGCGCGGAAAGATTCTGAACGTCGCCAGCGCGACGTCCGAGAAGCTGCAACAGAACCAGGAGCTCTCCGATCTGGTGCAGGCGCTGGGTTGCGGGACGGGCACAAAATATCGCGACGATGATTTGCGTTACGACCGCGTCATCGTCATGACGGATGCCGATGTCGACGGCGCCCATATCGCTTCGCTGCTGTTGACGTTCTTCTACCGCGAGATGCCGCAATTAATCGCGCGCGGCCATCTCTATCTCGCCATGCCGCCGCTTTACCGTCTGACGCAGGGTTCGAAGACGGAATATGCGCGCGACGATGCGCATCGCGATCAGCTGATGAAAACCGTCTTCAAGGGCAACGCCAAGGTCGATGTCGGCCGCTTCAAGGGACTGGGCGAAATGATGCCGGCACAGCTCAAGGAAACCACGATGAAGCCGGGCAACCGTACCCTCGTACGCGTCGATATCGCCGACAGCGACAAGAAGCGCACGGCAGATCTGGTCGAGCAGCTGATGGGCAAGAAACCCGAATTGCGCTTCCAGTACATCCAGGAAAACGCCGAATTCGCGACCAACGTGGACGTTTAAGGTAGTTTCACCTTTCCGAAAACGATCGTCGTGTCGCCGGACTGCGACGCGACGGTCGTTGCAGGTCTGACACTTTCGATCTGCTCGCCGTCTGGCGGAATGGCGTAGTCGATTTCTGCGATCCACATCTCAACCGGTTGTGTTTTGGCGAAGTGCAGAGTGACGCTCTTGTTGCGGCAATCGCGCGTCAAACAGCCGAAGACCGTCCCAAGCGGATTCACCGCATTGGGCAGGGGGATGAAGCGGTTGCCTTCGAACTCGATCCGGTCGAGTCCCGAATTCCTGGGAACGACCAGCAGCATCTCGTTGGTCCGTTCAGAGCCTTGCAACGTCATGGTGACGAGTCTGCCTGTGGCATCTGCGATATTTTCGAAAGCGGCGGCGGGCGGCGGGAAACGGTTCGCACCTGCCGGCGCGAGAAAGGCAGGTTGCGACGAGATCGGCGACGCTTTGACGGGCTTGTCTGAGAACCGCATGACATGCCGAAACGCCTCCGGGAGTGGCGTTTGAGTGTCAATTGCCCACAAGGACTTGTTGCTGACGTGATCGTCGAGGAAATCGACATTCAGGCGTTGCGGCGAGAGCGGGCTGAACGCGGGTTGAAGCCCCGCCATCCAGGCGCAGAACAAGGCCGCCACGCCAAGCAGCGACGAGGTCCAGATCCAGGCGCGTCTTCCAAGAGGCGCGATCGCGAGAAACGGCAGAAACGCCATCGTCCCGAATGCGGCCGGCACGGTGAACAGCGGATGGGCGACAAGCCCCTGCACGCTCTCGGCCCCGGCGGCAAGCGACAACCAGATCACCAGAGCCGGAATCGCAGCCAGGAAGATCGCGACCTCCCCCGAGCGGCCGTCCCATGCGTCCGCGAGGCGGGACTGAATGAGCAGGATGAGGGAGCCGATCAGGGCCGGGAAGAGGAAGTACGGACTGAGCCCCGGCAGCAGCGCGGCCGTCAGTATCGCCAGTGCCGACATCCAATACCAAACCGCGAGAGCCGAGCGCCGCGCCGTCGAAAGCCGTGCAACAAGAACGCCGACACTGGTCACTCCGAGCGCCAGCGCCAGGCGCAACCAGAGAGGATAGGCATAGGACGGGTTGGGTTGTCCCGAAACGAGCTCGGCGACCTTGTGCAAGATAAAGCCCGCCGCGACGCAACCGACGACCATGGCAAGCGGCATTGCCAACGCGCGCAGCCAGCGCCAAAATCCATTTTCCTCATCGCGCGAAAGATATGTCGCTGCGACGAGAAAAAGGAACGACAGAATCGCAAGCGGCAAGGTCCAGCTCGCCGGCATGCGCGGCAGAAGATAGCCGAGCAGCGATATGTAAACGTCGTCAGCGCCCTTGAGACTCTCGAAATCGGTCTTCATCAGACCGCCGGCGATGCCAAGCATGTTGTCGCCGTGGTTCTGCAGAGACGCCAGACTCAGATTGTCGCGTCGATCGAGCGGTGTGTGGTAATGCGCAACATTTCCATTGAATGCGAAATTGTAACCGATGAACCCGGCGTTGAGGAAAAGCGTGAGGTCGGTGTCGTTCGGCAGGTACTTGTAGATCACTGCGGTCAGAGAGCTGGTGGCGTATGTCGGAACGCTGTTCGCGTAGAGATCGATGAGCCGCCCGTTGCCGGGACTGGTCTGGAACATGAGGCTCGGGCCTTGATTGCCCCGCGCCTCGACGTTGACGACGGCGCCGACCTTCGCCTTCAACGCCGGATTGTCCAGAAACGCAGCGGCGCCGAGCAAGCCGGCTTCTTCGCCATCGGTGATGACGGCGATTACCGGATGCAGGCTCGTCGATCCGCGCGCCTTCAGTGCCCGCACCGTCTCCAAAATCGTGGCGACGCCGGACTGATCGTCGGCGCCGCCGGGACCGGCCGGTACCGAGTCATAATGGGCAAGAAGTATGATCGCCTTGCCCGTGCCCGGCATCACATCGGCGATGACGTCCTCGGTGGTACCGCAGAAAAACACGCCGAACTTGGCCTGGCGGTCGAAACAGCCCGTTCCGCGATAGACGTTGGTCTGCACGCCCAGCGCAGCGAACTCCATGCGCACGCGATCGCGTACGGCTTGATTGGCCGGCGTCGAGACCGGATGGGGAACTTCGGGTCCGAGAAGACGTCCGAGTGTCGCGTCGGCGCGCGCAGCGGAGAATTCGGTGGCGGCTGCATCGAGGCCCAGCGGAACCGGGAGACCGTTGAAGGTGTTTGCTATCAGCCAGACCGCCACAGCGATCAGCATCAAGCTTGCCACCCTCGCGACGGCGTCAGCGTTTCGCGACTCCATGGGACCCCCTCCCTCGGCACAGCCAAGGGTCGCGCCCTCGCGCTCGCTTGTCGAGGCGCGGTCAACGACCCGAACAGAACGCCGAGGAAGTGTGCCAAATCGGTCGCTCGCTACGCGTCATGGCGCCGCCACAGGTTGACAATCCGTCTCGCAACCCTATGTTGCAGCGCATATACGATTCGGCGGCCAATCCGGGCCAGCCGCAGGGCGTTCGCAACACGCCCCACTTTAGGAGCGTGCGACGAACATTGTGACGACGGCCGGTACGAACACCGGCAGCGAAGAAGCCCTTGATTCTCCTTCTTCATTGATAAAAGACGAGACGGCATCGGCAAAGCCCGAGACGACCGGTTTCGATAGCCTCGGGCTATCACCCGAAGTGCTGAAGGCGGTGGCCGAAAGCGGCTACACCACGCCGACCCCGATCCAGGCTCAGGGCATTCCCCATGTGCTGAAGCGGCGCGATGTCGTCGGCATCGCCCAGACAGGCACGGGCAAGACCGCGTCTTTCACGCTGCCGATGATCGAGATGCTGGCGCGCGGCCGGGCCAAGGCGCGCATGCCGCGCTCGCTCATTCTGGAACCGACGCGCGAGCTTGCGGCTCAGGTCGCAGAGAGCTTCGAGCGCTATGGCAAATACAACAAACTCTCGATGGCGCTTTTGATCGGCGGTGTGTCGTTCGATGACCAGGACAAGAAGCTCGATCGCGGCGTCGACGTCTTGATCGCCACGCCCGGCCGGCTGCTCGATCACTTCGAGCGCGGCAAGCTGATGCTGAGCCAAGTCAACATCCTCGTCATCGACGAAGCCGATCGTATGCTCGACATGGGATTCATTCCCGACGTCGAGCGCATCTGCAAGCTCATCCCCTTCACGCGCCAGACGCTCTTTTATTCCGCGACGATGCCGCCGGAAATCCAGCGCCTGACCGAACAGTTCCTGCACAATCCCGTGCGTGTCGAAGTGAGCCGTCCGGCCACCGCCGCAACCACGATCCAGCAACTGATCGTCAACGTTCCCGCGAACGACTGGGCCAAGCGCGAGGCGCTCCGCCGGCTCATTCGCGAGGTCGAGCCGAACCTCAACAACGCCATCGTGTTCTGCAATCGCAAGCGCGACGTGGACGTCGTGGCGAAGTCGCTCCTCAAGCATGGCTTCAACGCCGCGCCGCTGCATGGTGACCTCGACCAGTCGCTGCGCACCAAGACGCTCGACAGTTTCCGTTCGGGCGAGTTGAAGTTGCTCGTGGCGAGCGACGTGGCGGCGCGCGGTCTCGACATCCAGGCCGTGAGCCACATCTTCAACTTCGACGTTCCGTTCCACGCCGACGACTATGTGCACCGCATCGGGCGGACCGGGCGTGCCGGACGTACCGGTCATGCCCTGATGCTGGCGACGCCGCGCGATGGACGCCAGGTCGACGCGATCGAGCATCTCATTAAGACGACCATTCCACGCCAGACGATGGAAAATCTCGAGATTCGTGAAGACCGCAAGCCGCGCGACGAGCATGAGCGCAAGCGCGGTGCACGCGAGCGTCAGCGCAAGGACAAGTTCCGTCCCGACAAATTCCATGATCATGTTGCAGCGATGGCGCCCGCTGCTCCTGTCGTGGCGATGCCGGTTGCGGTTGTTCCAGAGAAAGCTGCAGAGGCAACGCCCGTCCGGCGCGAACGAAAACACGAACCGCGACGCGACAAGCATCATCAGCCTCAAAAGAAACGTGACCCGGAACAAAGGGCCAGCTTCGACCGCAAGAATGACGCCACGCCCGTAAAGCCGGAAAAGCATCAGCTGCCGGCGTTTCTCTTTCGTCCAGTACGGCTCGCCAAGAAGGCCGACGTCGAAAGTTGAGCGGGTTTCAACAACTCGACTCTCACATCGCCAACTGGCGGCTGACGCTCGACGGCGAACCGTTCGAAACGCACAGCTCGTGGCTCTGCTTTGTCCGGCGCGGTCAGGACCGTGCCGTCCTCAAAGTCTTCAGGCCGGGAAGCGACGAGGCGCCAGGTGCACGCTTTCTGTCGTTGCACAAGGGCGTTGGAACCGTGCGCGTTTTGGAAAACGATCCGAAAGCGATTCTTCTGGAGCGCGTTGTTCCCGGCACCAGACTGGAGACGCTATCTTTCACAGGTCGTGACGATGAAGCGACGCACATCATCTGCGACACCATCGAAGGGCTGCAGTCCTGCCGTGCCGGCATCACCGGCTGGCCCGGACACGAAGAACAACTCGCCGAGTTCAAGCGCCGTATTGCCATCGAGCCCTTGACGACCGAGATCGCGGCGCGCGCGCAGGCGCTTTTTTTGGAATTGGAGGCCTCGCAGGAACACCTGGCCCTCCTGCACGGCGATCTCCATCACGAGAATATTCTGTTCGACGAGGAACGCGGCTGGCTCGCTATCGATCCGAAAGGTGTCGTCGGCGATCTCGCCTATGAGCTTGCCGCGCCGTTGCGTAATCCGCTGGCAGACCCCGACATGTTCATGACGCCGGCCCAGATGGATCGTCGCGTCGGCATCTATTGCGAGCGGTTGGAACTGGATCGTCGGCGCGTCCTCGGCTGGTGCTTCGCCCGCAATGCCATTGCGGCATTGTGGTATGCGGATCGCACACCGGAGCCAAAGCGTGACAAAGCTTGGCCGGCCGCGACGCTCGCCGCGCTCACACTTCTCGACGCTTAGCGCTTGATGCCGCCGTCCAACATCTTCTGGATCGCCGCGCCGTAGGGCGGACGCATCATCGCCGTCAGGTCGCGGCCAGATTGCTGGAACACCGCCTTAGCGTGGCTGAAGGTACGAAAGCCGTCGATGCCGTGATAGGCGCCCATGCCCGACGGCCCGATTCCGCCGAAGGGCAAGTCCTCCATCGAGACATGCATGACGACATCGTTCACCGACACGCCGCCAGAAGTGGTGCGCGTCAAGACCTCGTCCTGCTCTTTTGAGTCTTTGCCGAAATAATAGAGGCCGAGCGGACGGGCATGCGCGTTCACATAGCCGATCGCTTCGTTGACATGCGTGTAAGTCTTCACCGGCAAAAGGGGCCCAAAGATTTCGTCCTTCATGATCGCCATGTCGTCCGTCGGATTGAGAACGAGCGTCGGCGGGATCTTGTGATAGGGCTGCTGACGAAAATCTTCCTTCGCCGGATTGAGCTCGACGATTTCCGCGCCCTTCGCCTTCGCATCGTCGATATAGCCGTTCAGGCGATCAAAATGCCGTTGATTGATGACCGAGGTGTAGTCCGGATTGTCCTTCAACGTCGGGAACATCGCGCTGATGCTCGCCGCCGCTGCGCCGACGAATTCACCTGCCTTCGCCTGAGGCACCATGACATAGTCCGGCGCCAGGCAGATTTGACCGGCATTCAGCGTCTTGCCCATCATCACGCGCTTTGCCGCCAGCGCCATATCGGCGGACTCACCGACGATGACCGGTGACTTTCCGCCAAGCTCCAGCGTTGTCGGCACGAGATTCTCTGCCGCCGCCTTCATCACGTGATAGGCGATCGAAGTGGCGCCCGTGAACAGCAGATGATCGAACGGCAGGCGCGCGAACGCTGCGCCAACCTCGGCGCCGCCCGTGAAGACCGCAACTTCCGTCTCGTCGAACGCCGTCTGGAACATGCGCGCCATCAGCTCGGAACTGCGTGGCGTGAATTCGCTGGGCTTGATCATCGCGCGGTTGCCGGCAGCGAATACGCCCGCGAGCGGCGTGAAAGTCAGGTTCACCGGAAAATTCCACGGCGAAATGATGCCGATCGTGCCCTTGGGTTGGTATTCGACATAGGCTTTTGCACCGAGCAGGCCGAGGATTGCCGGGCTGACCTTGCGCTTCTCGCGCTTCATCCATTTGCGCAGATTTTCCTTGGCGTGCTTCAGCGGCGCGATCGAGCCCGACACATCGGTCAAAAGCGTTGCGTGCACCGAGCGGTGACCGAAGTCTTCGCGCAATGCCTCGGCGATGGCGTCCTTGTGTCCGACCAAGAGGCCAATCGCGCGATCGAGCCATTCGATGCGCGTCTCGGCGCTGAGAGGTCCTTCCTTCAGATGGGCCTGGCGCTGGCGCTCAAGCACGTCACGCATTCTTGACGCGGGGGCGGCAGCAGGAAGAGGCGTGGATTGTTGAGCGCTCATGTCGCGGCTCCTTTTGGGGTAATTCATCGAGTTAATCAGTCCCGGTGCCGCCCTTCAATGGCTGACAGTTTGCGTTGCGTAACGTTCGCTCTGATTGAAGACTTCTCACTCTTTCCAACATGCGCGAAGTGCGTATGCTGCAGCGCTGAACAGCCGCGGAGAGCAGGATGCGCACGGATTTCGATCGAGCCTATGTCACGGCACACGGCAATGTTGCGGTCCTGACGCTGAACCACCCTGAAGCCATGAATGCGGCGGGCACAAAGCTGGTCAAAGGCGCGGCGGCGGCGCTCAACTTCATCGAGAAAAAGGACAGCGGCTTTCGCGCCATGATCCTGACCGGTGAAGGCCGCGGCTTCTGCTCCGGCGCCAACCTCGCGGAGCGCGGCAGCGAAGAGACCGGCGTCGGTCATGCGCTGGAGACCGTCTACCATCCGTTCCTGCGCAGATTGCGCGATCTCTCGATCCCGTTCGTCACCGCGGTGAATGGTGCCGCAGCCGGCGTCGGCATGAGCATCGCGCTGATGGGAGACATCGTCGTCGCCGCCCGTTCCGCTTACTTCCTGCAAGCGTTCACGCGCATTGGCCTTGTTCCCGATGGCGGTTCGACATGGCTTCTGCCGCGTCTGATCAGGCTGGCGCGCGCCAAAGAGCTCTCGCTCCTGGCGGAACGCCTGCCGGCGGAAAAGGCGCTCGAATGGGGACTGATCAACCGCGTCGCCGACGACAATGCGCTGATGGGCGAAGCGCTCAAGCTTGCCGAACAGCTGGCAAACGGACCGTCCGCCTTGACGGTGACACGCAGCCTTTATTGGCAGAGCCCGCTCAACACTTACGAAGAACAGCTCGACCTGGAACGCATCAGCCAGGAGCGCGCCGGCCGGACAGAAGATTTCATGGAAGGCGTCAGCGCCTTTCTGCAAAAGCGGCAGGCCAAGTTCAAAGGGAAATAGATCGGCGCCCTTCCCTTCTGCGGTTGCTCGCGCGTCCGTGATTTGCTAGCCGACCCCATCTGCTGACCTACTTCGCCCGGCACGTTACGCGGGTATTCAGCTGCGTCTGCAACGTGTCGCCGGACATTTCCAGATTCGATGGAGGACAGAGTGTTTCGTTCGAATATCGCACTTGTTGCCACTGCAATCCTCATCGCGGCTCCAACGAAATTGCTTGCCGCGCCTGCGGGTCACGCCGCGGTACTGCCCTGGGGCGTGGAGTTGGCCTACATCGACAAAACCGTGAAGCCCGGCGACGACTTCTTTCTCTATGCCAATGGCAATTGGGTGAAGCACGACGTCATCCCGGCCGACCGCACCTATTCCGGCGTGAATTTGGAACTCGACAAGGAAAACGAAGCGCGCCTGAAGGGCCTCGTCGCCGAACTCGCGGCATCGCCAGACAGCAAACTCACCGCCGAAGGGCGCAAGTTGCGCGACCTCTACTCCGCCTTCATGGACACCAAACAGATCGAGGCGAACGGTCTCAAGCCGGCGGAGAAGGACCTTGCCAAAATTGCCGGCCTGAAATCGCTGAGCGATGTCGCCCGCGCGATTGGCGATCCTTCGCTTGGCCTCGATGGACCCTTCTCGCTCTCATTCGGAGTCGACGACAAGAATTCCGATATCTACTCCGTCAATCTCGGCCAATCCGGCCTCGGCATGCCCGATCGCGACTACTACCTGAAGAGCGACAAGGAAATCGTCGCGACGCGCGCCGCCTACAAGAAGTATCTTGAGCAGATGCTCGCCATCGCCGGCGTCAAGGACGCGGGCGCGCGTGCAGAAAAGGTATATGCGCTCGAACTGGCCATCGCGAAGGTCAGCTGGCCGGCTGCCGATCGGCGCGATGCGGACAAGATCTACAATCCGATGACGTTTCCGCAGCTGAGACAGTTGGCGGCCGGGTACGACTGGAATGCGATGTTCGCCGCGGCGGGCGTGTCTCCTACTTCGCCCAAAGGCGACCGCAAAGTCGTCGTGGCGGAGAAGTCCGCGTTCCCGAGCCTGGCAAAAGTGTTCGCTGCGACGCCAATCGAGGTGTGGCGCGACTATCTGACGGTGCGGTACCTGCACAGTTTTGCGTCGTACCTTCCCAAGAAGGTGGACGATACAGACTTCGCCTTCTACGGCAAGGCGCTGAACGGCAAGACTGCGCAACTCGACCGCACCATCCGCGCGATCAACTTCTTGGACGGCGCAATGGGCGAAGCGCTGGGCAAGCTCTATGTCGCCAAATATTTCCCGCCCGAGGCAAAGGCGAAGGCGCTGGCGCTCGTTCGCAACTTGCTCAAAGCCTATGACGCCGATATCCGGACGCTTGCCTGGATGACGCCGCCGACGCGCACGAAGGCGCTCGAGAAGCTTCACGCCATGGCATTGAAGATCGGTTATCCCGACAAGTTCCGCGACTATTCGGCGCTTTCCATCGATCGCGCCGATCTTGTCGGGAGCGTCAAAAACGCCAATGTTTTCGAGTGGAATCGACAATTGCACCGCATCGATCGTCCCGTCGATCGCACCGAATGGGGCATGACACCGCCGACGAACAACGCGTATGACAATTTCAATTTCAACGAGATCGTCTTTCCGGCCGGCATCCTGCAGCCGCCTTATTTCGATCCCAATGCCGACGACGCGGTGAACTATGGCGAGATCGGCGCGACGATCGGGCACGAGATCAGCCATGCCTTCGACGATCAGGGTTCCAAATACAATCCGCGCGGCATTTTGCAGAATTGGTTCACGCCGGACGATCTGAAGAACTTCAAGGAACGCGGCAACGCCATCGCCGCGCAGTATGATCAGTATCAACCATTGCCCGGTCTGCACCTCAATGGCCGGCTGACCCTCGGCGAAAACATCGCGGACATTGCCGGGCTCGTGATTGCTCTTAAGGCCTATCACATTTCTCTTGGCGGCAAGCCGGCACCGGTGTTGAACGGTTTGACCGGCGATCAGCGCTTCTACATCGCTTATGCGCAAAGCTGGCGCGAACGCCATCGCGACGGCGCTGTGCGCGCGCAGGTGCTGTCCAATCCGCACAGCACGTCGGAGTTCCGTGTCAACGGCGTGGTGCGCAATACGGACGGCTGGTATGCCGCGTTCAACGTCAAGCCCGGCGACAAGTTCTACTTGCCGCCCGAAAAGCGCGTTCCGGTCTGGTAGCCGGACAGCTCACAACAGGATTCGGACATGATGAGGAAAATCTTTCTTGGCGCCGCCGTCGTCTGCGCCTCGGCTTGCATCGCGCTTGCCTCACCAGCAGGAAAACCCACGTTCGGCACCTGGGGCGTCGATCTTTCCGGCATGGACAACAGCGTCAAGCCAGGCGACGACTTCTTTCTCTATGCCAATGGTGCGTGGCTGGCGCGCACCGAAATTCCCGCCGACCGCACGAGCATCGGATCGTTCCAGAATCTGCAAATCCTGAGCGAAAAGCGCATGAAGGAGCTGGTCGACGAACTCGAAGCGCGCGATCCGGCAACACTCAACCCTGAGGAAAAGCAGCTTCGCGATCTCTACGACGCCTTCACCGACACCAAACAGATCGAGGCGCGCGGCCTCGACCCGATCAAGCCCGATCTCAAGCGCATCGCGGCGCTCAAGACGGGCGACGACGTTGCGAAACTGATGGGCGATCCCGCTTTTCCCGGCGGCAGCATCATCGGCAGCGGCATCATTCCCGACGCCAAGAATACCAACGTCTATGTCGTGACCGCGTCGCAAGCCGGCCTCGGCCTGCCGGACCGAGACTATTATCTGCGCGACGATCCCGCTCTCGCCGCGACACGCGACGCCTACAAGAAGTATCTGACCGGCATGCTGACACTCCTCGGCGAGAAGAATGCCGACGCGCGGGCGGCGGCTGTCTACGCCCTGGAGACTGAGATCGCCAAGGCGCATTGGCCGGTCGCCGACAAGCGCAACGCCGACAAGACCTACAATCCTATGACGGTGAAGGAACTCGAGACTTTCGCGCCAGGTTTCGCCTGGCAGGCTTTCTTCAAGGCTCAGGGCATCGAAACCACGCGCAAAGTCATCGCGCGCGAGAACACCGCCTTCCCGCCGCTCGCGAGCCTCTTTTCGCGAACCCCGATCGAGGTCTGGCGGGATTACATGCGGTTGCACTACGTGCACAACATGGCGCCGTATCTCCCCAAGGCCGTCGACGACGCCAATTTCGAATTCTACGGCAAGGTTCTCGGCGGGCAGTCCGAGCAACTGCCGCGCGCGACGCGGGCGGTAAAGCTGCTCGACGCCACGCTGCCGCACCCGTTCGGAAAGCTCTTTGTCGCCAAGTATTTTCCGCCAGCGACCAAGGCGAAAGCCGAACAATTGGTTGGAAATCTGCTGAAAGCCTATGACGCGGACATCCGCACCCTCACCTGGATGTCACCCGTCACGCGACAGAAGGCTCTCGACAAGCTCCACGCCTTCACGCCGCATATCGGCTACCCCGACAAGTGGCGGGACTATTCCGGCCTCATCATCAAGCGCGACGACCTGATCGGCAATATCGAACGTTCCAATCAATTCGAGTGGAACTACAACCTGGCGCGCATCGACCAGCCCGTCGATCGCAACGAGTGGGGCATGACGCCGCCGACGATCAACGCCTACTATACCCAGCTGTTCAATTCGATCTTCTTCCCGGCGGCGATACTGCAGCCGCCCTTCTTCGATCCCGACGCCGACGATGCGGCGAACTATGGCGGGATCGGCGCGGTCATCGGCCACGAGATCAGCCACGGCTTCGACGATCAGGGCAGCAAATACACCGGCGCCGGCACACTCGAAAGCTGGTGGACGCCGGAGGATCGCAAGGCATTCGATGCCAAGACCGAACGGCTGGGCGCACAGTTCGACTCTTATGAGGGCCTGGCCGGCCTACACGTCAACGGCAAACTCACCATGGGCGAGAATATCGGCGACCTGTCGGGCATCTCGATCGCGCTAAAGGCCTACCACGCCTCGATCGACGGCAAGGAGCCCCCGGTGATTGACGGCTTGACCGGCGACCAGCGTTTCTTCCTCGCCTTCGCGCAAATCTGGCGGGCGAAATATCGCGACAACCAGATGCGTCAACAGGTTCTATCCAATCCGCACAGTCCGCCGCACTTCCGCGTCGACGGTTCGACTCGCAACGTCGATGCCTGGTACGACGCGTTCGACGTGAAGCCTGGCGACAAGATGTATTTGGCTCCGGACCAGCGCGTGAGACTGTGGTGAGCTGAGTTCAGCGCTGCTTTCGCGGTCGCGCTGATTTCGGCGCCTTGCGCTGTCGCGCCGGACTTAGCGCCTTACGAGTCTTTCCAGTGACGGTCGGTGACGCGTTTGCAACGCGCAACGCGGACCGGGCCCAATCTGCCAGTTCATCCGGATCGTCATAGAGCCGCTCAGGCAAAGCGAGCCACGTCGTGATGATGAGTTCCTTGCCCTTGGTGAACGAGAACGGCTTGCACGCCTCGGCTTCGAACGCCTTGCGCGTTTGCGGGTCCGTCTTGAAGTAAATGGTGTCGTTGAAGACCATGCCGATCATCACGCTTCCGGCATAGATGCCTTCGCCGCCGAAAAAACGGCGCAGCGTAATAGGCCCGAATTCCTGGAACAAATCGTCGAAACGCTTAGTATCGGACTTAGCCGGCACAATCAGTGGGTGTCCTTGGCCGGCGCGATCGACACGCTCTCGCCGCAGCCGCAGGCCGCCGTCTGGTTCGGATTGTTGAAGACGAACCGCGCTCCGAGCTTCTCGGTGACGAAATCCATTTCGGTGCCGATGAGAAAGAGGATGGCCTTGGGCTCGATGTAGATCTTCACGCCCTTGTCCTCGACCACTTCGTCGAGCGGCTTCACCTCTTCGGCATAGTCCATCGTGTAGGCCATGCCGGCACAGCCGCCATTGGTCACGCCAACGCGCACGCCCTGATATTTTCCGTCAGCCTCCGCCATGATCTCGCGAATGCGCGCCGCGGCGGCGTCCGTCAGCTTGACCGGCTTGGGGCGTTCGCGGCGAGGCTTTGCTGTGTTTGTCGTGGTCTGCATCAGTACATGTTCAGTTCGAGTTTCGCTTCTTCACTCATGCGCTCCGGCGTCCAGGGCGGATCGAACGTCATGTTGACGGTCACTTCGCCGATACCTTCGACGCCTTCGAGCGCACCCTTCACCATTCCCGGCATTTCGCCGGCAACCGGGCAACCCGGCGCCGTCAGAGTCATGTCGACGGTGACATCCTTGTTGTCCGCGACGTCCACCTTATAGATAAGCCCGAGTTCATAGATGTCTACCGGGATTTCCGGGTCGTAAACGGTCTTGAGCGCGCTGACCAGTTTGCTCGTGAAATCCTCGAGTTCCTCGGCACTTAGCGCGGAACCCATGGCATTGATTTCGGCCCTGACCGGTTCGGCGTTCATTCCGTCTTGGCGGATCCACCGCCCTCCAATGCTGACTTCATCGTATGCCAGGCAAGCGTCGCGCATTTGACGCGCATCGGAAACGCACTCACGCCGGCCATGACATCCAGTTTCTCGCGATCCTCGTCGTTCAAACCGCGGACTTCTTCGCCTTTCACCAGGTTGAGAAATCCGCCCATCAGTTTTTCCGCTTCGGCCACCGTTCGGCCGACGATCATGTCCGACATCAAGGACGCCGAGGCCTGACTGATCGCACAACCTCTGCCTTCGAACTTGATATCCGCGATACGGTCGTCTTGTCCGACGATCAGATAAATCGTGACCCGGTCGCCGCACAAGGGATTGTACCCCTGTGCGGTGTTGGTTGCACGCTCCAGCTTTCCGAAGCGGCGCGGATGGCGCGAGTGATCGAGGATCACTTCCTGGTAGAGCTCGCGCAGTGAATCGTCCATGACCTAGCCCAAAATCTTTCGTGCCTTGGCGAGCGCCTCGATCATCACATCGACTTCGGCGCGCGTATTGTAGAGCGCGAACGAAGCGCGCGTCGTTGACGTGACGCCGAAGCGTTCCATCAGCGGTTGTGCGCAATGATGGCCGGCGCGAACCGCCACGCCTTCGCGATCCAATATGGTGGCGAGATCGTGCGCATGCATCCCCTCGGCCTCGAAGGAAAGGATCGACGCCTTGCCCGGTGCCTCTCCGATCACGCGCAGCCAGTTGAACTGTCTGACCGCTTCGCGCGCATACGTCAGCAAGTCGTGCTCATGCGCCTTGATCGCGGACCGATCGAGCGACGTGAGGTAGTCGAGAGCCGCCTCCAGCCCCACGCTTTCGATGATCGGAGGCGTTCCGGCCTCGAAACGCGCCGGCGGATCGGCATAGGTCACGCGTTCGCGCGTCACTTCGTGGATCATCTCGCCGCCGCCATTGAACGGACGCATGGATTTGAGGTGCGCGGCCTTGCCGTAGAGAACGCCGATACCGGTCGGGCCGTAGAGCTTGTGACCGGTGAGCGCGTAGAAATCGACATCGAGATCGTGCACATCCACGACCTCGTGCACCGCACCCTGGCATCCATCCACCAACACCGGCACGCCCTTGGCATGGGCGCGGCTCACAATGTCCTTCAACGGGGTCACGGTTCCGAGCACGTTCGAAATGTGCGTCAGCGCAACCAGCTTCGTCTTGGGGCCGATGGCAGCGTCCAAGGCCTCGATGTCGAGCGAGCCGTCATCGCGTACATCGACCCAGCGCAGCACAGCGCCGTTGCGTTCGCGCAGGAAGTGCCACGGCACGATGTTCGAGTGATGCTCCATGACGGTGAGCACGATCTCGTCGTCCTGCTCGATGCGTGGCATCAAATAGGAATAGGCGACGAGGTTGATCGCCTCGGTGCCGCCCTTCGTGAAGACGATCTCTTCGCGCGCCGCGGCGTTCAGGAACTTGCGAACCGTTTCGCGTGCCGCCTCGTAGCGCTCAGTCGCCGCAGCCGAGAGATAATGCACGCCTCTGTGGACATTGGCGTATTCGCTGGCGGCGAAGTTGCGCATCGTGTCCAGCACCTGGCGCGGTTTCTGCGCCGAGGCGGCGTTGTCGAGATACACCAGCGGCTTGCTGTAAACCTTCTTGGCCAGGATTTCGAAATCCTCGCGCGCCGCGCTCGCATCGAATGCCGGCTGAATGGCGGTCTGAGCGGTCATAGCGCGCTCACCATCGCACGCGGTAACGCGTCCTCGACCGATTGCCAGATCGTGTCGCGAATCACTTCGTTTTCGATGCCGTCGACGGCTTCTCTCAGAAAAGCACGCAGCAGCATGTTGCGCGCTTCCTGCTCCGGAATGCCGCGCGCCCTGAGATAAAAGAGAGAATCCGTTTCCAGGTCACCGACCGCCGCGCCATGGGCGCATTTGACATCGTCGGCGAAGATTTCGAGTTCCGGCTTCAGGTCCGCTTCCGCCCGCTCGCCAAGCAGAAGCGCCTTCGCCGTCTGGCGGCTGTCCGACTTGTCGGCACCCTTGGCGACGGTGATCTTGCCCTGGTAGACCGCGCGGCTCTTGCCGCCAGCGACGTGCTTGAAAAGTTGCACGGACTGGGTTTCGCCCGCAGCGTGATAGACATGCGTCGTCACATCGGCGTGCAACTGTCCGCCGAGCACGCTCACACCTGAGAGTTCGGCATTGGCTCCCAAATCCTTGAGCGTTATGCGCAAGGTAAGGCGCGAAAGTTCGGCTCCCGCATTGAAAAGATGAGCGCGATAGAGACCGCCGCGCGCCACGCGAACGGCGACGTCTTCGATTTGCACGGCTTTTGCCGCCGCCTGCGCGAAGCGGACGTGCGTCAGTCTGGCCTTGGCCCCGACGACGATCTCGATACCGGTATTCCGGAAGGCGCCCTCCGCCGATTGGTTCTCGATCAGAGTGAGCTCAGCGCCGTCTTCGAGAACGATCAGCGCGCGAACATGCCCGCCAGAAGAAAAGCTCGCCTGCACGGCGTCGGAGATGAACGTATTTCGTGCCACGTGGAGCGCGAAGCCACCACGTGCCAATGCGAGCGACGCCGCCGGCATGGACTCCGCCGCCGCCGCCCTTCCGAAATGCTTCTGCACCCACTCCGGTGCCGTCGATAGATCTGCGAGATCGAAGAGCGTCACGCCCTTCGGCACCTTGTCGATCGACCATGCGGCAGTCGCCGCGATCGCGTCATTTGCCGGCTCGAGCGCCGTTTTCAGGTCGGTGTATTTCCATTCCTCGATACGCCGATGGGGAACGCCTCGCGCGCGCAGCGTCGCTACCGCGTCGGCGCGGCGTTGGCCGAGCCAATCCGGCAGCGAGCGCGCGTCGACCGCATCGGCGAAAATGTTCGGGACCGGAGCGTTCATGCCGCCTTCCCTGCGATGTGCTCATAGCCTTTGGCTTCGAGCTCATGCGCCAATTCCTTGCCGCCCTCCGCCACGATCTTGCCGTGCGCCAGAACATGGATGCGATCGGGCACGATGAAGTTGAGAAGGCGCTGATAATGCGTGATGACGAGCATGGCGCGGGCGGGCGCGCGCAGCGCATTCACGCCTTCCGCGACAAGCTTCAGCGCATCGATGTCGAGGCCGGAATCGGTTTCGTCGAGAACGGCGAGCTTGGGTTCGAACAGCGCCATCTGGAGGATTTCCAGGCGCTTTTTCTCGCCACCTGAGAATCCGACATTGAGCGCACGCTTCAGCATCTCTTCGCTGACCTTGAGCGCCTCGGCCTTTTTGCGTACCAGCTTGAGCACGCTCATCGCGTCGAGCTCCTTCTCGCCACGAGCGCGATACTGCGCGTTCAGCGCAGTCTTGAGGAACGTCAGTGTCGTGACACCGGGAATCTCGACCGGATATTGCATGGCAAGGAACAGACCCTTGGCTGCCCGCTCTTCCGGCGCCAACGTGTTCAAATCTTCGCCGCAATAGGTGACCGAGCCTTGCGTGATTTCGTAGCCGGCGCGACCCGCGAGAAGGTAGGCGAGAGTCGATTTGCCCGAGCCGTTCGGCCCCATGATGGCGTGAACCTCGCCAGCCGCGATCGAGAGCGTCAGGCCCTTGAGGATTTCCTTGCCGCCGACGGCAACGTGCAGATTCTTGATGTCGAGCATGTTCAACCGACGCTGCCTTCCAGAGAGATACCGACCAGTTTCTGCGCCTCGACCGCGAATTCCATCGGCAGTTGCTGCAGCACTTCCTTGCAGAAGCCATTGACGATCAGCGCGACCGCCTCTTCCTGCCCGATGCCACGCTGCAGGCAATAGAAGAGCTGGTCGTCGGCGATCTTTGACGTAGTCGCTTCATGCTCGATCCTAGCGGTTGGATTGCGCGCTTCGATGTAGGGCACGGTGTGCGCGCCGCACTTCGAACCGATCAACAGCGAGTCGCATTGCGTGTAGTTGCGCGCGTTCGTCGCCTTTGCGTGCACGCTGACGAGACCACGATAGGTGTTGTTCGCCTGGCCCGCACTGATGCCCTTGGAGATGATGCGGCTGCGCGTGTTCTTGCCCAGATGCGTCATCTTGGTTCCCGTGTCGGCCTGCTGAAAGTTGTTGGCGATGGCGATGGAGAAGAATTCTCCCACCGTGTCGTCGCCGCGCAGGATGCAACTCGGATATTTCCAGGTGATGGCCGAGCCGGTCTCGACCTGCGTCCACGAAATCTTGGAACGGTCGCCGCGGCAATCGCCACGCTTGGTCACAAAATTGTAGATGCCGCCGAGTCCGTTCTCGTCTCCCGGATACCAATTCTGCACCGTCGAATACTTGATCTCCGCGCCTTCCAGCGCGACGAGCTCGACGACGGCCGCATGCAGCTGGTTCTCGTCGCGCTTGGGCGCGGTGCAACCCTCGAGATAACTAACATAGGAGCCTTCATCGGCGATGATCAGAGTGCGCTCGAACTGTCCCGTCTCGCTGGCGTTGATGCGGAAATAGGTCGACAGCTCCATCGGGCAGCGCACGCCCTTGGGCACATAGACGAAAGTGCCGTCGGAGAAGACTGCGGAATTCAGCGTCGCGAAGAAATTGTCCGTGACCGGCACGACCGTACCGAGATACTTCTTCACCAGCTCCGGGTAGTCACGAATGGCTTCCGAGATCGGGCAGAAGATCACGCCCGCTTCATTGAGCTTCGCCTTGAATGTCGTTGCGACCGAAACGGAGTCGAACACAGCGTCGACTGCGACACCGGCCAAGACCATTTGTTCGTGCAACGGAATGCCAAGCTTCTTGTAAGTTTCGAGCAGCTTGGGATCGACTTCGTCGATACTCTGCTTCTTGGGAATGTTCTTCGGCGCCGCATAATAATAGGCGTTCTGGTAGTCGATCTTCTGGTAGTGGACGCGCGCCCAGGTCGGCTCGCGCATCTGTTGCCAGCGCGCGAATGCGCCGAGGCGCCACTGAAGCATCCAATCCGGCTCGTCCTTCTTGGCCGAGATGTAGCGGACCGTCTCCTCGGAAAGTCCCTTGGGGGCGCGCTCCATCTCGATGTCGGTGACGAAGCCGTACTTGTACTTCTCGCCGAGTTCGGCGACTTGCTTCTTCGTATCGCGTGCAGCGGATGACATGGGTTTGCTCATGCGGCTGCGCGCGAACGGACGCGCGCCAGAAGTTGGGAGATTGAGGAAATCGCGGCATCGACATCCTGGTCGGTCGAATTCCAGCCGAAGCTGACGCGCAGCGCCGAGCGCGCAATGGCTTCCGGCACGCCCATGGCTTGCAGGACATGCGAGGGCCTGACCTTGCCCGACGAACAGGCGGAGCCGAAACTAACCATCACGCCATCAAGATCGAGCGCCATGACAGCGGTTTCGGCGCTGACCGCGGGCAGCGCAAAATTGGAGGTGTTGGGAAGTCGTGCCACCGTTTCCCCGAAGATCACGACATTGGGCACGGCCAACCGCAAGTCCGCTTCGAAGCGGTCGCGCAGCGTTGCCGGCAAGGGTGTGGCAACTTTCGCCGCTGCGCCAAATCCGGCGATGCCGGCGACATTCTCGGTTCCGGCACGATGGCCACGCTCTTGGCCGCCGCCGAGCAAAGTTGCGTTGAGCGGAGCGCCTTCCTTCACGATCAACGCGCCAACGCCTTGCGGCCCGCCAATCTTGTGCGCCGAGAGCGAGACAAAGTCGGCGCTTGAGGCAGAGAACGGGATCTTGCCCATCGCCTGCACCGCATCGACGAGAAGATAGCCCTCATGCTCTTTCAGGAGGGCGGCGATATCCGCGATCGATTGCACCGCGCCAGTCTCGTTATTCGCCGCCATCACAGCGACAAGCGCGCGGCCCTTGCCTTCGCGCAATAGCCCACGCAGGGCATCAAGATCGACGACGCCATCGGAAGTGACGGGAATGACTTCAAGACGCAGACCGGGCGCACGCTCTGCCAGCGCTGCGGCGTTGGCGAGCACGCTGTCATGCTCGATGGCCGAAACGAACAGTCTGGTGATGCGGGTGCCCGCTTCCACAGCGCCCTGTACGCCACCCCAGAGCGCGAGTGCGTTCGCCTCGGTACCGCCGCTCGTGAACACGATGTTCTCGGCGCGAGCGCCGGCCAGCGCGGCGATGGCTTCACGCGCCTCCTCAACTTCGGCACGCGCCGCCCGCCCTTGTCCGTGTACGGATGAAGGATTGCCGCCGATCGCCAAGGCACGCTCCATCGCGGCGCGGGACTCGGCGCGCAGTGGCGACGTCGCATTGTGATCCAGATAAGGCATAGCCGTTGAACGGATACTCAGGCCGCTTCGCGTGGTTCGCTGTTGTTGGCCGCGGCGGTCGGCTGCGTCCGGCCAAGGACGCGTTTCTCGACGACGTCGGCCAGCGAGACGGAGGAGAGGAAGACCTGGATCTGTCGCCCAAGCTCCTCCCAGAGGTCATGAGTCACGCAGCGCGCGCCTTGCGAGGTGCAGCCCTTGGCGCTTCCCGGCTTGCAGCGTGTAGCCGCGATCGGCTCGTCGACCGCCAGGATCACGTCCGCGATGCGGAGCTCGCTGGAAGCCCGGCTCAGGCGATAGCCACCGCCGGGTCCGCGCACGCTCTTGACCAAGCCCCCGCGCCTGAGCTTGGCGAAAAGCTGCTCCAGATAGGACAGCGAGATTTCCTGGCGTTGTGCGATATCGGCGAGTGAAACCGGGCGGTTCCCGGCCTCATGTTGGGCCAGATCCGCCATCGCCATGACCGCGTAACGTCCTTTGGTGCTGAGGCGCATATCATTATCTCCTTGTCGCAGGCGCGTTTTGCCTTGCTTTTCGGGGGCCCAGTCGGTGTATGAACAGGCCCTCGATCCCGGCGCGCTTGGGATTCCTCGCAAGTCGGATATAGGTTTCCCTACTACCACGGTCAAGTATTAGCGTGACGCACCCCAAACACCGCCTTAACTTGCTGCAATCATTGATATTTTGTGGAGCGCCCGTAGGGAAAATGTCCCACTCCGTTTCTATACGAATTCTGCAATCCTGCCCTGTGCACCTGGGAAATCGAACCTTCGATGCCTGACATCATCCTGCCTGGATCCGCCGGCCGGATCGAAGTGCGCTATCAGCGTCAGAAACCGCCCGGCGCGCCCATGGCTCTCGTGCTTCATCCGCACCCGCAGTTCGGCGGAACGATGAACAACCCGCTCGTCTATGACCTGTTCCACATGTTTCACAATCAGGGTTGCACGAGTGTGCGCTTTAACTTCCGCGGCGTCGGGCGGAGTCAGGGCACGTTCGATTCGGGGGCGGGCGAACTTTCGGATGCCGCCGCCGTACTCGATTGGATGAACACGCTCTATCCCAATCCATCGAACGTGTGGGTTTGCGGAATTTCGTTCGGCGCGTGGATCGGAATGCAGCTCTTGATGCGCCGACCGGAAATCACAGGCTTCGTCTCGATCGCGCCGCCGGCAAGCATGTACGATTTTTCGTTTCTCGCGCCGTGCCCGTCCTCAGGGCTCATCGTGCACGGCACCAAGGATCAGGTCGTGCCCGAACCCGACGTGCAGAAACTCGTCGACCGGTTGACCGCACAAAAGGGGATCAAGATCACCTATGAAAAGATCGATGGCGCCAATCACTTCTTCGACAAGCATGAAGGCGAAGTCGTCGAGACTGTCGAACACTATGTCCACAACATGATGAGCAAGCCGCGCGAAGGGCGCTGACTCTCGACGGGGTACTCTGCTAGCGCAGCCCCACGTTGCGCATCATCATCTCGATCAGGGCCGCTTCGGTGTGATGGCCATCGAGCTGAGCGCTGTCCTTGAGGGTCTTCAGATCGTGCACCAACTGACCTTTGGGAACGCCCATGTCGATCATCGTGCTGAGCAAGACGCGCACGATGCCGGTCAACGCGCGTTCATAGTCGGTCATCGGACGATCTGCATACGGAGCGTTCATCCCGACCCTCCTCTATGTCTCCAGGCCTATAATCATCGTGGTTTGGTTTAGAAACCGTTTCACGGCGGCTAAAGAATTCGCAATACGTTGATTTTTTATCAGTTCCGCTATTTCGCGCGGTGCAGCGTTCCGCCGGACACTGCGTGCGCAACACCTGTGGTTGTGGGGAGGCTCAGGGGTAGACCGATCAGCGAACGCGCCGCCAGATAGGCGAAGGCTTCGGCCTCGACGAAATCGCCGTTCCAGCCCACATCTTCCGCGGCGAGCACTGGAACTTTCAGGCGTCCGCGCAACTCAGCCATCAGCGTTTGGTTGTGTCGTCCTCCACCACAGACGATCCATGTCGTCGCGGCACGCGGAAAATGCTCACGCGCCCGGGCGATCGACGCGGCGGTGAAGGCCGTTAGCGTCGCTGCGCCGTCGCTTGCGCTCAGTCCCGCGACCGCCGCGAAACCGAAATCCAGACGGTCGAGAGACTTTGGCGGCTCGGAGTCGAAGAACTCATCCTTGAGCATATGTGCGAGAATTTGTTCATCGACGGTGCCGGTTCGCGCCAGCGCTCCGGCTTCATCGATTGCCGATCCGGTGTGTCGCTGCACCCAATCGTCGATCGGTGCATTGCCGGGTCCGGTGTCGAACGCGTGGATGATGTCACCGTCGACATACGTGACGTTCGCCACTCCGCCGATATTCACGATGACGACTGGCGATGACAGGCGCTTCTTGTGGCGCACGAGAGCGGCATGATAAAGCGGCACCAGCGGCGCGCCCTGCCCGCCCGCACGCATATCGGCCGATCGGAAATCGTTGACGACATCGATACCGGTCAGTTTTGCGAGCAAGGCGCCGTCGCCGATCTGCCAACTTCGGCGCTGGTCGGGGCGATGCAGAATCGTCTGCCCGTGAAAGCCGATCAGCGAAATGTCGCGCGAGGACAATCCAGCTTGGCGCAGGAGCAATGTCACAGCGTCGGCATGCGCTTCGGTGAGCCGACGTTCGGCATCGCGAATCGGATAGGGCACCGCGGCTCCTTCCGCCACATCGCGGGCATCGTCTAAAGCGGCTCGCAGCGTTTGGCGCGTTTCAGCGTCATAGCTGACGCCCAGCGCGCCGAGCGATCCGACCAAGTCGACACCGTCCGTCTCGAGGAGGGCGGCATCAATGCCATCCAGCGACGTGCCGCTCATCAGCCCGACGACTTTAAGAGTTTCGGTCATTCGTGTTACACACCCGACCCCTTTTCCACGAAGTTACACCATGCCCGCCGCGCCCGCATTCCGCTCAGAATTCCTTCGCACCTTCGTGGAGCGCGGCGCCTATTACGACTGCTCGGCGCCGAAGGACCTCGATCGCCTCTTCGAAAAGGAGCGCGTAACGGCTTATATCGGCTTCGACTGCACAGCCAGCAGCATGCATATCGGAAACCTCGTGCAGTTGATGACGCTGCGGCGTCTGCAGCAGGCAGGCCATCGCCCGATCGTTCTGATGGGCGGCGGCACGACGAAACTCGGCGATCCGTCCGGACGCGACGAGGTGCGCAAGATCCTCACGCCCGAGCAGATCGAGAACAACAAAAAAAGCATGGTCGCCGGAATCAGTCACCTGCTGAAATTCGGCGATGGTCCAAGCGACGCTATCATGGTCGACAATGCCGATTGGCTCGACGAGCTGGAGTACATCGCGTTCCTGCGCGACATCGGCCGCCACTTTTCGGTCAACCGAATGCTGACGATGGAGAGCGTCAAGATCCGGCTCGACCGCGAGCAGCCTCTCTCCTTCCTCGAGTTCAATTACATGGTGTGCCAGGCGTACGATTATGTCGAACTCTACAAGCGTTATGGCTGCAGGCTGCAGTCTTGCGGCAGCGACCAATGGGGCAATGTCGTCTCCGGGATCGATCTTGGCCGGCGCGTTGAAAGCATCCAACTCTTTGGCCTTTCGACACCGCTCATCACGACGTCATCGGGTGCGAAAATGGGCAAAAGCGTTTCCGGTGCGGTCTGGCTGAACCAGAACATGCTCAGCGTCTATGACTACTGGCAATTCTGGCGCAATGCCGAGGATGGCGACGTCGGCCGCTTCATGCGCATTTTTACGGATCTGCCATTGGCTGAAATTGCGCGCCTGGAAAAACTCGAGGGCGCGGAACTCAACGACGCCAAGAAGATTCTCGCCACGGAAGCGACTGCCGTCCTGCATGGCCGCAAGGCTGCCGAGGGCGCGAGCGAGACGGCGCGCAAGACGTTCGAGGAAGGTGAGGCCTCCGAGGATCTGCCGATAAAGACGATCGATCGCGATCCGGCCCAACCGACGGGCAAAAGCACGGCCGCGCTCATCGTTGCAGCGGGAATCGCCAGGTCCAATTCTGACGCCAGAAACAAGATCAAGGAAGGCGTAACGATCAACGGACGGCCTGTTACAGATCCGAATGAGATCGTGCGCTGGGATAGCGCGGATACGAAAACCGGCGCATTTCTCGTCGAGCACGGCAAGAAAAAGAAAGTCTGGGTCAAACCCAAATAGTGCCGCGCGCTATTGCGCCTTTGGTGCCGGCGTCGGCGGTGCCGGATTCGCAGCGGTAGGAGGCGGTGCAGGCTTCGTGTTCGACGGAGCATTCGCCGGATTCGGCATACGGCCTTCGAAGATCCGTCTGAGGATACCAGGCGTGACCAGAGAGAGCGGATTGACGCTGATGTGCGGTTCGTCGGCATTACCGCTCAGGGTGTAGGTCATTCCGATGATGCCCTCGCCCGGCTTGGAGACGAGCAAGTTGCCGAGCAACGGAATGTAACCGAGCACGCTGTTGATTCCGAACAACGGAACCAGCGTTCCCTTGACCGAAAGTTCGTTTTTCGGCCGGTCAAGATAGCCTTCTGCGCTGACGCCAATCGCGGGACCCGTGGCGCGCGCATCATTGATCGCGAGTACGCCATTTCGCGCGACGAAGGGGACCCGCAACTCGTCGATCGCGATTCCCTGACCCGCCAGAAGATTGCCAAAGCCGATGAGCGATCCGGCACTGAACAGGCGCGCCAGGAATGGCTGATTGAGCAAACGGAAATCCTTCAGTCTCATCGTGCCTTGAAAGTCGTTCGGCGGGTCGTCACTCGGTGGATTGGCGGCAGAACCGTGCAGCATCACTTGCAAGTCGAGCTTGCCGCCCTTGATGCTGTTGAACCCGAACAGACCACGCGCCAGAACACCAACATCGTTCGACGCAACGCTCAGCTTTCTGTCATTGCCCGAGGGCGAAATGTTGCCGCTGACCGACGTGTTCTTGCCAAGAGTTCCGTTCAGGGCGAGAGCCGAGGGCCGGTCGCCAAAACCCGACACGTCCATGCTGAAGGGGGCGATTGTGACTCCATTGCGCAGAACGACGCGATCGAGCCGGGCGGAGATGTGGAACGGCTCGTCGGAAGGCGCACTCGTACTCCCACCATTCGTGCCCGAGCTGTCGCTACCGCGCCGGGCAAGACGCGAGCCATCCACCGACCGGCCCTTGACCGCAATGTCGACGCCCGCGCTGTTGCGCACAAGATTGAAGGAAAAATCGTTGGAGGAGCCGGAGCGGACCGATGGGGCATTGAGCGACGTCATCGTGCCGTCGGCATCGAAAGTCGCCAAGAGCGAGGCCTGAATGGATGGGCCGGTGATTTTCAAGTCGGCGGTCTTCAGTTCGCTATGCGGCCCGAACGTACCTGTGCCATGCGCCGAAGCGGGAAAACCCGCCGGCTTGGTAATGCCGACAAGATCAAGCGACAGCACCGAAGGCGTCAGATCGAGGTTCATGTCGGCCGACGTGATCTGACCACGATGACCAATCAGCATTCCGTTCACGCCGACCACGCCGCTGAGATAGTCGTTGGCACGGAAATGAAGCGCGTTGCGTCCCGCCTCGTCGAGCATGCCCTTGAGCGCCACGCGAGTCGTGATGTCCTTTCGCGTTTTGAAATCCTCGACCCAGTCCAGCGTCAGGCGCGACGTGGCCAAAGCCGCGGTGCCGTAGGCGTGCAGATGGTTGTTGTCGATGTCGAACCGCATGGCGCCGTCGGCGAGCCGCAGATCCTTACCCAGCGCGATTCCAAATCCGCCGGTCACCGCCTTGACCGAGATGGCGACGTTGTCGATGCTCAAATTTCGCTTCAACGGCAATTTGAAATCGAGATCGGCGTTGGCGGTTCCCTTGGTTTGATTGGGATCAACTCCGAAACGCGTTGCATAGTGCAGAGGCTTGAGATCGGTCAGCTTCAGAATATCGGGGATCGAACCCTCGACGTGGGCTGAAATTTCGGCCGGAGAATCTGGCGCGCTGAGGTCGGGAACGGATGCATGTCCCTTGCTCACACCAAGCGGACCGATGCGCGCGCTACTAACGTCAACTGTGAAACTGTTACCGGTGAGCTGGGCGTTTCCTTTGACACCGGTCAGGTGGGTGAGGCCGGTGACATAGTTCGCCTCCGCATTCGCGATCGGAAACGTCATCAGCAACGCGCCATCGGGTAGCTTGTCCTGATCGATCATGCCGGCGGGAAAGTGCGTCTCGAAGACAATCGGACCCACCGAACCTTGGAAAATGTTTGCGCTGATCCACTCGCGCGCACCGTCCGCCGCGCCCAGCGGCCAATAGTGAAGCAGGTCCCTTACCCGCAGCGGAGCGAATCGACCCTTGAGCTCCGCGGCAGGCGTCTGGCCTTCGACCAGCGTGATCTTTCCGGCCGTCTCGACCTGCAGGCCAGGACCAGAAATGTCCAGATGATCGATGAGAATGTCGTGGGTCCCCGGCAGATAGCTGCCATGCAGAATGGCAGAAGAGATGGCGACTGGTTGGGTGAACGTTCCTGGAATCGAGAGTGCGACTTTGTCTGCGTTCAGCGAAACGCCAAGATGATCGATCGCACCCTTGGCGTCATAGAACAAATCGCTCTCGCCGCTGACATGCGCCTTCATCTGGTTGGAGTCGAGAATCGCGTTGTCGACCACAAGCCGCGCAGTGGCACGATCGTAGCGGCCGTTCATGCGCAACGTCTTAACGATGACGGGTTGTTTGATGCCGATGAGTACGGCTGTTCCCGCAGCATCGGCGCCGAATGTCGACGACAAGAGATGCGTGCCCTGGATGGAATATGTTGCCGTGAAGTCTGCGATCATCGCGACGCTGCGGAGAAAGTGGAACATCTTCGCGTTACGCCCGAGTGCGGCGACATCGAGACCGCGCACCTGAATGTTCCCGGTGACCGGGCCTTGCTCGGGCGGCAAATCCATTTGTCCGGTGATGTGCGCGGCTTTACCTGACACTTCGACATCGGCGACCAGCGTCGCGACAAGATTTCCCGCCGATGTCGCGATCTTTACGTCGGCCCTGGGCGCGACAAGAAACATTCCGGTTGTCTCGTCGAGGAACGCCACGCGTGCGTCGCGGATCGCGAACGCCTGGAGAGAGGTGGCGCCGCTGCTGTTGCGGTTGATCGCATCGGTGATGCGCTTGATGATGTCGCGCTGCGTGTCGTCACGCTCGACACCGAGTCTGACGGTTCCATCCGCCGTACGCACGAGAGTCAATTGCACGCCGACGAGAGTTATCTTCGTTACGACGAGCTTTCCCTGGATGAACGGCTGCGCGGCCAGATCGATGTCCGCCTGGGGTGCCTGCGCGATGATGCGGCCTTTGGAGTCGAAGACGCGCGCGCCGAGCACGACCAAATTCACGCGGCCCTGGTCGCGCGACCACTCGATCGCAGCCTGGTCGTATTTGACGGCAATGCCGGGCAGTGCTTGTGCGAGTGCGTCGGAGATTTGTCCGGACAATGGTCCCAGCGAAATCGGTCCCACGAGCAAACGCAGCGCGGCGCCGAGCACAAAGAACAAAATTGCAACACCTGTTGCAGCGGCGACAACCGCGGTGCGACTGAGGTGATGCGACTTGACGTAGCGCCCGATAAAAGACGCGTTCCAGCCTTCGGCAAGGGAGCCGACTTTCGCCTCAGAGCCGCCGCGTCTGCTCAGTGTGGGGTCTTGCGCCAATGCACTTGCACCTTTAACCCCCTAAAATCTTGGATGATTGAGGCTGAACCTTGGCCTTATTCTCCAGATCAGCTATCAGCTTATGGCCTAGACCTCGCCCCTAGGTAAATGTCGAAATCGCCCAATTCGGAGACCGCATGGACCTCAAGCCCGGCGATAAGGCCCCGAAATTTCGACTTGCGACCGATGGGGGCAATGAAGTATCGCTCGCCGCGCTCAAGGGCCAGCCGTTTGTATTGTACTTCTATCCGAAGGACGACACATCGGGTTGCACCAAAGAAGCGATCGGTTTTTCCGAAAGCCGAAAAAAATTCGACGCCCTGGGCGTCGCGGTGATTGGTGTTTCGAAAGACAGCGCCGCTTCACATGACAAGTTCAAGGCGAAGTACAAGCTGAAGATCGTCCTCGCCTCGGATCCCGAAACGGAAACGGCCCTCTCTTATGGGGTCTGGGTACAGAAAAGCATGTACGGACGAAAATACATGGGAATGGAGCGCGCAACATTTCTTGTCGACGCCAAGGGGGTGATCCGCGAGATATGGCATAAGGTCAAAGTACCAGGGCATGTTGAAGCCGTGCTCGCTGCGGCCAAAGCGCTGAAATGAATCCGAGTCAGCAGCGAAGACATTTCGGACCGAGATTGCGCTCGCGTTCGTTTTTCTGGGGCAAAAGCTTGATTCGACGCCACCAATTGAGTGAAATGCGTGCAGTTGGGGTCGGCGCAAAAGACGCGGACAAGGGAACAGCCGGAATGGCGGGAACGCTCGGTGAGCGCTTTTGGGCGTGGCTCCACGAAACTTTTCCGGAGCGCCAGATCTACATCCGCAGCGACGGGCGCGTGCAGTTTTTTACCTTTGGACCAACGCTCCAGGCAACGCTCGCTAGTCTCACGCTCATCTTTCTCGGCTGGGTCGCGTTCGCGACGGTCAATGTGATCTTCAAGGATCGCATCATCGCGGCCAAGGATCATCGCTATCAGCAGATGCAGTCGGCTTACGAAAATCGCGTGGCTGATCTGCAACTGTCTTACGACGAATTGAACGGTGCTCTGGTCGCCGCAGAAGATCGCTTCAAGGCGACGGCCGACGAACTTCAGTTGAAGCAGAACACGATCGTCAATTTTCTGAGCCATAAGCAGCAAGTCGACACGACGCTGTCGGGTTTGGCTAATGCCACAGTTCGCGCGCACGTGGACAGGCCATCGCATTCAGGCGTCTATGTGGGCGGTCCGACAGACGGGATTAACGGCAGTGCTTCGCTCTCGGACCTGCCTTTGACTCCACGAGTATCCCTTCCGACGGGTGTTTCCGAGCTTCCCGTGATGCCGCTGCCGGTTTCGCCCCAGCCGCGCACGGCCAAGCCAACCAAGGCCAGCTTTCTCGATATCGGAGGTGCGGTAGGACGACTGACCGGCCTTTTGTTTGGCGCACCCGCGCAGGCGCCCAGACTGTCGAGCGCCGAGTATATCCAGCATCCCGCATTGCGTGTGCTCGCCGAGCAGACAGACCGCATCGCCCGGCTTGGTTCGACCGAGAGCGCACTAATGTCGCAAACGCAGGGCGAAGTCGCGCAAGGCGTCAGCGAACTGCAGACCGTCATACGCCGCGCTGGAATCAATCCCAACGACTACACGCGTCGCTTCGAAAGCACGCACGGTATGGGCGGTCCCGAAATTCCGCTGCAGAACGTGCAAGTGGAAGGCATTGCGGACAAGTCGTTCAGCACCGCGTTGCTGCGCGCGTCGGCTGTTTTGGAGCAGATGGACACCCTTTTGTCGGCGATGCACCATCTCCCGCTTGCCATGCCCGTCTCAGGCTCGCAGTTCGAGCGCACAAGTGGTTTTGGCGCGCGCGTCGATCCCTTCACGGGCCAATACTCGTTTCATTCCGGAGTCGACTTCGCCGGGCCCTGGGGCTCACTGATCGAGTCGACTGCTCCTGGACGTGTGATCTATGCCGGTCAGCGCGGCGGTTACGGCAACATGGTGGAAATCGACCATGGTTTCGGAATCCACACGCGCTACGGTCACCTCTCGACAATTCTCGTTCAGGTAGGCGCTAACGTCCCGGCGGGCGCGCCAATCGGAAAACTCGGATCGACCGGGCGCAGTACCGGACCTCACGTGCACTACGAAGTTTGGTATGACGATGTCGTGCGTAATCCGAGCACCTTCATCGAGGCTGGCAGACATGTTCTCTAGCAAAAAGGAAGCGGCACCGGTCGCACCAACCCCGGCCGCCCCAGCAGCCGCGCCGGCCAATCGCGCGCCGCGACCCTCAAATCCGTCGGTCATCAGTGCGGATCTGGTGATAAACGGCACCCTTCTCTCGACCGGTGACATCCAGGTCGATGGCCGGGTCGAAGGCGACGTACGCAGCACCAGTCTCGTGGTTGGCGAAAAGGCTTTCATTCATGGCGAGTTGTGCGCCGAAGAAGTGACAGTGCGTGGCCGCGTGCAAGGCAGCATACGCGCACGCAAGGTTCTGCTCTGCGCGACTAGCCATGTCGAAGGCAACATCCTGCACGAAGCGTTCGCAGTGGAGGCCGGCGCCTTCTTCGAAGGCAATTGCCGTCACGCGGAAAACCCTCTCGCGGACGACGCGGGCACCAAGAAACCGAGCATGACAGCGATGGCATCACCGCACGCGGCCCCACAGACGTCAGCGCCGGCTTCCAATGTTGTCTCGCGTCCGGTCGGATCGGAGACGAATCGTCCGCCAGCGAGTTGAACGCGGCGCCTACTCCAGGTCTTTGATTTCTTCCTTGGGCTTGCCGCCAATCGCCTGCGCGAGAGCGGCCGCCATGAAGGGATCGAGATCTCCGTCCAGCACGTCTTGCGGCACGCGACTCTCGACGCCGGTTCGAAGGTCCTTGACCAATTGATAGGGCTGCAGGACATACGAACGGATCTGGTGACCCCAGCCGATCTCCGACTTCTCGCCGATGAAGGCGCCCGTTTCGTCCTGTTTCTTCTTCAATTCGATTTCATAGAGACGCGCGCGCAGCATGTCCCAGCAATTGGCCCGATTTTGATGTTGCGACCGTTCCGTCTGACAGGCGACGACAATGCCCGTCGGAATGTGCGTGATGCGTACCGCGCTCTCGGTCTTGTTGACGTGCTGTCCGCCGGCTCCCGACGCGCGATAGACGTCGATGCGCACGTCTTTTTCGGGAATGTCGATCGCGATCGACTGATCGATCACAGGATAGACCGTAACGCTGGAAAAGCTTGTATGCCGCCGCGCATTCGAGTCGAACGGCGAGATGCGGACGAGGCGATGCACGCCGGCTTCTGATTTCAGCCAGCCATAGGCGTTCTCGCCTCTGATATGAAGCGTGGCCGATTTGATGCCGGCGCCCTCGCCTTCGCTTTCCTCCAGGAATTCGACCTTGTAACCGTGCTTTTCTGCCCAGCGCGTATACATGCGCAGCAGCATCTCCGCCCAGTCCTGGCTCTCCGTTCCGCCGGCCCCGGCATGAATCTCGAGGTAGCTGTCGTTAGCATCCGCCTCGCCTGAGAGCATCGACTGCAGACGCTCTTCATCGGCACGCTTGTGTAAATCGGCGATTGATCGCTCGGCCTCAGCAATCATGGCCGCGTCATCTTCGCTCTCGGCCATCTCGAGCAGGCCAAGCGCATCGCCGAGTGCATTTTCGAGTCCACGCACAGCGGAGAGCGAGGTTTCCAACTTCTGGCGCTCGCGCATCAGCCGCTGTGCGTCCTGCGGACTGTTCCAGAGCGAGGGGTCCTCGGCCTTGGCGTTCAACTCGTCAAGGCGGCGCGTGGACTTGTCCCAGTCAAAGATGCCTCCTCAGCAGGCTGAGGGCCTGCTTGATCTCATCGACGGATCGTTGAACTTCGGGACGCATGGTGATTTCTCCGGCCGCTGATATAGGCAGCGACGTGCGGTTCGTAAAGTTCGCTTGGTCAGTAGAGGCCGCCGGTGCTCGGTTCGGCAGTGGTTCCGGCCGGTGCTGGAGTCGTGGGGTCTGTGAAGGCGCCCTCACCTTCGCCGACATTGGCGCCGGGTGCATCTGGTTCGCCAGGAGCCGTGTTGGGTTTGAAGACTTCCGGAATTGAGCCGGGACCGCTCGACAGTGCACCGCTGTGATAATCGACACTGACGATTTCCACGCCTGGCGCAACGCGGAATGGAAGACCCGGCTGGCCGGCCAACGCGCCCTTCATGAAGTCGCGGAAGATGGGAGCTGCGACGGTCGCGCCCTGCTCCAGACTCCCGAGCGTGCGCGGATTGTCGAAACCGACATAGACGCCGCAAACCAGATCCGGTGAGAAGCCGACGAACCAAACATCCTTGGCATCGTTCGATGTGCCCGTCTTGCCCGCGAGTGGCTTGCCGACCGCGAGAACCGAACGGCCAGTGCCGCGCAGCACGACACCCTCGAGCAGCGAGACGATTTGATAGGAAGTTTGCGGATCGAGAACTTGGTCCCGCGTGTCGGCGAGCAACGGCTCGGGCTGGCGTTGCCAATCCGGTTGATTGCAGCCGTCGCAGCTGCGCGCATCATGACGCCAAATCGTCTTGCCGTTGCGATCCTGAATACGGTCGATCAAGGATGGAATGATTTTCTTTCCGCCATTGACGAACACCGAATAGCCGGTCACCTGCTTTAGCAGCGTTGTCTCGCCTGAGCCGATCGAATTCGAGAGGAATGGAGCCAGGTGGTCATAGACCCCGAAGCGCTCGGGGTACTGCACGACTTTGTCCATGCCGATGGCCTGCGCCAGGCGAATGGTCATGAGGTTGCGCGACAACTCGATGCCGCGACGAAGCGTTGTCAGGCCGAGATAGTGTTTTTCAAAATTCTTCGGCCGCCAGATTTTGCCGGTGCCGTCGACCATTTCGAACGGCGCATCGAGCACCTTGCTCACCGGCGTATAGCCATTGTCCAACGCCGCAGCATAAACGTACGGCTTGAACGATGAGCCCGGCTGGCGCATCGCCTGGAATGCTCGATCAAACTGGCTCGACGCGTAGCTGAAACCACCCGACAAGGCGAGAACGCGGCCGGTGTGCGGATCCATCGCCACGATGCCGCCGTTCACCTCAGGTACTTGCCGCAAGCCGTAATCGTTTTTGTTGTCGACAGATTCGACATAAATCACGTCGCCCGTCTTGAGCACGTCCTGTGGCTTTGACGGCGCGGCACCGACGCTGGCGTTACGCAATTCCTTTCGCGCCCACGCCAGCTCGGTGAAGGGGACCGTCGCTTTCGTGCCGTCGCCAAGACCGATCTCTGTGGCGTTCCCGTCGAAAGCCAGCACGACGGCAACGCGCCAGGAATCGATGCCGGATTGGTTCTCGACCGCCGCCAGCGTGTCCTTCCAGTTGCCCGATGTGTCGATGTGGCTGATCGGGCCGCGCCAGCCGTGACGCCGGTCATAGCGTACCAGGCCGGAACGGAGCGCGTTCACCGCGTGGTTCTGCAGCGCCGTATCGAGTGTTGAGCGCACCTGGAGGCCGCCATCGTAGAGCGGTTGCGCGCCATAGCGCGCATAGAGCTGACGGCGGACTTCCTCGACGAAATAATCGGCGTCTTCGGTCTGCGAGCCGATCGCCCTTGTCTGGGTGATGAGCGGTTCGGCGAGCGCCACACGCTCCTCTTCGGCGGAGATATAGCCGTTGTCGCGCATCTGGCCGATCACCCAGTTGCGGCGCTCGAGCGCAACGTCGTGGTAGCGCACGGGATCATAGGCGGACGGCGCCTTGGGCAGCGCCGCCAAGAATGCCACTTCCGCGATGTCGAGCTCGTCGATCGATTTGCCGAAGTAGTTCAACGCGGCCGCAGCAACGCCGTACGAATTTTCCCCGAGATAGATTTCATTCAGATAGAGCTCGAGGATCTTCGACTTGGAATAGGTCGCATCGATACGGATCGCCAGGATGGCCTCGCGGATCTTGCGCGAGAATTTCACCTCGCTGTTGAGCAGAAAATTCTTGGCGACCTGCTGCGTGATGGTCGATGCGCCTTCCAGACGCTTGTGCTGGAAAACATTGAAGATGTCCTTGATCGCGGCGCGCATGATCCCGGACGGATCGATGCCGGGATGGCTGTAGAAATTCTTGTCCTCGGCGGAGGTGAACGCTTCGGTGACCAGTTTGGGAACGAAGGCAATCGGCACGAAGATGCGTCGCTCGCGCGCATACTCGCCCAACAGCGTGCCGTCGCCGGCATAGACGCGCGTCGTCACAGGCGGCTGATAGTCGCGCAGAGCCTCCACGCTCGGCAGATCGCGGGTCACCGAGTAGATGTAGAAAAACCCGCCCAGCACGGCCGCCACGAGCAGCACGCCGACTGCCATTATCGCGTAGAAGAATGTTTGGCGCCACATCGCCGCGGTTCAGTCCCTGTTCGGTCGTCCTTCTATCGCTCGATTGTGGCGATGGGAAGGAGTTCCATTACGACGACAATCGTTAAGGATCGGCGACGGTGGATGGTCCAAAATAGCGGTCGACGGCCCCGGCAATCGCCTGTGCCATGCGGTCGCGCCAATGCACATTGTTCATTTCGTCGGCGTCGCCGGCGTTGGACAGATAACCAAGCTCGATGAGGACGGACGGAACGTCGGGCGCTTTCAAAACCACGAACGCGGCAGAGCGGTGCGGCTGTCTGGGCAAGATGCCGGTCGTGCGCGCAAGCAGCGGAACTGCGCTTTCCGCAAATCGTGAAGATCTGTTCATGGTGTCGCGCTGCGCCAGGTCGATCAGGATCGGTGCAACGGTTGAGTTCCCGCCACCCAAGTCGACGCCCGCGATGACATCCGACTGGTTCTCCTTCCGCGCCAGGGCGGCCGCCTCCGCGTCCGAACCACGATCGGAGAGCGTGTAGATCGAGAGCCCCGTCACGTTCGGGTCAGGATTGGAGTCGGCATGGAGCGAGATGAAGAGGTCGGCGCGCCAGTTCCTGGCGATATTCACTCTCTCTTTCAGAGGGATGTAAACATCGCTTTCCCGCGTCAGGTGCACGACATAGCCGGACCTCGCGGCCAGCACTCGGCCAAGCCGTTGTGCTTCATCCAGAACAACATCTTTCTCCTGCAAGCCATTGACTCCGTTCGTTCCGGAGTCGATTCCGCCATGGCCGGCGTCGATGACGATGACATGCTTTTCGCTGGTTGGAGGCAACTGCGACTGAGCCGGTGGAAGCGATGCGAGCAGGGCTGCAGCCGCCTCGCGGGCCCGCAGATCGGGTGGCCACCCAGCCGTCGCATCGAACTTCTCCTGGCTTGTCGGGAACATGTCGACGACGACCCGATAGCCGTAGCCGCCGCCAGGCGGGACCACGAGCGCATTGCTCACGCTGACCGGCGCATTGAGGTCGATGACAAATCGCGAATTGCCCGAGCGGAACAGCCCATAGCGATAGCTGCGCACAATGCCGTTGCCTGCGGGCCGTGGTGGCGATTCCAGATGCCATTGCACGAGCGGCATGTCGATGACCACACGATTGGGACTCGAAAGGGTGAAGGTCCGCATCGCGACGGGATCGGACATCTCGACGACAAAGCGCGTGCGATCCTGATGTTCCCCGATGCGCACGCCCATGATGACGGGTTCCGCCGCATGCTTGCCTGACCGGGGCGCAGTGTCGCTTTTGTCGTCCTTCAGGACGTTAGAAATGATGTCATCGACGGATTGCGGCTTGGTCGAGTTTTGCGCCAATGCCGTGACAGACAAGCCGAGTCCCGACAGCGTGAGAGCCATGCCCAAAATCCATCGCGCAATTGCGGCGTATCTCTTCGCCATGTCCGAACGTCGTCCAAATCGGTTGACTGCTCGTTAGCATAGCTGGGCTCAGGTCCGGGCAAAAAAATGGCGGGCACCGGTGCCCGCCATCTTCGATGACATCGATTTCAAATCTCAGAGTCCGATGTCGTTGAAGTCCAAGTTTGATTTGACTCCGACATAGAAGAACCGACCGATCGGATCAACCGGATAGGCCGACTCACCGATGGCCGGCTTCTGGTAGAACAGATTGTCGACGCCGGCATACACATTCCATCCGGTCGAGAAGTCGTAGCCCACCTGCACGCCTTGCACGAAACGGTCCGGTATGAACAGGAACTGCTTGGCAAATACGTTGGGCTGATCCTTGAGCGTCTGGAGCGAGGTGCGCAGCACGTGCGAATACCAGTCGATGTTGTAGTCGACCGTCCAACCGTCGTTCCGCCACACGATATCCACATTCGTCTGCCATTTTGGCGCAGGCGTTCCATCGAAGCCTCCGCCCAACGTACCCGCTCCTTCGACGGGCGCTTCGTCGGGAAGGGAAACAAACGACAGCCGATTTAGCCAATTGCCGATAATGTGGAAGCTGATGGTGCCGTCATTCTCGCCGAACCAGTCGACTGTGTCTGCCGTGTAATCGAGCGTCAGATCGATGCCGCTTGTTTGGAATGAAGCGACGTTGATCTCCTGGGCCTGAATTTCGATAATCGAGCCAGGGAACCCGCCAGACGGCGTGCGTGTGATCTGGGCACAGAACGGATTGTCGAGGGTGGAAAGATCGACGCACTCGTTGGCGATCGTCTGGCCTGAAAGCGCCTGGATGGCGTTGGTGATCTTGACGTCATACCAGTCGAGGCTGAGCGAAAGCCCCATGCCGGGCGGCTGAATGACGATACCGTAGGTTAAAGTGCGTGCGGTCTCGGCCCTGAGGTCAGTGTTTCCCCCGACGAGAATTGGGGTTGTTACCCCGGTAGTCAGGTTGGTTACGCCCGGGTCAAAGAGCGGATTCAACGGAGTTATGAGTGCCACGCAATTGGCAAGACGAAACTGAGTGCCGAGATTGATTTGGGTTGCGTCGCATGGGTCAGTCACGAAGGCAAACAACTGTTGGTTAGGGGCAAACAGTTCGCCGATGTTCGGAGCGCGCACCGCGACAGCATCGGTGGCACGGAATTTGAGACCTTCTATCGGAGAGTAGAGCCCGCCGAACTTCCAGCTCGTGCTGTCGCCGGCCGTCGAGTAGTGTGACGTTCGCACCGCGCCGTCGATCGACAGTTCTTTGGCGAACTCCATGTCCTGTAGAATCGGAAGTGATGCTTCGCCGAAGAACTCGTACACATCGAACTCACCACGCACGCCCTGTAAACCCGAAATCCAGGCGTCGTCGGACTGAGTGAGCGCATCGGGGTTGGACGCGCTCATTTCCTTGCGATATTCGCCGCCCGCAACGAGGCTGAGCGGGCCGGCAAAACCCCAGCTCTTGAACACCGGAATGTCTGCGCTGACATAGCCTGTCACCACATGTTGCATGAGCACGCCGAATGTATGCGTGTCTGCCGTGACAAATGCGCGAGCGGCTTTCGACGCTGCATCCGGCCCGAATGGATTGAACGGCACGCAACCGGAATTCGGGCCTGGCGTGAAGGTTTGCGGATAGTTGCCTGGTCCAACCGACACCAGGTCACCGAAGATCGGCCCGAAGATCGGAAAACCGAAAAGATTATCGATGAGAGACAAGTCCGGCGGCACGGCGGCCGGATTGAGATTGGAACGGCAGGTCGGCTTACCTGTCGCGGGATCAATCACCGAGTCCAGCGCCGCATAAAAGCGATCCGAGACGCGGTTTCCGACATTCACGTCGTCCACGTCGGTCTGGCCGTAAACGTAGCTCAAGTCCCACTTGAAGAGATCGAGAAAATCGGGACCGGGAAGATCGCCCTTTCCTTCCAGCACCAGCCGATAGGTATTTCGATCAACCCTCTCCTTGTTGCGGATTGCGAGGTAGTCCTCCGAAAGCACACCAAAACCTGCACCGCCCGCCAAGATGGCGCTCTTAACATTGGCGGGCAGGAATGCGTTGTCGGGGAGGATGACCGTGAAGTCATCAAATGGCGCGAACGAAGCGGACTTGGTGTCGACATGTGCGTAACGGAATTCTGCATTGACGTTGAGGTACCGAGAAAAATCGTACGTCGCGTCGACCTGCGCGATCTCGCGCCGGGTCAACGGCTGGAAGTCGCCCTGCAGGTCATTTGCGTAAGGCATGCCCGATGAGCCAATACGCGACGCGTTGCCGACGTCGATACCCAGGATGTAGGGCTGACCGTTGCCCAGGAAGTTCGGGTCGAAGGAATTGGTGATGTCAGAGTTTATCGCGCCCGTTGGCGCAGAGAATTCAAACTGAACATCAGCCGTGGGTATATTCGCGGGAAGGTTCGGGTTAGATCCGTCCGGGTTGTCTGGATTGGTGACGAAGTACTGAATGCCGCCGACGCGTGTGAATCGACGCTGCGTGAAGAAAAGATGATCTTGATAGGTGCCCTCGAACGTCGCCGTCACGTTGCCCTTGTCATCGTCGAAATTGTGTCCGACTGAGATCGCCGTCAGGAATTTGCTGCCGCCGCCATCTTCCGAGGTTCCCGCCTGCACGCGCGTGCGGATTCCTTCGAGATTATGTTTAAGAATGAAATTTACGACGCCGGAAACGCCGTCGGCTCCGTAGATCGCCGACGCACCGCCGGTGGCCACTTCGACTCGATCTATCAACGTCAGTGGGATCGAATTGACGTCTACGGCAGAGCTGCCGGTCGACTCGCCGATTGTACGGTGGCCGTCGATCAAGACAAGCGTGCGCACATATCCAAGATTGCGCAGATCGAGGAGATTGAGACCTCCCAGCGACGAACCGTCGTTTGAGGCCGGAGTGTTGTATCCGGTTGTTTGAAAGTTGCCGAGGGAACCGACCAAAGCCGGTATCTGCTTGAGATAGTCGCCAAGGTCGACCGTACCGCTGTGTTCGATTTGCTCCGAACCGACGGTCATCGTTGGACTGGGCAGGTCGAATTCCGGTCTTGGGATGCGCGTGCCGGTCACGACGACCGTCTCGGTCGCCTCGTCGGCGACAGCGCCGAACGGTGCGGCCACAAGGAATGCGGCGCTCGCCAGAATTGCGTTGCGCCAAAAGGTCAGGCTGGAGTTGCTTGTCATTAGACCCCCTAAGGAACAAGACGCCGGCCACCGAATCCGCTCTTAGCCCCCGCCGGCGGTGATTCATCAACTATGTCATCAACGTAATAAATTTACGATGGCGCAATGGCTTGCAGCTGCATCCGATAATCGAAGATCACGGTAAGTTTATCTGTCGCTGTCGGCCACTTCAGAGATTTGGATCGGCGATGGGGCAGCCAGGGTCGGACATTGATCAATTGGCGCAGACCGTCGGGTTTTTTGCGGCGAATCCAGGGGCTTGAAAGTCCTCTTTTACGCAGCATCGCAAAATCCGGACGTTTCCCTTGCCCGGGAAGGACCGGGCTCCTACAAGTGAAACCTGCTGCGCCGGCCGGACACAGGGGTGACCGGATCGTGAGGTGCTGTGGTCAGGAGTTCGCACCAGACGGTCTATGGACCCAGGTGCCGGTATCCCTCCATTGCAGCAGCAGCCCGCGGCCGGTCCGACCGGCCAAAAAGATTACGTTTTCATGATCGATTTCGCGCCAGTCCCTTTTTTCGAAACCGCACCCAACGTGCGGCCAGCGGTAGGGCAGCGCGCGTCCACAACAGATCGGGTCGGCCTCTGTCGCTTGATGGCGCTACGGCGCACCAAGCGCGAGCGCGACCCGCACGGAGATTTCAATGCCCAAGCGCATGCTTGTCGATGCCAGTCACCCGGAGGAAACGCGCGTCGTCGTTCTCGACGGACAGAAGGTCGAAGAATTTGATTTCGAGGCCGCGAGCCGGCGGCCGCTCAAAGGCAACATTTATCTTGCCAAGGTAACAAGGGTTGAGCCGTCACTGCAGGCAGCCTTCGTCGAGTATGGCGGCAACCGGCAGGGTTTTCTCGCCTTCTCGGAAATCCACCCCGATTACTACCAAATCCCCATCGCTGATCGTCAGGCGCTGATCGCGGAACAGGAAGCCGAGGCAAGGCGGCGACAGGAAGACGAGATCGAGTCCTTCGAGATTACTTCCGAACCGAAGCCGGAGATCGGCGAGGACGAAGAAAGCGAAGAACCCCTAGGCGATGATACTGCGCCGAACGAGCCCTCCGACGACGCACCGGCTGAAGAAGCCGAGGCACTGCCGACCGAAGACGGACCTGAGATCGAGTCTCCGATCGAAGCAGAGAGCGACGACCGCCCGGATGTATTCGAACATCGCGGAACTGCCAGCGATCCCGACGAACCTGATGGCCATGACGATCACGGCGATCCTGGTGAATCTGAGCGTTCACACGTACACGTTCATGACTCCGACAGCGACGTCGAGATTGATTTGATCGCTCGTGAGGAATCGAGTGCAGGCGTCGCCGACGAGCAAACCGCAGCAGCGGCGGCCTCGCATATTCCCGAAGACGATGATGTTCACCTCGATACGCCGGAACCCGAGATCACGGAGCAGATTCCAGACCTCCAGACTGCTTCGGAACAGCCACTCGAAGCAGAGGCGCAGCCGCTTCACGCGCAGCGTCCGTCCCAGCGCTTCCTGCGCCGGCGCCACTACAAGATTCAGGAAGTCATCAAGCGCCGGCAAATCATCTTGGTGCAGGTGGTCAAGGAGGAGCGCGGCAACAAGGGCGCAGCGCTAACGACCTACCTCTCCCTTGCCGGCCGTTACTGCGTTCTGATGCCGAACACGCCGCGCGGCGGCGGAATCTCGCGCAAGATCACCAATGCCAATGACCGTAAGCGGCTGAAATCAGCAGCGCAGGCGCTCGAGCTACCGGAGGGCATGGGTCTCATTATCCGCACCGCCGGAGAGAGTCGCACCAAGCTCGAGATCAGGCGCGACTACGAATATCTCCTGCGCATGTGGGATACGATCCGCGAGACCACGCTGAATTCGAATGCGCCGGCGAAGGTTTATGAAGAGGGCGACCTCATCAAGCGCGCGATACGCGATCTCTACAACAAGGATGTCGCCGAGATCGTCGTGGAAGGCGAAGCCGGTTACCAGAATGCGCGCGACTTCATGGGCATGCTGATGCCAACGCATGTGCGCAATGTGAAACTTTATGGCGAACCTGTTCCATTGTTCCAACGCCATCATATTGAAGCCCAACTCGATGCGATGTTCTCGCCGACCGTGACGCTGCGTTCAGGCGGCTATATCGTGATCAATCAGACCGAAGCGCTCGTCTCGATTGACGTGAACTCGGGCCGGGCGACGCGCGAGCACTCCATCGAAGAGACAGCGCGCAAGACCAACCTCGAAGCCGCCGAGGAGATCGGCCGTCAGCTGCGATTGCGTGACCTCGCCGGCTTGATTGTGATCGATTTCATCGACATGGAAGATGCTCGCAACGATCGCGACGTCGAAAAGCGTCTGCGTGACTCCGTCGCCAAGGATCGCGCCCGTATTCAGATCGGCAAGATCAGCCAATTCGGCCTATTGGAAATGTCCCGTCAGCGCCTGCGCGCGGGCGTGATTGCCGGATCGACTGTTCCCTGCCCGCACTGTGGCGGCCAGGGCATTGTGCGTTCGGTGGAATCGACGTCACTTCGCGTGCTGCGCGGTCTTGAAGAAGAGGCGCAGAAGCAGCGCGCCGAAGGGCTGACCATCCATGTCGCGCCCGACGTCGCAATCTACACGCTCAACCAGAAGCGACGCGAACTTGCGCGGCTCGAATCCGAATACAAGATCACGATCAATTTCGAGCCGAAGCCTCAATTGATGGCTGGCGAGTTCGAAATCGATCGCGTCGGCCAGCGCAATCCGGAGGATTTCCCGCGGCCGGCGATCGCTGAAGTGAGCGAGCCGGTGATGCCGGAAGAAGATCCCGCCATCGCGGAAGAAGAAGAACTCGACGAGGAAGACGAGATCATCGAGGCGGCTGAAGCCGGCGTCACTGAGCCTCAGCCGCCGCCCCACGAACGCAGCGAACCCGCCCGCGAAGGTGGGCGGCGGCGGCGCCGGCGCGGAGGGCGCAATCGTGGCGGGCGCGAGCGTCACAATGGCGGTCCGCGCGAACAGGTCATGCCACAGGATGGCGTTCCGGCCATCGAAGGTGGTGAAGCCATCACGTCGACATTGCAGCCGAGCAGCGCGACGGAAGACCAGGCCGGACACGTTCCCGATCACGAAGCGCGGCCCGAAGGCGAGTACACAAACGCACAAGGTGAAGGCGGGCCGCGTCGGCGTCGGCGCCGGCGTCGTGGCCGCAGAGGCGGCAATCGCGATCAGTTTTCCCAATCTCCGACGCCGCCGGCTTCCGAAACTTCTTCGCAGGATTCTTCGCCACAGGAGCGGTATGGGTCGGTGAGCGACGAAATCGATACGACCCCGACAGAGACTCCGCGACTAGCACCAAACGCTTCGTCGTCACCCTCGTGGTCGTTGCAAGACCCGGCCGAGATCGACACCACGCCAACCGAAGACGACAAGCCCGCCGCGCCGGCGAAAAAAGGTTGGTGGCAGCGCGCGTTCAGATCCTGAGGCGGACTCCGGCGTTAGCGTCCCTGATCGCCCGATGCGCCCAATCCATGCGCGGCCGGATCGGGAAGCGCCACGCATGTTCCGGATTGACAGGCTATGACGTTGACCGTGTCGTTGGCGACGCCGGTCGAGCGAATGTCGCCTGAACTTGCCAGCGTGTCGCCGCGCGCAAGCCGCGCGAGTGCATAGCCAATCGCCGCCGTGCCGTTAGGGCCGCCGGCTCCAGCACCGGCGAGCGAAACCGCTCCGCCCTGCCCCTGCAGCGCGATGACCGGAGTCAGAAACGCCGACGCAACACCGGCCGGTCCCGACGAGGGCGCGCGCGCCAAAGTCACACCCGTCCCGGCCGCGTTGTGACCCGATCCGAACGGCCCGTTCATCGTAACGGCGCATGCTGCTGCCTGCCCGTTGCCGTCAACCGCGGCGAAACCTGTCGCGCCAAGATCATTGGGCAAATTCGCTACGGCAAAACGGGAGAGTGCTTGCTTGACCGCATAGACAACCGAGGCCTGAAGATCGGTGGCACCGACATTGGTCGACTGCGCGCGGTTGAGACTATCGAACAGAGCTCCGGCAAAGGCACCGGCGCCGGTGCGTTGGGCGGGAAGCAACACGAATGCGCTACCCATCTGCAACGTTTGCGGCGTTCCGTTCGCGGCGACGTTCGCTGCGGCGAAATCGGCGACCGTGAGTCCGCCGCCCTGGGATTGCGAATAGGCGAGAATCCGCGCACCGACCTCGCCTTTGTAGAGGCCGTCGTTGCCTTTGACCCGGACGGCGGCAAGCGTTTGAGCCAACTCGGGCGCCGACACGACCGTTCCTTCCGCTTTCGGCTTGCCCGACTCGTCGAGGAATTCCGCGGCCAGCGCCGCATCAAGACGGATCACCTCCTGCGCCTCGGCGAGGTGCGCCGCCAGTGCGCTTGAAATCGGAAATCCGGCGGCGGCATAGCCTTCGCCTGGCGCGACATCGCGCTGCCAAGGAAGTCTGCCGTAGCTGTTCTGCATCATGGCGAAACCGCGCACATTGCCCGGCACCGCGTAGGCTCCGCCACCGCTGGCATCACGGGGAAGAAAATCGAATTCTTCGCTCCGTCCGGTTGTTCCGTCATGGACGATACAAATGCCGCCGCCGCCCAATCCCGCGGCAACGGGGAAGGTCGCGGCGAGTGCAAAATAAGTTGTCGTCACGGCGTCGACCGCACTTCCACCCTGCGAGAGGATCGTCGCTCCCGCCCGCACCGCGATCGGCTCGTCGCCGACGATGAGCGAGCCGGTCCGCGCTCCGCTTCCGCCGCCCAACTCCAGCGAACCGCCCAGATTCACCGAACAGGCGCATAACAGTAAACATGGAAGGCAGGCCAAGACCCGTGAATGCAGCATCGAAGTCACTATTCCCTGATGGTTAGCCGCCGCGCCGTTCCGTCCGTTGACGCCTGTGACGGGCCCACATACGGTCCCGTGCGAGTGAAGGGGCGCGGGGGACACTAGGAGAGTTCAAGCCTTGGCTTTTTGCAACCCGGTCTCACTCTTGCGTCGCGTGAAGACATTTTTATCAGGCGCAGCGCGCGGCGTCGGCTTCTTCGTCGGCTTCTTTGGCTGTCTGGCGGCATTCACGGCGCCCGCTTCGGCGCAGGGTCTGTTGCTGCTGCGTGACACCGAGACCGAGCGGGCGTTGCGCAGCTACGAGGATCCGCTGCTTAGAGCCGGCGGCGTCGATCCGGCGGGCGTTCATATCTATCTCGTCAACGATCCCACGGTGAACTCGTTCGTCGCCGAGGGCCAGAACATGTTCATCCAGACCGGTATGATTATGTTCGCCAAGAATGCGCTCGAGTTGAAAGGCGTGATGGCGCACGAAACCGGACACATCGTTGCCGGCCATCTCTCGCGCGACACGGCTGCGATCGAGAAGGCTACCATTCCGATGCTCTTGTCGATGGTGATCGGCATTGCGGCCATCGCCGCCGGCGCGGGCCAGGCCGGCATGCTGATCCTGCTTGGCGGCCAAGGAGTCGCCCAGGCCCAGTTCAACGCCTTCAGTCGCGTGCAAGAAGCGACGGCAGACCAGATCGCGATCAAGCTGCTGGACAAGACCCACCAATCGTCTCGCGGACTGCTCGCGACATTCCAACGCTTGGCCAACGAAGAAGCGATGGCAGCCGACCGCTTAGATCCGTTTGCCGCAGACCATCCGGTCGGACGCGACCGCGTTGCAAACCTCGAGACGGAGGTCGAAGCTTCGCCCTACAAGGACGTTCCCGAAGATCCGGCGGTCGAACACCAGTATGAAATGCTGCAGGCCAAGCTCGCGGGATATATCGAACCCATGCAGTCCGTGTTTAATCGCTATCCCTTGAGCGACACCAGCAAGCCGGCACGTTACGCCCGCGCGATGGCTTATTCACGCAAGCCCGACTTGCCCAAGGCGCTGATCGAGATCAACAGCTTGATCAAGGACGAGCCGAACAATCCCTATTTCTATGAAGTGCTGGGGCAGATCTATGTGAGCATGGCGAAGCCCCTGCTTGGCGTCGGCGCGTACCAAAAAAGCGTCGATCTTCTGCCCAACGCGCCGCAGCTCCGCGTCGGGCTTGCGGCAGCGCAGCTCGCGACTGAGCGGCCCGATCTCGCCAATCCCGCACTTGCCAATCTGAAGATCGCTCTGCAGCAGGAAGACGATGACTCGTTTGCCTGGTACGAGGCGGCCCAGGCCTACAGCATGATGGGCAACGAGGCGATGGCCGATCTTGCCACCGCCGAGCGCTACTACAATGCCGGCGCGATGCTCCAGGCGGCGCAATTCGCGACGAGGGCGCGTCACGGTCTGGCACAGGGCTCGCCGGATTGGCAACGCGCCAACGACATTGTGTCGGTGGCCGTGCCTGCAGTTCGCGCCCAGCAACACTGATCGCCAGGGCAGCTTCATGAACAGTCAAAACAAGCTCGCCCTCTTGAGCGCGCTCGGAGGTGCGGCCATCGCAGTGACTCTCATGCTTGCTGCGGCGACGCTGGGATCATTTCCGCAACGCCTGGAGGGCGCACAAATCCGCACCTACCTGCTCGGTCATCCCGAGCTCCTGGTCGAGATGCAAGTCAAGCTGGAGGAGAAAGACGCCGACATCACGGCGCGCGAACAGCGTTCGGCGCTGCTTGCGATCAACCGCAGGGCGTTCTTCGATCCCAAGATCGCATTTCTCGCAGGCCCGGCCGGCGCGAAACAAACGATGGTCGAATTCTTCGACTACAATTGTCCCTACTGTCGAGCTTCGCTTCCGGCCGTGAAGAAGTTTTTCGAGGCGCACAAAAACGACACGCGCTTTTCCTTCGTCGAGTTTCCCATTAAGGGACCCGATTCGATCGTCGCCGCGCGTGCGAGCTTGGCGGCCCGCAAACAGCCGGACAAGTTCCTCGCATTCCACTTCGCGTTGCTCGGCGAGGAATCGTTGGTGACGGACGACGTCATCTTCGCGGACGCCGCCAAGAGCGGTCTCGACGTGGCCAAGTTGAAGGCAGATATGCAGAGCAAGGATATCGATCGTGCAATCGATATCTCCCACAAGCTCGCCCTCAGCGCCAAGATCGACGGCACGCCGACGTTCATCGTCAACGGTCGCATTCACTCAGGCGTGGTCGACGACGACGATCTGAAAGATCTGATCAAGCAGAAGCCGGTGTGAACTCTAGATGAGTCCCGTCATCGGGCTCGACGGATCGGCATAGGGTTTCTTCGCCATGCGGCCGGCGAGATAAGCGAGACGTCCAGCCTCGACCGCGTGTTTCATCGCCGCCGCCATCTTCACCGGATTCTTGGCATGAGCGATGCCGGTATTTGAAATCACGGCGTCGCAGCCGAGCTCCATCGCCATCGCGGCGTCGGATGCAGTTCCGATTCCCGCATCGACGATCACCGGCACCTTGGCATCCTCGATGATCATGCGGATGTTCACCGTGCTTTGAATTCCCATGCCCGACCCGATCGGCGAGGCCAGCGGCATGATCGCCGCGGCGCCCGTGTCCTCCAAACGCTTGGCGAGAAGCGGGTCATCGTTGCAATAGACCATCACCTGAAAGCCGTCCTTCGTCAGTAGCTCTGTGGCGCGCAACGTTTCGAGCATGTCGGGATACAGCAATTTTTTTTCGCCGAGCACTTCGAGCTTGACGAGTGTCCAACCGCCGGCTTCGCGCGCCAGCCTGAGTGTTCTGACCGCGTCTTCGCCGGTGAAGCACCCGGCCGTGTTGGGCAGGTACGTGTACTTCTTGGGATCGATGAAATCGACCAGCTTGGGTTGATTCGGATCGGTCAAATTCACGCGACGTACGGCAACCGTGACGATTTCCGCACCACTCGCCTCGAGAGCATGCGCATTCTCTTCGTAGCTCTTGTATTTGCCGGTCCCGATGATGAGGCGCGAGGTATACGTCTTTCCCGCGATCACGAACGATTTGTCGACCGGCAACGCCGCTTCCAGCGGTGCGTTGCCGCCGCCGATAAAATGAACGATTTCGTACTGATCGCCTTCTCTCACCCGCACTTGCGCATAACTCGAACGCGGCACGATTTCGAGATTGCGCTCGACCGCGATCTTCCTGGGATCAAGACCTAGGAAGGCGAGCATCTCGTTCAGCGTCATTGCGCTGTTCAAAAGCTTTGCCTCGCCGTTAATGGTGACATTGATGGACATGCCGCGTGCCTCTTCTCGAATGACGGGAGTGGCGGCCGTGGCCGTCCGCTCCCTACGCCGGTACGAGCCGGATCAGGTTCTAAGGGACTCGGCGATTGCCGATCTCAGCCGACGTGGCGCCCCTGGGACGGCTTGATGGTGTCCCGTCAGTCCCAGAAGTCAACAAATTCGGCTCGGTCGCGGCTGTTTCCGTATCGGCCTCCTAACGACTATAAGGAGCGGAATCGCGCCCGGTCCGGAGACCCCTTGGCCAAATCTGGCAAACAAATCAAGACCTTGCCGATCTACGTGCTCAACGGGCCGACGCTCAACCTGCTCGGAACCCGTGAGCCGGAGATTTACGGTCGAACGACCTTGCCCGAAATCCGCAATCTTGTGGCCGAGCGTGCGGACCATCACGGTTTCAAGATCGTGTTTCGCCAATCCAATCACGAGGGCGACCTGATCGACTGGATCCAGGAGGCGCGCGTGAAAGGTTGCGGCGTGATCCTCAACGGCGCGGCCTACACGCACACCTCGATCGCGATCTATGACGCCTTGAAGGCGCTCGCCAAACCGATCATCGAGGTGCACCTGTCCAATCCGCACGCCCGCGAACCGTTCCGCCACCGCTCATTCGTAAGCAAGGCCGCAACTGGAGTCATCGTCGGATTGGGCGCGCAAGGCTATCTCTCGGCCGTCGACGCGATGGCAGCTTTGGTCAAAGGCAAGCCATGAACATGAAGGACATGAAGTCGATCGGCGCGCGGCTTGCCAGCGGACCGAAGGCAAAGTCCGGCGACGGTCTCATCGATGCGGCCGCAATCCGCGAACTTGCCGAACTCCTGACTGAAACCGGTCTCACCGAAATCGAAATCGAGCACAATGGCGCACGCCTGCGCGTTGCACGCCAGTCAGCTGGCGGAATGCCGGCAACTGCGGTGCCGATGCAGGAGCCGACGCCGCCCGCTACGGTCGAAACTCCAAAAGCCAAAGCTCCCGTTGGCGGCGTACCATCGCCGATGGTGGGCACCGTCTATGCGTCGCCCGAACCAAATGCTCCGCCCTTCATCAAGGTCGGCCAGAGCGTGAAGGAGGGCGACACGCTCTTCATCGTCGAAGCGATGAAGACGATGAATCCGATTCTCGCGACGCGCGCAGGTACGGTGACGGAGATCTGCGTTACCGACGCACAGCCGGTCGAGTTCGGGCAGATTCTCGCCTACATATCTTGACGTATGCCGCGGCCACGCCCACTCCCATCGTCGTCATGGCCGGGCTTGACCCGGCCACCCATCGCGCGAGCGTCCGCGAGCGAGAGACTCGCATGCCGAGATGGCCGGCTCGGGGGCCGGCCATGACGGTAACTTTGCATTCCTCCTCGGAAAAAGTCCGTCAATAGATGTTCGAAAAAATTCTCATCGCCAACCGCGGCGAGATCGCGCTCCGCATCAACCGCGCATGCAAGGAGATGGGCATCGCAACGGTCGCGGTGCACTCGACGGCCGATGCAGACGCCATGCATGTCCGTCTGGCGGATGAAAGCGTGTGCATCGGTCCGCCAGCAAGCGCCCAGAGTTACCTCAATATTCCCGCCATCATCTCGGCCTGCGAGATCACAGGCGCCGAAGCGATCCATCCGGGCTACGGTTTTTTGTCGGAAAACGCCAAGTTCGCCGACATCGTCAAAGAACACGGCATCACCTTCATCGGCCCAACGTCGGACCACATCCGGATGATGGGCGACAAAATCACCGCCATCCGCGCGATGAAGGAGGTCGGCATTCCGACTGTTCCCGGGTCGAGCGGCGCAGTCAGCGATACCAGTGCTCTGCGCAGCGCAAAAGAGATCGGCTTTCCCGTATTGATCAAGGCGACGGCGGGCGGCGGCGGACGCGGCATGAAGGTCGCGCAAACGGAGGCCGACCTGCCGCTAGCGCTTTCGACCGCGCGCGCGGAAGCCAAAGCCGCGTTTGGCAACGACCAGGTCTACATGGAAAAATATCTCCAAAGGCCACGCCATATCGAAATCCAGGTCCTCGCCGACGCGCAAGGCAACGTCATTCACCTGGGCGAACGCGATTGTTCGCTGCAACGCCGCCATCAGAAGGTTTGGGAGGAAGCCGGTTCGCCTGCCCTCAACGCGACGCAACGCGACGAGATCGGCAGCATCGTCACGCGCGCTCTTGCCAGGATCGGCTACCTCGGCGCCGGCACGATCGAGTTTCTGTTCGAGGACAGCCACTTCTATTTCATCGAGATGAACACGCGCCTGCAGGTCGAGCATCCCGTGACGGAGGCGTTGACGGGCATCGACATCGTGCGCGAACAGATCCGCATCGCTGCCGGCGGCGCGCTCGAATTGAAACAAGAGGACGTCACATTCGCCGGGCACGCCATCGAATGCCGCATCAATGCCGAGAGCGCGTTCACCTTCCAACCTTCGCCAGGCACGATCACCCAATTCCATACGCCAGGCGGGCTTGGCGTACGTTTCGACTCGGCGATCTACTCCGGCTATCGCATCCCGCCCTATTACGATAGCCTTGCCGGCAAGCTCATCGTGCATGCCCGCAACCGCAACGAGTGCCTGCTTCGACTGCGCCGCGCACTCGACGAACTTGTCGTCGGTGGCATCGAGACCACGATCCCTCTCTTCCAGCAGCTCGTGCGCGAGAGAGACATCATCGACGGCGAGTATTCGATCCACTGGTTGGAGCAATGGCTCGCCAAACAGAAAAAGGCATAATCAGTCGGGCTTGCGCTGGCGATATCGGCGCGCGACGCTGATGCATGGCCTACACGCAAACGCTTGGCACCACCCGCCACGTCTTCGACGATCTGAAGACGCTTCTGGCACGCGCCTCGCCGGATCGATCGGGCGACCGCCTCGCCAAACTTGCGGCGCAATCGGGCGAAGAGCGCGTCGCCGCACGCATGGCGCTTGCGGAGTTACCTTTGTCGGCTTTCCTCGACAAAGAGCTCGTCCCTTATGAGAAGGACGAAGTCACGCGCCTCATCTGCGATACTCACGACAAAGAACGTTTCGCACCGGTACGAACCCTGACGGTCGGTGGCTTTCGCGATTGGCTTCTGTCGGATGACGCGACGGGGCCGGTTTTGAATGCGCTCGCGCCGGGACTGGCGCCGGAAATGGCTGCCGCCGTCTCCAAGCTGATGCGCAACCAGGACCTGATCGCCGTGGCGCGAAAGATCAGCGTCGTTACGCGCTTCAACGACACGATCGGGCTTCCAGGCAGGCTTTCGGTGCGATTGCAGCCGAACCATCCGACCGACGATGCCAAGGGCATCGCGGCCTCGATTGTCGATGGCCTGCTCTATGGCAGCGGCGACGCCGTCATCGGCATCAATCCGGCAACCGACAATCTCGCGAGCGTGTCCACGCTGCTCGCCATGGTCGACGAGATCCGCAGTCGCTGGGAAATCCCGACGCAGTCCTGCGTGCTTTCGCACGTCACCACCACGCTGCGCGCGATCGAGCAAGGCGCGCCCGTTGATCTCGTGTTTCAGTCTGTCGCCGGCAGCGAGGCAGCGAACAAGAGCTTCGGCATCGATCTTGCCGTTCTCAAGGAAGCGCGCGAGGCGGCGCTGTCGCTCAAGCGCGGCGCGCTGGGCGCTAATGTCATGTATTTCGAGACAGGCCAGGGCGCGGCGCTTTCCGCCAACGCCCATCACGGCGTCGATCAGCAGACGATGGAGACGCGCGCCTACGCGGTGGCGCGACACTTCAAGCCGCTTCTCGTCAACAGCGTCGTCGGTTTCATCGGACCGGAATATCTTTTCGACGGCAAGGAGATCACGCGCGCCGGGCTGGAGGATCATTTCTGCGGCAAGTTGCTGGGCCTGCCGATGGGAGTCGACGTCTGTTACACCAATCACGCCGAGGCTGATCAAGATGACATGGATAACCTTCTCACCCTGCTCGGTGTGGCGGGTTGCTCCTATATCATGGGCGTACCCGGCGCCGACGACGTGATGCTCTCCTATCAGAGCACCTCGTTTCACGATGCGCTCTATATCCGCGCCGCGCTCGGTCTTCGCCCGGCGCCGGAATTTGAGTCATGGCTCATGCGCATGGGCATCATGGACGCTGGCGGGCGCATTCGCCCGCAACTGACGAGCAGCGATGCCCAGAGGCTGCTCGAATTCGCGAGAACGGCATGAGTGGGCGTGACGAATGGCATGCGCTTGCCGCGTACACGCCCGCGCGGATCGCGCTCGGCCGTGTCGGCAACGGCTTGCCCGTCGCGCGGGTCCTGGAATTTCAGCTCGCGCATGCGCGCGCCCGCGATGCCGTCCATGCGGCGTTCGAGGCACGCCGCGTCGCCGACGAACTGGGGAGCGCTGATACGCTGCTGCTCAACACACTAGCGCGCGACCGTGAGAGCTACCTTCTCAACCCAGATGCCGGACGACGGCTCGACGCACCGTCGCAGGCGACACTGCAACGCGGACGCTATGACGCGGCGCTGGTCATCGCGGACGGACTCTCCGCGACCGCGATCCACCGCCATGGCGCCCAATTGGCGCGGCTCATCTTGGCCGGCCATCCCGAACTGAAGTGGGCCCCTGTGACAATCGTGCGCGGTGGGCGGGTCGCAATCGGAGATGAGATTGCGCAAGTGCTAGGCGCCGAGCTTTGTGTCGTTCTCATCGGCGAGCGCCCCGGCCTGACCGCGTCCGACTCGATCGGGATCTATGTCACATTCGCGCCGCGCTCCGGCGGCACGACGGACGCAGAGCGCAACTGCATTTCCAACGTCCGTCCCGGTGGGCTTGAACTAGAGGATGCCGCACACCGACTGAGCTGGCTTCTCACCGAAGCGAGACGCCTTCGACTCACAGGTGTCGCGCTCAAGGAGGATGCGTCCGACCTGCGCGGCATCGCAGACACTGCTAAGCTTTCGCAGTGAATCAAGAGGGGATACGCGAATGGGCTGGCTTTCCAGGCATGAATCGACATTACTCAGTGTACTGCGCATCGTCGCGGGACTTCTTTTGTTGGAGCACGGCACACAGAAGCTGTTTCACTTCCCGCCGATGACGATGGCCATTCCGGCCAATGCCATGCCGATCATCATGGTTGCGGCGGTGATCGAGCTCGTTGGCGGCATGCTTCTGGTGCTCGGCGTGTTCACGCGCATCACCGCCTTCATCTGTTCTGGCGAGATGGCGATCGCCTATTGGATCGGCCACTTCCCACGCGGCGGATTCTTTCCGGCCGTTAACGGGGGCGACGCGGCGATTCTGTTCTGCTTCGTCTTTCTTTATATCGCGGCCGCTGGTCCTGGGCCGATCGCTCTGGTCAGATCCGACAGGCTCTGAGCCTTATCGCCTGACTCTGGGCGCGCTATGCTGGTGCGATGCACGGTTCTGCCGCCGTCACGCCGGAGATACTCCTGCACGCCTATGCGCAAGGCATCTTCCCGATGGCCGAGCGCCGGGACGATCCCGAGCTTTACTGGGTCTCGCCTGAACGGCGCGGCATCATTCCGCTCGATTCATTTCATATTCCGAAAAGGTTGGCGCGAACCGTGCGCAGCGACCGGTTTCGCGTCACGGCGGACACCGCCTTTGCCGACGTGCTGCTTGGCTGTGCCGAGGGCGTAACAGGACGGCCGAACACCTGGATCAACGCCGAAATTATGCGGCTATACACTGCGCTACACGATGCAGGTCGCGCACATTCGATCGAGTGCTGGGATGACCAGCGACTCGTCGGCGGTCTCTACGGCGTCAGTCTCGGCGGCGCGTTCTTTGGCGAGAGCATGTTTTCGCGCGAGCGCGACGCCAGCAAGGTCGCTCTCGTCCATCTGGTTGCACGATTGAAGGTCGGTGGCTTTGCGTTGCTCGACACACAATTTCTGACCAGGCACCTGACCCAGTTCGGCGCGATCGAGATCACGCGGCTTGCCTATCTGGCGCGCCTACGCGAAGCACTGGCCCATCCAGGTTATTGGCCGGCATCCTCGGGCAACGCTGCCGGCTTTTCATTGTCGGTCGCATCGGGCGAAACCGGCTTGACCGGCTTCAAAGGACCGACTGCAACGGTTTGGCCGGGTTCGCTCGCCTTGCAGGTGATCACCCACACATCGTAGAGCGGATGCTCCATGCCGTGCAGGCCAGGGCTCGAGGCGTACATCCAGCCGGAAAAGACTCGCCGGCCGGGCTGGTCGGGCCGGTGATCATCGATCTGTACGAACGCGGCCGTCTCCGGAGTTTCGGTCGGTGGCGTGGAGTAGCAGTAGCGCGCCGTGATCGTCAGGGTGGCGTAGTGGATCGGCTTGCCGATCGGCGCAACCAGCGTCGTCGGTCGGCCGGTGATCTTGTCGAGCCCACGAAGAATGAGCGCCAGCGGTCCGACTGGTTTTGGCGGCGTCAGCGTCGCCGTAGTCGGCGCAGTCGTTTGCTTGGCCACGGGCACGACGGCAGCGGCGCTGTCCGTGAGCAAGATGCCCGCAGCGGTGAGAAATAGGGCGCACAGCCGCTTCACGGCTTGGCTCCGCCGTTCGGCTGCTGCCCGGCGGCAGGAGGCGAAGATGGCGTCGCCCCTTTTGCCGGCATTTGGTTCGCACCATTTGCTGGCGCCTGGTTTGCGCCGCCTGGCTGGGGCGTTCCACCGTTCGGCTTTTGATTATTGCCCCCGCCGATGAAGCGCCCGACCAATCCCATCAGATCGACGGAGCCCTGCACATTGGTGATGGCGCCGCCCGGCGCCAGCATCTTGTCGCTGCCGCCTGGCGAGATCGAGAGATAGGAACCGCCCAGCAATCCGGTGGACGTCACCAGCAACGACGAATCATCCGGGATCGGCACGTCGTTGCGAATGTTCATGTGCAAGGTGACGAGATAGGTCTTGGGATCGAGCGTGAGTGCGCTGACTGAGCCAATTTTGATTCCCGACAAACGCACATCGGTGCCCGTGGCAAGGCCGTCGACACGCGGCATGCGCGCCGTGATTTCATAGCCGCCGAAACTTCCCGAGCTCGTACTGGTGTATGTGAAATAGAGAAAGGCGGCGGCCACCGCGACGACGATCGCGCCGATGATCGTCTCAACCGTGTTGTTGCTGGTCATGCCTACTCCGGCTTCCAGGCTTGATAGTCACCGGTCGCCGGCGGACGCGTTCCGCTTTTCGCAAGACTGCCTTCCGGCCGATAGGCATCGGGGGTACCGGTAAGATTCGGCCGGTGCTCCTTCTCCCAAGAATTTTCCTTGAACGGAGTCTTGGTCGGCGGATCTTCGTAAGTGTGATGTAGCCAGCCATGCCAATCCGGAGGCACACGGCTCGCTTCGACGGTCCCGGCATACGTCACCCAGCGCCGCGCGCCGTTCTTCGACTGATAGTAGCGGTTGCCGAACTTATCGGTGCCGATGAAAGTGCCGGACGACCAGATCGTTAGCAGTGTTCCCAAAGTTGCGTGGTGCCACCAAGCGAAGATCATGCGGAAGAAGGACATATGACTGCCCGAGTCTTGGATTTGCCGGCGGAATATAGAAGCCGGACTGCGATGATGCCACGAACACGATGGCGACACGGTGACCGAAGGAGTCGGTGGAACCACGCCCGCGGCGCTATCCACAATCGATCCAAAACGAGATGACTGTCACGCAAGTGAAAAAATTTTCTGCGCGAGTCGCGTTAACCGCTTGACACGATCTTTTCCTCAGCAAAACGCGGTGTTGCCAATCCACAAGATCTGGTGGGTAAGATTTCGTTTACCACTTCGTACTTGCGTCGAGTTTTGAACGGTGCCCATACTTGGGGCCTGTCGCTGCTCGCGACACCAAATCTGGCGGACGAAACCAACCTCCCCGCCGAGGCTGATGCCCGATAGGCATGTGCCCGGCGGTAGGAAAACTGTCCCCAAATGGTGCCGCAGCAGGGGGTCGGGCCGCTAACAGTTATTCGGGGACAGTTCCATGCGCATCCACCGTCAGTTCACGGTTGAGGGTCGTTCCGCCTATGACGGAATCGACTTTCGTTTTGCGAGTAGCGAGATCCGAAACCCCGACGGGTCCGTCGTCTTCTCCCAGTCCGACATCGAAGTGCCGGCTGACTGGAGCCAGGTGGCCTGCGATGTGCTGGCGCAGAAATATTTTCGCAAGGCCGGAATCCCGACGGCCCTGAAGCCGCTGCCGGAAGAAGGCGTTCCCGAATTCCTCTGGCGCAAGACCGCCGAGGGCGACGAAACGACGGGCGAGTATTCCGCCAAGCAGGTGTTCGATCGCCTCGCCGGGACCTGGACCTATTGGGGCTGGAAGGGCGGTTATTTCGACTCGGAAAAGGACGCGCGCGCCTTTTTCGACGAGCTCGTCTTCATGCTCGCGACTCAGAAGGCAGCGCCGAACTCGCCGCAATGGTTCAACACCGGCTTACATTGGGCCTATGGCATCGACGGCCCAAGCCAAGGCCACTTCTACGTCGACCATTTAACGGGCCGCCTGACCAAGTCGGCTACTTCTTACGAACACCCGCAGCCGCACGCCTGCTTCATCCAGTCCGTCGCCGACGATCTCGTCAATGAAGGCGGCATCATGGATTTGTGGACGCGCGAGGCGCGCCTCTTCAAGTACGGTTCCGGCACAGGCACGAACTTCTCGTCACTGCGCGGCGAGAACGAAAAACTCTCCGGCGGCGGCAAATCCTCCGGACTGATGAGCTTCCTCAAGATCGGCGATCGCGCAGCGGGTGCGATCAAATCCGGCGGCACGACACGGCGCGCCGCCAAGATGGTGATCGTCGACGTCGATCACCCCGACATCGAACAATTCATCGACTGGAAGGTGATCGAGGAACAAAAGGTCGCCGCTATGGTGGCGGGCTCCAAGCTCGCCGAGAAGCATCTGAAGCTCGTGATGAAGGCCTGCATCAATTGCGAAGGCTCGAACGATGATTGCTTCGATCCTAAGAAGAATCCCGCCCTGCGCCGCGAGATCAAGGCGGCGCGCAAGGCGATGATCCCCGACAACTATGTCGAGCGCGTGATCTCCTTCGCCAAGCAGGGCTACAAGGACATCGACTTCAGGACCTACGACACCGATTGGGATTCGGAGGCCTATCTCTCCGTGTCGGGCCAGAATTCGAACAACTCAGTTCGCGTCAGCGACGAATTCCTCGAAGCCGTCCTGGAAGATCAGGACTGGAACCTCACCTATCGCGGCTCGAACAAAATCGCCAAGACGATCAAGGCGCGCGACTTGTGGGAGAAGATCTCCTATTCCGCCTGGGCTTGCGCCGATCCCGGCATCCAATTCCACTCGACGATCAATGGCTGGCACACCTGCCCTGCCGGTGGAGAAATCCGCGCCTCCAATCCCTGCTCGGAGTACATGTTCCTCGACGATACGGCCTGCAATCTCGCGTCGCTGAACCTGATGCAGTTCCGCAAGGTTCAGGACGACGCAAAGGTTTTTGACGTCGCGGCGTTCGAACATGCCTGCCGGCTCTGGACCATCGTGCTGGAAATTTCAGTGCTGATGGCGCAGTTCCCCTCCAAGGAAATCGCGCAACTTTCCTACGACTACCGCACGCTGGGCTTGGGTTTCGCCAATATCGGCGGGCTTCTGATGGCGGCCGGCATTCCGTACGATTCGCGCGAAGGCCGCGCCATCGCAGGTGCGATCTCTTCCGTCATGACCGGTGTCTCCTATTCGACGTCGGCGGAAATGGCAGGCGAGCTTGGGCCATTCCCCGAGTTCGCGGCCAATCGCGAGGCGATGCTGCGGGTGATGCGCAATCATCGCCGCGCTGCGCATGGCGAGAAGAACGGCTATGAAGGGCTTGTCACTCTACCGGTGCCGCTTGATCTCGACGCGGTAGCCAACAAGGACCTCGCCTTCGCCGCGCAGCGCGCCTGGGACGATGCCGTGGCGCTGGGCGAAGGCTTTGGCTATCGCAACGCGCAGGCGACCGTCATTGCGCCGACCGGCACCATCGGTCTGGTCATGGACTGCGACACCACGGGAGTCGAACCGGACTTCGCGCTGGTCAAATTCAAGAAGCTCGCCGGCGGCGGTTATTTCAAGATCATAAACCGCTGCGTTCCCGAAGCGCTGCAGACGCTGCAATACACGCAAGCCGAGATCGATGAGATCGTGGCGTACGCCGTCGGCCACGGCACGCTCGAAGGCTATCGCGGCGCGCTCAATCAAGATGCGCTGCGCGCCAAGGGCTTCGGCGAAGACGAATTGGCGACGGTGGAAGGCGCGCTCGAATCGGCGTTCGACATCCGCTTCGTGTTCAACAAGTGGTCGCTGGGCACCGTGTTCTGCACCGAGATCCTGAAGATCGATCCGGCCGCGCTCGATGCGCCAGACTTCGACATGCTGAAGCTGTTGGGCTTCAGCCGCGCCGATATCGACGCCGCCAACCTCCATGTCTGCGGCGCCATGACTCTCGAAGGCGCGCCTTATCTGAAAGACGAGCACCTCGCCGTCTTCGATTGCGCCAATCCCTGCGGCCGCATCGGCAAGCGCGCGCTCTCGGTCGGCAGTCACATCCACATGATGGCGGCGGTGCAGCCCTTCATCTCGGGCGCCATCTCCAAGACCATCAACATGCCGAACAGCGCCACGGTGAAGGAATGCGGCGAGAGCTACCTCCTTTCCTGGCGTCTCGGGCTCAAGGCCAACGCGCTCTATCGTGATGGCTCCAAATTGAGCCAGCCGCTGGCGAGCCAGGTCTTCCAGTTCGACGATGACGAGGAAGAATTGGAAGAGATCGCGCCCGCCCAGCGCACCACGGTGATCACCGAGCGCATCGTCGAGAAGGTCGTCGAACGCGTGCGCTCGCGCGATCGCGAGAAACTGCCGCAACGCCGCAAAGGCTACACCCAGAAGGCGATCGTCGGCGGCCACAAGGTCTATCTGCGCACCGGCGAATATGAGGACGGCCGGCTCGGCGAGATCTTCATCGACATGCACAAGGATGGCGCCGCATTCCGCTCGCTGATGGACGGCTTCGCCATCGCCATCTCGGTCGGCCTGCAATATGGCGTACCGCTCGAGGAGTTCGTCGAAGCCTTCACCTTCACGCGTTTCGAGCCGGCGGGCATGGTCGTCGGCAACGACTCGATCAAGAACGCGACCAGCGTGCTCGACTACATCTTCCGCGAACTCGCTGTCTCCTATCTCGACCGCAACGATCTCGCCCATGTCCATCCGTCCGACGAGGACATCGGCGGCGGCGTCGATGACGGCAGCCATGACGCCCGCACCAGCGACGTCGTCCAGGCGGTCCGGAGCGTGACGTCGAGCGGTTATGTGCGCGGCCGGCTGCAGCGCTCCATCGCGGTGGTGCGCGGCGGCGCAGCGTTGAAGATGATGGAAGAGCATGCCCATCACGATCATGCCCATCATGACGACGAGGAGCACACTGAGGAATTCCTGACGGTGGAAGAGTCTGTCGTCACCGACGCGCTCAGCCAGATCCGCGCCGGCGTGCTCGAGGCGGCCAATCCGGTCGGCGACATGGTCGACGCGCTCGGTTCGCAGCTCACGGCGCGCGCGGGCGACGCAGCTGAGCGGGCCGGCAAGGCGCGCGAGCTCCAGGCAAAGCGTGCCGCGGAGGCGCGCATGAAAGGCTATGAGGGCGACGCTTGCGGCCAGTGCGGAAACTTTACGCTGGTGCGTAACGGCACCTGCATGAAGTGCAACACCTGCGGCAGCACGAGTGGGTGCAGCTGAGCCTGCGGTGGCGTGAGACGATACGGCGTTACTAACGCCGTAAACTCACCAGACCTTGTGGGGTCCGATCCCGGACTCCACATCGTACTGTTTTCAAGTTTTGCAGAGAGAGAAATTCTCTTCGTTGTTGAAACGAAGCACCCGAGCGCGACCGCTCAACTGCGCACTTGGTGATGCCGAGTAGCCGCTTCAAGGGCGCGCACGTGAAAGCCTTAGTAAATCTTCCTTCTCACATTGCGACGTCCCGTTTGTACCGAAACCGCGACGGGTGACCCGGATTCTTTGCGGAAACCTCAGAGATTCCGCGCTCGGCACGAAGTTTGCGACGTAAGGGGGTGTCGTATCGGAACGGCACATGGCCAAGCTTTTCGTCTTCGTCGTCGCTTTGATAGCTGTGAGCATCTCCCTCGCTTTGGCCGCGCCGTCCCGATCCGACACCGAATCCTGGAGCGTTGCGAGCGCGCCTTGATCCGGAATTAGCCTCCCGAATGTGACTTCAACCCCGGCCCCCAAGCCGGGGTTTTTTCCATGGCCGGGCTTGACCCGGCCACCCCGTCAAACTTGCTTCTGCATTTTTGGCGCGCAGACGCGCGCCAGATGGGTGGGCGCCTCGGGGGCGCCCATGACGGGTGAGAGCAGCTACTCCGCCGCCTCAGCCAGATCCTTCCGTTTCCAGCGCAACACCGGCTTGCGAGCCGCCGCGGTTTCATCGAGGCGATGGCGCGGCGCATAGTGCGGCGCGCCTTCGAAGCGCGACTTGTTGCCGTCACGCGCCTCGATGGCGAGTTCGCGCAGCACATGGATGAAGCGGTCGAGCGATTCCCTCGACTCGGACTCGGTCGGCTCGATCAGCATGGCGCCATGCACGACGAGCGGGAAGTACATCGTCATCGGGTGATAGCCCTCGTCGATCATCGCCTTGGCGAAGTCGAGCGTCGTGATGCCCGTGCCTTCGAGGAAGGAATCGTCGAACAGCGCCTCGTGCATGCATGGCCCGTCGCCATAAGGCGCGCTCATCACGTCCTTGAGCGAAGCGAGGATATAGTTCGCCGAGAGCACGGCGTCTTCGCTCGCCTGGCGCACGCCGTCGCGGCCATGGCTCAGCATGTAGGCGAGTGCGCGCACGAACATGCCCATCTGGCCGTGGAAGGCGCACATGCGCCCGAAGGGCTTTGCGCCTGACGGGAGCGCGTCGCGATCCTCGATCAGGCGAAAGCCTTTCGCGTCATGCACCAGCAACGGCAGCGGCGCAAAAGGCGCCAGCGCCGCCGAGAGCACGACCGGGCCCGCGCCCGGCCCGCCGCCGCCATGCGGCGTCGAGAATGTCTTGTGCAGATTGATGTGCATCGCATCGATGCCGAGATCGCCGGGCCGCACCCGCCCGGCGATGGCGTTGAAGTTGGCGCCGTCGCAATAGAAATAGGCGCCGGCCTTGTGCGTCGCATCCGCCATGTGGCGGATGTCGCGCTCGAACAGGCCGCAGGTGTTGGGATTGGTCAGCATGATCGCCGCAACGTCCGGCGCGAGCTTCCCTTCGAGCTCGATCATGTCGACGCGACCGTCGGGCGTGCCCTTGACCTCGTCGATCGTGAAGCCGGCGAAGGCTGCGGTTGCCGGGTTGGTGCCATGCGCGGACTCCGGCACCAGGATGCGCTTGCGCGTTTCGCCGCGCGCCGCGATGGCGGCACGGATGGAAAGAAGGCCGCACAGCTCGCCGTGCGCGCCGGCCTTGGGCGACATCGCGACCGCCGGCATGCCGGTGAGCGTCGTCAACCATGTCATCAGTTCGGCGATGAGTTCGAGCGCGCCCTGCACCGTCGATTGCGGGCTCAGCGGATGCAGATCGCCGAAACCCGGAAGCCGCGCCACTTTCTCGTTCAACCGCGGATTGTGTTTCATGGTGCAGGAGCCGAGCGGATAGAGCCCGGCATCGATCGCGTAGTTCATGCGCGACAGCCGCACATAATGGCGCACGACCTCCGGCTCGGAGAGGCCAGGAAGTCCGATCGGTTGCGCCCGCTTCACGCCGCCGAGCCGCGCGTCGGAGAGTTGGACATTTGGCAAGTCGACACCCGTCATGCCGTCGCGGCCGAGTTCGAAGATGAGCGGCTCCTCATGGTCGAGGCCGCGATCGCCGGAAATGGTCGTAAGCACGTGGCCGTTCACCGCGGGCACAGAGGTCGGCCGTCCCTGGTTGTTCATCGTCATGGCAGGATCTCCGCGAGCGCGCGGGCGAAGGCATCGCAATCCTCGTCGGTGACAGTCTCGGTTGCCGCGACGATCAGGAGATCGCGCACCTTGGGATCATGCGGCATCAGTCGTGACGCCGGCACGCCGGCCAGGATGCCTTTCTTGGCAAGGGACTCGACGATGGCGTCGGCCTTGCCCGGAAGCCTGAGCGTGAATTCGTTGAAAAATGCGGGTGTGACCAGTTCGACGCCCTTGACGGCAGAGAGCTTGTCGGCGAGCGCGGACGCCTTGGCATGATTGAGCCGCGCGAGGCGTGTGAAACCCTCTTCGCCCAGAAGCGAGAGATGGATCGTGAAGGCAAGACAGCATAGCCCGGAATTGGTGCAGATGTTGCTCGTCGCCTTCTCGCGGCGGATGTGCTGTTCGCGCGTCGACAGCGTCAGCACATAGCCGCGCTTGCCGATCGCATCGACCGTCTCGCCGGTCAGCCGCCCCGGCACCTGGCGCAGGAATTTCTCACGCGTGGCAAAGAGCCCGACATAGGGTCCGCCGAAATTGAGGCCGTTGCCGATCGATTGGCCTTCGGCGGCGACGATGTCGGCGCCTTGCGCGCCTGGCGCTTCTAGGAGCCCAAGCGAAACGATCTCGGTCACGACCGCAATCAAGAGCGCGCCTTTGGCGTGCGCAGCCGCGGCGATCGGTTTCAGGTCGTGGATGAGGCCGAACACGTCGGGGCTTTGCACGACGACACAGGCCGTCTGATCGTCGATCATCGCGATGACGTCGTCGGCCTTTCCCGGAGTCGTCGTCGCGCGAACGACCTGACCGGACAGGCTCGCCATCGTTTCGACCGTCTCGGCATAGTGCGGATGGAGGCCACCCGACAAGACCGCTTTCGGTCGCCGTGTGATGCGTTCCGCCATCAGCACCGCTTCGGCGGTCGCGGTCGAACCGTCGTAGAGCGAGGCGTTGGCGACTTCCATGCCGGTCAGAAGCGCAACCTGGGTCTGGAATTCGAACATGTATTGCAGCGTGCCCTGTGCAATCTCCGGCTGGTAGGGCGTGTAGGAGGTGAGGAACTCGGCGCGTTGGATCAAGTGATCGACCGAGGCCGGGACATGATGGCGGTAGGCGCCGGCGCCGCAGAAGAACGGACCGTTTCCCGCCGCGGCATTTTTTGCTGCGAGTCGCGAGAGCTTGCGCTCGACTTCGAGTTCGCCCTGGCCGTCCGGCAGATCGAACGACGACAGCGGCACCACAGCCGACACCGGAACATCCTTGAACAACGCATCGACACTCGTCACGCCGATCCGCTCGATCATCGCCAGTCGATCGTCCGGCGTCAGGGGATGGTAACGCATGATCTAAAGCCCTTTCACGAACTCGGCATATTGGTCGGCGGTCAAGAGCTTCTGGAATTCGGACTTGTCCGCGAGTTTCAGTTTGAAGAACCAGCCCTCGCCTTCCGGATCGGCGTTGACCTTCGCCGGATCTTCGGCGAGCACCGCATTCGATGTCGTCACTTCGCCACCGACCGGTGCGTAGACTTCGCTCGCCGCCTTGACGCTTTCGACCACCGCCGCTTCGCCGCCGGCGCCGACCTTGTGGCCGGCTTCGGGCAGCTCGACATAGACGACGTCGCCCAATTGCTCGGCGGCATATTTGGTGATGCCGATGGTGGCTTCGTCGCCATCGATGCGGACCCATTCATGCTGATCGGTAAAACGGACTTCACTCATGAGACGGCTCCACGGGTTTCAAACGGCGCGACGATAACGGTGCGGTACGAACGGCAGCGGCGAGACACGTGCGGGCAACGGCTTGCCGCGCACGATCAGATCGAGTTCTGTGCCGTCGCCGGCGAAAGCGGATTCGACGTAACCCATCGCGATGGGCGCATTGAGCGTTGGCCCGAAGCCGCCGCTGGTGATCGTGCCGATGACGCGACCGGTCTTGTCCGCGATCTCGCTGCCCTCGCGCGCCGGTGCGCGACCATCGGGGCGGATGCCGACACGCTTCTTCGCCGTGCCGTTGAAGACCGCGTCCATGATTTCTCCCGCCGCCGGAAAATCCTTGTCCAGCTTGCGGCGCTTGCCGATGGACCAGACCAGACTGGCTTCGACCGGGTTCACAGTCTCGTCGATGTCGTGCCCGTAGAGACAGAGCCCTGCCTCGAGTCTCAGGCTGTCGCGCGCGCCAAGACCGATCGGCAGAACTTCCGGCTCAGCCAGCAAGGCGCGGGCGACGCGCAGAGCGTGACTACCTTCGAGGGAAATCTCGAAGCCGTCTTCGCCGGTATAGCCCGAGCGGCTGACGATGGCCGGAGCGCCGGCAACAGTGCAGCGCACGACCTGCATGAAGGTGAGTTTCGCGATGCCCGGCGAATGCCGCTCGAGCACCTGGGCCGCAGCCGGACCTTGCAGTGCGAGCAGCGCACGGTCCGGCCGCGGCTCGAGCTTGGCGATACCTTTGAGCTGCGCGGCGATGTAGTCGAAGTCGCCCTGCTTGGTGCCGGCATTGACGACGAGATAGAGCGGCGCCTCGCCGATGAGGCGCGAGAACATGAAATCGTCCTTGATCGTGCCTTGATCGTTGAGCAGGAGACCGTAGCGTTGCAGTCCCGGTTTGAGGCCGATCGCGTCGGCGGGCGTGAGCCGCTCCAGCGCCTTGGCCGGATCGGCGCCGGAGAGAAACGCCTGCCCCATGTGCGAGACATCGAACAGGCCGGCCTTTTCACGCGTATGCAGGTGTTCCTTCAGAATCCCGGCGGGATAGTGAACGGGCATGTCATAGCCGGAGAACGGCACCATCTTGGCGCCAAGCTCGACATGCAGCGCATGCAGCGGCGTCTCAAGCAGGACTTCGTTCGGCTGGGCCATAAATGGTCCGTATACAGAGTTGCGTCGGCGCGCCCCGCATCGCTGCGGCACTCGCGCCCCTCTGTCATTGGACCTGAGAGATTTCCCGCCTGGTGGCGGTTACCCCTTCGGTGGAGACCGCGCGTGTCGCAGTCCCGCTTTCCAGAAGTTCATCTCCGATCGCGGTCCTTTTGCCTGAGAGTTTCCGGGGCGGTTGCTCCTTCGGCCTCCCCGAATGAGGGGACGTCTCCCGCGAGGGATCATGTGTTGGCCACCGTCACGCGCCTCACGGCGGATAAGGGTGTTGCGGGCATTCTAAAGAGGGAGGTGGTTGAGTCAACGAACGCAACGGAATCCGCGATTCTACTCACATTCTTTCCGGAACCTCGATGCCCAGAGTGCCCAAGACTTTGGCAAGCACCGCCAGGGTGAGCTGGCAAAGACCGAGCCGCGCACCGCGGATGGCAGTGTCGGTTTCGGACAGTATGTGGTGCTCGGCATAGAAGCGGCTGTAGTGCTGCGCGAGCGTGAAGACGTAGTCGCATAAAATATTCGGCGCGCGGCCACGCTCGGCGCCCGCCATTGCATCAGGCAACGAGAGAAGCTGCAGGAACAGTGCACGCTCTTCGGGCGAACGGATATGCGGCTCGCCGATCGCGTGACCTTCGGCCTTGGCACGGCGCAGGATCGACTGGATGCGCACGGCAGCATATTGCAGATACGGACCGGTCTTGCCTTCGAAGCGCGAGAAGCGTTCAAGATCGAAAATGTAATCAGTGAGCCGATAGTTCGAGAGATCGGCGAATTTGATCGTCGCGATGGCAACCTTCTTCGCGATGTCGGCACGCTCGTCGGCGCTGTAGTCGGCGCCCATCCCCTGCTCGGCCAGCCGCTTCTCGGCTTCGGCCGTGGCCATAGCGATGAGATCGAACAGCTTCATGACGCCGCCTTCGCGCGTCTTGAACGGCTTGCCGTCGGTGCCGTTCATCGTGCCGAAGCCGGCATGTTCGAGCGCGGCCTTGCCGGCGAGGCCCGCCTTCTCGGCGGCGCGAAACACCTGCTCGAAATGCAGATGCTGGCGCTGATCGACGACGTAGAGGATGAGATCGGGATTCTGCGCGCGCACGCGATCGATGATGGTGGCGAGATCGGTCGTGCCGTACAGCACCGCGCCGTCCTGCTTGACCAGGATCAAGGGCGGCATCTCCTTCTTGTCGCTGTTGCGTTCGACGTGCACGACGAGCGCGCCCTCGCTCTCGCCCGCCACCCCGCGCGCCTTCAAGTCCGCGATCATGGGCGCGACCAGAGGATCGACGCTAGCCTCGCCCTTCCACAGGTCGAAGTGGACGCCGAGGCTGCCGTACTCGCGGTCGAGACCCACCTTCGAGACGTTAAAGAAGTGCATCCAGAGTGCGCGATAACCGGCCCGTCCGGCTTGCAAATCCGCCGTCGCCTGGCGCGCTTCGAGAAGGCGGGCTTCGTCCGCTTTGCAGGCCGCGACCGCGGCCGGATAAATCTCCTCGAGATCGCCCATCGTCACCGGCGACTGCGACGGATAAGGCCCGGTGAAGGCTGCGTCGAAATACCCGGGCGCGATCCCGCGATGGGCGATTTCCGAGATCAGCTGCCCCATCTGCAGGCCCCAGTCGCCGAGATGGATGTCGCTGACCACATTCCACTGATTGGCGCGGAAGAGCCGCTGCAGGCAGTCGCCGATGATGGCGGAGCGGAGATGGCCGACATGCATGGGCTTGGCGATGTTCGGTCCGCCGAAATCGATGAGGAGAGACTTACCCCTGCCCGTTTCGGGCGCGCCCAATCGCGCGTCTTGAGACAGTGCAACGCCGCGCGCAGATAACGCCGCATCGGTCAGATCGAGATTGATGAAGCCCGGCCCGGCGATCTCGACCTTGGCGAACAGCGGATCGGACTTGAGGCGCGCGACGATCTTCTCCGCCACCGCACGCGGATTCGTCTTCGCCTCTTTCGCCGCCGCGAGCGCGCCATTGCATTGGAACTGCGCGAGGTCGGGACGATCGGAGCGCGTGACCTGTCCAAACGCCTTAGAGAGTCCTTCCGCCGCGAACGCACTGCCGACGATCGCGCTCAGCTCGGCGCTGAGCACGGTCATGGCGCGAAACGCCCCATCTTCGTGTTGTAGTCAAGTTGCGCCTTGGTCAGCTGCAGGCCGGTCAGGATGCCGTAGTCGTACGGCTTCTTGCCGTTGTCGAGGCGGATCGGAACCTCCGACACATCGGCATCGAATGTCGTGCTCGACTCACCCGGGCGAAAGGCGAAAGTCGCCGTATAGATTTTCTTGGAGACGATGGTGGTCGAGTCCCGCGTCACCGCCACGTAGTAGGGAACGCTATAATCCGCGGCGAGACCCGTCGGTGTTCGCGTCGCGCGGAAGGTGACGGTGACGCTCGAATCCGCCGTGCCTTCGTCCTTGTCGAACGAACAGTTGGCTTTGACGCCGGTCATCACGACTTCATACACAACACCCGCCGGATCACCTTCCATCTTGTCCCTGAACCCGGTCAGCTGTGCCGTGTTGGCGAGCACGCTGGCATTGGGGCAGAGGCCGCGTTTGACATCGGTCGAACAGGCGGAGAGCGACAGAACCGCAAGCGTGGCGATGACGAGCGAACGCAGAAACGACGGCATGATCAGATCGCGAGCGTTTCGTGCGTTCCGCCGCACAAAGTCGCGGACGTGTTCTTGCAGCCGCAGAACCACACCGTTTCAGGCCGGCGCTTTGAACACCGCAAAGAGGTCCTGCCCGCCACCACATCGACCGAAAATGGAGATTTCTGCGCAATGACGGGAACGGCCATGTCATGTCCTTCGCTTGACTTTTTTCGAGTCGCAGCCGACTTCTGAAAACCGGCGCAAAACGCGCCGGACTGTAGCCAAGCAGGCTCTCGATGGGAAGCATGGACCATGGCGGTCTACACCGACGTCTCCTTTGAGGACCTCGAAGTGGCGCTTGCCGACTACGATGTCGGTCAGCCTCTGAGTTTCAAAGGCATCGCCGAAGGTGTCGAGAACAGCAACTTCTACCTGCTGACGGATCGTGGCAGTTACTTCCTCACGCTCTATGAAAAACGTGTCCACGAAGCCGACCTGCCATTCTTCCTCGGGTTGATGGAACATCTGGCAGCACGCGGCATCGCTTGTCCTGAGCCGGTCCGCCGCAAGGACGGCAAACAATGGACAAAGATCAATGGCCGGCCGGCCGCATTGGTCAGCTTTTTGACGGGACTATCCGTGCGGCGTCCCGACGTCGGGCATTGTGCGTCGGCGGGTGACGCGCTGGCCCGTCTGCATGCGGCAGGCGCGGACTTCGCGATCCGCCGCGCCAACGCGCTGGGAATTTCGGGCTGGCGCGATCTCGTCGCGAAGACTGCGAGCGGCGCCGACGGCATCGAGCGCGGCTTGCGCGACGTCATTGCATCGGCTCATCACGAGGTGAACGCGCACTGGCCTACGGGGCTGCCGTCGGGCGTCATCCACGCGGATCTCTTTCCCGACAATGTTCTCTTCACGAATGGGCAAGTGTCCGGACTGATCGATTTCTATTTCGCCTGCAATGATGCGTTTGCCTACGACCTGGCAGTCATGCTCAACGCCTGGTGCTTCGAGACTGACGGCGCCTACAACTTGACGAAAGGCCAGAGTCTCCTTTCGGCGTATCGCAAGCGGCGCGAATTGACCCAAACCGAGACCGCAGCACTGCCCATCCTCTGTGCCGGTGCGGCACTGCGCTTTCTCCTGACCCGTCTCTTCGATCTCCTCAACCACGATCCGATGGCGCTCGTCAGGCCGAAGGAGCCGCGCGATTTCAGCAAGCGGCTCCGCTTCCACATGCGCGTGAAGAGTCCTGCCGAGTACGGTTTGTGACCGAGGCCGTCATCGACATCTATACCGACGGCGCCTGCTCGGGAAATCCCGGACCTGGCGGCTGGGCGGCGATCCTGCGCACGCGCGGCCATGAACGCGAACTCTCGGGCGGTGACGAAGCGACCACCAACAATCGCATGGAACTGATGGCCGTGATCCGCGCACTCGAAGCGCTCAAGCGGCCTTCGGCGATCCGACTGCACACGGATTCGCGCTACGTCATGGACGGAGCGGCCAAGTGGCTGACGAAATGGAAAGCCAATGGTTGGAAAACCGCGGACAAGAAACCGGTGAAGAATGCCGAATTGTGGCGCGCACTCGACGCCGCGATGTCCCGGCACAAAATCAGCTGGAAGTGGGTGGCCGGGCATTCCGGCCATCCGGAGAACGAACGCGCGGACCAACTCGCCCGCGCGGCCATTCCGGAGAAGCGCGGCGACTAAAGTTCCGTCAGAACATGCTCGGCGCTGGATACTGCGAACGCGCCCGGTGCTTCGACGTTCAGTTTCGTCACCACGCCGTTATCCACGAGCATTGCGAAACGCTGGCTGCGCTGGCCCATCCCGAAACGCGAGCCGTCGAGTTCCAGTCCGAGCGCCTTGGTCAGATCGCCATTGCCGTCCGCCAGCATCATGATCTTGTCGCCGACTTTTTGTTGCTCGCCCCACGCGCCCATCACGAAGGCGTCATTGACGGCGACACAGGCGATTGCATCGACGCCTTTCGCCTTGATCGCGTCGGCATTCTGCACGAATCCCGGCAAATGCTTGGCGGAACAAGTCGGCGTAAAAGCGCCCGGCACGGCGAAGACGACCACTTTCTTGCCGGCAAATAGGTCATCGGTCTTCACCGGCTTCGGTCCACCGTCCTTCATTTGCATGAGTGTTGCCGATGGAAATTTGTCGCCGACTTTGATGGACATGAGGTGCTCCTGAGGTTGGGCGCGCGTTTTAGCGCATGGTTCGTCCTGTCGCAAAGGGGCGAAAAGTCGTAAGTTATGGCGATGGCAGCGCATGACTCGCCGCAATGGCGCAACAGCGACGGCTTTCTGACGGGAAAGCTCCTGATCGCAATGCCCGGCATGGCCGATCCGCGTTTCGAAAAAAGCGTCATCTTCGTCTGCTCGCACTCGTCGGATGGCGCGCTTGGCTTGATCGTCAATAAGCCGCTTGAAGGTCTGCCGTTCCGCGACTTGATGACGCAAATGGACATTCCGGTCACGGAGTCGACGCCGCGCGTACCGGTGATGTTCGGCGGACCGGTCGAGACCGATCGCGGTTACGTGCTGCATTCGAACGAACGCAGCAACAGTCCGGCGACGCTGTCGGTTACGTCCGAGATCGCGCTGACGCCGACCATCGACATCCTGCGCGCCATTGCGCGCGGCACCGGCCCGCAAAAGTTTCTCTTCGCGCTCGGCTATGCCGGCTGGGGCGCCGGCCAGATCGAGGACGAGATCGCCGGCAATGGCTGGATCCATTGCGACGCCGATGCCGAGCTGGTGTTTCGCGGCGACGCGGGGTCGAAGTGGAGCCTGGCGCTCGCCAAGCTCGGCGCCAATATCTCAGGGCTTTCCAGCGACATTGGCCACGCCTGAACGCGCCGCCAGCAGATCGAAATGCATGGCGATGAAGCTGAGCGCGTCCGCCGCTGGCAGCGGCTTCGAAAAGAAAAAACCTTGCGCATACTCGCTGCCCAAGGCCTTCAGCCAGGTCGCGTCCGCTTCACGCTCAACGCCCTCGACGATGATGGTGCGCTTGAGGTCATGGGCGAGCGCGATGATCGATTTCAACACGACTTCGCCGTCCGCCTTGGTCTGCGGGTCCTTGTGTTTGGCAAGGAAGCTCTGATCGATCTTGATCGTGTCGAAGGGCAGATCCTTGAGCTGGCTGAGACTCGATGCGCCGGTACCGAAATCGTCGATCATGATGCCGACGCCAAGGGCGCGGCACTGCTCGAGCGCACTTCGCAAATCGGGATTGCCCGCAATGACACTCTCGGTGACCTCGAGCTTTAAAGTTTCCGGCGCGAGGTGGGCGTTAGCCATGACGGAACCCAGAAACACGCCGAACTCGGCGTCGCGCAATTGGCGTCGCGAAACGTTGACACTGACAAAGAGCGGCGGAGCCAGTGGAAAATAGCGCTGCCAGTTGCTCAAATCCTGCGCCGCACTTTCCAGAGCGATGCGCCCCAGCGTTACGATCGTACCCGTCTCTTCGGAATGTACGATGAAGTCGGTCGGGGTAAGGAGTCCGCGCGTCGGATGGTTCCAGCGCAACAACGCCTCGAAGCCTGCAATCGCGCCGTCAGCCAAATGGACGATCGGCTGGTAGTGAACGACGATCTGGCCCTCGTCGATCGCGCGGCGCAATTCCGACTCCAGCGTCACCGCGTCGCCCGGCGCCAGCGTTTCGAGTTCGCGCGAATAGGCGCGCGCGCAGCCGCCACCCAGCTGCTTTGCGTGCATCAGCGCGAGTTCGGTGTTCTTGAGCAGTTCGAGCGGATCGCCGGCATCGCGACCGAGCGCAACGCCGACGCTCGCCGGCGCGAAAACCTCGCGACCGTCGAGCTGGTAGGGTGCGCTGCAAGCCTCGATGAGTTCCGCTCCGACAACGCCTGGCTCCTTCGAGCCATAGGAAAAGATCATGGCAAAGGCGTCGCCGCCGACGCGAAAAACTTCGGCGACGCCCTCGAAGCGATTGCTGAGACGCTCCGCCATCTGGCTCAGGATTCCGTCGCCGCCCGCATCTCCGAGACTGGCGTGAATGGATTTGAACCGATCGACATCCAGAAGCGCGAAGGTCGTGTCGGCAAAATGCGGACTGCGTTGCTCGAGCTCTTCCATCATGGAGACGCGATTGCCAAGCCCGGTGAGCGGATCGAGAAGCGTGCGATCCAGAGCCTCAGCCTCGGTCGTCTTTCGCGCCGTGACGTCGGCCAAGAGGCCGACACAGCGGCTCGCCACATCGCCGCCGCCGAGCATCGTGGCACGCAGTTCGAGCCACGAAATGCGTGTGGCGGGCCCGCGCAGGCGGAACTCGAGGCGGAATCCGAGCCCCGGACGCTTGCGATAGTCGCCGAGCGCACGGCGATAGACGTCGCGGTCTTCGCCATATACGTGCGCGATGAAATCGGTGTGCCGAATATGAGAATTCGTCTCGGGCAGCCCGATCAGGAGGGTCGCCTCGCGGGAGAGTTGCAGCGTGTCGCGCGCAAAATCGAGATCGAAGATTCCCTGGTTCGATGCCGTGATCGCTTCCAGAACTGACCTCACGTCTCGTCCGCTTGGCGGCTCCGCGACCGCCGCGACCGACTGGAAGGGAAGGACGGCGATGCCCTCGCCCGCGGCAATCGCCAGCGCGAGCAGGATCGAGCCGGCCGCCGCGAACGAACCTGCCGCCGACGTGGCCAGCGAATCTCCCGTGCTGCTCAGCACTGCCAGGGCCGAGGCGATGGTGACGCACGCAAAGACTAGCGCGCTCGGGATGGAGACCTTGGCGGCCTGGGATCCGAGAATGCCGCGATAGATGAGATAGGCCGCAACAGCGGGAGCGCCAATGAGCACGAGGGCGTCGACCGCGATAATTGTCCCGGGAACGCCAATATAGGCGAGGATCGACAGCACGATGATCACCGCCTCGCCACGTTTCAACCATTGCACTTGCCTGGGCCAGATTTCGCGCAGCGGCACGATCGCGTCCGCGAGGCGTGCGCCTGCGGCAAGCGAAAAGCCGGCGAACATCGCGGTCAGTCCGTAAGGCCCGCCGACACCGGTCGCCAGGCTGCCGTCGAACAATCCCGTCTCCGACAAGCGCTCCAAGAGAATGAGGACGAGCGTCAACGCGGCCCAACGCGCCGGTGCGTGCCCGAGCATGACGGCAAGGCCGCTCACCATCAGTGCGGCCGCGCCGATGAGCGCCCAGACCGCCGTCGTGAAAATCGCGAACTGGCGGTTGTGCGCGGCAAGAGCGGGCTCGGTCCAGGCTCTCAGCGATGGCGGCTGCGCGGCGTTGGCCACCTGAACGACGATCTCGACAGCTGTTGCCGGCGGGATGATCACGCGATAGGCGCGTCGTCCATAGGCGTTCAAATTCTCGATATTGACGGCGGAGTCGGAACTCGCCACGCCCACGATTGACGGACGCGTGGGACGCGGCAGGAACGCGAGGCTCGGCGTTTGCGTCGCTTGAAGCACGCGGCTGGACGGACGCACGGCGCTGTTGGTCGCCTTGATCAGATACCAGTTCGAACCATCCGGTTGCGTTCCGGATGGCCCGTGATACGGCACCATCGCTTCCCTGATCTCGATCACGGCATCGGGACTTGCGAAGTCGACCAGCGAGGGATCGGACCCGGTCGCGGCGGCGTTCGCCACGACAGCCACCAGGGCGGCGATCAATGCCGCGGCGATCGCAATAGCTCTTGTCACCGGCAATCCCGATCTGAGCGGCCACCCGCAATTTTGCCCGTAGGGACCTAACTTACCTGCGCCTCGTCCGCGAGCAAAGCGAAGAGGACGTGATCGCGCCACTCGCCATTGATTTGCAGATAGCGCAAAGCGACCCCTTCCTGCCGGAAGCCGACCTTGGCGAGCAAACTCTGAGACGCTTGGTTCGACGGCAGGCAAGCCGCCTCGATGCGATGCAAGCCAAGGGTCGAGAAAATGAACGGAACGAGGGCGCGCACCGCCTCATACATGTAGCCCTGACGCGAGAAGCGTTCGCCGATCCAATAGCCGAGCGCGCAACATTGCGTCACGCCGCGGCGTACGTTCGAGAGCGTGCAACCTCCCATCAGGACGTCGTCTTCTTCACGAAACACGAAGAAGGCGTAGGCGGAATCGAGCCGCGCCTCCTTTTGGTAGCGCTTGATGCGCCGCCTGTACGCGCCCTTGGTCAGCTCGTCGCTCGCCCAGACCGGTTCCCAGGGTGAAAGGAACGCCCTGCTCTCACCACGCAGGCGCGCCCAGACGGGAAAGTCGGCAATGCGGGGATAGCGCAGGTAAACGCCGCCGCCCTTGATGACGGGCTGTTGGCCACCTGGGAAGGTGAGCCCGCGCATGAACGCCATCGGCCCTGTATTCATTCCGCCTTCGCCAAAGCGGCTTCCGGCACCCTGGACGGGACAGTGGCATCGCCGCGGCCGGACCCACCGAAGCGATCGGCAAAGGCGCCTTGCTTCTCGAGTTGGCCGACCGGTCCGACGGCCGCCATCGACGGATTGACGCTTTCCATCATGCGCTCACCGAAGTCGCGCACCGCACGCGAGTCGATGGCGTCGAGTCGGCCGGTCATTTCCTCGATCGAGAGCAAGCGGCCATGCGTGAAGATATGGCCTGCGATCTGTTCGGCGCGCTGTCCGGGGCGCTCCAGCCCCATGAGCAAGCTTGACTTGAGCTGCGCCTTGGCTCTGGCGACTTCGCGTTCGGTCGCGCCCGTCGCGAGATTCTCCATCTCGCCGGCGATCACGGCAGAAATCTCCGCGGCTTCCTTCTCACCGGTACCGGTATAGACGCCGATCGTTCCGCCATCGCGATGCGCTTGCGCGAAGGCAGAGATCGCGTAGCACAGGCCGCGCTTCTCGCGTGCTTCCTGGAAGAGGCGCGAGGACATGCCGCCGCCCAGCGCCATGACATAGACTTGCGCCGTATAGAAGTCGGGCGCCGAACTCGCGACACCCGGAAACGCGTAGACGATGTGCGCCTGCTCGAGATCCTGCGTCCGGCGGAAATCGCCGCCGACATAATGCGCCGGCAATGGAGTCGGCGCGGGACCGGCGCGCAACGTCGCGAATTTCGCCTCCACCGAACGAACGATCGACTCGTGATCGACCGCGCCGGAGGAAACCAACGTCATGTCCCCGGCGCGATAGTTCGCCGCCATGTAGGTGCGCAGATCCTCGCGCGTGAACCTGCTGACGGTTTCGTCGAGTCCCAGGATCGGCCAGCCCATCGGTTGGTCGGGATAGACGGCGGCCTGAAGATGATCGAAGACGATGTCGTCCGGCGTGTCGCGCGACTGACCGATCTCCTGCAACACCACCTGGCGTTCGCGCTCCAGCTCGCCCTCTTCGAACGTCGGATGCATGAGGATGTCGGCGAGAAGATCGAGCGCCAATGGCACATCCGCCTTCAACACGCGTGCATGAAACGCGGTCTGCTCGCGACTCGTGTACGCGTTGAGATATCCGCCGACGGCTTCGATCTCTTCGGCGATGTCGCGTGCGCTGCGTCTCAGCGTGCCCTTGAACGCCATGTGCTCGAGCATGTGCGACACGCCCATCACATCGCGCGTTTCGTTGCGTCCGCCCGCATTCACCCACACCCCAAGCATCGCGCTCTCGAGTTGCGGCATCCTATCGGTGACGACGGTCAAGCCGTTGGAAAGTCTTGTGATTTCAGGTGTCATTGGCCGGCGAGCTTAGCCTCGATATGGGCCCGGACCAAGGCCTTGTCGTTGCCCAGGACCGTGTATCTTTCGTGCCCCTCATAAAGTCCCGCAAGGCGCGGCGGGAGGTCCGGCGTCACCCCCGTGGCTTCCCTTACTGCATTGGGAAACTTCGCCGGGTGGGCGGTCGCTAGTACAACCACTGGTATATCCGGCTTTGGCCGCATCAAGTGGGCGGCGTGCAATCCGACAGCCGTGTGAGGGTCGATCAAGCGGCCGGTCTCGGCACGCAGCGTGCGGATCGTCTCGAGCGTCTGGCGATCGTCGCAGTGCGCGGCGGCGTAGCGCGACCGGAGCTTGGCCAGAACCGATGGCGGAATCGGCAACCTCTTGTCGCGCGCAAACGTTGCCATCGCGCCTTTGAGCCAAGTGGAGTCCCTGTCCGACGCTTCGAACAGTGCGCGTTCGAAATTGCTCGCCACTTGGATGTCCATCGCCGGGCTGAGCGAGGGATGCACCCGCCCTGGCGCGTACACTCCCTCGTTCAGTGCGCGCGCCACGATGTCGTTTTCGTTCGTCGCGATCACGAGGTTCTCAATCCCAAGTCCCATGTGCGCGGCGACTTCACCGGCGAAGACATCGCCGAAGTTTCCGGTGGGAACGACGAAAGTTGCAGGCCTGCCCAATTGCGCAGTCGTCGTGAAATAATAGACGCACTGCGCCGCGATGCGGGCGAAGTTGATCGAGTTCACCGCCGTCATGTTCACGGCAGCGGCAAAGCTGTCGGCGAACAGCTCCTTTACGATCGCCTGCGCGTCATCGAACGTCCCTTCGAGCGCGATGTTGTGGACATTGGCGTGTGGCGACGTCGTCATCTGCCGCCGCTGCACATCGCTGACGCGTCCCTTTGGATGCAGGACGAAGAGATCGATACCCGCCAAGCCACCAAGCGCCGCAATCGCCGCGGAGCCCGTGTCGCCGGACGTGGCCACGACCACGGTGGCGCGGCCGCCCCGTCTCGCAAGCGCGCGCGCAAAAAGGCGGCCCAACACCTGCATGGCAATATCTTTGAACGCCAGTGTTGGCCCGTGAAACAATTCCAGCAGAAAAAGATTCGGGCCGATCTCGACAAGCGGTGCGATGCGCCGATCAGTGAAGCCGGCATAAGCAGCGGAAACGTCTGCGGCGAGCTCGTCTCGCATAAAAGCGTCGGCCGCGAAGAGCGAGAGGATCTCGCACGCGACATCGACGTAGTTGCGTGTCTTGAAGCCAGCGATTTTCTGGGGCGATACCTGCGGCCAATGTTCTGGAAGATAGAGCCCGCCATCGGGAGCGGGTCCCGCGAGTAGGACGTCGCCGAAGCCGGCCTTGGCCGCCCAGCCACGCGTACTGATCAGGGAAGGAACCGCCATCACGCCTTGCTCTTGCTGGAAAGTGTCAACCGCCCGCGCGACACATGATAGGCGAAATAGACGGCGAGAAGTCCAGCCGCGAGCAAGAACCAGGTGATCGCATATTGCAGGTGTTCATTGCGGAAGTTCACGCGCGTCTGACCGCCCTTGGGCCAGCCGCCCGGATTGGGGGTTGCATCCGCCTCGACGATGACCGGCGCGGCGGGACGAATGTGGTCCGCACGCGCAATGCCGGCAACATCGCGCGAATACCATATGCGACGTGACAGATCGGGCTTGGGCGTGAAGGTGCCCGCAGGATCCGGCGTGCGCCAGACTCCGACCAGAACCGTGCGGCCTTCGATCAATCCGCGGCTTCTAGTCGAGCGAGCCATCAAGTCGCGCGGCACGATTCCGCGGTCGACCAGTATGACGCGGCCGTCGTCGGCGAACGGCACGATGACATGGAACACGGGCGCGCCTTCGACGCCGGTTCCGAAGACATAGGCTTCCTTCGCATTGTCGAAACGTCCGACGAGTTGCACGCGGCGATATTGCGCGCCGGCGCCCATCGCAAGCGCCTGATCGAGCGCCACTGGTGGCGCGGCGATGCGGCTGGCGACCGTCGTGATCAGCGCACGTTTCCAGCTCAGCCGTTCGAGTTGCCACACCCCGAGCGCCATCAGCGCCGTGAACAGAACTGCGCACGCAACGCTCAACAGCGGCAACGGACGAAACGCGACCCGCATCACTCGGCCAGCCGGCCCTCGCCGGCGCGATGGCGATACTGCAGGACGAGCAACGCCGCCTTGATCACGCGCAGGAAGAAGATCGTCAGCACAGCGATCGCCGGAGCCCACAAAAGAACATGGACCCAAAGCGGCGGCGACCAGGTGAATTCGACATAAAGCGCCGCGCCGCATACCAGGGCTCCGACGACGAGGATGACGAGCGCAGCCGGTCCGTCGCCGACATCGAACGCCGCAAAATCCAAGCCGCAATTCGCACAGGATGGCGCGATCGAAAGGTATCCGCCGAACAGGGCACCGCGTCCGCAGCGCGGACAGCGCGCCAGCAAGCTGGAGCGCACCACGCCGGAGCTTGCGTGCATGTCAGCCGGCCGCGACAGGCCCCTGCCCCCACACATAGATGCAGGCGAACAGGAAGAGCCACACCACGTCGACGAAATGCCAGTACCAGGCCGCCGCCTCGAAGCCGAAATGGCGCGTCGTGGTGAACTGACCGGCCATTGCGCGGAAGAGACAAACCGCGAGGAAGATCGTGCCGACGATGACATGGAAGCCGTGAAAGCCCGTCGCCATGAAGAAAGTCGAGCCGTAGATGGCGTCGAAGTTTCCCACACCCGCAGTCAATGAAGCGTGCGCCGGATCGGTGAACGGCACCAGCGCGAGATGATTGAAACCGAACGTGAAGGGCGCATGCGCATACTCATAGGCCTGCACGGCGGTGAACGAGGCGCCGAGCAGCACCGTCAGAACGAGGCCCTGGACGGCGCCCTTCCGGTCGCCACTCTGGAGCGCATGGTGCGCCCAGGTCACCGTCGTCCCCGAGGTCAAGAGGATCAGCGTATTGAGCAACGGAAAGTGCCAGGGATCGAGCGTCACGATTCCCGTCGGCGGCCAGGCACCGATCGATGCATCCTTGGCGAAGATCGCGAAATTGAAATACGCCCAGAACCAGGCGACGAAGAACATCACTTCCGACGCGATGAACAGGAACATGCCGTAGCGCAGGTGCAGCTTGACGACCGGCGTGTGATTGCCGAGCGCGACGGATTCATGGACGACATCGCGCCACCAACCCGCCATGGTGAAGAGAACGAGCGCAAAGCCGATGGCGAAGATCCAGGGTTGGCCGTTCACCGGAAGACCGAAGAATCCGGTGTAGTCCTTGTTCATCCAGAAGACGGCACCGAGCAGCATGACGAACGCCGCCATGGAGCCGACGATCGGCCAAGGACTAGGATCGACCAGATGATAATCGTGCTTGACCTCTGAACTGGCCATTATCCGAAAAACCCTTCCTTGCTACGGCTGAACCCGCACCATCGTCATCAGGTAGAACAATACTACGAGCGCGCCGAGAGCGAGAGCGATGGCGATGTTGCGCCGTCTGCGTTCCTTGTCAGCTGAATCGCTCACGAACATAATCTCACAACCAGCTCGTGAAAGCTGCAATGTGCAGCACGTGTTCGCCGAGCAGTGCGGCGAAAAGCGCGAACATGTAGATCAGCGAGACCCGGAAGAGGCGATGCGCCGCCGGCTCACGTGTCTCGTCGCGCTCAAACGTCACGGCGACCGCCTCGACGGCGAACCAGAGGCCAATGGCGCCCGAGACCGCGAGATAAAGAGGACCCGCGAGACCGATCGCTGCTGGCGTTAGTCCGGCAGGTATCAGGATCGCGGTGTAGGCGAGAATTTGCCGCCGCGTCGACGTTTTGCCACGCACGACCGGCAGCATCGGTACGCCGGCGCGCGCATAGTCGGTCGAGCGCCACAAGGCGAGCGCCCAGAAATGCGGCGGCGTCCACAAGAAGATGATGGCGACCAGCAACACCGGCGCCAATGTCAGAGAGCCGGTCACCGAGGCCCAGCCGATGGCAGGCGGCAGCGCACCCGCCAGTCCGCCGATCACGATGTTCTGCGGCGTGCGGCGCTTCAGCCAGAGTGTATAGACGCCGACATAGACGAAGACCGTGAAGGCGAGCAGCGTCGCCGCGACGAGATTGACGAGCAGCCCCATCACGGTGACCGCACCGACCGCGAGCAACCAGCCGAAGCCGAGCGCTTCGCCGCGCGCGATGCGGCCGGAGGGAATCGGGCGCGTGGCGGTTCGCGACATCAAGGCGTCGATATCGGACTCATAAGCCATGTTCAGCGCGCCGGACGCGCCGGCCGCGATCGCGATGCACAAGAGCGCCGTGAAGCCCGTGAGTGGATGGATGTCGCCGGGTGCCACCGCGATTCCCGTGAGCCCCGTGAAGATCACGAGCGACATGACGCGCGGCTTCAGGAGCGCAAAATAGTCGCCGACTGTTGCGGATCGCGATTCACCGGTGAGAGCGACGGTGGTCATCAGCTGATCTTCGGCAATTCGTTGAATTGATGGAACGGCGGCGGCGACGGCAAAGTCCACTCCAATGTCGTCGCATACGGTCCCCAGGGATTGTCGCCAGCCACGCGCTTGCGCATGAACGCCTCGACCAGCATGGCGAGGAAGACGAGGACGCCGATGCCGGCGATGAACGAGCCGATCGAGGCGATGAAGTTCCAGCCCTCGAAGGCATCGGGATAGTTCGCGATTCGGCGCGGCATGCCGGCGAGACCCAGGAAGTGCATCGGGAAGAAGGTCAGGTTGACGCCGATGAACGTGATCCAGAAGTGCAGCTTGCCCAGAGTCTCGTTGTACATGTAGCCGGTGAACTTCGGGAACCAGAAGTAGAAGCCGGCGAAGATGGTGAAGACCGCGCCGAGCGACAGCACATAATGGAAGTGGGCGACGACGTAATAAGTGTCCTGCAGGACGACATCGACACCCGCGTTGGCGAGCACCACGCCGGTCACGCCGCCGACGGTGAACAGGAAGACGAACCCGATCGCCCAGAGCAACGGCGTCTTGAACTCGAGACTGCCGCCCCACATCGTCGCGATCCAGGAAAAGATCTTGATGCCGGTCGGCACCGCGATGACCATTGTGGCGAAGACGAAATAGGCTCGCGTGTCGACGCTCAATCCCACCGTGTACATGTGGTGCGCCCAGACCAGAAAGCCGATGAAACCGATCGCGACCATCGCATAGGCCATGCCGAGGTAACCGAAGATCGGCTTCTTCGCGAAGGTCGAGATGATGTGACTGACCATCCCGAAGCCGGGCAGGATCAGGATGTAGACTTCCGGATGGCCGAAGAACCAGAACAGATGTTGGTAGAGGATGGGATCGCCGCCGCCCGCCGGATTGAAGAATGACGTTCCGAAATGGCGATCTGCCAGCAGCATGGTGATGGCTCCCGCCAGCACCGGCAGTGAAAGAAGCAGCAGGAACACCGTCACCAAAATCGCCCAGACGAAGAGCGGCATCTTGTGCAGCGTCATGCCCGGCGCGCGCATGTTGAAGATGGTGGTGATGAAGTTGATGGCGCCGAGGATCGACGAAGCCCCCGCGATGTGGAGTGAGAAGATCGCCAGATCCATCGCCGGACCGGGCGAGCCGTAGGTCGACAATGGCGCATATAGCGTCCAGCCGCCGCCGACGCCGATGCCGCCGGAATCGCCCTCGACGAACATGCTCATGACGAGAAGTGCGAACGAGAACGGCAGCAGCCAGAACGAGATGTTGTTCATGCGCGGGAACGCCATGTCCGGCGCGCCGATCATCAGAGGCACGAGCCAGTTGCCGAAGCCGCCGATCATGGCCGGCATGATCATGAAGAACACCATGATCAGGCCGTGGCCCGTCACGAACACGTTGAAGGTGTGCGGATCCTTGAAGATCTGCATGCCGGGCTCCATGAGCTCGGCACGCATCATGATCGAGAGGAATCCCCCGACGACGCCCGCGCAAATCGCGAAGATAAGGTACATCGAGCCGATGTCCTTATGATTCGTCGAATAGACGAAGCGCCGCCAGCCTGTCGGATGTCCGTGGGCGTCCTCGTCATGTGCGTGGGCCAGATCGGCCATAAACGTGTCCTTTGCTACTGCGCGGCCAGGCGCGTTGTGGTGCCGTCGTCGATGGCTGCGTATTTCTTCTTCGCCGCCGCGAGCCACTTTTCATACTCGGAGTCGGTCACGACCTTCACTTCGATCGGCATGAAGGCATGCTTGGCGCCGCAGAGTTCCGAGCATTGACCGTAGAATGTGCCGGTGCGGGTCGCCTTGAACCAGGTGTAGTTGAGGTGGCCGGGAATGGCATCCATCTTGACGCCCATCTCGGGCAAGGCCCAGGAATGGATGACGTCGGCGCCGGTCGTGACGACTTCGATGACCTTGTTCACCGGAACGACAATGGGATTGTCGACTCCAAGAAGCCGCGGCTCGTTGGCCTTCTTTGCCGCGTCATCGGAAAGTGCGAGCGAGTCGAACTGGAAGTTGCCTCGGCGCGGATACTGATAGGTCCAAAACCACTGCTTGCCGATGACCTTGAGTTCCACGTCCGCCTTGGGAATGTCGGCCTCGTAGTAGAGCAGCTTGAAGGACGGGATCGCGATGACGACGAGGATGATGACCGGAAGGACCGTCCACGCCATTTCGAGGATCGTGTTGTGCTCGGTGCGCGTCGGCGTCGGATTGGCTTTGTGATTATAGCGAAGGACGATGTAGACCAGGAGCGCCAGAACGAGCAGGCAGATCGCAAAGGTTATGTAGAGCAGGAGATTGTGGAACTCCTCGATACGCTCCATCACCGGCGAGGCCGCGGGTTGAAAGCCCAGTTGATAATCGTATGGCACCGCGAACGCTGCGCTTGTCCACGTCGCCGCAAGCACTGCGAAACCTGCGCCGATGCCGGTTCGCTTGATGGACATTAAGGCAACCTCGCGACAGTGGACCGACGGGGCGGCAGAACTTCCCGTTTTCAGATTCTTGCGGGGGATTTAGAGGTCCTAAGCCCCTAAAGTCATTGCGACCTTCTGGCACGGGTGGGTGTTTCAACGCCGCACAAGCGGCGAACCTTCCAAAGTGGGCAAAAAGGACGAAATGATCCTATATCTTATGATCTTGAAGCGCGCGCCCCATTGGAGCCCGACATGAACAATTCCGGTGACCTGTTCTTCGCCCGCACGGGCATGGATCGCAATCGCGTCCAGAAAACGGTGGATGACGCGCTCCGCGGCTCCGACGATGGCGAATTGTTCCTCGAATACAGCCAGAGCGAGGCGTTCGCCTTCGACGATGGGCGCCTGAAGGCTGCGACCTTCGACACCACGCAAGGCTTTGGCCTGCGCGCCGTGGCCGGCGAGGCAACCGGCTACGCGCATGCGACCGACATTTCGGAAGAAGCCATCAAGCGCGCGGCGGCAACCGTGCGCGCCGTCGCAAGCGGACATTCGGGCGTCGCGACGAGTGCGCCAGCTCGCACCAACAAGAAGCTCTATACCGATCTTGATCCGCTGCAGTCGGCTCAGTTCGAGAAGAAGGTGAAGCTGCTCGAGGACATGAACGCCTATGCCCGCTCCAAGGACAGCCGCGTGCATCAAGTTTCATGCTCGCTCTCCGGCGAGTGGCAGCAGATCGAAATCGTGCGTCCGGGCGGCGAGACCTATCGCGACGTTCGTCCACTGGTGCGCATCAATGTCTCGGTCGTCGTCGAGCAGGATGGTCGACAGGAATCCGGCAACTATGGCGGTGGTGGGCGCAGCGGCTATGACGTTTACATGGCGCCGGAATATTGGCGCACCGCGGTCGACGAGGCTCTGCGCCAGGCTCTGGTGAATTTGGAATCAGTTCCCGCGCCCGCCGGCGAGATGACAGTGGTTCTGGGCAACGGCTGGCCCGGCATTCTGTTGCACGAGGCGATCGGTCACGGACTCGAGGGCGATTTCAACCGCAAGAAGACCAGCGCCTTCGCCGGCCTGCTCGGCCAGCGTGTCGCCTCTCCCGGCGTGACGGTCGTGGACGATGGTACGATCGATGGCCGTCGCGGTTCCCTCTCCATCGACGATGAAGGCACGCCGACCTCGCGCACCGTGTTGATCGAAGATGGAATTCTCAAGGGCTACATGCAGGACAGGCAGAACGCCCGGCTGATGGGCGTCGCACCCACCGGGAACGGGCGGCGCATGTCTTATGCCTGCCAGGTGATGCCGCGCATGACCAACACTTACATGCTGGGCGGAAATGCGCATCCCGGCGAGATCATCGCCAGCGTGAAGAAGGGCGTCTATGCGACGAACTTCGGCGGCGGCCAGGTCGACATCACGAACGGCAAGTTCGTCTTCTCCTGCACGGAAGCCTACTTGATCGAGGACGGCAAAGTCGGCGCGCCGATCAAGGGCGCCACATTGATCGGCAATGGCCCCGATGCACTCACGCGCGTGAAGATGATCGGCAACGACATGAAACTCGACACCGGTGTCGGCACCTGCGGCAAGAACGGACAGAGCGTGCCGGTCGGCGTCGGTCAGCCGACGCTGCGCATCGACGGTCTTACGATCGGCGGCACGGCCGCATAGGCGAGAGGCGTGATATTCAAGATTGCGCATGCTGAGGAATGGCGAACGGCCGAACGCGCCGGTCGCTACGTCGGTTCGGAGAAGGATCGCGCCGATGGTTTCATCCATTTCTCCACGGCGACCCAACTCGCGGAAACGCTTCGGCGCTACTACGCCGATGCCGATGATCTGCTGCTGATCGCCGTCGACGAGAACGACTTAGGCGACGCTCTGACATGGGAGCATGCGCCGTCGCGCGGCGAGAATTTCCCACACCTCTATACGTCGCTGCCGCTCTCTGCGGTGAAATGGACGCTGCCGATCGCACGCGACGCACAAGGCACCGCGATCATTCCGCCAATGGCATTCGCGCCCGACTGAGCGCAAAATCAATTACATGTCCGAAGCCAAAGTGTATTCCGAACGTCTCGGCGCCATCAGCGATGCGCAGTTTCAGGCCGTCGCCGACCGCCTCGCGCTCGGCCGTTTTGTCGACGCCGCGCCTATTACCAGCGGCTTGTTCGGGCAAAACGTCTTCATGACGACGACGACAGGCGAGTATGTCCTGCGCGGTGCGCCGCATTGGGTGAAGCGGCTGGGCGAAAAAACCTATCGGCCCAACGACCGCGTGCAGTTCACGGCGGAAAAATACTTTGCTCAGCAACTCCACGAGCACACCAAGACTCCAGTGCCCTGGCCGATGCTGCACGACCAAACAAGCGACATCCTCGGCTGGCCTTATCTCGTCATGCCGAAAATGCCGGGACAATGCTTCAACGAGCAAAACATTCTGAAGCTTCTGTCGGCTGAAGATCGGCAGGGCGTCGCCCGCGCGCTCGGCGAAATGCTGGTCGAAATGCAAAAGCTCACCTCGCCCTTCGCCGGCAATTTCGACGTCGACACGGTCGAACTCACGCCGTTTCCGGACGGAAACTTAGGACTTGTGATCGCGGAAACGCGCGACGCCGTCGCGACCGCAAGCGCCAACGGCGTGATGACGGACAACGACTTGGAGTGGATCGCCGCCGCCGAACAAAGCGCGCGCGCCGCCGGCGAACGGCCGAACACCTATGTCCACTGCGACTACAAGCTCAACAATCTGACGGTCAGCAAAGTCGGCGACGATTGGCGCGTCACCGGACTGTTCGATTTGCATGAAGCGAGGTTCGGCGACGGCGCGCTCGATCTCGTGCGCCAGGCTTGCAGCTATCTCGATACTGAGCCCGCTCTCGCCCGCGTCTTTGTCCAGAGGTACTTCGAGCGGGTGCCACGCGATCCGCGCATCAAGGAGCTGCTCCCGCTCTATCTCATCAATGACCGGATGAAATTCTGGACATTCTTCGCCAATCCCGCCTCGCCGGCGCCATGGACCAAAGGACGCACTTTCGGTGGCTGGGCGGAGCCTTATCTCGACGCGTTGCTCGCGCTCATTTGACCACGACAGTGTCATGGAAAAATTACAGGACTGGCGGGATGAAAAGTCCGAGCCTACGCTCCGTACTCGTAAGGCAGCACCGACATGATCATCATCAAGGGTAATGCGCACGACCTGGGCGACGGTTTTCGCGTCAATCGCATCTTGCCGAGTCCGGGTCATCGCGTGGTGGGTCCGTTCGTCTTCTTCGATTACTTCGGTCCGGTCACCTTCGCGCCCGGCAATGGCGTTGATGTGCGGCCGCATCCGCATGTCGGCCTCGCGACGGTGACGTATCTCTTCGAAGGTTCGCAGATGCATCGCGACACGCTGGGCTCGGAGCAGGAGATCCATCCTGGTGATGTGAACTGGATGACGGCCGGGCGTGGCATTGCCCATTCAGAGCGCACGGGAGCGGAAACACGCGCCCGGGGCCATCGCCTGCACGGCATCCAAAGCTGGATCGGGTTGCCGCTGAAGGATGAGGAAGCGATGCCCTCGTTCCAGCATGTCGCTTCGCGCGACCTCGCGGCCAAATCCGAAAACGGCGTGACGCTCAAGATCATCACCGGCCAGGCCTTCGGGCTCGCCTCGCCCGTGCGCGTCTTCTCCGACATCTTCTATGTCGACGCGCAGTTGGAAGATGGTGCATCCCTTGCCATGACCGATGAACACGTGGAGCGTGCCATCTTCGTGGTTGGCGGCGACGCTGCGATCGACGGCGCCGTTCACGGTGACGGAACGATGCTCGTTCTCGACAAAAAAGAGAAGCAGACGATCACCGCACGTGGCCCCACCCGCGTCATGCTGCTCGGTGGCGCCGCGCTGGACGGCCCCAGGCATCTATGGTGGAATTTCGTCTCCAGTTCGAAGGAACGCATCGAGCGCGCCAAGACGGACTGGAAAGCCGGACGTTTCGGCAAGATCCCCGGCGACGACGTCGAATTCATCCCCCTGCCTGATTGAGGTCATGACATGAAATACAATCAGCTCGGCAATACAGGTCTCTTCGTGTCCGAAATTTGCCTCGGCACGATGACGTTCGGCGGCCAGGGCATGTTCAAGGTCGTCGGCGAGCTGGACTTGAAAGGCGCGACCGGGCTCGTCTCGCGCGCGTTGGAAGCGGGCGTCAATTTTCTCGACACGGCCGACGTCTACTCCGTCGGCAATTCGGAGAAGCTGACCGGTCAGGCGTTGAAAGATATCGGCGTCAAGCGCTCGGACGTCGTCATCGCCACCAAATGTTATGGCCGCACTGGCACTGGCCCGAACGACATGGGCGCTTCGCGCGGTCACATCATGGATGCAGTGGCGCAGAGCCTGGAGCGGCTCAATACCGATCACATCGATCTTTATCAGATCCACGGCACCGACGTCGTGACGCCAGTCGAGGAGACCATGCGCGCGCTCGACGATCTGACGCGCCAGGGCATGGTGCGCTATGTCGGCGTCTCGAACTGGCAGGCGTGGAAGATCATGAAGGCGCTCGGCCTCTCAGCGCAGCATGGCTGGGCGCGTTTCGAAACCTTGCAGGCCTACTATTCCATCGCCGGGCGCGATCTCGAACGCGAGATCGTGCCGATGCTGAACGACCAGAAGGTCGGGCTGATGGTGTGGAGTCCGCTCGCCGGCGGCCTCCTCTCGGGCAAATTCGGTCCGGGCAGCAACGGACCCGAAGGTGCGCGCCGTGCAGCATTCGACTTTCCGCCGGTGAACAAGGATCGCGCCTGGGCTTGCATCGATGTCATGCGCGAAATCGGCCATGCCCATGGCGGCGCATCCGTCGCGCGCGTGGCGCTCGCCTATGTCCTGGCCAAGCCCTTCGTCACGACCGTGATCATCGGCGCCAAAACGATGGAGCAACTCGACGACAATCTCGAAGCCGCCAAGCTGGCGCTGACGGCAGATGAACTGAAGAAGCTTGACGATGTAAGCGCCTTGCCAGCCGAGTATCCCGGGTGGATGCTGGCGCGTCAGACTGCGGAGCGCCGCCCGCAGCCGAAATAGCGGCGAAACGGGGGATAGCGTGAAAACCACTCTACTTGTGTTGGGCGTCCTGGCGCTCATCGCCGGCCTGTTCTGGGCGGGTCAAGGCGCGGGCTTCATCCAATGGCCGACGCCACAGCCGGGCCAGTTCACCATGGTCGGGCATTCCAATTGGGTCTTCATCGGTCTTGGCGTGGCCATTGCGGGTCTTGGCCTGGTCTTGCTGTCGCGCCGCCAGGCCTGAGCGTTCAGAGGAAGTTGTATTCCTTGAACAGGTGCGACAGGTCGCGATTCCATTTGCCGTGATAGTTCTTCAAGAGCTCTTCGGCGCGTGTATGGCCACGCTCCACGATCTCGCGCAGATGGGTGAGAAAACCGTCCTCCGACATGCCGCCGCTGTCGAGTGCGGCGCGACGGCGCAATCCAAATGACGCGATCTCCAACATCTGGTGCGCGAGATGATGCACCGTCGTGTTGCGGAAGGGAGCCTTGAACGCCTGCTTCGGGACGGCGTCGCGCAACGCCTGCCGCTCTTCCGCCGTCCAGTCCTTGACTAGATCCCAGGCGGCGTCGAGCGACAGCTGGTCGTAGTAGATGCCGACCCATAGCGCCGGCATGCCGCAGATGCGCCGCCATTGACCGCCATCGGCGCCGCGCATTTCGAGAAACTTCTTGAGACGCACTTCCGGAAAGATCGTCGTCAGATGGTCTGCCCAGTCGCTCATCGTCGGCGTGACGTCTTTGAGTTCGACGATTTTGTGTTCGAGGAAATCGCGGAAGCTGCGCCCCGAGACGTCGATGTATTTGCCGTCGCGATAGACGAAGTACATCGGAACGTCGAGCGCATAATCGACATAACGCTCGAACGACATCCCGCTCTCGAACGCCCAGGGCAACATGCCGGCGCGCGCATTGTCGACGTCGGTCCAGATTTGCGAGCGATACGAGAGGAAACCGTTGGGCTTGCCTTCCCGGAACGGCGAATTCGCCAGGAGCGCGGTCGCGATCGGCTGCAGCGCCAGGCCGACGCGCATCTTCTTGACCATGTCCGCTTCGGACTCGAAGTCGAGATTCACCTGCACCGTGCAGGTGCGGAACATCATGTCCAAACCGTAGCCGCCGACCTTCGGCATGTAGCGGCGCATGATCTGATAACGCCCTTTCGGCATCTGATGGGTTTCATCCATCGACCAGGTCGGCGCGAAGCCGATGCCGATGACGCCGGCACCAATCGCATCGGCGACGTTGCGCGTTTGTTCGAGATGGAGATTCGCTTCGGCGCAGGTTTCGTGCACCGACTGGAGCGGTGCGCCGGAGAGTTCGAACTGGCCGCCGGGCTCGAGGCTGAGTGACGCGCCGTTCTGCGTCAGTCCGATGATGTTTTCGCCCTCGAGCACGGGATCCCAGCCGAACTGGCGCATGCCGTCGAGCAACTGACGAATGCCGGGCTTGGTCGCGTAGTCGAGCGGCTTGTGGGTCTTCAGGTCATAGACGAATTTCTCGTGCTCGGTTCCGATGCGCCATTCCGACTTCGGCTTGCAGCCATCCGACAAATGACGAACGAGATCGTCACGCGTCTCGATCGGACCGCCTGCGGACTGCGGAATGGACATTCGCCACTCATTCCCTCGGGCCGGACTCGATGCCCATAAATCGTTGTGTGAATTCTAAATCGCTCGTTCAGCCGTTCGTTAAATAGGCGCGGCCTCTGCGCTCGGCAAGCCGATGACGTTTCTGTTTGTGAGGTCCAAGTAAATCGATCTCAGCTCTTGGATACTAAGTATATATTCCTATATACTCCATACAACCAAGGTTAGGCCCTTGCCATTATTTCCGTGATCACTTAATTAAGCAGGAATTGAATGAAGGAAACGAGTCGAAAATGCAGCATTTTACCGCCCTCTCCGACCCCACCCGCCAGCGCATCGTCGAGATTTTGACGGGGGGACCCCTCTCAGCCGGCGAAATCGTCGATCAGTTCGACCTGAGCCCCCAAGGCATTTCGCAACACCTGAAGAAACTGCGCGAAGCCCGGCTCGTTCGCGTACGGCCTAAGGCGCAGCAGCGCATCTACGAACTCGATCCCGACGGGGTCGCGGAATTGTCGGATTGGATCGGCCGCATCCGCTCCTTCTGGAGCCTGAAGCTCGACGCCCTCGAAACAGAACTCAAAAAGGAGACTTGAAATGTCGAACACGACCGAGTTGGGGAAGTCCTCGAAGGTCCTGAGCGTCGAATTCGAACGTGTCGTTGGCGGGCCGATCGAGCGCGTGTGGCGGCACCTGACAGAGACTACGCTGCTTCCCGGCTGGTTCGGCCATGGAACGATCGAGCCGAAAGTGGGCGGCCGCGTGCATCTGATGGACGGCCATATCCGTGGTGTCGTGACTCTGTGGCAGCCGCCGCAGCGCCTCTCCTACACCTGGGATGTCTTCGCGCCGGGCGATGGTCCGGATGCGGTGTCCGCCTATCCGCAGTCCTATCTGTCCTTCGCGCTCGAACCGCGCGACGCCAATGTTCTGTTGCGGCTGACGCATCTTCCGATCCTCGACCGTTTCGAAAAACAGAACATGATGGGTTGGCACACCTTCCTCGACATGCTGACAACTTCTTTGCGCGGCGAGAAGGTCGAGGAGCGTCCGTTTTACATGAAGAAAAACGCGGCCTTGTACGGCATCGATCTGAACAACCTGGTCCGCTAATGCCAGTCGCCGCAAACCGATTGCCAGATTGCGAGTGCGGCCAGCGCGGCGGTGTCGGCGCGCAGGATGCGCGGTCCGAGCGCGACCGGAATGACGAACGCCTGCGAGCGAAGCGCCTCGCGCTCCGCCGGTTCGAAGCCGCCCTCCGGCCCTGTCAGAATCGCGAAGGGTTGGTTCTTTTCCGCCGCGAGCGCGCGCGCCATCGGCGGCGCGGAGCCACCCTCGTCGCAGAAAATCAGACAACGCTCCTTCGGCCACGTCGCCAGCAGCTTGTCGAGAGAAAGCGGCGCGCGAGTTTCCGGGACGCTCATCCGCCCGGACTGTTCCGCAGCTTCGATTCCATTGGCGCGCATCCGCTCCGGCTTGACCCGGCTCACGATGGTTCGTCGCGTCACGACAGGTTGGAGTACGCGGACGCCAAGCTCCGTCGCCTTTTGCACGACATAGTCCGCCGGCGTCTTCTTTATCGGCGCGAAACAAAGCCAGAGATCTGGCACATCGGCTTGCTCGGCGATCATGCGGTCGCAGGCGAGAACGCAGGAGCGTTTGGCGACGTCCGTCACGCGTGCGGACCATTCGCCGTCGCGGCCGTTGAAGAGGTTCACGCGATCGCCCACTTTGGCGCGCATCACGTGCAACAGATAGTGAGACTGCTTCTCGTCGGGCGTCACACGCGCCCCTGCGCCAAGCGGCGCCTCGACGTACAACCGCAGCCTTCCGCCCGGATAGGTCAGTTCGTTTTCGCTCATGGGCGAATACTTGTAATGTGTCGGCGATGAACCAGACAACCGCGGACCTGAAGCCGGCCGACGCCGTCGCGCTGACGTGGGTCGACAAGACGCCCGAGCAACTGCGGCCCTACCTGCGCCTCATGCGGCTCGATCGGCCGATCGGCACCTGGCTTCTCTTCTGGCCGTGTGCGTTCGGCTTGATCCTTGGCGCAATCGCAAGCGAGCGGCAGTTCGCCGGCTGGCACGATCTCTATTTGCTCATTCTGTTCGGCATCGGCTCGGTGGTGATGCGCGGCGCCGGCTGCACCTACAACGACATCGTCGATCGCGACATCGATGCGAGCGTCGCGCGGACGCGCGGCCGCCCGATTCCCTCAGGCGCCGTGACGCTGCGCGACGCCTGGCTATTCCTGATTGCGCAATGTGTGGTCGGACTTGCGATCCTTCTCCAGTTCAATCGCCTTGCCATCGCGTTTGGCGCGTTATCGCTCCTGCTCATCGCCGCCTATCCTTTCATGAAACGCATCACCTGGTGGCCGCAGGCCTGGCTCGGGCTGACATTCAATTGGGGCGCCCTGCTCGCCTTCGCGGCGCAGACGGAGATGATCGATTGGGCCGATGCGATGCTCTATGCCGGTCTGTTCTTCTGGACGCTCGGCTACGACACGATCTATGCGCTGCAGGACAAGGAAGACGATGCGCTGATCGGCGTGAAGTCGACCGCGCTCCTGTTCGGCGCGCGCGCCCGCGATTGGATCCTGGCGTTCTACGCGGTCGCGTTCGCCTTGATCCTCGCCGCGGGCTTCACCGAACATGCCGGCTGGCCTTTCGCGCTTCTGATGTTCGCCGCAGGCGCGCATCTGCTCTGGCAAGTCCATGTCCTGAAGATCGACGATCCCGAGCACTGTGAGAAGCTCTTCCGCGCCAATCGCGACACCGGCGCCCTCATCGCCTGCGCCTTTCTCTTCTCGAGCTGGATCTGGTGATGCCCAAGCGTGAGACGATCGAAGCTTTTGTCGCCATGGTGGAGGCCGGCCACTTCGATACCGCCATGGAACGTTTCTATGCCGAAGACGCGACGATGCAGGAAAACCAGGATACGCCGCGCCAGGGATTGGCGACGCTGATCGAAGGCGAGCGCCGCACGATGGCGCGCTCGCGAAACATCACCGCGCGATGCGTGCGCCCGTTTCTGATCGAGGGCGATACGGTCGTGATTCGATGGCACTTCGATTTCGAGCTGATGGATGGTCGCAAAATCGTTCTCGACGAGATCGCCCATCAGCGCTGGCGGAGCGAAAAAATGCAGGAGGAGAAATTCTTCTACGATCCCAAGCAGATGGGCCGATGACCGTGTGGCATCTTGCTCTTCGCATCCGGATCGAACGGATTATAATTCAGCTATGAACGTGCAGCGCTTCGATCCGACCAAGGTCTTCTCGCTTGAGGAGATGGCGAGCCTGCGCGAGCGCTCCGACATCACGGGCACGCTGTGCGTGCTCCATGCCTGGGTCGTGATCGGTGCGGCCATGGCGTTCTATGCGATCTGGCCGAACCCGCTCACCTTCGTCGCGGCGGTGGTCGTCATCGGCAGCCGTCAACTTGGTCTCGCGATCCTGATGCACGATGCGGCGCACGGCGTCTTGATGAAGACACGTTGGTGGAATGAGTGGGCCGGTCAGTGGCTCTGCGCCTATCCGGTTCTCGGCGAGATGATCGGCTATCGCCACTACCATCTCGTCCATCATCGCCGCACACAGCAACCGGACGATCCCGATCTCGGTCTCTCGGCCAAATTCCCCATCACCAAGGAAAGCTTCCGGCGCAAGATGTTCCGTGATCTCACGGGTCAGACCGGCTTCAAGCAAAGGAAGGCGCAGTTCCTCCGCGCGCTTGGCGAGCCGGGCCACCCGTTCGGCGAGAGAGTGAAGACCTTCTGGACGCGGATCGGGCCGCAATACACGGTTCAGCTCATTCTGCTCGCGCTGATGACGGCGTTCGGCAAGCCGCACTATTTCCTGATGTTCTGGGTGCTTCCCAACATCACCTGGCACATGGCGATCACGCGCGTGCGCAATATCGCCGAGCATGCTGTCGTGCCTGACGACGATGATGTGTTCCGCAATGCGCGCACGACGTATGCCTCATGGTGGGTGCGCGCGCTCGTCGCGCCTTACTGGGTGAACTATCACGTCGATCATCACCTCCTGTATTACGTGTCCTGCTACAACCTGCCGAAGCTGCACGCGCTTCTTCTGTCGAAGGGCTTGGGCAAGAAGATGGAGATCCAGCCCGACTATCTGACGCTGTTGCGCCTGGCGACGTCCAAGTCGTCACAAGCTGCGCCACAACCCGCCTGACCGACGCTCATTCCTCGCGCTCGCGGAATTTCTTTTGCGCCCGATAATTCTTGCTTCGGCGCAGCCAGACCTTGCGCGCCTCGGCGCGGGCTCGCGGATCGTTCTTGCGCTCCTCGAAAGCAAGCTCGCGCTGCAGTTTGCCATACGAATTCCAGCGCGCCCGCTCCAGCGTGCCGTCTGCCAGCGCCACCTGCACCGCGCAACCGGGCTCCGAGCCATGGCGACAATCATGAAACCGGCAAGCCGCCGCCAATGTCTCGACATCGGCGAACGCGGTCGAGACACCGCTGTCCGCTTCGTAAAGACCAAGCTCGCGCATGCCCGGCGTGTCGAGGATGAGCGCGCCGCTCGGCAGCAAAATCAACTCGCGATGCGTCGTGGTGTGACGGCCAAGCGAGTCGCCTTCGACGACTGCCTGGGTGTGCATCAGAGACTTGCCTGCGAGCGCGTTGACCAGCGTCGATTTGCCGACGCCCGAGCTTCCGAGCAGCACCGCCGTCTTTCCGACGGACAAATGCCTGGCGAGCGGCTCGAGTCCCTCGCCGGTCAGCGCGGAAATCACATGAACCGGAACGCCGAACGCGACCGCCTCGATCGCCGCCTTCAAAGGCTCGATGTCGTCGCACATATCGCTCTTGGTCAGAACGATCACCGGGTCGGCATTGCCTTCCCACACAGCCGCGAGATAGCGCTCCATGCGGCGCGCGCTGAGATCGGCATTCAACGACGCCAGCAGCAGTGCGACGTCGACGTTGGCGGCAACGACCTGCGCGCGAGGCGCGCCAGGCCCTGCTGCGCGGCGCCGGAACACGCCCGCGCGCGGAAGAAGCCGCTTGATGGTCGCACGGCCTTCGTTCGGCCGCGCGGCAACGGCAACCCAGTCGCCGGCGACTGGGAAGTCGCCCTCGGCGGCATCCTGCATGAACCGGCCCGAGAGCGAGGCGGTCATTTCTCCGAGAGCGCAGACGACGACGTACAGTCCACGCTGCTGGATGATCACGCGCGCCGGCAACAAGCCCGGTTCAATGACATATTCACGTTCACGCTGGAGCGTCTCGCTCCAGCCATAGCGTTCAAGCACGGTAAATTCCTTTGGTCAGAGCCTTTGGGCGCCGACGGCGGAAGTTCCGTGAAGACGGAGAGTTAGGCGGCGGCGCGACGGAGGGTCTTTACGACAACGACAATCATCTGGACGCCTCCCTGATTTGCGCGGCGCGCGGAACCTAAGGCCGATGCTCGTTCGCGTCAACGCCCCGTAGAAGCTATAAGCGGGAGTGATCGATAAGACCGATTTCATCCGCGCCAATACCGCACTTGTGTCGCCGCCGCTGGTGCCGGAGATCAAGCTGCATCTGGCGACGGAAGTCGTGCCGCTTTGGCAACTGACGGAAGAAGAACTCGCCGCGCAGGGAATTCCGCCACCCTATTGGGCCTTCGCCTGGGCGGGCGGTCAGGCGCTGTCACGTTACGTGCTCGATCATCCGCAGATCGTGCGTGGGAAGTCGGTGCTCGACTTCGGCTCTGGCTCGGGTCTCGTCGCCATCGCGGCGGCGAAGGCGGGCGCCGAACGCGTGATGGCGGCCGACATCGATGACTTTGCGCAAGCCACGATCAAGCTGAACGCCGCCACCAACGCTGCGATCGTGAGCACGACCACAGCGGATCTCATCGACTCCGATGGCAACTGGCGCGTCATCCTGGTCGGCGACATGTGCTACGAGCGTCCGCTTGCCGAGCGATTGCTGCTATGGCTGTCGGACCGTGCTCGGCATGGCGCCCGCGTTTTGCTCGGCGATCCCGGTCGTTCCTATTTTCCCAAGGACGGAGTTCAGAAGCTCGAGACCTATCGGGTCCAGACCATGCGCGATCTGGAAGATCGCGAGATCCGTGAAACCAGCGTCTACGAATTGAGCGGCACTGGGAACTAACGCTGGGGCGGGGCCGGCCCGACATAGCGGGCGCGCGGCCGGATCAGTTTCTTGCTCTCCAGCTGTTCTATGGCGTGTGCGATCCATCCCGCGGTGCGGCCGATGGCGAATATCGCCGTCTCGCTGCCCTGAGGCATATCCAGCGCGCGCCGCATGACGGCAAGCGCATAGTCGTTGTTGGCGAAGGCGCCGGTGGCTTCTTTGATGCGTTCGGGAATCTCGACGGCCAGGCGTTTGTCGATTCCGGTCTTGATCAACGCGCCCAAAAGCGACACGGCACGGGGATCGCCGTCGCGATAGATCATGTGGCCGAAGCCCGGAAATATTTCGCCCAGTGCCACGCGCTCGCGCACGATCGCCGCGATGTCGCCCTCGAGCAGCGTATCGAGAAGCTTTGCAGCAAGCGGTCCGACGCCGCCATGACGCGGCCCCTTGAGCGCCACGAGACCTGCAATGACTGCGTCATAGAGACTGATGCCGGTGGACGCGGCACAGCGCACCGTGAAAGTCGAGGCGTTCAGCTCGTGGTCGGCAACCAGGACCAAGGCGCGGCGAATGAGGTCCTCGGCTTGAGGATTGCGCGGCGCCCAGGCGCGCGCGATTTGCTTGTGCAGTGGCTCGGCTGAAGGCTCGCAGCCGGTCATGGCGGCTGCGACAAGGCGCAGGATGCGCGCGCCTGTCGCGGCGCGGCCTTCCGGAACGCTGTTGTAGGCGCGCGGGTCGGCGTCCGCGGCCAGCGAGAGGATTGCGATCGTGCGATCGATCGGCGGCGCATCGTGCGTTGCCGCCATGACGCCGCGCATCGCCGCAGAGACGATAGGCAGATTGGATTTGACGAAGGGATCCGCCGATTTGGAATCCCAGAGAAGCGTCGCGCATTGTTCGAACGTCGCCGATTCCGCCAAGGTCACGGCGCGCACACCGCGATAGATCGGACCGTCTTCCGTAATCGTCGAGACCGCCGAGTCCATGACCGGCAGGTCGGCCGCCTTAAGGCCCTGGCCCTCCACGAGCGGCGCACGGCGGTTCTTCAGGCCGCGCACATCCTCGGCTCGGTAGCGGCGGCTGCGCGGACTTTCGCCGGGCTCTGAGCGGATCAGGCCGCGGCTGACATAGGCGTAAAGGGTCGCCGGCGAGACAGCCAACTCGGTCGCGGCGTCGCGGGCGGACAGGTAGAGAGCATCTTCCGATTTATTCATATTGATTATGCTAATCAAGATTGATCAATACGTCAAAGCACCCGATCTTTTGTGCGATGCAACATAGGAGATCGCCATGACAATCCAGCCTTCCAAATCCCCGATCGGCCTCGACGGGGTTCCAGCGGCTGAGACCGCGCTATCTCACGTCGATGGCCAGAAGGGCGAGCTGATCATCGTCGGCGAGCGCGTCGCCGATCTCGTGGCAAAGACGAGTTTCGAAGGGGTCACGGCGCGGCTCTGGACGGCTGCAACGAATACCCCGGTCAGCGAGGCGGAGGTTCGCGCCGCACTCGGCGAGGCTCGCGTACGGACCTTTGCGCGGCTGCCCCAGCTCCTCGCGGCGAGCGAGGGCCTATCGGTGGTGGACGGTTTTCGCGCGGCGGTCGCCACGCTGCGCGCCGAATACGGTCTGACCGACGACGCGGCGATTGTTGGCGCGCTTCCGGTGATTGTCGGCGCTCTGGTTCAGCGCATGCAAGGCAAGCAGCCTCATTTTCCGAACGCCAAGCTCAGTCATGCGGCCGATACCTTGTCGATGTTGCATGGCCGCGCTCCTAGCCCGGCAGAAACAGCAGCACTCGACGCTTATTTCGTCACGGTGTGCGACCATGGCATGAACGCCTCGACCTTTACCGCTCGCGTCATCGCCTCGACTCAAGCCGATCTCTTTTGCGCGGTCACCGGCGGTTATTGCGCTCTCACCGGGCCACTTCATGGCGGCGCGCCGGAACCGGTGCTCGAGATGCTCGATGCCATCGGCACGCGCGATCGGATCAAGCCATGGATCGATGAAGCTTTGTCGCGCGGCGAGCGGCTGATGGGCTTTGGCCATCGCGTTTACAAAGTGCGCGATCCGCGCGCCGACGTGCTCAAGACGACGGTTGAAAAACTCGCCAGCAATTCGATCGACATGCCCTTCGCCGCCGAAGTCGAAGCGTATGCACGCGAGGCATTGCGGAAGAAGAAACCCGACCATCCGCTCGACACGAACGTCGAGTTCTTCACGGCCATCCTGCTCGACGCGTTGCAAATTCCGCGGCAGGCCTTCACGCCGATCTTCGCGACGGCACGCGCGGCCGGCTGGACGGCGCATGCACGCGAACAGCAAAAGCGCGGCCGCCTACTACGCCCGAGCTCTGCCTATATCGGCGACATGCCAGCGTAGCTCATGGTCTCACGATGGCGTCTGGTTCGGGAGGCGTTTCCATCGTCCCGAGTCCAACGTGGCTGCGCGACCGGCTGTAGAGAAAATAGAACAGAAGTCCGATCGCACCCCATGCCGGCAGGACGAGGATCGCTATCAGCGGCAATTTCACATAGAGGACAATGCAGCCGATGATGGCGAGCGGAGCCACGATATTGACGGCCGGTGTGCGGAAGGGACGCTTGCGGGTTGGATCCTTGCGACGGAGCGCCAGGACCGATACCGCGACCATCGCAAAGGCGAACAGCGTGCCCGAGTTCGAATAGTCGGCGAGCTTGCCGACCGGCAGAAACGCGGCCATCGCCATCACGACGATTCCGGTAAACGCCGTCACGACGTGCGGCGTGTGAAACCGTGGATGCACGCTGGCAAGCTTTGCCGGCAACAAGCCGTCGCGCGCCATGACGAAGAAGACACGTGTCTGGCCGTACATCATCATGAGGACGACGGAAGGTAGAGCGAGGAACGCGGCGAGCCCGAGGAGATTTCCAATCGGCACATAGCCGACCGTCCGCAGCACGTGTGCCAACGCCTCACGACTGCATACAAGTGGCTGGGTTGCTCCACTGGCCACAATTGCAGCGCAGCGTTGGGCCAACTCTGCTGACCCGGGCGCGAGTGTCTCGCCCATCAAGCCGCGCACGGGCTGCGCGCCGATGGCGCCGACAGCGCCTGCCGCGACGAGGAGATAGAACACCGTGCAAATGAGGAGACTGCCGATCAATCCGATCGGGACGTTGCGCTGCGGATTGCGCGTCTCTTCCGCCGCGGTTGAGACCGCGTCAAATCCGACATAGGCAAAGAAGATCGAAGAAGCCGCGCCGACGACGCCGATCGTGCCCCATCCGTTCGGGATGAAAGGATGAAAGTAGGCAGCCTTCGCCAGCGGGAGAGTGAGGGCGATGAATATCGTGAGCGCCGTCACTTTGATTGCCACCAGGACCGCATTGAACCGAGCGCTTTCGGTGGTGCCGACGATGAGAAGTCCGGTGACAAAGGCTGCGACCAGAACGCCGGGAATATTGATAAGACCACCCTGGCTCGGTCCCACTGACAGGGCCATCGGCATTTCGATTCCAAATGTCGAGCGGAGGAGGCCCACAAAGTAGCCGGACCAGCCAACTGCCACGGCGCTAGCCCCGACCGCGTACTCCAGAATCAAAGCCCAGCCGACCATCCAGGCAAAAATCTCACCCACGACTGCGTAGGTGTAGGTGTAGGCCGAGCCGGCGACCGGCACCATGGACGCAAGTTCGGAATAGCAAAGTGCCGCCACGGCGCAGACAAAGCCAGCGATGACGAACGAGATCATCATGCCGGGCCCAGCCTTCTGGGCCGCTTCGGCGGTCAGAACGAAGATACCTGTGCCGATGACGGCTCCAATGCCTAACAACGTCAACTGAATAGGGCCGAGCGAACGATGCAGAGATTTTTTTTCGGCTGTCGCCAGAATCGCGTCCAAGGACTTGGTGCGGCTGAAAAGCATGAAGTACCCCTACTTAAGGTCGCGCCGTTCCCGCGACGATTCGAAGCGAGCCTAACGGCTATTGCAAACGACGCAAGGCGTCCAGCCGTTCAAGATGACGTCAGCGAGGGATCGGGCTAGAAACCGACATGACCTACCGCTCGTTGCGAGACTTCATTGCCAAACTGGAAGCGACGCGCGAGTTGGTTCGTGTGCGCGAGCCGGTCTCGACTGTGCTCGAGATGACAGAGATCCAGACTCGCCTGATCGCCAGCGGTGGCCCGGCGGTGATCTTTGAAAAGCCGCTGCTCGCAGACGGAACCGCTAGCGACATTCCGGTCCTGGTGAATCTGTTCGGTACCGTCAAGCGCGTCGCCATGGGCGTCACCATGGATGGAAAAGAACGAACGGACTCGCGTTCGCTGCGCGAAGTCGGTGAGCTTTTGGCGACTTTACGCCAGCCTCAGCCGCCACGCAGTCTCGGCGAAGCATTCGAGCTGCTTCCGCTGGCCAAGACCGTGCTCGCGATGAAGCCGAAGAGCGTCGCGCGCGCAGCGTGCCAGGAAATCGTGCTGCGCGACGAGCAAATCAATCTCGCCAGATTGCCGATACAGACATGCTGGCCGGGCGAGCCGTCGCCATTGATCACCTGGCCCCTTGTGGTCACCAAGGGACCGGGCGACACGCGCGAGGACAACTACAATCTCGGCATCTACCGGATGCAGGTCCTGAACCGGAACCAGGCCATCATGCGCTGGCTTCGCCATCGTGGCGGCGCCCAACACCATGCGCGCTGGGCGAAGGAGAAGTCCGAGCCTTTGCCGGCCGCGATCGTGCTCGGCGCGGACCCCGGTACCATTCTCGCCGCTGTCACGCCTGTGCCGGAGACACTCTCGGAATATCAGTTTGCTGGTCTTCTGCGCGGCAAGCGTGTCGAACTCGTGGACTGCGTCAGCCAGCCGCTCAGAGTTCCTTCCGAAGCGGAGATCGTTCTTGAAGGTTCAGTCTCGCTCGACGACTACCGCGACGAAGGTCCGTTCGGCGACCACACGGGCTACTACAATTCCGTCGAGCGGTTTCCGGTTTTTACGCTCAGCGCGATCACCATGCGGCATCAGCCGATTTACCTGTCAACCTACACCGGAAGGCCGCCAGACGAACCGAGCATTCTGGGCGAAGCATTGAACGAGGTCTTCGTTCCGCTCATCAGGCAACAATTTCCCGAGATCGTCGACTTCTGGTTGCCTCCCGAAGGTTGCAGCTATCGCATCGCAGTTGTCAGCATGAAGAAGTCGTATCCCGGTCATGCCAAGCGCGTGATGATGGCGGTGTGGTCGTACCTTCGCCAGTTCATGTACACGAAGTGGGTGATCGTCGTCGACGACGACATCGATGCACGGAACTGGAAGGACGTGATGTGGGCGATTTCCACGCGCATGGATCCCGCGCGCGACATCACGTTGATCGAGAATTCACCCATCGACTATCTCGACTTCGCCTCGCCGCAAAGCGGACTGGGTTCGAAAATCGGTCTGGACGCCACAAACAAGATTGCGCCGGAAACAAAACGCGAATGGGGACGCCAGATACGCATGAGCGACGACATCGTGCGGACGATAACGGAAAAGTGGCCGCGGCTAGGGCTCCCCGGTAGCGGCGCGCCCGTATGGAAATAGGGTGACGCGCCTCGAATACAGCGCTTGACCCTGTCATGAACTCCTCTACTTATGGCTCGGACACTTCAGGAATTTCCGCCATATGCCCGCTATTTTGCTAGCGCCCTTTCCCATGCTGGCGCTCTACGCCGCCATCAATGCCCTTATCATGCTGGTTCTGGGAATTCTCGTCGTCCGTGCGCGCGTGAAAACGCAAACGGAAATCGGCGATGGGGCGAATCCGGTGATGATGGCCGCTGTTCGTGCGCATGCGAACAACACCGAATACGTGCCGCTCGCGCTCCTCCTGATGTTGATCCTCATTCCTTTGCGAGCCAATGCGATGGTCATTCACGCGGTCGGAGCAACGCTCACCATTGGGCGCATCCTGCATGCAATCGGCCTATCAAGAAGCGTAGGAACATCGTTACCGCGCTTGTTGGGTATGGTCTTGACCTGGCTCTCCTATCTCATAGCGATCTTCTCGATTTTGTGGCTGACGTCACAGTTGCCGATTTTGGCGTCGAGCTGAGCGATGGCGCGAATAAACGCCCAGGAGACTCTTGAAAAGCTGATTGCGTCGTCTCGCGCTGCAGGAGCCGACGCAGCGGATGCTTTGTTCGTCGAAAGTGTGTCATCGAGCGTCTCCTACCGTCTCGGAAAGCTCGAAGACGCGGAGCGCGCCGAATCGAACGATCTCGGCCTGCGTGTATTTGTCGGACAGAAAGTAGCGTTCGTTTCTTCTACGGATTTTTCGCGCGATTCTCTCGCCCAATTACCACAGCGTGCTGTTGCGATGGCGCGCCTGGCGCCGGAAGACAAATATGCGGGGTTAGCGCCGCGCGAACGGCTTGCGAGCCAATTCCCCGCACTCGATCTCGAAGACGCCGACGAACCTTCGGCCGACGCGCTGGTCGCTCTGGCGCGCGATAGCGAGGGCGCCGCGATGACCGTGCCCGGTGTGACGAACTCGGAAGGCGGCGGTGCAAGCTTCAGCCGATCGGGCGTCGCGCTCGCCACCAGCGAGGGCTTCTTCGGAAGGTACGCCGGCACAAGCCATAGCATTGGCGTTGCCGTGCTTGCCGGCGAGGGTACCGCGATGGAAAGGGACTACGATCAAGCCTCGGCGCGGCACAAGTCGGATTTGAAGACCGCCGCGGAAATCGGCAGGTCGGCCGGCGAGCGCGCAGTACGCCGGCTCAATCCGCGCAAGGTGAAGTCGCAGGCTGTTCCCATCGTCTACGACCCCCGTGTCTCGGGCGGACTGCTTGGTCACTTCGCAGGTGCGATCTCAGGCGCTTCGATCGCGCGCGGCGTGAGTTTCCTGAAGGACATGCTGGGCAAAGCCGTGTTTCCGCCCACCGTCACGATAGTCGATGATCCGCATCGAATTCGCGGGCTGCGGTCAAAGCCATTTGACGGCGAAGGCGTTGCAAATCAACGGCGAAATCTCATCGACCACGGCGTCCTGTCGACCTGGCTGCTCGACTGCGCCAGCGCCAAGCAACTCAGACTTTCGACGACGGGCCATGCTTCACGCGGAACCGGCGGCCCTCCTTCGCCGTCGGCGACCAATCTTTACATGGAAGCCGGCACCCCATCCCCCGACGCGCTCATCGCGGACATCAAGGAAGGGTTTTACGTCACCGAACTGATCGGCATGGGCGTGAATTCGGTGACGGGAGATTACAGCCGCGGTGCTGCTGGATTCTGGATCGAGAACGGCGCGATCGCGTATCCGGCTTCCGAGATTACGATCGCCGGCAACCTCAAAGACATGTTCCGAAACCTCACGGCCGCCAGCGATCTCGAATTTCGCTACGGCACCAATGCGCCGACGCTGCGTGTCGAAGGAATGACCGTTGCCGGTGCCTGATGACACCGCTTCCGATCTCGTACTGCTTGAAGAAAGCGTGCGGGAAGCCGGTAAGATCGCCCGCTCGTTCTTCGGCGGGACCTACAAGAGGTGGGACAAGAGCAAGGGCAACCCCGTGACGGAGGCTGACCTTGCGGTCGACAAGTTTCTGGCCGCGCACCTGCGCGCCGCCCGACCCGACTATGGCTGGCTCTCCGAAGAAACCGAAGACGACATGGCCCGCTTGAGTGCGCCGGCCGTGTTCGTCGTCGATCCCATCGACGGGACCATTGCCTTCATGAAAAACCGGCCGCACTTCACGATTTGTGCGGGCGTCGTTGTGGACGGCGCGCCGGTTGCAGGTGCGGTCTACAATCCGATGACCGATGAATGTTTCACCGCGCATGCAGGCGGGGGCGCGCACTTGAACGGGTCTTCGATCAAAGTCAGCGAACGCGTGGAAGTCGAAAATTGTCGCATGCTCGGCGACAAGCCGATGTTCGGTCATCCGGCATGGAACAATGCGCCGAACGTTCCCTGGCCTCCCATGCAGATCGAAACAAGAAACTCGATCGCCTATCGCATGACTTTGGTCGCGGCGGGACAATTCGACGCGATGATGGCGCTCTCTGCCAAGCACGATTGGGATCTCGCGGCATCGGAGATCATCGTTCGCGAAGCCGGCGGAGTCGTCAGCACGCATACCGGTGCCAGGATCCGTTACAATCGCCAGATCACGCTGCAACCGTCCGTCGTCGCTGCCGGCCCGCGCTTGCACGAACATCTCATGGCCCGGGTGAGCCATCTGAACTTGTCGCGCGGTTAAAGGAGGACCGATGTTGGAACGAGAGCCGCAACAGTTGCTGCATTTGGTGTTTGGAGGCGAACTACTCTCTCCGCAAGATGTCACCTTTAAAGACCTTTCCAAGCTCGACATCGTCGGCATGTTTCCGAACTACGTGTCGGCTTATGCGGCCTGGCGAGCCAAGGCCCAGGCAACCGTGGACAATGCGCAGATGCGTTATTTCGTGGTTCATATCCATCGCCTGATAGATCCGGGTTCCGGCGCATGACTTTGCCGGCCTCTCGCGCCTGAGCAGCTAGACATGCTATGCCGCGCGCCGATGAACGACCGCGTCGAAATCCATGCACCGACCAGGCCGAATGCAACACCGGCCTCGGGTGATATCGGGCAGGCCCCCGATCCCGGCAATGTATCCGTCATTGTCCGACTCTTTCGTGACTACGTCCGCAAGCAGTGGCCAATCTTCACGGCGGCCCTCGTCTGCATGATCGTGACGTCGGCCGCCAGCGGCGCGATACCCCTGGTCGTAAACTACACGGTGAAAACGCTCTTCATCGAAAAGCAGCCGAACATGCTTGCCGTCATCCCCTTGCTCGTCATCGCGCTCATGACGGTTCGTGCCATGAGCTGGTACGGCCAACAGACTTTGATCGACACCGTTGGCGAGCGCGTGGTTGCCGATACCCAGCGTGACATGTTCGATCACTTGATCCGACGTGATCTCGCATCTCTCAATGCAGTCCATTCCAGCCAATTCGTCTCGACGATGCTCTACGACGCGACGCTGATGCGCGACGCGATCACGCGTGGCGCCGCGGCGTTCGGCCTGGAACTGGCACAGCTCGTCGCCTATGCCGCCGTGATGTTCTACGAAGACTGGCAACTCACACTCGTTGCCGCCGTGGTTCTGCCGGCGATCGCCTGGGCAATGGAGCGGATCGGAAGTTCCATGCGACGAGCGTCTACGCAACAAATGGAACAGACCGGCGATCTTGCGACGTCGCTCTCCGAGGCCCTGGATGGGCGGCGAATCGTCAAGGCTTATGGCTTGGAAACCCATGTCGCAGACAGGGCGCACATCCGTTTGGCCATCCGGCTGCGTACGATGCTCAAAGTGGTGCGCCGACGCGCCGCCGCAGTGCCGACGACCGATCTCTTCGCCGGACTTGTGATATCAGCAACACTCTTCTATGCGGGATATCAGGCGCATCGCGGCGTCCTCGAGCTGAACGATTTTGTCGCCTTCTTATCGGCGATGCTGCTGGCGCAGCAACCGGTTCGTAATCTCAGCCAACTATGGCCCTTTGTTTCGGGTGGAGTCGCCGCGGCGAACCGGGTCTTTCGAGTCATCGATGAGAAACCCCAAATCGTCGATATGCCGGGCGCCCGCGCGCTTTCTGTCCCGTCCGCACCGCAAGGTGGTTCGATCGTCCTGGACAACATTCATTTCGCCTACCAGGGAAACATCCCCTCGATTTCCGGCATCAGCATCACGATCGAGCCCGGCGCCAAGATCGCGCTCGTCGGACCATCGGGCGCCGGCAAGAGCACAATCTTCAACCTACTGTTGCGCTTCTATGACGTGGACGCCGGTCGTATCTGGGTTGATGGTGCCGATATCCGCAGCGTGACTCTGCAATCGTTGCGCCGGAATATTGCGCTGGTCACGCAGGAGGCCATCCTGTTCGACGAAAGCGTGGCACAGAACATCGCGCTCGGTGATCTCAATGCCAGCCGCGCCGACATCGAGACAGCAGCGAAGAATGCGGCGGCAGATGAGTTCATCCGCGAACTGCCGCAAGGTTATGACACGCGGGTCGGCGAAGGGGGGCTGAAGCTTTCCGGTGGTCAGCGCCAACGCATTGCCATCGCGCGTGCGATGTTGCGCAATGCACCGATTCTGCTGCTCGATGAAGCAACGTCGGCGCTCGATGCCGAAAGCGAGCGCCAAGTCCAGGAGGCACTCGCGCGCCTCATGAAGGATCGCACGACCATCGTGATCGCCCATCGCCTCTCCACGGTGCTGGATGCGGACAAAATCTACGTGCTCGATCGTGGTCAGATAGTGGAGTCGGGAACACACGGCGAATTGTTGGCCAAGGGCGGCCTCTATGCGCGGCTCTACCAGCGCGACTTCAGCGACACGCCGGAGCCGGCCTGATGGCGAAAATGCCGCTCGGCATCACGGCGTATCGCCTTGCGACGGCCGCCCTCTCTCCGGTTGCTCCGGTTGTGCTTCGACGTCGCCGCCGGCACGGCAAGGAAGACAGCGAGCGCGCGTCGGAACGTCTCGGCATTTCAAGGATCCCGCGTCCTGATGGCGGACTCATCTGGGTGCATGGTGCAAGCAACGGTGAGTGCGTGGCGGCGCTACCCCTGATCGAGACATTCGTCTCGAACGGCTTCAAGGTTCTGGTGACAAGCGGCACCGTGACCTCGGCGATGCTGATGCGCGAGCGGTTGCCGGAAGGCGCCTTCCATCAATTTGTTCCCGTCGATTCTCCCGCGGCAACGGCGCGCTTCCTAGCGCATTGGCGTCCGGACGTCGGCCTTTTTGTCGACTCTGATCTCTGGCCCAATCTGATTCTCGGTGCCAAGGCGGTTGGAACGCGCCTTGCTCTGGTCAATGCTCGCATGTCTCAACGTTCGTTCGAGAGCTGGCGATGGGCACGAAAAACCGCCGCCACGATCCTTGGCGCGTTCGACGTCTGTCTCGCACAGGACGAGGAGATTGCTGCTCGCTTTAGACAGCTCGGCTCGAGGGATGTGCGCGTGGTCGGCAGCCTCAAAGAGGACGCTCCGCCTCTTCCGTATGACACGGCGTTGCTCGCCGAACTCAAGGAAACGACAAGCGGGCGGCCTATCCTCCTTGCTGCTCAAACGCATCCCGGCGAGGACGAGACGGTCCTTCCTGCCCATGACGCTTTGCGCGTGCGCTATCCGCAGCTCCTGACGATCATCGTCCCGCGGCATACGACTCGTGGCGCTGAGATTGCGGAGCTATGTGCCACACGCAAGTTCCGCCAGCGCTCCAAGGGCGGCCGCATCGAACCAGATACCGCTATTTACATCGCCGACACGATGGGCGAACTCGGTCTTTTCTATCGGCTTGCACGCTTCGCATTCGTGGGCGGCACGTTGGTTCCCTTAGGTGGACACAATCCGCTCGAGGCTGCTCGCTTAAACTGTGCAGTCCTGGCCGGCCCACACACATTCAATTCGACCTCCGCCTTCCGGGCGGTACTCGAGGCTCAGGGAACTGGCCGCGTCTCATCAAGCAGCGATATTGTTTCTCTTGCAGCGCGCCTCTTCGACGAACCCGACTTCGCAAAGTCGTTGGGCGACGCGGCGGCACGGGGTGCGGCATCCCTTGGCGGTGCTGTCGAGAAGACATGCGCGGCCGTTCGCGCGCTTTTGCACGACCATGCGCCCGCCTGATTTCTGGAAGCGAACCGATGCCGCAGCGCGTCTAACGTCTGCGATACTTGCGCCCCTCGGCTGGGCCTATGGCGCCAGCGTCGCGTATCGCGCAAGACACGCCCGCCCCTTCCGATCGCGCGCCAAGGTGGTTTGCGTCGGCAATTTAACGGCGGGCGGAACCGGCAAGACGCCGATTGCTCTCGAAATTGCGAGGCTGCTCCTCGCGCGAGGCAGCCGAACAGTATTCCTCACGCGCGGCTATGGCGGACGTGTGCGGGGACCGCGATTTGTAGCCGCCAGCGATAGTCATTCGGATGTTGGCGACGAATCTTTGCTGCTCGCCGCCGTCGCACCTGTCATTGTCGGCCGCGATCGTGCGGCGGGAGCCCGATTGGCCGACGAGCAGGGTTTTGACGTTATCATCATGGACGATGGGCATCAGAACTTTTCGTTGGCCAAGGATTTGTCTCTGGTCGTGATCGGATCGGGGTTTGGTAACAACCGCATGTTGCCCGCCGGCCCGTTGCGCGAGTCCGTCGCGCAAGGATTGAAACGCGCCGACGCAATCGTTGTTACCGGTGAAGGGCCACTGCCCGTGAACGCGTCTCTGCCGCTCATCGAGTCACATCTTGTTCCGGTCGGCGAAGTTTCGTGGTCTGGGAAACGTGTGATTGCGTTTGCCGGTATTGCAAATCCGGAACGGTTCTTCTGTCTGCTGGCCGATTTAGGCGCAAATACAGTCGAAGTTCGTGCCTTCGCCGATCACCATCCCTATTCGTCGGCGGAGATCACGCAGCTCAAATCCCGTGCTCTTGCCGAAAACGCCCTACTGCTCACGACCGAGAAGGATTTCGTGCGCTTGTCGCCCAAACAACGCGAAGGTATCGAACTATTGCGCGTTCGCGCCGAATTCACTCAGGCCGAGTTGATCGAAGGCCTTCTCAACCAACTCATGAGGCGGTAGTCGCTGCGCTCAAGCCCTTGGCGGCTCGCTCGTGCGCGTCGAGCGCGACGGGTCAAGCCTGACCTGAAACCAGTTCATGGCCCAGTGCAGGTGCGGTCCGGTGGCGCGCCCGGTTTTTCCGATCCGCCCAATCATCTGTCCCCGCTTCACAGTCTCGCCAGCCCTCACCAGCCGAGTGCTCTGATGCAGGTATGACGTCGAGACGCCGTGGCCGTGATCCAGAAGTGTGAACCCGCCTTCGAGATAATAGTCGTCGGAGATCGAGACAGTCGCATCGGCGGGCGCATGGATCGGCGTGCCCTCAGCGTTGGCCATGTCGACACCGAAATGCGGCGACATCGGTTTGCCGTTATCGATGCGTTGGCTGCCAAAAACACCGCTCAAGATCCCCGGCGCCGGCCAATCGAACGGTTCCGCAAACCAAACGGCGTTACTGTCCTTCTTTCTGGCCTCCACGAGTTGCTCGTGCTCTCGACCAATACGCTCCAACTCCTCAGGCGAAGGCGAAACCGTGCTGGGCGGCAGCCCGGTGACGCGTTGAATAGGATATTGGCGCGCGATCGGGGTCAGATCGCGAGTTTGGGTCGTTCCATCGGCAAACGTGACGAAGAGATGCGCCGGCTTCGTGCGATCCCACTCCAACCCGCAAGCAAATATGCCGTCAGGCGAGACGTTCAATCGAACGGAGTCGAACGTGACGCGTGCGCCGGGCTCAGTACGCCCGACGATCAAGCTGCCCTGCTCCATGGAACCGGTCAGATCCAGACGTGAACGATCGGCACGGACGACAAGCGGCACCATGGTGAGTGCGGATCCACCCACCAGGAGCGCCCGGCGTGAGATCATTTTGGAGTCTTTCCGGCTTCCTGCATGCGCTTCAGCGCCACCGCCGGGTTGGCGTAGGCCTCCTGAAGATCCACGCTCCAATAGCGCAGCGCCTCAAGTGGTATGTGAACGCCCGTCACGGCGCAGAGGACGAATGAGCCGGCTTTCACGACGCGGTATTCGCCATCGAGATATTCAACCTCGGCGAGTCCCTCCGGTCGTAGCTCACGTTCCATCTTGTTCATGCGGCAAGTCTATCCATCGGGCTCGCTAAAACAAACTGTCCTGTTCGTCATCGGGTTTCTTCGAGCGCTTCTTTGTTTTCGGGACAACCGTCCCCTCGGCCACCGCGGTCCGTACACCATCGGCAAACGTAAGCGCGAGCGTTTCGCCGGCGAGCACGGCTTCGGCGCGCCGCCGAATTCTGCCGCCTTCGCCGCGCACCAAAACAAAGCCACGCTCCAATACCGAGCGGAAGGATACGCTCTCCATCACTCGCGCTACCGCGTCCAGTTGCTTGCTGAGTTGCCGCAGTCGCGTCCTCTGAGCCTGGACCAGGCTCCGGGCCAGTGCGGCGTTGGCGTCGCGCGCCTGACCAAAGCGTCGGGTCAGAAGACTTGGTCGAAGCTGGGCCCCGAACCTTGTGAGGGCTCGACTATGTTCCTGCAGATTGCTCCTCAGCCCCGAATTGAGACGACCACTGACAAAATCCAGCCTCTGGCGCGATCCCGCGAACAGCTGTTCGGCGCGCGGCAAGACGCGCGCGGTCTGAGCGAGATGCCTGCGTTTTTCGTCCATCCGTGCGGTGAAGCAGCGTATGAAGCGCCGTTCCAAATCGAGCGTCTGCGCGAGCAGTTCGGAGCGTACGGGAACCGCCATCTCGGCAGCGGCGGTTGGCGTGGGTGCGCGCATATCCGAAACAAAGTCGATCAGAGTTGTGTCGGTCTCGTGGCCAACCGCCGAGATCAGCGGGATGGTCCCTTCGAAGACAGCGCGAACGACAGACTCCTCGTTGAACGCCATAAGGTCCTCGATCGAGCCGCCGCCGCGTGCAACAATCAGCAGGTCCGGTCGGGGCACGGGGCCGCCGGGCCTGATCGCATTAAATCCGCGGATGGCCGCAGCCACTTCGGCCGCGGCCCACTCGCCTTGGACCGACACCGGCCAGAGCAGGACGCGGCGGGAAAATCGTGCGTCGAGCCGGTGCATGATGTCGCGGATAACGGCGCCCGTCGGAGACGTGATCACGCCGATGACTTCCGGGAGAAATGGCAGCTTGCGTTTCTTATCGGCCGCAAACAGTCCTTCCGCCGCCAGCTTTTTTTTGCGCTCCTCCAGGAGCGCCATGAGCGCACCCAAACCGGCGAGTTCGACTTGGTCGACGATGAGTTGATAGCGCGACGACCCGGCGTAGGTCGAAATGCGGCCGGTACAGACGACTTCGAGGCCCTGTTGCGGCTTGACCTTGAGCCGCTGCGCGGTCATGCGCCAGCAGACCGCGTTCAGGACCGCCAGGTCGTCCTTCAGGTCGAAATAGACGTGCCCCGACGATTGAAACGTGACCTTGCTGACCTCGCCGCGGACGCGCACGAACGGGAACGCGTCCTCCACCGTCCGCTTGAGGGCGGCGGAGACCTCGCTCACAGAATATTCCGGCAGGTTGGCGCGTGTGACTGCTTCCGACATGATTCCAATGATATAGGAACTGCGGCGAAGTGAGTCCGGAAATTCGTCGTTCGGCAGCAAGGGTTTGTCCATGAGAGTTCTTCTGGTTGGTTCCGGCGGACGGGAGCACGCGTTGGCATGGGCGCTGAGTGCCAGCCCGCTTCTGACCAAGCTCTATTGCGCACCGGGGAATGCGGGAATTGCGCAAGTCGCGGAGCGCGTGCCGATCACCGCCATGGACTTCGACGGTCTCGTCGCATTTGCCAAAGACAAGAAGATCGACTTCGCCGTCATCGGCATGGATGCGCCGCTGATCGGCGGTTTGTGGGATGTGTTCGAGGCGGCAGGCATTCGCGCCAGCGGTCCGAGCAAAGCGGCCGCCATTCTCGAAGGCTCCAAAGGGTTCGTGAAGGACTTGTGCGCGGAATTCGGAATCCCGACGGCGGCGTATCGACGGTTCAGCGAGCCGAAAGCGGCGAAGGCTTTCGCCGACACATTGGGGCTTCCCGTAGTCATCAAGGCAGATGGACCGGCGCTGGGCAAAGGCGTGGTCGTCGCAGAGACATCGGCTGAATCGCACAAGGCCATCGACTTCGTGTTTGAAGGCGGCTTCGGCACGGAGCGCCCGCAAGTCGTGGTCGAAGAATTCATGTCCGGCGAGGAAGGCAGCTTCTTCGCGCTGAGCGACGGCACGAACGTCATTCCGCTGGTCGGCGCGCAGGACCACAAGCGCGTCTTCGACGGTGACATGGGGCCGAACACCGGCGGGATGGGCGCCTACTCTCCTGCTCCCGTGCTGCCGCCGGCGATGGAAGCGGTGGCAATGGAGCGCTTCATCCTGCCGACCGTCGCGGCGATGCGCGCCAAGAGCATGCCTTATGTCGGCGCAGTGTATCTGGGATTGATGTTCACAAAGGCGGGACCAAAGCTGGTTGAATACAATTGCCGCTTCGGCGACCCGGAAGCCCAGGTGATGATGCCGCGGCTGAAGAGCGATCTGCTCACGGTGTTGCTGGCGATGCGGGACGGCATGCTGAACGAGGTCGATTTGCGCTGGAGCGACGACACTGCACTTACGGTCGTGATGGCGTCGAAAGGCTATCCGGGCGCTTACGAAAAAGGCCACGTCATTCACGGCCTCGATGAGGCTGCAAAGCTTCCCGGCGTGCAAATCTTCCATGCCGGGACGGAACAGAGAGATGGTCAGATCGTCGCCGTCGGCGGTCGCGTCTTGAGCGTCACCGCAACGGGCTCAACCGTCGCCGAGGCACAGGCCCGCGCCTATGCTGCCGTCGACACCATCCATTGGGAAGGCTCGTTCAGCCGTCGCGATATCGGCTGGCGCGCGCTGGCGCGCGAGCGGGCGCAATAGGCTTGTGCGCGCCCGCAAGGCGGGCCAAAAATGACGCCAGCAAGCACCCGGGGAGTAATTTGATGAGCCAGGCAGGCGTCAGCCGTCAGGAAACCTACTCCGGTACCAAGGAGGTCACGGCCGCGCATGCCTTCGATGTGAAGAAGCTGGAAACTTATTTAGCCGATCGCATCGCGGGCTTTCAGACACCACTCGAAGTGCGCCAGTTCAAAGGCGGCCAGTCGAACCCGACCTATCAACTCGTCACTCCGAACCGCAAGTATGTCATGCGCCGCAAGCCGCCGGGAAAGCTTTTGCCCAGCGCGCATGCCGTCGACCGCGAGTTCAAGGTGATCTCGGCGCTCTATCCGACGGGGTTTCCCGTCGCCAAGCCCTATCTGCTCTGCGAAGACGAGAGCATCACGGGAACGATGTTCTATGTGATGGATTGCGTCGAGGGTCGCGTCATTTGGGAAGGCGTGCTTCCTGGCATGGACAAGAAGCAGCGCTGGGCGACCTACGACGCAATGAACGAGACGCTCGCTCGGTTGCACAATCTCGACTACGTGAAAATCGGTCTGGCGGAATTCGGCAAGCCCACGGCCTATGTGGCGCGCCAGATTTCGCGCTGGACCAAGCAATATCAGATGTCCGAGACCGAGACGATCGATGAGATGAACAAACTCATCGAGTGGCTGCCGGCGCATTTGCCGAACGAAGGAAAGCCTTCTGTGGTCCACGGCGACTATCGCCTCGACAACATGATCCTTCATCCGACCGAGCCGAAAGTGCTCGCCGTCATCGATTGGGAGTTGTCGACGATCGGCGATCCCTTGGCTGACTTCACCTATCACCTCATGCAGTGGCAGCAGGATGGTCGCGGAACGAGCGCCGGGTCGATCATGGGCGTCGATTATGAAGGGCTCGGCATACCGACCATGGATCAGTATGTGGCAATGTACTGCAGGCGGACGGGACGGACCGAGACGCCCAACATGGACTATTACGCGGCCTATAACTTTTTTCGCCTGGCGGGAATTCTCCAAGGCATCGTCGGCCGCGTCCGCGACGGCACAGCGGCCAATGTCAATGCGGCGCAGAATGCGTCGGCCGTTCGCCCGTTGGCGGAGCGTGCCTGGATGTTTGCGAAGCGCGCCGGCGCCCCGGCATAAAGCTCACTGAACTGACAAAGAAGCGGCCGGATGCTGCAACAGCACCCGGCCGCAATGACGGCATGGCAAACTACTCCGCAGCAGCGCGCCTGGGAATTTCCGCATGCTTGCCGAATTCCAGTCGTGCGATCGTGCGGCAATGCACCTCGTCCGGGCCGTCGGCGAGTCGCAAGGTGCGTTGACTGGAGTACATCCTGGCAAGGCCGGGATCGGATGTGACGCCACCGCCGCCCCAGGCCTGGATCGCGTCGTCGATGACCTTGAGCGCCATGCGCGGTGCCGCAACCTTGATCTCGGCGATCTCGGAACGCGCCACCTTGTTGCCGACCTTGTCCATCATGTCGGCGGCTTTGAGAGTCAGGAGGCGGCACATGTCGATATTGATGCGGGCCTCGGCGACGCGCTGTTCCCATACCGAATGCTCGGCGATCTTCTTGCCGAACGCCTCGCGCGTGAGAAGCCGCTTGCACATGATCTCGAGCGCGCGCTCAGCGACACCAATCGTGCGCATGCAATGGTGAATGCGGCCCGGTCCGAGGCGGCCTTGCGCAATCTCGAAGCCACGGCCCTCGCCCAGGATCATGTTCTCGACCGGAACCTTGACGTTCTCGAGCAGCACTTCGCCATGCCCGTGCGGCGCATCGTCATATCCGAACACCGGCAGCATGCGCAGAACTTTCACGCCGGGCGCATCGCGCTCGACGAAAATCTGCGACTGCGCGCTATGGCGACCGCCGTCAGGATTGGTCTTGCCCATCACGATCATCAGCTTGCAGCGTGGATCGCCGACGCCTGACGACCACCATTTGCGGCCGTTGATGACGTAGTGATCGCCTTTGCGCTCGATGTGCGTCGCAATGTTGGTTGCGTCCGACGATGCCACGGCTGGCTCCGTCATGAGGAATGCGGAGCGGATCTCGCCTTCGAGCAACGGCTTCAGCCACTTGTCCTGTTGGTACTTGCTGCCGTAGCGCTCCAGCACTTCCATGTTGCCGGTGTCGGGTGCCGAGCAATTGAACACTTCCGAAGCGAAACCGATGCGGCCCATGATTTCGGCAAGCGGCGCATATTCGAGGTTCGTCAAGCCCGCGCCATGTTCGCTCTCGTTGAGAAAGAAATTCCACAGTCCCTGGCTCTTAGCCTTCTTCTTCAGCTCTTCGACGATGGGCACGACAATCCAGGGATTTCCCTTGGCGCGCGCGTCTTCCATCTGCTTCGCGTAGACCGGCTCGGCCGGGTAGATGTGAGCGTTCATGAAGTCGCCCACTTTCTTCATCCACTCCTTCTGGCGTGGCGAATAATCGAAATCCATTTGCGTCCCTCCAAATTTCCAATATCGAGCACGGGGACTGTAGCGCGCGGTACGGGCCGCTCGCCAGTCCCACAGTGACGCGCAATGCCGCAAGTATCTTGCGCCCCGATTGACAGCGACGGCGGGGCGCGGCAAGCAGCGTTCATGCTGCTTTGGGCGGGCATTCTTCTTCTCGTTATCGGTGCCGCGTGCCTTCCCATCGACCGCGGGGCCGCGCACACAATCTACGACCATGAGAGCGCGGGATTCGAACAATTCCTCGAACGTACGACCCATTGGGCGAAGGCCGCGCACTGGCTGATTGCCTCGCTCATATCGCTCGCCGCGGCGCAAGCCGGTCTCGCCATCTGGGGCGAGCAGCCGGATTTCAGGCTTGCCTCGAATTGCTCGCTCGCCTTCATCGCGAGCCTTGCGGCCGGCAGTATTGTTTTGCACGGTTTGAAGCTCATCATCGGAAGGCGCAGGCCACGCGACGACATGGAGATGGGGCTCTACGGCTTCGTCTGGTTCAAATTCAAGCTCGACTACAACTCGTTTCCCTCCGGACACGCACTGACGATCATGTGCGTGGCAGCGATCGCATCCTGCGTGTGGCCCCACCTTGCCATCGTTTTCTTCGCGGCGGCGCTTTGGCTCGGACTGACCCGCGCGCTCCTGACAGCGCATTTTCTCAGCGATGTCTTCATCGGCGCGGGAATCGGGCTTCTCGCCGCGCGCGAAACAGTGTTGTACTTTTTCGCCTATCTCGCCCCGCACTGGTTCTGAGCTGAGACCTCGCGATGTACGACCTGTTGTTCTCCGTCGATGCTTGGGTCGCCCTTCTGACGCTGGCCGTACTCGAGATCGTCCTCGGCATCGACAACATTATCTTTCTGTCGCTCGTCGCCAACCGGGTCGCGCCGGAACAGCGCGCTTTGGCGCGACGGATCGGCCTCTTCCTCGCGCTGGGATTGCGCATCGTCTTTCTGTCGAGCGTGGCGTGGATCATCTCGCTCTCCGTGCCCATCATTACAGTCTGGGGCGTCGGACTTTCGTGGCGCGATCTCGTGTTTGGCGCCGGCGGAATTTTCCTCTTGACCAAGAGCACGCGTGAAATTCACGAAATGGCCGAAGCCGAGGAAGACGCGCGAAGCCACAAACGCTCCACGCTCTTCGCTGCCGTGGTGCAGATCGCGTTGTTCGACATCGTCTTCTCGATTGATTCAGTCGTCACGGCGGTGGGCATGGCCGAACATCTGTCGATCATGATCGCGGCCATCGTTCTTTCGATGATCGTTATGCTGATCGCATCCGGCCCGGTCAGCGAGTTCGTCGAACGACATCCAACCGTCAAAATGCTGGCGTTGAGCTTTCTGCTCTTGATCGGCACCGCGCTGATCGCGGACGCAGCACACTTCCACATCCCGCGTGGTTATCTCTACTTCGCGGTCGCCTTCTCCGGATTGGTCGAGATGCTCAACCAGTTCGTGGCGCGGCGGCGTGCACGACGAAAAACTGACCCGTCTTAGTGCTGGACGATCTTCTGCGCGCTTTCGATCATCCGCTTGGCACCTTCGCTATCGACCGTGCCCGTCAGCACTTTTGATCGATCGACCGGCACTTTCAGACCGGCCTGCGTGAGCGGCCGCGCGTTGATCGTTTCGACCCAGCGGAGCAAGGGATCCAGGCCTTCGACGTTCACGCCGGACCAAAAATAGGTACGAACCCAGCAGAAGTTTGCGATGTCGGCGATGGAAAAGTCGCCGGCCAGCCACTCATGGTCCTTGAGACGATTGTTCAGCACTTCGAACAGGCGCCGCGATTCGTGCTGATAGCGATCGATCGCGGGCTGATACTTTTCCGGCCAATAGCGGAAGAAGACGTTCGCCTGTCCCATCATCGGGCCAATCCCGCCCATCTGGAACATCAGCCACTGGATGACACGACTGCGACCCTTCACGTCGGTCGGCAACAGTTTGCCGCTCTTCTCGGCGCAGTAGATCATCAACGCGCCGGACTCGAAGATCGCGAAATTGTCCAAGTCGCGATCCACGATGGCGGGAATGCGGCCGTTGGGATTGATCTTCAGGAACTCGGGCGTCTTCTGCTCGCCCTTGCCCATATCGATGGCGTGAACTTCATAGGGTAGCCCGCACTCCTCGAGCGTGACGGACGCCTTCCAGCCATTCGGCGTCGCCGAGGTGTAGAGATCGATCATCGTTTTTCCTTCAGGCGGCGCGGAAGCGTTGAACGAAGGGCCGTTCTTCGTCGAGCATGGCTTTGAACGAGGGCCGCGCATGGACGCGTTCGACATAGGCCGCAAGCTTCGGCCAGCGTTTGGTATCGAGCTTTTCGCCGGCGTGGTCGAAGTTCACGAACATCGTTCCGATCGAGATATCGGCAATCGAGAAGGATCCGCCGACGAGATAGTCCTTGCCGCTGACTTCGTGCTCGAGATGATCGAACAGCGGCGGCAGCTTTTCGGACAGCGTCTTCTGGCACACCGCTTCGTCGGTCTGTCCGCGCATCATCTTCTTGACGACACGCTCGAAGAACAAGCCGCCACCGATATTCGTCGCCATCACCGAGTCCGCATACTCTTCGTACCAAAGCGCGCGCGCGCGTTCGAATGGCTCCGATGGGTAAAGCGACGGCTTGGGATATTTGTGTTCGAGGTAATCGCAGATGATGGAGGAGTCCGGCAGCGTGTTAGGTTCCGGTCGGTCGGTGTCGCGCAACACCGGAATGCGCTTCAACGGACTGATCGCGAGAAAATCAGGCGGCGGCGAGAACGGATTGACTGCTTCGAGCGTGTACTCGACGCCCTTCTCCGCCAGAAGAACGCGCACCTTGCGCACGAACGGAGAAATGCTTCCGCCATAGACGATCAACGCCATCACCCACCTCCCAATCTTGTTTCAGCCAATGTGTAATTCCTGTCCCTGTAAATCAAGCGGCGCGCCCACTTTGAGCGAAGCAATGCAGACCGCCGCTTGCAGCATGGGTGCAAATCGCGAAACTTGATGCAATTCTACGGGAAACATTACGGTCAATGCGGGGAATGGCATGACGCTTGTTGTCGATCTCTTCTGGTCGTTTCGCAGCCCCTACTCCTATCTTGCGACGCCGCGTTTGCTCGCGATGACGGAGGACTACGACCTCACCGTGAATGTGCGGCCGGTCTATCCGATTGCCGTCAGGGCCGGCGCGTTTTTCAGTCAGGTGAATCCGCTTTGGGTGCCTTACCTGATGCGCGACACGTTGCGTCTCGCCGAGATGCTCGGCCTTCCCTATCGCTGGCCGAGGCCCGATCCCGTCGTCATCGACCCGAAGACGCGCGCGGCCGCGCCCAACCAGCCTTACATCCATCGTCTCACGCGGCTCGGGTGTGCCGCGGCCGAGGCGGGACGCGGGTTGCCTTTCCTGAGGGAAATCAGTCACAGCATCTGGTCCGGCACGATCGACAACTGGCATGACGGTTCGCATCTGGCCGATGCCGCAACACGCGCCGGAGTCGACCTCGCTGCTCTCGATCGCAAGATCATGGACGATCCGGACAAGTACGAAGCCATCGCGCAGGAAAACCAGACGGCGCTTCAGGCGTGCGGTCATTGGGGTGTGCCAACCACGGCTTTCGGAGGCGAACCGTTTTTCGGCCAGGACAGACTCGACGTCCTGTTGTGGCGGCTGAAGCAGCGCGGACTGAAGAAGAGATGAAGCGTTCATTCCTGTTCGTCCTAGTGGGCGTCGTGCTGGTCGCGGTCGCAGCTATGGCTGCGTTGCAATCGGTTCAGCTCGATACCTGGATCTTCCGCATGGCAGTGCGTCACGCCGTTGCCGCCGGCAATGCCAAGCTCGCGGGTGCCAACGAACTCGCGGTCGTTCTCGTTGGTACCGGCACGCCGCTGCCGGATGTCTCGCGTGCCGGACCGAGCACGTTGATCGCGGCGGGCGACCATCTTTATCTCGTAGACACGGGCGTCGACTGCGCGCGCAATCTGCAGCTCTGGAAGGTGCCGCTCGACAAGGTCGACGCCATCTTCATCACCCACCTGCATTCCGATCACATCGGCGGGCTGGCCGATGTTCGACTGCAGACCTGGGTGGCCGGCCGCACGGCTCCGCTGAAAGTGTACGGACCACCGGGCATCGAACGCGTCGTCGCCGGCTTCAATGAGGCTTATGCGATCGACGACACCTATCGCACCAAGCATCACGGCGCCGTGATGCTGCCGCCAAACGCCGCGAAGCTTGTCGCGGTCCCGATCATCATTCCGCGCGGACAGACCACCGCGTCGGTTCTGGACGCTTTTGGCCTGAAAGTGACCGTGTTCCGCGTCAAGCATGAGCCCGCCAATCCTGCCTATGGCTATCGCTTCGACTTCGTTGGGAGAAGCGTCACCGTCAGCGGCGACACGATCTATGACGAAGACCTGTCGCGTGCCGCGCAAGGCACCGATGTCTTGGTGCATGAAGCGCTGGCGCCCGAGCTTGTCGCGATCATGGACGACGAACTGATGGCAGCGGGACGACCGCGGCCCGCCAAGATCATGCACGACATTCCGGGCTATCACACGACGCCGGTCGAGGCGGCGCAGATCGCCAACCTCGCGCATGCCAAGCTGCTGGTCTACACGCATCTTCTTCCCGTCGTTCCCAACTGGATTGCGATGCGCGCTTTCTTGAAAGGCGTCGCCGACGTGCGGCCGCAGGGCGTGAAGGTCGGTCATGACGGACTGATCGTTCGCCTGCCGGGTAAAAGTCAGACGATCGAAGTCGATGACATCGACTAGCTCTCATGTCGCCACCCCGATCCGCGCGAGAGCGCGGTCGGGGTGTAAACTCCGTGCGGGCCACCCAGGTGATGACGAGCTCTCAGTCGCAATAAGAATCTGAGACCCACCTGAACTAAAGGAGCAGACGTCAACTGGGTGGCCCGGATTCCCGGGCCATGACAGAGCTGCCTTCAATTCCTCCGTGTACGGAAGAATTCCTTCAAGAGTGCGCCGGCGGCGAAAGCATCGCCCAGGCGCTCGACCTTCGGGCGATGGTGGCAGGTCGGCTGCGCGAAGAAGCGCGGGCCGTTGAGGATCGCGCCGCCTTTGGGATCCTCGGCCGCGAACACCAGCCGCTCGACGCGCGCGAGGCTAATTGCACCCGCACACATCGCGCACGGCTCGAGCGAGACGAAGAGCGTGGTGCCGATGAGGCGCTCATTGCCGAGCTTGGCCGCGCCAGCGCGCAGCACCAGCGCTTCGGCGTGCGCGGTCGGATCGCGCCGCTCGACGATGCGGTTGCCGTCCGCCGCAAGAAGTGCGCCGTCCGCCGACAAGAGCACCGCGCCGACCGGTACTTCGCCCCGGCTTGCGGAGGCCTCGGCTTCGGCAAGCGCCAATGCTATGGCTTCAACGTCAGTCATCCTGGACCCGAAGAGTTTGGCCAAGACTAGCACGCCCAAATGGTCGCCCAAGACCGGCGCCGAAGATGTCGAACGCAGTGACGCACCCAAGGGCGAGCGCATCGCCAAGGTGATGGCGCGCGCCGGCCTGTGCTCGCGCCGCGATGCGGAGAAGATGATCCTCGAGGGGCGCGTGGCGGTGAATGGCGAGACGCTCAAATCGCCTGCCCGCAACGTCATGGAGGACGACGCCGTCACGATCGACGGTAAGCCGCTCGGCGTCAAAGAACCGGCGCGGCTCTGGCGGTACCACAAGCCCTCCGGACTCGTCACGACGCACAAGGATCCGGAAGGAAGACCAACCGTCTTCATCAATCTGCCGCGCCATTTGCCGCGCGTCGTGTCGGTCGGCAGGCTCGACTTCAATTCGGAAGGCCTCCTGCTCCTCACCAACGACGGAGAGCTCGCGCGCAGGCTCGAACTGCCAGCGAGCGGCTGGCAACGCACATACCGGGCACGGTTGTTCGGCAAGGTGACGCAAGCCGATCTCGACAGGTTGGCCACCGGCATCACGATTGACGGCGTAAAATATGGTCCGGTGATCGCCGACCTCGAACGCAGCAAGGGCATGCACTCCTGGGCCAGCGTCGCGCTCAAGGAAGGCAAGAACCGCGAAGTGAAACGTCTGATGGAGAGACTGGGGCTCAAAGTGTCGCGTCTCATCCGCGTCCAGTTCGGCCCGTTCCATCTCGGCCATCTCGCGGAAGGCGCCGTCGAGGAAATTCCGGCGCGTCTGTGGCGCGAGCAACTAGGGATTGGGCGCAAAAAACGGTGAACCACAACGTACTGTTTTCGACTTTGCGGTGTTTGTTGGATAAGTCGTTCGATGCACTTTGCGGAATCACGTTCCGCGAAAAATGTTTTTTCGTCGATACGCCCGAACAAAACTTATCCACGCCCAAGGCCGCGCGAACGCGACCGTTCTCGCGACGTGCGACTCCGCTCAGGCCAACAAACAAAGGCTTTTCGTTCGAATACGCGTTCATGCGCGCATTCTACACCGGGTCCAAGAGGTGTTGGATAAGTTGGACTCGCAGATCAGCTTGATGGATGTAAAAGAACGGTGCGCGCTCCCCACTCTATTATTCTCGTCGCGCTATCCGTCTTCCACCATGTAGCGCGATGAGGGTACGCAGGATCAATTGACGTTGCGTTAAAGGCGCACGATCCCAATTCGGGACACCGGTGAAACGCCTAATGCGCCTTTCGCATCAGGTCGCGCAAGCCGCGGAAGCTGATGCGCTTCACACCAGCGCGGTCGAACTTGTCCTTCAGCGCCTGGTCGACGCCGATTTCGCCATCGTGGATGCGGATGGCGCTCTCCGTCTTGTCATAGGCCTGCAACTCCGGCGTGTCGCCGACACAGTGCAGGATCATCTCCATCACGCCTGCGCCGGGATGGGCAAGATAGTGTTCGAAGACTTCTCGCATCATCCTTCGGCCCCACTGAAAGCTGAAATCGTCGGGATAGACGATGCCGGCCCGATCGGCCTGGTCACGACAATGAAAGCCCAAGTGGTTATCGGCCTTGGTGCCCACCATACGCAGCGGCAACTTGTACTCCTTCCCGAGCTTCACGTAGATCGGATAGAGCTTCTCGCTGATCTGCAGCGTGCCCATGTGATTGTCGAGATGAGTGACGTCGACGCCCCAGGCCAGCGCCTGATCGATCTGCGCCCGACACTCGGCCTCGACCTCGACAGGGTCGGCGCGCTCCGAAAATTCCGCGGCCGTTCTGGGCATGTAGCCTTGCGCATCGCGCAGGCTCGGCGCATCGGTCAGGGTGCGCCAGCGGTAGGTCGGATATTCCGCCGTCAACGTCAGATGGATGCCGACATCGAGATCTTTGAAGCGCTCCACCGCCTCGCGCGCCCAGGGGCACGGCACCATCAGGGTCGCCGACGAGGCGATGCCGGTGCGCATCGCCGCTTCGCTCGAGACATTGGCGGAGTGGGAGGAGCCGATATCGTCGCAGTTGATGATGATCAAAGGCTGATCGGCCGCGTAGCCCAAGCGTTCGGCGAGTGAGGGCATGAACGCCTCCTATGTGTTCCATGACCACTTTGTCATGGGCTGGGGCCTTTTGTCAGGGCCTGGCGGATTACCGGGCCATGACAGATCGCCTTCTTGGCGCGATAGTCCGCCGTCATTTGACACATGCAAAAGGCGAGACGTGTCGGCGAAAATCCGTCCCTATGCATCGGAAGACCTTCCGGCCCTGTACCAGGTGTGCCTCGCGACCGGCGCCAACGGCAACGATGCCTCGCACATCTTTCGCGACTGGAAGCTTCTCGGCCACGTCTATGCCGGTCCTTACGGGGTACTCTCGCCGGAAACCGCGTTCGTGGTGGAAGATGAAGTAGGGGTCGGCGGCTATATCGTAGGGCCGCTCGACACGCATTCCTTCGAGCGCCAGATGGAATCCGACTGGTGGCCGGAGCTGCGCACGCACTATGCCGATCCGCCCGAGCCGCGTTCCGACTGGACGCCCGACGAGCGGCTGGCACACATGATCCACCATCCGCCCAAAACGCCCAAGCGGATCAGCGAGCCCTATCCCGCGCATCTGCACATCAATCTCTTGCCGCGCCTTCAAGGCCAGACGATCGGCCGCGTTCTGATCCGCACCTGGCTCGAGCGCATGGCGGCGATCGGTGCGACCAAGGCGCATCTGGGAGTCGGACCGGCCAACGAACGCGCCGTGCGCTTTTATCGCGCTTTCGGCTTTCACGAGATCGAACGGCTCGTGGCGCCCTACAACGTGATCTGGTTTGGCATTTCCTGCGAGCGCTGATAGAAGCCCGCCGTCGCTATTCGAATCCCGGACGTGCCACCATGGCCATGCGCAACAAGAAACATTCGCTGCCGCCGCCTTATGCGAGCGAAACCAAGGATTCGCGCTTCGCCGGAACGTTCGAAGTTCTGATCCCGGTCGAGGGCCGCAACAAGCCGTTGCGCGCACCCAAGCAGTTTCCGACCCAGCAGGCGGCCGAAGCCTGGCTGCATAGTCCCGACGGCAAGGACGCGATCGCCCACCTCATCCATGACGAGGCGAAGCTCAGAGCGAAGTAGCAGGCAAGCGAACGGCGGTGCCGCGCTTGCGACACCGCCGTCGATTCAGCCCGCATCAGTTAGTTGTGAAAGCCAAAGCTGAGGCCGACGCTGGGCTCATAGTCATAGCGGCGATAGTTGTAGTAGCTGTCGCCATAGACCCAGCGGCAATTGTCGCCGTCATAGTCGCAGACCCAATGACGGTCGCGATAGGATGACGGCCTGTAGTAGTACGAGCGGTTATAGTAGTTCTGCTCGCGCCAGCAATTGTCCCGGTCATAGTCGCAATGCACGCGATAGCAGCCATAGCTGTCGCACCTTGTAAAGGTGTCGGCCGCTGCAGGCGCCGAGGTTACGGCGAACGCACCGGCACCGATCACGCCTGCAAGCAGGAGATTGCGAGCCAGTTTGTTGTTCAACATGACACACTCCATGGTCTTGTTGTGCCCCTCGTTCTGCCCAACCGTGCAGACTCAACCGCCTGCACACGGTTGGTCAGGTCCATGTAGAAAACGGTTGGGCGCCGATATGGTTTCGGCGAACAAGAAATGACGTTAACGAAAGTTCCGCAGCGGGAACCGCATGGTTTTATGCGCAGAACGCGAACGCGGAACTCGTATGCAGCGTCACCGATTGCGCCCGTGCCGGCGAAACGGCAGTTTGAGAAGATGGGGGACACGACCGCGCGCGCCGCACCGCTCCAGGTGCATTCGACCGTGTTCGCGGTTCTTTTCGCCGTCGGATTCTGCCACGCGCTGAACGACATGATGCAGTCGCTGTTGGCGGCGATTTATCCCAACTTGAAATCGACCTTCGATCTCGATTTCTCCCATGTCGGCCTCATCACCCTCGCCTATCAGTCGACGGCGTCGTTGCTGCAGCCTTTGGTCGGCGCCTACACAGACCGACGCGCAGTCCCGTATGCGCTGCCGGCCGGCATGGTGTTCACTTTCATCGGCTTGATCGGCCTCGCGCTGGCGCCGACGTATCCGCTCTTGCTTGCAGCGGCCGTCCTCGTCGGCATCGGTTCCTCGACATTCCATCCGGAGAGTTCCCGCGTCGCCCATCTCGCGGCCGGCACCAGGCGCGGACTGGCGCAATCGATGTTCCAGGTCGGCGGCAGCATCGGCGGCGCGCTCGGCCCGCTGCTGGCCGCGTTCGCGATTTCGCCCGGCCAGCGCACCGGCGTCGCCTGGTTCTCCGGTGCGGCGCTGCTCGCTATCGTGATCCTTTGGCAGGTCGGCGAATGGTATCGCCGGAACGGCACGCTGCGCGCCGCCCATCACGGCCATCTCCAGCTGACGACGCGGCTGACGCCGTTTCGCGTGCGCGCCTCGCTCGCGATCCTGGTGGCGCTCATCTTCTCGAAGTTCGTCTACATGGCGAGCATCACGAGCTACTTCATCTTCTACCTGATCCACAAATTTCATCTCTCGGTGCCGGGCGCGCAGATCCATCTCTTCCTGTTTCTCGCGGCGACCGCGGTCGGCACGATTTCGGGCGGACCGATCGGCGACCGTTTCGGGCGGAAATATCTGATCTGGTTTTCGATCCTCGGCACGCTGCCCTTCGCGCTGGCGCTGCCCTATGCCAACCAGTTCTGGACTGGCGTCTTCAGCGTCGGCGCCGGACTCGTTCTCTCCAGCGCTTTTCCAGCCATCGTCGTCTATGGCCAGGAGCTGCTGCCCGGACGCGTCGGTCTGATCAGCGGCCTCTTCTTCGGGCTGTCGTTCGGCATGGGCGGGATCGGCGCCGGCGCGCTCGGCTTTCTCGCCGACCGAGAAGGCATCGAGTTCGTCTATCGCGTCTGCTCGTTCCTGCCGCTGATCGGATTGATCGCGGCGTTCCTGCCCGACCTAAAGCAGCGGGAAGGCGACGGCGAACGTCGCGAGTGAGGGATCGGCCGCATACCCAAGATGGGTAAGGCCGAAGATGTCCTCGACGCTTTTGAGCAGGCCGTAGTGGTTGATCGGCACGTCGACCACCGTTTTGGGCGCGATGAAGGGCGAGAGCAGGATCGCGCCGACGCGCCCGCCGCCCGGTCCGGCATAGCCGGGCTTGTCGACGTTCGGTCCGGTCGGCTCGTTGCAGCAGGCGCTGGCATCGCTCGCCGCTTCGTCGAAGGTGACGATCAGGAGCCCGTCCTGCTTGAACGCGGGCGAAGCCATGATGCGCGGAATCCACGCCTTGACCCACTTGTTCGCGGTGACGAGGCCGCCCGGGCGACCATCCTTACACGGAGCATCGTGACCGTCGTTGCAGACGCTCGGCACGATGAAGACAAAGTTCGGCGTGGTGGCGATGTTCTTGAGATCGCTCTGCAGCGTCGCGAAGCTCACGACATTGGCGTTGCACACGTCTGGACGATCGACGATGGAGTGGAAATAGATGAAGGGATTATGGCGATAGGCATAGGCGTCGGTCGGCGTCGCCGGCAGGACGCCGTTGCCGCCCGGCGCCGGCCGCGCGCAGGTCGCCGCTTCGCGCGCCGGATCCTTGCCCATGTCCTCCATGTAGCCGCGCCAGGTGAAGCCCTTTTCTTCGAGCTGATCGGCGATCGTTTTCACCGCCGCCGGATAGACGCAGCCGTCGCCCTTGGCGATGCCGTCGGAGTCGATCGGCGCCGGCGCGCCGTTCAAGGTGAAATCGACATAGAGGCGGCAGTCGGCGATGGTCGTCGGCGCCTGCGGCTGGCCGCTGATCATCGTCAGGTAGTTGCCGAGGCTGGCATGGCCGGTGGCGTAATAGTTGTTCAGCATCGCGCCCATGCGCGGCAGCTTCAGCCCGAGATAGGGCGCCACCGTCTTCGGCCCGAAGATGGCGTCGTAGTTCTGGTTCTCCAGAACGACGATGAAGACGTGGCGCACCGCGCTCATGCCGCCCATCTTGACCGGCGCCGCATGCGCGGAGGCGCCGGCGACAAAAAGAGCTATGGCGAGCATTCGGACAAGGCGCGAGAACATGTCTTTCCTTTTTCTGGATCGGGCGGCGAGGCTATTTCTTCGCGGCGGTGTTGAGAGCGACCGCGTCGCGGATGAGCGCCTTGAAGGCGGTCTCGTTCAGCTTGTCGCCTTCGTGCAGATCGATGGCGCGCCGCAGGTTGCCTTCGAGGCTGGAATTGAACAGGTGTTTCGGGTCCTTGAGCTTGGCGCCCTTGGCGAAGGTGAGCTTGACGACGGCCTTGTAGGATTCGCCGGTGCAGATGATCCCGCCATCGGACCAGACGGGAACGCCGCGCCACTTCCACTCCTCCACGACCTTGGGATCCGCGGCCTTGATGAGCTTTCGGACATGCGCGAGCGTCTTGCCGCGCCAATCGCCGAGTTCGGCGATCCGCGCGCTGATAAGCTCGGAGGGCGACTTGGCGCCGGCGGTTTTCTTCATCGTCTGGACCGTGGTCGAGGGATGCGCGGCGACTATACCCGAAGCGCGGCGCGGCGCTTCAGGCTTGCCGCCGGCCATTCCTTATTCGTGTCGTAATACACTTTGAAGACGTGCGCAGGTTTCTTGGTGGTCGCGCCCTTTGCGGGCTTCGAAAGGTCGACCCAGGGCAACTTCGAGCGTGTGAAGATGTGGACGTCAGGCGGCAAGTCGCGCGGCTTGTCGAGCGTCCCGACGCGAATGAAATACACCGTCTTGCGCCGGCCATAGTCGCTCCACAGCGCCGTCTTGCAGGTGGGACAGCGCGTCACGTCATGCGGGCGGCCGCTGTCGGTCGGCAGCGTCACGATCTCGGTGGTGCCGTCGACCGCGACGTGCTTGGCCTCGATGAGCGCGTTGATGACGAAGGCGCTGCCGGTCTGGCGTTGGCAGTCTTTACAATGGCAGCAATGCACGAACATCGGCGCCGCGTTGAGGCGGTACTTCACCGCGCCACAGAAGCACTGCCCTTTCAATGTCTTCGCCATTTCGCCCAACCTCCTTTGTCAAAAAAATTCAAAAATCTTCCGTTCAATTCCCGCTTTAGTAAGCCGCTGCTTGATGATCAAAACAAAATCATCTCTCGCGCAAAAGCCAAAATTCCCTCGCCTTTGCATATAGAACATAACAAGAACAAATTCAAGGGCGCGCAAAATTCTTACGACGAAAATTCACGCAGTGCAGGCATGCGTGAACATCGCCCATGTTCCCGCTGCGAAGAACCACGCAGCCATCAGCACATGCGTGACGAGCGCGGCGGGACCAGTGCGCCGACTGCGCCACGCTCGTGCCGCACGTGGAATGCCGAGCGCCGACGTCACGCCTGCGAAGATGAGCGTCAGACCGATAAGAGTGAGCACGCGTTCCCCCGACTGGTGATCGGGGAGTTAGAAAGCCTCACTAGGAGAGCCGCATACGCCTTTAGGCTTTCGCCCTGAACATGCGCGTATGCCTCCCCGACCATACGGTCGAGGAGTGCGTTCGCAGCGGCACTTGCGCCGCCTAGTGAGAGGTTTCTACGCCCCAGAACGACCGATGGATCGTTCCGCCGACTCATATACCAGCGAGCGAGGACGCGGTCACTCGAAGACCGTACGCGGTTCTGCAGTACTAGTCTTTCGAAACCAAGAAACCGAAAGCGCACTTTGAGAAGACATTAGTTGCATGTTGGTCATTTGGAACAAAAAGTGCACTAATCCAATACGCAGATGAGGTGAAGAGAAATCAATCAAAAGGGCACTAACACACTCAAGTCATTTAAGACTTCGATGGTTCAGAATTGTATTTGAGCTGATCCACCAAATAGCCGGTGCACAACCGTTTCATACTATTGACGCCCCTCCCAACCTGTGCGTGCTTATGACTCCATCAACGTATACTGGATGTGCGCAATGGCCGACTATTTCGAGATTGATTTCTTGGCCGTCGAAACAAAAAAGAGTGGAGACGCCATTCCACTGCGATACGAAGCAGGAGGGCGCACGTACATTCATGTAGTCGACGGCGGATTTCAGGAAACTGGCGAGAAAATAATAGAGCATGTCAAACAACACTATGGAAATCCCTCTGCAGTTGACCATGTCGTTGTTACGCACCCTGATGGGGATCACACAGTTGGATTGAGGCAGGTTCTCGAAGAGTTTGAAGTTCGCGCTCTTTGGATGCTCAGACCATGGCTTTACGCGGCAGAGATAATCGACCGTTTTACCAATTTCACTAGTGTCGAAAATTTGAAAAGGAGATTGAGGGAGCTTTATCCGAATTTGGTCGCTCTCGAAGAAATCGCCAACCGAAAGGGTATTCCAATCCTTGAGCCTTTTAGTGGATCGCAAATTGGACAATTCAGGGTGCTGGGACCGAATAGAAGTACCTACCTTGATCTTATAGTCATATCCGAAAAGACGCCCGAGCACACAGGGGAAGAATCGAGCGGGGCTCAAGTAAGTCTCGCCGAAACTGTGAAGCGGATGGTAGCGAAGGTCGTGAATACTATTCGGGCCGCATGGGGCGATGAAATTTTTTCCGACGAAGAGACAAGCGCCGAAAACGAGATGAGTGTGGTTCAATACGCGAACATTTGCGATCAGAAGATACTGCTTACTGGTGACGCCGGTAGGAGGGCTTTGTCGGAAGCAGCAGATTATGCTCTCCTAATCGGAGTTTCATTGCCGGGCTTTCATCGCGTTCAGATCCCGCACCACGGTTCTCGACGAAATGTATCTACAGAAGTCCTAGATCGACTCTTTGGACCACGATTAGCATCGAAGCTCGCCGAAGGCTCTGAAACATTTACGGCTATTTGCAGTTCGGCGAAGGAGGACGAAGATCATCCACGAAAGGCCGTAGTGCGTGCATTTTACCACCGCGGCGCGAAAGTAATCGCGACCGAAGGTCAAAGCATTCGAACTCAAAAAAACGCACCAGCCCGCGAAGGTTGGGTCGCGGTGCCGAGCTATCCCTATCCGGAAGAACAGGAAGAGTGACCTACCTTGAGGCGCTCACGAATATTTCAAGAGTGTATAGCCTCAAGAACTTCAAATATCTTTGAAACATAATGAACGAGAGACCCGATAGTACGACTGCAACAACCAGCCGAGTTGGGTCAACTGCTCGGTGCAAAATCCAAAATACCCACCCGCACTGAGTCATTAGAGCGATGGCAGTTAGCGCCATAACAAAACTTGTATTCCTACAAAATCCATAGAGGTTTAGGAACTTCTCCATTCGCTTTGCGGCAACCTCGTCCGACCTAGCAATTGGATATGCTTTCCAAAATACCTCTTCGCCAGCGCCGCCAACATCCTCGGTAAGCTTCAATTTGTTTGCCACTGCCAAACGCAACCCGTCTGCGAGTGGTCGATAATAATCTGAGAATATTAAGCGTAGCCACTTCGAACGCGCCTTCCTTGACAAGAGAACTTCTGAAGGCTGCATCAAAAGTTTGCCGACCGCTAAGCGCTCAAATAGGAGCGATGACGGATTCGCAACCAAATGTCCTGCCACATAAGCTGCGAAAAACACTAGAAATCCTTCGGAAACCTTCCAGTCTGAATGCAAGACAAATGAAGTTCCGAAAATATAATCTGTAGCGGCGAGTACCAAATATCCTTGTGGTAGGTAGGCCAAAACGTCGTAGTCGGTGAACCGATCAATCACGTTCATTCGTTCAACTATCCTTCACACATGTTGACCGCCATTTATGTGTAACTCCGCTCCTGTCACGTAGCTCGATTGATCCGTGCACAGATAATAGATCGCCTTGGCGACTTCTTCCGGCAGGCCGAGACGGCGCAGCGGTATCGTCTCGACGATTCTGTCGGTGCCGGGCGAGAGGATCGCGGTGTCGATCTCGCCCGGCGCGATCGCGTTGACGCGCACACCGAGCGGGCCGAAGTCCGACGCCATCTCGCGCGTCAAGGCGGCGAGCGCCGCCTTCGACGTCGAGTAGGCCGCGCCGGCGAACGGATGCACACGCCCGCCCGCGATGGAGGTGACGTTGACGATGGCGCCTTGCGCGCGCGTCAGCTCGTCCTTCAGTCCGCGCGCCAGCCAGATGGTGGCGAAGAGATTGACCTCGAAGACATGGCGCCACTCCGCCATCTCGGTCGTCAGCGTGGTGAGGCGCGCGCCATTCTCGCCCTTCGGCGAAATGCCGGCATTGTTGACGAGCGCGTGGAGTTTTCGTCCGGTGATCCGTTCGCGCATCTCCGCGATGGCGCGCAGCGTATCCTCGGGCGTGGAGAGATCGACCTGGATGTGATCCTCCGGCCCCGCCGCCCAGGGACAATTCTCCGGAAAGGCATGACGCGAGCAGGTGATGACGCGCCAGCCCGCGCTCGAAAAGCGCTTCACCGTGGCGTGGCCGATGCCGCGGCTCGCGCCGGTGAGAATGAGCGTTTTCTGTTCGTCGTCGTTCGGTTTGGCTGTCGTCATCGCCACAGTCTAACATCGTGGTCTCATTATTGGGACTCGCGCACGCATGCCTCCGCAGGACCTGACAGCACTGGCTTTGATGCTGCTGGCCGCAGTGCTGGCGGGGCTTCTGATGAACCGGCTCCGGCTTCCCGCCGTGGTCGGATTCATCCTGGTGGGCACGACGCTGGGCCCCACCGGTTTCGGCGTCATTGCGCAATCGCCGTCGATAGAAACGCTCGCCGATCTTGGCGTCCTCATGCTGCTCTTCATTCTCGGCATGGAGCTGCGCCTGCAATCGTTCCGCGCGCTGTTGCCGCTCGCCGTCGGCGTGACGATCGGCGAGATCGTGGTGATGACGGGTGCGACGAGCCTCGTCGCGCAGCTCGCGAGCGGCGAGACGACGAGCGCGATCGTCATCGGCTTCATGCTGGCGATTTCATCGACCGCGGTCGCCATCAAGATGATGGACGATTCCGATGACGAGCAGACCCGGGCCGGCAAGCTCGCCGTCGCCATCCTGGTGGCGCAGGACCTGGCCGTGATCCCACTCCTTCTCATCGTCGGCGCGATGGCCCCGCATGCCGGCAGCGTCGGCGTGGCGCTGATCGCCGGCAAGCTCCTCGGCACGGGCGCGCTCTTGATCGGCTTCATCGTGCTCCTGACGCGCATCAAGAGCTTCCGCTTTCCGGCTTCCGAATTTTTCCTGAAGGATTTCGACGTCGGCACGCTCGGTGTGCTCGGCATCTGCTTCGCGGCTGCTTCGGCGTCGGGACTGCTCGGCCTGTCGCCTGCGCTCGGCGCCTTTCTCGCCGGCCTCGCCGTGGGTCACTCGACGCTTCGCCGCACCGCGATCACGCTGGCACAGCCGGTACAGAGCATCCTGCTTTTCATTTTCTTCCTCTCGATCGGATTGTTGATCGATCTCCACTACGTGCTGGCGCATCTGGGATTGATCACGCTGGTGCTCGCGATGGTGACGCTCGGCAAGACGGCGCTGAACTTTGGTCTCCTGCGTTTGGCGCGTCAGCCGGGCGAGGTCGCGTTTCCCGCCGCGCTGTTCCTCTCGCCGGTCGGCGAGTTCTCCTTCGTGCTCGCCACCGCCGCGGCCGGCGCAGGCGCGTTGACGCCGGAAGGTCACAAGCTCGCCATCGCGGTGATCGCGCTCTCGCTCCTGGTCAGTCCGCTCTGGTTCATAGGCGCACGGCGCGCGCACATGCTGGCGCTGCGCGGTATCACCGGCGCCGACGTGCTCATCCGCCAGTCCTATGCGCGCGAACTCGCGTTCCTGGGCAGGATCCGTCGCAGTGTGGTGCGCAACCGCGATACCGCGCCCGATCCCGAGCGCAAGCCGCCGGCGCCGATGGAGGCGATCGGACCCGACGACGCCGACGACTATCTCGAACCCTTCGTCGATGTCCCGCGCACTCCGCTCAAGTCACCGCCAGCGGCACCGGCATTTCGACGCCCGCAGGATCCTGGTGAATGATGACCTCGGCGCGCGGGAACGCCGCCAGAAGATCGGCCTCGACCGCATCGCTGATCTCGTGCGCGCGCAACAGTTTGATGTCGGGATCGAGTTCGATGTGAAGCTGGATGAAGGTGTTCACGCCCGCCATGCGCGTGCGCAGGTCGTGCAGGCTCTTTACTTCGCGATGGGTGCGCACAATCTCCTTGATACGGTCGCGGTCGGCATCGGGAAGTTCGCGGTCCATGAGCTGGTCGTAGCTCTGGCGAAAGACGTGCACCGCACTCCAGGCGAGGATCGCCGCCACCAGGATGCCGATGATCGGGTCGGCGATGAGAATGCCGAACTGCGCCGACAGGATGATGCCGAGGATGACGCCGGCGTTGGTGACGATGTCGCCGAGATAGTGCATGCGGTCCGCGCCGACCGCGATCGAGCCGGTGCGCTTGACGACGATGCGCTGCGCGACGACGAGCACGATGGTCGTGACGATCGACACCGCCATCACGGCGAGGCCGACCAGCGGATATTCGATCGGATGCGGCGCGATCAGGCGGCTGACCGCTTCGATGACGAGGAATGCCGCCGATCCGGCGATGAAGGCGCCCTGCCCCAATCCGGCCAGCGGCTCCGCCTTGCCGTGTCCGAAGCGATGCTCGCGATCGGCGGGCGTCAGCGCATGGCGGATCGCCAACAGATTGACGAAGGAGGCGAAGACGTCGAGCGCGGAGTCGGCGAGCGAGGCCATCATCGCGATCGAATCCGTCACGATGTAGGCGACGGCCTTCATGGCAACGAGCACCGCCGCCACCGCAACGGCAGCGACCGCGACGCGGATCATCATCCGGCCGTGCTCGGTGTCGGCGCTCACGGATAAAGCCGCTCGGTCCGCCACGGACCGGACGCCTCCCTGCGGTAGACGAGACGATCATGCAGGCGGAACGGGCGGTTGCGCCAGAACTCGATCTCGAACGGGCTGACGCGAAAGCCGCCCCAATAGGGCGGACGCGGCACCTTGCTCAGCGCGTATTGCGCGGCGTATTTCGCGATCTCCTTCTCGAACGCCCAGCGCGTTTCCACTGCGCGCGATTGCGCCGACGCCCAGCAACCGATCTGGGCTTCCTTCGGCCGCGTCGCGAAATAGGTATCCGACTCCGCCGCGCTCGTCTTCTCCACCGTGCCGCGCACGCGCACCTGCTTGCCGAGACTCTTCCAGTGAAAGCACAGAGCCGCATATGGCCGGCCGATCAGCTCGACGCCTTTGGCGCTTTCATAGTTCGTGTAGAACACGAAGGTGCCGTTGGCAGCGTCCTTGAGCAGGACCATGCGCACGTTCGGCCGTCCCTCGCCGTCGACGCTGGCGATCGACATGGCGTTGAAGTCGTTGGGCTCGGACGTCTTTGCCTCGTCCAGCCAGGCGTGGAACAGCGCGAAGGGATCATCCTTCGCGCCGATGCCGCCGTCGTCGACCGGTCCGCCGATATCGCTCATGGCTTATCGCTCATGGCTTTCCGCATAGCATCTTGAATTGCGCCACGGTAGCTTAACCCGGCGAGGGCCGGCCATGCGTTTCAAATTGCATGCGATTTTCCTGATCTGTCTCTGCGTCTCGTTCGCAGGCGGGTGCGCCTTGGCGCATGACGGCGAAGAACTGAAGTCGATCTTCGACCAGGGCGTCAGCGCCTATGATCAGGGAAAGTACGAAGAAGCTTTCGCCATCTTCAAGTCGATCGACAGTGAAGACGTCGCCGCCATGCGCAACGAAGGCGTCATGCTCCGAAAGGGCATCGGAACGCCGAAGGATCCCAAGGCTGCTCAAGACCTGTTGGAACGCGCGGCGGAAGCCGGACTCCCGACCGCGCAATACGACCTCGCCGAGATGATGCTGAACGGCGAAGCCGGCGAACCGGACCCCAAAGGCGCCCTACCCTGGCTGACCCTGGCGGCGGCAGCGCATCATCCCGTCGCGGAGTATCGCCTCGGAGAGATGTACGAAGAAGGCACGCTGGTCGAAAAAGACGTGCACGCCGCGCGCACGTTTTATGCCGACGCCGCGGCCGCCGGCGTTCCCGGCGCCAAGGAACGCCTCGCCGCGCTCGGCGGTCCGATTCCGGGCGCCCAGCCGCCGGAAGCGCCGCCAGCGAAGCCTTAACACCTTAAATCGCATACCTATATTGTCAGCGGGCCGCGCGATTCCCTGTGCGGCCGGGAGACTGCATGCGCGATCCGTACGAAATTCTGGGCGTGTCGAAGACCGCGAGCGAAGCCGAGATCAAAAAGGCGTTTCGCAACCTCGCCAAGAAGCACCATCCCGATTCCCATTCGGGCGACAAGGATGCGCAGAAAAAGTTCCAGGAGATCTCCGGCGCCTACGACATCGTCGGCGACAAGGAGAAGCGCGCCAAGTTCGACGCTGGCGAAATCGATGCCGGCGGCAATCCGCGCGGCTTCGATCCGCGCCAGGGCGGCGGCTTTCGACCGGGAGGTCCGTTCGGTGGCGGCCAAGGCGCGCGCGACTTCCACTTCACCTGGGACAATGCCGGCGGCGGCGCGCAGGAAGGTTTCAGCGCCGAAGACATCTTCGCCGATCTTCTCGGCGGACGTGGGCGCCGCGCGCGTTCGCAACCGATGCGTGGCGAGGACTTCACCGTCGCCACGACGATCAGCTTCGACGAAGCGGCGCGCGGCGGTACCCGGCGCGTCGTGGTGCCGACGGGCGAGCAGATTGACGTCAAGATCCCGGTCGGCGTGAAGGAAGGCCAGCATATTCGCGTCAAGGGACGCGGCGGCCCCGGTCGCAACGGCGGACCATCCGGCGACATCCTCATCCAGGTCGCGATAGCACCGCATCCCTCGATGACGCGCGAGGGCAACGACATCCGTATGGACCTGCCGGTCACGCTGAGAGAGGCCGTGCAAGGCGGCAAGGTGAACGTTCCGACGCTGAGCGGAACGGTGACGCTCAGCGTTCCGCCGAACTCGAATACGGGAACGGTCCTGCGCCTCAAGGGCAGAGGCATCGCGCCGGCCAACGCCACGCCCGGCGATCTCTATGTTAAGCTCATCGTCACGTTGCCGGAACGACCGGACGGCGAACTCGCGAAATTCGTCGACGGCTGGAAGGCCGACTACGATCCGCGCGCGAAGATGAAGTAGAAGTCCCAATTGTCATGGCCCGCCGGAGTGCGGGCCATCCAGATGAACGTCGGTTTCAAATCTGCGCGGTTGGGCTCAGCCCAATTTTCTCAACTCTACACGTCCCCACCTGGATGGCCCGCACTCCGGCGGGCCATGACAGTGAGGAGATAGCGAGAGCCTTCCCTATTTCACCGGGATCATCGTGTGCTGGTACGGCGTGCCCGCCCACATGACATACGGCATCGCGGTATTGGGATCAGCCGAGCGCGGATAGCTGTGGTAGTAGCCCGCGTCCGCGCCGACGACCATCACGTGGGATCCGGTCTTGATCCAGTGGTTGGTGGCGCTTGGCGCAGTGGCATATGGATCGGTGTTGCTCGCGTCGGTTCCGCCGGCCAGCATGTAGATGAAGCCGACGCGACCGGGCGTGGGCATTTTATGCGTCGCCCAGGCTTGCACCCATTCCATGGCAAAGCGGTCCATGCACATCGGATCGGGACCTGGCGTCGTCGGATTGTCCGGCATGCAGGTGAAGCTTCCGGTCCCCTGGCGAATGGTGCGCATGGTGCCGTCCGCGCTCATGACGACGATGGTTGCGATCGCCGCGACGGACCTGGGCGCGGCCGTCATCGCGCTCGCGATCAGTTTCCGGTCCGAGGCCGCGACGGGGGCGGGCTTCATCGTGGCCCCCGGCATCATGGCGTTTTCCGCAGCAGCGGCAAGCGAGAGCGAAACCAACGATGCGCCGGCGATGGCGCATAAAACAACGATCGACTTGTGCATCTTGCTCCTCCCTCATCACCTTTGATTCGAAGCGCGTAATAGCGCAGCGACTCCATTCTACTCCTAGCGCCGTGCCCGAACGAGGGCGGAGCAGCCGCTCGCTGTGACTTCGGAGCAAAAATCACGCAGAGTGTTGGCATAGATCGCGGCAGGGAGTGGGCATGGCGGCGTCGAACGTGGATAGTGTGGCCCGCCCCATCCCGATTTCCCTGCCCTTTCGCCAGGTTGCCGCCGTGGTGGTCGGCAACGGACTCGAATTCTACGACTTCCTGACCTACGGCTATTTCGCGCTCTATATCGGCCGCGCCTTCTTTCCCAGCCATAGCGCGTCCTCGAGTTTGCTCCTGTCGCTTGCGACCTTCGGCGCCGGGTTTCTGACGCGGCCGATCGGCGCGATGATCATCGGCCCCATGGGCGATCGCATCGGACGCAAGCCTGCGATGATGCTGTCGTTCGGCTTGATGGGCGTAGCGATCGTGGGATTGGCGCTCACGCCGTCCTATGCGCGCATTGGAGCCGCAGCCCCTGTTCTCGTCTTGCTGTTCCGTCTCATCCAGGGCTTTGCGCTCGGCGGTGAGGTCGGACCCACGACCGCCTATCTCGTCGAGGCGGCGGCGATCGAGCGGCGCGGCTTCTATGCCTCCATGCAATATGCGACGCAGGACGGAGCGATCCTTGCGGCCGGACTGGTCGGAACCTTGCTCGCCTATCTGCTCGACGCGCAGCAATTGCAGGATTGGGGCTGGCGCGTCGCCATGCTGATCGGCGCAACGATCGTGCCGTTCGGCCTGGTGGTGCGTAGTCGCTTGCCGGAAACCTTGCACGCGGCCGACGACGCAGCGCTGGCGCCCGACGCAACAACCGGCGCGCTGACCAGCAAGCCGGGCGTGCGACCTTATCTAAGAGTGATCGTGCTCGGACTCATGATGCTGACCGCGGGCACGATCGGCAGCTATTCGATCAACTACATGACGACCTATGCGCTGACCGTGCTGCACATGCCGGCGGTCGTGGCATTCGGAGTCATCATTGTGGGTAGTGTGTTTTCGGTGCCGTTCGAGTTGACAAGCGGCTGGCTCTCGGATCGCTTTGGGCGAAAACCGGTGATGCTGATCCCCGGCTTCATTCTCTTCTTTTCGATCGTGCCAGCATTCTTGGTGATCACTCATTTTCACACAGTCATGACCTTCTATGCCGCCGTGGCCTGGCTCAACTTCCTAGCGGCGTTGGCGAGCACGCCGGTCATCATCACGTTGACGGAATCCTTGCCCCGGAGCATCCGTTCCGGCGCGGTTGCCACGGTCTATGCCTTCGCCATTTCGATCTTCGGAGGTTCGACCCAGTTCACCCTGACCTGGCTTCTCGGTGTGACGGGTAATCCGCTGGCGCCCGCCTTCTACTGGACAGCAGCCAGCGTCATTGGATTGACGGCGATGCTGCTGGTCCGGGAGTCGGCACCGGTGAAACTCGCGGGTCGGCTGCGCGACCGATAATTTCGCGTCTCGACGGTCACAATTGGCGATGCATGAAGCCACCGCATGTCCCTGCGAGCGCGCCGTCATGGCTGAATACTAGTGACTCAATGCCACAAACCTCACGCAACTGTGTTTGCTATTGGCGATGCTCACGCTTTTCTGTTTTGCGAGGCCGCAAGGGCGAACTTTAACGTCAGCCAAAGCTCGCCATATGTCGCTTGTGAGCAACGAGTGCGACGCTTGGGAGGGCGACGTGGAGAGGAAGGGGCTGCCGGAATTCGAACGGGCGCTGAGCCTTCAGCGCGCGGGCCAATTCGAGCAGGCAGTCCGTCTTTACCGGCAGGTCCTCCAAGTCCACCCGACGCATTTCGATGCTGCGCACATGCTGGGCGCGGTCCTTTTGCAGCTCGGCCGCTTCGACGAGGCCGAGCGCCAGCTTCGCCGCGCCTTGCAGATCGCGCCACGTTCGCCCGAGGCCCGCAACAATCTCGGTCTGGCATTGCGCTATCTCGACCGCTTCGAGGAGGCTGTCTGGGCGTTCGACCGCGCCATCGCGCTCCGGCCCGGCTATGCGCAGGCTTACTGCAATCGCGGCAACGCGCTACGGCTCCAAGGGCGGCTCGAGCCGGCGCTCGAAAGTTACGACCGTGCCGTGACGCTCGACCCGGCGTCGGCTGATGCGTTCTACAATCGCGGCGGCGTGCTTGAGGAAATGCAGCTGTGGGACGATGCGGTCGCCAGCTACGAGAACGCCCTGGCACTCAAGCCGAACTTCCCGCAAGCGCTGAACAACCTCGGCAATTCGCTGTTCAATCTGACCCGCTACGAGGAGGCGCTGGACAAGTTCAATCGTGCGTTGACGCTTGCACCGCCCAACGCCGATGCATTGACCAATCGCGGCAATGTCTTGCGCGAGATGCGCCAATTTCCTGCCGCTCTCGCCGATCACAATGCGGCGCTGGCGCTCAATCCCCTGAGTGTCGAGAGTTTCAACAACCGCGGCAGCGTTTATCGCGAAGTCGGACGCTTCGATGAAGCGCTCTCCGACTATCGTCATGCGCTTCAACTCAATCCCGATCATGTGGGGGCACGCGCCAACCTGGCCCTCACCGAGCTTCTGCTCGGCGACTGGGCCAGAGGTTTCGAGGGTTATGAGCTGCGTTTTCGCAAGTGGAAGAATCGCGTCTTCATCCCGGACAATGGCGCTGCGACATGGCGTGGCGAGATCCTGACGGGAAAAAACATCCTGCTTTACGGCGAACAAGGCTTCGGCGACGCCATTCAATTCATCCGCTACGTGCCGCACCTTCTCGCACGCGGCGCACGCGTGACAGTCATGTGCGATCGCAGATTGCACCGGCTCTTCTCCACGGTCGCATCGGGCGTGGAATTCATTGGCTCGACGGAGCCTGGCCGAGCATTCGATTTCCAGATCGCACTCATGAGTCTGCCGCGCGTGTTGGCGATCCGGCCCGAGACGCTGCGCTCCCAGGTGCCCTATCTTCGCGCCGAAGCGGGGCGCTGCGAATATTGGCGCCTAAGACTCGGCGAGCAGGGTTTCAAGGTCGGCCTCGCTTGGCAGGGCAATCCTGCCGGCAGCATCGACAATGGCCGCTCGATTCCCTTGCGCGAATTCGAGCCTCTCTCGAAGATAGACCGTGTACGGATCATCAGTCTGCAGAAGAATTACGGGAGCGAACAGCTTCTCAGCTTGCCGCCGGGAATGACGGTCGAGCGGCCTGGATTCGACTTCGACGAGGGCAACGATGCCTTCATCGATACTGCCGCGATCATGGCCAATCTCGATCTCGTCATCACGTCGGACACGTCCATCGCGCATCTTGCAGGCGCGCTGGCAAGGCCCGTGTGGATTGCGCTGAAATATGTCCCGGACTGGCGCTGGCTGACCAAGCGCTCCGACAGTCCCTGGTATCCGACCGCGCGACTCTTCCGCCAGACAAAGCTCGACGACTGGGAAGGGGTCGTGAGCGAGGTCACCGAGGCATTGAAGCTCGAGGCGGGCCCGACCGGCCATCGCGCGCCCAACATGAACTCCGTGGCCTGACCATGCGCGTCTATGTTCCTGTGTCCGCCGGCGATCTGATCGACCGCATCACGATCCTCAGGATCAAGATGGAGCAAATTCCCGATGCGGCCGCCGTTGCGCGCATCGGCGACGAACTCGAACATCTGACGGCCATTCGCAATTGCTTCGCCAAGTTGAATTCGTCGGCCGTCGCCGAGAAAGAAACTTCGCTGCAAGCCGCCAACAAGGCGTTGTGGGATGCGGAGAACCGCGTCCGCGCGCTGGATGCCAAAAACGATTTCGGCGCCGAGTTCGTGGCGTCGGCCCGCAGCATCTATCGCGGCAACGGCGAACGGGCAAAGTTGAAGCGCGAGATCAACGAAATCGCCGGCAGCGCGCTGCGCGAAGAAAAGTGGTTTTCGGATAACTAAATGCTGCGGGCGACGCGTTCGTCGGCCAGCTTGAACTGCAATTCCTTGCGCCCGAAATCGATCGAGAAGGCGGAGGTCTGACCGAGGAAATTCATGCCGATGAAGAGCGCGGGCCGGTCGGCCAGTCCCCATACGTTGAAAACCTCGAGATCGGAAATCAGAAGGTTGGCTCTGACGAACGAAATCGCGCCTAGCCGAATCGTCGAAAAGGACGTGATCCGTCCCGGCGACGTTCCGCCCGTCACGTCGGTGACCGGCACGATCCTGTCGCTGACATAGGTCGAGCCGCGCTTCGCGAGCTCGTTGAACAGGAGCGAGTTGCCGATCGTGACTTGTGCGCCCGAGTCGATGAAGGCGGCCGCCGGCACATCGTCGACACGGCAATCATAGGCGGTCAGACGGCCATTGGAGCCTTTGACGCGCACGATCAGGTCGCGGCTGATCTCGAAACCGTGGATCTGGTTCGAGCGGTCGATCGTCAATGTTTGATAGCGGAAGTCGAACGTCACACGACGGCGATCCAGAATGTCCAAGCCGAGATAGCCGTCCGCGCCGAGCCATTCGCGCGACAGGACCGGCACGGCTATATCGCTGATTTCGACCGAGCCGACCTTGAGACTGCGCAACAGCGCCGTCGATGCCGGTATCGAGCGTGAGATGCCCTGCACGACAACGTCTTCGCCGCCCAGAAGGCCGAGCTCTTGCGCAACATCAGCAGCAAGCACGGAACGGTCAGCTCCGGTGTCGACGAGGAAGCGAAACGGTCCCTTGCCGTCGATCAGCGCCAAAACCGTCATGCGGTGATCGCGTTCGGCATTGCCGTGGATCGTCTCAGGTTGAGGCGCCGAATCGGCCAGGGCCGCGATGCTCTCGCCCGCGTGCAGAACAGTTGGTGCAAAGGCAAAGGCAGCCGCACTCGCTCCCAGAAGCTGGCGTCGCGAATAGATCGAATTCATGCGCCCTCCCCGTCTTCGGTTGCGCCCAGAGTCCCGATCATACCACCTTTCGCGCTTACGTGACGTTTTCGAGGCTGACCATGCGTTAAGGATCTTTTCGCGCCGGTCTGAAAGTAAAACGGAGAATCCGAAAGGCAATCGCGCAATCTGCGCAAGGACTTCAGCTCCCGTGTCCGCGGCGCAGAAAGAGGCGTTAGCCAGCAGCCGTCACGCGGACGTGAAGGCGGCGCAACCTCCGCGACGACTGCTTCGTCTCTGCACTCCAGTTAAGCTCGTAACGACGCGGGAGGGTCAGGTTCATGAAAATCATTCTGATGGTTGTAGGGGCGTTGCTCCTGCTCTTTGGGCTGCACTGGATCGGGCAAGGCACAGGCACCTTCGTCTGGCCGGCCAATCCGGTGATGGATAATCATGTCGGGTGGGCCTATTTCGGCGGCTGCGCCGTCGTGGCGGGTATCATTCTCATCTGGTACGCGCGGCGGCGGGCGACCTAGGAAGCCGGGACGATGTGGCGCGCGCTTCAACTGATCGTAGTTCTTGCACTTCTATATGCTCTCGGAACCGGAGCCCTGCGAGGATTGCGTAACGGAAAAATCCGCCTGCGCGGCGGCATGATCGTCACGCGCCATGCCCGACCGTTCCTGTTCTGGATGAGCATTGGCAGTTGCGTCGTGTTCAGCGCGGTAATCATTGCGGCCTATGCCCTGTCCTTCGGTCACCCGATGTTTTCGAGGTGAACGCGCGTTGCGGCTTGCCGCTGAACGCGACTCCTTGGTAAATTACTCTGCCGTGCGACTGGCGAAGTGATGGATCACCATCGGGGAGCGCGGCACAAACTCGCCGTTCGCCTGGGCAACCGATCGCAAGACCGGTTCATCTTCCAAAAGGGAGACGCCCATGGACGCGCATCGCCAGCAGCTGCAAGCCTTCGATCCCGACATCGCGAACGCCATCGCGGCCGAAGAATGTCGCCAGGTCGACGGCGTCGAGATGATCCCGTCGGAGAACTACACTTATCCTGAGGTGCTCGCCGCACTTGGCTCGGTGCTCACCAACAAATATTCCGAAGGTTACCCGGGCCGGCGCTATTACGGCGGCCAGGAATTCACCGACCGGATCGAAAATCTGGCGCGCGAGCGTGCCTGCGCCCTGTTCCGCGCTGAGCACGCAAACGTCCAGCCGCTGTCGGGCTCACCGATGAACCAGGCGGTCTACTTCGCGTTCCTCAATCCCGGCGACACGGTATTGGCGATGGATCTTTCCCATGGCGGACACCTGACGCACGGCGCGCCGGTCTCACACATGGGCAAGGTCTTCAACTTCGTGCGTTACAAGAGTGCGCCGCATCAAGGCGGCGCCATCGACTTCGACTCGTTGATGCACGTTGCGAGAGAGGCGCGGCCAAAGATCGTGCTCTGCGGCTATTCCTCCTACCCGCGCGATTACGACTATCAGGCGTTCAAGACGGTGGCCGACGAAGTCGGCGCGCTGACCATGGCGGACATCTCGCACATCGGCGGCCTCGTCGCCGCTGGCGCGATGCGCAATCCATTCGACTCCGGCTTCGATGTCGTGACGACGACGACGCACAAGACTCTGCGCGGTCCGCGCGGCGGCCTGATCCTGTGCAAGAAGGAATACGCGAAGAAAATCGACGCGGCGGTGTTTCCCGGACTCCAGGGTGGTCCGCACATGAACAACGTCGCCGGCTCCGCGATCACATTCCGGAAAGCGGCGGAGCCCGCGTTCAAGGGCTATGCCGCGGCCATTCTGCGCAACGCCAAGGTGCTAGCTGAGGCCTTGATGGCGGAAGGCGCGAAATTGATCACCGACGGGACCGACAACCACATGATGGTCATCGACACGGTTTCAAGTTTCGGTCTCGATGGCCGTGCGGCGGAAGAAGCGCTGGACCGGATCGGCATCACGACGAACAAGCAGATCATTCCCGACGATCCGCGCCCGCCGCTGCGCCCGTCCGGAGTCCGCCTGGGCACGCCCGCCTGCACCACGCGCGGCATGGACGAGGATGACATGCGCCTGCTCGCCGGTTGGATGGTGCAGACACTCCGGGCACCAGACGATGCCACTGCAATTGAACGCCGCCATCGCGACGTGACTGCACTATGTCGCAGTCATCCGGTGCCGGGGATCGGGTAAGTCGAGCCGCACCAAGCTCAGGGTCAGGGCCCCGGTTTGGCGCTGCGGCACTCAAGCCGCACAACTTCCCCTAGCGCGCCCTCGCCAGTTGGGCCATGGTTGGGGCAATCCGATATTCTTCAAGGAAGGAAGACCCATGAGCAGAGAAGCCGTCATCGTTTCCTATGCCCGAACCGGGCTCGCCAAGTCCGCGCGCGGCGGATTCAACATCACGCCGACCATGTCGATCGCGGCGCACGCGGTGAAGCATGCCGCCGAGCGCGCCGGTGTCCCGAAGGACTTCATCGAAGACTGCTACATGGGCAACTGCGCGCATGGCGCCGGCAATATCGGCCGTCAGGCGGCGCTGCTCGCGGGCCTGCCGGTCTCGACCGGCGGCGTCTCGATCAACCGCTTCTGCTCGTCAGGCCTGCAGTCGATCGCGATGGCGGCGAACTCCATCCGCGGCGACCAATCGCAATGCATCGTGGCAGGCGGCGTGGAGTCGATCTCCATCCCCAATCCCGGCGCCGGTCCCAACAATGTCGATCCCAAGCTGACGCAAGAGTATCCCGCGATCTTCATGCCGATGATCGACACCGCCGACATCGTCGCCAAGCGCTACAAGCTCAGCCGCGAATATCAGGACGAATACTCGCTTGAATCGCAACGCCGCATGGCGGCCGCGCAGCAGGGCGGCAAATTCAGGGACGAGATCGTCCCGATGAAGACCAAGATGAAGACGGTCAACAAGGAGACGAAGGAAGAAAAGATTGTCGACTATGTGGTCGAGCGCGACGAGTGCAACCGGCCCGATACGACGATGGAAGGTCTCGCCAAGCTCGAGCCGGTGAAGGGGCCGGGCAACTTCATCACCGCCGGCAACGCCTCGCAGCTTTCCGACGGCGCGGCCGCCGTGGTGCTGATGGAAAGCAAGGAAGCGGAGAAGCGCGGCCTGCAGGCGATGGGCCGTTTCATGGGCTGGGCGTCTTATGGCTGCCAGCCCGACGAGATGGGCATCGGTCCGGTGTTCGCCGTGCCGCGTCTGCTCGAGCGTTTCGGCATGAAGGTCGACGACATTGACCTCTGGGAGTTGAACGAAGCGTTCGCCAGCCAGTGCCTCTATTGCCGCGATACGCTGCACATCGACCCGGCCAAGTACAACGTGAATGGCGGCTCGATCGCTATCGGCCATCCTTTCGGTATGACCGGCGCCCGGCTGACGGGTCACGTCTTGATGGAAGGGAAGCGCCGCAACGCGAAGTACGCCGTGGTGACGATGTGCATCGGCGGCGGCCAGGGCGGAGCCGGGTTGTTCGAGGTATTCAACTAGCTTCCGTAGCGTCGCAACGAAATGCAGAGGGCCGGAGGCGATGTCTCCGGCCTTTTCGTTTTATGCGGCCCGACTTGCAGGGCGATGCGATTGGCCGTTCACTAGCGGCAGCGAGCCATCGGAGGGACGCATGCGTTTCGGCATCTTCTATGAGCACCAATTGCCCAAGCCATGGAACGAAGGCGATGAGGCGCGGCTGTTCCACCAGGCGCTGGAACAGGTCGTGCTCGCCGACAAGCTCGGCTACGACTATGCCTGGGAGGTCGAGCACCATTTCCTCGAGGAGTATTCCCACTCCTCCGCACCGGAAGTGTTCCTCGCGGCTTGCGCTGCGCTGACCAAGAACATCCGCGTCGGGCACGGCATCCGCCAGGTGATCCCGAACTACAACCATCCCGCGCGCACGGCAGAAGGGCTTGCCACACTCGACATCATCTCGAACGGGCGGCTCGACTTCGGCATCGGCGAAGGTGCGACACGTCTCGAACTCGGCGGCTTCAAGATACCGGCCAAGGAAAAGCGCGCCATGGCGCTCGAAGCGGCCGAGCAGATCGCCAACATGATGGTGATGAGCCCCTACCCCGGCTATGAAGGAAAGAGCTTCTCCTTTCCCTGCCGCAACGTTTTGCCCAAGCCGGTCCAAAAGCCGCATCCGCCAATGTGGATGGCGTGCACCAATCGCGACACCATCAAGATCGCTGCCTCCATCGGCGTCGGCGCCCTCGCCTTCTCGTTCGTGGATCCGCAGGAGGCGCACAACTGGGCCGACATCTATTACGGCATCATCAAGTCTGACCAGTGCGTGCCCATCGGCCACGCCGTCAACGCCAACCTAGCGATGGTCTCGAACTTCTCGGTGCATCCTGACCGGGCAGAAGCAATCCGGCGCGGCCAGGAAGGCTTCGAATTTTTTGGCTATGCGGTGAATGCGCTGGTCGCGCACGACACTGTGCCCGGCCGCTCCTCGCTGTTTGCCGACTTCCAAAAGTCGCGCGCCAGACAGGATGAAGAGATCATCGCCGCCGTGCGTGGCGCCGCGCGCAACGTCAACGGCATCGGCACGCCCAACGACATCCGCGATCACATCCGCGGTTTCCAGGATGCAGGTGTCGACCAGGTGATCTTCCTGCAACAAGCTGGACGCAACCGCCACGAGCACATCTGCCAATCGCTCGAACTCTTCGCCGCCGAAGTGATGGGCGAATTCAAAGCGCAGGTTGCCGAACGCGAAGCCAAGAAGGCCAAGGCGCTCGCGCCCTATCTCGAAGCCGCGATGGCGCGCAAGCAGGTGATGAAACCCCTCGCCGACGACGAGATCCCCATCGTGAAGGCGTCCGTCGCCCGCGCCCAAATCAGCCGCTAGGCGCTACTTCGTCAACGCGTCGTAAGTCAGCCGCTGGAACATCGGCAACGCGATGCGTCCGCCTGTGCGCTGGCCTGCCGCGAGATTGGCGATCGCGCCCGGCTCGAGCGGGATCGAGTTCTGGATCAGGTAGATCATGATCAGATCGTTGGCCGGATCGGCCTGCCACCAGGTGCCAAACGCGCCGGGCCAGCCGAACGAGCCGACGCCGCCCATGCCGAGGAAACCGAGCTTGTCGGGTGCATCGATCACCGATACGCCGAGCCCGAAGCCCATTCCGTCCCACATCGGAATCGCACCGAGGAACGGAATGGCGCGCTGCTGCGGCGTGAGGCGGTTGGTGCACATCAGCTCGACTGTCGTCGCGCTGACGAGGCGAGTGCCGTCGAGCTCGCCCTTGTTCAGCATCATGCGGGCGAATTTGAGATAGTCGTCGGCGGTCGAAATCAGACCACCGCCGCCGCCGCAATAAGCGGGCGGCGTGTCGTACTGCTTGAAGGGCAGCGGTTCGAGAACATTCTTGGCTTCGTTGAGGCGATAGACGACCGCGGCCCGTTTGCGCTTTTCCGGCGGCACGTAGAAATCGGTATCCACCATGCCGAGTGGGCCGAAGATGCGCTTCATCAGAAAGTCGCGGAACGGCATGCCGGCGATGCGGCCAACAATGAAGCCAAGCACGTCGGTTGAGTGGCTGTAATGAAAACGCTCGCCCGGCTGGTAGAGCAGCGGCAGCGTGGCGAGCCGCTGCATCCAATCGTCCGGCGTCATCTGGCTGTTGAGCACGTCGCCCAGCACGCGCTGATATTCGTGCGCGATCGGACCCATCGAGCTGAAGCCATAGGCGAGGCCAGAGCGATGGGTGAAGAGATCGTCGAAGGTAATCTCCCGCGCCGCCGGCACGGTCTGGTCGAGCGGGCCCTCTGCATCCTTCAGCACACGGACGTTCTTGAACTCAGGCGCCCATTTCGTGATCGGATCTTCGAGCTTGAACTTGCCCTCCTCCATCAGCATCAAGGCAGCGAGGGAGGTGACGGGCTTGGTCATCGAGGCGATGCGAAAGAGCGTGTCGCGCTCCATCGGCAGCTTCTTCTCGATGTCGCGCAGGCCGAGAGTGTTGAGCTGCGCGATCTCGCCATGGCGAAAGAGCAGCGTGACGAAGCCGGAAAGATCGCCCGCATCCACGATCGGCTGCAGCGTCGGCACGATCTTTGCCAAGCCTTCCGCCGAGAAGCCCTTGGGATTGGTGACGACTTTATCCATGGCTGACTCCGATCAGTTCGAAATGGGGCGCACGCGGGTGACAAGCTCGTGCAGGAAGACATCCGGCATCGTGAGCATGGCAGAATGCCCGCCCCCTTTGAGAATGACAAATTCCTTTTTCGGCGCCCGGATCGCGTCGAACCAGGCCTTGGCGAAGATGATTGGCGTAACGGCATCTTTGTCGCCGTTGAAGACGAACATCGGGACGGCGTAATCGGGTCCGAGCTTGCGCACATCGAAGCCGATCAATTCCTTGTACATCGCATTGCTGGCGAAATTGTCGTAGCGCTGCATGGCGTAGATGTCGAACAGCGTGAAGTCGGGCGCGAAGAGCACCACCGGCGTCATGGCGCTGCGCAGGTTCTTTTCGGAATCGATGTCGTAACGCTGCGACACGTCGCGTTCGACCAGGAGATCCTGCTGAGACTTGTAAGGCGGCGCACCGATGCGCTCGAGCTCGGCAAGTGAGGCATCGTCATGCGCGGCACGCACTTTCTTCAGGATGGCGGCGTAGAGATAGGCCTCCTTCTCTTCCTTGCCGACGACTTGGCCGGTGCCGACATAGGCGAAGAACAAGTCGGGACGCGCCCTGACCATATGCACGCCCAACGTCGTGCCCCAAGAATCGCCCAGGACGACGATCTTCGACTTATGCAGGTGGGAGCAGAGATATTCGGTGAGCTTGATGCCGTCACTCGTCATCTGGGCGATGGTCATCGGTCCTTCGCGCGCCTCGCCGTTCTGCTCGAAGGTCTTGCCCGCGCCGCGCTGGTCCCATTGCACGATGGTGAAATATTTCTCCCAGGGGCGAAACACCTGGGCGAGCGACACCAGCGTATTGCCCGGTCCGCCGGCGAGTATCAGAAGAACGGGATTGCGTCGGTCCTCCCCACGGATCGTGATGTACTGATCGATGCCGTTGATGCGAACAAAAGCGTGTTCCGCGATGCCGTTCGGCGTCGTGATGGCGAGTGCGATGGCATTCTGATGCTGCCGCCAAGCGCGATAGCTGAGCGCCAGGACCACAACGGCAGCAACCAACATGATGGTGGCGACGAACGTGTGAAAAAGGCGGCGGATGGCCACGGGAAACTCGCATAGACGGGCCATCCTGCCGCCGGTCTTGCGGCGAGACGGGCTTAGATCGACAAGACCATGACCACCCGAAAGCCGCAAGACGCTGGAGGGAAGCGCGATCGGCTAGTCGACGCGATTAATCGTGATGCGTTTGACCTGCCGCTGAGCTTCCGGACGTTTCTCCACCGAGATGGTCAAGACGCCTTGCTTGAAGGACGCCTTCACCTTGTTCGGATCAACGTCAGCGCCAAGTCGAAGCGTGCGCTCGAACCGGCCATGCCAGCGTTCGCTGTAGAACGAGCCGTTGGTCTCGCGCCCATCAGCCTCATGCTTCTTCTCGCCCTTGAGGGTCAAGATGCCGTCGTTCAACGTGACGTCAATGTCCTTTTCTTCCAGTCCGGGCAACTCGGCGACGACTTTGACCTCCTTGTCGCCTTCGCTAACTTCAACGCTAGGCCAATTCCCCGACCGACCGTTGTGCGAAAAAGGCGTATCGAAATCTCGGAAAAAATCGTCGAACAAACGATTGACCTGCCGGTGAAGTGCAAGGAACGGACTGGGTTCCTCGCCGGACCGTGTCGTGCTCACTTCATTCTCACGGCCCCACGGAATGAGCGTTCTCATGTTCATTCTGACCTCCATTTCTTCGATGATTCCAGCGGGTCGCCTGGAAACAGGCAACCTGCTCTGCAAGACGTAAAAATTGCCTGGTTGAATTCAAGCCGCGAGGTAAAAAACAATTTCTGCGCGGCTTGGAACTTCGCGGGAACCTTCGCCTGATTTTCTGAAAAAAAATTTATTCGCAACCAGCAAAGTGACCATTGTCAGCCACTTGAATCGAAGCATTCTTCAAATAAATCTTTTTCGGTCTCAAATTTGCGGAAGACAGCCATGCAAACTCTTCACAAGGTACTTTTGGCAGCGGGACTCACCTTGGCAGGAACCGCCGCCTGGGCAGAAAACAATGTTTCAAGTGTCCACGAGATGACAGTGCAACTACCGAGCGGCGCGGTGGAACGCATTCAGTATGCGGGAAACGTGCCGCCCAAGGTGATCATCGGTTCTGCGCCTTTCGAAGCGTTTTGGTCCCCGCCGATCGGTTTCGGAATTGATTCTTCATTCGCCCGACTGGAGCGCATTTCAGCCGAGATGAACCGTCGAATGGAACAATTGTTCCGCCAAGCGAGCACGCAATGGCCTGATCAGCAGACCATCAACGCCTCAACGTTGCGAGGTCTGCCACCGGGAACCACAGGCTATTCGTGGACGGTGACTTCGACGGGCAACGGTTATTGCACGCATATGGTGCAGATCACCTCGCCCGCCAACGGCGGCAAGGCTCAGGTGGTGTCCAACACGTCTGGCAATTGCAACGGCAAGCCCGACAAGGCTCAGAGAACATTTGGTCCATCGTTGCGGAATGACGACGTTACGCCGGTCAAGTTGAAGTCTTCGCCGGCTTCGCTCGCGGAGACCTCGCTCTAGGGATGCCCGCTCAGGCCGCGGATAGACCCATCATCGTCTCGAAGTTGCGGTGATAGAACCGCTCCTTCGCCGATTGTGAGAGACCTTCCATCGTGTCGTCGAATCTCTTGACCGGGTCCTTGCCGCCTTCGATGTGCGGATAGTCCGACGAGAACAGGAAGATGTCGTCGCCCGCATCGCGGATCATCTTGCCGATGTCCTCACCGGGGAACGGCGTGAACTTCACATGTTCGCGGACGATCTCGGATGGTGCGCGCGGCAGCGCGGCCACACCCGGATCGGACTTCTTGAACATCCTGTGACCGTTGTCGAGACGACGCAGGAAATCCGGCACCCAGCCGCCGCCGAGTTCGATCACGCCGCCACGCAATGCGGGGAAGCGCGTGAAGACGCCATGGAAAGTGATTGCCGTCAGGAACATCTGCGGCGCGAAGTTCATCACCATGTAATCGAGGATGCGCAGGTTCTCGCCACCGCCGAGCCAATCGGTCGGACGCGCTTGGCCGTTGTTTTCGTATTCGCGCCGCAGTGTGCGGGTTCCGGCGCCGATATGGAGCATGAACGGAAGGTCGTGTTCGACCATCGTCTTCCAGACGATGTCGAGATCGGGATGACCCGGCGACTTGTCGCCCGCGGGCGCTGCGGCAACCCAAACGCACTTGCAGCCGAACTTCGCCGCGTTGGCGATTTCCGCCGCCGCAAGCTCCGGCTCGTCGAGTGGGACCACGGCGACGCCCAAAAGGCGCTTGTCGTTCGAGCAGAACGCGCCCATGGCGCGGTTGTGCGCCCGCGCGCCGCCATACTTCAGCTTGGGGTCCTTCTCGCCCAGGAATTGCGTCGGCGAGAATGTCGGAAAGACGAGCTGGCAGCGAAAGCCAAGCTCATTGAGCGCGTCGCTTCTCTCGGCCGGATCGAATGCGCCATAAGCACCCCAACCCTTTGCGCCGCCGATGACGTTGGCGCGAAGTTCGGCGGCCTTGGAAGGATCTTGTCTCCGCGCGAGAGCATTCTCGATGGCCTTTTCGGCGAGACGCCCTGCCCCGCCCAGTTTCAATGGCGGGATGGAGTCGCGCAGGTCCGGGTCGGCATGCTCCTTCAGCCAGTCGAATGTTTCCATGATGTGGCTGTCGGCATCGCACATGATGCGTTCGCCCGCATATCCCATGGCTGATCCTCCATCGTCGGTCGCTGATCGAATTGTGGGTAGGTGGTGGCGGGCCGTCAACCGTACGTGGTTCCGAGCCGATTGCGCTTGAATTCCTTGGCCTTTCGGGCCACACCGTCACCATCACCTGGAGACAGCAACATGGCGTTCGAGGGACTCATGAAAGGCAAGCGTGGCCTTATCATGGGCGTGGCGAACAATCGCTCGATCGCCTGGGGCGTCGCCGACGCGCTGCACAAGGCTGGCGCCGAACTCGCCTTCACCTATCAGGGCGATGTGTTCAAGAAGCGCGTTGTGCCGCTGGTCGAACCGCTGAAGCCCGCAGCACTCATCGATTGCGATGTCAGCAACCAGGGCTCGATCGACGGCGCGTTCATCGAGCTCGCAAAGGCGTGGAACTCGATCGACTTCGTCGTCCACGCCATCGGTTTTTCGGACAAGGACCAATTGACCGGCCGCTACATCGACACGACGCCGGACAATTTCCGCATGACGATGGACATCTCCTGCTACTCGTTCACCGCTGTCGCGCAACGCGCTGAGAAAATGATGCCGAACGGCGGCGCGCTGGTCACGTTGACCTATTACGGCTCGGAAAAGGTCATGCCGCATTACAATGTGATGGGCGTGGCGAAGGCGGCGCTGGAGGCGAGCGTGCGCTACCTGGCCGAGGATCTCGGCAAGAAACAGATCCGTGTCAACTCGATCTCGGCCGGTCCGATCAAGACTCTTGCCGCGAGCGGGATCGGCGACTTCCGCTACATTCTGAAATGGAACGAGTACAACTCGCCCTTGCGCCGCAACGTGACGATCGACGAGGTCGGCAATTCCGCGCTCTACCTTTTGTCGGACATGGGCAAAGCCGTGACCGGCGAATGTCTGCATGTCGATGCCGGCTATCACATCGTGGGCATGAAGGCTGTCGACGCGCCGGACATCACCGTGAACAAGAACGGCAATGCCGATTGAGCTGAAAAAAGGTCTGACGCTTTATTTCTGCCGTCATGGCGAAACCGAAGCCAATGTCGAAAAGCGCTTTCAGGGTCACGGCCTCGATACACCCTTGACGCGCAAGGGTTACAAGCAGGCCAAAGCGATCGCAGACATTCTGGAGCATCACGTCAAGCACGTCGGGCGTCTTAAGTATGTCAGCAGCCCATTGCTTCGAGCACGGACCACGATGGAAATCGTGCGCTCCCGCCTCCATCTGACGCCATCGCTGTATTCGACCGACCAGCGCTTACGCGAGATCAATCTCGGCATCTGGGACGGCCTGACCCACAAGGAAGCGCGCGCGTTGAATCCGGCGCTCTTCGACAAGCGCGAAGCCGACAAGTGGAATGTGCGCGTGCCGGGCGGTGAGAACTACGCCGACGTGGCCGAGCGCGCCGAGCTTTGGCTGGCCACCATGAAGAAGGACACATTCGCCGTCGCGCACGGTGGTTTCACGCGCATTCTGCGCGGCTTGTTCGAAGGGCTCACCGCGAAGGAAATGTCCGACCTCGACGAGCCGCAAGGCGTCGTCTTCCGGGTGCGTGGACGCAAGGTGAAGAAGCTGGACAAGGACTGACCCAATGTCCGACTTTCGTTCGCTCACGCTCTATGTCATCCGTCATGGCGAGTGCGAGCACAATGTCGAGGGTTGGGCTGCGAGTCATGACGACTCGCCATTGACCGAGACCGGGCGGCAGCAAGCGCGCGCAAACGGTAGACTGCTGCGCGAGGTAGCCGGAAGCGTCGACGAACTCGACTACTTCGCAAGTTCGCTGCATCGCACTTGCACGACGATGGAAATCCTGCGCGCTGAAATCGGCCTCCCATCGAACGGCTATCGCGCCGACCGGCGCCTGATGGAGGGCAATCTCGGCGATCACACCCGCATGCGCGGAAGCGCGCTTGCCATGGGCCATCCCGAAGAGTATCGCGCCGATCCCTGGAACTATGTGCGGCCCGAAGGCGAGAGCCAGGCGATGGTCTATCGCCGTATCGGGCGGTTTCTCGAAGACGCGCGATAGCGTCATCGTAACCCATGCCTCGCCCGTCGTGATGATCAGGGCGCATGTCCTTGGCTTGTCGCCCGAGCGAGCGATGGGCTACCACATGGGCAATGCCGGGCTGCTGCGTCTGTCCAAGGGGACGGAAGCGTTGTTCGGCCGCTAGAACGGGCCATGTCGTACAACAGTTTCGGGCACTTGTTTCGGGTCACGACCTTCGGCGAAAGCCACGGGCCGGCAATCGGCTGCGTGGTCGATGGCTGCCCGCCCGGCATCGCGCTGACCGAAGCGGACATCCAAGGCGATCTCGACCGTCGCAGACCGGGCCAATCCAAGTTCGTCTCGCAGCGCCAGGAACCCGACACGGTGAAGATCCTCTCCGGCGTGTTCCAGGACGAACGCATGGCGGTGCAGGTGACAACCGGAACACCGATCGCACTGGTGATCGAGAATGTCGATCAGCGTCCTCGTGACTATTCGGAAATCCGCGACAAGTTCCGCCCCGGTCACGCCGACTATACCTATCTCGCGAAATATGGCGTGCGCGATTACCGCGGCGGCGGACGACAAAGCGCGCGCGAGACTGCGACGCGCGTCGCCGCCGGCGCCATCGCGCGCAAGGTACTGGCGTCGCTCTATGCCAATGTCAGCGTGCGCGGCGCCTTGATTCAGATCGGAAGCAAGGCGATCGACCGCGCAAAATGGGATTGGGCGGAAGTTGCGAAGAATCCGTTCTTCTGTCCCGATGCGACGGCCGTTGGTCCGTGGACGGAGTATCTCGAAGGCATGCGCAAGAAGGGCTCATCCGTCGGCGCGGTGATCGAAGTCGTGGCGGAAGGGATTCCGGCCGGCCTCGGCGCGCCGATCTACGCCAAGCTCGACGGCGATATCGCCGCGGCGATGATGAGCATCAATGCCGTCAAAGGGGTCGAGATCGGCGACGGCTTCGGCGCGGCGTCGCTGACCGGCGAAGAAAACGCCGACGAGATGCGCGCCGGAAACGACGGCAAACCGCGCTTTCTCGCCAATCACGCGGGCGGCATCCTGGGCGGAATTTCATCCGGCCAGCCCATTGTGGCGCGCTTCGCGGTGAAGCCGACCTCGTCGATCCTGTCGCCGCGCAAAACCGTCGACGTGAACAATGTCGAAACCGATATCCAGACCAAAGGCCGCCACGATCCCTGCGTCGGGATTCGCGCCGTTCCCGTCGGCGAAGCCATGATGGCCTGCGTACTGGCCGACCATGCGCTCAGACATCGCGGCCAGGTGGGCTAGCTAGGTATCAGCGCCAGTGCGGTAGGTCGCTGACCGCGTTTGCGCCGATCTGGAGTTGCGGCTCCGACGGCAACGCCCCGATCTGGCGCTCCTTGTTCGACACGCAGGCGCGGATGGACTGTGCCAAGCCGCTGAAATCGCCGGCGGCACCGATGGCATCGAGCCAGCAATTGTCAAAGAAGGTGTAGTGGTCGTTGTCACCGCAGCCGAACGACGGACGATCGGGCCGCGCCGCCGTCATCACGAAGCGGTTCGGGCCCGACAGTGGACCAACGAAGACGCCCGAATAACAGGCGGCGACGAACACCACGGTCGGACGGCTGCCGCAGGCATTGTCGATCATGGCCGCCATGGAGTTCGGCGACATCACGTCTTCGCCGAGCACGATGCCGTCCGGCGAGCCATGCGAGGTGAAGTAGACGAGACAGCCTCCGTTTGTTCGGTTCGACAAATCCCAGAGATCGTTGGCGATCGTCTGCTTGTCGGAGTGTTCCGCGCCGGGATAGCGCTCGGACTGTACGGAGAATTGTTCGATGTTGTTGGCGCTGAAGCCGATCCGAACGAGATCGGCGGCAATGTCGCGACGCGCATTGTCGAAGACTTGCGATGGCGCGCCCGAATGCGAGTGCCAGTCGCCGGCGACGACAATCGCCGCCCAATCCGACAGGCCCGCGGCGACTGCTACGCCCGGCCACGCCAGAAACCACAGCAACAGAACAACCAGTCTCTTCATGAACGCCCCAACTTCAGCGCGTGAAGGTTGTCACCAATTCAATATGCTCCGACCACAAAAATTGGTCCACCGGCGTAACCGTCCCCATGTCGTAGCCGCCATCGACCAAGATGCGGGCGTCGCGCGCAAAACTCTCGGCGTTGCAGGAAACGTAGGCAATCCGTTCCACTTTGGATTTGGCGAGTTGCAGGACCTGCGCTTCCGCGCCGGCACGGGGTGGATCAAGTGTAACGGCGTCGAATTTGCCGAGTTCGCTCATATTGAGCGGGACCTTGAAGAGATCGCGCTGGGCCGTCGTGACCGGTCTTAGTCCCGGCGTCGCCCTGGCGGCGGCGAGCAAAGCGGCGAGCATCGTCTCCTCTTTCTCGACGGCGTGAACGCGGGCATGGGCCGCAAGCGGCAGCGCAAAGGTGCCGCAACCGGCAAAAAGATCGGCGATCGATTTTGCGCCCTTCATGGCGGCAAGCACGTGCGCTCTGAGCGCCGCCTCGCCTCCTTCCGTCGGTTGCAGGAACGAATGCGGCGGCAGCTTCACGTTGGCGGCTCCGAAGCGGACGGCAGGAACGGCGTTCTCAAAGGCGAGCGCTCCGTTCCAGGTGACGCGAATTGTTCCGGTTTCGGTCGCCCACTTGGCGAATGCGGCTGCGATCGCCGGCTTCATCTGCACATTGGCGCGGAAAGCGATATCGATGCCGTTGCCGGCCTCCGTGACATGCGCTTCGGCGCTCTGGCCATTGGCCAACAAAGTATTCAGCAGCGGCCGCAAAAGAGACGCAAGACGAACGAGTCGCGGCGTCAGCACCAGGCATTCGCGCATATCGACGATCGCGTGCGACCTGAGCGCGTGGAAGCCGATTTCCGTTGCGCCCTGTCGCCTGGCAATCTTGAAGACGGCGCGCCGTCGCGTGGCGGGCGGCACCGAGATCAATTCGGCCACGTCCGCGTTCAGTCGCTGCTTCGTCAGCGCACGGACGACCGCCTCGCGCTTGTGTGCGCGATAAGCGGTTTGGTCGATGTCCTGCAAAGTGCAGCCGCCGCAGACGCCGAAGTGAATGCAGCGCGGCGTCGTCACGCCTTCTTGGCGGCGACAAGGAATTCCCGACTGCCGTCCCCACCTTCGATCGGGCTCTCCAACACGCCGAGCACGTCCCAGCCGCTGATTCCGTTCAGCCAATTGGAGATATCGGTGAGCGCGGCGTGCTGCGCCTCGGCATCGCGCACATCGCCGCCTTTGTCGACGGCATAACGGCCGACTTCGAACTGAGGTTTGATCAGCGCAACCAGCCAAGCACCGCCCGACGCCATGGCGAGGGCTGGCTGCAGGGCCGGCTTGAGGCCCACGAAGTTCACATCCGCAACGATAACCTGCGGCGCCTCGGGCACATGTTCGGCGCTCAAATCGCGCGCATTGACTCCTTCGCGCGTCGTTACACGCGCATCGCGCTTCAACTTCGCGGCCAGTTGTCCATGACCGACGTCGATCGCATAGACGCGCCGCGCGCCACGCTCCAGCAGTATTTCGGTGAAGCCGCCGGTCGACGAGCCGATATCCACGCAGACCTGTCCAGAAGGTGAAAGCTCGAAACGATCGAGCGCGGCGGCAAGCTTCAGCGCGCCACGCGACACATAGGGATGCGGCTTGAGGTATTCGACGGAAGAATTCGGCGCCATTTGGAATGACGGCTTGTGCACGACCTGACCATTGATGCGCACTTGGCCGGAGCGAATGGCGGACTGCGCCTCGGTCCTGCTTTTGGCGTAGCCGTGTTCGACGAGAAAAACGTCTGCGCGCAGCGCTTCATTCTGGGATGACGTGTTCATCTCTGCTCTTTTTCAAGGCATATTTTGGCAACGCCCCGCCGTCGACAACGGTTCCGACGTCAGGCGATGTGCGCGGCCGCTTCGCTTTCGCGGCCCAACGCGTTCAGCGCAGTCTGCACGATCGCGTTCGCATCGAGACCCGCAGCTTCGTACATCTTGTCGGGCGCGTCTTGATCGATGAAGCGGTCGGGCAAAGTCATCGGCCGGATCTTCAAACCACGGTCGAGCATGCCCGCATGCGCCAGGAATTGCATGACGTGCGCGCCGAAACCGCCAACCGCTCCTTCTTCGATCGTGATGAGGACTTCATGATCGCGCGCCAGGCGGCGGACGAGGTCCTGATCCAACGGCTTGCAGAAACGGGCATCGGCGACGGTCGCCGATAGTCCGTAGCCGGACAATTTCTCCGCTGCGAGCATCGCATCGAACAGGCGCGTGCCGTAACTCAGGATCGCAATCGAGGTGCCTTCGCGCAGAATGCGGCCCCTGCCGAGCGCCAGCGGGATTCCCTCCGGCGGCCGTTGCAAGCCCCAGCCTTCGCCGCGCGGATAGCGCAGCGCGCTCGGCCGGTCGTCGATCCCGACACTCGTCGCCACCATGTGCATGAGCTCGACTTCGTCGGCAGCAGCCATCAGAACGAAGTTCGGCAGCGCGCCGAGATAGGCGATGTCGAACGAACCGGCATGCGTCGGCCCATCGGCCCCGACCAGACCTGCCCTGTCCATCGCAAAGCGCACCGGCAGCGACTGAATCGCGACGTCATGCACGACCTGGTCGTAGGCACGCTGCAGGAAGGTCGAATAGATTGCGCAGTAAGGCTTCATGCCATCCGCAGCGAGCCCGGCTGCGAACGTCACCGCATGCTGTTCGGCGATGCCGACATCGAAGGTGCGCGACGGAAACGCCTTCTGGAAAAGATCGACGCCCGTTCCTGACGGCATGGCGGCGGTGATCGCCACAATCCGGCTATCTTTCTTCGCTTCGGCGATCAACGACTCGCCGAACACTTTTTGATAGGCCGGCGCCTTGGCGTTGGATTTCTTCTGCTCGCCGGTGAGCACGTTGAATTTCGTGACGCCATGATACTTGTCGGCGCTCGCTTCGGCGGGCGCATAACCCTTGCCCTTCTTGGTCACGACGTGAACCAGCACAGGACCATTTCCCATGTCGCGGACATTCTCGAGTACCGGGATCAGGTGATCGAGATTGTGCCCGTCGATCGGGCCGACATAGTAGAAGCCGAGTTCCTCGAACAGCGTGCCGCCCGTGACCATGCCGCGAGCGAACTCCTCGGCGCGCTGCGCCCCGATCTTCATCGAGCGCGGCAGATGGCGCGCGATGCGCTTACCCAGATTGCGCAAGCCGCGATAGGTGTGGCTCGAAACCAGCCGCGCGAGATACGCGCTCATCGCGCCGACCGGCGGGGCGATGGACATGTCGTTGTCGTTGAGGATCACGATCAGGCGCGCGTCCATCGCGCCGGCATTGTTCATCGCCTCATAGGCCATGCCAGCGCTCATCGCACCGTCGCCGATGACGGCGATGACATTGTGGTTCTCGCCTTTGAGATCGCGCGCGACGGCGAAGCCGAGGCTGGCCGAGATCGAGGTCGAGGAGTGCGCGGCGCCAAACGCGTCGTACTCGCTCTCCGCCCGCTTGGTGAAGCCGGATAGTCCGCCACCCTGGCGCAGCGTACGCATTCTGGATCGCCGTCCGGTCAGGATCTTGTGCGGGTAGGCCTGGTGTCCGACGTCCCAGACAAGCTTGTCCTTCGGCGTGTCGAACACGTAGTGCAGCGCGACCGTGAGTTCCACGACTCCGAGGCCCGCGCCGAGATGTCCGCCGGTGACCGAGACGACGTCGATCGTCTCCTTGCGCAACTCGTCCGCGAACTGACGGAGACTTCGCTTGTCGAGCGCCCGCAATTGGTGGGGCTCGCTGACGCCATCAAGGAGCGGCGTTTTGGTGGGCAGACCCATGGTTAATCGCTCTCCGCTTTCCGGCGTATATCTCTGTTGCAGTGCGAAAATTTCGGCCTTTTCAGCCGGCAAATCAAGTCGATCCGAGGTCCACCGGCTCGCTGCCTATGGCCCCGTTCGCACCTCGGACAATCTTCTCGAGCCGGCTTTCTGCCGACTTCAGCTTCTTTTCGCAATGATCTTTTAAAGCCTGGCCTCTTTCGTAAAGCGCAATGGAATCTTCGAGGTCGACTTCGCCTTGTTCCAGCCGACCAACGATGGCCTCAAGCTCCTTGAGTGCAGCCTCAAAACTGAGTTCTGCGACAGGGGTATCCGGCTTCGATTTTGGTGACACGGTGCTGCTCATGCGGACTCGTTTTCGGAACTCAATCTAAAGGCGTTTTACGGCAGGCGCGACACCTGCCTTGCCCGGCACGACGTCGAACGCAATCGTAAGCCTCGCGTTGTCGGACGTGAATGGGACCGTTCCGTGCCAGAAATAGGACGGAAACAGGACGAGCTTGCCAACCGCCGGACGGACAATTTGTTCGGGCCGGTCATGTTCGCCAAGCGCGAATTTCGATTCGCCGAACTTCAGTGCGCCCTGTCCGCTCGGGGCGGCCGCAACCTCGTCCGGCAACGCGACGTAGTAAGCGGAGCTGATCCAGCCTTCGTTGTGCAGATGATTGGAATGGTAGCCGGACGAATGCAGCCGGCAGGACCATGACCCAGAAAGACTGAAGTCGCTGGCCTTGCGCGATAGAAACGGATGGCCCTGATCGTCGGGCAAACCGGCGATATATTCGGCGACCGCATCGTCGATCTGGCGACGGATGAGGTCGAGCGCCTTCGAGTGGTGCGCAAAAAGGCTGCCGGGCGTTTGCGTGCCGTTCAACAGCGTCTGGTTGAGCGGAGCGACACGGCGGGTGTGAAGCAATTCGAGTTCTTCGCCTAGCACACGATTGAACGCGGCGACGTCGGAAAACCCTACGGGGGGCGCGATCTCGAATGTGCGCACGAAACGGTCGCGTTGGACCAGCGTGTCGTAACGGCTGTCACCCACTTCGCGCAGCGCCAGTGCGAGATAGCCGAGCGTGATCTGTTCGTGCGGCGCCAAGGCGAGCGCCTGCTCCAACGTCGTCACTGCCTCGCGCGGATGACCGTGTTTCAGCAACGCCACGCCGAGCTCCTGGCGGTGCTGGATCACGCCCGGCTCGGCGTCGATGGCACGGCCATAGAAAGGCAGGCTCTCTTCGAACTTTTCCTGCAGCGCCAGCGCTCGACCCAAGGCGTTCGCCAGATCAGCACGTTCAGGCGCTTGTTCGAGCGCGCGCCGCAAAAGCGATTCCGCCGCTGCCGCCTCCTTGAAGCGCATGCGCAACTCTGCCTCGGAAAGCAGCAGATCGGGCCGCTCGCCCACCCTCTTGCGCGCGAAGGCATAAGTCGCGGCATCCCGCACGTCGCGCCCCATCGTCCAGGACAACTCATTGAACTCGGTGTGAGCGGGCTCGAACTCAGGCGCGAGTTGGATGCATCTCTGGTAGGATGAAAGAGCCTCTTCCTCGCGGCCGGCCTGCGCCAATGCCTTCGCCAGCGCGTAGTGACCTTCGAACCGTTGCGGGGAAAGAGCAGTCGCCGCCTGGAGTTCGACAATCGCCTCGTCGAAGCGATGAAGTTCCGTCGAGATCGTGCCGGCATAGTAGCGACAGGCGAACAGGCGTGGATTTGCCGCCAACGCAGACTTCAGCGTCTTCAATGCGTCGTCCTTGGCACCGCTCTCGCTCTGCAGCACGGCGATTTGAACGAGCGCTTCGGCATAGTTCGGCTTGATCGCGACAGCACGACGATGCGCGGCAAGCGCCTGCTCTGGACGACCGAGCTGATGCACCGCATTTCCGAGATTGAAGAACGCTTCGGCGTATCCCGGCACGAGTTCGACAGCTTTGCGATAGGCCGATTCGGCGCCAGTGAAGTCGTTTGCTGCAGCCAGGACGTTGCCGAGATTGTTGTACAAGGCCGCTTCGCGTGGCGCCGTCGAAAGCGCGCGACGCAACAGAGACTCGGCCTCGGCCAAATCGCCACGGTCGCGCACCATCAGAGCTAAACTATTGAGAACGCTAGCAGAATTCGGAACGGCCGCGGCCAGTTGGCGACACAGCGATTCCGCGTCCTGGGTGCGCCCGCTGGCACGAATTTGTTCGATGCGGGTGAGCTGCGCGGCGATATCCACTTCGAATTTTCCAAGCGCGAATCGGCCTGTTCGCGCGATGTGTTTGCGCATTCAGAATGCGCGAAATTGGACGCAAAAGTTAGCCTTCCGTCCCCAGTTTTTCGGTCGTGCTCTGGACCATGGCTGACGCACAGCAATTGATAGAAATTTTAGTTCGAAAAATTGTGACAGATCGCACTTTTATTCCGCAATTTCAAGGTTTTGCGAGTGGCCCGCGGACGGGCCAAACGCCTGAAACCAAAATGCCACAGAGGGCCTCCGAATGAATTCGCGAGCCAATTGCATTTTGACCCCCAGCGCGAATATCCGTACGTTGTAAGTCGAATTCGGCCGAAGCGGCTGTGCTGTCGTAAATTTACGCGATAACACTGCTTGGACTAGCAGCAAACGCTTCGAGCCGGCAGCGCAATAAACTCAGCCGAGGGGGCTTCCAACATGCTTCGCCTAAACAATTCCAACTTGCGTGCCGCGTTGATGCTTGGCGCTGCGACAGCGTCTGCACTCAGCCTCGCCGGCGCCGCGAAGGCCGACACGGTCGAGACCGTGGTGGTTACCGGTTCCCGCATCCCGCAAGTCGGACTGACGGCAACGAGCCCTGTAACTGCTTTGGGTCAGAAGGACATCAAGCTCGACGGCGCCAACAGCATCGGGAACCTTCTCTCGACGTTGCCGTCTGTCGTTAACGACGGCGACGGTCAGACCGTCAACAATGGATCGGTCGGCGTCGCGACCATCGATCTGCGCAACCTCGGAACCAAGCGCACCCTCGTCCTGGTCGACGGCAAGCGCCTGGTTGCGGCCGACGCCTCCCTCAACGTCGACACCAACCAGATTCCTGCGACGATGATCGATCGTATCGAAGTCCTGACCGGCGGCGCCTCGGCCGTTTACGGTTCAGACGCGGTGGCCGGCGTCGTCAACATCATTCTCAAAAAAGACTTCCAGGGCATCGAAGCCGACAGCCAGGCCTCCCTGACCGATCAGGGCGACGGTCTGATCCACGACTCGAGCATGATCCTCGGCGTTTCCTCCGACAACGGCAAAGGCAACGTCACGATCTATGGCGAATTCATGCATCGCGATCCGGTCAGCGAAGCCGATCGCGATTTCTCCGCCCATGCACTGGCCGCGACCAACTATACCGGTTGCGCCACGCCGCCGACGCATTTCGGCGGTTTCTGCTTCTCGGGTTCAGGCACGATTGCCGAAGGCCGCGTCAAGTCCCCATCATTGGGTGGCCCGACCGCTGGAACGACGACAATGTTCACGCCTGGCGGCGGCATCGTGCCTTTCGACGGCCGCGCCTTCAACTTCGCGCCGTTCCAACAACTTCAGACGCAGGGCCAGCGTTACTCCTTCGGCGCCACCGGCCACTATCAGGTCGACGAACAGGTTGACTTCTACACGCGCCTGACCTTCTCGGATAACCAGGTCAAGACGCAGATCGGTCCGTCGCCGATGACGGCTTTGTTCACGATCAACTGCGGCAACCCGGAAATGTCTGATGCGGTTCGTCAGGCCATTTTTGGTACGACTCCAGGTGGCACGATCGCGGCGCAGTGCGCAACGGAAGACCCCAGCCTCGTGACCGGTGGAGATCCGGTGTTCGACACACGCCTCGTCAGCCTTGCAAGACGTTTGGTCGAAGTCGGGCCGCGTATCGGCGTCAACGAGCACAGCGCTTTCCAGCTGGTCGGCGGGATCAAGGGCGATCTCGGCGAAGGTTGGACATATGACCTCTCCGGCCAATACGGACACACCTTCGTTTCACAGATCCTCCGGAACGATGCGCTGAAGGGCAATTTCCAGAACGGCTTGTTGGTCGATCCGAACACGGGCCTGTGCATCACTGACCCAGTCAACTGCAGCCCGATGAACTTCTTCACCGGCGACAGCGCTCTTACCGCAGCCAACGTTGCCTACATCCGCAGCAATCTGATCGTGAATACCTACGTCAACCAGTGGGACATGCAGCTGAACTTGGTCGGCAATCTCGATGAGTTCGGCATCAGGAGCCCATGGGCGAAGGATCCGATCGGTGTGGGCCTCGGCGCCGAATATCGGCAGGAAAACGCTGCTGTCCGGCCTGACCACAATCTCCAGATCGGCAACCTGGTCGGCAACAACCAGATCGTTGCGACCGACGGCGGCTTCCGTGTCGGTGAAGGCTACGGCGAAATGCGTATCCCGATCATTCAGGATATGGAATTCGCACGCGACCTGACGTTCGAAGGTTCGGGACGTTTCTCGAGCTATGACCGTGCAGGCTCGACCTGGACCTGGAAGGCCGGACTCGAGTGGCAGGTCATCGACGACGTCAAGTTCCGCGTCGCCCAGGAACGCTCGGTTCGTGCGCCGAACGTTTCAGAGCTGTTCACACCGGCAGGTGGCACATCGGCGAACCCCGGCAAGGACCCCTGCTCGGCGGCCGGAAACAATACGCCAACGACGGCTGCGCTTTGCATCGCAACCGGCGTTCCAGCCGGCCTGGTGTTCTCGCCGGCGTTGAACTGCCCGACCAACCAATGCCAGGGTGCGATCGGCGGCAACCCATTCCTCAAGCCTGAAAAGTCCGACTCGCGCACCCTCGGGATCGTGTTTACACCCACCTTCATCCCGGGTCTCACTGCGACAGTCGATTGGTATGACATAAAGATCGCGGGCTTCGTGACTGCAATTCCGCTGCAGACAATTCTGGTCAACTGCTACAGCACCGCAGTCAACACGACGCAGAGCGCAGCGAACCCGTTCTGCTCCTTCATCCATCGCGACGCACTCGGAACGATTACGACGACGAACACCGGCTTCGTGGTCCAGGCCGAGGGCAACATCGCCAAAAACAAGACCGATGGTCTTGACTTCGAAGTGAACTACGACACCGATCTCGGCGATTGGGGCATGGCCGGCTGGGGTTCGTTGACCGCAAACTGGATCGCGAACTGGGCCTCGTTCAACGAACTCTCGGTGGTGGGCTTCTCGTGCGTCGGGCTGTGGGGATCACAGTGCGGCGAACCGGAACCCCGGTTCAAATCGAATCTGCGTCTTACCTGGGCCGATGCAGACAACGAGTTCTCGGTCTCGGTGAAGTGGCGCCACCTGTCGGGCGTAGAATTCGAACTCAACCAGTTCGGATTTAATAATTCGAACAATTTTCATCCAAAGGACAACAATTTCCCGTTGGTGATCCCGGACTTCGACTACATAGATCTGAGCGGTACCTGGGCTGTTTCTGATCAGCTGGAGTTGCGCGGTGGCGTACGCAACTTGTTCGGCAGGAACCCACCGGTCACCGACAACAACACGGCTCCCGCAAGCTCGATCAACGGCAACACGTTCCCGGGCACCTACGACGCCTTGGGCCGCGTGGTCTTCATCGGAGCGACTGCCAAGCTCTAAGCGAGCGACATATTCTACAGGAGCGGCGGCCCGAAAGGCCGCCGTTTCCATTTCTGCGGCGCATTGACAAGCGCGCCGCCGCTGGCCCTAGTCTGGCCAAGGTGCTGAACAACGACCGCGACAAGCGCCCGGCGACCGGAACCGTGCAGAACGCCAAACCACCCCAGATCTATCTCGACATCGACGCCGCGATGCGGCGCAGCGACATGCAGCGTGCGATGGAGCTCGCCCGCCAAGCGCTGAAAGACGGCCTGCGCCATCCCGTGCTTTTCAATCTGCGCGCCTATGGACACGAACTCGAAGGCCGCTTCGCCGACGCTTGTGCCGATCTGGGAGAAGCGCGCGCGCTGACCCCCCGCGACCCGGTAATTCTAAATGCTTTAGCGCGCTGCCTGTCAGGTGCGGGGCGGCACATCGATGCGATCGAGGCTTGCGAGGCCGCCCTCACCGAAGATCCCGCCTTTGCGATGGCGTATTACAACAAAGGCATCGCCCACGAGCAGATCGGCGAGTTGAAGGCTGCGTCTTCCGCCTATCGCAACGCCCTGCAACGCGATCCCAAGATCGCCGATGCCCTTGCGCGACTGGCGGGACTGGAGGCGCGCCGGGGCCAGCACTCCGATGCCCGCGCACTTGCCGATCGTGCGCTCGCAATCATGCCCAAGCATGCGATTGCCGAGTTCGCGCATATCGTGAGCGATCTCGCCGAAAAGGAATTCGCCGACGCCGAACGAAGAGCCCGAAAGGTCATCCAGGAACCCGCGACGAACGCGCAGGCGCGCGCCAACGCGCAAAGTTTTCTTGGCGACGCTCTTGATGGTCAGGGACGCTTTGGCGAAGCGTTCGCATGCTACACGCATGCGAACAGCGCACTGAAAGAAATATTCCGCGAGCCGTATGAAAGGGCAGGCAAAGAAACCGGCCGCAAGCTTGCCCGCCGCCTTAGCCAGGAGTTCAACGCCATTGCGAAGGACGCCTGGCAGACGCCGTCACCCTTCCCCGTCCCAAACGATGCAGCAGATGGACTGGCTTTCCTCGTCGGATTTCCCAGAGCCGGCACGACACTTCTCGGACAAATCCTGGCCGCGCACTCGCGCGTCGCAACAATCATCGAACGGCCCCTCCTCGGCATGGCGCTGAGAGAGTTCATACAGACTCGGGGAGGCTTGGGCCGACTTTCGGCGCTTTCGCCGAAGGACATCGAGCGGCATCGCCAACAATTTTGGCGTAACGTGCAAATTCTCGGCGTTCCGGTCCAGGGCAAGATCCTGGTTGAGCAGACCCCGCTCAACACGTTGCACCTTCCTCTGATTGCGAAGCTCTTTCCCGGGGCAAAGATTGTCTTCGCGCTGCGCGATCCGCGCGACGTGGTATTGAGCTGTTATCGTCGGCTGTTCGTGATCAACGACTATGTCTATGAATTCTTGACGCTCGACGGAACGGCCCACTTCTACGATGAGACGATGGCCTTGGCTTCGCAGTACCGGGACCGGTTGCCTTTGTCGGTGTTGGACGTGAGCAATGAGGACCTGGTGGCAGACTTCGACGGCCAAACACGCAGACTATGCGATTTTCTCGGGCTCGCATTTGAAGACTCGATGCGTGGCTTTGCCAGGTCGGCGGCGGCACGTCAGATCGCAACGCCGAGTGCTATTCAGGTGTTGAAGGGCGTTAGCGGCGAAGGGGTCGGACACTGGCGCAACTACCAGGACCAACTGGAACCGGTACTTCCGATTCTGGCACCTTGGGTCGATAGGTTTGGCTATGTCTAGCAATCGCGACAAGCACCAAGACGCCGCGACGCTGTCGCAGATCGAAGCCGCGGCAGCTGCCAACGAGGTCCCGCGCGCAGTCGAACTTGCCCGGGCCGCGCTGGCGGACGGTCTGGTCCATCCCATGCTGCTGAACCTGCGGTCTTATTGGTGGACACAGCGCGGGCGCCAGGACATGGCATTGGCAGACCTGCGCCTCGCAGTCTCGATCGCGCCAGCCGATCTCTTCGTGCGCAACGCTCTCGGCATCCTTCTTGGACGGATGGAGAAGTGGCCGGAAGCCTTTCCCATTCTCGAAGAGAGCGTATCGATCGCGCCGAACTCAGCCATGGCCCACTACAGCCTGGGCTGGGCGTATGAATCCACTGGCGAATTGGACAAGGCTCGGCGCCAGTTCGAAAACGCCGTCGCACTCGATCCCAATTTCGCCAAGCCGCTCATCCACCTCTCGAGCCTTGCCCATCGCCAGTCGGACTGGACGGGCTCGAAGGATTTCGCGTCGCGCGCGCTGACCCTGCAGCCTGGCGAGTATGTCGCGACGACGAGCTTGGCGGTCGTTGCGGTGGCGGAAGGAGAGCTCGATCGGGCCGAAGCTTTGCTGAGGCCGCTCCTGGGCCGCCAGGCCGAAACGCCGCTCGATGCGTCGATGGCGCGGCGAACGCTGGGCGACCTGCGTCACGCCCAAGCCCGCTACCCTCAGGCTTTCGCCGCCTATAGCGAAAGCAATCGCTTGAAATACATGTATTACGCGCATCGTTTCGAGACACCGGGTACGACGGCGGCCGACTATTGCCGTTGGTTGACCAGCCAGTTCGAGAACTCCGACGCGGAGTCCGGGTATCGCGTGGACAGGCAGAGCGAGCCGCAAGCCGAAGATGGTTCACGCGGACATGCCTTTCTCGTCGGTTTTCCCCGCTCCGGCACGACGCTGCTGGAAAATGTCTTGGCCAGCCATCCCGCCATCACGGCACTCGACGAGCGCGACACGCTTGGCGACCTGACGCAGCAATTTCTCGTCAATGAAGCTGGCCTGAAGCGTCTGGCCAAACTTACGCCTGGCGAAATTCGCGAATTGCGCGCCGCCTATTGGGCTCGCGTGCGAAAGTTCAAACCGAACATTGACGACAAAGTCGTCGTCGACAAGTATCCTCTCACTTCGATCAAGCTGCCTATAATCGCCAAGCTGTTTCCAAGCGCAAAGATCCTTTTTGCAGTGCGCGATCCGCGCGACGTCGTCTTGAGCTGCTTTCGACGCAACTTCGCGATGAACACGTCGATGTTCGAATTCCTCGAAATCGAACGGGCCGCGCGCTACTACGACGCCGTGATGACGCTGAACGCAGTCTATCGCGACAAACTCGGACTCGACCGGCTGCACGTGCACAACGAAGCGTTGATCGAGGACTTCGAGCGGCGAGCGCAAGAGGTGTGTTCGTTCATCGGTGTCGAGTGGAATGAACAAATGCGTGATTTTGCCGAACATGCGAAGTCGCGCACCATCAAGACGCCGAGTTCCGTGCAGGTGGTGCGCGGCATCAACAGCGACAGCGTCGGACTTTGGCGTCACTATCAAAAGGAAATGGCGCCCGCACTGCCGGTGCTCGCGCCTTGGGTCACGACCTATGGCTATGCGCCCTAAAGGGCGCGGCCTTATTCCTGAGCATAGTAATCGCGCACGCCAGCCAGAAGCTCGCAGACCAGGGCGCGTTCCTTCTCGTCGAGATAAGGGTTCCAGACATCGAAAATGAGAACCGCGCGCAGTTCGTCGCTGCCGTTCCACGCTTCGTGCTCGATTGTATCATCGAAGATCAGCGCTTCGCCCGGCTTCCACTCGCGTCTCTCGTTGCCGACGCGAAACCAGCAACCCGGCGGCACGATCAAAGGCACATGCACGACCAGCCGGGCGTTGGTGACGCCTGTGTGCGGCGGAATCAGAGTTTTCGGCGCGAGCGTCGAGAAGAAGGCGCTGGGAGCCGAACCAGGAACCATGGCCATTGGCGCTTCATCGAGCAGCGCCGCTGTCGTCGGACAACGCTGACAATGCGGATCGACCCGCACGCCGTCGCTCCAAAGAAAGAAGACACTCCAACGCCGCGAACGGTTCAGTTCGGTCCATTGCTCGAGCGGCATGTCAGCGGGACGATTGACATAGGCTTCGAACTCCTTTGCGTCTTGATCGCGGACGGTTTCGAATTCCCTGCGAATGTCGGCGGTTGCAGCTTCGATCTTCGCCAGCCAGGGAAACTGTTTGCGCTGGTAGAACGGTATGGCAGGTAACCTTGGATAGTTGAGCAGCGTGGGTTGTTGCACGAAAGGCTTTTTCGCTCCGACCATGATGTCCTTGCATTCGTCGAAACGGTCGAGCGCCGTCTCAGGAAGCTCAGCGCGAGATGCGGCGAGGCGCTTGTCGAGAAACGCGTTGACCTCGGCGAGATCGCGCTCGACGACCTCGCGAGCATGCTGCAACGGCTTTCTACTCCACTCTTCCAGCTTGGATTCGGGCGGTGCGACCGCAAGCACGTCGCGATAGTGCTTCGCTGCCTCACGCAATTTGCCTTGTCGCTCGAAATACATTGCCTTTGCTAGAAGCGCCGGAAAGAATTGCCGATCGATCACAAGCGCACGCGCCAAGGCGGCCAACTCGTTCTGCGAATCGCCAAGCGCGCGATAAGCTGCCGCCAGATTGAGCGGAACAATGGGATTGTCCGCATCCACCTGCGCTGCGCGCTCGAGCAATGTGAGCGCGCCTTTGGCGTCACCGAGGAAGAGCCTGTGCTGGCCCACATGCAGCAATGCCTGAGGATGCTCCGGCGACGCTGCCAGAACCCGCTCCCACAACTGCGCAGCGTCGTTGATCCGTCCGGCCTGCATGGCCACATTGGCGCTACGGGCGAGCGCGGCAAGCTGGCTTGTGGGGTCGGCCGTCATCGAAGCGCTTGTCCCGTGTGCGTAATCCGAAGCAGCACCGATTTTGCGGCACGACGTTCATTTCAGCAAGCACGGCGTCAGCAGCGAACCCTTTGTCGGCGTTCCCCAGGATGGTAGCCTGATTCAGTTTTGCGGCGGCCGGCATGACCCAAGAAAGTGAGCTTGAGAGGCGTGCCGTGAGCGGCGACAAGGACTCCCAAATTGCGCTAGCGCATCGCCTCGAAGACGAGGGACGTAACGAACAGGCACGCGAATGGTATGCGCGCGCGGCCGAGCGGGGCGATCTGCCGGCTTTAGTCTCGCTCGCGAAAAATCTTCTCGCCCAAAGGCCAGTTCGGGCGCAGCTCGGCGTCAACATGGTGCGTTCTGCCGCCGAGCGCGGCGACGCCGAGGCGTTGCACATCTGCGCCATCATCGCGTCGCAGGATGTCAACTTGCATGCTCGCTGGACGGTCGCACTGGACTTTCTTGGCCGTGCTGCCGAGAAGGGCTCGGCGTTGGCGCGCCGCGAGCTTCAGCTTCTTGCTAGAAGTGAGGCGACAACGCAGTCCTGGCGCGACCTCGCGCGGTGCGTGAACATCGAGCCTCTGCTAAGGCCGGCGCCGGCGCATGTCCGCTTCGAGTCGCCACGCATCATCACTTGTGAAGGTTTCGCCAGCGCTGCCGAGTGCGATTGGTTGATCGAACGCGCCAAGCCCAGACTAAAGGCCGCTGAAGTCTATGACCCGCACGGCCAGGGAGGTTTGCGCGCGGACGACATTCGCAACAACAGCGACACCAGTTTCGATATTGTCCGGTCCGACCTCGTGCTGATGGCGCTGCGTGAACGCATTGCCAGGCTCGCCCTGCTTCATACAGACGAATTCGAGCCCACCATGGTGCTGCATTACACGCCAGGCCAGCAATTCGCGCCGCATTTCGACTTTGTCGAAGCCGCCGCGCCACACCTTGCCGATGATATCGCTGAAAATGGTCAGCGCGTCGCGACGCTTCTCATCTATCTCAGTGAAGACTTCGAGGACGGTGAAACTGATTTTCCTGCGCTGCATTGGCGCTACAAGGGACGGACGGGCGATGCTTTGCTGTTCTGGAATGTCGGCGCCACCGGCCAACCCGATCCAGCGACGCTGCATGCGGGTCTCCAGCCAACCCACGGGGAGAAATGGGTTCTGTCGCAATGGATGCGGCGAAAGTCCCCGCCAATCCCCGCATGAGCGACTCTTCGTCCCAAATTGCAAAGTCTGCACTGCAGTACCCGCAAAAGTTCGACACGGCACGCGACGCCGTCTTCTTCATTCGCCTGTCGCAAGAGGGTTACCGCAAAGCGAGCTTTCTTGACGATCGCGTATTAGAGCCCGGGATGGAGAGCCAATGGGTCCGCTATGCTCAAGTTGAATCTGCGATGCGCGAAGCGAGCGGCGACCATCCGCTGCACTTCATCTTTCATACCGGCCATGTCGGCTCGACGCTGCTCTCGCGACTGATCGACGACGCAAGCGGCGTTCTAGGATTGCGCGAACCGCTACCCCTGCGGACGTTCGCGGAATTGCAGGATCAAAACGTGCCGCAGCTCGACACGCGACTGGACACATTCATCAAGCTTTGGCGCCGGGGCTTTGCCGACACAACGCATGTCGTACTGAAGGCGACAAGCAGCAGTGGACGTCTGGCGACGCGCCTTCTTAACGCAAGCCCTACCTCGCAAGCTGTCTATTTGAACCTGCGGGCGGAACGCTATCTGGCCACATTGCTCGCCGGCGCCAACGCGATGGTCGATCTCAGGGGGTTCGGCGCAGAGCGGGCTTCGCGACTGACGATCCGTTTCGGCCTTTCGCTGCCATCATGGACCAGGCTCTCCGTGGGTGAACTGGCGGCCATGAGCTGGGCGGCGGAGAGCCTAACTCGCGCGGAAACCAAAGCGGCATTTTCCGATCGCGTGCTGATTCTAGATTTCGATTTGCTGCTTGCGGACTGGGTAACAGGACTGGCCGCCGTATTCGAGAAGTTCGGCATTCCTCTCCCCAACGGATTTCTTGCCAACATCGAAAATAGCGCTGTCCTGACGCGCTACTCCAAGGCGCCAGAGCAGTATGCCTATTCACCCATGCTGCGGTCGCAATTGTTGAATCAAGCGCGGCAAGATCATGCCCTGGAGTTGACGAAGGGGCTGCGTTTCCTGGAAGGCCTGGCGAAGCAGGACTCTCGCGTCGCGGCAATCCTATGATTTCGACCACATGCGCATCAGGTTCTGGCGGACCACTTCCAGCCGGATGCGATTTTCCCATTTCATGGTCAGGCCTTCGAGCGCGGCGACTTCGTTCAGCTCATAGAGCTGGGTCCTCTGGTGTTCGTCGCTGATCCAGCTCTCGATGAAGGTGATCGACACAAGTCGCGTGCCTGATCGCACGGGGCGCACCTCGTGTAGCATCGTGGACGGATAGACGATGAGATCGCCAGGCGCGCCTTTCATCGCGACGGGGCGCGTGCCGAGATGAATGACAAGTTCGCCGCCCTGGTAGCTTGTCGGATCGGAGATGAAAGCGGTGGCCGAGAGATCCGAATGCAGCATCCGGCCTTCGACCATGAGGAGTGCAGCGTCGGCATGCGCGCCATACTTCATGTTGGGCTCGTAGCGGCACAGAAGCGGCGGTGCAAAACGGCGCGGAAAGGCGAAATCGCGGAACGCTTCGCTGCGATTGAAGGCATCGTTCACGATCTGCACGGATTCGGCGTAGTGCGGATCTGAGGCGTCGGCCTGCAGATTGTCCTTGGTCAGATTGGCGGGGTTGGAAATACGGCCGTTGACGAACTTCACGATGCGGCTCAACTCGGTCAGCTTCGCGACCTCAGCCGGGTTCAAAAAGCCTTTTAATTCCAGGAACATAGTCGGTTCGACCGCCGCGCGAGCACCCGCGTCAACCTAGCAAAACCGTCCTGGTGAAACAAATGGCGAGGCCCAACCGCCGCTTTCTCGTCGCGCGTTTTTGGCCGCGATTTTCCGGGTCAATTCGCAAAGCGGTGAGAGACGACTCAGTTAGTCAGAGATTCCCGAGATTTAAGAATCGTACAACGTAAAAACAATCATCGCCGTGCGTAACACTGTATTCAATAGACCATGAGCACTTGAGGTCGCATATTTAATTCTCATCATCATAATAAGACTTGTCTGATATTCTGTTTGCGTAAGCGGAGAAGTGTTTGACTCATGATTGTCCTACTTCTTGATGACAAAAAGGCCACAACACTATCAGTTTGCTTTGTAAATATTTGAATTCTTTTGCACTGCCACCCGAGCAGCAAATAACGTCCGCGCCAATTGGTTTGTTTGTTCCAGCCTGCGTTCGCTCACGCGCGAAGCAGCACCGACCCGAACCACTCGACGCCATCGCTCACCCTCGGAGGGGACCCACGTGCATCACACACCCAAGACTGGCCTGAGAACCGCGCTGCTCATCGGTACGGTCGCGCTTGCTGCGTTCAACTTTTCCGGCATTGCAAGAGCCGACAACGTCGAGACAGTCGTTGTTACGGGTTCGCGCATTCCGCAGCCGAACCTTACGTCGGTCAGCCCCGTGCTTTCGATCACCAATAAGGAGTTTCAGCAAAAAGGCGCAACCGACGTTTCGGATTTGCTGAACGACCTGCCGCAGACGTTCGTGAGCAATACGGGCGACTTCAACAACACTCAAAACCCCCTGAGCGGTCCCGGTGGCATCACGACAGTCGACCTACGCGGGCTTGGAGCGGAACGAACACTTGTATTGGTCAACGGTCGCCGTCTGGGCGTCGGTGATCCCAACACCGGCAATCCGGGCGCCGCTCCCGATATCGATCAAATTCCCGTTCCACTGGTGGGCCACGTCGAAGTTCTCACAGGAGGCGCGTCGGCGACCTATGGATCAGACGCGGTGGCGGGTGTCGTCAACTTTGTGATGAAGAAGGATTTCGAGGGCATTCAGGTGGACGCGCAATATGGCGTCAACTGGCACGAAAACACAAACAGCTATGCCCGCGGCATCGAGGGCGGCGTTGCGGCGAAGGGCCTCGTCGGCCCTGTCGAACTTGCGCGCAAAAGTATCTTTGACGGGCGCAACTCGGATGCGTCCGTGATCATCGGTACGAACTCGGCGGATGGCAGGGGCAACGTCACCGCCTATTTCGTCTATCGCCACGCCGATCCCGTGCAACAAAGAAATCGCGACTTTTCGGAGTGTCAGATCTCGCAATTCGACAACGCCGACCCGACGTTGCCGCCTTCGGCGGCATGCGTTGGTTCGAGCAACTCCAACCTTTTTCAGCCAACGGTTGATGCCAACCAGCCGAAATTCTCGATCGTAGGTAATCAAGCCCTGCCGCGGCCACAGCCGTTTTCAGTACCCGCCGCCACCTTCAACGCCAACCAGTTCGAAAGCTTGTCGCGTCTGGACAACCGCTACAATGGCGGTTTTTTTGCGCATTACGACGTGAATTCCTGGGTCAAGCCGTACGTGGAATTCAGCTTTTTGGACGATCGTTCGTTCACCCAAATCGCGCCTGATGCGATTTTCCAAGGCTCGAACATCTTCAATGCCGACGGATCTGGCAATTGGCTTGTGAATTGCGACAATCCGCTCCTCAGCGCCCAGGAAGTCAGCGTCTTCTGCACGGCGCATGGTCGATCAGGTGCGCAGAATACCGAGCTCAACATCGGTCGCCGCGTTATCGAAAATGGACCCCGTACAAGTACGTATGAGCATCTGAATTTCCGCGGTGTGGTGGGCATTCAGGGCGACATCTCAGACGCTTGGCACTACGACGCGTACGGTTCGTACTATTACGTCGTAGGCGACACGCAGATCGGTGGATTTCTGAGCAATCAGAAAGTTGTCAATGCGCTTCAGGTGGTTGACGTAGCCGGCGTTCCGACATGCAAATCGGTGGTCAACGGAACGGACACGGCATGCGTTCCGTTCAACATCTTTACGCAAGGCGGCGTCACGCCCGCCCAACTTGATTACCTGCGTGAAATCGGCACGTCACGCGGCACATTGCAGGAGGAGATCCTCGAGGCCGATCTGACAGGCGATTTGACGAGCTGGGGAATCGTTTCCCCATTTGCCCATACCGGCGTGCAGGTGTCCTTCGGCGCCACAAATCGTAAGGACAAGCTGGTGTTTCAAGCAGACCAGGCCGAACAGTCCGGCGATTTGTTGGGTGCCGGCGGCGCGCAAGTACCGGTCAACAATGCCATCAATGTAGGGGAATTCTACGGCGAATTCCGAGCACCTTTGGCTGAGGACGAACCGTTCATCCAAGAGTTGGTCCTTCAAGGCGGCCTTCGCTTCTCGGATTATACGAGCGGTAAACGGCCGACGACGTGGAAGAGCGGTCTGGAATGGTCGCCGGTTTCCGATATTCGCTTTCGCACTTCGTATGACGTTGCCATCCGGGCGCCGAGTATCTTGGAAACGTTCACGCCAAATACCGTCACTAACACCAGTCTTGTGTCCGTTGATCCTTGCGCTCCGACAGTAGATGCAAAAACAGGGGCGCTCATTCCGGCGACCGCGACACTTGCTCAATGCCAGAACACCGGCGTGACGGCGGCGGAGTTCGGAAATGGCGGCACGACCGACTTGATCCCGCAATGCGTCGCGTTTCAGTGCGCGGTCGAACTCGGCGGAAACCAGGCTCTGGATCCTGAGAAGGCGAAGACATTTACCGTCGGTTTCACGACCGCGCCTTCATTCATCGACGGCTTCTCGGCCAGCGTCGATTATTTCAAAATCGACATCGCCAATGCGATCGTCCAGGGCATTGGTCCCACGCTCGAACTGACCAACTGCCTCAACACCGGCAATCCGATTTTCTGCAGCAACGTGGTGCGCTCAGGAAACGGCAGTCTACAGGGCGCGAGCGTTACCAGCGGCGGCTTCGTGAAGGCGACATTCGTCAACGCCGCTCAGACAAGCAATTCCGGCGTCGACTTCCAGGCCGATTATCAGACAGAACTGGCCGATATGGGTCTTGGTCCGAACGGCGGACTTGTGTTCCACTTTGTCGGTACACTGACGACCACCGCAAAGACCACCCCTTTCCCGGGCCAACCGTCGTTCGATTGCGCCGGTCTTTATGGGCAGACTTGCGGTTCGCCGCTTCCGACTTGGCGCCACGTGTTCGGCGTCACATGGGAAACACCATGGGACTTCACATTTACAACCAATTGGCGCTTTCTCGGTAGCTCGACGCTCGACAGCAATTCGACACAGGCGAGCCTGACGAACGGCAATATCGACCACGTCAATGGCAGGATCGGCGATTATTCCTACATCGACCTGAGTGGCGCGTGGCAATTTGACGACCATGTCGAGTTGCGCGCCGGCGTAACAAATGTGTTCGACCTTGACCCGCCGATTCTGGACGACGGAATCACGGGCTCCGGAACACCGAACACCTTCAACACCTACGACCTTCTTGGCCGCAGTCTGTTCGTCGCGGTGACAGGCAAGTTCTAACGCCGACAACGACCACGCGGCCAACTTCGCGTGGACCAAACTCGACCCCGTCAGTGTGCAATCACTGACGGGGTTTTGCTTGGAGGAACCAGATCGGTCGGTTGAGGGCCGCGCCTGCTACTGCGGCAGGTTTGTCGCCCGAAGCTCGACACCGCCGCGCGGCAAGTCGCTGACCGCACCGACCACGGCGCGCACCGGCGCCGCGTTCATTAGTGTCACGAAGCCCTGCACGGCACGGGCGCCAGCTTCAGAGTTGCCGAAGAGTTCGTTCAGCGTTTCGAAAAAGCCCTTCTGCTTCGGATAGAAGCGGAACGAGACGCGTTCGCTGGGCGCGATACCGGCGAGCTTCTTGGCCGCGTCCGTCGCCGTCCACAATCCGCCGAGCTCGTCGACCAGGCCATGCGCCTTTCCATCCGCGCCCGACCAGACGCGTCCCTTGGCGATATTCTGCACCTGCGTCAGCGGCAGCTTGCGACCCTTGGCGACCTTGGCCGTGAAGTCCGCGTAGATGGCATCGACTTCGCGGTTGAGGGAGGCAAGCTGATCGGGTGTGAACGGCTGGAATTCCGAGTCATAGAGTGCGTTGCGGCCGACGCCGACTGTCGCGCTGCCGACACCGGCGAGCGCAAGGCTGCGGTCGATCGAGACTTTGCCGGTCAGGACGCCGATCGAACCCGTGATCGTTCCGGGCTCGGCCACGATGCGGTTTGCCGAAAGCGAAATGTAATAGCCGCCCGAGGCCGCCACGCCCCCCATGCTGACAACCACCGGCTTTCCGGCGGCCTGCGCCTTCTTCACCGCATCAAGTATCTGATCGGAAGCGGAGACCGAGCCGCCAGGTGAATCGACGCGCAGTACGATTGCTCGCACTTCCTTGTCGCCCGCAGCGTCGCGGATTGCCTTGGAAAGATCATCGCCCGCGATGACTTCACTGCCGCCAAACAGGCCGCCGCCGGCAGAACCTTCCTGGATCTCGCCGGACGCCTGAATCAACGCAATGCGCGGGCCGATGGAGAAGGCGTTGCCTTCTTTGGCCACCTTCACATATGCCGACATCGTCACGAGCTTGGCGCCCTGCCCGGCCCGTGCCAGCGCCGCGTTCTGCGCGTCATCGTCATAGCCGATGCGATCGATCAAACCGGCGCTGCGTGCATTCTCGGTGAATTGCGGGCTCGCCTCGAAGGCAGCGACGATCTTGTCGTGGCCAAGATGCCGCTCGTCCGCCGCGCCGACGGTCGCCTCGTCGTACCAGGACTGCATGAGCCGTGTGAGCTGTTCGCGATCGGCCGGCGTCATGTTCTTTTCCATGAACTGGTCGGCGGCACTCTTATAGTCCGAGCGCTTTACGATCTGCGGGTTGGCCTGGATCTTGTCGAGAAGGCCGCGCAGGAAGACTTGCGCCCCGCCCTCGCCCGCCGCGGAGAATGGCGAGTTGGGCTGCATCCAGATCTGATCGGAAGCCGCGGCCGTCAGATAGTCGCCGAGGCCCGTCGAGTCGAAACCCTGGCTGTGCGCGATGACGAACTTGCCGGACTTGCGGAATTTCTTGATGGCGGTGCCGATTTCCTCAGCGTCGGCGATCGAGAGGCCCCCGCTGCCAATGCGCAGCGATACGCCCTTGACGCGCCTGTCGCGTTCGGCGGCATCGAGACCAAGCACGATGTCCATCACGGTCACAGGTTGATTGCCGAGCGCGAAATTCACACTCGAGGAATCGGCGATGCGATGGCGCAGATCGAGCGCGAGCACAATGTTGCGCGGCAGACCGTCGCCTTGGAACAGCGAGATGACGATCACGACCACCGCAACTAGGATCAGGAAGACCACGAACTTCGCGATCCCGTTCAAGACTCCCTTGCCGATGGAACCAGCCCAGCGAAGAAAGGCGACCATGCGGATTGTCCCTCCAAGTCACAGATATTGTGCGCCGATATATGGAGTGGAGTTGAACGAAGGCCAATGGCGATGCTGCGGCGTTGGCCCTCGAGAGCCACCGTTAGGCCTATCAAGATATTGAATTGGTTCAACTATTTCGAACACGAATATTTGCGCGGCACTGGCAGGGAACAAGTCGTGGCGAGCCCGCAAACACTTCGTTGCCCTCCATGACTCGGGCGACACTTGTGCCAAATCAGAGCGTGAGAGCGCCGAGGATTGTCGGGAACACGCCAGCGGTCGTCGGTGTCGCAATGGACCTTAACTGCGAGGCTTGCGTGAAAATACTGGCCGCGACGCGCCCGCGTTCGTACAATCTCGGAATCAAGCAAAAAAGGTCGGCGCGACATCGCGACGGCAAAAGCAGGCGGCGCCGTCGCGCCGGCGTTAGGAATTGAGCGTCAGCGAAGCAAAACCATCCCGCAAGACCGGCCGCAGACCCCTCTGGCGACTGTTGCCGCTCGTTGCAAAGCACGGTTGGGCGTTTAGGAATTGAGCGTCAGCGAAGCAAAACCATCCCGCAAGACCGGCCGCAGACCCCTCTGGCGACTGTTGCCGCTCGTTGCAAAGCACGGTTGGGCGTTCTGGGGCGGCATGTTCTTCATCTGTCTTGGACGCGTGTTCGAAGCGTTCATGCCGCTCTTCGTGCGCCAAGGCGTCAATCGCATGGCGGGTCATGACTGGCATCTCGCCGTGCCGGTCCTCGCAATCCTCGCGCTCGCCGTTCTGCGCTACGCTACGGTCGCCTATGGCCGCCAGTTGGTGCGGTTGGTCGGCGTCACCGTCACCTACGACATGCGTGAGCGCCTCTATTGGCACTTCGAATTGCAGGGGCCGCGCTTTTTTGCGCGCTTCCCCACCGGCGACTTGATGGCGCGCGCCATCAACGATCTCAATCTGGTGCGTCAGTTGATCGGCGTGGGCAGCCGAACGCTGATCGTGCTCGGCTTCTCCGGCATCGTGGCCTTTGGCTTCATGCTGTTCCTGTCGGCCAAGCTGACGCTGTGGCTCGTTCCCGTGATGCCGTTCATTGCGGTCATGGGCTACGTGCTCTCCAAGAGGATCTACGAACAATCCACCGTCGTGCAGGAAGGTTTCTCGTCGCTGTCCGAATCCGTGCAGGAGAATCTCAACGGCATCCGCACGATCCAGACCCACGCGCAGGAGGATCGCGAAGTCGCACGCTTCCGCTCGGTATCCGGCGCCTATGCCGACAACTATTTCCGCCTAATGGTGCTGAACGCGGCGTTGAACGCATGGATGGTCGTGTTTACCGGCTTGGCCGTCGTCATCATCATGGGTTTCGGCGGCTGGCAGGTTCTGCATGGTGAGATGTCGGTCGGGACGTTCACCGCCTTTACGCTCTATCTCGGCATGGCAGTGGCGCCGATCCAGCAGTCCGGCCAGATCGTCTCCATGTTCCAGCGCGGTTCATCGGGCGCGGCGCGTCTGTTCGAGGTTCTGGACTATGAGCCCGAAATTCGCGATGCCCCCGACGCAGCGCCACTCGACACGATCGGCGGCGACATCAAGCTGCAGCATCTTTCCTACACTTATCCGCGTCGCGCCTCGGCCAAGGACGCGCGCGCCGGCAGTCTTGTGATGGGTCAGGCCGCGCTTTCCAATGTGTCGCTGCATGTCCGGGCGGGCGAGATGATCGCCATTCTGGGCCGCGTCGGGTCCGGCAAGTCGACGTTGTTGCGTTCGATCGTGCGGCTGCTCGACCCGCCGCCAGGCACGGTCTATCTCGACGGACGCGACATCCGCTTGCTGCCGATTGCGCAAGTGCGAAGCCAGATCGCGCTGGTGCCGCAGGACCCGTTTCTCTTCGCCGACGAACTCGGCCGCAACATCTCCTACGATAATCCCAAGCGCGATGCCGACGAGATCTGGAGCGCGGCCGAGGCAGCCGATCTCGAAGACACGATCGAACACTTTCCCGATCATCTGCGCACCCTGGTCGGCGAGCGCGGCGTGACATTGTCGGGCGGACAAAAGCAGCGCACCAGCCTGGCGCGCGGATTGATCCGCGATACGCCGGTCCTGCTCCTGGACGATTGCTTCTCCAGCGTCGACACCGAGACCGAGGAACACATACTGTCGCGCCTGAAGCAGCTGCGCGCCGGGCGCACGACTTTGCTCGTATCGCATCGCGTGTCCACCGCGCGTCATGCCGATCGTATCGTCGTTCTGGAGGATGGACGTATCGCCGAACTTGGCACGCACGCCGAATTGCTCGCCAGGGACGGCATCTATGCCAACTTCGCGCGCGTCCAGGGCCGCCGCGAAGAACTCGCCCATGAACTCGCGCGCGAAATCTCCACCGAGGCGGCCACATGACGGACGCAACCGCATTGGCGGACTCGCCACGACGCCTGAGGAGCGCCTTCGACGAAGACGTCTACGGCAAGAATCTCGACGTCGGACAGGTCTCCCGCCTGCTGCGCTGGATGCGTCCCTATCGCGCGCAGGCCTTTGGCTCACTGGTTCTGGTTTTGCTCGCCGCCGTCGCTTCGATCATGGCGCCGACCGTGATGAGCCGCGTCCTGATCGACGGCATCGTGCTTTCGCATCGTGGACCCGAACTTGCCGATCTCGGACAGGAGACGTTCAATCATTGGATCGCCGTGACGTTCTCGGTCACGCCGCTGATCGCGGCCTGCATCCAATACATGTTCTGGGTCCTGCTCGCGGCGGTTCTCGGGCGTGGCTTCGGCATCTTGTTCGGCCGCGCAACGCTCAATACCCTGCGCGATCTGCGCTGCGATTTGTTCGAACATCTCGAGCATTTGCCGTCGAGCTTTTACGACCGCGTGGCGGTCGGCCGCGTCATGACCCGCGTGGCCAATGACGTCGAGACGCTGTTCGAGCTCTTTGCCGGCTTCGGACAGCTCGCCGGCCAGTTCGTGCCGTTCTTCGTCGCCATCACGATCATGCTGACGCTATCGCCGACTCTGACCGCGGAACTTTTACCGGTGATGCCGATCGCCGGACTCTTCACCTGGCTGTTTAGGCGCATGTCGCGCCCGCTCTATCGCATCATCCGCATGACGGTGTCACGTTTGAACGAGAATCTGCAGGAGAACCTGTCCGGCATCGAAGTCGTTCAGCTCTACGGCCGCGAGAAGATCAATTTCGAGCGCTACAGCGCCATCAACAACGAGAACCGCGTGACCGAGGTCAAGGCCCTCACCATCGAGAGCTTCTACGGCCCGTTCATCGACGGCATGAACTATATCGGCATCGCGGTCATCGTCTGGTTCGGCGGTCATCTCGTGCTCGGCGGTGAAATGACCGTCGGCGTCCTTCTGCTCTTCACGCAGTTTCTCGACATGCTGTTTAGGCCGATCGTCGCGATGGGCGAACAATGGAACATCGTCTTCCGTGCCATGGCGAGCGGCGAGCGCATTTTCCAGGCACTTGATTGGACGGAATCGCTGCGCGAACCGGAGCGGCCGATGCCATTGCCTGCAACGTTGGACGGCAAGGTGGAGTTTCGCCATCTGACATTCGGATATGTCCCGGAACATCCGATCCTGAAGGACGTGAGTTTCACCATCAATCCCGGCGAGCGCATCGCGATCGTGGGGCCGACGGGTTCGGGCAAGACGAGTTTGATCCGTCTTCTCTGCCGGTTCTACGACGTTCCGGACAACAGCATCTTTCTCGACGGCACGGACATCATGCAGATCCGACCGGGCGACATCAGGCGGCGCATCGGTGTCGTGCTGCAGGACTTCCACATCTTCTCGGGCACGGTCTACGACAATATCGCGCTTTCCGATCCGCGTATCACGCGCGAAGTCGCCGAACATGCTGCGAAGCTTGTGCACGCCGATCCCTTCATCCGCGCCTTGCCGCAAGGTTACGACACGCCGTTGAACGAGCGTGGACGCAATCTCAGCCATGGCCAACGCCAGTTGCTCGCCTTCGCGCGCGTGCTTGCGATGAATCCGGAAGTGCTTGTCCTCGACGAGGCGACGGCCAGCATCGACACCGAAACCGAACTGGTCATCCAGGACGCGCTTCTCAAGCTTACGGAAGGACGCACGTCGGTCATCATTGCGCACCGCCTGCAGACGATTAAGGACGCGCATCGTATCGTTGTCTTGACGGAGGGCCGGGTCCGCGAGATCGGCACCCATGACGAACTCATCGCCAAAGGCGGGCTTTACAACACCCTGTACGAGCTGCAGTTTCAGGAAGCCGCTGCGCTCTGATAGAAAAGTCTGACCGAAACGCGATTGTCAGACCATGGCCGCTCTCGACGACATCCTCGCTTCCGCTGAAGCCATCATTGTTCCCGGTGTCTACGACGCATTGTCGGCCCGTGTTGCCGCCCGAGCTGACGCGAAGCTTCTCTACCTGACGGGATTTGGCGTTGCCGGTGCCGGATTTGGCGTGCCGGACATCGGACTTGTCAGTGCGAGCCAGATGATCGAGCGCGTAGGCGTCATTGCAACAGCCACCGCGCCCGTGCCGCTGATCGCCGATGGCGACAACGGCCATGGCGGACCGCTGAATGCGGCAGAGTTGACGCGCGCCTATGAGCGCGCCGGCGCCGCCGGCATCCAGCTCGAAGACCAGGTTTTGCCGAAACGCTGCGGCCACATGGAAAACAAAGAAGTCGTATCGCGTGCCGAAGCCGTCCAAAAAATTCGCGCCGCGGCGGACGCGCGCGCGAGCAAGGACTTCAAGATCATCGCCCGCACCGACGCCCGCGCCACGCATGGCCTCGACGAAGCACTAAAGCGCGGCGAGATGTTTCTGTCGGCCGGCGCCGACATCCTTTTCGTCGAGGCGCCGCAGAGCCAGGAAGAACTTCGCCGCATCGCAGAAACCTTTCGCGGCGTGCCGCTGCTGGCGAATATCGTCGAAGACGGCAAGACACCGCTTTTGACGCGAAAGGAGTTCGAGGCGCTTGGCTTCAAGATCCTGCTTTACCCGATATCGGCGCTTCTGGCCGTCACGCGACGGCTCGAGACGGCTTACGAACATCTGCTGAAGGGCGAGCGCAAAAAACTCGACACAGATCGCGCCACTTTTGACCATTACAATGCCATCATGAAACTTCCCGAATTTCTGGCTGTAACCAACGCGCTTGCGCGTACGAACTATGAGGAGTGAGACCATGCCCAGGCTGCGGCAAGTCGGCAAAAATGAGGCGCATCCCTTCGCGCAGACAATTTACACCTCACTGTTCGGTGAGCGTGATCCGATCGCAAATCCCGGCACCGCCACCGGCACGCCCGGCAATTGGTGGACGGTTTTCGCCCTCGTCCCCGACGCATTCGATCATGCGGTCGCGGGATTTCAGTTCTATCGCGCCAAGCGCAAGCTCGATCCGAAATATCGGGAACTCGGCCAAACGCGCGTCGGCTGGGCGCGCGCCAGTAAGTTCGTTTACTCGCAACACTGCAAGGCGTCTCGCTCCGTGGGATTGCCGGAAGAGAAGATCGCAGCCATTCCGCATTGGCAGGTCGCGAATTGCTACAACGAAGTCGAGCGCGCGCTGCTCGCCTACACCGATGCGCTTGTCTATGACGGCGGCAGAGTCGCGGACGGCATTTTCGAAACGCTCAAGAAACATCTTTCAGACGAGGAAATCTTCGAATTTACCTACACGGTCGGGATGTATGACATGCACGCGGTGATCACGAAAGCGCTGCGGCTTGAATATGACGATGTCATCGAGCGCATCGTCGAAGTACCTGCACCGTCCGGGGCATCGGACGATGTGATGCGGATGGCGGACCAGGATAAATCGAAAAGTTGAATTGGAGAGTTCTCATGCATTCTCGGCGAAATCTGCTTCAATTACTTCTTGTTGGATGTGCCGGCGTCGCATTGGACGCAACACCTGCGTTTGCCAAGACGTTTGAGGTCACGCACACCGACGCGGAGTGGCGCAAGCTTCTGTCGCCCGCCGAGTACAATATTCTTCGCCAGCAGGGCACCGAGGCCCCGTTCTCGAGCCCGCTTTTGAATGAACACCGCAAGGGCACATTCCTCTGCCGCGGCTGCGCCTTGCCGCTCTTCGCGTCGTCGACCAAATTTGAAAGCGGCACCGGCTGGCCGAGCTTCTGGCAACCCCTGCCGCATGCGATCGAGACGTCCTCGGACAGCAGCTGGATCGAAACCCGAACCGAGGTTCACTGCCGGCGCTGCGGCGGACACCTTGGACATGTTTTCGATGACGGCCCCAAGCCGACGGGCTTGCGCTATTGCATGGACGGTCTCGCGTTGACCTTCAAGCCCGCCTAGCACGCACGCCGCGTTTTGAGTTGTCTTGAGCCGGTCTTGCCTCGACAATGTCGAAATGGCGACATTCGATTCCGGCGGTTTGGCGATTGCGTATGACGATATCGGTGCGCCCGGCGAAGGGCGGCCGGTCATTCTCGTCCACGGCTTTACCTCTAACCGCAACGAGAACTGGCGACGGCTCGGCTGGTACGGCGCCTTCGAGCGTCGCCGGATGCGGATGATCGCCTTCGATTGCCGCGGCCATGGCGAAAGCGCCAAGCCGCACGATCCCGACGCTTATGGCCGCGAGAACATGGCGGGCGACATTCTGGCTTTGATGGACCATCTCGGCATCGAGCGCGCGCATCTGCTCGGCTTTTCGATGGGTTCGCGCCTTGCGCTTGCGGCGGCACTTAGAATGCCAAAGCGTTTCTCCACGCTGACGATCGGGGGCGTCGGCGAGAAGCTTTTCGAAAAACGCACATTCACCGGCAACCCGATGGCCGAAGCCATGGAAGCCGCCGATCCGCAATCGATCAGCGAACCGATGCTGCGAAGCTTTCGCCAGTTCGCCGACGAGCAAGGAGAAGATCGTCTTGCCCTCGCCGCATTGACGCGCGCCAAAGACGAGCCATTTGCGCGCGAGGAATTATCAGGACTGAACGTGCCTGTGCTGGTGGTGGCCGGAGCGCGCGACGAACTGGCCGGCGACCCGGAACCGCTGGCCAGGGCATTTCCCGACGGCCGCGCCGTGACAATTCCGGGATGCGATCATTTCTCGGCCATCCCGCATGCGCTTTTCAAGGCGACAGTCTTCGATTTCCTTGACGGCACTTTGGCGTAGCCAATCGCGCTTTAGAGTCCTGCGCTGGTTTGCAGCATGACGGGCTTGTCGCGATACATCTCAGGCAGAACGCGCTTGAGAGCAGCGATCTTCGGCAAGTCGTTGAAGACGATGTAGGGATAGTTGGGATTGTGAATCAGGAAATCCTGATGATATCCCTCTGCCGGATAGAAACCGTTCACCTTCTCGATCTTCGTCACGATCGGGTCCTTGAATGTGTGAGCCGCCGCGAGCTGGGCGACATAGGCGCGGGCAATCTTCTCCTGCATGGCTGACGCGAAGAAAATCTCCGAGCGATAGCTCGCGCCGCTGTCCGGGCCTTGGCGATTCAATTCCGTCGGATCGTGGGCCACCGAAAAATAGACCCTGAGGATTTCGCCGAACGAAACGACACGCGGATCGAATGTGACCTGAATCGATTCGGCATGGCCGGTCATCTCCGTTCCGACCAATTCATAATGGGCGGTCGCCTTCGCACCACCCGAATAGCCCGAGACCACCTTGGTCACTCCGCGCACATGCTCGAACACACCCTGCATGCCCCAGAAGCAACCGCCGGCGAGCACGGCCGTCTCGCTCGCGGGCGCCGACGCTTTGGGCGCATCGACCGCGGCAACGGGAATTGCCTTGTCGATGTCATCGGCTTTGGCCCCTTCGTGCAGAGCCACACCTGCGAGCGCGGCCAGAAGTGCCAGTACACCAAAGCTGCGCACAGTCGGATTCATGTCACTCTCCGTTCGCCTACATTCTATCATACGTGAGGGAGGGCAAAGCCGTTACAACGCCAGCGCATGTAAGTTCACCAGCGCAGTAGCGAGCGGCCCAGCAGCGCTCCGAGGACGCCAACTGCGGCGATGCCAAGCGTGTACCAGATCGCCACAAAGGGTGCTGCGCTCTCGTCACAGTGAAAGGCATAAATGAACGTTCCCGTGGCGCCGGCCAGCAGCCCGGCGACTGCGCCGGCGAACGTGAGTCGCGTCGGCGCGAGCGACCGCATCGCCCAAAACAGGCCAAGGAAAATGGGCGCTGAGACGATCACGATATTGCGCGCGCAGATTTGGTATGTGTGACCCAGCATCATCGTCATACGCAATTCTTCCGGCGCGCCCCAAAGCTGATAGATCGCCAGAGCGGTCATCACTCCCAGCGGTGCCAAAAGCATCGGCCCGAATACACCGCCCTCGCCGTCAGGCCGCGCCAAACGCTCGATCAGTCCAAAGCCAAGCGCTGCGACGCTGAGAGCATAGGCGAACTTCATCCAGAACGGACCCGTTCTCATCGCATCCATGAGATCGGGGCGAACACCGAGCCACAGCACCATGATGGCGACGGACACGACCGCGCCAAGCGCAAGGCCGAGGCCGAGCGTGCGGCTGAGCGCGCGACTCGGCAGCGGCGCGGAGTCGCCTGCCAACGCTTCGATGAGATCGTCAGTTCTCACGATTCCTCGTCCTGAATTTCGGCGCCAAGCGATTTGAGCGCGCGGTGAACACCGACCTTGACCGCCGACTCCGAGATGCTGTTCTGCTGCGCCGCTTCGACCGTCGATAAGCCGCGAAGCTTCACGTCGCGAACCAGACGTCGGCTCTTCGGCGGCAGGCGTTGCAGCAGGCGATCGACATCGATCCGCGCTTCGACCGCGTTGGAGTCCGACACGGCGAAAAGTTGATCCATGTCGTCCAACGGCTCTTCCGCTCTGCGCTTGTTCCGACGGAAATGGTCGATCAGCTTGTAGCGCGCGATCGAGTGCACCCAGGCCGTGAAAGGTCGGGAGGTGTCGTAGGTGGAACGTCGCGCATGCATGGCGATCAGGGTTTCCTGCAACAAGTCCTCGGCATCGGCAGAGCGGCCAAATCCGAGGCGTCGTAAATAGTAGGCGCGCAAGTGACCGTTCAACCGGCGCAGCAGCGTCGCATAGGCTGCGCCGTCGCCGGCCAGCGACCGCACCATCAACGCCCTCAACTCTGCTTCCGCAGCAATCAAGCCGAAGCCTTCAAAAGATGATTTCGCAGGAATCCCCGCAAAGGTTACATCGCCATACGCCGAAACGCCAATTCGCCGGACTCCTGCGCGGCTCTGTAACCAACACAACGTCGGCGGCGAATGAGGGGCATACGCAAGGGTATTCTCCATGTCCGTTCCAGCTGCTTACGGAGTAGTGCTCGCGATCGCGCTTGTTGGCAGCAACGCGGCGCAGGCCCAGCCGGTCGTCGTCGAACTCTTTACGAGCCAGGGCTGCTCATCCTGCCCGCCCGCCAATGAGAGTCTCGCGGCCATCAGCAATCGCCCAGATGTTCTCGCGCTCAGTTTTGGGGTCACCTATTGGGACTATCTCGGTTGGAAGGACACGTTCGCAAAACCGGAATTCACGCAGCGCCAAATCAGCTATGAGCGCGTCCTTGGACATGATGGCCCCTTCACGCCGCAGATCGTCGTCAACGGTTCGTCCGATACGGTCGGTAACAGGCTTGGCGACGTTGAACGCCTGGTTACGGCGTCGCGCCTGAACGGTCCGCAGATCGCTGTTGAGGGCATGACCGTGTCGATCGGCGCCGCAGCGTCGCTGGGGCACGCCGATGTCTGGCTCGTTCGCTATGAGTCGCGCACCATCAACGTCTCGGTCGCGCGGGGCGAGAATGAGGGCGTAACGCTGCCGCACAAGAATGTCGTGCGCGAGTTGACGCGGCTTGGCTCCTGGTCGGGCCAGGCTGCTTCATTCACGATCCCGGCTGCGCAGTCGGGCCTCGCAACCGCAATCCTAGTCCAGAAGCCAAACGGCGGTGCAATTCTCGCCGCCTACAAAGGATGACAACACTTCCACCATGTTCCGGGGCAACTCGAAACACGTGCTGGCAAGCCGCGCACGTTTCCACGCAACGACAAACAGGAAAGAGACTCTGATGAAAATGCATCTGACACTCGCGACGCTGGCGTTCGGAATTACGCTCGCTGCCGGCGCCGCACTTGCAGCCGATACGATGGCGCCCAGCAACACGATGGCGCCGGCGAACACCATGGGGACCAAGGACACCATGGGAACGAAGGACACGATGAAGGGCGACGCGATGATGCCGGCCAAGCCGATGAAGAAACACAAAAAGAAGAAGATGGACTCGATGGGCGCCAAGGACTCGATGGGCGCCAAGGACTCGATGGCGCCCGCCAATACGATGGCGCCAGCCAACACAATGGGTGGTTCGTCGCACTGATAGCTGCCCATCCCTGCGACGGGTACCCAGATTCGGACGGAACGTTGATCCTCCTCGTTCCGTCCGTTTTCTTTTAGGCACCGGAGCCATTGCTCATGCCGGGTCGGCATGGCTAGCATTGGCCATGATCAAGCGCAGACACGGCAATCTTGTCCTTCTGCGGGAGCCAGTTCCTGCGGCCTCCGAGCAACTCGAGCGTGACGGCTATGCGCTCATCTGCAATGTTCTCACGACGGACGAAGTGAGTTCACTCGGCGCCGAAATCGCCGCTGTATTCGAGAGTTCGGAACCTGATCGTCCGCAGGATGCGCGCGATGAGTTTCGCCACGGCATGCTCAACCGCTCGCCCTTGTCGCAAAAGGCCATCGCATCGCGTGCGTTGCTCGACGTCATCGAACCGCTCCTGGGCGAAGACTGTCACGTTATTGCGAACACGGCTTGGCGCAACGTGCCTGGTCATCCGGGTGGACCTTGGCACGTCGATGCCGGGCCGCACGTGCCGCGACCGCAAAATGTCCCCTGGCCCGATGCCATTCCCTATCCGGTCTTCGCCATCGGGGTGCACATTTTTCTCCAGGATTGCCCGCTGGACGCCGGCCCGACGGCGGTCCTGCCCGGGTCGCATCGCTCGGGCCGCTTGCCGCCGCGCGATCGCATCGAAGACATGGCGCTGACCTTCGAAAACAAGTCTGCCGTGCTGCTGCCGGCACGTGCGGGCGATGCGATTCTCTTCGTGTCGGATGCTTGGCACCGCGGAACCGCAGCGAAGCCGGGCTATGGACGTTTCTTCCTGCAGGCGCACTATGCCCGCCGCGACATCGCCCAGCGCATCTACATGACCAGCGAAGTGAGCCATGTAACAGCCGACGCCGCCGCGCGGGCGACAAGCGAGCGCGAGCGCACGTTGATCGGGTTGCACGCGCCGTTCTTTTACGACGCGTAAGTCAATCTCAGATGTGAATGAGTTCGGTGCTGATGCGGGGTTCGGGGGACCGCGAGGCCTTGCGATCGTGATTGATCATGGCGCGAAGATCTTCCATCAACTTGCACACCTGCGTGCTCTCGATGAAATCCTCGAGTGCGAGATAGATGTCGAGTTCACCCTCGGGCTGGCCCGCCCCCGACACCACGCTCATTTCGCGGATCGGACACTGCTCGCGCAGCGCTTTCTCGTTCTGGTTAAGATCAAACTTGAGGAGCGACAAACTCTGCTCCGACAATTCTCCGACTTTGACTTTGTAGACGAACATGGCTGGCCTGCGCTTCACGTTAACGGTGCGTGCAGCGCAGATGGTGCCAAATAATTAATAAGCGACGGCTAGCTGAATCGTTCGCATTTTAAGTATTCGCATGCGCGCACGGCGCAATTGATGTTTCGCTTAAGTGACTCAAATGGCAATGAGATCAAACTGTTCATGCGGCTCTTAACAAAGGTTAACGCCAATCGTTAACGAGAGGGACCGCATGTTCTTGATTCTTCTGACTCTTTCAGGTATTAAGACTTCATTAACCATTTGAGTTTGCGACCAGCGACTCAACGTTTGGCGCAGGTGGTTGAAGACGTGGGATGTGGCGTGGGCGCCAGGATTTTGGCGTAACCGGGGTGTCTTGAAAACGGACGGACAGACGACTGCGCAGTTCTCCACGGGGACCACGATGCTCGCTTATGAAGAATTGAAGGGCTCTAGCGGCCGGCAGATTCGATTTCGGCCGCAGCGCTACGATGCGCGTCTGCTCTTTCCGAATCTCGCGCCGCGCGTGAGCGTGCGCATGAATGCTTACCGCTTGCACGACATCAGTCTGGGCGGCCTGGCCGCACTCTCCAAGCACTCGCACGACGACCACCTCGAAGTCGGCGAGACCGTCGACCTCAGTATCCAGCAATCTGGCTTGCCGATCTTCGAATCTGCTGCCCGCGTCTGCCGCTCCGAAAGCACGGTCTTCGGATCGAAGGTGGCGTTCAATTTCGTTGATCGCTTCATCGAGTTCGACAAGCTCCTCACGCGCAACACGCAAGCGCAGATCGCGGCGCGCTCGCCGCTCTTCGTAAGCGAGACCAGCCAGCTCGTGCCGCAGGAATACCGCGCGTTCTGCGCCGACGTTTTGAGACTGCTGCGCGCCTACCGCTCGGTTCTGGAAGCCAATTCGTCGGTCGCGGTGGATTTCAAGCACGATCTCAATCAGGTCGAGGCGTTTGAGAGCTGCGAGCCGAGGCTGCTGCAGCAATGGCGTTCACTATGGCGCACAGGCAACGAACTGACGCATGCGATGGTCAACGATCGCGAAGTGCGCGAGGCGACCAAAGAATTCACCGAAATGGTGCTGACGCCGGAGATGCGGCTGGGCGCCATCTGGGACCGTTCCTATGCCAAGCCGCTCGGCTATCCCGGCGACTTTGAAATCATGAATCAGGTCTATGACTGGGAGCGGCTCGGCCGCAACGCCTATGAGATGTTGATGCACCGCGTCGGTTTGGAAGTCGCCGAGTGCATTCGCACCCGCATGGAAGTCGTTCGCTCACACATCGCCGATGTCGTTCACGCACGCGGTCATGACCGTCCCGCGCGCATCACCAGCCTGGGTAGCGGACCGGCGCGCGAAGTTGAAGCGTTTCTGAGCAGCCACACGGGATCAGGTCATCGCGCCGAATTCTCCCTGATCGATCAGGAGACGCAGGCGCTGCAATACGCGCACGAAACGACCTATCCCTTCGTGTTGAATTCCGATGGCCGCATCAAGGTTCAGGGCCTGAACGTTTCGTTCACCGACGTGCTCCGCGGCTCGCCGGGAATGATCGGATTGCCGTTGCAGGATCTCGTCTACTCCGTCGGACTGCTCGACTATCTGACAGCCCACCGTGCCAAGGCGCTGGTGAAGCGGCTTTATGATCTCCTTGCGCCTGGCGGCCTTCTGATCATCGGCAACATGAACGAATGTTCGCTGAGCAATTTCTGGCCGATGGAGTTCATCGCGGACTGGTCGCTGCAATATCGCACCGACGCCGACATGGTGGATTGGGCGGAAGGACTCGGCGCCTCCGCCGCGTGGACGGAAACCGAGCGCACCGGACGCGTGCGCATGCTGTTCATCCGCAAACCCTGAACGGCGCTTAGCTGGCGTGCTGCAAGGCGACGACGGGCGATTCGCGCAAGCGCTCGGCTGGAAGGCGCACGATAACCGTCGTGCCCTTTCCGACCTGGCTCTGGATGTCGAACGTCCCGCCATGAAGTTCGGTGAGCTTGCTGGTCAACGGTAGTCCAAGTCCGGTGCCGCCGTGGCTGCGCGAAAGAACCGTCTCGACCTGCTCGAAGGGACGAATGACGCGCGCGATGTCCTCCTGCGCGATCCCGATGCCGGTATCTTGGACCTGGATCACGATGTCGTGCCCGTGCTCCGCGACGATACTCAGCGTGACCTTACCGCCCTCGTTGGTGAATTTGATGGCATTGGTCAGGAGGTTGAGCACGATCTGGCGGATCAGCCTCTCATCAACGTGGGCGTAGATCGATTCCGACGCGTTGGCGAAGTTCAGATTGACGCCGGCGGTTACAGCGCGGCCGCGACACATGCGCAGGGCATCGTCAAGGCAGCGCACCAGGTCGATGTCTTCCTCCTGCAAGGTGAGCTTGCCTGCCTCGGCCTTCGCCAGGTCGAGAATGTCATTGATGATCGCCAGCAAATGGTTGCCGCTGTCGTTGATGTCCGTGACATATTCGGAATAGCGCGGATCGCCCAAATTTCCGAAAAGCTGGCGCTTGAGAATGTCGGAAAATCCGATGATCGCATTCAAAGGCGTGCGCAGTTCGTGACTCATATTGGCGAGAAATTCGCTCTTGGCCTTGTTCGCCTTATCAGCCTCGAGAAGCAGCAGGTTCGCCGCTTCGTTCTTCGCCTCGATCACCTTCTGGGACTTATAGCTGCGGCGAATGTACATTTCCTGAATATAGGCAGAGAACAAACCGACGGCCGTGGCCATCACAAGAAAGAAATTATTGTTGAGGTAGTCCTTGAACGGAATCGGATTGATGAGCGTCGACACGATCTGATAGAGGGCCACCAGCAGCAACGAGATGAAAACGGAATTGACGAAACGAAGCCGCACAAGCGAGCTGCCGTAAATCACAACCATGATCAAGCCGGCGTAGTACAAGCTGTTGAACGGCGGCGGCATTATCGCCGTCATGATGACAACGCCAATGCCTGGCGCGATCATGGCGATCGACAGCACGGTCTGTGCGAACGTGTCGAACGCCGGCACATACGTCATCGCGGCGGCGGCGAGAAAGATGGGACAGACGATGGCATAACGCACGAACCAAAGGGTCGCGACCAGGCTGCCGCCAACGACATAATCGAGAAAGCCGAACATCAAATAGAGGAGCGCAGCCGCGACAAGATAAATGCGGATGAGCGTGCGCGCTTCGTTGAGACTTTCGCTAAGATACCGGCGTTCTGTCTCAGGGTCGCGAAAGCGCAACCTCACCCGATCGATGCCAAAGGCTTGCTCGGGCGACGACGAATTTTTCTCGAACTGCAAAGACATCCGCGTTGCCAAGGGTCTGCTGGGCGCCCCGCCGCATGATGGTCGGGCCGAGTAAAGAATTACATAGCGGTGAAGGTTAATGCGTCTTTTCCAAGTTTATTATTTTGCAACAGATTGGCAGCACGGCACGGTGTGCTAAAGCACGCCGCGCGCTTGCGCCGAGGGGAGATAGATTAATGCGCCGAACCCGCCTCGTCAGTGTTGGCGCTGTCTCGATAGCCTTGTTTTCCGGCGCTGCGTTTGGGGCCGCCTTCGGCCTTAAGGAGCACAGCGCCGCCGCCATGTCGGCCGCTTATGCCGGAGCAGCGGCGACAGAAAGTGACGCGAGCTATCTGGTTTACAACCCCGCGACGCTCGCGGGCGTTAACGATTACGACGTAAGCGCGAGCGTCATCGAAGCGCTTCCGGGCACCAAGGCGTCGTACACAATCGCGACAACATCGTTGGGAACGCCGACCGGCGGCTCGACACGAGCCAGCGGCTACATCAGTGACGCGACGATTCCCGCTTTCGGGCTGCGACAGCGACTCTCCGATCAGTGGGCTGTCGGAGTTTCGGTTTCCATTCCATGGGCTGTGCGCACGGACTATCCGCACGATTGGGCGGGCCGGTACTATGCGCAGAAATCTGCGCTCTTCACGATCAATGCAACGCCGATCGTGTCCTATCAGGTGACTCCCGATCTGTCGTTGGGCGCCGGTCTGCAAATCGAGTATGCCCAGGGCGCCCTGACGAGTGTGATCGACACCGGAACGCTCGGCGCGTTGAATTCCATTCCCGGATCGGTTCCTGGCGTACAAGACAGTTTCGCGCGCCTCAGCGGCAGCGGCTGGGCGATCGGATACACCTTCGGCATCGTGGATCGCATCGGCGACGTGACATTGGGCGTGGCGTATCGCTCTTCGCTTCAGCATCATCTCGCTGGCCCGCTGAAATTCACGCTCGACAGCGCCGGCATCGGCGCCACTATCCGTTCGTTGACGGGGCTCTTCACAGACTCCAAACAGACGACCCCAGTCACGACGCCGGACATGATCACATCCGGAGCACGCGTCGAGATTGCCGAGAACTGGACGGCACTCGCAGAACTGGACTGGACCGATTGGAGCCGCGCCAGGGAAATTCGCGTGCACGCGATCAAGTCGCTTCAACCCGACGAAGTGACGACCTTGAACTGGAAGAATGCGTTCTTCGCCTCGCTCGGTGCAGAATATCGAGCGAACCGATTATGGACGTTTCGTGCTGGCGTCGGCTTCGATCAAACACCCGTGACGGATGCGAACCGCGAGCCGCGTTTTCCCGACGGTGATCGGACCTGGATTTCGGCGGGCCTGCGCTATCGAGCGAGCGACAATCTGGACGTCGACATCGCTGCGGCGCACGTCTTTTTCACGCAGGCCAAAGTTGCGTTGAGCCCCGCGATTCCGGGCGCCGCGCTGCGCGGTACTCTCGCTGGAACGACGCAGGCTTATGCCAACGTTGTGGGACTGCAGCTCAGCTATCACGCTTATTGACGTCGGGCCGCAGACCGTCCTGTACTCTCATTGAGTACCACGATGGACACCTACGCCCTTCTGGAACGTCTGCTTCTCGCGCTCGCGATCGGTCTCTTGATCGGCGTTGAGCGTGGTTGGCAGGAACGCGAAGTCAGAGATGGCGGGCGCGCCGCTGGTGTGCGCACCTACGCGCTCATCGGACTGCTTGGCGGCATCTGTGCGTTGCTCTCCGCATTCGTCGGCAATTTATTCCTCGGCGCTGCTCTGCTGGCGTTTGCCGCGAGCCTCGCCATGTTCGAGTGGCGCGAGGCCGAGGCCAACAATAGCGCGTCGGCGACCGGCCTGATCGCCGGACTCGTTGCATTCGTCCTCGGTGCCTATGCCGTGCTGGGAGACATGGTGGTTGCGGGTGCAAGCGGGATCGCTGCGACGGTCATCCTCGCAGAGCGCGCAACGCTCCACGCCTTCGTCTCAAATCTCAAATGGGTCGAGCTGCGCTCCGCGCTCCTTCTGCTCGTGATGACGTTTGTCCTGTTGCCGCTGCTGCCTGATCGCGCGATCGATCCGTGGGGCGCACTCAATCCGCGCCAGCTTTGGCTGATGATCGTGATCATCGCCGCGCTTTCCTATGTCGGCTATATCTGCGTGAAGCTGGGGGGCGATCGGGCTGGACTCATTTATGCCGCTGCCGCAGGCGGGCTCGTTTCATCGACGACGGTGACCTGGGCATACGCGCGGCTGGCACGCGAGCACCCGCAGAGCAGCATGCCGCTCGTTGCCGGAGTGGCGGTCGCGTGGACCGTGTCGCTTCTGCGCATGAGCACGATCGCGATTGTGCTGGCGCCCGGTCTCGCATGGCCATTGCTTTCCGTTTTGCTTCCGCCATCGCTATTTCTTCTGGGCATGGCCGCGCTGATGTTTCGTCGCTCGGCCACGGTGAGCGAAAGTTCGCCACTTCAGTTGACCGACCCCTTCAGACTGACCGAGGTTTTGAAGTTTGGCGCTCTGCTTGCGGCGGTAACGCTTGCGGCGAAGCTGGCGGGAACCGGCACGCAACAACTCGGCCTGATTCCTCTGGCGGCAGTGTCCGGATTCGTCGACGTCGATCCGATTACGTTGTCGGTATCGCGTCTGGCTGGCGGGTCCGTCTCGTTCGCTTACGCCGCGACGGTGATCCTGATTGCTGGTGCAGCCAATCTCGTGTGCAAGACCGCTCTAGCCGTCGCGCTGGGCTCCCGCGAATTCGCGCTTTATTTGACTGCGGCCGCAATCGGCGTTGGCGTCAGCGCTGCCGCACTCTGGTTGGTCCTTCAGTGAGATGTCTCCTCGCCAATACGTTGAAGTCGCGCGTCCGCCCTCCGACAAATTGCACGTGCGTGCAATTTGCGCGGAAACAAACTCCTTGCGGTTGCAGCGCGCAACTTGAAGTCAGTGCCGTTCAGAAAAAAGCGCGACGTCTCAGTAACGGTTCCTTGGCGACTCTCTAGTAAATGTTTTGCTGCGAAGACTTTTCGGCGCGAGCGTGGGACGAACGCGGGCGGAGATCATGGCGGCAATGTCCGGAAGATTTGCAGCGCTTATCGCGTTCGCAGGTACTGCGGTCTGCCTGAGTTTTTCGAATGCGCTGGCGAGCAATGATCCGCGCCTGCACTTCGATCGCCAGTCCAACTGCTCGCTCTACGACGTCGAGACTCGAGGCGCAGTATCGGCAAGCTGGGTGGGGAGTTGTGCTCGCGGGCTCGCGTCAGGACGCGGAACCGCGACGTTCGAGCGCGATGATCAGACGGAGCTAACGTTCACTGCAACATTCGCGAACGGCCGAGCCGAGGATGGCGAAGCTTCCGTACGCTGGTCGGCTGGAGCGCACTTCGAGGGAAATTGGGCACATGGGGCTCCGAACGGACACGGTTCGATTACGTGGGTGAACGGCGATCGTTACGACGGCGACTTCGTCGATGGCAGAGCCGAGGGACAAGGTCTGGAGATTTGGGCCAATGGGGATCGCTACGAAGGTCCATGGCACAACGACGTTCCTGATGGTTTAGGCACCTTCACGAAAAAAGGCGGCCTCGCGCAACACATCGCTTTCGTCGATGGAAAACCCCGACCCGCATCGCGGCCCGAGGACACCAGGCCGGATTCCAACACGCCGCATCCGGCGACATCCTCACCACCAGACAAATTTCTCTTTTCGGATCTGACCGGAAAGACCCTCACCGGTCTTGACGGTTCGAGCATCAAGCTCGAAGTGATCGATGGAGGCGTCGTCCGCACAATCGCGAGCCCGACCGGACAGTCGGAGAGGGTCGTCTTCAAGATTTTAAACGGAAATCTCGGCACGATCTCCAAGGCGGATGGATCACCGCAAGTGACGGGCTTCTTCCGCGTGGCCGGATCGGGCCTGGACGCTGAATTTGCCGACGGCCACCTGGAACATCTCGCACTGAATAGCGCCGGGGGTCTGACATCTCTAATCGTCAGCCCTTCGGGCGAAGGGGTCTGTCTGTCCTGGTACCCAGATGGCCATCTCTTCAACAAAGACGAACGCAAGGCCGCAGTTGTCGCTTATGCGCGTCGACTGGGCCTCTCGCTTCCTGCAAACCCGACGCGCCCGCAATGTGAAGCGAAGCTGCCAGCCGACACTGCCCGCGGCCGAGCCGATCCGGCTCTCATCCGGCCGTTGCCGAAGCCGATTGCGGAACATGTATCGCTTCCCCCCTACAAACTGGGTGAAGGACCGACAAACCTTCAAGTCGTGCCGGTGCACGATTCCGTCGTGCATCCGATCGACTCGCCGCTCTCCATCACGGCAGAGGCGGACTCGACTTCGCCCGTGACCGACGAAGTTTTTGCTTCGAAGTGTCTGAAGGTGGACAGCGACGGGAGCTACTGGGGTTTTCGCAACCACTGCGGCTACAGCGTTCAATTCGCCTACTGCATGCTCCACGCCAGTGACGAGACGCCTTGGTGTGGAACGGACGGCTCCAATGCCGCGACGGGAAGCGTATCGGCAAGTGGATTCAGCACACTCTTCGCCGACACGAGCTTGAGCGGCGGACGCGCGGAACATGACTTTCGTTGGGTGGCGTGTCGTGGCGGCGCCGGAGAAATCGTGCCGAGACTCGATACACCCGAGCCGGCAACGGGGCGCTGCTTGAAACCGGCAACCGATCATCGCCAACAGGCTTCTAACTAGGAGAAGAAGATGAAACGTGCGCTCGCATTCGTTGCCACCGGACTTCTTCTGAGCAATCCGATCGCTGGAGCAAGCGCGCAATGCGCGTCGAGCGCAGATCAGGTCGCGCTCAAGACCGCGGCCGTGCAGCAGCAGCTAATGGTCGCAGCTCTGAGTTGCCACGACGTTTATGAGTACAACCGATTCGTCCTCGGCCATCAGAGCGAATTGATCAACTCCGATGATGCGCTCAAGGCCTATTTTCAAAAGGCCGACAAGCTTCACGGAACGGCCACTTATAATAAGTACAAAACAGAGCTTGCGAACGCCGCTTCCCTGCGCAGCAGTCAGGAACCCGACTCATATTGCGATGCTGCGGCGCGTGAATTCGATTCTGTTCTGCGCCCGGCAAGCCTCTCAGCGATCATCGCGAGCGCCGATTTGATCGCCGATGCTCCTGGTGCAAGTTGCCCGACTTATGCGGACAACCGCCCCACGTTGGCGCTTGCGACGCGACCAGCTGCACAGCCACCTCGCGGAACCGATGGTGATGAGAGCTTCGCTGCCCCCGATGCCGATGAGAACTGGGATGCCGACGAGGGTTCGAGTGACTCCGCGGACTATCCGGACGGTGCAGGTGACCGGGGCAATTTCGACGGGCCAAGACCACACCATTCGATCGATGACGATCTCGGGGACTGAGTCGCCGATTCGGAGCAATTTAGCGAAGAGCAGCCGCGTTCTCCGGCGGTAGGGACTTCAATCCGGGCAGTGACGCTGACCATCGTCACGGCGTCTTCAAAAACTGCCTATTTCTGCATCGCGTGCGCGCACGGAGAATCGGCAGCGAATTCAGACTTGTACTCAATACAATTCGATACAGAAAAGCGCGGCCAAGGCGTGTGTGATTTATGCGTAACACCGCCACGAAAAGGTGATTTATTGCGTCTCATTTTGTATTGGCGACGGATTCTTCTGTGCTAAATTACAACGTCAATTTGTTCCGTGAGCTCGGGCCGCACAAAAAACGGGCGGAACACACTTGGCTTTCTGGATTCGCCTGGCCAGCGCATCCGCAACGGGGGAATACCAGAAATGCCGCATTTTTCCGCTTGGACCGCCAGGTCCGTCACGCTTGTCGGCGCGTTGGTTCTTTCGACAACCTTTACGGTACCTGCCTTCGCAGACATCGAAGTCGTGGTGGTCACGGCTGAAAAACGCTCCCAGGACGTGCAAACCGTCCCGATCGCCATCTCGGTGTTCGGCAGCGAAAAGCGCGACCAGTTGGGCATCACGTCCATTCAGGACATGACGAACTTCACCCCCGGTTTGCAATACAGCACCTCGACAGACCGTATCTCTCTGCGCGGCGTCGGCCGTCTGACCAACGTGCTCTCCGCTGACGCCTCCGTCGCGAACTATGACGACGGATTGTATGAGACCTTCGCAGTGGCTGCCGGCCGCTCGCCGCTCGACATCGAGCGCGTCGAGGTTCTGCGCGGCCCGCAAGGCACGCTGTATGGCCGTAATGCCATCGCCGGCGCCCTCAACGAAATTACCCGTGGACCGACGGCCGAGTTCCAAGGCGAAGTTCGCGCCGCATACGGCAACTATGACCACGTCACGCTGGAAGGCGCTTTCTCAGGTCCGATCGCGGATGGCTGGGAATACAAGCTTTACGTGAACTGGGACTATCAGAATCGCGGCTGGGGCAAGAACATCGTCCCCGGCAAAAAATCGGAATATGGTCGCTACAATGACCTCTACATCGACGGTCAAATCCAGAAGACCTTTTTCGGCGACAAGCTCGACTTCTGGCTGAAATACCAGACCGCCTGGTGGTATGGCGGCGCCGGTAACGCCGGTTCGCAGTCAGCGGGTTGGGACCGGTACGACACGCCCACATACGAGTTCGGTCAGGCGGCGACTGGTTTGAACCCAGGTTATGGCTGCACCGCGCCGGGCTTCACCGATGCGACGCCGAATACGACGGTTGTCAGCGCGACGAGTCCGCTTCCGGCGGCCACAGCTTGCCTCAACCCAGGCGTCTTTACGCCATGGCGCTTCGCGCATCTTGTTTCCTACAACGTCAACCTGCCCTCATATGAAAACGTCAACATGCATTTGACGTGGCACGCCAAGGATTTCGACATCAAGTACATTGGCGGCGGCACGTACTATCACTACATCCTGACCGGCGGCACGGAGAATGGCGGAGAAGGCGGCGGCTCAAACGCGCGCGCGCCGATTTCATCGTACCGTTTGATTTCCAATTCGGCTCTCGCAAACCCGAATCCTGCGATCCAGGCGCTTGCGCCCTTCGTCGGCCTCACCGTCAATCCGGTCGAGTCGTTCAACTATCAGGAACACAACGGCTTCATCAGCAACGAACTGAACCTGATCTCGACTGGCGACAGCCCTCTGCAATGGGTGGCCGGCGTCTACCAGTTCCAACAGCACTACAGCCAGCCGGTATTCACGACGAGCCCAGTCCAGCCGCAATGGAATGGCCCGTTTGGCGCGCCGGCCTTCTTCTGCAGCGCACCTATGGTACCATTTGACGGCAACGGCGTCGGCACGAACGGCGTCTGCGCGCCGGAAACCGGCTTCCGCCGCTTCGACAACCAGCCGCGGATGCATGCGTCATCGGATGCGGTGTATGGCCAGCTTGAATACAAGTGGAGCGACGAACTCAAGTTCACCGGCGGACTGCGTTGGTCGATGGACCGCAAGTATGGCGTGGAAAACGTCCGCCTGCTTTGCTTTGGCGTACCGGCTTGCTTCGCGCAACCTGAACTCAATTTCAACGGTGCCTTTCCCCTTCCCGCCGTCGACCTGACTCAGCTTGGAACAGTCGTCGCCAGCGGATTATGTAATTTTGGCACGACGGTCTGTCTCCCGCGTGGCGTCACCGGCGTTACCACTTTCAATCCTGTCACCGGCCTCGCCCAGCGCGGCTACCATGCGAGCTGGGACGCACTAACGGGCACGGCAAAAGTCGATTGGACGCCTGACGATGCGACATTGGTCTATGCCTCGTACAGCAAGGGGTACAAGTCCGGCGGTTTCAACATCGGCATCTTCACCGTCCTGAGCTTCACGCCCTGGACCGACAAGGAAAAGGTCGACTCGGTCGAAATCGGCGCGAAGCATTCGTTCGGCGACTGGCTGACGATGAACGTAGCGCTGTTCCACTATGCCTATCGGAACCTCCAAGTTCCGTTGGCTGTGGTGCAAACCGCAGGCGGACTGTCGCAAAGCGAAACCTCTTTCATCAACGTGCCCGACGCGATCTCGCAGGGCGCCGAACTCGAAACCATCATCTCGCCGATCGAGAATCTGCAGATCCTGTTCAACTACTCCTATCTCGATGCCCATATTTCGAGAGGAATATTTGCGGATCCGGCCGATCCGAACGCGACCGCTCCAGGTGCAACGCCAGCTCTTACCCCCGCACAGTGCGCCGCTGGTGCTTCTGCCGGCGGGATAAAGTGTTCGGTAGACATCTATACGCTTGTCGGCGGGAATGGCTGGAACATTCCGCAGAACCTACATGGTGATCAGCTGCCCAACGCGCCCAAGAACAAGGTTGCGGTCAACGTGTTCTACACGTGGGCGACCGACTTCGGTAAGTTCGAACCGTCGGTCAGCTATACGTGGCGCGATGCCCAGTACGGCAATTTCTTCACACGCTCGTACAACAAGGCTCCTTCCTGGGATCAGGTCGATGCGCGCCTCACTTGGGTATCGACGGACGGCGCCTGGGAAGCGGTCGTGTTCGGCAAAAACATCCTCGGTACGGTCGGATACGATGGTGGTGCCGAAGGTCACCGCTTGGCTGGCACGATCGACATCGGTTGCCAGGGCCAAATCGGAGGGACGTGCAACTTTGTCCAAGGCGTGAACAACCCAGTCGGTTATGGCCGAGTACGCGGCGAGAACGCCACGGGTCAGGTCACGACCTACTCCGTGACGCCGCCGTTCCTGATGGGCATCGAGCTGCACTACAAACTCTAAGGCGGGAACAGACGCTCGAGACTGAGTCATGAGAATCAAAGCGGATAGCTAAAGAGGTCCTATGCGCTTTGATCTCAACGACAAGGAATGGGCGATCGTTGAGCCTCTGTTGCCCACCGATGTCAGGGGTAAGCCCCGGGTCGACGACCGCAGAGTCGTCAACGGCATCTTCTACGTGTTGCGCACGCATTGCCCCTGGCGCGACCTGCCGGAGCGCTATGGTCCCCGCATGACCGTCTATAACCGGTTCAACCGCTGGGCGAAGCGCGGCGTCTGGGCGCCGGTCTTCGCTGCCCTTGCCGTCAAGTCCAAGGACAGCCTCCGCTTCATCGATGTCGCTGCTGTGGAGAGCTATCGTGTCCGCGCCAGTGCGCCGGGCGGGACGTCGCGCCGCCGGTCACGGCGGACGCATCGCCAGAACCTGCACGCTTAGAAAACCTGCCATCGGCTCGGCTTCAGATCTCTGATCCCGACATCAGACGTTGTTTCCCCTACTGGAGGGGAATTCAATGTGACCTCCGAGAGCGCCACTGGTCCAAAAGAAGTGGACCCCCGAAACATCTGTGTTAGATTTACAGCGTCAATTTGCCCCACAAGCTCGGGCCGCACAAACGAGCGGGGCACTTGGCGTTCTGATTC